>Ga0208192_1000003_pt1 | contig 677249 bp, 584 predicted proteins | sample June2015DPH_13_1_2_FD_184711 | JGI IMG/M metagenome (GOLD analysis project Ga0208192, IMG submission 184711) | Peatland microbial communities from SPRUCE experiment site at the Marcell Experimental Forest, Minnesota, USA - June2015DPH_13_150... | ecosystem: Environmental > Terrestrial > Soil >... | reverse complement strand
TGGATATTGACACGCGCAGCGATATTTACTCACTGGGCGTCTTGCTTTATGAACTTCTCACCGGCACCACACCGTTTGAAGCCGACAAGCTTCGCAGCGGCGCTTATGATGAAATTCGCAGAATCATCCGTGAAGAGGAACCGCCCAGACCGTCAACTCGCTTGAGCACCCTCGGCGTTGTCCTGGCCGATATTGCCAAACACCGCGATGCCCAGCCGGGCGAGCTTTGCAGAATCGTCCGCGGCGACCTGGACTGGGTTGTGATGAAGGCGTTGGAGAAGGACCGCACCCGCCGTTATGAGACAGCCAATGAGTTGGCAAGGGATATCGAGCGGCATCTGGGCGATGAGCCGGTTTCAGCCGGTCCGCCGAGCGTGAGGTACCGGCTGCACAAGTTTGTCCGCCGCCATCGAACCGCTGTAGCATCCGCCTTGCTGATTGCTGCGGCGATAGTGGTGGGCCTGGTAGTTAGTACCACGATGTACTTTCAGGCTGAGCGGGCGCGCCAGAAGGAGGCCACGGCACGCACCCAAGCCGAGCAGGCGGAAAAGACCGCACAACAGCAGCGGAAGAGGGCACAATGCCTGTTGGCCAGAGCACAATTAGAACGCGGAGTAAGAATCCTCAATGAAGGCGACTGCATGGGACTACTGGACCTTCTGGACGCCCGGATTACAGCCGATGAGATTCCTGACCTGCGAGATTCGGCTTCTCGGCTATGGGCCATCGAGTATGAACTGTGGTCGGACCGATTAGTTCTTGTCCTGCCTGACGCCAAGAACCTGGCCTTCAGTCCGGATGGGCGGCTGCTGGTCGCTGCGCGTGGCTCGACTGCACAACTCTGGGACATGATGACGTGGCGGCCATACGGCCCGCCGTTACAACTCGTCGAGAGGGTTATCAGTGCGGTTGTGTTCAGCCCGGATAGCAAACTGCTGGCCACTCACTCTGTGGAGGGAGTGTCGCGATTGTGGGACACGGCCACCGGAGAACCGGTGGGGCCAATTTTGCAGCCCGACGGTGGTGCGAATAAATCGTCGGTGGATGAATGGGGATTGTCTGAAGCTAAATGGTCGGCAGCGTTCAGCCCCGATGGGAAACTCTTGGCAACGGCCTCTTTAGACGGAAACGTGCGACTGTGGGAGACGAGCACAGGCCGGCCCTATGGACAGCCGCTGCAACACAAGGGCGGGGTCTGGGCGGTGGCATTTAGCCCGGATGGTAAGTTATTGGCCAGCGCAGCACAGGACGGTACTGCAAGACTATGGGAAGTTACCAGCGGCCAGCCACACGGCCCAGCGCTGGGACACAACGGATACGTAGGTAAAGTTACATTTAGCCCTGACGGAAAGCTGTTAGCGACCGAGGGAGACCCGGTCATCCTCTGGCAGACGGATACGGGGCAGCTCTACAAGCAATTGGCGCACGGCTCGTGGATATCTGACTTGGCGTTCAGTCCAGACGGGAAGCTGCTGGCTACTGCCTCGTGGGACGGGACGGCACAACTATGGGACACAGAGACGGGCAAACCAAACGGTGAGCAGCTGCACCACGAAGGCAGTGTCCGGGATGTTGCTTTCAGCCCGGATGGGAAGCTGTTAGCCACCGGTTCTGTGGACAAGACAGTTCGACTGTGGGATGTGGCTAACGGCCAGCCCTACGGACGGCCGTTCCCTTATCAATGGGGAATATTCAAAATAGTGTTTAGTCCGGATGGCAATTATCTGGCCGGTTCTGCATACGATGGAACGACACGGATTTGGAGGACACGCCAACGACTGCGGACTGAGGTGGTGCGGCTACAAAAAGGTATTATGCTTGGCGTCATCAGTCCTGATGGCACGGTTGGGGCCATGATCTCGGGCAACACAACAGTGCAACTCTGGGATACTGCGGCGGTGAAACCCCTGGGTGAACCGCTGCGCCAAGATATGGTTAGGACAGCAGCGTTTAGTCCGGACGGGAAACTGCTCGCCACGGGGTCGCAGGATGGCAATATCCTATTGTGGGAAGTAGCCGGAAGGCAATTATTCAGGCCGCCCTTGAAAAGCAGTCAAACAATTATGGATGTGGTATTCAGTCCGGATGGAAAGCTGTTGGCTGATGGAACAGGGAGCTGGTTAGCTCATGTGTTTGAAGTAGCCACTGGGCGTCTCTTGAACTATTTTTATTGTGACGACGGGGTTTCTGAGGTGGCATTGAGCCCGGATGGTAAGGTTCTGGCCGCGGCGCCAGATAATGGTATGGTGCAGCAGTGGGACATAGCAACCGGGCAACAACTTGGTCCGCCACTCCAACACGGGGGAGCGGTGTCAGCGATAGCATACAGCCCGGACGGAAATATCCTGGCCACTGTTTCGGGAGACAAAGCCCGTACCATTCGGCTTTGGGACATCAGCACCGGGCCATCTTATCTCTGCTTGGAGCTGCCTGCTGGGGCCGCCGGCCGCAGGTCAGCGTTGAGGTCGTTTGGCACCGATGGAGCGATCCTGGTTAGAAAGCTGCCGGAAGGGAAAGCACATCTGTGGCATCTGCCTTTGCCACCAACGGACTTACGAGAGATGCAACTTAGGACTTGGGTTGCACTCCGTGCGCAACACAACGAACAGGGCGAGGTGACGGCGATCCCATCGGACCAGTGGGAGAAACTGAGAGAGGAGCTACGCTCCTATAAGGTGCGGGAGCAGGAAAAACGCGATGAGTATTATGTGCCGTTAGCATCGGAACTCGAGCGCAACAAGGCAGAAAAAACATTTATCGAAAGGCAAGAAGCGCTTGAGATTGGGCGACGTGTGCTTGGCGAAAAGCATCCGAACACACTGGGATACACGAATGAGCTTGCATGGTTGCTGGCCACATCCTCAGTGGCTGAGTTTCGTAATGGCGCCAAGGCAGTTGAGTTTGCTACCAATGCCTGTGAACAGACGAATTGGAAGAATGCCGACCATGTTAATACCCTTGCGGCCGCTTATGCAGAGGTTGGCGATTTTGACTCCGCCGTCAAGTGGCAGAAGGAAGCTGTCAACTTATTGACCGAAAAAGAGCCCTCCAATCAGCATGCCGAATTCGAAGAGCGGCTCAAACTATACCAGTCAGGCAAGCCCTACCGCGAAGCTCCATAAGCCACGGCAGGCCGAGCAATTGCGGGAAGAGCTGCCACGTAAGGAAGACACAAAGTAAAAGTAGATTTAGGAATTGTATGGTTTAAGGAGTTGAAAAATGGCTTCTTTAATTGTTTTGGACGGCCCGCAGAAGGATGATTATTACCCGCTTGGTCGTAGAACAACAGTAATTGGCCGGGACGAGGCCCTTATGATTCAGATACTCGATGAACGAGTCTCACGAAAACATTTGCAGATAAGTTATGACAAGGATAAGAATGAATATCGCGCAATCGATATGAGCAGCAAACACGGTGTGCTCATCAATGGGAACAAAATTAAGGACGAAACACGCCTTGTCGATGGTGACTACATTACCATTGGCGCCATTACGCTTTGGTTTACTGTGAGTGATTTCCCCGATAAAGAAAGCGCATTATCTCATTACAAAAAAGTCGGGGAAAGGTCTCGCCCCACATTGATTGAGTAACACAGAATTCCTTTTCGTAGTGCTCCCCCTTAAACAACATGATAATATCTACTTTCCAGGTAGTTTGAATCAGTTGAGTGAACCTCTTCTATCTAAAATCCCTTAACCTGTGCCACTTATGCTGGCAGGAAACACGTTGTCCTACAAATTGTCCTATTCTTCAAGTCACGTATCGTAACGAATCGTATAGGTATAGTAACGTATCGTAGCAGTTAATGCTTTACAAAATAAAGGCTTGTGTCATAAGTGCTTATTTTATAACATATTACAAAAGAGGGCGGTTCGAATCCCGCCCTCTCCGCTATTTCTGAATTTTGGATTACATGAGCACAAGCGTTGCACCAAAATTTGCACCAACGAGGTACGGTTAGGCTACGGCCAGCATCATAAGTTCTTTTTTGACAATCATTAGTGTCTTATTGACAAACACTTACAAAACACGTTGACTGATTAGAAATCCGTTGCTCATAACCGGCTTTTTTGATCATCACAAGTTTACTCGGAATCTGTTTTTAGAGTTAAAATTGATCAAAAAGTTTACCAAAAAGCGAAAGACCAACGAGTGTTAACCATATTTTCTTGCGAGTTCTTGTGCTAATTGCAGTTCGGTGTTATTATTTAAGAAGATATACAGAAAAGCATTAAGCAACGGTTCAAACGAAGGACAATTGCCCCGATTTTCCTCAATTTTTGGCTGTTCGGTAAGAATGTCGAACGGCTTTCTCTTTGTAATACAAAGACTTACGTCACTAGTACGGTTCAAACTCAAGGTTTTCAGCAGTTCGCCAAGTCTCATTCCAGTCCTGAAGGCACACAGAAAGAATGCATAATACTTGGGAAACTCTTTCTTTATTACATCGAAAAATTGAGACACCTGTTCTTTTGTTAAAGAGGCCTTTTGCGTTTTCTTGTCTTTTTTTCGGATGAATTTGCCGAGTTGCAAAACTGGATTGAATTCCAATAAGAGAGCATTTCTTGCAGAACTTGACCAGCGTGGCCAATTGGATTGGTCTGAAGCATTTATTGATGGGAGTTTTGCTCCTACAAAAAAAAGAGCAAATGCATCAGAAAGATCAAACGCGGCAAGGGAACGAAGTAGATGGTAGTGGTCGACGGCCAATATGAGATTTGGTAAGCCAAGTGTCTGGAGTTTTTTTGGCATCTCATACTGTTTTCTTTGATTTTTCAAAGAGCAATAATCAGAACTTCTATATTACTTGCCATAATCCGGATCCATCTGAGGTGTTCTTTGGCCAATCATTTCCAATGCCTGTAGTGTAAATACATTCCAGCAGAATACGCGATGATAACATTTATCCATATTGGCCTGGGTTGTAGCGAGATATTCCTGGCTCGTTGGGAAATTTTCACATAAATTTATTTCAGCCCAGAGGCGATTTGCGATTCTGGCATCGGCTTTTTTCCAGCCGTGCATCTTACCGGCAGCATAAGCCAATATCTCAGGGCGCAGCCAACTGCCCCCGTTATAGTACATTCCATCGCAGGCGTGGTTGGCGTACGTCTTACCGAATTCTTCATTCATCACAGGATGGTATTTATCTGTAAAGTAACTCCAGCCGTTCGGGGCGTCTTTATTCAGCCAGATTGAGACTGGGGCGATAACTCCTTTTTTGCCTTCCTCCGCAAATGGTGCATCTTCGCGCGGCCAGAACATAGGTATTTTTTCAAGTGTGTCTATAACCATTTCATCGGTAAGTATTTTTCGTCCGAACAGCCATAAAGACATATACTCCGGATGAAAGATGTCTAAACATATCACATCATCGATTGAATGTTTAGGACAGAACAGCTTTTTGTCGGGATTATAATAACTCCGGTAAGCCTGTTCGGCTTTTTGGATGTATTCTTCTGATATAGTTTCGCTGATTTGGGGGATATTCAATTCTTTTATAACCCGCAGAGTTACGGCCCAAACGCCCTGATTGATTGCAAGGTCTTCAGTCCATTTGGGGTAATCAACGATGTCATTCATTCCCATCACAAATTTTGCCCGGCAGATACCATCTCTATCGGGGTCGAAAGTGTCCATACAATATTGCGCAGCCTTTTTAACGCGTTCCATCGGCAGTACGGTGTTATACCGCCGTCTGTTAATCATTGCCCACATCAGCCATTCAGGCGTGGCTTCATTCGATTTCTTTTCGATAGCGCCCATTTGCGGAGTAATAATGGTGCTGATTGCCCCATCGTGTCCCTGCGAATCGCCCCATCGCAGGAAAATTTTCTCATTCAATTCGCGGTTGTAGCATGCCCATAAGGAATATGCGCTGTCGCGGTTGTACATATCCGGAGCGTAATAAATGCTGGGCACCGAGTGAGGCTGAAAATCAAAAGGCTCAGTAATCCACATCAAGGACATCAATGTCGCATAAAAAACTTTTTCAGTCTGACTGCCTTTGAAACCAAGTCCCTCAGCCAAATAGATTTGTGAGGCCAAACGCAAATCGTGCGTCGTATTTTTGAGTTTGTCATCAACGAAAATGAAAACTGTTTTTTCGAGTTTCTGGCCGATTGTCAGCCGGTCAAATGGTTTTGAGGCCGTTTTATTACGGTGGATTTCGAGATTTTTAAACTCGAAATCATATTTGCCGATTTTGCTGTTCCAGTCACGGGTTACAAATAATTCAACCGGACAGCCCATAGCATTTACTATACAAAAATCTTTCTCAAAAACCGCCCACTCTTTTGATTCTGGAATCGCATCAAAGGTTAGAGCCAGTTCCTTCAAGACATCTCTATTCTTATCCATCATCCACAACCGTGTGGCCAGTTTGTCGGAAGAACGGTACTTAAAACGAATTGTGTAAAATCCCTCTTCATTTATAATTATCGGTAGAGATATTCCGCCGTGGCCTTTCTGTTCAGCGACGCCGTTTATATGAAATTCCCCATTTTTTACAGTCGCCTGGCATTGGCCATAGATTTTAAAATTTTCTCTGATTTCGGTCGGTTGTCCTTGTGTCGATGTTTCATCCCTGTAAAGAATTTCGCCGAAGGTCTGACTGATATAGTGATTGCCGGTAGCTCGTTCTTTTGGCCGGCATATCTCAAATAGTCTGGCATCGGGCAATTCTTTGAGGTCTGTTAAGCCGCCTTCTGTGTTTATTTCCGGCCGTCTGCGGAATATACGAGTATAATGATTTTTAAAACCCGCATCAGCCAAAAGGCCAATGGTCAGGCTGTCAGAGGTTCTATAGCCGATAGCTGGAAAGAGGTCTCGCAAATAACCACCTTTGCAGTCGGTCTGGTCAAAACTCCAATACTTTTCCGGTGTGACTGCCGGTTCGATACGGTTTGTTATCTTAAGGAATATAACCGGCATATCGGCCTGGTAAAAATTTATTCGTTTGCGAACAACGTGTTCGCTTATAACGTCATAAGTCACAGTTATCCACAGGTCAACAACGTATTTCAGCTCAACTTTGCCGGTCAATTCAACGTGTGAAGAATTACCTTTCCATTCAGTCGCTTTCCAGTTCTCTACGGCATCCTTTACGCTTGCTTCGGCATTTTGAAACCAGGCGGAAAACTCCCCGCATTTAGATTGATTGTCGATAGCTGTCTCACCGGCGAGGATGGTTACATAAAAACCATAAGTATTATTGCCGTCAACTCGAAGCGAAACACTTTTTATATCCGATGATTCAGCGGCACTAACCGTATTGAATACATACAAAAATAATATGGATAGTAATAAAATTTTCGTTTTTTTCACTGGTAATGTTCCTCTAAGCAAAAATTTTATCCTTTAATAAATTTGTCTTAACCTGGATTATCGCATTTGATTCTGATAATCAATCACCCTGTCATTAACCATTGTCTTTTTTCCGTTATATTTAATTTTACCATTGGCAGGACATATAATTATGACTGCCGCCGATTTTGGCGCCAAATCAATAAAGGTTTTTCCCGTAACACCTGTACTTATAAATTTATTGCCGATAGATTCATAAATATCTTTTGTTTCTGCCCCGAGTTCGATAATAACTTTCTGCTCTTTCGGAAAAGGATTGTAATACAAATAAGTCGGATAAGCCGGGCTGCGATAGAAGTCTGTCGCGAGACAGTCAAGCCGGAGGATACCTTCTATGTTTGTCTTTTTGATAATGCCGCCGAATATCCCCACATAAGATGAGCCGTATATTCCGAGGTTTGTTTTGGCCCAGCCGTTTTTTTTGGCATCACCTGTTGCGTAAGGGGCTTTGTCGCTAAGCGACTCTATCCAGATATCATCAATATATATTCTGCCAGACTTACGTATGGTGGCAACTTTTTTTATATTGGCAACTTTGAGATAAATTGTTTCCGCCCCTGTCTGAACTTCAGCGGCTCTGTTAGAATCAGTTTCGGAGTTGAATTCAAACAGCAGTTTATACGGCCCTGTAATTTGTAAAGAATAGCTGAACTGGAAACTTTCGCCATCTCCGGAATTGTCGGTCCTGCCTACAAAATTCAGGATATGCCTATCCGCTTTGCTTAGTCGTACTTTCCAGATATGTTCGAGATTACCCTGTTCGTCCTCTTCTATACACTCGTAAATTTTGTTTGTCCCGATAGTCGCTGTATAGTCTCCCGACGTTATTTTGCCTTTGACTGTTTCAAGGTCAGCAGCAACCCTGTCGATTTCAAGATATCGCTGACGAAGGCCTTCATAGGCGATACATGATTCAGGGTCATTATTTTTGGCCCATTGGCTGTCTGTTTGCTGGTCATCATCAATCGCGTCGGGATAAAAGAGTCTTGCGCTGTTTGCGGCGTTGAGCATCCATTTGCCGATAGTTTTGGCGAATCTCTCATCGTATCTAACCAGCGGTACCATCGAGGCTGCGACATCAAAGGTATTCATCGTAAAGCCGTACATATTGTCTTTATCTGCTACGCTTCCAATTAGTCCTGCGCAATCAACACCGCCCCAGTTGCCTGTTGTGGCGCCCCATTTTCTCCAGTTGCTTCCGTCAAAACACCAGTTGACAAATTTTCCCACGTCATAATTTGTGCCGATTTCCGCATTCATTCTTGCGGCTGTATATGTCCCCAGCGGCATAAGAACTTCGTAATAAGGGTTTGTTTTGGACTGTTGAAGATAATCCATGCCCCATTTTGCGGCGTTAAGATATTTTGTTCTTGATTCATTGTCTCCGCTTTTGACATAAGCCATATATTCAATCCATGCCACTGCAGCGGCTGCATCCGCCTCTTTCCAGACGGTATTATCAAATGGCTTCATTGTCGAAAAGTCAAAGGCGGTATAATCAAAATTCGGAACCTGCCATGGGTCTGTCTTACCTCCCATTGCCACACAGGCTTTTTGCCACTGGTCTGCGGTGATGTAGAACTGTTTTTGCATTGTTTCGGATTCAGGATAGAAATAGTATGTTCTGTAAAACAGCACGCTGGGAAATATTTCATACCAGAAAGTTTTGCCGGTTTTTTCGTTAATCCTGTTCAGATAAAGTTTCTGGTCATCCGTAAAATAATTTGTGAAGATTTCCAGATAATTTCTATTGTTCTGGCAAGTTTTGTCAATACCGGCTATCAGAGCGCTGCTGACAGCACCAAAGCAGGTAATGCTTTCGGTTCCGGAATGACTGCCGCCGACATACGAAGGTATTATGAAAATATTTTTATCCGGCGAATCCGGCAGACTCTCGAATCTTATAAGAGGCAGAAAATCTCCTTTTTTTTCAGTGTCAAAGATAAATTTATCAAAATCGTTTGCTGCTTTATTCCAGTCTCTCATACGATAAGGCTGCGGAAAGTCGGGCATCTGGTCTATCCTCGGAATGTTTATATGCGGAGACACAAAATCTTGCGTCTGTACAGGAGGGGTTGTCTGGGCATAACAAGAACTTAAAAAAATAATAGAGCAGGCAATTGTCAATGCCGCAAAAGATTTAGCAGTCATTAAATTATGCCCTTAAAAAGCTAAATTTTTAACGAGTCAAGAATATCATTTATTGAAAGTTCGGCTTTGCATATTACTTTATCCGAAGCGCCATAGTATATCGTAATGGCATCGCCTTTAACAATATGGCCATTGGTAAAGATAACATTTCCAAAAAAGCCATTCTTTTCATAGTCTGTTATCGGCTCCATAATCGGTTTCTCAGACCGGGCGATAACCTTTGAAGGGTCGTCAAGGTCAAGTAAAAGAGCTCCGAGACAATATCTGTGATTTTTATCGGCGCCGTGATAAATCTCAAGCCAACCCTTGTTCGTTTTTATCGGAGAAGCGCCGGCTCCAATTCTTTCGCTGTCCCACATACCGTCTCGTGTTCCGGCTACAAATTTGTGTCTGCCCCAGTATTGCAGGTCGTTTGATTCGGCAAGCCAGATATAATTTCCACCTATAACCGTCATATTCGGACGGTGCAGGCAACAGTATCTGCCGTTTATCTTTTCCTCAAATAAAGCGCAGTCTTTATTTGGGCCTGAAATTATCATGCCATATCTGCTAAAATTCGTCCAGTCAGACGTGCGCATCAATCCGATGCCGTATCCGTAATTTGAAACGGCGGTATAAGTCAGATAGTATTTCCCTTCGATTCCGGCAATTCTGCAATCCTCAATGCCATACGATTCAAGGCTGTCTTGTCCGAATAAGGGTTTGTCGTCAACGACGGTGAAGTTATTTCCGTCCATGCTGTGCGCCAGTCTTAAATGCGACAATGTAGTCAGATACCCATGTCCTTTATATATGATTACTCTTGGGTCGGAACAGTTCAGATGATGGTCTGCCTTGTCAAATTCGAGAATCCTGATTTCTCCATTATCCATCACAGGAAGGCTTATTATGCCTTCTTTCTGCTCCGGTCTCTCAGCAACTCGCATTAAAAGCCATATCCTCCCTTTGTATTCAAAAGCTCCCGGATTTAACAGGCATTCAACCTTAAGCCCCGCATGGCTCGCACGAACTGCAGCGGGAACAAGAATGGGATTATTTTTAAATCTTTTTGCAATATCGGCCACTATTCTGCCCCTGTATTTCTTAATCAATCATCAACGCCCGGTTTTTTTACTCCCGAATCGCTCTGCTGCAAATCACCTTGTTGTGCGGTTTCGATATGGTGTTCCCTGAAAACACCCCATTCTTCCAGTTCCCTGACCTCTTTTTTAAACCACCTGAATACCCATACCGCGCCAACTACGGAGCATCCAAAACAAACTGCCGCCTTGCCGAATTTCAACAGGATGCAATAACCAATGCTAAGTGAGAGGCCGTAACATAACAGTATACCGCCGATGACATCTATAAATGTGCCAGCATTCAAGGCTTTGCCGGGCAGATTACGCGCCTCTTTGCTTACAATGCCCCAGAAACCGCCGGGACGTATCTTTCGGTAGAATGCCTCAAGCTTTTCTTTGGACACCGCAGGCGTCAAAAATGTAACTAATATGCTTATAGGTATTATGATGCCGGTTAATAAGGCTATCTTAACTTCAAACGGCATCTCCTGCCACGGATAACCAAATACAACCACAGAGTTGGAAATAAAAGGATTGGACAGCCCGGCAACCAGGCCAAGAGCAAGTGCAGTGATTTCAGTATAGGCATTTACCCGCCACCAGAACCAGCGAGCCACGCATATAATGCCGCTCCCAACCGTCATAAACGCCAGGAACTCCCATGCTGCCGTAACCGACTTCAACAGTGGGACGATGGCTGCGGCGCCGACCATCAGCACAACCACTACGATTCTCGTAACAATCATATATCGGCGATGCGAAGCGTCTTTTCTGATAAATCGCTTATAGACATCGGTCATAATATACGAAGCTCCCCAGTTGAGCTGCGTGGTGATTGTGGACATAAAGGCAGCCAGAAAACCGCTTACGAGCAAACCCTTTAGACCGATGCCGAGATATTTATTTGCGACTAAAGGGTAGGCCTGAGTATCTGTTTGTGTGCCTGTCAGATGTGGAAACAGAACAATGGAAACAAGAGCAACGGGTATCCACATCCATGGACGGATGGATTGAAAAATGGCATAGAAAAGAGTCGCAAGCACGGCATGCCGCTCATTCCTGCAGCCGCTTATTCGCTGCATATTATACCCGCCGGCATCCGCCCACCAGAGGACGAAGGCGTAAATCAGCAGTTTGAGCATACCCAAGTCGAAGTGTTTAAAATCGGGAAAAATAGAAAGCGTTTTCTCATAACCGGGGGTTGCGGCGATAGTGGTTAGTACGTTCTGAAGGCCGCCTACTTTATAGACTGCAATAAAGGCCAGTATTATCATCGAGCCTGAAGCGATAAAAAACTGCACAACATCGGTGATTACAACGCCATAAAAGCCGGAGAACGTAGTGTAAATCAGGGCGACAACTATACAGGTACCGACAGCCCATACTTTATTCAGGGGTGTCATAATTGTAATGATGTTGCTCATAGCGAACGTAACCCAGGCGATTACGACAAGGTTTTGTATGATTCCGGAATAAAAGGCACGAAATCCTCTGAGAAAAGCGGCCGATTTGCCGTCGTAACGTAATTCGTAAAATTCCGCGTCGGTAATAATAGCCGATCTCCGCCAGAGACGAGAAAAAAGAAAGATACCAACTATTAACGTAAGTACTGCAGTAAATACCCACCACATTCTCTGGAGGCCAAACTGTCGGGTGATTTCGGTAACGACCAGCGGGGTGTCAGATGCAAAACTTGTGGCCATCAGCGAGATGCTAATCATCCACCATGGCATAGAGCGACCGCCCAGGAAGTAATGTTCCGGGCTTTGAGATGCTTTGCGAGAATAGACTATTCCGATAATTAACGAAAAAAGCAGGTACGCAACGATAATTCCGTAATCAAGAATCGTCAAGTTTTAAGCTCCTGTATTTAATCGGTTTTATGACTCAAAATAATCTGTAATAATCGAATAATCCACTTCGTATTATTTACTCGTCGCAGACGTAGCCGGAAGGCGAACAGACGGGACTCGGAGCGGTTTCTATGCCGAGGCCTTCAAACTCATTATGCTCCCGGCTGCCCAGCAAACAATCAGTAAGTTCCTTTTTATTTACTTTGGCTGCCAAAGTGCAGCAATCAGCTCCGCCGTAAAGTATATAGATATCGTCGTTATATTCATAACTGCCGCAGGTAAAAACGACATTGGAGACTCCTTCACGGCTTGTAGATTCGCATTCATGCGGAGTTTCAGGTACTATGAGTTGTCTCAGACACCTTTCTATAATATTTGCGGGCTTGCAGGGGTCAAAATTATTAAAATTAAAAAGGTCGGCGTGGAGGTTGTACAATTTGCTGCCGTTGTTCAGGACATGACCTTTGTGATATATCACAATAAATTTTTTATCTCCAACAGAAATTGGTACCGAACCAGCTCCTACCCATATATGTTTTGCCAATTCAGCGTTTTGAGTTGCACGCTTTATTATGCCTAAATCACGCCATGGACCTTCAATGCTGCTGCTCATCGCCAATGCAATAGCATATTTTGAGTAATTATCGTCAAAACATGGTCTGTGAAGCATAAAATAATGGCCGTCAATTTTTTCTGGAAATAGAACACCGTTTTTATTGCTGTTTTCCTCTGTGTTGACATTTCCGGCAACAGGGCCAAGTTTCTGCCATGTAAGCAGGTCATCGGATTTGGCCAGACATATCCGCGTTTTTACCGGCCATTCTGGTCGCGGATTAGATGCAAGACCGACTCCGCAATAAAGATAATAATAGATGCCGCCAAAGCAGTGCAGCCTTCCATCTTCAACGCTGACATAATCATAAAGATTTTCATCCTCGCCGGGAAGGATTACCGGATTATTATGCCTGTAAATCGGATGCAGTTCCGGCGTAAAAACTGCTACACCGGAAAAAGACCTGCTAAACGGCCTCTTAGGGTCGGTTTCCTGAGATGGCCTGGCGCGATAGTGTACTACAACTATGCCATCTTTAACTCGAGTCTCGTCAAGGCTGCCGCTACCTATTAATTTGCGGATTATAGGGTCGTTTTTTGGCGACCTCTCGACATAAATAACCGCAGGATTGAATGTTGCGCCACTTTCCCACCAATTTGAGGTAGGGCTTATGATTGGTTTACCATTATTAAGTCTTGTTACCTTTGGTTGCGAAGAACAAGTTGGCATTCTGCCTCCATTCGGTTTTGTATATAGTTGTAATTGTTGTGCATTGAGACATAATGGGACTCAAGTTGCAAAATGTCAATATAAATAAAATATGTTTATTAAAATTAGTAAACGCTTTCGATGCTAATATACGACTACAATAACAAACGTAAGTGCTTTTAAGACAATTGGTTATGATGTTTTATATGCAACCAAATCTTGTAGTATATTTATTTTTTAATCGGTAACATTTATAAAATTTTACAAATATTGCATAAAATTGTTATTGACAAGTAAACGAGCTGGTGTTAGTGTGCCATCACAAGTATCCGAGTCATACAAGGCTATAGGAGGCTAACGATGCCGGTGGACGTCAAGTTGAAAGTAAGGGATGTTGCGACAAAATTATCTGTTTCTCCCGCAACAGTTTCGAGAACTCTCAATGGGGATTATGGCCGTGGAAAAATATCTTTGGCCACTGCCTCTCGTATTCTTAATTACTGCTTCAGCAAAGGATATCTCAGCAAAGAAGAGAAGGACAGCATTCTCCTTAAAATGAAAGTTAAGGTGTCAAGTAAAAAGATATTTAGTCTTTCATGCTTTGAGGGGCTTTGGAACTACAATGCGATTTTTTCCTCGGTTAGCAATTCGCTGCAGGACAAAGGACAGTATTCAGGCTTTTATACGGTTCGGTCGGCTAATGATTTATACCGTTTTCCACGAGACGAGGCAAGCGTCATACTGGTTTTCGGACGCATCACACCCAAAACTTATGAGGCCTTGCGTTCATTCGAGATACCGGTTGTGATGGGCGACAACTATATACCTGGTTCAAACTGGAGTACTGTTAACAGCGATAATATTGGCGCTACATCAAGAGCAGTTGAAATTCTTGCTGAATTAGGGCACAAACGCATTGCGTTTGTATGCCGCCACGAGGACTATCCACAGCGCACCTACAATTTACACCAGCGTCAAAACGGTTATATAATAGGTATGAATAATACAGGCCTGAGTTACGATGGCCTGATTGTCTCCAGGGACTGCTCGAGAAATGATTATACGCCAAGCACGCATGAAGAAGTGCTGACTGATTTGAGAGAACTCGCCGAAGATGTCATAGCTTTGAAACCTATGCCGACGGCTGTTGTTGCGGGCAATGACCTGATTGCCCATGTTTTACGTGTAGTCTTGCGGGAACATGGTCTCAAAGTACCCCAGGATATGAGCATTATTGGATATGATGGCCAGCACAGAATTCCCGGCGCGATGGGCTTTGAGCCAATTTCCACGATGGTAGTCAATTGGGATGAAATGGGGCAGGCCATGGTGGACTTGGCCACAGAGTTCGTACTCAATCCTAAAACTCACATTCGCCATGTATTAATTCCGGCAGAGTATGAGGATATGGGTACCGTTGCCCGATTGTGATTTATATAGAGTCTAAACATAAGGCTCGTTTGCCGAGTAAGGCAAGCGAAAGGGTGGGAGAAAGGAGTTGTGAAAAAAGTGTGATGAAAAAAGTGTGAGTAGAGTAAAAAAAGAACCGTGTATTTGTAAATTTTTGTAACTTTAGTAATTTAGAAGGAGAGTGAAAATGAAGACGCGAAATGTAGTTTTAATGGTTGTAGCAATTCTTGTTTTGGCATTGGCACCGGCGGTGCAGGCTACCACCATGGTGTTGGATCCAATGACCCTGGGTAATATATTAGCTCCGCCCGGTGGGTGGCATGATGACCGAAACTATAACCCTCCTCTCTTGAAGGAGTCGGCTTTTAGCCACGATGGTGATGGCTCAATGATGATTGACTACAGTGTTTTCGATGGAAGTCAGTATGATGTTGTGCCGCGTGGATATTTCGGCTGGGCAGGAACTGTGGGAACGGGCAGTAGTCTGCCGGCAATACCCACCCTCTCGCTTACTGATTCGATTACGTTCTGGTGGTACAAGGGTAATACAGACGGTCCCGAATGTGTTAAGCAGATACAGCTCTATTCGAACACCTCGAACCCCAGTCCCGATGTACAGGCAACTTTCGATGTGGCCACCGGAGAGCAATCCATTCCGGTCGGGTGGCATGAAGCGGTTTGCCCTCTTAGTCAGTTTAATAACATCGGCAATCTCGACTTGGCCCACATTGATCTTATCGATTTCTGGGTTACCTGTTGGGGTTATGTAGGACCGTGGGGTGAAGAAGGAAGCTACCAGATTATGCCCACCGGCACACCGGTTTACATCGATGATTTGCAAGTAATTCCCGAGCCGGCAACTATGTCGTTGCTTGGACTTGGCGCACTGGCGCTGCTGAAGAGACGCAAAGCCTAATGGTAAGTTGGATATTCGGCGGCGGCACGATAAAAACGCCGCCGCCGGATTCTATTAAGTGGGAAGGTTGGTGGTGTATGCAGACAAGGCATTGGAGTTGGAATATTATTAAAGGAGACAGCAAATGAAATTATCGAAGACATTATGTTATATGTCATTTATTGTTATAGCGGCTTTTTTGATGCCTGCGTTTGCGGGAACACCGATAGGTCAGATTAGTTCGATGGATAATGATATTAATTCGGCGGTAACAATGCCGCCATGGCCTACGGGCGCCTGGTACGATGACCGTGCAACCGGCTGGATGCAAGAGGTGAACGAGGTGAACGATGTAAACGATTTAAACGATGTAAACGAGGTGCACGAAGGCACAGGCTCAATGAAGATAGCATTTACGCTTTGGGGCAGCGGAAATGTTGATGTTGAGCCAAAGATGGCCTTTAGCCCTGCTTTGGATTTTAGCGATCATAACAACCTGGCTATTACACTCTGGGTTTGGAGCGATCGCACTGATTCAAAGTTCAGGGAGATTATTTTGTATGACAATGACAATCCGCCTCATAACGGACGTTTCATAGCGCATCCTCCGGATAGCAATGGCTGGACGAAGGTGGTAGCTAATCTGAAGGAGTTTTCATGGTACGATGGTACGACTCCTATTTCGCCTGACGATGCTAACTGGAGTTCGATTGGGACAATAGGACTATTTTCGAGCTGTGGTTTACCGGCCAACGAGACCGTACCTAACATTCATGACATTTATCTGGATGATCTGCGGCTTGACAATGCTCAAGTGGCTCTGAGCCAGGCGACAATTGTGAATGCCGCTAGAGTTTTTGGCACGATTACCGTGGACGGTAATGCGGCAGACTGGGCGAACCTTGTTGACAGCGATGTCGTCGATTTCGACCTTGCGACGGTTCCAAACCCGCCTAATGGCAATCTGCATGTTAAGTATCGTCTTGCATGGGACCCCGATTACCTCTATATACTGGTGCAGGAACAGCCCGGCGACCTTGTAGCTACAGAGGCAAATCAGGTTGGAGGGTATGCGCAGCTCTGGAGTCTGGATGACCGTTTCGGCGGCGATGCCTACTATGACGCTCTTGCATTGTATTTCGACTTTACTAACGTTCACCCGATACTCGGCTGCAGGGAAAATATTAGCCTGTGGCTGTACCTCGGTCTGAACTCAAAAGGCAAACCCGATGTGATGATGGCATGGACCAATGCCATTTGGGCTCACAATCAGCCCGCAGCTGTAACTAATGGTATGGCTCGCACGAGCGGCACTTTGGGCAATCGTGTTATAGAGGCAAAGGTAATGTGGAGCGACCTGGACAGCGCGATAGATGCATGGCGTTTGCCTGAGGGCGGCCTTGCCGCCGCTGTTAAACCCGGCTATATCTTTGGCTGCAATCCGCGTGTTAACGATTTTGAGAAAAGCATCGCATGGTTCGCCCCAACGACTGAGCGCGGTGCGGCATGGCTTAACGGTACGCTGTGGGACTGGGAAGGTACGCCAAGCGCCACGGGCATTTACGCCAAAAATGTTCGGCTGGTGTGTCCGGCCGCAGACCTCAACGGCGATTGTTATGTGAATTTTAAGGATTACGCACAGTTTGCCGGACAGTGGGGCAACGACGGCTGTAACAATCTCAACGGTTTCTGCAATGGCGCTGATATTGTGATTGACGGTGCGGTAAATATGATAGACCTTGCCAAATTTACCCAGGAATGGTTATCAGAGTAATAAGCCGGTTGGTAAATACTGGCTATTTAAAAATATATTTCAGGTTGTCTAATTTAGACGGTGGCAATGGCGGCGTCTCTAAAACACCGCTGTTATCTTTAGTAAAGGATATTGCTGTATGAAAAAGACAGATGGGTTTACTCTGGTCGAATTGCTGGTTGTGATTGCGATAATTGCGTTGCTGATGGCGATTCTAATGCCGGCGTTGAACAAGGCACGCGAACAGGCCAGGAGGATTGTCTGTGCGAATCATTTAAAGACGATGGCTTTAGGAGACCAAATGTATGCGGGTGACTCCTCTGACTATCATGTTCCCATATTCTTGTGGAGAACTCCTCCGGCTACTGATGTGCTATGGTTTGAGAATCCGCTGTTTGTGAGGATAATTGATCTTAAAGGGCGAAAAAATACGGAAACGGATCAGGGTTATACCGCCCAGACGCTGCCCAAAGATTTCAAGTGCCCAGCAGACAAGCGAACAGTTGGTAATGGCCTTTTAAAAAGCGCTAATGTTATACAAGGTGTCAGTTATGGCATGAACAGTGTAGGTCTTCGTTCCTTAGCGTGCGACGGTTGGTGTCGTAGTATTAACAAACCGCATACACTGAAGATAACGGAGGTGGTAAGACCAAGTGAGAAGTTTTTCTTTATGGATTCAGAGTGGTTTGCAGTGGATTATTATGGCGCTAATTATTTACTTTATTGGGACGTTCAAGGCGACAAGATGGACGCCAGTCAGTGGGATGTGCCGGCATATAGGCACAGTGAAGGCGCTAATGTTGCGTTCTATGACGGCCATACGAATTACATGACGAAGCAGCAAATATTCAAAGTGAACGAAGATCCCATTGTGCAGTTTAATTTGAATATGCCAACGTGGGTTCCGATTGCCAACAGGGTATACATAGATCCACCATATAACTAATTGTTGGTGGAAGGGTAGATGAAGAATTCATATCCGGCGGTTGTTACTGCAATACTGGCAGCGGTGTTCTATGCTGGTGTTGCGATAGCGGCACAAATCAATATACCACGAGTCGAGCTGATGCCGAACATGCCTGCGCCGTATCTGATGCGCGATTGGGAGCAGGTGGCGAGGGATTATGATAATTACGTCTTCAGTTTTACCCGCACGACATCGTCGTCAGATCTGTGGTGGAAAACATATCCGATAGTATGGTGGGATACCGGGAGGGTAAATTATCCGTGGAATACTTTCGGGATGCCGTCCTATATAGGGCATCCTTCAATGCACGGCGGCGGCGCTCATGAGGCCATAAATTGTCTGGGGGCTGTATTGGGCGGGTCGCTGGCGGGGATAAACAAGAGCAACCAGTTCGTCGCAGCGACAGGGCAATATTATAACTTTGTGCTGATGGAACAGCAGTACTACAACTTGGCAAACGGCGAAAATATGGTGCTCAACTATACTTCGACCCAGTCGGGACAGTCGTTCTGGTATGAGGTGTTTCCTCCTCTCTTGTTTTGTCAGCTATTGGCAAAGTATCCGAATACGGGTTCAATGGAAACGCTGATGTCCAGCATGGCCGATCGGCTGTATAACGCAGAGGTGGCAATGGGCGGCAAGACGAGCCCGTGGACAGTGCCGAATTTTACTCATACGGCTTTTGATTTCGACACGAATCAGCCTTTTGACAACGGCGACTGGAAAGAGCCGGATGCGGCTGCCGGTTATGCGTGGATTGAATATATGGCGTATGTGAAATGGGGTGCTTCACAGCATATTACGGGGGCGGACTGGGGTATTCAGTATCTGCTCAATCGTACTCAGAATCCGCTGTATGAGGTGCTTCTGCCGTACGGGGCATATACAGCGGCCAGAATGAACGCCGAACAGGGACGCAGCTATGATGTTACCAAACTGATCAACTGGTGCTTTGAGCCAAGCACGGCGAGCGATGCTCGCTACGGCTGGGGTGTTATAGCGGACAGCCCATGGGGCGGGTATGACTGCGACGGTTTGGTCGGCAGTGCGACGGACGGCGATGGGTATGCGTTTGCGATGAACACATTCCAGTGGGCGGCGGCACTTACGCCTATACCAAGGTATAATCAGGATTATGCCCGCGCAATCGGCAAGTGGATACTCAATGCGGCAAACGCTTCGCGCCTATTTTACACAAATGGCCTTGATGCGGCGCATCAGTCGAGCGAAAGCTGGTCGTACATCTATGACCCGTGCAACTGTATCAGTTATGAGGGATTGCGAAAAACGCCGCGAATCGTCGATAAGGCCGTATCCGACTATAGCAATACCTATGGCACTGTTACCGGCACGTATGCCGATACTCAGGTAAAAGACAGTAAATATGAAGTGTTGAAAGAGCAAACGGTCGGGCAGTATGATAAACTTAACCATGTTTGGCTGCTTAATATTACGGCCAGTGGAAGCCACACGCTGCATTTTTATGGCCACTATGTTGATGCCGGCGATGCCGATACCGGTTTTATAATTGCGTATGCCACATCGCCCGAAGGAGCGTACACTGATATGTTCACGGTCAGTAACACTGGCGGCGATCAGGATTACACATATAGCTTACCATCAGAATTGAGCGGTCCAATATATATAAAGGCACAAGATACCGATCCTAACACACCCGGTACTGCCAACGACAAGTTATACGTCAATTGGATGATGGTGATTACTGAAACGACGGCATTTGCGCCGTATGCGATGGGCGATGGGTTGATGTGGGGTATGGGAACGGATTTTGCATTGTATGGCGCGTCGCATGTGGGGATGCTGGCGGCGGTGGTAAATACAACGAATGTCGAGGAGATACTCCAGCTTGATTTGCTGGCGACGGATTACTACCATGCGACGGCGTATCCGACGTATTTGTATTATAACCCCTACGGAACACCGCAAACTGTAGATGTGAATGTCGGCTCCGTTCCTACTGACGTTTATGATACCGTATCGCAGGAGATAGTTAAAATCAATGTTAGCGGTATTGTGGAAGTCAATATACCGGCTGATTCCGCAATGGTGCTGGTGTTTGCACCGGCCGGCGGGCAGGTTACGATCGATGGTACGAAAAAGCTGATCAATGGCGTAGTAGTGGATTACAAGACCAATACAGCGTATCTAAACTGTGCGCAAGTGCAGGCATCACCGCAGAGAATGGTGGCCGACATCACCGGCGACTGCATGGTTGATATATATGATTTGAGTATGTTGGTGCAAAGCTGGCTGCTGACTGGTGCTTCGTTGGGCAGGGCTAATATCAACGATGACAACAGCATCAATCTGCTTGATTTTAGTGCCCTTGCCGCTCAGTGGCTTATGTCAAATGTTCCGGCGGATGTGCAAATTGAGTCGTTTGATAATTTCGCGGCCAATGGTTGGGTTGACGGATATAACACCGGGCTGATGATGCAGGCGACCGATCCGAATTTTGTTCATGAGGGAACGGGATCTCTGCGAGTGAAATATGAGGCGATGGCGCCGACGCAATGGGATGTAAAACCTTCTCATGTCTTTAGCCCAGAGCTGAACATGGCCGGTGCGACACTGAGTTTCTGGTTGTGGACGGATCTGGTCAATGATTCAAAACTTAATCAGGTGATTGTGTATGACTATGCTAATCGGTTAGCAAGATTTTCTGTACCACGGCCGACCAGTGTCGGCTGGACGAAGATCACGACGCCGCAATCTGCATTTATACCTGACGCTTCGCCGCTTGACTACAATCGTATCAAACAGATGGAGTTCTGGTTCAGCACATGGGATACGCCGGGTAACTCTGTGTATCTCGATGATTTGTGGATGACTGCGGGCAATCCGTGACCAAAGGGCGGCATATTGTGCCCGTACTATAAAAATATTCATCTGACGTTAAGTACTTAAGGATGCTGATCTTACAAGCAGCTTATTTTGCCGAAATTGGTCGGCATCCCTTCGTTTTTGCGATATAATTTTCCCCAGCTCTCTGTAACGTAGTTTTCTGATACAGCTTAAGCCGCCGCGCACCATTTCTCCCAGAATGCATTTTTCATGTAAAGCGACAACGAGCGTGCCCTCGCTATTCCTGATAACTTCCTATAACAGTCATTTATTACTGGCTTTTTTGTTTCTTGCCATAGTATTTTTCGAGGTGTGATTTGTTTGGGTTTATCAGTAGCATTGGTGAACGTACTATAAAAAAATCACCGTCATTCTCACCAACCTGAAAATTATGAGTTTGCGGGTCGTATAAAATATCCTGCTATAGACTTTTGTTCTGCACGACCGACTAAAGGTTTAAGTATCTTTCTTACCGTTTTTAATTCAACGCGTTACCAAAAATAGTTCGTCAATCGGCAGTGGATACTGACATGCAAGCGACTTGATATCCACTTGTCACTTACTTGTATCCCTCATTTTTGTTTTAAAAACGCGTATAAGTCTTTTATTTAAAGATGCTTACAGCGCGATTTAGGGATTAGAAATCCGGTGTTCTGTCCAACTGAGCTACGCCATTGTAAAATTTAAACACTTAAATAATAAAAGCTTCACGGCTTGCCTGTCAGGTGCTTCTACCACTTACATAAAATCGTTGAAAAATGGAAAAACCCGAGCCTCTGGGTGCGCAACAAGAACGTTTATATTGGCTTCGGTTCGGATTACGCTTGGCTACGGCCAGCATCATAAGTTCTTTTTTGACAATCATTAGTGTCTTATTGACAAACACTTACAAAACACGTTGACTGATTAGAAATCCGTTGCTCATAACCGGCTTTTTTGATCATCACAAGTTTACTCGGAATCTGTTTTTAGAGTTAAAATTGATCAAAAAGTTTACCAAAAAGCGAAAGACCAACGAGTGTTAACCATATTTTCTTGCGAGTTCTTGTGCTAATTGCAGTTCGGTGTTATTATTTAAGAAGATATACAGAAAAGCATTAAGCAACGGTTCAAACGAAGGACAGTTGCCCCGATTCGCCGAAGCGGAGGCACGTTATGACAGAAAACCAACAACAAGGATCCGACACACCCCCGGCCAACGAATTGCCGGGGCAGCCAACCGGCGGCACCCCCGACAACGACAATCGAGGGCAGGTAACGCCGGAGACACTCAAAAGCGCGATGAAGGCCTTCAAGAAGCGACTTAAACTCACCGCCCTGGATGAAGATTCGAGCTTGGGACGCGGGCCGTTTTCGAGCGGGGCCAAGGGCGTTTATGCGATACAGCCGCCAAACCAGTTTCCTCGCGAGGTCTGGCAGGAATTGTGCCGGCTGGGCCGCCTCCGCGACAGCGGCCACGGTATGTATGAACTCGTCAAAGAACAACAGGGGAGTTGATTGCAGATTGCGGATTGGCAATTGCGGATTTCGGGAAAATTCGGGATCAAAAAAAGTGGTGTTTTTACGCTGAAAACGATACTTGACCCTACTTGCCCCTCGTTCTTGTGTGTAGGGGGTATGGGGCAAGTTGCCCAGATTAACATAAAAAAGCAGACAGCGGACAGGTCAAAATCAAATCAAAAAGCAAAAAGTAAATGGCAAAAATTTAGAAGTTAGAAGTGAGAAGTTGGAAAAGAAAAACTGGGCGGGAAAAAACGGTTACTGTCCCCATTATTTTGTGGTGTTCATATTCGAATCTCAAGTATTTCGCAAAGAACAATACGTACAAAGTCTCGGATTCGTAGTATTTCCTTTTTTTCTGTAGGGGTATGAGTAGAAACACTTGATTGTGTATAAACTGAACGCACGAATGATGCGACAGCATTTTCTACAGCATCTGTTGCATCTTCGGCAGACGAAATAGCAGATTTAGAAATACCTCTACTTTTCAGTATGTACTGCATTTTCTGTTTCATGGTAGGCCCTTTTGTATCGGGTATTTGTTTATATCCTGGAACTGCTCGCACATCAGCATCAGGAGCAAAATAATCAAGAGTTTCCCTCAGAGCCTCCCTTAAATCAGTTGCCGGACCCCGCCATGAAAGGCGGGTATCTGTTTGGATATCTTGTAAAGCTTGTTGATATGACAAAGACGCCGATGGCAATATTTTGTTAAGTGTAGTAATGATGTTCGTATCTATTAAATTAAGCGATTCCGGCTTAGAAGACATTTGTCCAGATGAGACAATTCTTGAATCTATTGCAATAAGTACTTTGCGAGCTTTGCTAAGAAGTGTTCGGTAACGATTGATAGTAGCATGTTTGTGACATAGAACAAGAAGCTCCTGCATTATGCTATCGACAATCCCAAAATCTTTATCTTGTTCTGATTTGCCAAGCATTTCAGGACGGACCGTTTGAAAATATGATTCCACAAGCTGGCGGAGAGTATCTCTACGAGGTTGAGAGTGCAATTGAGTCGAGCTCAATCTACCGAGTTCTTTACGGCAATTTTCTAATTCACGAAGGAAGTCATGTAATGCGCTGGGCATTTATTTGGCTTTCTTCTTTGGAAGGTTATGGGCAACGAGATTGTATCCGACAGCATTGATTTTATATTCACCACGGGCTTGTGAAGGTTGGAAATAACCTGCTGTTTTTGCATCAATTAAAACCTGTTTAATCTTTTTTGGTAATTTGAAATTGGCCTCTTTGAAGTACCTTTCAAGATCGCTTGCTGTTACAGTATTTTTACGTTCAGATCCAGGAGCTAACTCTTGGAGATAGTATGCCACAATACACGCCATTTGTTGTGCTGATTCTGGCTGTTTTTGTTCCTTCAAAGTTCTTATATCTATCGTTGATGTTAATGGTGACATGGGTGTTACTTGAGAAATTGGCTCACGAGTTAATGCAGGCGCATTAATCAATTTTGTTTGGCAAATGCTTGGTTGTATGCCCAAGTGCGAGCATGCTGCGTCGATCGCAGTCTTCCGTGCATCTAGTTCTAACGAATCCAGCGCATTAATAATTTGGTCTATCGCTTGTCCTATAGATATTTTCTTTTCTGGCATTGTTACTTCCCTTCTTTAAATTTGTCTCATATTAATAACCAGCGATTTCATTTGCTATCAATTTATCTTACCGGAGATAACATGTCAAGATATTGCCGTAAAATTAACGCCTGCGGCGGATAAATCTTGTCTTTTGTAAAAAATAGGTGACTGTCCCTATTTTCCTTTAAAAAATAAAGCTTACTTCCCAGCAAGAAACTTATCTAAATCGTTTTTCAGAATATCTCTCGGCGGATTATCCCAACCAAACAACTTAAGTACATAAATCGTAGTATCCAAGGTTAAACTCGCTGCTTGGCCAAGAAGATCGCTAACATTAACATCAATTTTCTTTTCTATAAGATTTGAAGTTGCTGGATAAGTACCGCGCCAGAATCTATCTTTAGCCCATAACCTAAAGTCCTTTATCTTTTTAATCTGTATAAATATTTGAAGTGAATCCTGATAGATTCCTTTTTCACTAAGTCTTGCCGCAAACTCGATTACTTCAGCGATACAGTAAAGGGTATTTGTAATATCTATAAATCCCGGTTCGTCATAAAACGCATTCTCACGAAGAGAAAATAAATGAATAAATTGCCCACTATAATATAGTCGCCAATATTCGATCATGTCGCTCCAATCGCATCCAGAGGCAACATATTCTCGTTCACGAATCTGCTCGGCACAATCCACACTGACATACGGATAATCCCACCCGCGCAGTCGGACCAAAGATTTCCTAACTAAATCAAATGCTGCCTGAGAATCTGGAATTCGCTGTTTATATGTAGACGGCCTGTAAATTACTCTCCAATGCGGTAATTTAACTATTTTTTCTGGAAGGCTTTGAATTCCCATTACAACCCCCCAAGTTCTTGATCAAATATTTTCTGGTCTTGTTGCTGTGTTGGGGGCGTCTGCCCGTAAATATATTGCATCTGACCCGCGAGTCGCCTCATTTTCTTTTCCACAGCTATATCCAGAAGTTCTCGCATTTCTTCTGCGTTCTGAATTGCGCGAGTTTCAGGCTTGCCGAGAGGCCGAATGTAAATTGCCCCATTTCTGAGGTCTTTATTGTGATCGCGTTTGCAGATGACCGGCTCACTTTCAAATTCTCGAACGCTCATAATCAAAAAATTTGTGCCGTCCATCTCATGCCTGACAACATTAAAATTTGCCACGGGAGATGCGTACTTATTAACAAAGTCAATCATATTATCCGGATCATAAGTGGCAAGGTCTTGATCTGTAATTCCTTTTAGTTTCCATTCACCATTCTCTTCAGACACGCCTATTATGACAATGCCACCATCTCGCAAATTGGACATTGCCATTATTGTTTCTGCAAACTTAATCTTATAATCTTCCCATTTGACGCTCTGCTTAAAATCAACAGCACGGCTTTCTTGGAGCAATTGGAATGCTGCATCAACTCGCTTTCGTAAAGCCTCATATCCCGGCAAATCAGTTTTAGGTATAGCTGCCATTTTAATTCCTAAAGATACCACTCCGATTATGGTATTAGCGATTAAATAGTCAATAGAACTTTAAGTGTTTTTCACAAATTGGAAGCTTATACTACTCTAAAAAATCCGTGAAATCCCTTCGACCCTGCTCAGGGCAGGATGCGGAGGAAAACGGCCTTGACTATTGGGGCCGGAAAATGTATCATTCTGAGTTTTCCGCCTCGTCCGCCACAAAGTGGCGAGACGGGCGAGACCTCGCCCCTCGGCTTGAGGGCCGCGAGGCCTGCGGCAGGGGCGGGTGTTTTTAGTCAGCGTCAGTCAGTGTTTAGGAGAAAAATAGAATGGCGAACAAACTGGTGTATTTCTTCGGCGGGGGCAAGGGCGAAGGAAACGCGAAAATGAAAAACCTCCTCGGCGGCAAAGGAGCGAATCTTGCTGAAATGGCAAAACTCGGGGTTCCGGTCCCGCCGGGCTTCACGATTACAACCGAGGTCTGCACTCATTTTTATCAGAATAAAAAGACCTATCCCAAGGGCCTCAAAGACAAGGTCGCTGAGGCGATGCGCAGGATAGAGAAGATTATGGGCAAAAAATTCGGCGACCCGCAGGACCCGCTTTTAATGTCCGTCCGCTCCGGCGCCCGCAAGTCGATGCCGGGAATGATGGAAACCGTGTTGAATGTCGGACTGACAAGCCAGACAATACCGGGGTTGATAGCGAAAAGCGGCAACGAGCGATTTGTGTATGACGCGTATCGCCGGCTGATAATGATGTACTCGGACGTGGTGATGGAAAAGGCCGCGGGTATCGAGCCAAAGGATGACGAGGGGATTCGCAAGCAACTCGAAAGGATAATGGACCACCTCAAGGGGCAAAAAGGATACAAATCCGATACCGATATGACCGCGATAGACCTCAAGAACCTCTGCGAGTTATTCAAGAGCAGGGTAAGAGAGGTCTTAGGCAAGGAATTTCCGGATGACCCCAATGCGCAATTGTGGGGCGGTATTGACGCGGTGTTCGCATCGTGGAACGGCAAGCGGGCAATCAGCTACAGGCGCATCGAGGGTATCCCCGATGAATGGGGCACAGCAGTAAACGTCCAGACAATGGTGTTCGGCAATATGGGCGAGACATCCGCAACGGGCGTCGCCTTCACACGCAACCCCGGCAACGGCGAAAACTTCTTCTACGGCGAATACTTAGTCAACGCACAGGGCGAAGACGTCGTCGCGGGAACAAGGACGCCGGCCCCGGTCAACGAGGATTCAAAGAGCGAACATAACAAGGAGCTGGTATCGCTCGAAAAGGGAATGCCGAAACTTTACAAGGAACTATACGCCACCCAAAAACGGCTCGAAAAGCATTACCGGGATATGCTCGATATCGAATTTACAATCGAGAGCGGACGGTTCTGGATGCTGCAATGCCGAGTGGGCAAACGCAATGGCCCGGCGGCGGTGCGTATGGCAGTAGATATGGTCAAAGAAAAGCTCATCAAAAAGGAAGAGGCGGTAACACGGGTTACGCCAGACCAGTTGGATGAGCTGCTGCACCCGATAATTGACCCCAAGGCCGAAAAGGCAAGCAAGCCGATGGCGAAGGGCCTGCCCGCGGGGCCGGGCGGCGCGGTTGGACAGATTGTGTTCTCCGCTCAAACCGCGGTTGACTGGAAAAAGTCGGGCAAGGACGTCCTTTTAGTCCGTGAAGAGACAAACCCTGAAGACGTCGAGGGTATGAGGGCCGCACAGGGTATTTTGACCGCTCGCGGCGGTATGACCTCGCACGCGGCGCTGGTCGCTCGCGGCTGGGGCAAATGCTGCATCGTCGGATGCGGAGCAATCGAAGTCGATTACGGCAGGAAAGAACTGCACATCGCAGGCAAAATCCTCAGGGAAGGCGACTGGCTTACGCTCAACGGCACAAAGGGCGCGGTTTACGAGGGTCAACTGCCGATGTTAGACGACACCGCGGAAAACGTCCTGCTCAGCAGCTTCCTGAAAATTTGCGACAGCATCAGAAAACTCGGCGTCCGCACAAACGCGGATACGCCCGAAGACGCTCAGAAGGCAAAACAACTCGGCGCAGAAGGCATTGGCCTGTTCAGGACCGAGCATATGTTCTACGGAAAGGGTTCCGATGAGCCGTTGTTCATCCTGCGAAAGATGATTGTTTCCAAGAACAAAGCAGAAAGACAAAAGGCCCTGGATGAGCTATTCCCATACGTCAAGAAAGCGATTAAGGGGACACTCGCGGCGATGGATAATCTGCCCGTCGTGATTCGTCTGCTTGACCCCCCTCTTCACGAGTTCGTCCCGCAGGATAGAGCCAAGCAGGAAGCGCTGGCAAAAGACCTGAATATATCGCTCGAAGACCTCGCAAAAAGGGCCGAAGCGATTCACGAAACCAACCCGATGATGGGACATCGCGGCGTGCGACTCGGCATCACATACCCCGAAGTCAGCGAAATGCAGATTAGGGCGGTTTTCGAGGCGGCAGCGGAATTGATTAAGGAAAAGAAGAAACCATATCCGGAGATTATGATTCCGGTTGTCTGCGACGTGAAGGAATTGAAAAACCAGCTCGATATGGCAAGAGCGGTTTACAAACAGGTAATAGCTAAATCGGGCGTAAAGAAGATTCGCCACAAATTAGGCACGATGATTGAAATACCCAGAGCGGCCTTAGTCGCCAACCAGATAGCCACAGAAGCGGAATTCTTCTCATTCGGTACCAACGACCTTACGCAGATGACGTTTGGCTTCTCACGCGACGACATCGGCGGATTCGTGCCCGATTACCTCAAGCAGGGTATCCTGCCGGGAGACCCGTTCCAGAGTATCGACCAGGTCGGCGTCGGCGAACTGATTAAGATAGGTATCGAACGCGGCAGAAAGACACGCAAAGACCTCGAAGTCGGCATCTGCGGCGAACACGGCGGAGACCCGGCAAGCATCGAGTTCTGCCACAAGGTCGGGATGAATTATGTCTCCTGCTCGCCGTTTAGAGTACCAATCGCAAGGTTGGCGGCAGCACAGGCGGTAGTGAATAAGTAGCGTAGTTCGTATTTCCGAAGCGGGCTCTGCGCTTCGCTACGTGTAGTATATCGTATTTCGTAGAGTGGATAGTAAAGGCGCGGCGTCGGCTGCGCCTTTTTTATTTAGCCGCCGTCCATTTCTTGACAAAAGTTCAGGGCTTTGGTATAAATAAGATTTGATAGGTAATAAAACAGGGTGATGCACCTCTTACGGAGGAGAAAAAAATAAGCACATTTAAGAAAAAACTGACCCGAATCGCAACTATTGCCCTTATTGCCGCAGGATTTTTGACCGGCGGGACCACCTTAGTGCAGGCATATCCCTATCAGGATGCCAACCTGGCCGTTGAAGACAGGGTCAATGACCTTCTGGCCCGGATGACCCTCGATGAAAAAGTTGGGCAAATGACACAAGTCCAGTTTTCTATTTCCCCGGCGTACATTACGACTTACTTCATCGGCTCTCTCTTGAGCGGCGGAGGTGATACTCCCCCAGGAAATAATACTGCGACTGATTGGGCGAATTTATACGATAGTCTTCAGCAGCGGGCTTTGGCTACCCGGCTGGGTATCCCTATTATCTTTGGCATCGATGCCGTTCACGGTCACAACAAAGTCCGCAACGCGGTTGTTTTCCCCCACAACATCGGCCTGGGCGCCGCCAATGACCCTAATTTAATGGAAAGAATCGGCGCGGTAACCGCCATCGAAGTAGCGGCTACGGGAATCGACTGGACCTTTGGGCCTTGCCTGGCCGTCGCGCGTGATGAGCGCTGGGGCAGAACTTATGAATCATTTGCCGAGGACCCGCAAATACATAACAATATCGTCGCCGCTTATGTCCGGGGGTTTCAGGGGACAGACGCAAATATGCAGGGCGAGAAGATTGTCGCCTGCGCCAAACATTATATCGGCGATGGCGGTACGACCTGGGGCACAGGCAGCCCCTACATAAACGCCGGTAATACAGTATGCACTGAGGCCTTCCTCAGGGCCGTTCACCTGCCCCCTTATGAGAGGGCCATAGAAGCAAACGTGGGAACATTTATGACTTCTTTCAGCAGCTGGAACGGGACCAAATGCGTTTTCTACACCTGGCTCGTTACGAACCTGCTCAAGACCGAGCTTGGCTTCGATGGTTTCGTCATTTCCGACTGGGAGGATATCGGAAGCAGTTCTACTAATATAAAGAACGCGATAAATGCCGGCGTTGATATGTCGATGGCGCCTTCAACCTGGAGTTCGTTTATCACCAATCTGAAAGCCCTCGCCAATAACGGTGTCCCCCAGTCGAGAATTGACGACGCCGTAAGAAGGATACTTCGAATCAAGTTCAGGGCTGGTCTTTTTGAGCATCCCTACACCGACAGAACCCTTTTATCTTCATTCGGCTCGGCTGACCACAAGGCAGTCGCACGGGAGGCGGTGAGGAAATCCCTCGTATTGCTGAAAACCTCCAACGATGTTCTGCCGATTGCCAAAAACGCTAATGTATTTGTCGCCGGAAGCAGCGCCAACAGCTTAACAAGGCAATGCGGCGGCTGGACAATCAGCTGGCAGGGAATGCCCAGCGAAACCTCAACAACCGGCACCACCATCTTACAGGGCATTCAAAATACTTGCACCGGCAGCGTTACCTTCATCGCGAACGGCAGCGGCGCGGCCGGGCACGACGTCGCCATAGTAGTGGTTGGAGAGGCGCCCTACGCAGAGGGGGCCGGGGATGCCACTGATTTGCACCTGTCCTCGACGGACATCACCACTATTAATACCGTGCGTGACTCCGGCGTTCCTTATGTTATTGTCCTCGTTTCCGGCAGGCCGATGATTATAACCGACCAGATTGCAGACGCGGACGCCTTTGTTGCGGCGTGGCTGCCGGGGACCGAGGGAGAAGGCATAGCGGATGTCCTCTTCGGCGATTACGGTTTTACCGGCAAACTTTCCTTCTCCTGGCCAAGCAGTATGAGCCAGATTCCCATCAACATCGGCGATTCTAATTATAACCCCCTCTTCCCCTTTGGTTTTGGCATCGGTTCTCCGGCTGACTTCAACGGGGATGGTTATGTTGACCTGGAAGATATGATTGTATTTTGCGATTCCTGGTTAAAAGTGCCCGGCAACACCGGATATGATTCACGGGCAAACTTTTATGATGACCCGTCGGGCATCGTAAATTTCTATGATTTTGCTGTCTTTGCCAGTGAATGGAACCCGCCTGCTGCACCTTAGCCACTCCCTAAGGGATGCCTTACGGCAAGAGAGCGCAGAGGACACAGAGAATTTTTTTTAGACGCTGATTAACGCAGATTTACGCTACTTAGTCAGCCGGGGAGCATACTCGCAGCGGTCATTTCTCGATACTCGTATCTGTGAATGCCCGCTACTCGTCTGCCGCCCCTTAGGGGCATTGCCAAGGGCAATTTACCGGCTGACTATAAAATTGGATGTGGATTTCCGAAGCGGGCCCTGCGCTCCGCTACGTGTCTGTCCGCTACACGCTACACGCTGAACGCTGCTTCGTTCTTGACTCTTTCTCTCCAACATACTAAATTGATGACAAATTTTATCCTCCATAGCTTAAGCGAAGGAGGATGAGGTGGATATTATTATGTTAGGTTTTTGAAGAAGAATGAATAAGGTATTAGAAGTAATAGACCCAAGCACAATGACCAGTGAAATCATTGTTGGCATTATTATCACGCTTGTGTCGACAGGAATCATTGCCTTCTTGGTATGGTCTTTTGGCCCCCTTAAATGGTTTATACAATCAAGACGATTGCAAAAGATTCTGACATCAGGACGACATTTTACGTTTGTTTTCAATCCGGAGGCCCAAAAAAGCAAACCTGTTACTTTTTTGCCCAATGGACAAATTGGAGAGGGCCGTAATAGTAATGAACATACGTGGCGTATTCGACTAGGCAAACTCGAAATCATCGCGTTTGACAGTAAAGTTTACAGCCGATTTGTTTATAACCCCAAAACAGGGAAAATCGAGCACACTAACGATTCTGACACACGGTCTGTATTGGGGCAATATTTCGTACCACAATTCAAGAGCTGGAAACAAGAAAGCCGAACAACTACCTGAACTTTATTGAAAAATGCACGAGGACAGAATGTCTGACAAAAGGGCAACGCATAATGGTGGGATAAAATTAGTGGGAATCGTGTTATATATTATGCTATAGATCAAGGTGGGAGATAGATATGAAAACAATAGAAGATAAAACACTTGCAGTGTTATTGTGTATTGCTTTTACATTAATCACTGGGGGATGCCGTTCAATTGAAGGCCAGCTAAACTCTGCAAGTTATGGAACTCCGAAGCCGGGTTCGACATTTATTATTGAGGGTTCTGGTTCTCTCACGCTTACAGAACGACACATCCAAGACCTCATCAAGAAAGAATTGTTTAATCTAGGCTTTAAAGAAGCCATCGCCTCGACAACAGCTGACTTCGCAGTCATATACTCATATTCCATTGGTGCTGGCAAGACCGTTGTTTCAAGTAGTCCAGATTTTGTTTGGGGTGGCCAACAAATCAGCTCCTCAACCTCATATCCGCGTTATTTCCAAATATCTATCGCAGATATACCTGCATCGCATAATCAGAACAAACCAGTATTTATTTGGCAGGCAGAAATCTATAGTTCAGGAACAAGTCAAAATATAAGTTGGTTTGCTGATCAATTTGTTCCAGAGCTTTTCAAGAGATATGGAAAAACGATAAACAATGAGAATGTTTTAAAATTTGTCAACGCTCCATAAATTAGGGACTGCGTAAATCTGCGTTACCTGTCCTGAGCAGTAGTCGAAGGAATCAGCGTCTAATTTGTGCATTTTTGCGGCCATTCAAATCCGCTGGTCTTCATCATCGGCTCACGCTATAATACGAGGGCAGGTTAGCACCGAAAGACAAAAGGTGAGAATCTGATTTTTGTGGAAACTTTAAGGGACGGCGGCTGGGAAATTACAGATCCCCTGCTGTAAGTCAAGTAAGCAGACACCCGGGGACAAGGGAGACAGACGATTAAGGTATTACTCATATTACTGTTGTGGTCGATTTTGCTGGTGTTGTGCTGGCCGATAGCATTAGTGGCGCTTGTCTTGTGGCCGATTGTTTGGCTTTTGTCGATTCCATTTCGTATCGTTGGTATTGCCGCGGAGGCGTTTCTTGCGCTGCTCAAGGCCATTTTATTTTTGCCCGCGAGATTACTCGGCCATCGCTAACAAGACAAACCTATAGCGTTCAGCGGACAGCGTACAGTAAAAAACAGCGACACGAAGCAAAGCGAAGGGCCCGTTTCGGAAACTTGCAAATACTCGATAATGAGTGTAGAATAGTCAATCGTAGCGGTGAGAGTAGCTCAGTTGGATAGAGCATCGGATTGTGGTTCCGAGGGTCGCGGGTTCGAATCCCGTCTTTCACCCTTGTTCATATATCGTATCTCGTCGTTAGTATTTCGTCGTTCGTAGCCGGTATCTGGTGATTTGGTAAAACATACTGGGCCGAACAGGTTCTGCAACCTGCCCGGCCCAGCGACTTTCACACTGCTATTTTTAAAGCACAATCGCACCATACGATTATGCGTGCAGCCATGCTGGGTTTGACAAGTTTATTTGACAAACAAGCCAAAACCCAGCGAAGAAATGGGAGAGAAAACTTTTCAACACGCCTCCACTACTTTACCCGCCTCCACTACCATTTACCCGCCTCCACTACTTTACCCGCCTCCACTACCGTATTACTATCGCCCCGCCGTTCTCAAAGCTACGGAGCGCTTTTGGACTGCTGGATTTGAGAAGAGAGAGTATCAAATCCAGCGAAGAAGGGGAGAGAGAATGAGCTTTTATACTTATCGCGGGAAAACCCGCGGTCGTATTCGAGCTGGGTTTGTGAAGAGAGTTCAAACCCAGCGAAGAAGGGGAGAGAGAATGAGCTTTTATACTTATCGCGGAAAAACCCGCGGTCATATTCGAGCTGGGTTTGTGAAGAGAGTTCAAACCCAGCGAAGAAGGGGAGAGAGAATGAGCTTTTATACTTTCGCGGGAAACCCGCGTTTGTATTTGTGCTGGGTTGCGAAGAGAGTCGAAACCCAGCGAAGAAGGGGAGAGAGAATGAGTTTATTACCCTTGTCGCGGCCGATTGACCGCGTATGGTTACGAGCTGGATTTGAGAAGAGAGAGTATCAAATCCAGCGAAGAAGGGGAGAGAGAATATGTGTAGAAATCTTTATCTAAACCACCCCCCGCCGTTTTGCCTCGCAAAAACGAAGCAGCGGGAATGTTGATATTCGTGCCGGGCTTGTAAACCTCGCTTTAGATTTTTTTCTTTTTCACGGATACAAACCCAGCTTGGGGGAGAGAAAACTCCTCGTGAGCATATTAAATCACGACACAGGTCGTGCTTGCTCTCAGAAAGCTGACGGCAATTCAGGAAGCCGTCGAAATTATCCTTCTCTCATTAGCTCTTCAACATTATCAGCAGAAGAAATTGCCTTTATGGTAACGTCACCCTTCAGTCCGAGCAGATTCGCAACCGTGCTTCTAAAGACATCATCGGTTGCATCCTCAGCAATGACCGCGGAGACGCCCAGAGACCTGGCAGCGATTTCCTGACTTTTGCTGCCGGCCCTTACCAGGGCAATCGTGGGGATATAGGGTTTAGCCGCTTTGAAAGTTCTGAGAAACCTTCCATCGGGCATATCATCCAAATTCCATCTGCTGATTACGCTGTTCACCTTTTCATTTTTCAAAGAACGCGCAGCCTCAAGACCTGACTGCATTTTTATCAATCTTACCGGCAGTTCCCTTAACACTTCACTTCTGCCGTTTAAGCCCACTGTCAAAACTGTCGCTTGAACAAGAACAACCATTTACTTTCCTAATTCTTCTTTGGCTTATTCGTCTTCGGATGCTTTACTTTTTCTTCGCTAATATATAGAGCGAATGGCGTGCCAGACCGTGCCGAGGCAAAAATAAATTTTGCAAGTCGTTTATGGCAAAGGAGTTATGATTGCCGATTTTCAGGGAGGCGATAAAAGGGCATAAAAACAATGGCGACCATTTCGGTCATAGAAACAAGAGAATAGCCGTCATAAGTTGTTACATAATCTGAGGTTTGAAATGATGCGACCACTTTGGTTAGAGGTGACCAGAATGGAACATGTTTATTGTCGATTGCCGATTGCCGATTTGAAGACGGAGGACGGTTCATATTGCGGATTGCAGATTAACCAATTTGTGATTTATGATTGATGGTTTGAAAGACGGAATCGCCGAGGGCGGACTTACTGTTTTGAGTTATTGTCTGTCCGGGTGGCGCGGATACCGAGCTTATCCATAAGGCGATTTAGCTGGCGACGTTCGATGCCGAGGATTTTGGCGGTGGCGATTCTTCGGCCTTTGGTGTATTCGAGGGTCTGCGTAATGACCTTGCGCTTTACTTCATCGAGGGTCGGCAACTGGTCTTTTGGATACGCAGGCGAATCGGATATTATGATTTCGAAGGGCATTACGACGGGCTGGATTTCAGATCCATCGGTGAGGACGTAAGCCCGCTCGATGGCGTTTGCAAGCTCGCGGACGTTGCCGGGCCAGGTGTAGCTAAGCAGGAGACGTTTGACGGATTCGCTGAATGTTTTGGGCGGCTCATTATAAAAGGCCGACTGGTTTTTGAGGAAATACTCCGCCAAATCGAGGATGTCTTCTTTGCGATGGCGAAGCGGAGGCACCTCAAGGCGAACAACATCGAGGCGGTAATAAAGGTCTGAGCGGAAAGTGCCCTTCTTAACCATATCCTGCAGGTCTTTGCAGGTCGCGCACAGGACGCGAACGTCAACGGGGCAGGATTTGGCTGAGCCAAGGGGCGTTACACGGCGTTCCTGGAGGACTCGCAATAATTTTGCCTGAAGCTCAAGGGGTATTTCGCTTATTTCATCGAGGAAAATCGTGCCGCCATCTGCTGCTCTGAAGAAACCTAATGTGCTGTCAACGGCACTTGTGAATGCGCCTTTGACGTGACCGAACAACTGGCTTTCAAACAACTGGCCTGTAAGGGTGGTGCAATCAACGGGAACAAAAACGCGGTCTGCGCGGTGGCCTAAGGTGTGGATTTGCCTTGCGACCATTTCCTTGCCGACACCCGTTTCGCCGGTAATAATAATCGGACATTCACGGGTGGCAATAGCCCTGATAACTTCCATTACGGAATTGAACGCTGGGGAACTGCCGAGAAAATCATTATGTGTGCGCGCATAAAAGGGCTGCGATTGCGCACAATCCCGCTGCCCGTGCTTGCCGCTTTCATTCTGAAAGCTTAGCTCTTTTGCGCCGGGAGTCACCTTGCGCGAACTCTCACCCATCATCTATCGCCCCATCATTAAGTGCAGACATATAAACTCCTGCACCTTTGTAAAAAAACACATTCTTGGCGAGAATACCCCATGTGATGGTGAGGGTACTCTCTCCCATTTCTTTCAATAGCTAATTCTACCTCACTTGATAAATAAAATCAAGCGAATTATGGGACTTTATTTGGATTTTACACACCCCAGATTAAAGCCGGATTTGTTAATATTAGGCAAATTGCGATAATGAGGCAAAAATCACAAAAGGCCGCCCATAATCCCGTAACTCTTTAAATTTCAAAGTCTTACAGCAAAAACGCATTGGGATTAAAACCCGCACTGTAAAGATATACGCCAAGCACCTCCGAAAGTTCTTTGGGAAAGCCAAAACCCGCAATATTCGGAAAGCCCCTATGAAAATAGTGCTTAGCCCGCGAAAATCATCTCCCTCTTATTTGCCCAGGAGCTCGAAGGGGGAGATATAGTCGCCGAATTTTTCGGCAGCCGATTTTAACCGTTTTATCGCCTCGGCGAAGGTATCGAACAGGATTTTGGGGGTATCGGGGACTTTGTCCCGATAAACCTTTTCGACGCGGTCGAGTTTGGCGAGGTTTTCGGGGATACGAACAGTGAACTGCCTTTCGTAATCGTCCCTGGTGAACCGGGTTTTGAGGTGTTCTTTGAACAGCCGGGCCAGGTCTTCATATAAGGGTATGAAGCCGGTCGGCGTTCTTATTGCATCGACGTCGCCGTTGACGCGTAGCTCCGCCCAGAGAATCCAGACGAGCTTGTCGGCCATAGTATTCAGATATTTCCCGTCTTTGCCGCGGAGGAAGTAATTGACGGAGAAGATGAGGGGCGGTTTCTTGACGCCTTTGGCAAAATCGAGATTGATTTGAACATATTTGCCGAGCGGTATTGAAACGAAGTCGAGATTAGACATAAGATTGAACGTTCTAACACCTTGCTTACCAAGAGTCGCTGCTGTTGTTTCCGATTCAAGAGCCGCACCTTTCAGGATAATACCCTCGTTCCAGTCAAACGCCTGCTCAACCGGATTCCAGGTGTCACTGTCACGACCTCCGTAAACAATGCCGCCGATGGGGACGCCATTGGTGTCGTTGAGGGCCGGGTCGCAGTTGTCGAGGTCCGGGATGCTGAGGGTATAACGGGCGTTTTTGTGAGCGGGTGGAATGGGATTGCCCTGGTCATCGGCTTTACCGTTGAACCATGCGCCGGAGAAATTGGTGCCTTCGGGCGGTATTTCACAACCCATACCGAGCCAGTAGGGTTTTTTATTCGCGTCGATAAGGACGTTTGAGAAGATGACCTCCATCGGGTTTGTGAGGACTTTATAAATGACGGGGTCATCTTCTTCGCTGACGTCTTGAATGATGCCGAAGATGCCTTTTTCAACGTTGACGCCGCGGATTTGACCATCTTTTTTGCGGAAATAAGCGATGTCGTCGCCGACGATGGTCTGGCCGGGAAGCATCGAAGTCGAGGTCTTGCCGCAGGCGGACGGGAATGCGCCAGCAAAATAGGTGACGCGGCCTTTGGGACCGTGGGCGCCCATAACGAACATATGTTCCGCGAGCCAGCCCTCTCGTGAGGCCTTCTGGATAGCGAGACGAAGGGCGAGTTTTTTGAGGCCCATAGTGTTGCCGCCATACTGGGTGTTGACGGAGTAAACCAATTCGTCTTCGAGGTCGATATAAACGCGGCGGAGTTTATCATTTTTGCTGATGCCGTTCTCAAGCTCACCTTCGGAGTGGAGAAACCTGAAGAAGCCGTGGCCTTCGCCGAGTTTTTTGAACTGCTCATAACCCGGGCGATAGAGAAGCGATTCGCTGTGAACGACGTAGGGCGAATCGGTAATCTGGAGACAGGGGATAGTAAATTCGGAGCCGACTGGGCCGAGACACCAGAAGCAAATAATCATTTCCCTGCCGGCCATCGAGTTTTTGAGGAGATCACGGATTTCTTTGGTGCCTGCCTGTTTTTCGACGGATTTCAGTGATTCGCCGAGCGAAGAGCCGGCGGGCAGGAGGTATTTTGTGCTGAAGGTATCGCGTCCCTGGTCGTTTAAGCCGTCGAAATGGCAGGTGTGCCCCTTGATATTGAGCGGAATTTCCTCGCCGTTTTTTATGGCAAGGGCACGAATATGCGCGATATCCTCGGGCGAGTCGGTGCAAACATAGACGCTGGCCGGATTGGTCAGCTCGATGGCGTCCGCGATGAAGCGGTGCATCTTCGGGTGGTCAACCGCAACCAGTCGGTCATAGTTTTTTCCTTTAACCCTGTTTTTCAAAACATCTTTTACTTCACCAGCCATATCGTCTCCTAATAGGGTTTTTCAGCTCAAAAAATCGAAGGAGTATAGACCGTATACCTGAGGCCCGTCAACTGAATTTTTGCGAAATTTTCTTGACACAGCGGGGCATAGTGGTATAATGACAAGAAATTAGGGTTTTTTATAGGTCCAACACAAAACCTGCGCCCACAGATTAAACGAAGAAGAGGGTTGGAGAGATGAAAAGGTTAATTTCCGCAGTATTGGTCCTTTCAGTAATTATTATCACTTCAGCAAACGCCGCACAACAGATGGCAATATGGGATTTCGGCAAAGACGCAAACCATTTTACCACAGCACCGACTGCTGAAAATGTGATTGGAACGCCGACATTGGTGCTTTCGGGCGGGACAATTGACCCAAGCGGCAAGAACGGCGTGGCATATACGGACGCAGCGGGAGTTTCTCACATAGATGGTCAGGCAGGGGCATGGGATGAAATAAAGATAAGCGGCGACAACGCCAGATGGATTGTGACTCTCAATACGACCGGCTGGATCGATATCGGCTTGCGGTTCGATTACAAAGCATGGAATTCCAAGACAACGTCATTTGATATTGATTACCGGCTCAACGACACGGACGCGTGGACAAATATACTGAATAATACGCCAATAGTCGGAGACCAGACGTTCCACAGTTTCGCGTATTCACTTGCCAGTTTGGACGCCATTGAGAACCAGTCCGTCGTAGAATTCCGGTTCAACGACTTTGACAACAAGGGCAGCGGTAAATTGGCGTTCGATAATTTTGAACTGACTGGGACACAAATTCCTGAGCCGGCGACGATTGGATTGTTCGGACTCGGTATCACGGCGATTATCCGCAGACGCCGGAAATAGCCCGCTTTATATTCACGACGGAACCTGCCGCGTTACACGCGGAAGGCCGTTGTAATTGTCTGCGCATCGTGGTAGCATCAGCATCGTCGTGGTATTCGCAATAAGCGTTACTGATATGTCCGGAGAATTAAGCGATGAGAATGAAGAATTTAGAATTGAGAATTGAAAATTCAAAATCATATCTCCCGATTTGTAATTCCAAATTTTTGATTTTTATCTGTGTACTTTGTGTTTGCAGCATCTGCCAGGCGGCCGGCTTAGAGGGAATGGAGAAATCGGTTGTGATGATTCGTGGGGCGGGACAGGAATTCGATTTTGTAACGCCGTGGAAGCCGAAGGCGATTGTGCAGGGAGTGGGGTCCGGATTTATCGTCGGGGATAATAAAATACTGACCAATGCGCACAACGTGAGCAACAACAAATACATTGAGCTTCAAAAAGAAGGTGTGGCGAAACGGTATCTCGCGAAGGTGGCGTTCATCGGGCACGACTGCGATTTGGCGTTATTGGCGGTTGAAGACAAGAGCTTTTTTGATGACACAAAATCGCTTGAGTTGGCGGAACTGCCGGGCGTAAACACGGCGGTCGAAACATACGGATTCCCGATGGGAGGCAGGCGCATATCGGTAACAAAGGGTATCGTCTCGCGGATACAAGTGGATACGTATTCGCACACGGGGGCGGATTCGCACCTTGTGATTCAGACGGACGCGGCGATTAACCCGGGTAACTCCGGCGGGCCTGTTATACAGGACGGCAAGGTTGTGGGCGTGGCGTTCCAGGGGCTGAGGCAGGCGGATAACATTGGGTATATGATTCCGACGACGGTGATAAGGCATTTTCTGGCTGATATTAATGACGGTAAATACGACGGGTTCGGGTCGCTGGGTGTGATGCTGTACCCGGGCCTGCATAATCCAGCTTATAAGGATTATCTTAATGTCCCCTCAGACCAGCAGGGAATAGTCGTCATTGAAACGATTATGCACAGTTCGGTCGAATCGATTTTGAAGCCGGGCGACGTGCTGACGCAAATAGACCAGTACGCAATCGATAACGACGGCAGAGTGGAAATATACGGGCTGAAGCTCGATATGTCCGAGGTCGTGGAAACAAAACAGATAGGGCAAACAGTTGAACTCGCCTATTACCGCGACGGCAAACCTATGAAGGCGACAGCAACGGTTGCGCTGAACAGGCCGGTTTTGGAATTTGCAAGACAATACGACATAGCTCCGCGATACGTCTGCTTCGCGGGGTTTGTTTTTGTGCCGGCCACACGCAACTACCTCGAAACGTGGGGGCCTGAATGGGGCAAAGATATGCCGTTTTATCTGCGATACCTGTTCCGCAATTCGATGCAGCTCAATACAGACAGAGAGCGAAAGGAATACGTCGTGCTGTCGGAGATAATGCCCGATGAGATAAACGCCTACGCGGAGGAATTCAAGAGCCAGGTGGTCGCGAGTATAAACGGAACGACAATCGAGGGATTTGAGGACGTGTGGAAGGCGTTCGATAAGCCATCTGAGGGTTTTTACACGATTATGTTTATGGGGGTGGACCGGCCTCTTGTACTCGACGCAAAAGAGGCGCACACCCGCCAGACAGCTATCCTCGAAAAATACGACATACCACAGCAGACCCGTTTGGAGGGCCAGCAATGAGAATTCTATCAATAAATCGTTTTGCTCTAATCTATCTGGTTGTGCTAAGTATGACCGGCATTTCAGCGAGGGCCGGGGAAGAACAGACACGCGAGGCAATGAAGGGGTCGATTGTTTATCTGGAGATTTCATCATATGGTTATGACCAGATACGGCCGTGGAAAAATACCGATGTTCAGCAGAGAGGCGGAGTCGGCTGCGCGACGGGGGCATACCAGGTGATAACGCCTGCGTGGAACCTTATTGACGCAAAATTAATCAAGGCAAAGGTCTCGGGCCAAAACGAATACATACCGGTAAAAATAAAGACAATCGATTACGAAATTGACCTTGCGCTGCTTGAGCTTGAGCCAAACACGATGAAAAAGCCGTTAAAGCCGGTAAGGTTCGCAGACAAGTTTCAACGCGGCGACAAGCTGAATTATTACTGGCTCAACCCGGTCGGCGAGATGACCACAGGTCAGGGATACCTGGACCGGGCCGAGTTGCAGCACTCGACCGTTTCATACGCTTCTTTTTTGAATATGATAGTTACGAATACATCACAGGAAACGGCAACGGGGCAGGTTTTTTGCGATGGCACGACGCCGATAGGGATTTCCTGCTGGAGTGAAGACGACAGCAAAACGGGACTTATACCGGCCGGGATAATCAACAGCTTCCTTGCAAAAGCCAATGATGCCAACTACCCGGGTGTCCCGGCGGTCGGTTTCGCGGCCGAAGCATTGCTCGACCCGGCGATGCGGACGTATCTCAAGATGCCTGCGACGATGAAAAACGGCGTGCAGGTTACAAACGTGTATAACATCGGGACAGGCAGTGAATCATTAAAGGCGGGCGACGTGATTCTCTCTATCGACGGCAAAGAGCTTGACGCCTACGGCAAATTCCTGCACCCGGCATACGACCGCATCCTGTTCCACCATTTAATCACCAGTCACAAAATCGGGGACGATATCGTTTTTGATATATGGCGCGACGGGGGCAAACAGCAACTACGCGTGCAGGCGAAGAATTTCGACGTCGGCGAGATGCTTGTCCCCTACTATGAATACGGGCATCAGCCGGAATATGTGGTTACGGGCGGATTCGTGTTTCAGAAACTGACCCGGTCGTATTTAGCCAATTGGGGCAAGGACTGGGACGGCAAGGTTACGCCGCACCTGCTTTATTACCTGCGAGATATGGCGTTTAAGCCGACTGTCCAACGCAAAGAGATTGTAATACTCAGCTATTGTTTACCCGCACAGATAAACCTCGGCTATACCGACCTGTCGCAGCTTGTTGTCGGCAAGTTCAACGGCATGCCGATAAGCCGAATAAGCGATATTGTAAAAGCCCAGAAGCTGAACCCGGGCGCAAAATACGACGTTGTGGAATTCGAGCTGGATAATCCGACTGTGGTTATCCCCCGCCAGCAGTTGCCGCAGGCGGACGCGATGCTTGCGACAAGCTACGGGATTCGCAAACTCGTAAACGTCAACCCGTAAGAAACACGGCGGGAACGGCAAGAAAGAGATTGAAAATTGCCCCGCTGACGAGTAATTTATTGGCATTTTAAGGCCGTATTTTGTAACTGAATTATGAAAGTATTGCTAAGCTGGCTTAAAGATTATGTTGATATCGAACTCTCGGCACAGGAGGTGGCGGAGATTCTAAGCAACAGCGGATTCCCATACGAGGGTATCGAGCAGCTCGATAATGACGCGGTAATCGACGTTGAGGTAACGAGCAATAGGGGTGACTGCCTTGGGTATATCGGCGTCGCACGCGAGCTTGCTACGGCGACGGGCAAGGAACTGAAACTGCCGAAGGTCGAGTTGGCGGAATCATCGAAGCCGGCGTCGGAATTCGCGAGCGTCGAGATTCGCGAGCCGGAGTTGTGCCAGCGTTATACGGCTCGAATCATCGAGGGAGTTAAAGTTGGGCCGACGCCCGACTGGATGAGAAATCGGCTTGAGGCGATTGGGATGCGGAGCGTCAATAACGTAGTTGACGCGACGAATTACGCGATGATGGAGACGGGCCAGCCGCCGCACGCATTTGATTACGCGAGATTAATGGGCGGTAAAATTATCGTCAGGAAAGCGGAAGCCGGCGAGCAAATCATCAGTATCGACGGGTCGAAATGCGAATTGACGACCGATATGCTCGTAATCGCCGACGCAACGTATCCCGTCGCGGTGGCGGGCGTTATGGGAGGCCTGGATACAGAAGTAAACGACGCGACAACGACGGTGCTGCTTGAGGACGCGTTTTTCTCGCCTGTGAGCGTTAGGACGACATCGCGCAATTTGTCGCTGCCTTCGGAGGCGGCGTTTCGGTTTTGCAGAATCGTGGATATCGAGAATATCGACTGGGCATCGAAGCGAACCGCCCAACTAATGATTCAGGTATCGGGCGGCAAAGCAGCAAAAGGTGTGGTTGACACGTACCCGGGAAAGCCAAAGTCAAAACAGGCAACGCTGCGATTATCTCGTTTGAAAAAACTGCTTGGTATCGAAGTGCCGAGTGATAAGGTAATTCAGATTCTGACGAGATTAGGTTTCCAACCACGGCAAAATGGTGAACAGATAACCTGTTCGGTGCCGACGTGGCGAAGCGATATTTACCGCGAGGCGGATTTGATTGAGGAGGTCGCCCGCGTATATGGTTACGACAAGATACCGACGGAAAACGCGATAACGATTGAGGTTTCGCCGACCGATACCCGCAAAAAGACAATCGACGCGATAGGGACATATCTTACGGGGTGCGGATTTTACGAGACGGTAACAATCAGCTTCATCGACAAGCGAGACGCGGAGCTGTTCGCCCAAACCGATAATAAGCGGCATTTAGCCGTCAAAGACGTTACAAGAACGGGAACAAACCTGCTTCGACAAAGCGTACTGCCTTCGCTGTTCGGCGTGATAAAGACCAATCACAACGTAGGCAACACCCCCTGCCGGCTTTTTGAAATAGCCGACACTTATATACCGGCAGAAGCAGGAAAGCTACCTGTTGAAAAGACACGCCTGACGATTACCTGCGACAGCGATTTCAGGGACATCAAGGGTGTTGTCGATGGGCTTTTAAAAAGCATCGCTTCCGATGCGGTCGTCAAATTTGAGCCGGCGGAAATCAACTGGGCGCAGGCGGGCGTTAAAATCATCGCCAACAACAAACAAATCGGCTTAGTCGGAATGGCATCGCAACAGGTTTTGGAAAAATTAGATTTCAAGAACACGACTATCTGCGGAGCGGAATTAGACCTCGAACAATTACTTGCGCTTCGTGCCGGCTCAACAAAGGTCAAGCAATTGCCCAAATTCCCCGCGGTAAAGCGAGACCTGTCACTGATTTTAAATGAGGATGTCGTTTGGGCGGATATCGAATCAGCCGTTCATAGAAAGGCCCCTGCTGAATTAGAGGAATTGCAGTTTGTCGATATCTTCCGCGGCAAGAGCATCCCCGAAGGCAAAAAGAGCGTAACACTATCATTATGGTTCCGCGACGCGGATGGCACACTGACTCACGAAACGGTTGACGGCTTCCAATCCGATATTCTGAAGTCGCTGACTGAATCTATTGGCGCGGAACTAAGAACAGCATAAATTGCCACAGAGGCCTCATATTTTTTAGCCACAGAGAGCACAGAGGACACAGAGTTTTCGGCCAGTAATATATTCTGATGAAATCCGTTGAAAAGTAACTTAAAAGAAGTGTCAGATTAAGTCTTAACTATTGCATCTTACTTAATACATTGAACTTTAAAATAGCGGTCGCTCGTTTAAACTTGAAATTTCAACTCTCTTTCTCAGGCCATATCTCTTAACGACATCTTTCACTAAATTCGCTACCCACAGGGGAGACTCCGGTGAAACAACGATTTTTTCTAAAAGAGTGTTTATATTAATCGAAACATAAATGCCATCTTCTGTCCGAGGCTTACCACCTACGGATTCTAAAAGCTCATGCTTAGCAACTAAAGCCCTTAATTCCTTCTCATGTTCAAAGCTCTTTCGCTTATGCATATAATATCCGTATCCAAGTCCAGGACGCAAAAATTCTGCATGATAATCTATGTATTTTACTTGGCCTATATATACCTCTGCTATTTTATTATTATTAAAGCAATTTTTAAACCTTTTATAAGTGCTTTGGATTGCAATCCCTTCGTTGCTTTTTAAGTAAAGATTCCACATTGCTGCAGATTCATGCTCACTCAAATGCCAACAACTTACATAGATATTTCTGCGATCCTCTTTTAAAAATTCCCACTCGGAATCTAACTTTTCTAATTTTTTTAAATGGTTCACCCTTTCAGATATTTCTTCTTCTGTCGCCCCTTCTTTCTGAAGCCTTTTGATGTTTTCGGCATTCATCATTCTGATAAATAATTTATTGACAATAGTGGTAGAGCCCTCAAATGGATCTCCGAGTTTATCTATCCTCGAAAAATACAAGGCCCTTTTTTCAAGTAACGAAACAAATTTGGTGAAATCCATATACTTCCATATTTTTGAGTTAGCGTTTTTTGGTGCTACAAATCCGACACACTTATTCCACATATTATAGTCCTCTAATTTTAACTCCTAACGTTTTACTTGATTAATGGAGAGCATTATATATTTCTATTAAAACCCTCATAATCCCCGCTTGCTGCTTCTTTATTGTTATCCGTTTCCATAACATGTAAGTTTACTTCGATCGCTTTAGTATGGCAATGATTAACCCTCTTTCTCTGTGGTTCGCACAACGAAAAAGCCGATAATTCATTTGGTTCTATTTAGGAGTGGAATAATATGCGGCATCACCGTTTGACTGATGGCAAGCAACTGAGAAGGAGAAGAAAATGAAAAAAATAATTAAAATTTGCACGGCAATAATGCTTTTGGGTACGGGTTATGCAAGGGCGGGCATATGGACTACTCTGGACTATCCTGGGGCAAAAACTACAGAGGCGTACGGCATTAGCGGCAGCAACATTGTTGGATGGTATATGGACAGTTCAGGGGTGCACGGTTTTCTCTACGACGGGACAACCTGGACTACGCTCGATATGCCAGGGGCAACTGAGACAATCATAAATGGCATTAACGGCAGCAATATTGTTGGAGTATATAGAGACAGTTCAGGAGAGCACAGTTTTCTCTACAATGGGACAACTTGGGTTACTCTGGATTATCCTGGGGCACTTGCTACAGAGGCTCGCAGAATTATCGGCAGCAATATTGTTGGAGTATATAGAGACAGTTCAGGAGAGCACGGTTTTCTCTACAATGGGACAACTTGGGTTACTCTGGACTATCCTGGAGCAAGTAATACATACGCTAACAGTATCAGTGGCAGCAGTGTTGTCGGAGGTTACTACGAAAATTCCGGACGTGGGCGCGGTTTTATTTTCAACGGGGCAACCTGGACCACTCTGGACTATCCTTGGGAAATTGCTACTGAGGCGTACGGCATTAGCGGCAGTAGAATTGTTGGAAGGTACAAAGAAGGCAGTTTTCATCGTGTGCACGGTTTTCTCTACGACGGGACAACTTGGACTACTCTGGACTATCCTGGAGCAAGTAATACATACGCTAACGGTACTAACGGTAGTAGGATTGTTGGAAGTTACGAGGATAGCAACTTCAGGTTGCACGGTTTTTCCGTTTGTTCTGAACCAATTCCTGGCGACTTAAATGGAGATTGTAAAGTCGATTTCCAGGATTATGCAATTTTTGCTTCAGACTGGCTTAAAAATAGTAGTAATGCCCACACTGTCAAAATCACGCTCGACAGTGACCCCGGCTGGACAACAGAGGGGGAATGGCAGTTCGGAACACCGATGGGGATGGGCGGCAGTTCACACGGGTATCCTGACCCCAATCAGGGTTTCACGGGGCAAAATGTATATGGTGTCAATCTTAACGGCGATTACAGTTTAGCTGTCGGCGGGCCATACCGGCTAACAACCGGGCCGTTTGATTGCAGTGGGTATGAACTCGTCGAGCTTAATTTCGCGCGATGGCTCAATACCGATATAGCAGACTTCGTCCAATGCAAAGTTGAAGCATCAAATGACGGAAACACTTGGCAAACGGTTTGGTTAAATCCCACCACAGAACCGATTACGGACAACCAGTGGCTGGTTGTTCAGTATGATATCAGCCAAATAGCAGCAGGACAATCGCAAGTTTATGTGCGGTGGAGTTATCAAATCATCCTTGACAGAGCATATCCTTATTCCGGCTGGAACATTGACGATGTGGAACTCTTGGGCATAGATTGAATAATTCAATGAACCCGCCACGTTGTTTCTTCTCGGCTTCGGTGCGGCGATATTAATCCGCCGTCCGTTTGGCGGAATTTCTCGCCGCAAAAAGCGTGAGCAAGTATGGTCAAGTATGAGTAATTTGCGATATTAGCTTAAAAACGCAAGTTGTTCATTGTTGTTCATCACTATTGACGTGGGCATCTTGGGGTATCTTCGCAGAACTCACACTAAACAACAGCACTCAACATCCGCACCTCAAAGGGTTTAAGGTTGGACAAAAATTCCTTTGGAGAAATTATCAGGTGATAACCGATTAGGCGCAGTAGCGGCAACTAAAGTTAACCGCTGAGAACGCAGAGACCGCAGAGAAAATACAAAATATAAACTCTGCGAACTTTGCGGTCTCCGCGGTAAGAAAAAGCAAGGTCCGAAAAAAGGGGACATGACAAGTTAATTACGAGCGATTTTACTTGCTTTTTTCTTTCAAAATTAGTATAAATAATAGCGGCAGGCACCCCTGCGGTGTTAGTATAGAAAGCCATATTTGAAAAAACCGATACCCTTAGCGCATTGGGGAATCAGGCCTTGAGGCCCGAAAACGCCTATAAAATCTGGACTTTCGGACCCAAGCAACGATTTTCCACTTGGATTGAATGGGTTTTTCAATTCGCTTTCTTACGGCATCTGCGGAGGAAATCCTGCTAAACAGGGAAGGCCTGTAAGGACAGGCCTTTTTCCGTTCCCCATAAAATCAGCCGCAATGCCAATCAAAAACGTATAAGTCGTATAGGCATAGCTTTTCGATGGTTTTTGGCGTTAAGCCGAATCGCTGTTTTGACGATTTATACATAGGGTACAACCGTGTATGTTTGTGTTCTTTAGTGCTTGAAATAAAAAGAGTTACATCGCGCTCGTCTCGGCCCTCGCCGTTTTGCTTGCCCCTCTGCTTCTTGCGAAGCAAGTTGAGGGGCTTCGCAAAAGCGAAGCAGCGGGGGAGACGTAGCCGGGGAAGAGGTGAAAATGCTTAAGATTCGCAACTATACCGTCCTGCCGGCCCTGCCGGAGGTTTTGAATGACCTTCAGGCGCTCGCCGTCAATCTGTTTTGGTCGTGGAATCCCGAGTTGATTGATTTGTTTTCGCGGATTGACCCGGCGTTATGGACAAGCTGCGGGCACAATCCCGTCAAGCTTTTGGGCAGCGTCTCCCAGGAGCGGCTGAACGCACTGGCGGAGAACCAGGGATTCCTCGCGGAATTGAAAAAAGCGTTCGACAAACTTCAATCATATCTCGATGGGCCGACGTGGTTTCAAACCGTTTGTCCTAAATCAACCAAAATGACGCTTGCCTACTTCAGCGCTGAGTTCGGGATTCACGAATGTCTGCCTATTTACGCCGGCGGTCTGGGCATACTCGCGGGCGACCACATTAAGAGCGCATCCGACCTTGGTATTCCATTAGTCGGCGTAGGCCTGATGTATCAAAAGGGTTATTTCCGCCAGTATCTAAACGTCGATGGCTGGCAGCAGGAAGTTTACGTCGAGAACGATTTTTACAATATGCCGCTCGAACTGGTTCGCGGCGACAACGGACAGCCGCTGCTTATCAGCGTTGAGTACCCGGGAAGAGAAGTATTCGCCCAGATATGGTGCGCCTCGGTGGGACGCACCCAGCTATATATGCTGGACACAAATCTGCCGAACAATTCCGCGACTGACCGGATGATTACGACAACGGTTTACGGCGGCGACACGGAGATGAGAATTCGACAGGAGATTATGCTCGGCATCGGCGGTATGAGGGCGTTGCTTGCTATGGGCATCAAGCCGACGATATGCCATCTTAATGAAGGGCATACCGCTTTTTCTGCGCTTGAGCGGATACGATATATGATGAACGAGTCGAAAATGTCCTTTGACGAGGCGTTAGAGGCCGTAAAGGCCGGCACTATTTTTACAATACATACGCCGGTCCGGGCAGGCGTTGACGAATTCAGCACGGAGTTGATGCACAAATACTTCGGCGATTATGCGCCCACCCTGGGAATAGACCCAAAGCGGCTGGTTTCGCTGGGCAGGATACTGCCTGAGGACGAAGGCGAATCATTCAAGATGCCGGTGCTGGCAATGCGTACCAGCAGTTACACAAACGGCGTAAGCGAGCTGCACGGACAGGTATCACGCGAGATGTGGTCGTGCCTGTGGAGACGTGTTCCCACCAACGAGGTTCCTATATCGTCAATCACCAACGGCGTACATACGAGAAGCTGGGTGTCGGAGGAAATCAGTCGGCTGTATGAACGGTATCTCGGCCCCAACTGGGCGGATGAAAAAGCCGATTCGCCGATATGGAACAATATCGACCAAATATCCGACGAGGAGTTCTGGCGATGCCATCAGCGCTGCAAGGAACGATTGATAGCGTTCGCCCGCAGACGTCTTAAGGCACAGATGGAAAGAAGAGGGACATATCACAGTGAACTTAACCGGGCGGAAGAGGTTCTTGACCCGGAGGCGCTGACAATCGGTTTCGCAAGGCGTTTTGCGACCTACAAAAGAGCAACCCTTTTGTTCAAAGACCCCGCCCGACTGGCAAAAATGCTGAGCGACGCCAAAAGGCCTGTGCAGTTTATCTTCGCGGGCAAGGCGCACCCGAGAGACACCGAAGGCAAGGAGCTAATCCGGGACATCGTGCATTTTTCGACGCAGTTCGACGTCAGGCGCCGGATAGTGTTCCTCGAAGATTATGATATCAATGTCGCCAAGATGTTAGTACAGGGCGTTGACGTGTGGCTCAATAACCCGCGAAGACCCTTAGAGGCAAGCGGCACCAGTGGTATGAAGGCGGCGATAAACGGCGCGCTGAATATGAGCACACTGGACGGCTGGTGGTGCGAGGGCTACAAACCGGACAACGGCTGGGCAATCGGCTCGGGCGAGACATACGATGACGCCGGTTATCAGGATATGGTCGAGGCACAGGCGATATATAATATATTCGAAAACGAAGTCGTCCCGCTGTACTACACCCGTTCCGCCGACAATCTTCCCAAGGCATGGATATATAGAGCCAGAAAATCAATGAGGCGACTTACGCCCCAGTTCAGCACATCAAGAATGGTAAACGATTATACACAGAGATGCTATCTGCCCGCCCAGGCAAGGTGGGATTACCTGACCAGCGACAATATGAGCAGGGCAAAGTCCCTTGCCGCGTGGAAGGCGAACACGCAGAGCGCCTGGTCAGAGCTGGCCATTAAAGATGTCCAGGTAGAGATGGGCAACGGCGAAGGCGCAAGCGAGCTTGACGCCCGAAATCCGCAGCTCAAAGTCGGTTCAAAACTCAAGGTCAACGCCATAGTCAAGCTCGGCAGATTGAAACCGGATGATGTTTCAGTGGAGCTTTACCACGGCCCGCTCGACTCCCGCGGCAATATCACCGACGGGGCCGTAATCAAAATGGATTACAAAAAATCCACAGGCCAGGACAACGAGCATCTGTTCTGCGGATTGACCCCCTGTTGTGCTTCGGGACGCAGAGGCATAGCAGTGCGAATTGTGCCGAAAAACAAGGATATGGCTGCCCCCCACGAGCTTGGGCTGGTTCTGTGGGAATCACATACGGAACAGGTGGACGGGTAAAAAGCACAACAGCAACTAATTGTCGTGCATACATCGGCCCAAAGCCGAGTTACTCATTTTCCTTGCTGGCGAAGAGCTCGCAAACCTCATTGGCGGAAGCGGCCTTCTGGAGTTTGTTCCTGAACGATTCGTCGAGCATCAGCCGGCTTATCCTGGCGAGGGCCTGAATATGCGGGCCGGTCTGGTCAACCGGCGACAGCAGCAGGATAACGATATTAACCGGCTTGCCGTCAACACTGTCAAAATCAATGGGCTGGGCGGCAATTCCTAATGCTATCACCAGCTCCCTTACCGCATTGCATTTGCCGTGCGGAATCGCTATGCCCGAACCGATGCCCGTACTTCTGACCTGTTCACGACTGAGGACCGCCTGCAGGGCAACATCCTTATTCAACAGCAGTTTGCCGGCATCAAGCAAATTAACAAGCTCGGTTATAATCGAGCGTTTATCTTTGCCCTCAAGAGGCACCTTGACGCAACTCGGCTTTAAAATCTGCGATAAAATCATTTGCACCACCACCAAACAGGTTAAACTACGCCAACAACCCGAAGGTCGAATGATAACAATTCACGGGTTGTTATGCAACAGCCAACCGGATATTTCAAGTTGCCCGGGCAAATTTTACTCGGGCATCCGCGTCGCAAATCACCAGCTTATCGCCCTTTACATATCGGCAACAGGGGGCTAAAATGAAACCGCTATGGAAAGAATAAAAATTTACGACACAACCCTGCGAGACGGGATGCAGACCGAGGGCATCAGCTTCTCTCTCGAGGACAAGCTCGCAATCGCCAGGCGCCTCGATGAGCTCGGCGTGGACTACGTCGAGGGCGGTTATCCTGCATCCGGCCCAAAGGATACGCAGTTCTTCGCAGAAACCGCGAAACTGGGGCTGTCCAACTGTAAAATCGTCGCCTTTGGCAGCACACGCAGAATCGATTCAAAAGCGGAAGATGACGCTTCTCTTAACGCGATACTTGCCTGCAAGGCCCCTGCCGCGACCATAGTCGGCAAGACGTGGGACCTGCACGTTACCAGCGTTCTCGGCTGTTCACTTGATGATAATATCGCCTTGTGCGCTGACTCCATGAAATTTCTAAAGAAACACGGTCTGGAGACAATCTTCGACGCCGAACATTTTTACGACGGCTACAAGGAAAATCCCGAGTACGCGATAAAAGTGCTGCGGGCGGTCGCCGAGGCGGGAGTTGACGCAGTCGCGCTTTGCGATACCAATGGCGGCACAATGCCGAACGACATTTATGAAATCACCAAAACCGTCTGCGGACAGTTGAAGCCCCTGACTATCGGCATCCATACCCACAATGACTGCGACTGCGCAATCGCCGGGTCACTGGCGGCGGTCCACGCCGGCGCAAGACAGGTGCAGGGAACAATCAACGGACTCGGCGAGCGCTGCGGCAACGCCAACCTGTGTACGGTTATTCCGAACCTAGCTTTCAAAATGAAATTCAATGTCCTGACCCAGGAAAAAATCAGGACGCTTACCGAGGTATCCCGCTTTGTCTTCGAGATATGCAACCTGAACCCGGTAACGAATATGCCATACGTCGGAGAAAGCGCATTCGCTCATAAAGCGGGGCTTCACGTTGATGCCCTGCGAAAAAACAAACGCACATACGAACACATCGACCCCAAGCTTGTCGGCAATGAGCGGCGATTTCTTATCAGCGAGCTTAGCGGCAAATCCAACATCCTCGCGGAGCTGGAAAAGGCGAAAATCACCGAAGACAAGAAGCTGGCAAGAAAAATCCTCGAACGCGTGCAGGAACTCGAAAACGAGGGCTATCAATTCGAGGCGGCTGACGCCAGCTTCGACCTGCTCGTCCGAAAGATTATGGGGACATACAAACCAGCTTTCGAGCTTATCAGATACAGCACCACTGTTGAAAAACGCAACAGCGGAGAGCTTATCACCGAGGCGACGGTAAAGCTGAAAATAGGCGACCATATTGAGCACATGGTCGGCGAAGGCGACGGCCCCGTAAATGCACTCGATGACGCCCTGCGAAAATCGCTGGAGAACTTCTACCCGGCCATCAGGGATATGCACCTGGTTGACTATAAGGTTCGCGTTGTCAACGCCAGGGAAGGCACGGCCGCCCGCGTCCGCGTAATTATCGAATCGCGCGACAAGAAAGATATATGGGGCACCGTCGGCGTATCGGAGAATATCATCGAAGCATCCTGGCAGGCGCTCGTTGACTCGGTCGAATACAAGCTCCAGAAAAATACCCCATAAATTTTACCCCTGCCCGTTTCGGCTAATTCATCAGGCGACGATTTTTGCGTCTGCCTGTTGCGTCTCGGCAGGAGTATCCATCCGTTTTCTTTTCCGGCGGTTTATGGTTCGCGATATCTGTTCAATAGGCGTTGAGCCGGCGGCGATTTCCAGCGCCTGTTCTGCCGTAGCGGCGAAGGCATCTGCTCCGATTTCCTGCCACAACCCTTCGGCACGGTTAAACAATCCGCCCGAAACTATAATCTGCATATTGGGATTGGCATTAACGTCCTTTACCCGGTCAATAAGCTGACGAACGGAAGGTGCCTGTCTTGGACTTGTTCCGTAAGCAAGCAGTATATCCGGGGCGTACTCGTGAATGAAGGTGAGGATATCGTCGTTGGTAAGCCCGCCGCCTAAGAAACGCACGTCCCAGCCGTCGCTTTCAAACAGGTCGGCGATAATCTGACCGCCAAGCTCCTGCAGTTCATCCGGTGCGCAACATACCGCAATCTTTTTGTTTCTAGCAGACCTTCGCGGCAGTTTGTTCTGCAACTGGTCCACGATTGTGCGATTAATCCTGGTGGCGAGGTGTTCCTGTGCAGACGTTATCCGCTCAGCCCTCAGCAGCCGTTCAATCTCCACCATTGTGGGCCAGACAACCTCCATATAGACAAGATTTGTCGGCGTTCCGCTCTGCAGCGTCTCCTCAATGACTACCCGCGAATTTCTTCTATCCCCTCTTAACAGAGAATCAAGATATCGCTCGACGATTTCCTCTCGAATCATAATCTTTCTCCAAATATTTTGTCTGCCACAATCGTTACCCATTTTGACACCGTCGGGACTCCAAAATCCCAATATGTTAATATGGGTAATATATGAATCGGAAATGGCCCTTGAAATTCTTTAGTTAATTTGGGTAATCTGCATAATTGAGGGAACATTCAAGGCGAGTTTTAACCGGCGGGAATCATTTTAGACAAATCATTGCGTAATCAAGCCGGTATTATAGGGCTTTCTCAGCAAGATAATATTGTCCAGAATTTTTCGCTTTGGTGCGTAAAATTAATCTAACTATTTTCGGCGTCAGGCCCCTGCCCCGTGCCAGGCGGCATCGTGGGTGGTGGCATGGGCGGCGGCAAGGTAACCTGTCTGCAAACGACCGACCTTTCGCCAAGCAGGGTGTCATTGGCAAACAACTGAAAACGATATTCGCCCGTGTGCTGAAAAACCACCCCCATCAGGTTTATCGCGACGGTTACGATTTGCCTGACGTCCTTGAAATCCACGGGCTGGCCCTGCTCGAAGATGACCTTGTCCTGGTTTTCAATATCGACGAGCCGAATTTTAAGCCGGGTAACGCCGTGGCCATTGGTCATTTCGCAAAAGAATATAAGCTGGTCGTGGCGAACGGGGTACTTGGGAGCGTTGATGGCCTGAATGATGTTTATGATGCTGGGCATTCCCGACAGCCGGTCGAAAATTACCCTGTCGCAGACAATCGAGGAGAGCAGAATTGGCGATATATGGTCCATTTTGAATCAATCCCTTCTGTGCAAACACGAATTAAAAAAGGTAACGGCAATTTTATTTTCAGTCGCCGCTTTTAAGCATCCCCCGCAGACGGTCGAGTTCGCCGTCTTTCATACGGTAACAGTGCTCATTATCGGGATACCGACCTGCCCTGACCTGGTTTGCGTATTCGGCAAAAGCGGCGATTGTGGCGTCGCCGAGGTTGGCAAAGCTTTTGGCGAACTTCGGTAGATGTCCCTGTGTCAAGCCGAGAATATCGGGCGCGATGAGTATTTGGCCATCGCAGTGCGGACCTGAGCCGCAACTGATTACAGGCACTTCGCTCCGCTCGGTGATAATTTTGGCGACTTCAGCGCAAACACCTTCGAGAAGCAAGGCGATTGCGCCGGCGTTGACCATTTGTTGCGCGAGGGCGATAAGCTCAGCGGCCATTTCGGCGGTTGACGCCTCGGCCTTGAACCTGCCAATCCTGCATATACTCTGCGGCCTGATACCAATATGCGCCATAACAGCCATACCGGCGTCGCTGACCGCTTTGATGACATCCAGATAAGCGCTCGATGCCTCGATTTTTATCATTTGAGCGCCGCATTCAACAGCGAATCTTCCGGCGTTTCTGACCGCTTCGGCAATACCGAGCTGATAAGACAGGAAGGGCATATCCGCAACAAGGCAGACATTTGGCGCACCCCTGCGAACGGCCGCGGTAATCGCAACCATAAAATCCATCGTCGCGGGCAGAGTGGAATCGTGCCCTAGGATAACTTGGGCGGCGGAATCACCCACAAGAATCATCTCAACGTCTGTTTGCGCAACAAGCCGGGCCGTGGTGTAGTCATAGCAACTGACAGCCACGACCCTGTGGCCCTGTTGTTTGGCATCGAGTAAGTTGGCTACTGTAACTTTGCCGGTCATTTGAACGCTCCAGAAAATAACAACCAATTGGTTAAAATATAGAGAACAAACCAAAGTTAGCAAGCGTAAAATGGCAGCGTTTTTTAATAGATTTTGGGCTTTTTCGGCGAGAAGTAAAAAGTTTATGGTTTTTAATACAATTGGACTTGAACAACCGCGTCTATAAATGTGTAGTCATAACCAAATTTTACTAAAGAATTTCAGGGCATTGAGGCGATTATTCAGGAAAGGCGATATAAGGGTTTTAGAGGACTAAAAACAGTCATTTTACTTGGCTTTTCATCACCCTCCTCCGAAGCCAGATTCTGAGAATTGGAATCTGGCTTTTTTAATGCCGTGTTTGTAAGATAGTCAATAATTGTCTTTGTGCAATTGTTAGTTTAGGCAAAGGGCTTTAGGGGGTCATTCAAGCTCTTCTTTCTTATGGCATCAGTCAAGAATTGAGAATGTATTTTGCCATTTTGGGTGGCCGACCCAACGTATCGGCAATATAGCGAATCAAAATATCCTCCACATTCTTGAGGGCGGGTTCTCCGGCCAAAGCAAGTAATTTCACATCTGCCAGACATTGCGCCGCCTCTGTAGTCAGTCGTATTTTGTCCGGGAACGGCCCCTGGCAATCCCTGCAGATTAAGCCCTTGGCGTGATTGCTGAAATACACTTCGGGCCAGCGCACGTCGAAGCGATTCCTGCAGTTCACGCAATAATCGAGGACGGGACACAAACCAATCTCCGTAAGCAAATTCAATTGAAACAATACCAGATGTGCCAGGATTCTGCCGCGTCCGTCATTTGCGATTTTTTTTTGGCTGGCGTCTGTAAGGAACCGGAGCAAACTATCAAACAAACCCGGATGGGGGTCGTAATCCTTAATCAGGACGTTCACAAGCTCAGCGGCAAGAAGGCAGCAGTTCATCGCAAAAATATCCGCCGACAGCACCGAGTAATTAGCTACTCCGGCAACCGGCTCAAATTCGGCAAGAGTCGCCAGTTTATCACGGCCTGAATCTGAGAAAACAACACCGCCATAAGAAAATATCTCAATGGGGCCGCCGAAAGACGACCGTTGTCTTTTTGCGCCTTTGGCAATTACGGGAACTTTCCCCGTCTGCCTCGCAAAGAAAGTTACCACCTGTGAGGTTTCAGAGTAATCAACCGTCCGAATGCAAATGGCATGGTCGTTAGTCAACATTTTTGGTGTCGTTTATCCGGCACAATTTTTCTTTTCTTATCATATACCAGCCCGAAATCCTGTTGCTGCAGAATCTCATCTTCGAGTCGATGCATTTCGTTCGCTTTTTTCGGCAGGAGGTCATCGAAGCCGAGATTGTGCAGCAGGCCGTGTGTAATATAAAGGGCAAGTTCCGCCTGAGCACAATGCCCCCTTTTGGCGGCTTCCGACTTCGCCTTTTCGCCGTTTACCACCAGCTCTAATAATCTATGGCCGGTCTTGTTGTCCGACAGGTCAAAGGCCAGGCAATCGGTAACGTTTTTGTGATTGAGGAATCTGTTGTTGAGCTTGCGGATATGCTTATTTGCGACTATGGCGATACTGACCGTCGCGTTTGCCAGGCCGAAACGACTGCAGATTACCCGGACAAGTTTTATGAGCTTGCGCTGCGGACAAATTATGTTTTTGAAATCGCGAGTGATGTGGACAATTACGCCTTGCATAAGGGTATATCGCTTTACTGTTCCTGTTCGGGCGGCATATCAGGCGGTTTTGGATACGCGATTCGCCCGTGATAGTGCGCCGCGATGGTTTTCGACATACTCGCCTCAATCCTGCTCAACTCCCGCAAAGACAGGTCGCACTCATCGAACTGGCCGTCCTGCAGGCGTTTCATAGCCATATTATGCACCACCGCTTCTATCTTGTTTGGGGTCGCTTCGGGCAAAGTCCTGACAGTGCCTTCGACAGCGTCGGCAAGCATAACAATGGCGGCTTCCTTTGTCCTCGGCTTGGGACCGGGATAGCGAAACTCGCCCTCGGAAGGAAACAGCGTATCGGGAGAGTCCTTTTGCTCATGCTGCTTTACTGCTTCGTTGTAAAAATACTCAATAAGCGTGGTCCCGTGATGCGTTTCAATGAACTGCCTAAGTACCGCGGGCAATCCGTATTCCCTGGCAAGCTCCATACCATCTTTTACGTGGCCGACGATAATCAACTGGCTCATCGCGGGAGAAAGCTCTTTGTGCCAGCTTATTGAGCCGAGTTGGTTTTCGACAAAGTAGCCCGGCTTATTTATTTTGCCGATGTCGTGATAGTATGCCCCCACCCTGCACAAAAGGCCGTTGCGTCCGATTGATTCCGCCGCTGCCTCGGCAATGGAGCCGATAAGCAAACTGTGGCTGTACGTGCCCGGCGCCTCCATAGCGAGCCGTTTTAGCAGGGGCTGGTTGGCGTCGCTGTAGTCCAGCAGCGTCATACTGGTCGCTATTCGGAACACCTTTTCAAGAACGGGCAACAGACCCTGCATCAACACTCCAACCAGAATAGTAACCGCGGCGTTGGGACCGGCGGCTGCGAATAATCCGCTCGGCAAGCCGGGGCAAGACAGATACGCCATAGCGGCCGACATTATAAAGACCGTTACCGCCGCCACCAAACTTACCTCCAGAAGCCGCATCCTCGTGCGGATTTCCTTGAGGAAGAAACAATATGGCAGTGCGCCTGCAAGCATAGTAAGCAAAACGCTGAGATCCGTCACACGGCCTACCGCGAAGCTGGCGAGCACGCAATAAAACATGCTCATAGCCATAGCGAAACGCTGGTTATACGCGATTGTCAGAATCAGCGCCGCAGCCACGGCGGTGCCTGTGGCCCAGAACATCTGGCCGGTCAGCGCCACCGACAGTTTCGCACAAACCAGCATTGAAATGAGCAAAGCGACCAGGCCAATCTCCCTGACGCGGTTTTTTAACAGGCGTTTTTGATATTGAGAGATATGGAGGGCGGCGGCCAGACCAATAAGAACAATCACAGTTGCTATCGCCGCCAGACGACCGTAGCCGGTTTGCCCGGTCGGCTCATATCCGAGCACCGCCACGGACAATAACACAAAGAGCAGCCAGATAGCCGCTGAGTAAATGACATCGGGGTCCGCCAGCCAACTCAGGTCAGCAAATGGATTTGCCACCTCTTTTCGCACCCGACTTCGCCGAAGATTTGTCCTGTTAAAAAATCCCACCTGTACTCCCTTGCAATCAGAACGGGACAACTAATCCCGCACCTGGTTTTTCTGTCCGGCAGGTGCGTCGTTTCGATAGGCCTGAACGATGCTCTGAACAAGTCGATGCCGGACAATATCAATCTGCGTCAGTTCGACAACACCGATACCCTTTATTCGGCGCAGACGTTCAATTGCCTCGACCAGCCCGCTTTTCTGGCCGTGGGGCAGGTCTATCTGCGTTATGTCGCCTGTTATTATCATTTTGGAGCTGCGTCCCAGCCGGGTCAATACCATAAGCATCTGCAACGGCGAGGTATTTTGCGCCTCATCGCAGATTACCACCGACTCATTAAGGGTCCTGCCCCGCATAAAGGCCAGAGGAATAATCTCGATGACATCCATATCCATAAATTTCCTCATCTGGCCGAAGTCCATCATATCCTCAAGGGCATCAAACAAAGGACGAAGATAAGGATTGACCTTTGCCTGTATGTCGCCGGGGAGAAAACCGAGCTTTTCGCCTGCCTCGACGGCGGGCCTGGCGAGAATTATGCGTCTTATCTGCTTTCTCTTGAGCATCGATACGGCGACTGCGACCGCCAGATAGGTTTTGCCTGTTCCCGCGGGGCCTATGCAAAACGTAAGGTCGTTGTTGAGCATCGCCTGAATGTATTTGAGCTGTCTTTTGCTGGACGGCTCAATTATTTTTTTATGCGAGTAAACAGCTATCGCCTCAGGGGACTGGGGTTCAGTCGGCCCGGTGATGTCCGAAAGGATGCTGCCAACGTCATCGGCGGTGAGCAAGCCGCGTCTCAGCAGGTGCTTTTGCATCTTGTCGATTGTCTCCGCCGCCCTGTTGACGTCATCGGCTTTGCCGGCAATGAGGAGATTGTTTTGCCTCGCGGTTATCCTGACGTCGAGAGCGTCCCGCACTAAGCGAAGATTAACATCAGCAGGCCCAAACAGTTCGAGCTGCCTGTTGGCTGAATCCAATTGTATGGTGATTTCCAAGAGTTTCCTTTATCGCCCCAACAAAGAAAAGAACAAATAGCCGAACGGCACCGTGATTAAAATTGAATCGACGACATCAAGTATGCCGCCGAAACCCGGCACGCTATTCGACGAGTCCTTTGTTTCGGCATCACGTTTGAGCATCGATTCCGCCAAATCGCCGAGCTGACCTATAAAAGCGAAAACAACGCCGAAAACAATAGCCAGCCGCCAAGACATTATATCACAAAATACGGCAAAGGCCACTGCTACCACAACCGCCAAAACCACCGCGCCTGCCATGCCTTCCCAGGTCTTTTTGGGGCTGATTACGGGCGAGAATTTATGTTTGCCGAAGAGCTGGCCTGCGGTGTAAGCCCCTATATCAGAACACTTTACGACAAAAATTAGCATCAGTAAACGCCAGGGGCCAAAGTCAACGTATGTCGCCGGCACAAAGGCGCCCAACAATCCAAGATATAATATCGAAAAACAGGCGGCTCCGCAGTTAGCGAGAACTCCCGACAAGCCATACCGAACTCTTTGATACAGGAAACAAGCCATAAGGGTAAAGGCAAGAAACAAAGTAAAAACATAATTTGTGCTGGCGCTTTTGTATAAGGTAAAAGCGAAAAGAGGCCAATAGTGACTTGTAGAAAGCAGAACTGAGGCGGGAATGGAAACCGGCAGGAGGATTTTTACCCCCTTTGCGCCTGCGAGTTTTGACAGCTCGAACAAGGCGGGAACCATCATGAGCGCAACAAGAATAACCACCAGCGTGCCGTGGAACGGCTTATCATACGCGGGTGAGCCGGAGAGATAACCATCAAAATAACCGTTGAGCAGGACGATGCCAATGAACGCGATGGTCATCAGTGTTCCGAAGATTAGCCGATATTTGAGCATAACACTCCATTTTTACCGCGGAGACCGCAAAGTCCGCAGAGATAAATTTTTATTTTTTTATCTGCGGTCTCGGCGCACTCGGCGGTGAATTTACAACAGCACCGAAACGTCTTGTGCGTTTGGCATAAGCCAGTATCGCTTCTTCGAGGTCGGACTGTTGAAAATCGGGCCAAAGCGTTTCGGTGACATAAAATTCGCTGTAAGAAATCTGCCAGAGCAGGAAATTGCTGACCCTGAGTTCATTTGCGGTTCGTATTAGCAGGTCGGGGTCGGGTATACCGGCGGTGTAGAGATGCTTGCTTATGCACTGCTCGTCAATTTCATCGAGGCGAATCTCGCCTGCCTTGTGTCGGCGAGCAATTTCTTTTGTGGCGTCGATTATTTCCGCCCGGCCTCCGTAATTGAGGGCAAGGGCAAAGACCATCCCGGTATTTTTAGAGGTCATCTCGATGGTTTTAAGAAGCTCGGTCTTTACGGCATCCGGCAGAGGCCCCATCTGGCCCAGGTGAACAAGCTTTGCGTTATCCTCCATAAGTTTTGGGCGCATTTTGACAAGATACTCGGCGTAGAGGTTCATCAGGGCGTTGACCTCTTCCATCGGCCTTTTCCAATTTTCTATGCTGAAGGAATAAAGGGTCAGGGCTTCGATTCCGAACTCGACGCAGAGGTGGGAAATTTTTTCAGCGGTTATGGCGCCCCGGCGGTGACCTTCGGGGCGGAGTTGTCCTCGTCTTTTTGCCCATCGGCCGTTGCCGTCCATTATTATGGCGATATGATGTGGCATTTCTTCGGGTTTTATACCCAGCCGAGAGGCGGTTTGTGTAAGTTTGTTTTTCATCGATTTGATAATCGACAGCAATCCTATCGTCTAAAAATCGTCTGCTTTCGATTCGGCCCCACGCCTATCATCGTAACGGGCCTCTTTATGCTCTTTTCTACGAAACTCACATAGTTTTGAGCATTCAAGGGCAACCGGCCAAAATCGGTTAGCTGTGTGATATCCTCTTTCCAGCCGGGAAGGGTCTGGTAAACACATTTGGCTTTTTCCAGTTTATCGATATTGGCGGGAAAAAACGCGGTCTGCTTACCGTCGATTTCATAACCAACGCAAACCTTCAATTCATCGAGGCCAGTAAGGGTGTCGAGGTGCATCATCGCGACTGAATCGATTCCTCCTATGGTGACGGAATAAGAAACAACGACGGCGTCAAACCAGCCGCATCTCCTGGGCCTGCCGGTTGTCGTGCCGTACTCGTGCCCTTTGTCGCGAATGTATTGCCCGATGTCGTTATCCAACTCCGAAGGGAACGGGCCAGCGCCGACTCTGGTCGTATATGCCTTGGAGACGCCGACAAACTCATCGACCATTTTGGCAGGCACACCCGAACCAGCGGGCATACCGAGCGCGCTTACATTTGCGCTGGTTACGAAAGGAAATGTGCCGTGGTCGATATCGAGCATACTGCCCTGCGCGCCTTCGAAAAGAATCGACTTGCCTTTAGCGATAGCGTCGTGTACGTATTCAGTCGTATCGATGGTAAAGGGCAGGAGCTTTTTGGCGTAGGATTTACATTTTTCTATTATCGTCCCGGCATCCATCGGCTCGGCTTTATACAGGGCAGAGAACAATTTGTTTTTGTAATCCACAATCGTTCGCAGTTTCGTCTCAAGCGCTGCGAGGTCGCGCAGGTCGCCCATTCGAACGGCATAACTTCTGCCCATCTTGTCGGCGTTGCAGGGGCCGATGCCGCGAATGGTGGTACCTATTTTCTTTTTGCCAAGCGCCTCCTCGCGCAACTGGTCTTCTTTCTTGTGATAATCCAGCACCAAATGGGCGTTTTCACTGATAAAGAGACGCTTGTCTAATTTGATGCCTTTTGGGGCGAGGGAATCGATTTCACCGAGCAACGTTTCGGGGTCAACGACGACCGCGTTTGTGATTACGCACATGGTTTTGGGCCTGACAGCGCCGCTGGGCAAAAGATGCAGCGCGAATTTATCGTTGCCCACCACAACGGTATGGCCCGCGTTTGCGCCGCCGTTATAACGAACGACAACGTCGCTGTCTTCGGCGAGAATATCCACGACCTTACCCTTGCCTTCATCGCCCCACTGTAATCCTATAACGCAACGATTCACGCTCGCCCTCTTAATTTGTTGTTGAATACAACCGACAAGATTAACCCCCGACATAAAGTCGGGGGCTTATCACAAAGAGGAAAGTTTAATCGCCAACAGGAAGGATTTCAACTTATTTTCGCTACCAGATGGTCCAGTATAGCTTTCAGGTTGTCGTAGTCCCTGTCGCTGATTTTACGGTCGGTTTCTTTGCCGTCAGGGGTTTTATAAGTAAAGGTGAAGTGCCCCTTCGCGTCAAAATTGGTCTTGTCGATTTTCTGGATTGAGTCGTAAGCGATGCTGACTTTGCCGTCAATTACAAGGGCGTCGTCTTCCGCGACAACGTTCTTATTGCGGATAACCAGCAAATACACACCTAATAACACCGCCGCGCCCACAAGATAAGCCGGCGCTTTCTGATTAAATACCATTGTGCCGTCGGGCTTGCCGTCAGGGGAATGCTTTTCCTTGAACGACTCATTGAAGTGGCCGTCGTAAACGCAATAAGCGGCGAAACCAACCATGACAGCCATATAAATCAGAAAAGTTTTTATCTTGTACTTACTGAGGGGAGCTACCAGGACCATAGTCAATCTCTTTCAATGTTTATGTCAACCGTTTTTGCGCGATAACATTGATAAGCGGGTGAACAAGATTTGGGACAATTTTGTCCGCCATCAGTTCATCAGCGAGCATACACTGCCGGTCAAACGACTCCAGCATGTCGAATTTGCCGGAGGCGGCGCGATACTGGCGAACGGTAAAAGACAAGCTTATCGCCTCTTCGAGCGTCTGCGGCGACCTGTCGGGGTCATAAATACTGGTTCGGGATTCTACGCTGATTCTCGCCTGGGTCCGGCAGTCCTCGGACAGCGCCACTACTATCGAAGGCGAATGGTCGATTGCCTTTGCGAGCGGCAGGTCCAGCAGGCAATTGAACGCCGAGGAACCAAGCGCCTCGGCGATAATCTGGTCGTGATTGCCGACGCAGTAAAAATCCATAGCGTAAGTGATATCCAGGGAGTCCACGTCGAGGTGGCTTATCCCAAGCATATATGGAATCAGGCCGAGGACAAACTTGTCCTGGCTGTAAACCTCCTCGAAGTCCACCGGGTTGACGATGCCTGAGCCGACGCGGTCTGTTTCGAGGGCCACCCAGCGATACTGGCCGCTGTTGTGGTCCTCTTCGAGGCAATACTCGCTGTTTTCCCGCCGGGCAAAACAACCCATAGTGGGATATTGCTTTTGAATACGCTCAAAAAACGCAAGAACGGTATCACTCTGGAGAGGCAGGTCAAGCTCAGTATTGACAAACATATCCAGGTAAAAATCGTCGCACAGAGAACTATAGCCGTTGGCCATAATTGAAGCCACCCTCAACACAAACCACCCAAACATCGACCCGGCAGTATCCGCAACACAGCGGATATCCCCAAACCCGAGTCCGCTGTTAATTATACGTTAAAAAGTTCGCTTTGCCAGTTTTTTTTGAGTCCGATTTACAACCGAATAACGCGGTAGTTCAAATATTATTTACACCCAGACGTTTCAGGTCGGGGTCGGGCAGCATCATTTCGGCAACAATAGCCGCGATTGTCGCAAGAACCGCGGAAGCAAAGGTGTGCATCGCACATAATACGACCAGCTTGGAAGTCGCCGCCGCCCCGTGGTCAAGTATCGCCGCGGCAACGGTGGCAAATACCCCGATAGCCGCACCGGAAACGGTCGCGGTAACAATTCGCCTCCACAATACCGCCCCGCCGGCGCCGAGGGTTACAGCAACCCCGCAAAGCACCGACGCCAAAATAACAAGCCACCAGATGTCTCTTAACTGGGGCAGCCTCCAATATCCGTCTAAGTAATTGTTATATGCGACAGCAAACGCCGCAACCGCCGCGATGACACAGCCGACCGCGTGCCAGTAACGAATCGGATACGCCGAGCGGATTTCGGCGCGACGGACCATACGCCTGCGAATCGTCAAAGGCCAGTTGTAGAACAAGCAGAACACCCATCGCTCCAATAACGCCCCCCTCTCGCCAAACACCGGCACTATGTGAACCATTTCGGTTGCCCAGTGCCCCGCCATAAACCTCGCCAGAGTTGGATAACGATACGTCATCTGGATTGGAAACGCCAGGTAACCTATATACTTGAAGAAACTAAGAAACAGCGCAATGTTGTAATCTTTGAAATTACGGTCATGAATCGCTAAGCTAACGGTATAACACCCTCTTGCAATTGAACCGGGAGAAATCGGTATAACCTGAAACAGCAAAACAATGCCCACCCCTATCGCCCATGCTTTTTCGCGGGGCATTTCAGGGTGCATATATACATAAGCAAATGCACATATCAGCGCGACGATATGCGTCGTCGGCATCAGCAGCAAATGAACGACCAAACTCACCAGGTACTTTTGAATATACGGCTCTTTAATCTGCGAAAGAATCGTGCCTGCGTCATCATCCGTGAGAATATGTTTTTTTTGCCCCTCGGCGACCATATCTCGAAGCCACTGTTCTCGCAACGCAGCACTAAAATACAACTTAAAAGGCCTGACGAAGATATTCGCCAGTTTTTCATTTCTGAAAGCCGAATCAGTCAGGAACCGATGCAGGCCCGCGGAGATAAGAAGCAAGAACGGCAAATGCAGGAAGAAACGCCACGGCTGGTCATAGATTTTTAACGTCTGGCCGATGCTTATGCGCCCGCATCGATACCAGCTAATTGTCTTTTCGAAAATTTTCCCCCTGACCGCCCTGCAAAAATAACCCCAGCGAGTAAACATCTCCGTATAGTGGCGTCGCCAGTCGGCCCTTGCCCAGAGCCGGCGGAAAATAGTGCCGAGGAAAGGTATCAGGCCGAGAAGCAAAAACATTACCACCCACGATTTTTTGTTGCTAAGTTTTGTCTCGCCTTCGTCGTCAATGAGATTACGAACCTTCCAGCCGGTGATTGAGCCAGCGAGAATCTGCGACCATAATTTCCCGTCGTAGAACAGCCGAATACCATTATGTGTGAAATCAGGGACGCTACTGCGGTATATTTGTTCGTCGGCCTTAAGCTCGTCGAGCATACCCCGCATATTCGTGAAATGTTCCAGGTTCGCCCGCACAAACGATTCGAGCTTTGATACGTCGCCGCGGTCGAATTGCACAATTGAGCCGCGCATAATGCCCTTCGCTATCAGCGAAAAATCGCCGGGACTCATCGGCAAAAAAGGCAGCAGCACAAGACCGGGTCTGAAATCAACCGCCGTCAGTCCTTTGGCGGGCTGGTCATCGGACCCTTTGCGTTTGAGACAGTTGGGCTGGCTTTTGCAGGTTGACCATTCGTATTGCCTGGCGAATTCGTATGCGCCGATACCGTGCAGCAAGTTTACGAAATCAGCCATAAACTGTTTTTTTGCGCGATATTCGGGCGAGCCGAGATGGCTGGCGTCAATTATTTTGCCTCGTCGCCAGAATTTAAGCAGGTCCATCCTGTCATCGGCTTCCAGCCGCCAGGTGCGTCCCTCGACCCATTCGCTCAACTCGCCACAACTGCCGATTTTCTCGTCAACGAAGGTGGCGTGAATATCGACAACGGTTTTTTCGTCGCCTAAGCGGATTTTGGCCGCCTGCCTGATAAACTTTTGCCAAAGCGCGCCGGCCCTTGCCGCGGCAGGATTGACCTGAAGTTGGAAAGGCCCCTGAAAACCAATCTTATAGAGAACATCGCGGAACAGGCACGCAAAGCCCGAGGGCGGGACGAGAATCTTCATCGCGTAAACGCCGCCCTCCTCAAGGCCGACTATCTGTGGCACGGCCATCCTGGCCGTGTCTTCACGGGCTGGAAGCCCGTGCCACGCATTTTGAATATCGAGAATTTTTACCCTGTAAACCTGTCCCGCGAATCCGCCGCCGACAAAGTTTTCTATCAGCAAATGCACACGGGCTGTATTCGATTTTTCAAGGCCGGTAACATTGTAAACCAGTTCCGTGCCCGCATCATATCGGCTGACTCGCATCGCCCGATGGAGACCAAGGCCCTGATACTTCGCCTGGAGTTTCCTGCAAATATCAGGGCTGTATTCCGTTGTCGCCATTTACGATTCCTGTCGCAATAAGCAGCAAAACTATTTGAGAATCCAGAACTTGGCGGAAACGAACAACGCGATTCCCGCGTACACGCCCGCCATAATGTCGTCGGCGAGAATCCCCCAGCCGGCGGGCAGCTCTTCGAGCCGATACGATGGCCAGGGCTTGACCGTGTCAAACAAACGAAACAAAAAATAACCAAGTACAACAATCGAAACAATCTGTCGGCCCGATACATCAGCCATCATTAACGGCATTGCCAGAAATGTCAACGCCTGTCCCGCAATCTCATCGGCCACCACCTCATTGGGGTCTTCATTGCCCGTGGCGGCGACAGCAACGTGTGAAAATTTCACGCAGACAACCGAACCCGCCACTATAAGCGCAACCATCAGCGATGCCGCGATCGCGCCGGAACCGCCGAGATAATAAACAAGACCAAAGATAATCGCGGACGGCAATGACCCCCACGAGCCGGGCGCAATTGGCAGCCAGCCCAGTCCGAAACAAGATGTAAGAAGACGTTTCATAAAATCCACAATCTATTATTCACCGCAGAGCACGCCGAGACCGCAGAGAAATAAAATTAAAAAACTCTGCGTGCTTTGCGTTCTCTGCGGTAAAACAAACGTAAAGATTATAACGATTCGGCCTTAGGTTTCCTCAACCATTTTCAGGCAGAAACGGTCCGTCATACCCGCGATGTAGTCGCAGACGGCCCGTTGCAGGCCCTGTTTCTCAATAAAACGCCGGAAGTAACCCGGCATAAGCTGAGGTTGATTGCAAAGATGCTTGAAAAGCTTTGTAAGCCACTGCTCGACTTGTTTGGCCGTAGAAAGCAGTAAAGGATGCTGATAAAAATTCGCGAAAAGGAATTGTTCCAGCTCTTCTAATTGGGCGTTGCTTTTTTCGGGCAGGATAATCAGGTTTTCCCGCCGGCTGTATATGTCGTCGAGCGTTTTAATTTTCGCCTTACGGATTTCCAGGGTGCTTTGCTCGATGCACTCGCCGACAAGTATATCTATGATGGCCTTGGCCGTCCTCGTCCGGCGGACGATTTTATCCTCAATCCTGTCCGCCTGCGCCCGCTCTTCGGCATCCCGAAACAATTTTATATCCCCTAATTGTTCCGTATCAATCATGTCGGCCCGCATACCATCCTCGAGGTCGTGTGAATTGACAGCAATCATATCGGCAATATTCGCTATTTGGCCTTCGAGCGAACAATTAAGCTCAGGAAAATCAGCGTCCTGCGGTTTATCGTACGGGCTGCTGTGTTTTGCCAGACCAAGCCGGGTTTCGTAAGTCAGGTTAAGTCCCGCGAAATCCGGGTAAGGATGCTCAAGCAGGTCAACGACTCGCAGTGACTGTCTGTTGTGCTCAAAGCCGCCGAAACCAGCCATCAATTTATTGAGGACACTTTCTCCGGTATGGCCGAAAGGCGAATGACCCAAATCGTGCGCCAGACAAATTGCCTCGGTCAGTTGTTCGTTGAGACCGAGCGCCCTGGCAATGGTCCTGCCAATCTGGGCGACCTCAATGGTATGAGTAAGGCGAGTGCGGTAATGGTCATCAAGGCCCGGCGTGAAGACCTGCGTTTTGCCTTCGAGCCGGCGAAACGCAGCACAGTGAATTATCCTGTCACGGTCGCGGTCGAAATCCAGACGGTAAGGATGCGGCTCTTCCGCAAACAGCCGGCCTTTGCCGGATTTCTCACTGACCGCGTAAGGGACAAGTTCTGAATGCATATTTACCCCGTGAGATAACACCTGTGAAAAAACTCTAAATGATTACGACCATTTTTCTTCTCGTGAGATATTACCATCCGTAGAATTCCATCTCACGGGGCGAGAACAGGAAGACCATTTTTGGCACTTGTTTGTTTGAGCAGTTTGAGAAGCTCCTCGATGCTCTGGCTGATGAGGTATGTATCGCTGCAAACCCGGACAAAATTGGTGTCGCCGTTCCAGCGAGGGACAACGTGGATGTGCATATGTTCGGGCAATCCCGCTCCGGCGCATCTGCCGAAATTGATACCGACGTTGAAGCCCTGGGGCTTAATCGCAAGAGAAAGGACCTTCTGGGCGTCTCTTGTCATTTTGGTCATTTCAAGAAGCTCCTCGTCGTTCGCCTCGTTGAAATCAGGGATATGCCGAGCCGGCGCGATTAGCAGATGCCCATTGTTATAAGGGAAGCGATTCAGAACCGCGATACAGTTTTTGGAACGCCACAGGACAAGATTATTATCATCATCCTGCAGGGTTTTGATATTTTTGCAGATGAAGCACTCGCTTTTGTCGGCGAGCCCCTGGACGTACCCGATTCGCCACGGAGCCCAAAGATTTTTGCGTTTCAATTTATTTACACCTCCATGCGCTATGGCCGGCCCTTAAAAAAACTATTTCCTGGGGACAGACGGCACAAGAAGCTCCATTGTCATGTTCTGGTCAATGGTTATCTGCGGATTGACGCCAGGAAGGCCCATAGGCAATGACGCACTGACGTGCATCGTATAACTTTGACTGCATCGTTCGGTTCTTCCGGCGTCTATGTTGAAAAGCTCCTGTCCATGGCCCTGTAAATCGTGCGTTTTATACCCTCTCAGGAATCCATATATCCCGCTCATCTGGAATGTCTCGATATATGGGACGGGCCATTCGGAAGGATTCGGCCACCGCAGGGAATAGGAACTATCAATCACGGCTATCCGGTTATTGGCGTCCTGAACACGTATTTCCGACAGCGTGTAATTGACATCTCTGGCAGCGAACAGAACCATCGTGGCAGGCACGGCAAGCACGGACTTCCACTTGTCGCCGACGGCAACGCCTTTGGTGGGATTACTTACGCTCGATACCGAATCCCACAGGAACCACTGCATCGCAATAACATCGAAAAGCATATCCGGGTCTTTAACAAGACCTTTGCTTCTGTCGGCCCTGAATGCCCGCTGACCCACCTGAAGAAGCACGTCGCGAAACCCTGAACCATCCACAATTTTACCCCTGGCGTCAACGGTAAACGTCCAGCTCTTGCCGGTGAAACTTTCCGCGGCCTCCTGCCAATTCTGCTGGCGGGCCGATTCCGACGTGCGTTTTGCTTTTGCGGATTCACAATCGGCCCTGATTGTCGAAACGCCGTAGGGGTCCACTTCGACAGGCGTGTATGAAACAACCATCTCCAGCGATTCCGATGATTTGTTGATTTTGCTCGGGCCCCCGCCCCTCATCGGCCCCCAGTCCACCGCCATATTCCTGCTGTTGACGAACTTGTATTTAAGGGCCTGGCCGGGCTTGAAATCAACCGTCAATAATGTTTTGCGGGGCGACGGCGCCGACGTGCAGCCGCCGATAATCCCTGCAATCAAAGCCACTACAAGAATCTTTGTCCGGCTCAACTTTGGTTCCTTTCGCTCAAACCCGATTATTTAACTCTTTCAATGCTGTAAACGCGAGTAGCGGACATCTTTAACACCACCGGCTCGCTGGTATCACCTTGCTTTGCCGGAAGCGCTACAACCCAGTTTGCCTCTAAATCTTCGTGGTAATTTTCTATCCTGCCTGCTTTCAAATCAAACTCGCCGCCGCCGGTGTATGAATCGTTCGTGTCAAACGTTTTCGGCACATCAATCTCTGCCTGCTGACCGCGGTATTTTTGCTCAACCTCGGATGCAGGTATTGTGTTCATATCGATAACCGCAATCTTGCGGCCTCCCGCGTCTCGTATTTCTTTAAGCGTGTAAATCTTCTCGTATGATTTAAGGCCCATCTTGCCAAACGCGAAGGTTTTGATTCTGTTCCATTTCTCGCCGGGCTTAAGCATTTCCTGCCCAGGTTCCGGCAACTGGAACACCCCATGCCTTTCCATTATTGCCTCAGGATACAAAATACTGACTCCTGCATCTCCTGAGGGGGTGCCGTCTTTCATCGTCATCATAGCCGACGGCAGGTCGTCTACCGCAGATATATTGTTCGACGGACTGAATTCTATCAGATAGGTTTGACCGATTAATTTCATTATTGGATTGTTGGCGTCCGAACGCCTGGAACTGTCAAAATCCACCGAGGCCGTACTCTTATTTGAATAACGACATTTCACTCCATCGATTGTGACCTGGGCAACTGCTATGCCATTGGGGTCCACACTTTGTATGCGCTGCGTAAGGACCATTTCGACCCGTTCTTCGTTGAAGTTCTCCTCAAAAACCGCTTTATCGGGGACCGGCCCCTGCCATTTTGTAGTCCGACGGGCCTGGGTTGTAATCTTATAGGTGGCCAGTCCGCCAACGGTCGGTCTCAACGCGATTTTTACCTGTGCTTGTGCTGGTGCTTTTGCTTGTGCTGGCGCTTGTGCCAATGGTTTAGCTTCGGCTCCGCCGGGTTTGGCCTGCTGTTCGCAGCCCCACACAAACATACTGCAACATATACCCGCGACGACTACACATCTGAAAATACTGTTTGTTGTCATAATTTTGGTCTCCCAGTTAATTTAGCTTGCCCAAATTAAAATGATTATTATACCCCGTTCTGATACCAATACAACCAATTTTTCTTCATTAGCACGGTCTGAATCGTTACAATATACGTCTTGAAAATGCCCATGTTTGGGCACGATTTTGCAGAAAGGAAGACAAATGAGAAGCGACACAATAAAGAGCGGCTTTCAGCGAGCGCCTCACCGCGGGCTGCTTCACGCCTGCGGTATAGCCGACGCTGACATCAACAAGCCATTTATCGCCATCGCAAACAGCTTTTGCGAGATAGTCCCCGGCCATGTCCATCTCAACAAGGTGGCGCAGATTGTCAAACAGGCCGTGCGAGAAGCGGGCGGCGTGCCCTTTGAGTTCAACACAATAGCCGTCTGCGACGGAATCGCGATGGGCCATACGGGTATGAAATACTCGCTTGCCTCGCGTGAGATAATCGCCGACTCGGTCGAGACAATGCTTCAGGCACACTGTTTCGACGGGATGATTTGCATTCCGAACTGCGACAAGATTATACCCGGTATGCTAATGGCGGCCGTCCGGCTGAATATCCCCACGATTTTTGTCTCCGGCGGACCTATGGCGGCTGGAAAAATGAAAGACGGCAAAACAGTTGACCTCATCAGCATCTTTGAAGGCGTCGCCAAATTCAACGCGGGCAAAATCAACGAAGAGCAGTTAAAAGAACTTGAAGCCACGGGCTGTCCCGGTTGCGGAAGCTGTTCAGGGATGTTCACAGCCAACTCGATGAACTGCCTGTGCGAGGCAATAGGTATCGCCCTGCCGGGCAACGGCACGATACTGGCTGTCAACCCCAAACGCGAAGAGCTTTATAAACAGGCGGGCAGGCAAATCATCCAGTTAATCCAAAAAAACATCAAACCGCTGGATATAATCAGCGCCAAATCGATGGATAACGCCCTTGCGCTTGATATGGCAATGGGCGGCTCGACAAATACCGTTCTGCATACGCTGGCAGTCGCAAGCGAGGCGGGTATCAAATATGACCTTGACCGGATAAACAAAATATCCGCCAGATGCCCCAATATCTGCAAGGTCTCGCCATCGAGTGCGTTCCACGTCGAGGACGTTGACGCCGCGGGCGGCATCAGCGCAATACTAAAGGAAATAAGCAGGGTTCCGAAACTGCTCAATCTCGATACGCTCACCGTTACGGGCAAAAAATTAGGCGAAAATATCACGGACGCTAAAACCAGCAATACCGCGGTAATCCACACAATCGAAAACGCCTACTCAAAAACAGGCGGATTGGCCATACTCAAAGGCAATCTCGCGCCAAAAGGAGCTGTCGTAAAAATGGCGGGCGTCACACAGAATATGCTCACCCACAAAGGCCCTGCCGTCATTTTCGACAGCCAGGAAGAGGCGGGCGAAGGAATCCTTGCGGGCAAGGTCAAGGCGGGCGATGTAGTTATCATCCGCTACGAAGGCCCCAAAGGCGGCCCGGGTATGCAGGAAATGCTCAGCCCCACAAGTTATATTGTTGGCGCAGGTCTCGGCGAATCAGTCGCCCTCATAACCGACGGCAGATTTAGCGGCGGCACACGCGGCGCCTGCATTGGCCACGTCAGCCCCGAAGCAGCGGTCGGCGGACCAATCGGACTGTTGAAAAAAGGCGACATAATCGAAATCGACATACCCCACAACAAGATGAATGTGAAATTGTCTGCCAAGGAACTCGCTGCCCGCAAAAAGAAATGGAAGCCGAGAAAACCAAATATTACAACCGGCTGCCTTGCAAAATACGCCTCTATGGCCACAAGCGCAGACACCGGCGCAGTGCTGAAGTGGTAGCTCACACCACGATATGTGATGTGACAATAATCGATAATCGATTCAAACCGCATCCAGCAGGATGCGACACAGGGACTAACAATAGGCGAGAAAGTCCTATAAAATCTTTTGTGCTTGAAAATTCTGTGGGAAATTGTTAGAAGAATGGAGCGGAGGAGTGGAAGTTAAATTTCACTCCCGGCTCGGCTAAATTACTTCTCACTGCTGAGACCGCAGAGTTCGCAGAGTTTATAAATTTGTTTTTTCTCAGCGTTCTCCGCGTGTTCGGCGGTAAATATCAGTAAAAACCGAGACGAACCCCGCCGGTAATCAGAACGGAAACTGGCGCTGTTGTTTTTTTGAGCTGCCAATGGATGTTAACAGGACAAAGGAAAATGGGGGGGCAACCCCACAGGATAGTCAGGAGAAGTTTGTCCCGACCTGCCAGATATGCGGAGAAAAGCACTGGCCGCATCATCCCCTTGCGCCCTGTTTCAACGCCCGCAAAGTAAAAGAAAAAGCCAAAGCGGAGGCAAAGGCAAAGGCGATTGCTGAAAAACAGGCGCGGATTAACGCCAAACTTCAGGCAAAAGAGCAGGTCAGGGCGGAGAAACTCGCGAGAATCGAGGCCAAGTCACAGAAAAAAGCCGACAGACAGGCATATTACGATACGATAAAAAAAGCGGAGGAGATTGCGAATCAGGAGTCGCAGGCAAGGGCCGAAGCACAGAGAACCGCACAGGCGGAAACAAGGGCAAGGATCGTCGCGGAAGAAAAGGCAAGAACTGAAACCGAGGCGAGAATAAAAGCTGAGCAGCAAACGCGAATCAAACTTGAGGAGAAGACCCGCGATTTTCAGGAGTCGCGGCGGCAAATCGAGGGGCGATTGCAGGCTGAATTGGCTGCCCGAACCCAATTACAGAAACAGATTGACGAATACCACCTGTTGATTAGCGAGCTGCGGGAAAAGCTCGAAGCCCAGACAAAAGCCCGTAACGCCGTCGAACAGCAGGTTCACATCGAATCACAGGCACGGTCGCAGGCCGAATCGGCTTTGGAAGAGAAAGCAAGGACCTTTGGCAAAGCGATAGATGATATACAGGTAAAACTGAATGCCCAAACGCAGGCGCTGAAAGAAACCGAAGGCAAACTCAAACAACATATCGAGAACTTAGTGCAGACAGAAACCCGGCTGCGGGCGGAAGAACAGGCCAGGCGCGAAGCGGAGGAAAAATTCGGCAGGGAGGCGCAGGCGAGAAACATTGCCGAAGAGCAGGCCAAACGACAGGGTGAGCAGAGAATTAAGGCCGAGACGCGAGCCGAGCAAGCCGAACACCAGGTGCAGATAGAGACACAGGCGAGAGCCGAGGCCCAGCAAAGGGCCAAAGAAGCAATTGAATCAGCGGAGCAGGCAAGACAACAGGCAAAGATAGAACTTCAGGAACAAATAAAGGGCTTTACGGAAACGCTGTCGAAAATTCAGGAGCAGTTGAATCAGCAAATCGAGGCCAAAGTCACGGCCCAACAACAGATTCGAATGCTTACGGCGACAATCGAGCAATTAAGGGAACAGACCTCCGCGCAGTCGCAGAACAGGGCCAGCGCCGAGCGCAGCGTGAAGGAACTTGGCGATGCGATTGCCGAGGTCCGCAGAAACCTTGAGACGCAAATCCAGGCAAGAAGCCGGGCCGAGGAACAACTGGAAGCTGAATCAGCCGCGAGAACGGATGCCGAAGAAAGGGCAGACAGTTTGGCGGCGGCGCTTGCCAAATCCCAGGGCAGAGCGGAGGCCGAAGAGAAGGCGAGACGATTATCGGAGGAAAAGGCCCGCTTTGAAATCGAGGCCAAAGCGAAAGCCGAACTGCAATCGCGCGCACAGTCGGAAGAAAAAGCGAGAGCCTACGGCGAGGCGATAGCGACCGCCCAGGAAAAAGCCAGGTATTACGCGGAGGCCCTGACCGAAGCGAAAAATAAACTGGCCGGAAGAGAACAATCGACAGAAGAAATTCGCAACCGGCTGAGCAGCGAAACCCGGATACGTCAGCAACTCGAACAGCAGATTGAACTTTATCGCCGGCAGGTCGCTCAGGCCGAAGCCGGAGCCAAAACACAAACCGAAGAAACTGCCGGCATTGAAAAACAGTTACGCAACCAGTTGAATAGCCAGGCAAATGCTTACGAGGAGCGAATCACCCAGCTTGAAGAGAAATTGCAGACCGAGACAGAAGAAAAAAGGAAACTGCAACAGCAATTCGGAACCGAAACCGAAACAAAAAGTTCGGCTGAGCAAAAGGCCGGCGAGACGATAAGACAAAAGATGGAGGCGTACGAACGGGTCATCGCAGCGGCGGAAGAACAACTTAAGAACGAGTCCCAAAAAACGTCGCAGGCCGAAGCGCAGCTAAAGGCATTGCAGCAAACAAAAGCCGATGGCGAACGAAAATTGGCCGAGGAAACCGAATACAGGATTTCGGCACAGGAAAATCTCAGGACCTACGCCGACCGCCTGGCTGAACTCGAAAAACATCAGGCGAAACTTACCGCCACGAATGGCGAGGCACATAAAAAAATCGTCGCCGAAACCGAGGCGAAAGAGCAGACGCAAAAGCAAATGGAACTGCTGACCGCCGAAATAACCAGGGCCGAACAAGAATTGCGACAGGAACGTCAGGCAAGGTTTGAACTGGAACAAAAACTCAAGGCCCAGACGGACGCGAGATTGAAGGCCGAAGAGAACGCTCAGGCGGAGACGCAGAAACGCACCGAAATAGAGGAGGAACTGAGTATCCAGAAGGAATTGACGGCCCAGGCCAACGCGGAAGCCGGGGTGCAGGAAGAGGCAATTGCGCAGGAAAGAAAACCGTTGCCGTTCAGTATCCGCGAAATACCCGCCCCGAAAAAGACACAGCCCTGCGACTGCTGCGGCCGAAACGACCTTGCGCTAAGCGAACTGCACAAAATTGATTCCGGCCACCTCTTCTGCCCCGACTGTTTCGCCGCGTTAAAAAGATAAGGGCTCGCCCTTCGTAGTGAAACGAAGAAGGACCTGTCTACGACAGGCCCCCATTTCGAATAGTTACTTCGCAACTTTGAATTCGTATTTCTGCTCAATATCCTTATCGAGGTCTTTACCCTGACCGGTCAATGTGAAGCCGGCATCGGTCTTTGCGTATAGAAAATCCTTGCCGCTGAACATATCTTTGGGCAATCCCGCGGGCAATTCGTCCGGCAATTTGCCTGTCTTTGCCCTGATTAAATAAATGTCAATTCCCACAAGAACGGCATTGAATTGTGTTTTATCTCTCGTATCTGTCGTTAAAACTCGGTTAATCGCAGGAAGCATTACTTCCGCCATAAACACCTCAGGTTTCTCCTTGGCGGCATTCTCCACTTCCTTATTTAAATCTTCCTGCGCCTGCTTTGCCTGAGGATAAGGTAAATCATAAACGCTTTGTATCCTCGTTATAATGCTTTGATAATACTTTGTTGCCCTGACGTAGAATTCATTATCATCATGCTGGCGAAAAATCTCGTCCGCCTTATCCATGTCGCCTTTGGATAGACCCGACTTATGAGCCGCTTCAATTATCTCTCCCCTGTTTATAGAACTCCCCAGAAAAACTTTTGCGTCATTTCCTATCGCCGCTTTCATCGAAGGACAACTGCGGGAAATATCGACAAGTTTAACTCTAAGCCGCTGGAGCGTTTCGGTATCATTCGATACCAGCGGCAGAATATCCACGATACACCTGTTTGCCAAACCACCAATTGCGTTGCCGTAAAGCCTTGAGATTAGGATATCGTCGCCAAGATGTATGCCTATCTTATGAATCGTAATGCACCTCTCAAGGGCTGTTCTGTAATCGCCTTTTTCGGCTAAGACCTTCACATCGGCAGCGAGTAAAAACGCCACACTCGTGAGTTTGGCATAGGGCAGCATCAGCATAGCGAGTCCGTCTGAGTAATTCAGACCCCAGTCACAGCTTTTAATCTCTGCGGCAGTTACAATTTCCTTGATGACCTTACCGTTTCGCTCAACGTATTGGCGAACCTGGTTGTCCGGCCTGGCCTCGCCATGTCTCACGGCTGCTAATATTTTGCCGAGAGCATCATTCGGCTCCTCCATAAGCATAAGGGACTTGTAGTAGAGGACTGCCGCGTTATCAGGCGGGTAAGCAAATGCCTGCCCAGCCGAAACCAACAATACCACGCCAATCAAAATGACTTTTAATGTCGTTTTCATAAATCATTCCTTTCCGGCTTGTCGCCGTTTTTATCATTCAGTAAATCAGCGATTGATACATTCGTGTTTTTTTGTCCCAATAATTCGGATGCTTTTTTGCACTGCTCATCTACTGCGTCCAAACCGCCCCTGTTATAAGCAAGCGTCAGCGACAAACGTGACATCATCATAGCCGGCGACCTGTCCTCCACAAAAGTTGCAACCGCCGGCTCAACACGTTTATCCGACTGGCGATGCGTAAGCAATATCACAAAAGCCACGATTGCAATTACAGCCGCTGCCCTAATAAGCGAACGCGCCCACGAAAATCGCTGAACATCTGGACGTCTTTCGGCTCGCGAAACAAGCTCCTGATACTCGGCCGAGTATTTTTGCTTCCATTGTTCGCTGTCGAATTCGACCTTGCCGGAGTCAATCGTCTTTTTGAGCTGTTCATCCAGCCATTTTTCATTTCGCTCGTTCATAGTCAGTCCTCGTGAAACCCGTTTTGTTTCAGATATTCAGCAATTTTTCCTTTGGCCCTTCGCAGCCGGCCGTTTATCGCCTGCTCCGAAATACCCAGCGCCTTTGATATCCGCTCATAAGGCAACCCGTCATAGTAGCGAAGATAAATAACTTCTCTCGCCTCAGGTGCAAGACCGGCGACCGCTTCACGAACCGCCTCGGTATCAGGCGAATCGTTCTGCCGAGCAGGCAATTTCGAAAGCTTATCGGCATCGTAAATTCTCTGCTGTTTGCGACCAATATCGTTTGCCGAATTCCTGCATATCACCCCAAGCCACCCTGCGAACCGCTCGGCGTGTCGCAGTTCGGGCAGTTTCATCGCCGCAACGGCAAACGCCTGTTGGGCGGCATCTTCGGCAAGGTGCCTGTCACCAATCACCGCCTGAGCAATCGCGACCATCGCCGGGTAATACCGCCCGCACAGCTCCGTAAAGCTGTCGCCATCGCCCCGCTGGGCCGATTCCACCAACTGCCTGTCCGGTCTTTCGGTCATTAACTTGTCATCTCCAACGCATTGGACTTCGCCGGCTATAGCCACGCTCTCACTATTTAAGACGCCCAACACCCCCCAAAATGGGCGCAAAAAATGATTTGCCCTGCTTTTTTTCATTATAATCACTGGTCTCCTGTACGGAAAATAGATTTGACGCAACAGCGACGCATTACTATACTTATCTGTTTAATAACAACAGGACCAGCCCGCTTCGCCGAGAGGCGAGCATAACTTCGGAGAATAAGATGGATAAGAACAAAATCATCGCAGAAGGTATAACATTCGATGATGTCCTGCTGATACCCGCCAAGAGCGACGTTGTGCCAAGCCAGGCAGACACAAGAACACGCCTAACGAACAACATCACGATAAATATCCCCCTTGTCTCGGCGGCGATGGACACCGTAACCGAAGCGTCATTGGCAATAGCGCTGGGACAGGAAGGCGGAATCGGAATAATCCACAAGAACCTCGCCATCCAGGAACAAAAAAGAGAGGTTGTGAAGGTCAAACGCTCGGAGAACGGCGTGATAATAGACCCGATTACGCTGTCGCCCGATGACCCGGTCCGAAAAGCACAACAGATGATGAACGAGCAAAACGTCTCAGGCATACCGATTGTCGAGGGCAGAAAACTGCGGGGAATCCTGACCAAAAGAGACCTCAAATTCCTCAAGGACTACGACGCCAAAATCAGCTCGGTAATGGTGAAGAACAACCTGGTGACAGCCCCGCCAAACACAACGCTCGAACAGGCCAAGGGAATCCTGCAGGAACATAAAGTTGAAAAGCTGCTGTTGGTCAACGACGACGGTAACCTGACGGGCCTGATAACAATGAGAGACATCGACAGGGTCGAGCGGTATCCGCTGGCGGCCCGCGACCAGAGAGGCCGATTAAGAGTCGGAGCCGCAGTCGGCGTCCACGACTATGAACGCGTCGAGGCCCTGATAGCAGCCGAAGTCGATGTAATCGTGGTCGATACGGCTCACGGCCATTCGCAAAACGTCATCGACACCGTAAAATCGATTAAAAGCAATTACAGTATCGACGTCATCGCGGGCAACATCGCGACCGCCGATGCCGCCAAAGACCTCATTGACGCAGGGGTAAACGCCCTGAAGGTCGGAATCGGCCCCGGTGCGATATGCACAACGAGAATCATCTCCGGTGCGGGTATGCCGCAGGTCTCGGCGATACTGAATTGTGTCTCCGTGGCGAACAAATGTAACATACCCGTTATCGCGGACGGCGGCATTCGTCACTCCGGCGATATAACCAAGGCGATTGCAGCCGGCGCATCAAGCGTAATGCTCGGTTCGCTCTTCGCGGGCCTCAGGGAAAGCCCCGGCCAGTTAGTCATTTATAAGGGCAGGCAGTTCAAAGAATACAGGGGGATGGGCTCTCTCGGTGCGATGATAAAAGGTTCAGCCGACAGATACGGGCAGAAAGCCACCGCCTCCAAAGACAAACTTGTCCCCGAAGGAGTCGAAGGACTGGTCCCCTATCGCGGATCGCTGGGCGACTTCGTGTATCAGCTCGTGGGTGGTCTAAGGGCGGGAATGGGCTACTGCGGAACCAGAAACATAGAAGAGTTAAGAACCAAATCGTATTTCGTCCGCGTAAGCTCCGCCTCAGTAAGCGAATCGCACCCGCACGACATAAAAATAACAAAAGAATCGCCAAACTATTCAACCGTCGAACCACTTGAGGACTAACTCCACCGCCGAGCACGCGGAGACCGCAGAGAAGAAAATAAAAAATAATCTCGGCGTGCTCTGCAATCTCTGCGGTTAAAATTGTAATGGAAGAAAGTAAACAATTAAACGAGATTACAGAGCAGATAATAGGTGCGGCAATAGACGTGCACCGCGCTCTCGGCCCGGGATTATTAGAATCGGCCTATGAGGCCTGTTTGGCATTTGAGCTTGTTTCACGCGGATTGAAAATAGAACAACAAAGGGCCTTGCCGGTAGTATATCGCGATGTTAAGCTTGATTGCGGATACCGGCTGGACTTGGTAGTAGAAAATTCAATTGTGATTGAGTTGAAAGCAGTAGAGCAGATATTGCCGATTCACAGGGCACAATTGCTTTCATATCTGAAGTTAGCTGGATTGAAAGCGGGCCTGTTGATAAACTTTCATGTAAAGATGTTAAAAGATGGAATTGTGCGTCTCGTAAACAATTTTCCTGATTCTCAGCGGTCTCGGCGATCTCCGCGGTGAAATTATGAATCACGAAACAATTGCGATTCTCGACTTCGGCAGCCAATACGTGCAGCTCATCGCCAGACGAGTCCGCGAGCACAACGTTTACTCCCAAATTTTCCCCGCATCAACTCCCGCAAAAACTTTTGATAAGGAAAACCTCAAAGGAATAATACTCTCCGGCGGCCCTGCCAGCGTCTATGACAAAGACGCGATAAAATGTGATGAGAAAATTTTCGACCTGGGTGTCCCCATCCTCGGCATCTGCTACGGGATGCAGCTCGGCTGTCAGATTCTCGGCGCAAAGGTCGTCCCCGCAAAAAACAGGGAGTTCGGCAGAACAAACCTCACCATCACCAGCAAAACCGGCCTGTTCGCGAACCTCCCGGATTCAACAACCGTATGGGCAAGCCACGGCGACCAGATTGAGGACGCCAATCATAATTTTGTCAAACTCGCACAAACAAAGACCTGCCCGTTCGCCAGTGTAAAACACAAAAAAAGGAAATTCTTCGGCGTCCAGTTCCACCCGGAGGTCTCGCATACGCCCAAAGGCACGGTTATCCTGAAAAATTTCCTCTATCGCATCTGTGGCTGCGCAGGCGACTGGAAAATGAGCGACTTCGTCGGCGAAACCGTCAAAAGAATCACTAAACAGGTCGGCGACCACACCGTTATCTGCGGCCTCAGCGGCGGCGTCGATTCCTCCGTAACAGCCGCCCTGCTCCACAAAGCCATAGGCGACCGGCTCGTCTGTATATTCGTCGATAACGGCCTCCTCCGCAAAAACGAACGCCAGCAAGTCGAATCCACCTTCCGCGACCACTTTCACATCAACCTGCGTGTCGTTGACTGGTCAAAACAATTCCTCTCGAAATTAGCGGGCGTTACCGACCCGCAGCAAAAACGCAAAATAATCGGCGCAGAATTCATCGCCGCATTCAAATCCGAAGCGTCGAAAATCAAAAACGCCAAATTCCTCGCGCAGGGAACCTTATACCCCGACGTCATCGAGTCCGGCGCCAAAGACGGCAACCCCGCGGCAAATATAAAACTGCACCACAACGTCGGCGGACTTCCAAAAGAGCTTGGTTTCGAGTTAGTCGAGCCGTTAAGGGATTTGTTCAAAGATGAAGTGAGAGTCGCCGGCGAATACCTCGGCCTGCCCGAACACATCGTTTGGAGACACCCATTCCCCGGGCCGGGGCTTGCGGTGCGGGTAATAGGCGAAATAACGCCCAAACGGCTTGAAGTCCTGCGTGCCGCCGATGAAATCCTCATCGACGAAATCAAGTCCGCCGGCCTTTACAGAAAAATATCGCAGGCGCTTGCCATCCTTGTCCCCGTGCAAACCGTCGGCGTTATGGGCGACGGCAGAACTTTCGAAAACGTTATCGCAATCCGTGCGGTCGAAACCACCGATTTTATGACCGCTGACTTTTCACAAATACCTTATGAGGTGCTGGGACTTATTGCCAGCAGAATCATAAACGAAGTCCGCGGTGTCAATCGTGTTGTGTATGATATCTCGAGCAAACCCCCCGCAACCATCGAATGGGAATAACAAAACATTCTGCGTCACCTGTCCTGAGCGAAGTCGAAGGAGTCAGTGTCCGCCTTTGACGCCTTGCGTCATCCCCGGGAAGCAACTCCTTTGGCTCTGCAACAGGGGACCCACTTTTAATCGCCGCAACTACCCCCTTTGATTGAAATCTCATCCAAGACCGTAAATCAGAAATAAATAATCTCTGCGTTTTCGGTGTCCTCTGCGGTAACCATCTGTATTACAAGAACTTATGACAATAAAATAATTTCCTGAAAAAGTTGCATTTTTGTTGAACATGCGGTGCTTGTTTGATATAATGCCCCCCGCTGGCAGAAGCCGGCAGGGAGCAGGGGCAGCAGTCCCACGATTCGGGCCTTGAGACCAAGGCCGTCAACAATCAAATTGAAAATTTAGCCCCCCAACTTGTCCGCCGTAGGCGGATTCATTGGGCGGGTTACTTTGATGAACGATGGAGTGGGACATTATGTCAACTATTCAAATCAAGGTTCCCAACTGGCTCGACAAAATCTGCGCCTGGCCCGTGATGCTTTATCGCAAACAAAAGTATGGCTATACCTATCGAAGAATTCCCCTCGGCGAAGGCAAATATACCATTGTTGACCCGCAGGACTTCTACCGGTTCAATATCTTTAACTGGTGTCCAAAGGGACATGATCCGAACATCTATGCCGCTCGGCTCGCCGCCGACCCAGAAAAGAAAATGAGAATTAAAATAATTTCTCTGCACAGAGAAATTATGGACCACCCTGCCAACTTCCTCGTTGATCATAAAAATGGCGACGGTCTTGATAACCGCAGGGCCAATCTTCGCCTCGCGACCCGGCTGCAAAATATGTGCAACAGGAGAAAAACTAAAAGAAAAACCTCTTCAAGATTCGCCGGCGTCTCTTTTAACAAAAGAATAGGCCGATGGTCTGCCTATGTCGGCCATTGTCGAAAAAACATATTCCTCGGCTATTTCGACTCCGAATTCGACGCCGCAAGGACACACGACCGAGCCGCCATCAAATACCACGGCGAATTCGCTCGATTAAACTTTGCTCGTGAAGATTATGCCAACGAAACCAATGCGTCAATTTTTAAATAATGTTTAACCCCTCGTAGCGCAGCGGAGATCCCCGCCGCAGGCGGACAAATCTTGCCTTTATGGCCTTGAAATCCGGGCAGTTGTAGGTAGAATTCAGAAGTGCGGGTGCAACAAGGTAATATTGGGATGTTTACTAAGTGGGGGTATAGTAGAAAACCATTAAGAAAAGTTAAAGAGGTTATATATGAATAGAAAACCATGGATGGATAACTCTTCCAACATGATAGTTGTTAATTCTATCTTCGCTGCAATAGCAGGACTGTTGATAGTTTTTATATTGCAGGATAAGGAGTGTTTCGAAAATGTTTGGAAATGGCCGGTTGCATTATTTGCTTTATCATTTTTCCTTTTCTCTTTAACAGCAGAAAGAATTACCGAAGCTATCGATGAAAAGGACACCCAAAAACATGTTGCGTATATGTTCCTCTATAACCTTGGGGTTATTTTCTTGTTCTTTGGAGCTGCTTTAACAATCAATTATAAATACCCTAGCAACCTTGCCTGGCTCATAATAATTGCTTTTATAGCGTCTTTCCCATGGTTGGACGATATAAGATGGTTGATATGTTCAAAAAATAAAATATTCCAAGAATATGTTGATGAACTCGAAGGAAAATTAGAACCTTCTCCAGACAAACGACGTTTTTGGGTACGTTTCTTTTATAAAATAAGATGTACAATAAATCGCTTTAGAGGTCATACAGAATCAATACTTCCTCATGACAATATTTATACTCGGTTGCAACGTTCACCAATTCACGGAGTCGGCGTTTTTGCGATTCGTGATATTCCCAAGGAAACAAATGTATTTGGTAATGACGAAACTGAGATGGTTTGGATTGATATAGACACCACCAGCAATATTGATTCGGAGCTTAAAAGACTATATGCAGATTTTTGTGTTGCTAAAAATAACAAATATGGCTGCCCGAAAAACTTTAATATGTTAACCGTGGGTTGGTATTTAAATGAGTCAAAAGACAATCCAAATGTGCGATGTACCAAAAATTATGATTTTATCACCTTAAGAGATATTAAGAAAGGTGAGGAATTGACAGCCAATTATTCTACATTCAGTGAACGTCCAGAAAGCACATAACCAGACGAAATAAATACAACGGAGACGCAAATGTTCAAGACAAATGAATACTTCGGCGGCAACGTTAAATCCATCGCCTTCAAGACCGCTCAGTGCCCCGCCACCGTCGGCGTCATTGCCCCGGGCGAATACGATTTCGGCACGTCCACCGTTGAAATTATGACCGTTATCACCGGCAAACTCTCCGCATTGCTGCCGGATAGCGCAAAATGGGCTGACTTCGGCCCCGGCTCGTCATTCACCGTCCCCGCCAATAAGAAATTCAAGGTAAAGGCCGACGAGGACACATCCTACCTTTGCCTATATTCGTAACGAAGTTTACCCGCCAGCTCTGTGGCGGGTTTACCTCGCCATTCTTTTGGCGGGCGAATATTCCGGCACCAAGCACCCAGGTCAACCAATCTCTACCTGTACTTGGTTAAAATGCTCGTAGTCCTTTTGGCTAATCAAAAGGACTATGACAATATACTCACGTCTATTTATGAATATGCCTGTTTGGTAAATGGTCTAATAGTGCCCGCGATTTAAATTCCCGCTCTCTGCGTCACTTGAATAAATTCCAAGATAATCCTCGCCTTACCTTTGACCCCGGCCTTGCGAAATATATTCCCAAGATGAGCACGCACCGTATTATACTCAATGCGAAGCTCCTTACCGATCTGCTCATTGTCCATGCCGTCACAGACCAGTTTGGCAACCTCCACCTCACGCGGAGTCAAGTGCCATATCTTCCTCAGATATTCCCACTGCTTTGCCGTGAAGACCATATCTCAATCCTCATAATCTAAAAAGTTCATAGTCCTTTTGATTAGCCAAAAGGACTATGAACATAATACACTACCGCGCCGTGAGTATCCATATTTGTTTTTAAATAAAAAAGCCGCTAAGTCCGTGGTTGCCGTTATCTCGCCGGTAAGTTTTGAACATACCGCCGGGCAGTGTCGGTTATCGCTTTCCAGTCGCCCTTCTCGATGTATTCTTTTCTCACGACTGATGCACCGATGCCGATAGCCACACAGCCGACGGCGAAAAATTCCGCCATATTCTCAGGCCGTATCCCATCGACCGCCACAAAATCCACGTCGTCAATCGGCCCCCGCAGCGCCTTTATGTAATTGACGCCGAGAGCCGACGCGGGGAAGATTTTGACCATTTTCGCCCCGTGCCGTTTGGCGGCAAGTATCTCGGTAGCCGTCGCGGCACCTGGCAAAATCGCGACATCGTGTTTTACGCAATAGTCAATCACATCGGTATTTGTATCCGGCGCAATGATAAATTCCACGCCCGCTTCAAGCGACTTTTCAACTAATTGCGTCGTTATTACTGTCCCCGCGCCGATGCACATTTTGTCTGCCATTTTCTCCCGCAGCAACCGTATCATTTCAAAAACACCATCGGTGTTGCAGGTAACTTCGAGCATTTTGATGCCGCCCGCGAGAAGCGCCTCAGCGATATTGATTACCTGGTCAATCCTGACGCCCCGAGCTATGGCGATTATCTTTTCTTTGCGTATGAGTTCGTAAACCTGCTCTGCTTTCATACGGGGGATTATATTCGATTGCGCCTTATCCGGCTACGGCTCAACTTTTCAAGTCCTTCTTTGCCTTTACAGGTGCCTTCGCCGTGACAAGATGCGTCAATTTCTCGTAGCGAAGTTTACCCGCCGGTTCTGTGGCGGATTTACCTCGCCGTCAGTGTGGCGGGCGAAGACCTCGACGTAGTCCTTTAACGAAGTTTACCCGCCGTGGTGGGTTTACCCGCCATAGGCGGGCCGGGCCACGGCTAAATCTCGCCGAAGTAACCGGTGGATAAATCTTTCTTGCAGTGTGAAATCTCGCCACATTAAGTAGCGGATCGCCAGCCCTCTTGACCACAACTCGCATAGACACAAACCACTCCTTATTTAAACGCAACAGAACCCCAAAAGGTCTTATAATAACAGCGTAACCATCGAAATAACAGGGGCTTACGGACGGCAAACCGCAGGAGGCGTCAATACCGCCTATAAAATACCGCACAATTACACTGAAAAAGGCGTTTCGGAATATTTTTTTATGCTTGACAAACCCCCTGTCCGACAGTTAAATTAGGATGATGAGGTAATTTGGATAGACCGGTGAGGAAAGGGTTGAGAAAGCAGGAGAGTGTGAAATGAAGGAGCTATTCACAACTGGAGAAGCAGCAGAAATCTGCCGGGTCAGCCAACAGACAATAATCCGGTGTTTCGATGCCGGCCGGCTGGAGGGATTTCGCGTGCCCGGCTCGCGATTCAGAAGGATACCCCGCGAAAGCTTAATGAAATTTATGAAGGGCAATTCCATCCCATTGGATGGGCTGGAAACGGGCAAAAAGAAGATACTGGTAGTCGATGACGATGCTGAAATCGTGGATTTGCTGGTAGAAGTGCTGACGCGTGACGGCAGATTCGACGTCAAGACGGCAACAAGCGGATACGAGGCGGGGATACAGACGCAGCGGTTCAGGCCGGATTGTATATTGCTGGATTATATGCTGCCGGATGTCAACGGCAACGTCGTTTGCCATACTATCAGGAAAAACCCGGAGTTTGAGAACATCCGGATTATTATTGTAAGCGGCGTGATAAAGCAGGAAGAGATAGACCAGCTTTTGAAGTCCGGGGCACAGGATTTCATAAAGAAGCCGTTTGATATTAATGACTTAATCAACAGGATTTGTGCTACGCTTGAGATGCTGCAAAAAAGCGCATAGCGACGGTTGGTTCGAACACCTGTAAAAACCTGCTCAAGGAAGCACTGAAAATTTTCAAAAAAGCAGCGATAGCTGATAAGTGAGGATGGGCAATATGCCGGGACAGAATCCGGACAATTCTGCCGCCCGCAGGGTTGAGCTTGCGGTGGGCCAGTGTGAATCGATTTCAATTCTGCCCGCGGTGGCCGCTCGGTTTCTAACACAACTTGGCCGAATGGAATTCACTCCCGCGTCTCTGGCAGAACTGGTCGAGTCCGACCCGGCGATTACGGCATTGGTGTTGCGACTTTGCCACAACAAAGGAATCATAATAAAACAATGCGATACGTGGCTCCTGCAGGTGATGGAAAACATATCGCTGCGGGAGATTCGGGACGCGGTTTTGTCGGCCAAAATCTGCGGGGGACTTTCGGACGACGCAGGGACCGATTTTAGAAAAGAGCTTAGCCGTCACTCGCTGGCGTCGGCCTGCTGCGCTAAACTGCTCACGAAATTCATATCTCCCCCCATCGACGGCGATACCGCATATTTGGCGGCCCTGCTGCACGATATAGGCAAGTTCATGCTCGATGAGGTGATGCCAAAGAGTTTTGATACGCTTTTAGAACAGGCCAGGGCAGACAAGACAAGTTTCTACAAAGTTGAGCAGGCCAATCTCGGTCTTGACCACACGATACTGGCAAAGCGATTCGCACAGAATCTTCGGCTGCCCAGTGACATTATATTAGGACTTTGGCTGCATCACAGCCACACGGGGGCAATATCACAAATGCCGCAGGCGCGGATAGCGGCGGTTGTGGAGCTTGCGGATATTATCGTTCGCAGGGCGGGCATCGGCGAATCGGGCAGTTACGACGAGCAAATCACGCCTGAAACAATCGCGGGGACACTGGGACTGACAGCCGAACAAATAAAGCAGGTTGAACAGCAACTGCCCGATATGGTCGGCAGCAAAAGCGAAGCGGCAGGGCTGAACATCCTGAAGCCGGGATGGGCATACTGCGACGCATTGCGAGCTACAGTGGGGCAGTTGGCTTGCGACAGTTCGAAACTATTCGAGGAAAGCGCCCGGCTGCAAAGCAGCGCGAGCTATTTCGATTTTATTAAAGAGCTGATACCAAAAATCAACTCATCAATGCCCGCGATTGAGCTGGCGAAAAATTACGCACTCGTCTGGCAGAATTTTTTTCATACAGGGCCCGTCTGTGTTTATCTTACCGACCAGCTCGAAGAAAACATCGTTGAGGGGACAGTTGCTGAGAATCAGACCAGCGCAAAAACGATTATGCTGGAATTGCCTGCGGGCGCGGATTTAATCCCGCAGCCGATGCAGGAAAAATTCGCCGTATTGGACGCTGACGAAACAATCGACTGGCTGTTCGAACAGTGCGACGTCAAATTCGACCTTACCCGTACCAAAATTGCCCCGCTTCAGGCCGCAGGACGGACGGTCGGCGTAATCATATTCGAGCTTCGTCACCCAGTGGGAAGCGATATCGCTGAACGATTCAGACCTGCCGCAGAATTCGGGGGCACAGTCCTCGATATGCTTGAGACAATCGGCAGCCATCAGTGGTATGCGGAACGGTTTGCACAAGCATTCAGTCAGACGCCAGACACCAGACACCAGACGGAAGACGAGACACAGAAGGCAGAAGACGGAAGACAGAAAACAGAGAACAGAGGACCCGACTTCGCTATCGCTACGCCGGGCAGGCAGGGAACGGAAGACGGTTCGGATGCTCTGGCGGAAATGGCGGCGGGGGCGGCACACGAGTTGAATAATCCGCTGTCGGTCATATCGGGACGGGCGCAGTTGCTGGCCAAAAGCGAAAACGACCCGGACAGGAAACGCATATTAGAGCAAATTCAGCAAAACGCGGGCGAGCTTTCCGGTATCATCGACGATTTGATGAGCTACGCGAACCCGGAACAGCCGAGGCCCACTGAAACCGCCATAGGACAAATAATCAATGACGCGGTCGATTTGACGAAACAGAAAAAGCAAATGAATCAACTCGATATCAAAATCGACATTACGCCCGATACGCCGGTGGTCTTCGTTGACTCGGCACAGATTTCCTGCGCCATTTCAAACATCATCTGCAACGGTCTTGAGGCGTACCCGTCCGGAGCCGGCGCGATAGCAATAGAGGTCTCGGCGAATAAAATGAACCGAACTGTAAATATGCAGGTAATCGATTCGGGTCGGGGTATGGATGAACAAACGCTCGCCAGGGCGACGCACCCGTTCTTTTCCGCGAGGCCGGCAGGCAGAAAACGCGGAATGGGCCTTGCGCACGCGCAACGGCTGATAGAGATAAATCACGGCACGCTTTCGTTAGCGAGCCAGCCGGATAAAGGAACGACGGTTACAATCGTCCTGCCCTGCAAATAGGGCAGATAAGACCGAAGACCCCAGACCACAGACACAAGACAATAAAGAGCGTGCAGCGGATAGTGGATAGCGGGGCAGTTCATAGTTCATCGTTCGTTGTTCATAGCAAGAAAAGCTCGGTTTTTGCCAGGGCGACAACATAATCTTTCATTTATGCTATCTACTCGGTCTTTTGGTGTTCTAACAATTTTTCACGTCGTTGTTTTTCCCTGATAAACAGAATAAGAATACCTGGTCCAAAGGCCCACAGAAGAACTGTCCCTCCGAATACTAAACCAGCATATGAGCCCCTTGCGCAATAGCACGTTTCCTGGCGGGTCGCATAAACAGGAACTGCCACGAGCAACTCTAAAACGCTTCCTGCAATTAAGCCACGAATTACACGCCCTGCCCAGGTGTAGCTGTCCGACTGACGCCAGTAGACACAAAAGATGACTGACCAAAAACACCACAAAGCCAAAGGAATCAGCAAAAACGCATACCTCAAGAGCGCCGGTTTTGCTTCTGATGGATTGCCCATATCGATAACAACTTTATCGCTGAATAAATCCATGACGGAGTATAACAATCCAATTGAAACAAGCGTCACCGCAAAAGCCGCACCCACCGCTGCTCGTTTCATAGGCCGCCCGGAGGGCTTAACTTTAATTTTCCACATTTGGCTGGGACTCAAAAACAGCCACTGTGTCATCACAAACAACCCTATATATATTAAACTAAAAACATAAAATAATTTATCGACGTTTCCCCCAGAAGGGAAAAAAAGTCCGAATATGGCTATCGAGGGGGTGCCTGCAATCCCCGCCTTACCAATCACTCCAAATACATACAAACAGCCGCCGGCAAGACACAAAATCCAAAGAACCAACAAACCCCATCGCAACCGACATGCAACCTTTTGAGATTGTGTCATAAATATTTCTCCTTAGATTTTATCCTGTCAAAATTACATTTTAGACATCCACAAATTAAATACAAGAAAAACCCCGGTGAGATAGGCAAGGCCATCTCACGGGGCGAGCATCATTTTTAGGTTAAAAATCGCACTTTGGCATTGTATCTGATACTTACAGTTACTTCTGGTGAAAGGCAAAGTTAGAAAAAAACGGTTGCTGTCGCCTGGTTTTTGTCGCAGGATTAAGAGGTGAGATTCAATTTTTTGCATGTGAAGTAATGAAATTAGGGTAAAGTCGAAATGATTTGCAAGCCTTCACCTTAGAAATATGAGAAGCAGCTGCTATTCTCTTGTTGTGGATGGTGTTTACATAGTATTTTTGGGTCTCTTTCCAAATAATATCTCTTAGTTTTTCTTTCGGATGAAGCAAATCCTCTGGACTCGTTGGCAGTTTTGGCGTTTTTTTCATATGGAAGACGCTCTTAATGGCATTTGCATCTACAAGTAACCATGCTTCAATTTCATGTACTGGAATTAGTATCACATATCCGTTGAAGCCAAGAGATTGAACGCATCGATCCAATTCTGATCTTAACTTTCCTTCAACTTTATTATCGAGGTCATGTAATACAACAAGGTGAGTACACCCTCGCCTTAAAAGATTCTCGGCCCAAGCTGTACATTTTCTGCGCATCATCCCACACCCATGACCTAAGAATTTCCTAAACGAAAAACTATGCGCATTTACGAGTTTACACGTTAATTCGTAAAGCACTTCTACGTCATTATCCTCTTCCGCTATGACTCCTATCTTCATTTTCTAATACTCCAGTGCCCCGTGTTTCCAATATTCTCCGAGGTTTCCTTCTTTTGCGAGGTACTCTTTGAGTGCAGTAAATTCGCTCCCAGACATAGACTTGGGAATATGTTCAATTTTAGTTCCTTTTTTGGGCGTACTAGATATTTTGTATACATTCTCCGGAGACATCTGATCCAAAACGAAATCTGAATGTGTGGATATGATTATTTGCTTTTGTAGCGAATAAGATTTAATTAACTCAATAATGCTAGATAGGAGTCCATGATGGATACAGACTTCCGGCTCCTCTATCAATAAAAGACTGCTTGCTTCCGTTACAAGATAGAATAAAAGCGCGATTGTTTTGAACGTTCCTTCAGAAAGTTGATTGGGTGAAAGGACATGTTTGCCAATGGTGAAGCGAGGCACGATCAACATTTTGTCTCTTTTTATTTTTCGGACCTTCCCGCCTAACCTTACAGAGTATTCGAGAGATGATGTTTTTATTTCAGCAAATTTAATGCCATCGATCAAGTGAAGTCCGCTTGGACCAATGATATCAAAGAAATGTTTATAACCAGAACTCTTTGTTTTTGTCTCGTTGTATAGATCAAAAAGGAATTTATCGTGCCCTCGAAGTTTGAGTCCCCGACTTCTAATTCCTTCCTTTTCTATTTCGAAAGAAACAGGACAATTCCCAGGATTCGTGAATTGCGATGCACCATAATAACGCATCCCATTTGCGAAATCAGTCATTTTCATTAGAGCAATCATAGCAGGTTCTGGGATACCTGAGCGATACGTACGGTGTAAGCGGGAATAATAATATCTATGTCGAGTTTCCTCATCTGAGAAATCAACATGTTTCCCATAAAAATACCTTGGAAGACTTAAAGGGGTGTCATAACGTTTTGCATTTCCGGTGAAATCTTTTAAGTACCAATCTATGTGAGAACCTAAAACTACGTCGCTATTGTTTTCGTCGGTATCAATCTGTACTACCATATTAAGTATTATTTTTTTCCCTTCCGCATTGAATATCATCTTGAATTTGGATTGCCCAACTGGCTTTCCTTCTCTAAAGCGAAAAGGTTCTTCTTGCTCGGCAAGTTTTTTAAGAATTAGAATAGCATTGAGAATGTTTGTTTTGCCACTGGCATTTGGCCCAATTAATACAGATAAATGAGGATGAAGATCAAATGAACAGTTCAGACATGAGCGGTAATTCGAAATTTCGACATGTTTTATCAGAGGTTCTTTCATTTTTCACCATTACAAAAGATAAGAACAGTCACCTTTTTAACCTTTCTCCTTTTAACTTCTTAATTTTCCCAATTCTACCCAAATACTACCCTTTTTCAACAGCAAAATCCTCTGTGTCCTAAAAAACTTTGTTCTCCTTTCGACCTTGCTAATGGCAGGCTGTGGCAAAAAACTCACAGATTATATAATTCGTCGTCTTTTAGGATAGTGAAGCCGGCGGATTGGATTACCTTTTGGGCGTCGGCGGCTTTGGATTCCTCAATCTCAAGGCAGCAGACGCCTTTCAAATTCGTCTGGAGGACGAAGCCATAAGCGTCTTTGACGTTTATGTTGTTGGCGGCGAGGGCGGAGGTGAGCAATTCGAAATTGCCGATTTTGTCGGGGATTGAGATTGCGATGATGTCCTTCAACGCGCAGGCGCAGCCGAGATTGGCAAGCGCGAGGTATGCCTGGCTGGGGTTATTGACGATGAGTTTGACGAGGCCATAGTCGCCCCTGTCCTGAATGGTAAAGGCCCGGATGTCGATATTGTTGTCAATCAAGCTTTTGGCCATAGCCATTAGCCGGCCGGGTCTGTTTTCGAGGAATATGGTCAGTTGCTTTGCCATAATTTACTCCTTACTTTCTTACCGCTGAGACCGCAAAGCACGCAGAGATTATTTTTAATTTTTTCTCTGCGATCTCAGCGTACTCGGCGGTAAATATTTTCATTTATCTATTCTTTGGGTCTCAGGTCTATTACGCGTTTGGCTTTGCCTTCCGAGACGGGAAGGGAATTCGGCTCGTGCAATTCGACGGACGGATGCAGGATGATGGCCGAGCGCAATTCTTCGGTGATGCGTCCCTTGAGGACTTCGAGCTGCGACGGGTCGCCGAGGAAAAGTTTCGGGTAGATTTCGACTTTGACGGTAAGGTGGTCGAGGTCGCCGCGTTTTTCAACCTGTATTATGTAATTGGTGGCGACTTCGGGTATTCGCATTACGACTTCTTCAATCTGCGAGGGAAACAGATTTATGCCGTTGATTATGAGCATATCGTCGGTGCGTCCCATTATGCGCGACAGTCGCCTGTGCGTTCTGCCACAGGGACAGGGGTCGGTATGCAGGTACGCCAAATCTCGTGTGCGGTATCGCAGGATGGGGGAGGCGTGGCGAATGAGATTAGTCAGAACGACTTCGCCCGAATCGCCGTCTTTGACGGGTTCGCCCGTTTCGGGGTCGATGATTTCGACGATATAGCCGTCTTCCCAGAGGTGCATATCGTTTTTATAGACGCATTCGAAGGCGACTCCCGGCCCGTTAAGCTCGCTTAGGCCATAGGAATTATAGGCGTCGATATTCCAGAGCAGTTCAATTTTTTTGCGGGTATCTTCCGAATGGGGTTCTGCGCCTGTGAACGCTTTTTTGAGGACAAGCTCCTCGCGTTTGACTTCGGCCTCTTCGAGCTTGGTATGAACGTGAAGAAGATAGCTTGGCGTGATATGCAGGACGGTCGTGCGAAAGTCCTTCATCGTTTTAATCTGGCGTTTGGTGTTGCCCCCGCCGATGGGTATTACCGCCATACCGACCTTTTCCGCGCCGTAGTGCATTCCGAGGCCGCCTGTGAACATCCCGTAGGTCATCATATTCTGAAAGACATCGCTGCTGGTCGAGCCGGTCGCGAATATGCATCTTGCCATCAGGTCCGCCCAGTTGTCGATGTCCTCTTTCGAATAGTAAATGACCGTGGGGATTCCGGTTGTGCCGCTTGAGGAGTGAATGCGCACTACGTCTTTCATATCGACGGCGAGCAGGCCGCGAGGAAAGTTAAGCCGGAGGTCGTCTTTTGTCGTGAACGGAATTTTGCGCAGGTCGGCCAGCGAGCGGATATCATCCGGCGAAGAAATTTTCGCCTGGCGAAGCTGCTTTTGATAGAAAGGGGTCTTTAACGCCCAGCCAATTGTTTCGCGGAGGCGTTCGAGCTGTATCGTTTCCAGCCGAGACCTGTCGGCTGTTTCAATTTCCTTGTCCCAGAAAGGCACATCCATCAAGTATCCTTCGTAATACCCGTTTCGTGACTCGTTTGAGAGACGAGCGACGATTAACTCTACAGGCCTTCGATTTCCCTGCGTGTAACGACTTTTACGCCCTTATCCGCGAGGATTTTCGTGGCATTGTCGGTATCTTCGAACCTGAAGACCAATAGCGCGTTGTCGCTGAACTTTTCGACGAAGCCGTACATATACTCGACGTTTACGTCGTTGTCGGCGAAGACCTTGAGAATTTCCGCGAGTCCGCCCGGCTTGTCGCCGACTTCAATCGCGACGACGTCGGTGAGATTCGCCACAAAACTGTTTTTCCGAAGGGTCTGGATGGCGAGGTCTGATTTATCCACCACGATTCGCAGAACGCCGAAGCTCTCTGTCTCGGCGATTGTCAAAGCGCGGATGTTTATATTGTTTTTTCCCAGCAGCGAACAAACGTCATAGAGCCGACCCTTCCTGTTTTCCAAAAACACCGATATCTGTGTTAGTTTCATTGGCGTCCCCTTTATATGATTCTCTTGTCAATAATTCGTTTGGCTTTGCCCTCGCTTCGCTGGATGGTCTTCGGCTCAACAAGCGTAACCTTGACGCCGATGGACAGGGCTGCCTCTATTTCCTTTTTAATTTTCTGCGACAACTCATTGAGCTTCTTGACCTCGTCGGAGAAAATCTTTTCCTCGACCTCAACCAGCACCTCGACCTCGTCGAGCTTGTGGGCTTTTCTATCAACGATAATCTGGTAATGCGGCTGAGTGCCCTTGATGCCCAGCAGGACGTGCTCAATCTGCGACGGGAAGACGTTTATGCCGCGGATGATAATCATATCGTCGGTTCTGCCTTTGATTTTGCTGATTCGCGGGCTTGTCCTGCCGCATTTGCATTTGTCATAGCGAATGCTGACGATGTCCCTTGTGCGATATCTGATGAGCGGGATTGCCTGTTTTGTGAGCGTGGTGATAACAAGCTCCCCGGCTTGACCCGGCTCGACTTCTTTATCTGTCTTGGGGTCGATTATCTCGGGGTAAAATACGTCGCTGTATATGTGCAGCCCGTCTTTATGGGTACATTCCTGCGCGACGCCCGGCCCAATGATTTCTGAAAGCCCATAAACGTCGGTCGCGCTCATATTCCAGATCTGCTCGATTTCCTTGCGCATCGACTCGCTCCAGGGTTCGGCGCCGAATATGCCGATTTTCCAGTTGCCCTTGGCGGGGTCGATTCCCATCGCTTTGGCCTCTTCCGCCATATAAAGCACATAGCTTGGCGTGCAGGCGATGACTTTCGGCTTGAAATCCTGCATAATTTTGAGCTGGCGAGCAGTTTGTCCCGCCGAAGTTGGTATTATTCTCATACCCAGTTCGAGGGCGCCGTAATGAAAGCCCAGTCCGCCGGTGAACAGGCCGTAGCCATAAGCGATTTGAATTGTGTCACCGGGTTCACCGCCTGCGCAGCATATTGTTCTTGCCATAACCTCCGACCACAGCGAGACGTCGTATCTGGTATAGCCGACGAGAGTGGGGTTGCCGGTTGTGCCGCTTGAGATATGTATTTCGACGACGTCCTTGTCTTTACCCGAGAAAAGCCCGTAAGGGTAATTGTCCCTCATATCTATCTTGGTGGTAAAGGGCAGGCGTTTGATGTCGTCGATGCTCTTGATACTGTCGGGCTTTACGCCCGCATCGTCGATTTTCTTTTTATATACTGCACAGTTGTTGTATATGTAAGGTATGAGTTTTTTGAGGTAATCCGATTGCAGCTTCTTAAGTTCCGCCGGCTGCATACACTCGATTTCTTTTTTCCAAATCATAATTGGCCCATTTCCCTTCCTTTAAGAAATACCCCCTTGTTTTCTTCAACATATTTCTTTTTAAAAACCGCCTCTATCGCTTTTTGCCAGCAGTCCAGTTTAATCGGCAGATAAGCCGAAAGCACACCGACCATGAATGTGTTTAAGTGGCGCGGATTTTCGATTGCTGCTTTGGCCTTTTCGAGATATTCCATTAGGTCTTTGCCGTCGGCCTTGAGGAACGCCTTTAGCCGGTCATGCTCTTCCGGGTGAAAGCATAACAAAATGTCCGCTCCGCCCTGTTGAACGAGCGGCGAAAAGACCTTTTTGCCGAATCGAATGTGCGATTCGACTGAGCCGCCTCGCTGCGCCATCCCGTGGACCTCTGATTTTTTGACGTGGTAACCCGCGTACATCGCCGCCCAGCCGCAGATTTCCGCGGCCTTCAAAATCCCCTGTCCTCCCGTTCCGCCAAAGGTTATGTTGTAGGTCTTGTCTGCCATCGTTCTCCCACAGCTTTATCGCGTGAGCAGTTTACACGGATGTCTTGAGATTATAACCGATAACGCGTTTTCGTTAATACGTTTTTCGACAAGGGCATCAAACTCGGCCCTGTTTTTCGGGTCGATGACATCGACGTTATCCGCACCACAGGCCCTGCACAGGTCTTCGAGAATGAGTTTCTTCGTCGGCTCATTTCGTATTGTTAGTCCCGTTGCCGGATGCTGCTGGCCGCCGGTCATAGCCGTCGTGGAATTATCGAGAATGAATATAACGCCTTTTGCCTTGTTGTAGGCCGCGTTGATAAGCCCTGTTATGCCCGAATGCACGAAAGTGGAATCGCCCACGACGCCGACAATTTTCTTGTCAGGTGCGCCTTTTCTCCAGCCCTCATTGAAAGTTACTCCCGCCCCCATACACAAGCACGAGTGAAGCGCGGAAGTAGGCGGAAGGCAGGCAAGCGTGTAACAGCCGATGTCGCCCGCGACGTATAAATCGAGTTTTTTAAGCGTCGCGAACGTCGCCCAGTGGGGACATTCCGGGCAGAGTCGCGGTTTTCTTTTGGCGGTTATTTTTTCCTGTTTCACTTCGCCTTTAACTACCGCAGGCATTAATTCCGGGAGTAGTTCGCCTATCCTGAAGGAGGGGTCTTTGGCGTGGCATTTCAGCCCGAGCGATTTGACGTGCTCTTCGAGGAACGGGTCAAGCTCCTCGACCACGCAGAGTTTTTTGACGGTTTTGGCGAAGGCGCGAATTTTGTCGTCGCAGAAGGGATATGTCATACCCAGTTTAAGATAAGAGGCGTCCGGGTAGGTTTCCTTAAGGTACTGGTAAGGGACGCCGGATGTGATGAATCCGATTTTTTTGTCGCCCGGCTCGATACGGTTGAATTTTGTCTTTTCGGAAAGGGTCTTGAGTTTGTTAAAGCGTTGTTCGACAAAGATGTGTCTGCCATACGCGTTTCCCGGAACCATTACGTATTTCGCTATATTTCTTTCGAAGGGCGGCTGTTGGGGCACGACTCTGTCGCCAAGCGTTACGTCTTCTTTTGTATGTGCGACACGCGTAGTCATTCGCAAAATGACAGGCGTATCGAATTTCTCGCTTATCTCGAAGGCCTGCTTGACATATTCCTTCGCCTCTCTCGGGCTTGCCGGCTCGAGCATAGGCAGTTTGGCGTAAATGCTTACCCACCTGGTATCCTGTTCATTTTGAGACGAATGCATACCCGGGTCATCGCAGACAACAACCACGAAGCCCGCGAGTATCCCCGTGTAGGAAGACGTCATCAGGGGGTCCATTGCGGCGTTTAAGCCGACGTGCTTGCAGGCAAACAAGCTGCGAACGCCGCTTATGGCTGCGCCAAGCGCAACCTCATAAGCCACCTTTTCATTGACCGACCACTGAACGTCAAGCTCAGGGAAGGTGGCTAAGGTTTCAAGTATCTCGGTTGAGGGGGTTCCGGGGTATGCGCAGGCGACCTTTAATCCGGCCTCGTATGCCCCAAAAGCAAGGGCCTCATCACCCGAAAGCAGCGCCTTTTTGGACATCTCATTCTTGCTCATATAACAATATATAATAGGGATTTAGATGTCGAGGTTCAACAAAAAAAGCCCGGTTTTAGACCGGGCTTTTTCGTTAAATCAAACAAGTTTTTTTAGAATGTGTACGTGACGGTGAAGTGGAAATACAAGGCGTCATCATTGTTGAGCTTTGCATAATAGTTACCCGGCATGAAATATTCAGTAACGAAGTTGCCGCTAAGTTGTTTTGTGAACTTATATCTAATCCAGGATGTGAACAGGTTACCACGGAATTTGCCATCATCGGAAAATTTTGCATTGCCCGCATATGTATTTTGGGCGGCCCAGATGAAATTCCAGTCGGTGAGAAATTCCCAATGGTCATCCAGTTTGAACTTGTGCCCAAAGTCGAGACGGTGCATGTTCGATACGAGGAGGTCTTCCATACTGGTTATATATGGCTGGTAGAGTTCGCTCCACTGCGGCCACGAACCCCATAGCGGGTTGAATGATTCGACTTGTTTTGTATGCGGGTCATCGCCTGAAAGATACTCATAGGTAACGTGCAGTTTGTTATCGAGGTCGTCTTTGAAGCTGTATTCGAGAGTGGACTTTTCACCAAAGGCCAAAAGCCGTTCCATTTCATTAGGGGCGGTCAATTCCGCATTAGGCGATGCTGAGCGGCCTGTCTGCACTGCGCCTTCCACGCGGTAATTCCAGTTGTCATTATATATTGGGCCTGAAAGTGCTCCGCCGAATGTGTAAATATCCGCTTTTTTACTGTAGGCTGCCATGTTCGCCGCTGAAAGATAATTATTCACACTTGGTTTTTCAATAGGGTTATTATTTTTATAAATGAAATAACCTTCGACCTGCATTTTTTCGTTGCTCTTGTCTGTCAAATACAGGATTGCGCCCTGTTCTTGTTCCAGAGTTACATATTTGTCTCGGTCATTAATGGGTTTGAGCCACCAGTCGGATTTGGGGTGCTGGTCAATATAAATCGTATCGAGTGTTTTCTTTTCGCCTAAATCCCAGGTGAATCGGAGAGCATCGAAATAAAAGGTTCTGGAACCTTCAAGCGGTGCCGGCGTTCCTTCAGCCACAAGCCAACCCTGGCCGAGTGTTATATCCTGACGTCCAATGACGGCGGTCGTCGGTAAATCAAGGAAGTGCTTCGCCGTCAAGTTGAAGTTGTCCATAATGATTTCGTCAAGGTCTGTGCGCTGACGTAAAAATTCGGGTTCGTTCCACTGCCGAAATTCCCATGTGAATCTTGTATTGATAGAAGTGTCTTCATCCAGTTTGAATTTGTCCCACAGGCGTGTACGGTATCTTTCCCAATACCAATGGCTTACGTCAAGACCTCCGACTTTTTGGTCATCTCTGAGTGTTTTCCAGTTGTAACCGACGTCTTCCCTGAATCGGAAATCCCCTCCCTGTTCCAGCCACGGCGCCGGATTGTGGAACCAATCGTTCAGGTCCGGTGACGGTGACGCCTGGACGCTTGTCGGTGACGTACTGGCTGGGGTTCCCGCTGCCTGTACCTGCGCAGCGACAAGCAGACCGGCTAGTAAGAACACAAAAACCAAAATCATCTTTGTTCCATTCTGTGCCATTTTGCACTCCTTAATTTAGCGGTTATTGTTTTCCCTGCCTGAATACAAACGACGGCCTTTGTCACACTGGACGTACCGAAAATCCACCCCCTGAAAATTTCGGCGCTCGTCCCATATTCCCTTATGTATCGGTGTTAGTATGCCCAAGACACCACAAAAAGCAAGACCTTTTTTTGCCCTTTAATTCATAATTTATGTCAGGTCCGCAAGGTCCTGTAAAAACACAAAAGGCGGGTTTTTACCCGCCAATAATGCTATAACAGCCCTAAAAGAGCCATTGCGTTATCCCGCAGAATTTTTCTTTCAAGCCCTTGTGGGAGTTTCAGATTCTTTAATAGTGACAGGGTCTTGCCCTGGTCTGTCCACGGCGAATCAGTCCCGAAAAGGACGCAATCGGCGGGATGGGCCAGTATGATTCGCCTCGCCTGTTCGGGGGCAAGATATTCGAGTGACCACGATAGCTCCATATAGATGTGTTTGCCGGCTAAACTTTGCTCAACCTGGTCCCACTGTTGCCACGCCCCTAAATGCGTGGCAATAAATTTCAATCGCGGGAACATCTCCGTGACATTCAGGATTCTGCGACAGTCGGCCCTGTCATCTCTCACAAATGAAATATCATATCCCGTGTGGGCTACCACCATAAGGTCGTTTCGCTCAAGTTCCTCGTAAATCGGCAGCATCCTGTCCTCATCAAGGCGGCAGTCCTGGTAATACGGGTGCATTTTGATTCCCTTGAAGCCCGCCTCCTTAATCAGGGCAATTCTCTCCTTCCATTTTGTATCAGCCGGATGAATCGATGGGAGCATTATCACCCTGTCCGTCTGCGCCTTGCTGCACCAGTTAAAAATCGGCGTGAATTGCTCGGGCGTTGTGGCAATGCAGCATATCACGCTTCGGCTGATGCCGTTGCGTTCCATAGATTCCGATAGCGCCGTTATCGTCCCGTCGAGAAAAGCATTAACGCCTGGGGCTTCAGACAGCAGTTTCTTCATCGCCCGCGGCGCCAGCTCATCCGGGAACGCGTGTGCGTGAAAATCGATTGTCCCATTCTTCGTCATATTCATAATCATAAATCATAAATCACAAATCGTAAATCCTTTTGTGTATTGGGGCATTTGTGGTAGAATCCGCAACAATTCAGGTAAAAAGATGGAGGTACAACAGAATGGACAAGATAAAAGCGTTTCTCAAGCGAGACAAATTCGCGGAGCTTGCCGGCATTGAGCTTATGGAAGTGTCGCCCGGCTCAGCCAAAGCAAGAATGAAAATCGGGCCGCAGCATCTTAACGGCGTCGATATCGTGCACGGAGGGGCGATATTTACGCTCGCCGACCTTGTCTTCGCTGCGGCGTCAAATTCTCACGGCACGGTCGCCGTTGCAATCAACGCCTCAATATCATTCATCAAGGCGTCTTCCGGCGGCACACTGTTTGCCCAGGGCAGGGAAATCGCGTGCAATCCGAAATTAGCAACATACAGTATCGATGTTACCAACGAGGCAGGCGAGATAATCGCTGTCTTTCAGGGAATGGTTTACCGCAAAAAAGACCCCCTGCCTGACGTTCAATCGACTTAGAGGCGGGCGGTTTGGGTGCGGCGATTTTAAGAAGAAAACGCAGTTTTTAAGTGTAATGACCTGCTCCCAGAAGTTTAAGGGGCATGGAAATAAGCGGTAAATACGGCAGTTAAGCCGCACAAAAAGCAGAAAATACTTGGAATTTGTGACGGATTTTGGTAAAGTGTAAAGCAAGTAAATCTAAAAACTTATGTGGTTTTGTATGTTTGGAGGAAAGTGTCATGAAAAAATTCAATTTAAAGACAGCAATTCAATGTGTAGTGTTTGTTTGTGTATTAATAATTTTATCACAAGTTAGTATGGCTGGTAATCTGGAGCCAAACGCCCCGCCCGGCTCGACGATGAAGCCATTGGACCAGGTTGAACCCAGGATTCCAATAACAAGTGTGCCATATACGATTTCGCAAAGCGGCTCATATTACCTTACTAAAAATATGACCGCCGCAGGTACCGCAATTACGGTAAACGCGGATGATGTTACGATTGACCTACGCGGTTTCTCGTTGACAGGGAATAATACAGGGTCCGGCGTTTATATGACCGATCGAATCAACGTGGAAATCCGAAACGGCACGATTCGCAATTTTAATTATGGTATCAATGATGATTACATAATGATGGTCTCAAACGGCACCAGTACAAACCACCGGGTAATCGGTGTTCGTGCTCTGTCTAATGCACAGTTTGGAATTAAGCTTTATGGCCCCAACAACGAGGTAAGGGACTGTTCGGCCAGTAACAATGGAACTTCGGCTTCCGGAAGCAATATCTTCGGCATCTCGGTCGGCAACAACTCCACGGTAACCGGAAATACGGCCAACAATAACGGAGGTTCTGCTCAGTTTAATGCCTTTGTCTTCGGCATCACAGCCAGCACCGGTTGCACAATAACCGGAAATACGGTCTGCTTTAACGGATATAATGCTGGTGAGAGCACTACCATCTACGGCATCGTGGCCAACTCCGGCAGCACGATAACCGGAAATACAGTCAACGGTAACGGAACTTCAGCTGGTTCCGTTTACGGCATCGCGGCTAACGGTGGGGGCAGCACGATAACCGGAAATACGGTCTACAGTAACGGTTCTTCGGCTACTGTCCTGGTCCACGGCATCTATGCCTCCTCCGGCGGCACGGTGACCGGCAATACTGTTTACTTGAATGGGCAAGGATCCGTTACTGTTGACGGCATTTATGCCGGCCCCGGCGGTACGGTAATAGGAAATACAGTTTACTCGAATGGAACATTCGCGAGCGGTACTGTCTTCGGCATCTATCTTGCGGGACATAACCTGGTGGACCAGAACACCGCATACAATAACAACGGTACGAATATGAATAATCCCGGGAACTGCACTTTTGGCCAGAACTATGCCCCGTAATAATGAAAAAACGGCTATAGTTCAAAAGTCATTTGTATTGTGTGCTGTGTTGATAAAGAACGAGAAAAATGAAGAAAGGGTATTGCAATGAACCGTGAAAATACGTTTCAGATACTCGGTATTCTTGCGGTGTTGATATTGATAATAAACCCGGCACAAGCCGGAAATATCAACCCTTATAACAACGGCTCGAAATATGCCTATGGCGAAAATGTCGGCTGGTTCAACTTTAATCCCTCGCAGGGACCGGGCGTCCTGGTGTATAGCGGCAAATTGACCGGTTATGTCTGGCAGGAAAATATTGGCTGGATTAATCTCTCGCCGGCCAGTTATGGCGGCGTCACTTATGACTCCAACTGGAAATTGTCAGGTTACGCCTGGGGCGAGAATGTCGGCTGGATTAACTTCAACCCGACCATCCCCGGAGACAGCAATGATTATGGTGTCCGTATTGACTCCAACGGTAATTTCGATGGCTACGCCTGGGGCGAGAATATTGGCTGGATTCATTTCAGTTCCACCGCACCTGTCGATTATGGGGTCAGCGCCTGCGTTGTCGGTTTCGACGATTTGTATAATTTCGCCCAACAGTGGCTGATGGATGGATGGACAAGGGCTTTGCCGGCGGACTTGAACCATAGTACCCACGTTGATTTTGTTGATTACAGCATCTTTTCTTTGAATTGGTTTGATTTTTGTCCTGACAACTGGCTGTTAAAGTGAGGCCAGGAATTAGAAATTAACATGTTTGCGATTAAGCTATCCTGCTTTTGCGGCCTCGGTGCGGTGACGTGGTTCGACTCTGCTCACCACAGGTTGAGAAGGAAACACTAAAAGAAATGCTCTGAAATATTCGGCGTCTTCCAGCAGTTCAAACCATCTTTGCCAGGCCGTCGAAGCAAATTTGTGACCAGGTCTCCATAGTATCCCGAACCAGTTGCAATTCGGGGATACTCATAAAGCCCATCTGCGTTATCATTTGCTCTTTTCTATTCACCTTCGGCTCATCCAACGTCCACAAGTGCACGATTCCCAGATGCACCTGCCCAACCTCGTTGTTATCATCATTGAGCAAGGCAACAACCCTGTCTTTATATTTTGTTTCTATCGACACCTCTTCTGCCACTTCCCGCTGGACAGCGGCCAGATAGGTATCATAGAAATTGCCAAAGAGCGGCATATCGTCGGTCGGGTTTATGTGACCCCCGATGCCGATGGAGCGTTTTGCGACAAGTCGGGTTTCGCCCGCGCGTTTGCCGCGGACGTAGCTAAGATATTTGCCGTTGCAGGTCATAATCACATAAGGAATGAGCTGCTTAAAGGACGGGTCTTTTTCGGCTTGCGGCCGGGGCATAAAACGGGGAACGCCCGGGGCAAAAAGTTTATCGAGATACTTTTGTGTATCCATCGCAAGACCGTTAAACGCGCCTGCGCTTTCAAAGACCTTGCGCTGAACTACCAATACCTGTTCATCCTGTGCCATTCCCTGCTCCGTTTTCTGTTAGATACGAACGACGAATCAGACCGCCATACCGGATACTTCGGTTTCGAAGACCATTTTGTTGTTGACCATCCCCTGGATATAGGCGTCGTATATCCTGCCCGGCTTGAATTTTGTTATTTTACCCAAGAGCAAAAGTCGCTGGCCCGGCTCGACTGTTGAGCGGAACTTGGCGGAATCAATACCCGAAAAGCCGATGAAACCCACCTCGCCCATAATATGCTTGACAAAGTAACTCAGCAGTTGGGCCGCTGCCTCTACCATAATCACCCCCGGCATAATGGGTCTTCCCGGTATGTGCCCGCGAATCCAGAACTCCTTGTCGGTTACATCCTTGTAGCCAAGCACAAGCATATTGGGCTTGTCGTACCAGAGCACGCCATCGAGCTGCTGCATCTCGTAATTCTGGGGATTGACCTTGAGGATGTCATCCCTGTCGAAAACTGGTTTGGCCGACAGGTCTATCTTCGATAAATCGAATAATAACGGCGGCGGCATTATTAAACCCCTGAGAATAGGGACTTGGCGCAATTGCTATCCGCTAGTCAGCCCGCGCGGTGCCGGTTATGTGCACCACAGGCCGATATATGCCAAATCCAGTGTCCTAAATACTGTTACTGCGTTGTTCTGATTTCCAGGACCTTATTGCGAACTAATTGGGCCGCCTGCTTAATACCCTGCATCTGCTTGCGAACCCGCGTCCCTGCGGCCTTGTTTCCGCCCTCGGCCTTGCTAATGTCTGCTTCAATTTCTGCTACCAGCACTTTCAAATTTTCGTACTCTTGCATCGAATAGTCCTCCACTTATGTGGTTAAAGTTCATTCGTTTTCAAGCTTCGAATGCCTGAAACTTAACTATACAATGACGAGTTGTCAAAGAAAATCCGCGATTTTGCGAAAAAAACCGCTATCCCCACAAACGGCTAATGGCCCAGTTTTTTGGTCAACTCCGCAATTCTTTTGCCCCAGCGGGCGCAAAGCTTCTCAACCCTCTGGTCGGGCTTGCCAATCGATACCGGCCCATAGTGGTCGCCCTGCGGGTCGCCCTGGATTACCATACCACTGATAATCATCGCGTGCAGGATGTCTAATACCGTTGTCTCGTTGCCGCCGCCGATATTGGCAGAGCTGGTAAAGGCCGCCCCGACTTTGCCATCCAATTGCCCGTGCTTGACCACCGCATCGTCAATAAGCTGCTTCATTTGTGCCGCCATTCCCCCATAATAAGTTGGAGAACCCATTACTATCGCATCATACTTGAGCAAGTCGTCAACTTTAACTTTGGCGATTTCTTTGCAGTCCGTCTCCAGCCCGCCTTCGTTCATCGCCTTAGTTATCATATCCGCCATCTGCTTTGTATTGCCGCTTCGCGAATAATAAATCACTAATCCCTTTGCCATTCTTTACCCCTTCCCATATTTATCCACAAGTTCTGCAAATTTTATGCTTGTAATCCAGTTTCCTCTCCTACCCGATGATGGTTTATCCTGATTCACATAATACTCGGATGTTTCCCATTCGTCAGAGTCGATGTCTTCTTCTATTATGATTTTTTCGCCACCTTGCCTTCCAACCCAATAGAGCACATTGTTTTTCCCGTCTTCATATATTTGCTGTCCACTCATCTTAGGATAAGGAGGCGGCGGGGGCCCTATTGCAACAAGTTCCGAGTAATTAGCAATCGCAAACTTTAAATATTTATAGAAATAATTGCTCGATAAATCTAATTCTTGTTTAATAAAATGCTCCCAATTTATTATCTGATAGCCGTCTCCGTTTTTAAGTCTTAACTCCCCAGGCACTAATGCAACATGAAAAATCTGGTTTTCATCTAATTGAAACGTCTTTCTCAAGGGTTCGATTACAGCTTTTTTTTGCAAACTCATTTGTCTGCTTAAACTTGATTGAGAGGCATTCTCAAACATTTTTGCTTCAATTATGACGAATACTCTCTTTGGTCTGAGTATCTCAATGATAACATCTGGTGTGTCATTTGTTGAGGTAGGGATTTTTCGTCCGACATTTCTATATCCCGCCGACTGATTCAGATTGTATTCCGTATAGAATAAAAAATTATCACCTATCGTCTCTTCATTAACTTCGTCATGTGGAAAACCCTTTATGGCCCTTAAAAAGCAATAAAAGTTATTTAGGCCATTATGGAACAATACCGCAGGAAGAACAGTTCCGGTATAGAACCGTTCTTTCCTATTTATGGGCAGTTCTGATAACTCGCCTGTTAAGATTTTGCAAAAAGATTCATAATCCATTTGATTTCCCCAAACTCAATTATTTTGTTGAGGTGTTCTGACAACCTCTGCTATTAACTATTTTTATTTTCCAATGACCTTCCTTCTTCAAAGATATGTGCCGTCCAGTAATCAGCCCAATGGGCGAGAAGGGTTAAGGGTTCCTCTTTATGGGCAACACATTTGTTGTCTTCGACGTATTGGCCATCGTGGTAGAGTATCGCCTGTGCTTCGGCATCGGACAAAGGAATATATTTTGAGATAAGATACAAACTGCGGGCAGCCAGACCCATTTGAACGACTTCGGGATTTATTTTGTACGCGATACCCCGTTTTTTAACCTCCCATTCATTTTCGTTTTTTATGTAGAGCGGCTTTCCCGGCACTCCGACTTTGCCGACGTCGTGAAACAAGCCGACAATCACGCAGCTTTCGTCGGAAATTTGCGGCACCAGAAAATCACGAAATTTCAGCAGGTTCTCGGCTACGCCGACGCTATGGCAGAGCAGCCCTTTGCCTTCGCTAAGGTGAAATCGTGTGCTTGCTGGGCTAGTAAGCCAGCTTGTCTCGGTTTCAAGCATTTTGATAAACGTGTCGAAACTGTCTTTTCTTTTAACAACTCTGGCCTTTAAAACGGAATATCTTTCTTCCAATTCTTTTTCGCTCATAACTTATTTGCCTTAAGAGGAATTATTTCCGGTTTTCCGAAGCCGTCGGGAATCGAAAATTCAAAGACCTTTCCGTCAATAACTTCATTGACCTTCGGCCTGGCAAAACTAATCTCGTAAATATCGCCCTCGGTGGAGACCGCTGAGATTTTCGCAGGCAGCATCAATTGCTTATCAATCCAGACCTCGACCGATTTGTAATCATCCTTGTAAATCGAATCAGGTTTGACCTTCAAATGCAGATGTGTTAACCCGTTTGGCTCGCCGAGAAGATTGACATCAAATTGCTGCTGTAAATCTTCCGTCTTGTCAAAGCCGATTAGCGGGAAGTTCCTCCTGGCTAATTCAAATGCGTCTATCGGCTCATTGGTCTCGGCCAACTGCCTCTTCTGCACCTGCTTAATCTGGTAATCGATATGCGTCAGCCATCGGCCATCGAAGATATACTGTTCGCCGTATTTCTGCTGAGGATTTTCATCCTGTGTGAGGGTGTCGAAGTTTATCCGCAGCTTTGAGCCATTGCCTAACCGAGCGTAATATAAATTTCCCGTCCGCAGCGTCTTCGATTCGAGTAATGGCTGACTGAAAAGGTAATTGGCTTTGCATTGATACGACCGCAACTGGCTTGTCTTTTGCTTAAGACCATCCAGAATTGCCGACACGGAATTCGCATCATCGGTTAATTGTTCAGCGCAAGACGCCAAACCACATACGCCGATGACACCCCCCGCCATAACGACCATTATTTTTATAGTATTGCGCATCAACTCTCCTGAATCTTCTGCTTACGCTCGATAATCTGGATTATATCCGTGATATTTTCAATAACAAAATCGGCATACTGCGCAAATTCGTCGGCCTTGTGATGATTTTTCAAAAGTACGGGAATCGCTTTCGCGGCCCTGGCGCAGAGTAAATCGAAAAGATAATCCCCGACGACAAGCGCCTCCTCCGGCTTTATCGCAAACTGCTCGCAAAGATGCAAGACGCCAAACGCATCGGGTTTAACCGGCCCATCCTCCCTGCCCACCACCGCGTCGAATTTCAAGCCGTGCTTTTTGGCAACCGCAAAGGCGTTATCCTTCTTGTTGCGGGTCAATATGCCTATGGGAATCTTTCTTCTGCGCAATTCTTCGAGCGTCTCTTTTGCGCCGGGATTCAGCGTCGATTCGGCGACCGCCTTTTCCTCATGAGCCTGTAAAATCTTCTCCGCATCCTCCCGCTGCCTCGGCGTCATCTTTCCCATCAGTTCCAGAATCGGCCCGGCATCAGGCGGATAACCCATCTCCAGACGAATCGCGTCAAAATCAAAAAACGGCTGCGTTATCGTCCCATCGAGGTCAAATATCACCGCTTTAATTTGCATATCGAATAATCCTCACCGCCGAGACCGCAAAGAACGCAGAGTTTATTTTTTTTATTTTTCTCAGCGGTCTCCGCGCGCTCTGCGGTGAATCCTCTTATGATTTTCTCCGGAGAAGGTCTATCAGGTATCGCGTCTCCTGGCTGATGACGCGGTCTCTGCGAACAAGAATCCCCGTCGGACGCACAAACCTCTCGTTTTCAAATTCAATCGCCTTTATCGTACCTGCTGCAAGCTCCTGCAGCATCGCCGGGCGAGGCAGGATGCTGACGCCCGAATTTATCTCAACCGCCTTTTTGACCGTCTCGACGTTGTCAAATTCCATCACGGGCCTTATGACTATATTGTATCGCTGGAAAATGCCGTCTATCCATACACGCGTCGGGACACCTTCTTCAAAGCTGATAAATCGCTCAAACTGAAGTTTATGAATATCGATATGCGATTGTGCCGCCAGCGGATGTTTCGGACTGCACGCCAGAACCAGCGGTTCATCCTCAAAATCATAGACCTCCAGCCGCTTGTCCCTCCTCGGCACCGCAACAAGACCGATATCCAATTCGCCCGCCAGCACCATCTCGTAAATTTTGTCCGCGGTAAAGTACTCCACGTGGACATTGACGTTCGGCTTTTTCACCATAAACTTCTTGAGATACTCCGGCAGTGTGTGCATCCCGATGCTGTAAATCGCCCCGACGTTTACCCTGCACTGTGCCGCCTGCTTCAGCGTGTTCATCTCACTCTTGAGCAATTCGTACCTGTCCACCATATCCCTTGCAGCCCGGTAAAAAATCTCTCCTGCCGCCGTCAATTCGAGCGGCCTTTTCTGCCGGTTCAGCAACTGGCACTTGTGCTCGATTTCCAGTTGAGCCACCTGCTGCGAAACCGCCGACTGACTGACTAAATGTTTGTCCGCCGTCTTGGAAAAACTCCGCAGCGTCGCCAAATCGCAAAACATCTTCAACGTTTCTATGTGCATTATAAGTCCCCTTGATGAACCATATTAAACAAACAATCTTGCACTTGCCTTGCCGGCAATTAGTATTATCCTTATACTACTATAAGTTTAATAGCAGGCAATTACATAAGTTTTACTTATTTTAACAATTGCCTAATAAAAGGCAATCCCGACTTTCGACTTGATATAACTTGTCAAAATCCGGGATTGCTGACAAGAAACCCAAAAAGCCGGAAAGGACGGATTTATGCCCGAACAGGTTAGCACTGGTCTGACAGGTCTCGACGCCATACTTAACCAGCTTCGCAAAGGCGATAACGTCGTCTGGCAGGTTGACAGCATCGAGGATTTCGCCGCCTTCGTAAATCCCTATGTAAAAACCGCCATCGCCAACGGCCACAAGGTAATCTATATGCGGTTCGCCAGCCATGAGCCGCTTCTTAAGCCGGCACCGGGTATTCAGATTTTCAATCTCGACGCACACAGCGGCTTCGAATTATTCTCCGCACAGGTCCACAGTATCATTTCCGAACAGGGCATCGGCGCTCATTACGTCTTTGACTGCCTCTCCGACCTGCTAAACGCATGGGCAACAGACCTGATGATTGGCAACTTTTTTATGATTACCTGCCCGTATCTTTTCGAGCTTGACACTATCGCGTATTTCGCGTTATTGCGGAATAATCACTCATTCAAAACCATCGCCAGAATCCGCGAAACGACACAACTGCTTCTCGACCTGTATAACCTCGAAGACCGCTTTTATATCCATCCGTTGAAGGTCTGGAAACGATACTCCCCCACAATGTTTCTTCCACATTTGCAGCAGGAGGAAAAATTTGTCCCCATCACCAGCAGCGTTGACGCCAGCCGGCTGTTTTCCCGAATATCCGAACAGGGTATCGAATCCGCCGAAAGAACGCTCGATTACTGGGACCGCCTTTTCATAAGAGCCAGGGAAGTTGCCGAGCTTCCTGAAACATCAAATCTGGACAAAAAGCAAACCCTTGACCGGCTGTGCAGGGTAATAATTGGTAAAGAAAAAAGAATTCTCGCCCTTGCCCAGAAACACTTTTCCTTAAACGACCTTATCAATATTGAAGAGCGTCTAATCGGCACCGGCTTCATCGGCGGAAAAGCAGTTGGTATGCTGCTCGCAAACAACATCGTTTCCTCCGACCATTCGCTCGGATTGGCAGGTCATCTCGAACAGCACGATTCATTCTACGTCGGCTCGGACGTCTTTTACACCTACATCGTCGAAAATGACTGCTGGAAGCTCCTTATGGAGCAAAAAACCAAAGAGGGCTATTTCAAAGTCGCCTCTGAAATAAGAGACCGGCTGCTCAAAGGCAAATTCCCCGACCAGGTCCGAGAGCAGTTCCAGCAAATGATAGAATACTTCGGCCAATCACCCATCATTGTCCGTTCAAGCAGCTTGCTCGAAGACGCCTTCGGCAACGCATTCGCCGGAAAATACGAAAGCTTGTTCTGCACCAACCAGGGCAGCCCCGAACAGCGTCTCGCCCAGTTCGAGAACGCCGTGCGGGAAGTTTACGCAAGCACAATGGGCGACGACGCACTGGTATATCGCCTGCAAAGAGGGCTTGACCAGCAAGATGAACAAATGGCGCTGCTCGTCCAGCGGGTATCCGGCTCATACCGCGACAACTACTTTTTCCCGGATTTGGCGGGCGTCGCGCTTTCCTACAACACCTTCGTCTGGAACCCGGACCTCGACCCAAAAGCTGGTATGGTGCGATTGGTCCTGGGCTTAGGAACCCGCGCCGTCGGAAGAGTCGAAGACGATTACCCGCAAACCATCGCTCTCGACGCGCCCCTGCTGCGTCCGCTGGCGGATATGGAAGACATCCGAAGATTTTCGCAGCACTACGTTGACCTGCTCGACATCCAGAACAACTGCCTTACGTCAGTGCCAATTCAGGAGCTTCTGAGCAAAAAAATTGACCTGAAAATCGACCTTGTCGCTTCGCCCGACCACGAAATGTCCGAAAAGGCAAAATCGCTTCGGATGACGCAAAAGCAATACTGGCTTGTAACCTTTGAAAAGCTCCTCAAGGAAACCGACTTTGTCCCCTGTATGCAAAAAATTCTCAAACGCCTCGAAACCAGCTACCATTATCCCGTCGATGTCGAGTTCACGGTCAACTTCACAAAAGAAGACAAATTGATGATAAACCTGCTCCAGTGCAGACCCCTGCAAACCAAGGGCCGACGCGCAGCCGTCTCGATTCCTACAGATGTCAAATCAGAAAAGCTGCTGTTTCTCTGCCACGGATATTTTATGGGCGGCTCCATCTCCGCCGACATCAAACGCGTTATTTTTGTTGACCCGAAACAATACGAAGCTGTCCCCAACCAGCAAAAGTATGACATCGCCCGTGCCATCGGCGCACTGAATAAACAAATCACCAACAAAGACGACACCGGCCTGCTGCTTCTCGGCCCCGGACGCTGGGGCACTACCACACCTTCGCTGGGCGTGCCTGTGAGCTTTTCGGAAATCAACAATGTCACCGTGCTGGGCGAACTGGCCTGCGAAGGAACAAATCTCGTTCCCGACTTATCTTTCGGAACGCACTTCTTCCAAGACCTCGTCGAGACCGACATCTTTTACGTCGCTATTTTCCCCTCGCACAAAGGTTTTGCCTTCAACGAAAAATGGTTTGCCGCCCAGCCGAATCAACTTACCTCGCTGCTGCCCGAAAAGGCCAAATACGCCGACGTGATTAAGGTAATCGACCTCGCCGGCTCATCCGCCGGAGGCGAGATCTCGCCAAATGGCGGACCCGCACGCATCCTCGGCGATGTCATCAGCCAGCAGGTCATCTGCTTTCTACCATGAAAATCCGCAACCGGGCACGATCTACAGGGCCCTTGACAGCGATGAGCAAAAGGTGTTAGATGACTTCCGTAAACTTATGATGACCAAGGATAAGAAATCACGGAGTGTCTAACAATGAATTTCCTTCGAGACAACTACAAAGGGTTGGTTGCAGTCATTCTCCTCGTTTTTTTAAATTACCTCCTGTATGAAATTCTTCAGGAAATGCGTAATGCACCTCATTACCAGTTATCAAACTCGTATGTTCTTGATACGCGAACAGGTGACTTATGGCTTAGAAGTCCTGGACATTCTATCTGGTGTGGTTCAAATGAAGAACCTCAAAGGGAAGAATATTATAAACACTATGATAATTATTCAAAAGTTGTTCCCGGAACCAAAGTTGTCAGTCCATCTCCATGGACAAAAAATGATACTGTTGTTAAACCCGCACCGTGGGAAGCAAATGATTCGGTTGTAGTTTCTTCAGATACCTTAGAACAACAACTCAAGAAGCAACTTGAACAAGAGGCAAATGAAACCGAACCAAATCTTGATAAGCGAATTGGCCAAGCCATCGAAAAAATGCAGGAAGAGGAAAAATCTAAACAGTGAAATCTGTGTAATCTGTGGCTAAGATTAACCCGGCCTGATTCTCATGTCGCCTGTTACGAGACACAGAAACTTATGCTACTGTTGCCTGAGCCAGCCCGATATAAGGCAGGTGAAAAAATGAAAAGTATAACAGAACATCGGCACGCTATCTGCGTAATAGCAAACGAGATTTACGAGCTTGTAAGGGAGCAAAGCACAAGAGAACGGTTTGCATCATACCTACGGAAATTCTGCACACTGGCCAAGATTCAATGGGAACAAGATGTCGCCAAGGAAATTGCTAAAGACGTACCCCGCAAAGATGCTGAAAAATATTTAGCGAGTCCTCTCTGTCTGCGTTGGTTTGGGTATTCTGGCGACGTCCCTACAATCAGGCCTCCCCAAAATATGGAGTTGCTGTGCGATTACGTGTTGTTGGCTGTCATTCACGATATTTCCTTGCGTCCCCAGGCCAACATACCACTTTTTTCTGAAGAATACGAAGGTTATGACATATTAAAACGAGAAAGGTTTATCGGTGGGCTTGCGTCGCATTACAGCACTTCCCTTGAGCCGGGGTGTTGGCGTGTTGATATATCCGACGAAAGAATATCGCAGCTTAGGCGAGCGATAAAACACGTTCAAGCCGACCTTGCCAGCACAAAGCAAAACGGCGAGAAATCAAAAGGCGCAACGGCAAAGAAGCGGTATCGCAAGCCGGTCATTATAGCCGCACTCATAACGGCCGTTGCTATGATTCTTGCAGCAGTGATTACTTCTCACGGTAATAAGCAAGGTGTCTCCCTGCATAAAAATGTTTCAACATCTCATAAGGCGGAAACGAGGGGAAATCTCTCACCGGCAGTGAATACCGGTCCAAACAGCACGGTTACTATAAACTACTTAACGCCAAGCCAATCAGAAACAGGTTCCGAGATTAACGAGATGGATGTTAATCGGCCAAAATAGCTGTCGGTCAAGAACGTTCAAAAAGGCAAAAAGTTGTGTGGATCCCGGCCTGCCTTATAGGTTTATAAGCCAATCTGATGGATTCTATTAAAATTTAGTGCTTTCGCTCGCTCAAATCGACCGCTATATTATTCGTATTCGCCAAAGGAAATGCTCTTTAACGTATGTCAGTTAATACGCTGATAATATGAAACTAAACCCAATAGCCCACTGTATGACCAAAGAAGGAGGTAACACAAATGAAGGCAAACGCCGTAGTGCAGTCCGTCTATGAACAAGTCCTGAAGCGCAACCCCGGAGAAGCAGAATTTCATCAGGCAGTAAAAGAGGTATTGGAATGCCTCGAACCAGTCCTCGAAAAACACCCGGAATACGTCAAGGCGAAAATCGTCGAACGTCTCGTCGAGCCGGAAAGACAACTCATCTTCCGCGTCCCCTGGCAGGATGACAAGGGCGAATTCCAGGTCAATCGCGGCTTCCGCATTCAGTTCAACAGCGCCATTGGACCTTATAAGGGTGGCATCAGGTTCCATCCCAGCGTTTACATCGGCATCATCAAGTTCCTCGGCTTTGAGCAGATTCTGAAGAACTCGTTGACCGGCCTGATGATGGGCGGCGGCAAGGGCGGCTCCGATTTCGACCCCAAAGGCAAAAGCGACGGCGAAGTTATGCGTTTCTGCCAGAGCTTTATGACAGAATTGTGCAAACACATCGGTCCGGATACCGACGTCCCCGCTGGTGATATCGGCGTCGGCGGTCGCGAGGTCGGCTTTATGTTCGGCCAGTACAAACGAATCCGCAATGAGTTCACAGGCGTTCTGACGGGCAAAGGCCTCGAATGGGGCGGCTCATTAGTCAGAACCGAGGCAACCGGCTATGGACTCGTTTACATTATGGCCGAAGCCCTCAAAGACATAGGCAAATCCTTCAAAGGTATGACCGTTACCGTTTCCGGTTCGGGCAACGTCGCGATATACGCCGTCGAAAAAGTTCAGCAGTTAGGCGGCAAAGTTGTGGCGATGAGCGATTCCAACGGCTACATTTATGACGCCGACGGCATCAATCTCGATACCGTCAAGAAACTCAAGGAAGTCGAACGCAAACGCATCAAGGAATACCTCTCATACCACAAAAAGGCCAAATACACCGAGGGTTGCGCCGGTATATGGAACGTCAAGTGCGATATCGCGCTGCCCTGCGCGACGCAGAACGAGCTTGATGAGGCAGGCGCAAAGGCGCTCGCCAAGAACGGCTGCATAGCGGTCGGCGAAGGCGCGAATATGCCCTGCACCCCGGAAGCAGCGGATGTATTCCTGCACAACAAAATGCTGTTCCTGCCCGGCAAGGCAGCCAACGCGGGCGGCGTCGCCGTCTCGGGTCTCGAAATGGCGCAGAACAGCCAGAGAATTCCGTGGACCTTCGAAAAGGCCGACGCGGAACTGAAAATTATTATGACCACCATTTACAAAAACGCCAGCGAGGCCGCGAAAGAATACGGCCAGCCAGGCAACTTCATCGTCGGCGCAAATATCGCTGGCTTTGTCAAGGTCGCAAAAGCCATGTTGGCTCAGGGCCTTGTCTAAAACAAACAAATCGCAGATTTACATAAGCCCCCCTGCTTTCTTGCGAAAGCAAGAAGGGGGGCTTTTTGTTGCCTTCGGATGAAAATGCAATTACAATCCGGATTATGAAAAGTGAGCCCGACATTAAAAAAGTCGTCCGCCAGCACGCTGAAATGGCGGAATTCTTCTCCGGCGGATTAACCGTAAAAAGTAATGCCGTCAATACCGAAAGCCCCCAACTTAATGTTGGGAGTTTGAACCCCCAGGATAAACCTGGGGGCTTACCGGTGAACAGAATTACCACACCAGAAACCATCAAAGAGCTTGAGGATATAGCCGAACAGACGCGCAAGTGTCGCAAATGCGAACTCGGCTCACTGCGCAAAAACGCCGTGCCGGGAGAAGGCGATACATCCGCCCGCATAATGTTCGTAGGTGAAGCACCCGGAGCAGACGAAGACACACAGGCGAGACCATTTGTCGGAAGAGCGGGACAATTGTTAGATAAAATCATCGCCGCCTGCGGCCTGAAACGCGAAAATGTCTGGATTGGCAACATCCTCAAGTGCCGGCCGCCCGATAACCGCGACCCAAGACCAGAAGAGATAATCGCCTGTATCTCCTATCTGCAAAGGCAAATCGAGCTAATCAACCCGGAAATAATCGTCGCCCTCGGCGCACACGCCGCAAAGACACTGCTCGATACCCCTAAAGCAATAGGTCAGTTGCGAGGTATGTTCCACGAATATATCCCCGGCCTCGGCCACAAACCCATAAAGCTGATGCCCACCTTCCACCCGGCTTATCTGCTTCGCAACTACTCCGACGATAACCGCAGAAAGGTCTGGGAGGATATGAAAAAAGTCCTCGCGGAACTGGGGTTGCCGGTTCCTGAGAAGTCCGGCAAATAAGAAAAATGCGTTAATCCCGCTTTTGAGCTTGCAGAGGCATCTTTAGCATTGCTAATACTATCTCTACTTCGGCTTATACGCCCTTTTCAGCCCCATATCAGGGTTTACCTGATATTAGCCGTCTTATTTTCTGATTCCCAAAAATCTTTTACTGAAATTCCGATTTTTTACTTGACATTATCGGTCGATAGAGCGTAAACTGTTACATATCAAGTTAGGTGTCGGTGCTTATGTCCTTTTAGAGAGGGGATATGGGCGATAAAAGCCGGCAGCTAAGAAAAGAGAAGGGTTGATAAAAAGAAGAACGGAGGAGTAGAGTATGAGCCACACTAGGTTCACTGTATTGGTGCTTTTTGCCATCATAGCAGCATTAAGCGTAACACCCGCAAATGCGACACTTCTTGGCACTGTCTATATTGATAACCACACTAATGGTCTCTCAGACCAAGGCACGGTCTGGGGTGGCGGCTTGTCCGGCTTAACCGGCTACACAGGCGTCTATTCGTGGACCAACGAGGGCGGGACCGGTGCGGGAATTGCTGTTCCCAACTGGGGTTTCTGCACAGAATTGACTCAAGGAACATACGACGGCTGGCAGGACGTTGTTTCTCTGGATGCTGCACCAGTACCTCCGGAGTATGGCACTCCTATGGGAATGACCAAAGCCAACTACATTCGTGAGCTTTGGGGCAGGGATTTTGACCCATCTTGGATAACCGGTCAAAATAGACAAATGGCGGAGGCCTTCAATGCCTGCATATGGGAGATTGTTTACGAAACCGACACAGACCCCGTTACGGGGAAAGTTATCTGGGATGTTACCAGTGGAAGTGGTTTCTATGCAACTGGCATTGAAGATTGGGCTACTGCCAATCTTTGGCTAAGCCAGTTGGACGGCACAGGGCCTTTAGCGAATAATCTGGCCGCGACAAGCTCGCCTTACGGTCAGGATTTCATAGTTCAGATACCTGAGCCGGCGACGTTATCCCTGCTCGCGTTTGGCGCAGCGGCCTTGTTGCGAAGACGCAAAGACTAAACACAAAAACAAAAATTTTGTCTCAATTACAAATTAAGGGCTGTGCTAACAACACAGCCTTTTTTTATTGCCGCATATTCAAGGTCTGAATTGATGCAGTGTGTGATAGGAACTACTTCTTGCTGCGGAGGTTGTGTTGCCAAATCTGTAATCTTACGTTGCTGTTGCGGTCGGATTGTAGGCGGGGGCTATGATTCCTTCATATGGAACAACGGTGATTTGACGTATTTTGGAGGGTCAAGCGGTGTAGCGTGTGCAGTAAATGACTTTGGGCAAGTAGTCGGGTATTCAGACAGCACAACTGAGGGATTCGCATATATTCGGGAAACGGAACGATTTGTAAATTTGATTCAAGTGGAAACGAGGCATTTTTCGCTTCGAGATTGAACAGTCCGATGTTTATCGCTACGCAAGTTCTCGAACCCGCCACGCTCTTACTTCTCGGCTTGGGTGCTGTGATGGCAGTTGTCAGAAAACCTATTGCGTAAGGTTATTAAAACGCCTGTGCCCTTCCCGCCAACTTTTCATTCAGCCGTTTGGGGGCCGACAGGGGGTGTGTTCTATGGCCTACACCATTTAGAATTATACCTGCCCCGAAGATGGTAGATATGGCCTCAGCAGCAGAAAACTACACTGATTGATACAGCATAAAAACCCACCGTTTCTGTATGCTATAAATAGTCCGCTCTATTTGTTATTAGAAGCCCTTACAAGCCCCACAATCGCCGAACGTATTGCTTCGGATAGCTGCGGCCAAGCCGCCACGATTTCGGCCAAGTCCGCAGGTAGCTCTTTGACCTGATTTTGGGCTGTTTTGGGGTTTTCTTTGTAAGCAGGTTTGTAAGCTGAATCCTGTGTACTCTGTAACTCTTTGTTTTGTTGGAAGTTATGATTTGCTGATAACGGTTTGCTAAACCGTCGAACGGGGTAAACCCGTTCCCCGGGTTCGACACGCCGAAGGTGAGTCGCGAAGCGACACGAAGCGAAGCGCAGAGCCCGATGTCGTTTCGGAATCCCGGCCTCTCCGTTTTATCTTTTGTAAGTTGAGCATAAGCAGAGTCTTACAACCAAATCTGCTTTTCTCCCCTACTGTTTTTCTTCCAGAAATCACCCTGCCGAAACTGTGTCTGGGCCTGTCTAAGCGTGCCGATAGTGTCGCAACTCAACCATTGAGGGCTGTTTGTGTATCGTCAGCCTAAATGAGACAGTATATTTTGGTTGACGATGCACACTTGACAAACACCTATCTATTTAGTAGATTTTAAATATTGTCAAAACGGCAATTTAAATAGCTTTTTTGAGATGCTCTTTTTTAAAGTGGGTAAAATTAAGTGCGAGGCACGAGGAGCGGAAAAAATGAACACATTGAGAAATCTAATCATTTCACTGGTACTTCTAACACTTATATCAGGGACGGTTTGGGCCAAACCAGTAAATCATCAGGAAGCTGAAAACGCGGTAAAGGGATGGCTGAAAACAGACTCAAAACCACTCGACGCGGTTTTAGGCCAGCAGATAGGATGGACAGATGTTTATAACGGCCCCGATGGTAATCCTCTTTATTACGTTGTTTATTTGGCCCCGTCAGGATTTGTGATTATGCCTGCGGATAACCTCGTAGAGCCAACGATATGCTTTGTTGCCGGCGACGCCTCTTTTGACCCATCACCCGAAAATCCTCTCGGCGCAATGGTAAGCCGCGATTTACCCAGCCGAGTTGATATTGCCCGCAAAATCCAGGCAAGGATGGATTCCGGAGTAAAGAAAAATCTTACGGACGAAGAAGCCGTGCGTGAAGGCGAGGCAATTAAAGCCAAAGGCAAATGGGATAAGCTGCAGAAGCATGCGGACCCCGGGATATTGACAGGATTACCCGCTGTTTCGGATATCCGGGTCGCCCCTTTGACACAGAGCAGATGGAGTCAATCTTCGGTCTGCGGCTTAAATTGCTACAATTATTATACCCCTAACAATTATGTCTGCGGGTGCGTCGCCACTGCAATGGCACAATACATGCGGTATCAGCAGTGGCCAACCGCGGGGATAGGGGTACATACTTTTACCATTTACGTAGATAATAAATCACAGAGCGCAAATACACGCGGAGGAGATGGTTCCGGCGGACCTTATAACTGGGGTCAAATGATGCTGGTACCGGACTGCAGTATCGCAAATGCACAACTACAGGCAATTGGAGCACTCTGCTATGACGCGGGAGTTGCGGCGCATATGCAATATGCCGGCGGTGGTTCGGGGGCTTATATGCACGATGCCAAGGCAGCTCTGGTTAATGCATTTCAGTACTCTAATGCAATTATGGGCGGCAATGAATATAGCAATATAGGTTCCGGCCTGAATGGAATGGTCAATCCTAATTTGGATGCCAGCGACCCCGTCCTGCTGGGAGTGTATGGAAGCGGGGTCGGTCATGCCATTGTTGCGGATGGATATGGTTATTCTTCCGGGACGCTTTATCATCATATCAATATGGGCTGGAATGGCTATGACGATGCGTGGTATAACCTGCCGAACATCGATTCGTCTCCGGCATTCAATATTGTTGACTCATGTATTTACAATATATTCACATCAGGGCACGGTGAAATTATCAGCGGACGCGTTACCGATGATTCCGGTCAGCCGCTTGGCGGAGCGACAGTGAATGCACAGGGGCCGGGCGGACCTTACACTGCCACAACAAACGCGAATGGTATTTACTCTTTTGCGTATGTCGGTTCCGCATCGACCTACACAGTCAGCGTCACTGCATCGGGCTATTCTTTTACCGGTCAGAATGTTACAACGGGCACTTCCTCTGATGGCCAGGTAACTTCAGGAAACAGATGGGGCATTGATTTTGCTCCTGGAATTACGCCGCCTCAACCCCCGCAGCCGCCGGCCTCGATTAATTATCCATCCAGCAGCAATAGCGGTAATTATACAGTAAGCTGGTCATCGTCGACCGGAGCAACATCATATCAATTAGAGCGTTCAAACAATGGCGGAAGCACCTGGTCACAGGTTTACTCGGGCGCAAATACTTCGTATCAGGAAAATGTTGGTAATGGCAGTTATCGCTATCGCGTTAAAGCTACCAACGACGCAGGCTCCAACGGCTGGACAACAGGCACCTCTGATTGTGTGGTCAACATACCGCCTCCGGCACCTCCGCCACCCACAGGCGTATCTGCTACAGACGGTACTTATGCAGATAAGGTCAATGTAAGCTGGAACGCATCGGCCGGTGCTACAAGCTATGAGGTATGGCGGAACACCAGCAACAGGTCTAACAAGGCGTCCAAAATTGCTGAAGTTACTTCGCTATCCTATGACGATACATCGGCAGTGGCAGGGACTACTTACTGGTACTGGGTCAAAGCCAAGAACGCAGCAGGTACCAGCGGTTTCAGTATCGGTGATTCGGGTTATAGAGCAAAACCCCAACCACCGTCTCCTCCTACTAATGTGTCGGCATCCGATGGTACCTATACGGACAGGGTCAGAGTAACCTGGGTTGCATCAAACGGTGCTACGAGTTATGAGATATGGCGTGGCACCAGAAGCAAATCTACCTCAGCGTCGAAGATTGGTGAGATTGCTTCGTCTCCTTATGACGATATGTCGGCAGCAGCAGGGACAACTTACTGGTATTGGGTGAAGGCCAAGAATTCAGTTGGCACCAGCGGTTTCAGTAGTAGCGATTCGGGTTATAGAGCAAAGTAGTTGATATTTAAGTGTCGTGTATAAAAGGGCCGTTTGTATCAAGCTTACGGCCCTTTTCGTTTTGCTGAACCGTATTGTATTCGACATAGTTATGTATGTCGTCACCTCTAGATCCGCTTGTCAAGATTATATTGAAAATTCCTTTTTTTCATATTTTATTTTCTTGCCTTTATTGTGCGATGACTAATTCATTCACCTCTTCGCGTCGAGGGAACACATCCCACACGCAGTATACGGTCCGATGAGATAGTCGCCCAATCAGCCTAACGATACTGCCGATACCTCGGTCGATCAGAGACGTACACGGGCCGACCATCCCTTACCATCGCTATCGCTTAATATCGGCTTTTTTTATGCGGCGTGAGTATTATGCCACGCCATAAGTCGTTTCCAGCAGATTTCCGCCAGTTTTCGAGCAACTGCTACTCTGGCTGCCTGTCGTCCTCGGCGATGTCTGACACGCTGGTAAAATTTAGACAGCGGTTCATCTCCGCGAGTAACTTTATAGGCAGCTTCGACAAGGATCCACCTCAGCCAGGGAGAACCCTGCTTGGAAATGGCTCCATGAAAATCATACTGCCCGGATTGATAGACACGCGGAGTTAACCCTGCATAAGCAGCCGCCTGCCCTCCATGCGAAAATCGACTAGGCTCACCAAATTCAGCAACTACTAGCAACGCGCTATACAGGGCAAAGCCTGGAATATCGGTCAAGTGAACGCATATTAGAGCATGCTTACGAGAATGTCCGTTTCGACTTAAACAACTACCGCACGTTTGAGATTGATGGTCAGAATCTAAGCGATGCAAAAGGCATAGAATTTCTAAAAAGGGTAATTAAAGGCAAAAACCGGAAGGGTGTGCGGATTTCCGAACAGATTCTAAAGGTTTGAAATTGTTTCAGCACCTACAACTTCACTACAACCCAAAAGCCCAATAGCTCATAAAATCGGAAAAATCGCTAATACATAAGATACGTAACATCAACGACTTAAAAAAATTGCAAAAAACGCAAACATTTTACATATCAAGTTAGGTGTCGGTGCTTATGTCCTTTAAGAGAGGGGATATGGGCGGTAAAAGCCGGCAGCTAAGGAAAGAGAAGGGTTGAAGAAAAGAAGAAGGTGGAGGAGTAGAGTATGAGCCACACCAAGTTCAGAGTATTGGTGTTTTTTGCCGCCATAGCGGCGTTAAGTGTAATCCCCGTTAGTAACGTGCAGGCAACAATTGTGTCTCTTAACATGGGTGTAATTTTTACAGGGGACGGTGTGCCGACAAACCCAGCGCCTTGGCTGAAGGCCACATTTGATGATGGAGGATCGTCTGGCTCGGTGGTTTTGACAATCACCGCCGTCGGTCTGACTGGAGGTGAGAAAGTCAACGAAGTGTTATTCAACCTTGACCCGGCTCTCAATCCGGCTCTACTGGCGTTCTCGGCCCCGACCAAGACGGGCAGTTTTGAGGACCCTGACATCAGCAAAGGTGTTGACAGTTTCAAAGCCGATGGGGATGGTTATTACGATATCCTGATTGCCTTCAATACTGACGGCATGATGGATGCTTTCAATGGTGGTGAATCTGTTAAATACACGATTACCCTTGCCTCGCTAACGGCAAACTCGTTTGATTTCGTAAGTGCTCCAGGCGGCGGAACGGGGCAGTACATAACCGCCGCCCAGCTTCAGGCCCTTGGCACAAGCGGAAATAGTGCATGGGTCACTACGCCTGAGCCGGCGACGTTATCCCTGCTCGCGGTTGGCGCGGCGGCCTTGTTACGAAGACGCAAAAGCTAAGCAAATAACATAACAAAAAAATCAAAAAAGCCGTGGGTTTCCTCACGGCTTTTTTATTTTTTGGGAGTCAACACCGTTTTGCAGCGGTTTATACTTGATGAATCGCCGATTTTGCCTATAATTTCCTGCTTAGTTCACGGGCGATTAGCTCAGCCGGTAGAGCAGCTGACTCTTAATCAGCGGGTCGCAGGTTCGATTCCTGCATCGCCCATTCATCTCGTCGTTCGTCTCTGGTAACCTGCGAAATGTTTACGAGGAATCCATTTGAGCAGAAGACGACCAATCAGAATTTGAGAATGTAGAATTGAACTGCGGTTACGGCTATGCCCCGATACTTCTTACCACAACCAAAGTTACCAGCAAACCAACAACCAATAATCCTGCCCTGAGTATTCTTGCCTGCTTGGTCTTCGGCTCGATGAGCCGCCAGAAAAAAGCCCCTACCACCACCACAAGGCATATCCGCAGAACAAAAATTATTGCGTTCCCGACCATGCGCAACATTTTACTCTATTTTATCAATTTAAGTCAAGAAAAAACTGCCCATTTTAACAGTCCTTAAGCTCAACAGCCCCCTATCGCAAATACCAGTATTGAAAAAGATAGTCGGCTGGCCGGCTAACGGGGAAACAAATTGCCTACGAGGACAAAAAATGACCATTGTCTTTTGCCGGTTTCCATAAAAATTAAAGACGCAAAGGAATATGAGCCGAAAAAGACCACAGGATGTTCTACAACATAACTGGTTTCAATTTAAGGAGATACAGATGCAGTTCTTCACGGAAATTAGGAAGTGGCTGGCGGAGATTACTGAAATAGCGTTGCTGTTGATTGCCCTCGGTGTCGCGGTCGAGATTCTGTTTGGCAACACGGTGCCGTTCTTTGGCCAGGTAGTTGGCAACATAACGGGGCTACTGAAGACCCTCGGTGAAAACGGGCTGGTAGGCCTGGTCGCCCTTGGGATTATCGTGTACCTGTTCAACAAGAAGAGGGCTACCACCTAAAGCGACCTGCCTGAATACCAAGGCACAAGCGACTTATGCCGCGCGGCCCGACTGCAAACAAGTCCGGCTGCGCGGCTTTCTTTTTTGTCCCGATAATTACCCGCGGACACTGAGGAATGCAAAATGACAAACTTTTGATACAATAGTATTGTAAACATGTCAGGAGGCGATGCTGACAACTAATGCTGAGATTACAGAAAGTGTTGATAATGGCCGGATGTACGGCCCAAAAAGGTAAGTACGAGAAGTGAGCGGATTATTCTACAACATGGGCAGGATGCTCGGCCCGCATGTTCGCAAAACCAGGTGGGTATGGCAGTCAATAACAGGTAATGAAGTTGACGCAATACGACTCGAACGTGATGTCGGCCAAGATTTGGTATGTGGTATCAGGCAACAGTTAAAGCTTGACCCCGACCCGCAGATTGCACACCTGTTGAACGAGGTCGGTTCTCGGTTGGCTGGGTGCGTCGCTAACAAACTCCGCACCTTCGGCTTTGAAACTTTCGAAGGCGGCGAACCCAATGCCTTTGCTCTGCCGGGCGGATACATTTTCGTGAGCCGGTCACTTGTGGAACTATGTAAGTGGAATCAGGATGAGATTGCGTTCATCCTTGGACACGAGATGAGCCACGTAATCAGGGGACATGCGATGAACCGTATCATTACCAACTCAGCAATTACTCTCGGGAGCAGGTTTATATCTGCTCGCGGTTCTCTTACGGGTTTGCTGAATACGGTGGGTGTCAGGTTACTTGAAAGCTCCTACTCCCAGGAACTGGAGATAGAAGCCGACAAGCTGGGAGCACTTCTGGTTGTCGCCGCCGGCTACAATTCCAAAGCTCCCGCGGCCTTATTATCGCGTCTGGCCAAACTAAGCCAGTCCGGCGTTGAATCCAGTTTTGGCCATTACTTTTCCTCTCACCCATCTTTCAATCTTAGAATTCAGAATATCGGTTAACCACAAAGACGCGAAGGCACAAAGGCAATAATAGGTGACTGCGGGGCAGTCCCTAATTATTATTGTGCGGTATCATTATCTATGGGAGCTTTATTTCGTTTTTGATACTTCGGCTTTATTAATTTATCGAATATCTTACTCGTAAAGTTTGCCATTTTTATTCTGACAAACTGCTGAATAGTAATCACTACAATTCCAAGCAGTACCAGAATTACAATTCCGAGCACATTCATGTTCACAAATATCCTTAGGATAAATAAGAACAGCCACTTATTATTTTTTTATCTAAGATAAATCATCTTTCCGCGATTTTACTGCGGGCCGGTCCAAAGATACAGCGCCTGCGGGACGGCGACTTCATAAAGCGTTCTGCGGTCAATCTTCAGCGACACGTTTGTCTTTGTGCTCAGCATATCCATGATTGAAAACGGCTTGCGATATTCAACTACCTGTGCCTTTTTAACGCCGGCAAGCGATTTTGTTTTGTCGATTGCGTCCGTGAGATACCCGATACCGTCTATGAGCTTTTCCTCGAGGGCTTTATCCGCCCAGTATATGCTGCCATCCGCCAGGCGATTTACATCTTCTTCGGTCAATCCGCTTCTGCCATCGACCACAACCTGGACAAATCGCTTATAAGCCGGGTCGACAATCCTTTCCTGCATATACTGCAACTGCTCGTCGGTAGGCATCTGGTAATTGCTGGGCCAGTCCTTTTTGGAACCCGCCTTGACCACTATCGGGTTTATCCCCAGCTTATCTTCCAAAAGCTGCTGCAGGACGAGGTATTCCATTATTACGCCGATTGAGCCGGTGATTGCCGTTGGTTCGGCGATAATCTCGTTACAGGCAACCGAAGAATAGTAGCCGCCCGAAGCCGCGACATCCTGCATAAACGCGACCACCGGCTGGTTGGTATCGGCGCGATATTTAATTATCTCGTTATGAACCTGGTCGCTGCCCGAAAACGTCCCGCCGGGCGAATTGACGCGGATAATCAAGCCCTTGACGTTCTTGTCATCCCGGGCGGTTTTCAACTGCCAGTACACGTCCTGCGCCTGTTGCTCGTCTATCACGCCATTGATGGATACTATTGCGATTTTTGCCGATCGCGGGCCCTCCTCAATGACCTCCTCTGTGTATTTCCTTTCGCCCCTTCCGGCAAATGCCACAATTCCCACGCCTATAAGCATAAGGAAAAGCATAACGTTTCCAAGCATCGACAGGCCGGTGATTATGCCCCAGAAAACTTTCCACCCGCTGCCTTTTTTTGCCGCCGGTGCCGGTTGTGGCGAAGGAATACCGCCCAATTGCTGCTGTGAAGAATCATTGATATTTCCGAAATCCATAAATTTGCCCTTTATGACATTACTAAGTATATTCGTTAAAGTTGATTACCAACCGCTTAGCCGTTACAATTATCAGTAATCGATTATCAATAATCAATAACAAACTAACCTTGCGTCGTAAAGGATTGGGTCGTGGCGGACAACAAAAGATTCACTCATCTTCATCTGCACAGCCAGTATTCGCTGCTCGACGGCGCTATATCCTTTGAAAAGCTTTTTGCACGATGCAAAGACCTCGGTATGGACAGCGTCGCCGTAACCGACCACGGCAATATGTTCGGGGCAATCGAGTTCTACACCAAGGCGCTCGCCTCAAACATCAAGCCGATAATCGGTATCGAGGCATATATCGCACCCAACAGCCGGCTCGACCGCACAAAAACATCAATCAGCGACGCTGCTTACCACCTCGTCCTGCTGGTGCAGAACAACGTCGGTTATCAAAATCTCCTCAAGCTCGCATCGGTCGGCTACACCGAAGGATTTTATTACCGCCCGCGAATCGACAAACAAATCCTCGCGGAGCTTAACGAAGGTTTGATTGTAACTTCCGCCTGCCCCAAAGGGGAACTTGCTATGCAATTGGCGGGCGGCGACATAAAGGCGGCACAGGCAGTCGCCGAAGGATACCTCAAAATCTTCGGCACAGAAAGATACTTCATCGAAATCCAGAGCCACGAAGGCGACGACCCGAATATAGCAAAATCGCTGATTGACCTGGCGAACAAACTCGGAGCGGGCATCGTCGCGACAAACGACGTGCATTTCCTCGCGGAAGAAGACCACGAGGCACATAATTGTCTCTGCGCGATAAGCACGGGCAAAAAAGCAGACGACCCCGACAGGATGATTTACCCAAAAGACGTATTTCTCAAAAGCCCCGCCCAGATGCGGCAGCTTTTCCCGGATTGTCCACAGGCCTTCGATAATACGCTTGAAATCGCTAAGCGATGCAACGTCGAAATCGACCTCAAAAGCCGGCACGCACCGCATTTCAGCCCCGAAGACGGCTCAGCCCCTGAAAAATTCCTGACAAAACTCTGCTATGAAAAAGCACAGCAAATCTACGGGAATCTCGACGACAGGGTAAAAGAACGACTCGAAAGAGAGTTGCACGTCATCGAGTCAAAAGGGTTCGCAAGTTATTTTTTAATCGTCTGGGACTTCTGCAATTATGCTCATAAAAATAATATCCCCGTCGGCGCAAGAGGAAGCGCGGTGGGGACATTAGTCGGCTACTGCCTTGGCCTGTGTGACGTTGACCCGCTCAAATACGATTTGCTCTTCGAGCGTTTTATGGACCCGCACCGCAATGAGATGCCCGATATCGATATTGATATGTGCCAGGCAGGCAGGGGACAAATCATCGATTACGTCCGCCAAAAATATGGCCACGTCGCGCAAATCATAACCTTCGGAACAATGAAGGCACGCGCCGTCATACGCGATATATGCAGGGTGCTCAATGTCCCGCTGACAGAGGCGGACCGGCTGGCAAAACTTATCCCCGAAACCCTGAATATGACCCTCGATATGGCCCTTTCGTCCGAGCCGCAATTAAAACAGGCATACGAAAAAGACCCGCAGACAAGAAAGGTCATCGACATCAGCAAAAAACTCGAAGGCCTCGCCCGCCACGCATCAGTCCACGCCGCGGGAGTCGTCATCGCCGATGAGCCGTTGACCAATTTCGTGCCCCTCTACAAGCCGCCCGGCACCGAGGACATCGTTACGCAATTCGAAGGCCCGATGGTCGAAAAGGTGGGCCTCTTAAAAATGGACTTCCTCGGCCTAAAGACCCTTAGCGTCCTCGAACGCGCAAGACAACTTGTCGAACAGGTTAACGGACAAAAAATAGACCTCGAAAAAATAGACCTGGCGGACCCAAAGGTCTTTGCCATGTTTGCCGCGGGAAAAACAAAAGGCATATTCCAGTTCGAATCGGGCGGTATGCAGGAACTGCTGATGAAGATGAGGCCCGACCGGATTCAGGACCTCATCGCCGCAAACGCCCTTTACCGGCCCGGCCCGATGACACTCATCCCCGATTACAACGACCGCAAACACGGGGGTAAATGGTCGCTACCTCACCCGATTATGAAAGAAGTCCTCGATGAGACCTACGGCATTATGGTCTATCAGGAACAGGTGATGCAAATCTGCAACCGCCTCGGCGATATACCGCTGCGCGAGGCATATACGCTGATTAAGGCCATAGGCAAAAAGCAGGCCAAGACCATCACAAAGGAAAAGGAACGATTTATCACCGGCTCGGTCGCAAAGGGGCTTAAAAAACAGCAGGCAGAAGATATATTCGAACTCATCGAACGTTTCGCCGGCTACGGCTTCAACAAAAGCCACTCGACCCGCTACGCCATAATCGCGTATCAAACCGCCTATATGAAGGTCTATTGGCCCGTCGAATATATGGCCGCCCTGCTCACTTATGAAATGAGCGACACCGACAAGGTCGTCGAATACATCGCCGAATGCATAGATATGGGTATCGAGGTTACCGCGCCCGACATCAACGAAAGCGGCGTTGATTTTACGCCTTTATATAAAGAATCTGAACCAGTTATTACCGCCGAGCACGCAGAGACCGCGGAGAAAAAACATAAAGTAAACTCGGCGAACTCCGCGGCAAAAAAAGGTATGATTCGCTTCGGCCTGGCGGCAGTAAAAGGCGTCGGCGAAAAGGCCGTCGAGCAAATCATTGTCGCACGCGAAAAAACGGGCAGGTTCCAGAGCTTGTTCCACTTCTGCGAAAACGTCGATATGCGGGCCGCGAACAAGCAGGTAATGGAATCACTGATAAAAGCGGGCGCATTCGACCGCTTAGGCGGCAACCGCGCTCAAATGATGGCGGGGCTTCAATCGGCTACGGAACACGGGGCGGATACACAGACGGACAAACTCAACGGCCAGATGCGATTCTTCGCACAGGCGGCCGAACCGGACTACTCACAAGACCACAACCGCCTGCCCTACGCCGACCCCTGGCCAGAACCAATGATGCTGATGTATGAAAAGGAAGTCCTCGGCTTTTATGTTACCAGCAACCCGCTGAGCCATTGTGCCGAGACAATCAATATCTTCTCGAATATCAACGCTGCCCAGATTGCCGAATCCACGCAGGAACGGGAAGTAACCATTGGTGGTATGATAACCAAAATCCGCTACAACCTGACCAAGACCGGCAAGAACGCCGGCTCAAAAATGGCTGTCTTCACCCTCCTTGACCTCCAAGGCCAGGTCGAGGTCGTTATGTTTCCAAATACGCTCAACCAGTTCGCCTCGAAACTTGTCGCCGACGCCGTCGTATTCGTCAAGGGCCGACTGGATTTCAGAAGGGAAAAACCAAACGTCATCGCCTCGGAACTAATCACCCTCGACGAGGCAACCGACAAGCTCGCGGGCAAGGTGCGAATCAATCTCGACGCGGCTACCGTTACCAAAGAAAAAATCGCCGAGATAAAAAGTATCTGCCTGCACCATCGGGGCAAAAGCAGCGTATATGTTGCAATCAGAACTGATAAGGGCAAAGTTTACGCCTCCGCCGACAGAGGTTTAAGCGTCAACCCCGACCCGGAGTTTTGCCGTAAGATGCGCCACCTGATTGGTCCGGAAAACCTGCAATTAACAAGGTAGAAGAAATGAACGCGAAAAAATTAACAGGCACGTTTATCGCCCTTGATGGACCCGATGGCTGCGGGAAAAGCACGCAGGTCAAGTTATTGGTCGATTGGCTGGCAAAACAGCAAATCGATGTGGTCGGTTTCCGTGAGCCGGGCGCAACCGCCATCGGCGAAAAAATCAGGGATATCCTGCTTAATCCCGAACACAAAGCGATGGACACCGCAACCGAAGTAATGCTTTATATGGCAGCGAGAGTTCAGCTTTGGAATGAGAAAATCACCCCTGCGTTAAAACAAAATAAATGCGTCGCTGTTGACCGCTGGCTCTCAAGCACCTGTGCCTATCAGGGGCACGCGGGCGGATTCGGAATTGACAAGGTCATAAAACTCGCAACCGACTGCCTTGAAAAACCCTGGCCTGATTTGACAATTATCCTCGACGTAGATTCCGCGACTGCGGCAACACGACTCAAAAGCAATCTCGACCGAATGGAGCAAAAGGGCGACAACTATCACAAAAAAGTCCGCGAAGGATTTCTGAAACTTGCCAAACAACAGAAAAACTTCGTCGTAGTCAACGCTGCGGATGATATCGACGCCGTCCATAAAAAAGTAACAGACATCGTTGAAAAACTCGGGGCGAAATAAATGCCGCTGAAAGATATCTTCTGCCAGGAAAAAGCTGTCGCTTCGCTCGAACAGGCCTATAATTCGGGTAAGGTCGCGCACGCCTATATCTTCGCAGGTCCGGATGGCGTGGGCAAATTTACAACCGCACGCGAATTCGCCAAGATGTTGCTGTGTAAAAACCCCGTGAAAAGAGGTGACTTCACTGATAGTTGCGGCAATTGCGAATCCTGCCGGGCATTCGACGCCGGCTCGCATCCCGACTTCGAGCATGTTTACAAAGAGCTAATCGAATTCACTGAAGATGGCAAAGATAAAGACCCGCCGGTCGAATTCCCTATTGACGTCGTGCGAGAATTCGTCATCGAAAAAGTCAGCCAAAGGCCGGCCTTATCGACGCGAAGGGTCTTCATTCTCAGTGAGGCCGAGAAACTCAACAACGAATCACAAAACTGCCTGCTGAAGGTCCTCGAAGAACCGCCATCATATTGCTGTATAATTCTTGTCTGCACCCGCCCCGACAAACTCCTGCCCACAATCAGGTCTAGATGCCAAATCTTGCGATTCGGCCCCATCGCGGAAGACAAAATAATCGAAAAGTTATACCAGCCCGGCCTGAGCGAAAAGCAGGTAAAATTCCTCGCCCGCTTCGCTGACGGCTGCCTGGGCCTGGCATGCACCTATTCGCAGCTCGAACTGGCCGAGGCAACCCTCTACCAAACCAAAATCGACCTGGTGGATACCCTGGCCAATTTCGAATACAAAGACGCACTGGAACTGGCCGAGAATCTTCAAAATAAATCGAAGGAGCTTGCGGCCGTCTGGACCAAACTCGCCCCCGCAACAAGCAAAACCGACATCAACCGCAAAGCGACCAAAACCATTCTCCAGATTATCATTTGCGCCCTTCACGACGCAATGCTCACAAACGTCGCCGTCCGGGACGCAATCGTCAATTTCGACCAGCCCGAACAGATTAAGAAAATCGCCCGGCGGTTCGACGCCGAACAGGCCGCACAAAAAATAGCCGATTGTTTCAAAACCCTCCACTGGCTCGAATCCTCTGTCAACGAACGGCTTATTTTCGAGCAGCTATTGTTAAACCTCGCCGAAACTGATAAAATCACGTCTGGACTTTAATGATTTAACCGCGGGAAACGCCGCATAAGCCCCCAACTTTATGCTGGGGGTTACAGACGGAATCGATAATGGAAGATACACAGGCAATAAAACCTAAACCGCCGAGAACAAAAAGGGTTATGCTGGTCCGCTACGGCCGGATGAGGATTCTCGGGCTGTTCGAGCATAACGAGGCGCAGATACCCTCTGTGCCGACGCTTGTCGTCATCAAAACCGAAAAAGGAATGGAGATGGGCAGCATCGTGGGCAGTATCGGGGCATACCGCGCCGGACAACTCAAACTGCCCGACGACCAGCTTAAGAAATACTTCGACGACTCCGAAATCCCTTTCACCACCGAGCTGGCAGGTAAATTCGTCAGGTACGCCACCGCCGAAGACATCAACGAGGAAAAACACTTTCAGAAAATCGCCGTCGAAGAAACGAAATTCTGCAAAAAACTCATCAGGGAAATGAACCTGCCAATGAAAGTAGTTGATGCCGAGCACATCCTCGGCGGGGAAAGAATCGTCTTCTATTTTATGTCCGACGGCAGAGTCGATTTCCGCGACCTGGTCAGAAAACTCGCCCAGGAATACCAGACCAGAATCGAAATGAGGCAAATCGGCGCACGCGACGAGGCAAAGATTCTCGGCGACGTCGAAAGCTGCGGACAAAGATGCTGCTGCAGCAGGTTCCTCAAGTCCCTCAAACCAGTCAATATGCGTATGGCCAAACTGCAAAAGGCGACGCTGGACCCCGCGAAAATCTCCGGCTTCTGCGGCCGGCTCAAGTGCTGCCTGCGATACGAGGACGAAACATACACCGAACTTAAAAAACGCCTGCCGCCCAGAAACACCAGGGTCAACACCCGGCTCGGCACCGGCAAAATCATCGATTACCAGGTCCTCGCCCAGTTAGTAATGGTCGAGCTTGACAACGGCACCAAAACGGCGATACCGAGAAACGAAATCGAGATAATAGCGCCTTCTCAGCCGGGCAGTGCGCAGGATGCCCCGCTGCCGCCGTTGCCGACGCCGCCGGCCGAGCCAGCCGACAACTCCGAAAACGCCGAAGACAATAACTTCGATGAACAGACAGATAATAATGAACCTGAAACCCAGGATAGCGACCATTAACGCCCGCCTTTGCGGAACGAAGGAAAATTATGCCGCGTAAAATCGTCGTCACCTCCGCCCTGCCTTACGCAAACGGCCCCATCCATATCGGCCACCTCGTCGAATATCTCCAGACCGACATCTGGGTACGATTCCAGAAAATGTCAGGCAATCACTGCCTATACTTCTGCGCAGACGACACCCACGGCACAGCTATAATGATTAGCGCAAAAAACCAAGGAATCACCCCCGAACAGCTCATAGACGGCGTCCATAAGGAACACTACAACGATTTCAAACGCTTCCTGATTGAGTTCGACAATTACTACTCCACCCATTCGCCCGAAAACCGAAACTTCAGCGAGCTTATCTTCAGCCGTCTCAACGCCGCCGGGTCAATCACAAAAAGAAACATCGACCAGGCCTGGTGTCCCAAATGCAATATGGCGCTGCCCGACAGGTTCATACGAGGCACCTGCCCCAAATGCAAGGCCGAAGACCAGTATGGCGATTCCTGCGAGGTCTGCAGCGCGACGTATCAGCCCACCGACCTCATCAATCCCCGCTGCGCCAACTGCGGGACGACGCCGATTTTGAAACAATCCGAACATTATTTCTTCAAGCTTGCCGACTATGAAAAGCAACTGCGGGACATATTCGCAAAGGGCTATATCCAGGAATCCGTCTCCAACAAACTCGATGAGTGGTTTCAGGCGGGATTAAAGGACTGGGACATCTCACGCGACGGCCCATACTTCGGCTTCAAAATCCCCGGCGAAAAAGACAAATACTTCTACGTCTGGCTCGACGCACCCATCGGCTATATGGCCTCGGCCAAAAATTACTGCGACAAAAACGGTCTCGATTTCGAAGCCGTCTGGAACAGCCCCGATTACGAGCTTTACCACTTCATCGGCAAAGACATTATGTATTTCCACGCCCTGTTCTGGCCCGCGATGCTTATGGGCGCCGGCTTCAAAACCCCAAACAAACTCTTCATTCACGGTTTCCTCACCGTCGGCGGCCAGAAAATGAGCAAGTCACGCGGCACGTTTATCAATGCCGCGACCTACCTCAACCACCTCGACCCAGAATACCTGCGATACTACTACGCCAGCAAACTCGCCGGCGGCATCGACGACCTTGACCTTGGCATCGAGGACTTCGTAAACAAAATCAATTCCGACCTCGTGGGTAAATTCACAAATCTCGCCTCGCGTGCCGCGCCGATGCTCAAAAGCAAACTCAATGGCCGGCTCGGCAAACTCGACGACGAAGGCAAAAAACTTATCGAAGAAATCGCCGCCGCCGAAAAGGAAATCGTCCAGAATTACGAAAATCTCAATTACGCCGCCGTCATTCGGACCGCAACTGCCCTGGCCGACCTCGCAAACCGTTACGTCGAGCAAAATCAACCCTGGACCACGATTAAAACCGACCCCGAAAAGGCACGCACGACGCTGACCGCCGTCCTCAACGCCGTCCGCATCCTGACTATCTACCTCAAGCCCATCCTGCCCGCCTTTGCCGAAAAAATCGAACGCCTGCTGAACGTCGGCAAACTCACCTTCGCCGACATCTCAATCATACTTCAGGAACACAATATCAATGACTTTGAACGTCTCTTCGAACGCGTAGATAAAGAAAAGGTGGATGCGATGATTGAAGAAAGTAAAGACACGGGAGAACAAAAACCTGTGACTACGGAACCAACCCCGGCGATAACCGCGGAGCCGATTAAGCCGGAATGCACAATCGAGGACTTCGCCAAAATCGACCTGCGCATCGCACAAATCGTAAAGGCCGAACGTGTTGAAGGAGCCGACAAACTTCTCCACCTGCAACTTGACGTCGGCGGCATCCAGAAAAACGTCCTCGCCGGCATCGCCCAGGCATATCAGCCCGAAACACTCGTCGGCAAAACCGTCATACTCTTCGCGAACCTCAAACCACGCCAGATGCGATTCGGCCTGTCCGAAGGAATGATTCTCGCCTCAGGCGCCGGCGGAAAAGAAATCTTTATGCTCACTGCAGACACAGGCGCTAAACCAGGCGCAAAAGTCAGTTGACAAAATATGCCCGAAAAAAAATCGCTCGAGGAAATCTCAGAGCAAGACAACCGATACAACCCAAAGGCCGTACGTTTCGTTTACGAAGGCCTCGGCTACACCATCCGAAAATCCGCCGGTCAGCCAGGCCACATCACAGGCCAAACCCTCTGTGAAGGACTTCGCCTGCTCGCGCTTGAAAAATGGGGCCTGCTCGCTATGCTCGTCCTCGACTCCTGGCACGTCAAAACCACCCGCGACTTCGGCGAAATGGTTTACCTCCTCATCAGAAACAACTGGATGAAGGCACAGTCCACCGACACCATCGACGACTTTAACGACGTTTACGACTTCAAAACCGCCCTCAAAGACAGCTTCAGGTTCTAAATACCCCCTTCCGCTGCAAATACCCCAAATTGTTGCCCCCTTTCGCTTGACAAATCCCGGCAATTAATCTAATATAATGATAACGCTAATGTAAACTGCCGATATGGAGAGGACAGGTAATGCGTCTCGTAGTAAAACAAGGTGAGCGCACAATTAACGAATATCACTTCGACAAGGGTCCAATCTACATCGGCAGACACACCAACAGCCAGATACTCCTGCCCGACAAAGTCGTCTCACGCCAGCACGCAGTTATCTATAACACCAAGGATGGCCAGTGGGTTGTTGAAGACCTTGATAGCGCAAACAAAACCTACCTCAACGACGGCGAAATTCACAAAGCCGACGTCAAAACAGGCGACGTCATTCGCATATCCGATTTCGCCATCGAGGTCAACTTCGAAACGGCCTCCACCGCCGACCCAGGCGAAACCGTCGAGCTCGAAGAAGCCCCCGCTTCCCTCGCCTCCGGCCCCCAAATCATCATCAGAAAACTCGGCGCCGAAAGGGCCCCTGCCATCAGGTTCCAGGCGGAACGCGCCACCGACTTCCTCTATTCAATCGAAGAACTCAAAAAAACTGACAACATCGACAGGACGCTGCTCGTTATGCTGGAGCTGGTCTCAAAGCAGTTCCACTCCTATCAGGTCTGGGGTGCGATGCGTGCCAAACCCGACGGCCCTATGACCGCACACGCCGGAAAGCACAAAGGCGGTATGGCCATCGAGCAGGCCGACCTCGAATTCGGCGACAAAATCGCCGAGGCCATCAACAAAAAACAGTTTATGCTCTTCATTTTCCCAAGAGACCTCTCACAGCAAAAGGAGACCCAGATACGCTCCGTCCTGATTGCTCCCCTGATTACCCCCGCCGGCTGTTTCGGCGTCATCTATACCAACGACACCTTCCGTGACGACCACTACAACCTTGGCGACCTCGACTTCCTTATGCTCCTCGGCCTCCACACCGCCTCCGTCATCGCCAAACTCCCGGCGTAAAAAAGGACTTTTTCGTTCAACGTTGGATGTTCAAAGTTCGATGTTCGACGTTCAATTTATGCCAAAAGAAACAGTTGCCTTTTCTCGGGAGCATTTTCTTACAGATTATTTTTGCCACCAAGAAATAGTTTCCGTTTTCATTTCAAATATTTTGATAGCGGAGTCGCCGTAGTATTCTTTTAAGTGTTTATCTCTCATTTTCCAATTGGCTGATTTTCTACCCATAGGCGATAATTTAAGAAAGTGGGACATTGGCGTTATAAAGGCACGCACTAATTTATCTGCATCGACCACTATCGCCATATAAGGAACACAACCGAAAGCTTTGCACGCACCCTCCGCCTTTTCGAAATTGTCGTTGTCGATAGTTATACTATCCTCTTCTTTGCCTTTGTTGCGACTTCTGCTTTTCACGGAGATTCCCATTACTTCTTTTGTGTGAGGATTTCTGGCTATAAGGTCAATCCCAGTGTGGTTCACGGATGCGCACTCAAAACCATATTTTGAGAGCCAGTACAATACAAGATGTTCTCCAAAATCACCTGTTATTTTCGAGTGTCTCGAACTTTTGGCCATATCCATAATCAAGATTTCTCCTCAATCCACTCACTTAACAAATTTCATCAAGTTACCTAAATTTCCGCTCTTATATCTGTGCCAGAAGCACCACATAGTTTTTGCCATAGTATTTTGCGCATTTGGGGCAGGTCGCATAGAAAAAATAAAGCTTCTTCAGCTCTTTTTCCTGCCGGCGGACATAATCAGTCATCTGCTTTACCCACTGGCGGATATTCTTATATGGCCCTTCAAAAACCTGTGTCAAAAATGTCCCCGAAACCTTAACCATTTCCGCCCCCGGCACGTCCTTTGACACGGCAATATAAACATCCGCTCCCCAAAGCGAATTTTCATCGCTAAGTAATATCGGCTCAGGCGCCAATGCCCCTGCCTTTGCAATCCTTTCCATATTCCGCACCATAACCTTGCCGAAGTTCAACGGGATATGCAGGAAACTGGTAACGTGGTCTTTAATAAAAAGCTTGTCTTTAAATGTTACCTCTTTTTTGTCCCACGGCTCCGGATTAAATCTCGGACAACACCCCGTCTCCGCGTTCTCATACAACTTATCCATAACATTCTCCTTTCAATCCGAAAAAGGGGCCTGACCCTTTTTTCCCCTTTTTCTCGTTCATTTAATACACTTAATCAAGTCGCCCAATTTGTCGCCGGCCAAGAACAAAAGTGACAGAATAGCGATAATCCACATCGCCGGCTTGACCTCTCTTACCTTGCCTGCGGCTGACTTGATAAGCACAAAGGAAATAAACCCAAACGCCAGCCCGGTGCTGATACTGTAACTAAGAGCAATCATCACGATAATGATGAAAGCCGGGAACGCCTCCTGAATATCCGCAAAGTTTATCACCCGGACTTCCTTCATCATAAACAGCCCCACCATAATCAAAGCAGGAGCCGTAGCATATTCGGGCACTACGCCAACAAGCGGCGCAAACAATATCGCCAGCAAAAATAACGCCCCAGTTACTACCGATGTCAATCCCGTTCTGCCGCCTTGCTCAATACCCGCTGCCGATTCGATATACGCAGTCGTCGTCGATGTGCCGAATACCGCCCCGGTCATACCCGCAAGGGCATCAATCGCCAATAACCTGTCTAAGCCCTTTATCTTTCCGTGACTATCGACCATTTTCGCATGGTGACAGCACGCGACCAATGTCCCTATGCCGTCGAACATACTCATAAACATCAAGCTGAACACGCTGCCAAGCACGCCCCACTTCAAGGCGCCGAAAATATCCAGATGAAACGCAATAGGCCTTATATCCACGCTAAACGACACCCACTGCATCGGCCTGTCAACATACCCAAACGTAATCGCCAGAAGCGTTGAAAACGCTATTCCGATAAGCAGCGACCCTTTTATCCCCTTCATTTCAAAAAACAGCATAAACAACAGGCCCGCCAGCCCTATCAGCGTCTTGGCGCCCAATGGCCCCGCAGAAACAAGCGTCGCGTCGTTATGAACTATTATGTGAAGATTGACTAACCCTATGAACGTGATGAAAAGTCCGATGCCCACCGATATCGCCGAGATTATCCCCGGCGGTATCGCCTCGACAAGTTTCTTGCGAAGCCCAATCAAAGTCAGCAGCAAAAACAACACACCCGAAACAAACACCGCTCCCAGCGCCGTCTCCCAGCTCATTTTATTGCTTAGCACCAGCGTATATGCGAAAAACGCGTTGAGTCCCATCCCCGGCGCCATCGCTATCGGCGCCTTGCCGAAAACCCCTGTGATGATTGTCGAAATCGCCGACACCAGGCACACCACCGCCACAAGTGCGGTCTTGTCCATGCCGGTCCTGCTCAGCATATCGGGATTGACAAAAATGATGTAGGCCATCGTCAGAAACGTAGTAACGCCCGCGATAATCTCCGTCTTGGCGTTTGTCCCCCTCGCCTTCAACCCAAAATAATCGCCCGCCATATCCGACCTCCTGTCTCAATAGCGCTGTCATTGATTGTTCTACCGCTGAAACCGCAGAGTTTTTATTTTGTTTTCTCTATGACCTTTGCGGTCTCTGCGGTGAATTAAATGCGAGCGAGAGGAGTCGAACCTCCACGTCCCTAAGGGACACAAGGTCCTAAGCCTTGCGCGTATGCCAGTTCCGCCACGCTCGCTTTTCGTATTGCGTATATCGTATATCGTCCGTCGTCTTACGGTTACGATTTAACAACGATAGACGTTCTTCGTAACCGATACGAGCCGCGCAACCGCAACCGTTTGACGTTTCTGCGGCCTCCGCAATGTGTTCAGCTTTTGCCATTGCCGTCCTGTTCCGACGCAATCTTTTCAATCCGTTTTTCCGCCTCCTGCAGAATCTTCCTGCATTGCTTAATCAGGGCCATACCCTTTTCATACTGCTGCAAACTGTCGCCAAGCGTAATTTCGCCCTGCTCGATTTTGCCGACTATCCCCGTCAGCTCTTTTATCGCCTGCTCAAACGTCAGCTTACCAACATCACCTGCGATGATTTTTGTCAAACCGGTTTTTATTTCTTCTTTTGCCATATCGCTTTTATCCTTGTGCACTTATGTACTTGTGCCCTTGTGCCCTTTTTACTTCTTTGTTACCTTGCTTTCAATCAAATTTTCCGCCAGTTCCGTCACCAGCGTATCCCCAATTTGCGCCCCCGAGGCGTTTTTCAATACCACTCCCGTTTGTTTGAGCGTCGTTATCGAATAACCCCGCTTCAATACCGCCCTCGGATTCAGACCCGCAAGCCGATTCTCCTGTGCGGTAAGGAGCAATCCCGCCCTGCCCAATAATGCCGATATAGCCGTGTTTGCCCTGCTTGTCAGTTCATTAACCTCAACCATTTTCCTGCCTATCAACCGATGCGGCTCAAGACGCACCACCTGCTCATAATATCCATTCAGCCGCTCCCTCGCCCCCGTTATTATATCCCCAATCAATTCTTCGAGGTTGCCACCCATATCATCCAGTTGCTGCTGACGGTTCCGCACCTGCAAAAGCGGATTCCGAAACGCGGCGCTCGCGCATATCGTCTGCAATCTTTGTTCCGCAAGCTCGATAACCGATTTTATATCACCCGTCAGCCGACTTTGGGCCACCAACAACTTTTCCAGCACCTCTCTCGCGTCCGGCACCGCAACCACCCCCGCCTTCGTCGGCGTCGATGCCCGGGCGTCGGCCACCAAATCCGCTATCGTCGTATCAATCTCGTGGCCTACCGCGCTGATTATCGGTATCTTCGAATCGTAAATCGCCCGCGCCAATACCTCCTCGTTAAACGCCCACAAATCCTCCAGCGACCCGCCTCCTCGGCCCACAATCAAAATATCGAGTTTGAACTTATCGTTTCGGCGATTGACGTCCCTTATCGCCGACGCTATTTTTTCAGCCGCCCCTTCACCCTGCACAGGCACCGGGTAAAAACACAACACGCAGGGCCAGCGGTCAAAAATGCTTTTCCTGATATCATCAATCGCCGCCCCCGATTCGCTCGTGAGGACCCCTATCCGCCGCGGATACTTCGGCAGCGGCTTTTTATGCGCTTCGTCGAACAACCCCTGCGCCGCTAAGCGTTTGACTAATTGCTCGAACGCCAATTGCAGCGCACCCACCCCCGCCGGCTCCATCCTCTCAACATAAAACTGATACTTACCCTGTGGCTCGTAAACGCCAATGCTCCCCGTCCCGAATATCGCCAGACCGTTCTCCGGCTTGAACTTCACCTTCTTAAAACTGCTCCCCCACATCACGCAGGGCAATACCGCACCATCATCCTTGAGTGAAAAATAGCAGTGCCCGCTCGAATGCGGTCTCCAGTCGCTTATCTCACCCCTCACCGTTAATCGACCCGGCAGACCGTTCTCCAACGTCGTCTTTATCAGCATCGTTAACTGGCTGACGGTATAGATTTTCACCTGCTCATTTGCCATATCCGCCGATTATACCCCCTCCACGCGCAAAACAAAAGCTGCGGCCTCAACCAATCCGCAGCTTTCCAGTTTTGCCAAAAAAACTATTTCAAACCTAATCCTTCATGCTTCATTTAGGTTGACCACGCGACAAACCAGCCAGCCCGATAACGATCGCAACAACGCCGCCAATCAGCATCCATATCGCCTTGTCGGTAGGCGAACCGGTGAAAAATCGGGAAATGTCAGAACTGAATGACTTTGTCGCGGCAACGCCAATGACCACAAGAACGATACCTGCGGCAAGAATTACGAGCGATACTACTTTGTTCATAGAAATAATCTCCTTCTGATTTTCATACCTGGCTCTACGAAATGGTCACATGGGTTTTCGTCCGCTGATGATCCTAACCAAGATGACCACGATGGCGATCACCAGAAGCACGTGAATGAAACCGTTCATGGTGTTGGAAGTCACTAACCCCAGGAGCCACAATATAATCAAAACAACAGCGATGGTGTAAAGCATAATAAGTATCCTTTTCTTGTTTTGGTTTAGCGTTAAACGCAAACAGCCAAGCCACCTGACGGACCAAAACCACGGCTATTTAAGGTTTTCTTGTATTTTTTGATAAATCAGCATCGCTTTTGTTTGATCGCCGAAGAAACCAATCCGAATAGATACTTCTGTCGTATTTTCAGATGTTGCTCTGATTTTTATTGTTACTTTCTTGTCTTGCGAGTCACGTGCGATTATCCTGCCGGACAGTTTGTCCAGGTTTTTTTCTGTTATATTAAAATTGAGCCGCTCTACTGCTTTTTCAGCCGCTTTGTAAACAGTGCCAATATCTTTGGCCTCTGCGCCCTTTAAATCGCCCATTACATATGCCGCGGTACCTGCTCCACCGACTGCAGCAACAATACAACCGCCGACAACTAAACATGTTCCCAACAACAGAGCTATTAAGAAGATTTGTTTTTTGTCCACTTTGATTTCCCTTTCATAAATTTCGCAGATGACCATCCTGTCCCCTGTTTTAGATTATTTACAGATCTTCTCTCAGGCACACCAGAGGCGCACCACCTGTGATTTCGTTTTCTATGCCGACTCGAAACAGTTTTTCATTACCGGGACAGGTTAACTCTTCATTATTTCCCGGAGCGTTTTTGCCTTAATTCCTCAAGATACCTTGCCGCGGCATCCTTACCGCCTAATCCAAAGGCAAGCGCCAGTGCAAGGACGATGCCGCCGAGGATAATATTGAAGGCAGTACCCACCAGAAGCGGTGCGATACCAAGCTCTTCCATCGCAATAGTCACCGCGAAGATTATAATCGCCCATCGACTTACGCCGGCAATTATTCCAGGACTGGGCAGTTTAGCATTGCCGCAAGCCGTGCGAACTATTTCCGATACAAAACTGGCCAGAAACATCGCAACCACCAGAACGAGCAGGGCCGCTATCACCTTGGGAACATAAGCGAATAAGCTTGTAAGAACATCCGATGCCTTTGGCAGCCCCAGTGCATCAACTGTCATCACTAAAACCATAATGATAATCAGCCAGTAAACCAGGCCGCTTACGACCTCCCGGGCGGTAATCTTCAAATCGCCTTTCCTGAGAACTTCTGATATGCCCGCTTTGTCCGCCATCACATCGAAGCGTACTGCCTTAAGCAGCCAGTCAACTGCTCGTCTGATTAACTTGGCCACAATCCAGCCCACTATCAGGATTACTAACGCGCCAAACAGGATTGGAATATAGGCCAGTATCCTCGTCAGCATTTGGCGTACCGGGTCTGCTATGAGTTCGCTCCAGTTCATTTTTTGTGCCTCCTAAATTAAATTATTAATGTTGGATGTTTGTCTTTTTATTTCCCAACGACTACCCAATTAACATGCTAAAGCCGATATGCAAACAGGGATGTCACCACTTATACTATGAATAGGAATTCTACACGCCCCAGTGTTCAAATGTAAAGAAAATTCGTCCTGTTAAAATAAAAAAACCATCTATTGTATCCTCTTGTAGGCAAACGGCTTACGTGATTTTGTAGTTGTCGTCGCTACTCAATCCGTCTGCGATACAACTTTGTTTCCAGCGGTTTTTGCCAGCCCGTCCAGTTGGAATCGCCCGGCTCATCCTCAATCAATCGCGTAACCTGGTTCATTTTGGCGTCTAAGTCATCGATATAGCAGACCATAAACGCCTCGGCCGTAGCGGGCAGCTTCGGCGAGCCAAACTCATATTCCCCGTGATGCGACAAAATGATATGCCCCAGCGCATCTAAAATCGCTGCGTCAATCTGCACGCCTTTGGCCACCAATGCGTCCGCCTTTTTGTGCAGCATAATAATCGTCTTGGTTATGTGCCCGATGAGCTGCCCTGAATCCGTGTATGAAAAAGCCGTGTCGTAGGTAAGCTCCTCGGTCTTACCCATATCGTGAATAAAAATCCCCGCCAGCACCAAATCCGCCTGTACCTCCGGATACAAGGGCAGTATCGCCCCCGCCACCCTCAGCATATTCCACGTATGCTCCAAAAGCCCCCCGATGCAATCGTGGTGCATCGACATACCGCCCGGACAACGGCAAAAACTCTTCATCAGCTTCTCGTCCGCCAAAAACTCATCCACAATCGCTTTCAACTGCTTATTTTTCACCCCGCCGACAATCCGCTTCGCCTCCGCGAGCATCTTGTCCACGTCTTTGTCCGTGTGAGCGAGATATTCCTCTATGTTCACCTTGCTCGAATCTATCACGCTGATATTATTCACAACCACCTGCAGCGAATTCTGATATACCTCGCTCCTCCCCTTTATCCGCACGAACCCCGGCTTGGGCAGTTCGCCATACATCGCCTCGCTTGCCTGCCATATCCGGCCGTTTAACTGGCCCGTCTTGTCGCAAAGGAACATCGCGATATACAAATCACCCCGCGACGTGCTCCGCAATATTGGCTCCTTCACGAGATAAATATCGTCAATCACCTCGCCCGGTGCTATCTCACTGATAAACCTGTGTGCCATCTCTCTCTTATCCGCTTTTTGCGGATACTCCTTTCTTGCTATACGCTATACGCCATACGCTACACGCTGACAGATTATCAATCCTCCCCCTCCCATAATCAACCAAAAAAAACATGGCGTATATCACTCTCACGATATATGCCCCTTGTTTATAATTTCAAATGATTGTCAAACTATTGCGCTAAACACCCGCCCCTAAAATTACGGCATGTCCGCACGGTACGGACTCAGGTCGTATTTAAGCGAATCACCCCATACAGCCAACTGCACTCTGATGATATCTTTCTTACAGGATGGATTGGTATAAGTCGAAATATTTGGCGGCAACCCGATCAATGCGGCTAAAGCAATTGTCTCCTGACATTGCCATCTCCAGTATTCACAGTGCCCGTCGGCCATTCCGATAGTCGTTCCTTTCTCATGCATTAAACCGGGCCAGTCGGGATATTGTTCCCATTCAGGCGAGTTGGCACGTATCTGCATAGCATCCGGCGTCATGATTTTTTCTTCTATAAACACCAGCTTCTGGGAGAACTTTTTAATCTCACCTGTTCTCTTAAAGACCTGCCCTTCAGTAATTCCGCTGCTGTGTGCATTCATAGAGGGTGGCATAACATACGTCCGGTGAACAATTTTCATAGCCTCCGGGCAACGGTAAACCTTTGGATTGGGGGCATACCGGTAAAGAGCGCCTTTCTTCAGTTTTTCTACCCTCTGTTCATATGTCAATGACGTATAAGATGTCATACCCCATGTATAATAATCCACTCCATCTATAACGCCGAGGTTCCAGTCATAACCGCCGTCATCGGGCGGATTGTGAAAAGACGTGCACCAATACGGTTCTGTCGGAAACGGACTGTTACCCGTCCCTTGCCCGCCGTTGACGAGTTTGCCGTCGTTTTGTTCAGCGTATGACATCCACGCCGCCAAAAGCTGCTTCATATTGCTCATACAAACGACGCGCTTCGTTACTCTTCTGGCCTTGGTCAGGGCCGGCAGCAAAACAGCCATTAATAACGCGATTATCGCGATAACGACCAAAAGCTCGACCAATGTAAATCCTCCTTCCATCCTTCGCCCCTGAAGGGCTTCGGAGGACAGGTCGCTAAAGCTAAGCCGGGCAAGCCCCTTGTTTTTCTTCAATATTTTTTTGCCTCTGTAGCCAATCGGTTGACCACAACCGACTAACCCGGCTCCGATTATCACCCTACCCATAATCAACCCCAAAGAACAGGGCATATACCAATCAAGGTATATGCCCTTTAACTGCTGATTCAAAAGTCGCTTATCTTACGGCTAATCGCCCCATGTCGCTTTCCGTAACCATACACGGTCTTTGGGCGGCGAAACAGAGTTAAAGCAGGTATCTGCCGCTACCGTGGCATTGTATGACGGGCCTATTATGCACCATTGAATCGTCGCTGCACATTCGTATTGATGGTATTCAGCATGACCGTCGGCAAAACCGAAATTACCACCGCTGCCATGCATAACGTTTGGAGCATCGCAGAGATTATTACTGGATATAATCCTGTATGGAAACTGGAAGGCATCGGGGGATATCTGCCTCTCCTCAAAAAATACAACCCTATCTTTTGAGCTTTTAATCTGCCCCAATCTCTTTGCCACTTTACCGATAGGATAATCGTCTGATCCGCCACCTTGCCACCACGCGTTCATAGAAGTGGGCATAACATACGTCCGGTGCATATCTTTAGCGCCCTCCAGGCAGCGGTAAACCTTTAAGTTCTCGCAATATCTATAAAGAGCGCCCTTCTTTAGCTTCTCTACCCTCTGTTCGTATGTCAACACCGGCGTGCCAGCCGTACAGTCCGCCGCATCCCAGTTCCAGTCATATCCAGGATCGGCCGCTGTGTGTAAACTCGTGCACCAATATGTCTCCGTCACCACGGGGGCAGTATTAGACGGAGCTTGTCCGCCGTTAACAAGTTTGCTGTCGGAGTTATCCGCGTATGTCATCCAGGCCGTAACAAGCTGCTTCAGACCGTTCAAACACACAATCCGTTTCGCCTGGGCCCTGGCCTTGTTCAAAGCCGGCAGCAAAACAGCCATTAGCAACGCTATTATAGCTATCACCACCAGTAGCTCAACTAATGTAAAACCAGGGATATTCTTTTTCGAATTAGTGCGGGTCTTCATCAATACAATCTCCTTTTTGCCCCTTTCGGGCGTCTCCATTTGCTCATCTTGTCAGGCAATGTCCTCTGGCGGCACGATAACCTCATATTCTACAAATATACCAAATCGCTAACCAAAAAACAACAACAAATGTCAGTATCAATACTGAAATGCTCTTTCCTTGTTACCGCAGGCCCAATGCGTTTTACCCTTGCAACAACGGGGTTTTTGCATTATAAACCGCAATCGATGCTTTGATATCTGTCCGCCGCGCACCGTTTGGCGTCCCTTACGGGAGGCGGATCAGGTCTTATGTCTTTGGTCTTGGGTCTATTATGCGATACAGTAAAATGTTGATACCGACGGTCAAGGAAGCCCCCGCCGACGCTGAAATACCAAGTCACAAACTTATGCTGCGTGCCGGGCTTATGCGTAAATTAGCCAGCGGCACATATACCTATCTGCCTCTGGGCTGGCGATGCCTGCTCAAGGTAATCGGCATCGTCCGCGACGAAATGAACAAGGCCGGCGCACAGGAAATCCTTATGCCCTCCGTCCAACCCATCGAGCTTTGGCAGCAGACGGGCCGGGACGTCGATTATGGCCCCACTATGGCCCATTTTCAGGACCGTCACGGCAGGCAAAACGTGCTTGCCCCGACCGCCGAAGAGGTCGTTACAAGCGTCGCCGCGGGCGAAATAAAATCCTATAAGCAACTGCCCATTAACCTCTACCAAATCAGCTTCAAATTCCGCGACGAATTCCGCCCCCGCTTCGGCGTCCTGCGCAGTCGGGAATTCATTATGAAGGATTCCTACAGCTTCCACGCAACCCTCGAATGCCTCGATAAAGAATACTGGAATATGTACGAGACCTATAAGCGCATCTTCAAACGCTGCGGCCTCGACTATGTTATCGTCGAAGCCGAATCAGGCGAAATGGGCAGGTCCGGCTTGTCCGCCGTCGGTGTGGCGGACTCTCATCAGTTCACCATCCCCTGCCCATCAGGCGAAGACGTCATTGTCTATACCGAAGACGGAAGTTATGCCGCAAACATCGAAAAAGCCGCCGTTGACCCTTTGGTTAGCCCCCAGGCCCGCCTGGGGGTTCCTGTGAACCAAGAAAACCTCCCCAAACCTGAAGAAATCCACACGCCCAACGTCGGCTCAATCGACGCCGTATGTGCATTCCTCAAAACCAAACCAGAAGAAATGATAAAAACACTCATATACACTACCTTCACAACTGAAGACCTCCAAAAAGAAGTCGGCGAATACATGGCCACACATGGCGGGCAAATGCCAACAGTTGGGAAGGCAAAGTTTTATGGTCTCTATGCCGTCCTTGTTCGTGGTGACCACGTAGTGAACGAGGAAAAATTGACTCAGGTTCTGGGTGGTCATCACATCGGTTTATGTGACCAGCAAAACATTATAGAAAAAATAACAGGTGCTAAGGTGGGTTTTGCTGGCCCTATGAATCTCAAGGGCCCTATCACAAAGTTTGTTGTCGACCACGCCGTCGCCGCTATGGCAATCGGTGTTACCGGCGCAAATAAAACCGATTACCACGTTAAAAATATCGTCCCCGGCAGAGACTTCCCTCTCACAGGCGATAATATCATCGTCGCGGATATTCGCAATGCCATCAAAGGCGACACCAACAACGGGAAAAAACTCCTCTTCAAGCACGGCATCGAAGTCGGCCAGGTCTTCAAACTCGGCACCAAATACTCATCGAAACTGGGTTGCAACTTCTTAGACGACTCCGGCAAGGAAAACCCCTGCCTGATGGGCTGCTACGGCATAGGCATCAACCGCATCGTCGCCTCCGCCATCGAAGCCGCCAACGACGACAACGGCATAATCTTCCCCATCAGCATCGCCCCCTTCGAAGTCATCATCGTATCGGTCAATCAGGATGACGCCGAAGTCGTCGGGGCCGGCGAGAAGATTTACAACGAACTGAAAGACAAAGGTATCGAGGTTTTATTGGATGACCGCGACGAACGCGCGGGCGTGAAATTCAAAGACGCCGATTTGATTGGCATCCCCGTCCGAATCACCGTCGGCAAAAAGGCCCTCGCCACCGGCAACGTCGAACTCAAGCTCCGCACCGAGCCGAAACCAACCCTCATCCCAGTCGATACCGCCGTCGCCAAAACCGTCGAATTGGTGAACTCTTTGAAACGAAAACTAAACGCATAACAATAACTCAAAACTCAACACTCATAACTCAAAACTGCAAGTTTGAAAATGAAGCGTCTGCCTACTGAAAAACGTGACCAACATAAATGGTGGAAGGATCCCAAGTGGATAATTACCACCGTCATAGCGATAATAGGCATCATTATTGGTATTTGGCGATACTCTAATTCTACCGCAAGCGAAAAGACCAATATAGAATCTCGAACAATTGGTAATTCCTCGCCTTCAATTGTTACGAAAGGTTCAAATAGTCCGGTCACAGTTGTTTATAAAGACGTCGATAACAACACAATCGAGACGCTTTTAGAAAACAATAAAAAATTAGAATCACTCATCGATGAATTTGGGCTAATGAAACATGAACAATTACTTCAAAAATATGACATCGGCTACGTGTTATTTGCTATAACCATAAAAAATGAGATAGTAAGATCGAAAAGAGGCCGTTTACAGGAGAATTGGAAAATCGATTGGGCAAATGCCAAAGCAGAGATATCAGACCAGCTAATTTCATTTAAGCTTCCAAACATTTATGATCAATTTGAAGGCCAAGAACGCGAATTTGGAAATAATACTGTGAGTATACCGCGGCGGCAGCCTAATGAATATTGTGCCTTCACTATTCCTGGCATAAAACGCTCAGAAAATAATATTTCTCCGTCCGTTACGGTTTGCATAGGTCTTTTGGCCGAAACTCCTGAAGGAATTATATGTTTTATAGGCCTTAAGAAGGCTACTCAAGGTAATGTGTTGTAAAAAAATAAGAACTTCTCTGTATTATTAGCAATGTGGGAACTCAAAAACCCTCAACCCGTCAAATTGATAATCGGCATCCTCGCCGCGAATGAAACCTCCCTTGCCGCAGCCGTCAAGACCATAAGTAAATCCTTTGGTGTAATTGACCTCACAAGCAACGTCTGGCCCTTCACCCAGACCGATTATTACAAAGAAGAAATCGGCCCCAACGCCCTGCGCCAATTTGTCACGCTCGAAAAACTCATCGACCCCGGCAAACTCGCCAAAATCAAACACGCCACCAACAAACTCGAACAAAAACTCGCCGGCTCACTGAAACTGCCCCTTCCACGACCCGTCAACCTCGACCCGGGAATTATCGAACCATCAAAACTCGTCCTGGCCACAACAAAAAACTTCTCGCATCGCATATACATCGGCAATAAAATGTTCGCCGAGGTAACGCTCATTTATGAAAAAGGCAACTGGCGACATTTCGTTTACACCTACCCTGACTACAAAGAGCCGCATTACCAGGATTTCTTCACCAAAGTCCGAACCCGTTTACTGGAGCAATTGAAAACGTGACACTGACGTACCTGGCAATAATCCTGTTCGTAGCGTCATTCGCAGCATCTGCTGTTCTGACCTGGCTTGTCGAAAATCTCACCACGCGCGTCGGCTTCGTCGCCCGCCCCACGGAAGACAGATACCACCGCTCAACAATCGCCCTCGGCGGCGGCATTGCCATCGTAGCAACCATTCTCTCATTCCTCATCGCGGGAATCCTCATCGTAAAACTCCTCGTCGAGCCGGGCCGACTTGCCCTCGACAAATCCGCCGCCATTCACGCCCCCGGCTTCATCGGCAGAACAAACCAGCTCACCATCGTCATTTGCTGTATCTTGGCTCTGTTTGTCCTCGGCCTCTGGGACGACAAAAAACGCCTCGGCCCATACTTCAAGCTCATAGTTCAGTTCGCCATCGCCTTCGTTGCCGCTTTTGCCGCCAATATCCGCCTCGAATTTTTCATCCACAGCAAACTCATCACATCAATGCTCTCCACCGTCTGGATTGTCCTCATTATCAACGTATTCAATTTCCTCGACAATATGGATGGCGCCGCAGCAGGCATCGCCTCAATAGTCGCCGCGATTCTTTTCACCGCCGCCGCCCTCAGCGGTCAGGTGTTCATCGGCGCACTTGCCCTGCTCTTCATCGGAACACTTCTCGGTTTCCTCGTCTTCAATTTCCCGCCAGCCAAAATCTTTATGGGTGACGCCGGTTCACTGCCTCTCGGTTTTCTCCTCGCCGTTATCTCCCTTAGAACAACTTATTATCATCAGGCCGCTTCAGGCGCCTGGTATCCCGTCCTAATCCCCCTCATCTCAATGGCCGTTCCCCTCTATGATTTTATCACAGTAACCGCCCTTCGGCTAAGCCAGGGAAAATCCCCATTCGTCGGCGACACTCAGCATTTCTCTCACCGCCTGCGAAAACTCGGCCTCACCGACACCCAGACCGTCCTGACTCTCTATCTTGCCACCCTCACCACAGGCATCGGCGCAACTTTTCTCTACCAGGTCAACCTCGCCGGTGCTATACTTATCTTCGTTCAAACCATTATGGTCCTGTTAATTATCGCCATACTGGAAACAACCGCCAAAATTTACCCGCCGGAGGCGGAATGACAAACCCCGAAACCAAAACCGACAACTCAAAGAGCAAGACCGTATTGCTGTTTGAAAATATTCTCTTCGTATGCTGCATTGTTGTCATCGCTATCCGTGCCACCAGTTCCGAAGCCCCTGCCCTCCGGCCTTCGCCAATACAATCTGTCATTAACGACACCGTCTTTTCCCTGTGCGTTTCGGGGACGCTTATTTTCGCTTTCCTTTTCTGGTGCCTTGCCAAACTTTTCAGCGGACGACCCCCATTCAAAATTACGGCGATGGGTACAGGACTGGCAATACTCCTCACGGGGTTGATACTCGCCACTTTCTACGCCGCCAACAAACGCGCCGCAATCACCTCTGCCGTAACCCTGATGGCCCCCATCCTTATGGCGGTAATGCTCGCACATCTTCTTGACTCCCAAGCCAAAATTAAAATCCTCCTCATTACCCTCGCCTCTCTCGGTTTCGTCGCCGCCTTCCAGTCCGCCGACCAGTTCTTCATCGAAAACGACCTCCTCATTCAGCAGTACCAGGACGACCCCGACGCTATGCTCCAGCAGCTCGGCATCGAGAAAAATTCCTTCAATAATATCCTCCTCGAACACCGCCTCTATTCCAAAGATGTCCGCTCCTTTTTCACTACGGGTAACTCCGCGGGTTCATTCGCCATTCTTACATCCTTCGCCGCCATCGCCCTATTGGCCGAGCTGCTTAAAAATCGTAAATCTTTCCCAAATCTTTCCGGCAACCGCGCCCTCGCCGCCCTTGTCCTCGCCGTCGTCCTTTTCGGTCTGTTCATAACCCGCAGCAAAGGCGCCATCTCCGCCTTTCTCATCGCCGTCGCAATATTCGCTTTTCTCTTGCGCAGCACCAGGCCTAAACTATCCAAAAATATCATCCTCGCCGCCTGCGTCATCGGCGCTATCGCCCTTGTCCCGCTCGTCGCCTGGTTCGGCCTCAAATTCGACCGGCTCCCAGGCGGAAACTCTATGCTCGTCCGTTGGCAATACTGGCATGCCTCCGCCAAAATGTTCCTCGACCACCACCTCACCGGCGTAGGCGGCGGAAACTTCTCGTCCTTTTATCCTCAATATAAACCTTCCTCCGCTCCCGAAACCGTCTCCGACCCGCACTGCTTCGTCCTCAGCATCCTCACACAGTTCGGCCCGCTCGCCCTCCTCGGCTTTCTCATAATCATTCTCTCGCCACTTTGGCGAACATCATTGGCCGACCCTAAAACCCTCGAAACCCCGCCAAACCGCAGGTTCGCAAACTTCGCCACCCTCTGCGCCATCATCACCGCGATGGTCATTATCATTCTTCGCCCTTTCATATTGCCCCAGAACACCGCGGAAACTTTCGATGAAAAACTATACGTCCTGTTTACTGCCTACATGGCCCCCGCCGCTGCATTCGCCGTCGGCTTCGCTCTGTTCGTAAAAACCCTGCAAACCTCTCCAAAAGAATACAACCTGCAAAACACACGCCTCACCGCCGCCGCCCTCTTTTGCGGCATCCTCGGCGTCATAATTCACAACCTCATCGACTTCGCCATTTTCGAGCCGGGCATCCTCACCGCCTTTTTCGCCGCGCTGGCCTGCCTTATCGCTCTAAATACACAAACTCAAAATCGGCATAAATCTGCGATTTTCTCGCCCCTGTGGCTGAAAACCGCCGCTGTTATTGTTACCCTGGTAATCGGTTTCGCATATTTCAACTACGCCCTTATTCCCGTCGCGAAAAGCACCGCCGAAATCGCCGCGTCCCGCCCTCCTGTGGAACTCGGTCAGGCCCAGCTTGCCCACAACTTCCTCGACGCCGCCACAGATGACGACCCTCTCAGCCCCGACGCACCGGCTATGAATGGCCGGCTATACATCCAGAACTTCTTTCGCTCCGATGCACAAAAAGAGCAGATACTCAATAACGCCGAACAGGCACTCTTTACCGCCGCACAGAGAAATCCCCAGGATTACAAAAATTTTGACGCGCTCGCCGAAATGTATTTTCTCTACACACGCTTGCAGTCCGACCAAAACAACTCATGGCTAAATAAGGCCATCGAAAGCGCCTCCATCGCCGTCTCGCTTTACCCCGGCGACGCCGACCTGCGCCTCCGCCTCGCCCAAATCGCCGAAGACCTTGGCCAGACGGATTTTGCCCTGCAAAATTACAAAATAGCTGTGCAGATTGAAGATGGTTTCCGCGAACAGTTCAAGCTGATGTATCCGGGCAGGAAAGCCGTCAGCCGGCTCGATGAGGATAAATATTTCTTCGCAACCCAGCGAATAAATGACCTCGAACAAAAACCTCCACGCTAACCCCGGCAAAATTACGACAAAACTTTCGCCATTATATCCTCCGGGATGTTGAAGTTGGCGTATGCGTTCTGAACGTCCTCGTGGTCCTCGAACTCATCCATCAACGCCACTATCTTCCTCGCCGTCTCCGAGTCGCTTATCGGAATCTCGCTCGTCGGCACCATCGAAACCTCCGCCACCTCCATCGGTATCGACTTCGCCTCCAGCGCCTTCTTTAACCCCTCAAAAGCCGCAGGCAAACAGGTTATCTCATAAATCCCCCCAACGTTCCGCATATCCTCCGCACCGGCGCCCAACGCTATCTCCATCAAATCGTCCTCTTTCACCGCCTCCGTCCTGACCGTTATCAGCCCCTTCTTGTGGAACATCCACCCAACGCATCCGGTCGCGCCGAGCGCCCCGCCATGACGTTCGAACATCTTCTTTATCTCCGACGCGGTGCGGGCACGATTGTCCGTCAGAACGTCCACCATTACCGCAACGCCCTTCGGGCCATAGCCCTCATAAATCATCTCCTCGAAATGGACCCCGTCGGCCCCGACGGTCGCCTTCTTTATCGCCTTATCTATCGTGTCCTTCGGCATACTGACCGACTTGGCCTTGTCTATCGCGTATCGCAGCGACAGGTTCGAGTTCGGGTCCCCTCCGCCCTTTCTGGCCGCCATGATTATCATTCGCGCAACCTTGCTCCACGATTTGCCGCGTTTCGCGTCCGCCGACGCCTTCTTGTGCTTTATAGTTGACCAATGCGAATGTCCTGACATATCCGTTCCTCGCCAATATCCTGACTATACGCTACCCGCTACCCGCTATACGCTACTAACCCAATTATACCTTTTCACCTTTCTACTATCAACTCTCTACTTTCTCGCGCAGCGCTGCCGACCTTAATTAAATCGAATCGCAGTTTTCCTTATCCCCCCGGCTCTCCCCGAGAAGTCGCTACCTTGGTCTCGCAGCAGGGGACCCAGTATTTATAACTTCACCAAGTAAATCTTGCCATTCAGCGTTATCTTTTTCAATCAGTTTCATCTTCCACTGTCGCCGCCACCTCTTCAGTTGCTTTTCCCGTTTGACCGCTTCTTCCAAACTTTTGTGCTTTTCATAATACACAAGTTTTAGTACGTCATATTTCGCTGTGAACTCGTTGGCTTGCCGCCCCTTGTGCCTTACCACCCTCTTCCCTATATCCTCTGTCATTCCGACATACAGCGTCCCGTTCTTCGTGCTCGCCAGTATATATACATAATATTCAAGCATAAGGGCCATTATACACTTTGTTTCGGCGAACTTAAAATCCTTGCTTTTATTGCCGGGTTTGCCTTCCGGCAGGCCAAAACCGTTTATTGACGTAAGACACTCCTTGCGGTATTGTGGCGTCGGAAGTTTAACCACAGATTGCACGGAAAATAAAGATAAGGGTTTTGTTTTTGTGAAGGCCTAATCGGCCTATATGACAATTAATTTGAAAGTTCACTGAACTTTTTGGCGCTCCTATCGAAACCGCGACATTTCAAAAACCAAAGGACGCATGGAAGTCAGTGCCCCGTCTGGGGCACTGCTTGCGTGTCTTTGGTAGGCCGTCGCGGGCCTCGATAGGGCATGATGTAGCGGTGCCCTTTTTATTGCGCACTTCTTCATTTCTCGCCAATCGTTCAGTCAGAGATTGGCAATGGCGAAAACAAAAGCAAATGAGCGTGAGTTTCAGGGGCAGGTAATTGCATGGATTAAGGAACGAATTTCTCAAGGAGGACTGCCATTTGAGAATGCAACGCAAGATTCAGGTTTATATGGAATGGAGAAGGTTAAGTTTCCGGATGTTCTATTGACATTAGATTTTGAGTGTCGGCGGCCATTCTGTGGATGGGAATTAAAAACACCAACAACAAATGTCAGAGGTACAATTCTTCTCAACAAAGCAGTAAAGAAGGCCCAAACGCTTGAGGCAAAGTATTTTGTTACTTGGAATATGCAAACGGCGATTATCTGGAGAACGCCGGAAAAGACCCGAATAACAGTACAAGAGGGAGATAAAGTTCGTGAGTTTGGGCCAGATACTCGAATAACTGATGTAAACGATATCAGAAACAAAGATAAAGCAGAGATTCTTCAAATAACGTGTAACCGACTTTTGCTTGATTTGGCAAAACTACATGAAGATGAGAAAATAAATCTTCCGGCGACAGATACGACCATATTTGTCGGGTTGGTGGGGAATGCAGCAGAAAAGATAGCTGGGACTATTGCAGGGGATTTGAAGAAGGCAAGGGGAAATAGGGCATTCGATAAGCGGCTTGCTGCTTGGGCAGCAAAACAAGGAGTCAATAAATATGACCAAGAATACTGGGAAACACTTTCTCAACAGATCGCATACAAGATAATTGCAAAAGTTTTATTTTACCTGACCCTTCGCAAACAAAACGTAAATCTGCCGAAACTTGAATTTGGAGGAGATAATTGGCGGTCTGCGATGAAAAGGATGAGACAGCTTTTTGAACTTGCGCTGGAGGTGGATTATCAGGCGATATTTGAGAAGGATATCACGGATGAAGTAGAGTTATCGGAAGATACTGCAAAGTTAATCATCGACCTCACAGGCAATCTTTCTCACTGGAGTTTTGAATTAATGCAGTTAGATGTGATAGGTCACGTATTTGAGAAATTAGTGCCGGAGGAAGCAAGGCATACTTTGGGCCAGTATTTTACTCCGGATAATCTGGTCGATCTAATAACTTCATTTTGCATTCATAGCGAAAACGATTTTATAATGGACCCTACATGCGGGACCGGAACTTTTTTGATTAGAGGTTACAATCGATTGCGGCATCTTGGAGCAAAAAGAGAGGCGCATCATGAATTACTCAGCAGAATTTGGGGCTTTGATATAGCGGGATTTCCGGCAGAACTTGCAACGATAAACTTATACCGTCAGGATTTAACTGATTATTTAAATTTCCCCCGTGTATTATCACGTGATTTTTTTGAAGTAATGCCCGGAGAGGAGTTTGAATTTCCGCCGCCGAAAAAAACATTTAAAACGGGGGAACGGATTAAGGTCACAATACCGAAATTCGATGCGCTGGTTGGGAATTTCCCTTTTATAAGACAGGAGTTAATAGAGAAGACCAACAAGGGCTACAAGAAAAAACTCGAGGAGGTTTTGTTCGACAGTTGGGCAAAGGAATATCCACATCTTTTTGCTGATAAAGTTTCTGGGGCAAAGCAAAAAGCACAGCATAATCTGCAATTATCAGGACAGGCAGATATTTATGCTTATATGTTCTTTCATGCAGCGGCGCATTTAAAGGCGGGCGGAAGGATGGGATTTATTACAAGCAATTCATGGTTGGATGTCGCCTATGGTTATGAATTGCAGAGGTTTTTCCTTAATAAATTCAAAGTAATAGGAATTTTTGAAAGCCGGTGTGAACCGTGGTTTGAACAGTCGGCGGTTAATACGGTATTTACGATATTGGAACGGTGCGAGAATAAAGAAGAAAAACAAAATAATTTCGTCCGATTTGTAAAAGTTAAAAAGCCATTAAGAGATCTATTTCCGCATGATGCTTTGATGGATTCACAGACAAGATGGAATCGGCTGGATGCGTTTGTTGAAAGAATGGAGGAGTTGCCGGAAAAATGGAATGCGGGAATAAAAGATGGTTTTAAGAAGTTTGACCCGATAAGGGCGAAATATGTTCAGGAGCCGGAGTTTATTTCGTATGAAGATGAAGATGTAAGAGTCCGTTTAATTCGACAGGAAAATTTGAGGACACAGGTAGAGGATACAAAGGAAACATTGAAATGGGGAAAATATCTTCACGGGCCTGATATTTATTTTGAGATATTGGAGAAATGCGCTGATAAATTAGTGCCGTTAGATAAAGTCGCAAAGTTAAAGAGGGGAATTACGACCGGCATAAATGAATTTTTCTATTTGACCGATGAACAGATTAAGCACTGGGGAATAGAGAAAGAATATTTGAAACCGATTGTAACATCGACAAGGGAAGTGCCTTCTATTCTTGTGGATGAAAAGTTTTTGGAGAAAAAGGTTTTTGTATGCGATCAAAGCCCGAGCAAACTTAGAGGAACAAAGGCTCTGAAATATATCCAGCATGGGGAGCGACAAACAACAACAGATAAGACAAGATGGCCTGATACTCCATCCGTACAAGGAAGAGCCTTATGGTATTCGCTACCACAAAATGAAGTATCCGATTTTCTTGTTTTGCGATTTATAGACAAAAGACATTATTCTCCAATTAACCCAAATAATATATTAGTGGGAGATACATTATTTGTGGGCGAATTCTTTGATAGATCTAAGACAGCTTTAGGATACGCCTTTCTGAATTCTATACTGTCATCACTTTTCGCAGAAATTAATGGTAGGATAAATCTTGGAGATGGGCTTCTGACAACTTATGGCCCTGAGATTGGAATGCTACTGGTAGGATTACGCGATGAGAATAATTATTCATCGGAAGATGTCAAAATGGTTTTGGAACTCTTTGATAAGTTGCATGAGCGAAACATCATGGCTTTCGATGATGAAATAAAAATGGCAGACCGGAGAGAATTTGAAAAACAGGTATTAAAAATGTTGGGGCTAAAGGATATATATGAAGATGTTGCCCTGGCGGTAAATGAGCTTATTAATGAGCGTCATTTGCTGCCGGAATTAAGGGGAGCAAAAAAGAAAAAACGGAAAGAGCAGGATATTGGGAAATTGAAAGAGGAGGTAACTGAGGAGATTTTGTCTAGTGGTGTTGTAAGATTTCCAGAAGGGTTTGTAAAGGGCAATGTATCGTATAGAGAAATCAGCGTTGCGGCAGAGAACATTAAGCTCGGTGCAAAAGGTATTATGGTACAAGAGATAGTTGATTCCGACGGGCGGCACTTGATGGAAGTAGGCAGCATAGAAGAGGGTAAGTTTATAGTATATGCGAAAAAGAAAGATGAGTTTGTTGTGAAAGTCCCTGATAGCAATATTGTTATTAAAAAAGCCATTCATGATTACGAATTATATGTAAGAGAAATAAAAGATAAGCTTTATAAGGCATTGATGGAAAAAAGTGGGGACCATAATTTGTCAGATAACATAGCAAAGCAGGTTTGCGAAGAACATGGTTTGCCAGATGTGAGGTGAGGTTTTTTCGAGACCCCGGGCAATCTTTCCGCCTCCGGCGGCATCCGAATTACGAAATACGACATACTAAATACGAACGACTAAATACTGCCTCCATAAGCACTTACAGATGGCACAGTGACATTTTTACGCCCATTTTTGCCCTAACCTCTTTATCAGCAACGTTTTAAATTCTGGATAAAAACAGTTGTTATCCATTTTCGCGCAAGTCTTTTTTGACAAATCCTAAAATTCTTAAAATTTTTTCTATTCCTTATTACGTAAGCACTTATGCACTTTTGCGCCTGTGCTCTTTTTGTGATTTTTCGTCAAAAGCGCGCAAGTTCGCGCCAATTATAGAGGAGCATCTTTTTTGCTCTTTGATAATTCGTATTAGTTTAGAAATTGTCATTTGTAATTTGGTGCTTGTTTAGGACTTGTCCGCCTTTGGCGGCATCCAAACTACGACATACTATATACGAACGACGAGATACAAAACGAGTCACGAGTCACGGGTCACGTGTAAACGGAGGATAACCATGCTTAAATCAAAATATCTTACAAAAAAACAAAAAGGCGTTCTTGAGGATTTGTTTTCCGGCCCTCTCACCGTGCAGGAGGTCTTGGAAAAGTGGAAAGTCACTCGGCGGACTTATTTCAGGTGGCATGCGCAGGAATTTTTCTCCTCAGAGTTTAAGCGGCTGCTGAACCTCGTCCATTCTGAATCCGAATTGATTTGCGCTCGTTATTCAGCGGAGGTCGCGATGAAATTGGTTAGTTTGACCGTCGCTGAAAAAGATGAAATTGCTCGCAAGGCCTGTATGAATGTGATTAATCATCCTTCCCGTAAGACAAAAAATCAAATCGCAACTAAAAATCTGCCCATACCTGAGGAGACCTACCCGCCTCTCCCGCCGGAAGTTGCCAGCAGATTATTAGCTGCCCTAGCGAACGAAAAAGATCTCTGCGTTCTCCGCGATGAAAAAACCGCAATAGAGGGCGAAACACGGAGCGAACTGTCCTCCGAAGCCTCAGCGTAGGAGGAAGCGACGAGCCCGTTTCGGCAATACGAACGACTAACGACGATTCAAATCCGTGTCTTTTGCTTGGCTTTAAAATCTGTGTTTTATGTCAGCCTACGAATAGCCCTTGGCTATGGGCAATGTAGTTGCCCGGCGGATGAGACAATGGCCTTGCACATAAATCTTATTTAGAGCAAAGGTCTTGTCGATTACGCCCCGACTGACATAAACAGTGTTAATCCGTGGCTAAAAAAAACAGCGTAAATCAGCGTTAATCTGCGTCTAAAATAAATCAGTGTCATCTGTGTAATCTGTGGTAAAAAAACCGCAATAAAAGGAAAAAAATGAGGCTGTTTTTCAAAAAAATTCAAAAATTCGGGCTCTTTTTAAGCCGTTTTTATGCGTTTTTCCGCGTTTTTGAGGCCAAAAACACGGTTCCGAAGGAGGATGGTCAAACTTTTTGTTGTTCTTGTGATTTGTGTTCTTGTATCCGCTATACGCTACACGCTGTACGCTGTCTTATTTATTTCTTATGTGGCTGGGAAATTTTGAAGGTGTTTTTGCCGGCCTGTTTCGCGGCGTAGAGCGCCTTGTCGCTCCTGCTGGCAATATCATCAGGCGTGTCCTCGGCGTCATACTGGCCCAGGCCTACGCTTATGGAGGTGGTAATTTCCTCTTTTCGCCAGACAATGGGTGAGTTGGCAACAACACCGACCATACGCTCGGCGACAACGGCCGCGTCGGCGAGCGATGTATTAGGAAGGATAATCGCGAACTCATCGCCGCCATATCTTGCGGCGGTATCTATCTGTCGGATTGATTCCTGAATCCGGCTGCTGACTTCCTTTATGACGAAGTCGCCGGCACGGTGGCCCAAAGTGTCGTTTATCGTCTTGAGATTATCGACGTCAACCATAATCAGCGAAATCTGCTCGCCGTATCGCTTCGACCGCCACAACTCCTTTTCGAGAACCTCATAGAACGTCCTGTGGTTGACTAAACCGGTGAGGCCGTCGGTCCGGGCCTGGTGCTGGATTCGTTCGAACATCGCGATATTGCCGATGGACGCGCCGACCAACTGGCCGACAAGCTCGACTAAGGCAATATCATCGCTGGTGAATCCCCCTGGGCCGGATTTGTCCGCAAGGTTCAGCACGCCCACAACTTTATCCTGGCACAAAAGAGGGGCAATAAGGCAGTTTTCCGTCCCATAATTGTCGGCGTATGGCCTTTGCGACTTTTTTATGACCACCTCGGCCTGAGAGTCGATGTCGTTGATGTAAATGAGCTTTTTGCTTTTGGCGGCGATAACCATAGGCGAAGGCGGATTCTGATTCAGCGAGACGATTTTGTTGATGAGGTACGGGTGGTTATTTTTCTGGAGGTGGAGCATATTGCTGGCGTCGTCAAGAATGTATAGGGACGCGAGACGGGCACCGAGAAGCTTGGGAATCTTTCGGACGCAAATTGTGGCGATACGCTCGATATCCAGGCAGTTTATCTGCCGGGCCAGCGGCGTTATCTGCTCAAGCAGAGAAACAACGGGGGCGCCGGTTTCGGTGTGTTCATTCGATTTGGTGCAATGTCGTCCCATAGTATTTATATGCTTACCGGGTAATAGTGTTTGCTATATCGGCTGCCTGACCGCGATACATAAGGTGGAAAACAGGTATCGCCAAGAGCAAATCGGTGATTGAAAACTAAGTATTATCGGACACCGGATTGGGCAGAAAGCGAATTCAAAAATATTCCAAAAAAACTTCAAAAAAAGCCAAAAAAACCTTGACGCCGAACATAATGTATTTTACATTTTACAAAATGTAAAAGTTATTTTAAACACTGCCGGCGATAAAACCGAGAGGAGCAACCGTTGGTAATGCGAACAAGGTCAACAGGTGTAATGCTCAGAGTGCCCGTCAAGCTGTATCGAATCGGCGACCTGGTTCGGTACACCCCCTTTTCAAGGCAAACAATCCACAACTACACAACGATGGGATTAATACGGGAAGCGGAGTGGACACAGGGCGGACATCGGCTGTACGACGAGTCGGTTTTCGAGCGATTGGGCCGGATTATGGAGATGAAGAAGACGAAGTCGCTTTTTGAGATAAGGAAGATATTAAGCAGAGAAGAGCAAACGGTGCGGCCGGAGGAAAACGGCGGCCCAATCAATAATTAACGGACCTGCGGCACAGAGGCCGAGACGGAACAGGGATGATAAGGAAAGGTGCAGGGATGAGAAAAAGGTCATCGTTCTTCGCGACTCGACTGAGTTGGAAGTCAGGCAACAGGGAAGCTGCCCAAATGCGATGCGAGATGTGGGCAGGTTATCAGGGAGGTGAAATATGAACCTGCCAACAATGACTACGGACAACATCACCGAGGTTCTGCTCAAGATAATCAATTTCACGCAGAACAGACAAAAAGTCCTGATTCAAAACATAAACGCGATGCACACGTGCGGTTTTGTGCCGAGGGATTTGCCGGTGGATGAGTTTTCGAGGTTGATTGCGCAGGCGCTGGCGGAGCACGCGTGCAACCACCGACTTGTGCTTCAGGACGGCGAGAATGTCAAGTTCGGAGCAAACGGCAGCTTTGAGGTAACGCCGGTAATCGACGAAGAGGCAAGGATGCTTTTCGAACAAAACCGGGACGAGTATCTGCGGTGCCAGATAATCAAAATGCTGGAAAATTCGCTCAATCAGCGGATAGCGGTGGATTTGCTCAAACAAAAACAGACGAACGAATTCTGTCCGGGACGTTGCTTCAATTAATCGCAATCGGGCAAGAGGCAGCGAACGGCCTGAGAAGTGAAAAATTAATATCGGCTGCGGCGAATCGGCGGACACAAAGAGGTTTAACTAAAGTCGCCGGCGAAAAGACCGATAAGGGATGTGGATATGCGGCGTTGACGCTGACTTATCGTCGGCGAATAAACAATCGAGTTGTTATAGGACTCGGCGTTGAATTAATATGGACTTATATAGGGGTCTTAAACCGAGATGGCTAATCTTGGCCAAAATTCAAGGAGGAATCTTGTGAAGACCAATCAGCAACCCGACCCTGCTCACCATGGGCAGATTGATATCAACCGCGTCTGGGAACGTTTCCATAAAACCCGCGATGAGCAGAACCGCAACCTTTTGCTGGAGCACTACCGCTATCTTGTTCGATACACAGCGGAACGTCTGCATACCAAACTGCCGGGCAAGGTGGAACTGGACGACCTAATCAGCTCAGGCACCTTCGGATTGATGGACGCAATCGACGCGTTTGACCCCGGCAGAGGAGTGAAATTCGAGACATACTGCTCGCCCCGCATACGCGGCTCGATTCTTGATGAGCTTCGCAGTATGGACTGGGTGCCGAGATTGGTCAGGGCCAGGGCGCACCAGTTGTCTCGCGCCAAGCAATCGCTGGAAGCACATCTCGGCCGGAAGCCCCGCAAGGAAGAGCTGGCGGAAGAGATGGATATGGACATCACGGATTTTGAACGATTGCAGCAGGACGCGGACGCGGTGGGAATAGTGTCGCTCGACAGCCAGTACGGCGACGATGAAGGCGAGAAGGACATCCGCGAAATCGACATAATCAAGGACCGCAAAAGCGAAGACCCCCCTATCGAGGCACAAAAGCGCGACCTCAAGGACCTCCTGACAAAGGGCCTGACGCGGGCCGAACGGCTGATTGTCGTTTTGTATTATTACGAAGAAATGACAATGAAGGAAATCGGCGCCACGCTCGATTTGTCGGAGTCGCGGGTTTCGCAAATGCACTCATCGATACTTCTCCGCCTCAAGGCACAGCTTAATACCCGCAAACGCGAATTCTCGGCGTAACCCCCTGCCATAAAATACGCACGCCTCTCCCGGCAGAACTCAGTGCGGACCAGAACCGTATTTGCTAAAGCGTGCCGCCGGTGTATAATTACCGACAGTGATGGCTCAAGAAAGCTCGCCGCGGGTTGGAGACAGCAAATGAAATTTACGAAAATGCAGGGAATCGGCAATGACTATGTGTTCGTGGATTGCTTCCACGAGCGCGTGGCGAATCCCGCAAAAACAGCACGGGCGATAAGCGACAGGCATTTTGGCGTCGGGTCTGATGGCCTGATTCTGATTTGCCCTTCCAAAAAAGCTGACGCCAGAATGCGAATATTCAACGCGGACGGTTCCGAAGCAGAGATGTGCGGCAACGGGATTCGATGCGTGGCGAAATACGTCTTTGAACATAAACTTGCCAAACCCCGCAGCCCTGTCGCAATGGGTAACGGGATGAAATACCCGGCGTCGCTCAAAATCGAAACCGGCGCCGGCATTCTCACTGTCGGCCTGGCCCTGCGCGGCAAAATCGCGCAGAAGGTCTGTGTCAATATGGGCGAGCCGAGATTTAGGCCCAAAGAGATACCCGTGAAATTAGCCGGCGAAAGGGTAATTGAGCATCCAATCGAGGCAGTGGGAGAGAGGTTGCTTATGACGTGCGTATCGATGGGCAATCCTCACGCGGTATTTTTCTGCGATGACGTCGAGGCGGTGCAGCTTGAGCAAATCGGGCCTGCGATTGAGAATCACAATTTGTTCCCCAAAAGAACAAACGTGCATTTTGTGCAAATCAGGAATCGAAATGAGTTTGCGATGCGAACGTGGGAGCGAGGCAGCGGGATAACGCTTGCCTGCGGAACAGGGGCGTGCGCGTGCTGTGTTGCGGCGGCAATTACAGGCCGATGTAATCGGGCATCCACAGCACATCTGCCGGGCGGCCAACTGCAATTGAACTGGGCGACGGAGGACAACTGCGTGTATATGACAGGCCCGGCGGTAGTGGTTTTTGAAGGCGTTTGGCCATAATTTCAGCGTAAAAAACCCACCTTTTACCCCCAAAAAGCCAATATGTTGCTTTTTGTCAACGTCAATGCTTGACAAAATCAACGCAACTATTATCATTGATATTGTAAATCATCTCAAACTTCAAAACAATTCACGGGCAGGGAACGCCCAAAAATGGAGCCGGGCAAAGCGATGGCTGAAAAGACAATTCTCGTGGTCGATGACGACAAGGTAATTCGTGATTGCCTCACGGAGTTTTTGAAGGCCGAGGGTTTCAAAACGGGCGTCGCCGCGACGGTCAAAGACGCCGTTGCCGAGTTGGAAAAGCAGGACTACGCATTAGTCATTACCGAAATCAACCTGCCTGATGGCGACGGTTTTCAATTATTGGATTTAGTAAGACATAATCATCCTCAGGCCGTTGTCGTCGTCATCACCGGCTATGGCTCCATTGAAAGCGCGGTGAGGGCGATAAAGACCGGGGCCTACGATTATTTAACCAAGCCGATTAACGACGATGAATTACGCCTGGCGGTCACCCGCGCGATAAAACAACAGTCGCTTATCAGCGAAAACGTCAGTTTACGCTCCCAACTCGAACAGCGATACTCCTTAGATAACATCCTCAGCCAGGATTACAAAATGGCGCGGATATTCGAGCTTGTGGAGGCAGTCGCCGACAGTAAAACTACAATTATGATGACGGGACCATCGGGGACGGGCAAGACGATGCTGGCCCGCGCGATTCACCACCGCTCAGGGAGACGCAAGGAAGCGTTTGTGGAAGTTAGCTGCGGCGCCCTGCCTGAAACGCTTCTGGAAAGCGAACTGTTCGGGCACGTCAAGGGCAGTTTTACCGGCGCGGTAGCGAACAAGAAGGGGAAGTTTCTCGCGGCGGACGGGGGAACAATTTTTCTGGATGAAATCGGGAACGCCTCGCCCGCGCTGCAGGTCAAATTATTGCGAGTGCTTGAAAACAGGCAATTTGAGCCGGTGGGCAGCAACAAGACAATTACGGTCGATGCCCGGATTATATTGGCGACGAACAGAAACCTTATTGAGGAGGTAAAACAGGGGAGGTTCCGGGAAGATTTGTATTACCGGATAAACGTGGTGACGGTGAATCTGCCGGCATTATCGGAAAGAGTCGGGGATATACCTTTGCTGGCGAAGCATTTTTTGAAGATATACAACGGGCAGCACAACAAAAAGAAGCTGGGAATAACCGATGAGGCGCTGGGTTATCTTGAGAGATACCCGTGGCCGGGGAACGTGCGGGAACTTGAGAACATAATCGAGCGTGCAGTGCTGCTGAGCAAAAACAGTTTCATAACGCCGGATGATTTGCCGGCGTCGGTCAAGCAGGAACAGGTCAGCCGGGGCGGGGAGTACAAAGCGGTGAATTTGAAAGAGGCGGTTGCCGAGCCGGAGAAGAATATCATCCGCCAGGCACTCGAGGCGCACAAATGGAACCGGCAGGAGACGTCGCAGGCACTTGGTATAAATCGCACGACGCTGTTTAAGAAAATGAAACGCTACGGCCTGTACGCAGAAGCAGAGCGATTAGGGCTGCTGTAAATTGATTTTGGCCACAGAGACCTCAGTCAAACTGGTGTGCTCCTTCGACAAGCTCAGGACAGGCAGAGCACACCCTACATATTTTCAAAAACCGGATTACGCATTTTTGCGCGGGGTTTTGCGAACGATTGTCTCGTAATCTTTTATTTCGTCGAGCGATTCGAAGCCGACAACGACAGCGTTGACACAGCCGAGGTTAAAGACGAAGTCGGCGCTTTGTTCACGCAACTTGCGGTCGTCGCGGAATTCGCCCTGGCCAATGAGTTTCATACCGACGACTCCTTTGCCGGCATCGTGAATTTTGCGAATAATGGGGACAACCTCATCGGGTGAGCCATCCATATCCGTACCGGTGGCATTGATTCTGGTGTGGACGGATTCGACCCAGGGTTCTTCGGCGGCGACTTTGAGAGCATCCATCGAGTGGCAGGAGACGCCGAGCGCGCGGACTTTGCCTTTTGCCTTGGCTTTGCTCATTCCGTCCATATAGGGTTTCAGGGTTTTGTTCCAGTCGGGGGCCATCATACAATGGAGCAAGAGCAGGTCGATGTAGTCGGTGTTCAATTCTTTGAGGAAACGGTCTATTGTCACCATGGGCTTTTCTTTTTCTTCGGCGGGCGGGTCCCAAATCATCAGTTTGGAGACGATGGTGAATTTGTCGCGGGAGATGCCTTTGAGTGCGGGGATGATATAGGGATGCGAACCATACATATCGGCGCAATCGAACAGCCGGCAGCCGCGGTCGTAAGATTCGCGGAGAAGGGATTCGAATTTTTCCTTGCCGAGCCGGACCTGATTCGAGGAGTGCCGTCCGCCGCTCATGCCGGTGCCGAAACCAACGCGTGTGACTTTGATGCCTGTTTTGCCGAGCGAAACGATTTCCCAGGGGTCAAATGTTTTGCCCTGCGCCGGTTTTGAAATTTTTGACGCGCATCCTGTCAATGTCGAGCCAAGCAGAAGACCTGATGCGCCGGCGAGCGAGCCGGCAAGAAATTCGCGACGTCCAATGCGTTTCATTTTTCACACTCCTGAAATTACGATTTGCGGATTTTGTTTTTTCTTATGACACCCTTAACGGATTTGGCCGGAGCATGTTTCGCCATCTGTTGATATGCCCATCTTCGTCGGCCTGGTCCTTTTCAATCATCTTTCTTGTTTGTTCATCCCAATCGACGGTTTCAAGAAGTTCAGCATAATGTTTTACGGCCTTGGTTTCAACCCATATACCAGTTTTTAATATGAATTTTGGTCCGAGGAGGCGTGAGCCAAAACCGAAGACGAAGCCGACCATCCAGAAGGCGGGCCTAAGAATGCTCGGTCTGAAGCCGTATTCGTAAAGTTTGACCTGGAAATCCTGGAGGTGAGTCATTTCGTTGCACATCGCGGCGATTAGCTGGCGATTAAGCTCGGATGGGGCTTTGGTGAGTTGGAATTTGTAGATATTGGCGGCCATAGTTTCGAGGGTGTGAAAGGCCCGAAGGGCTTTTTTGAGAGTTTTCAACTTCTCTGGGTCAATGGGTTTGCTTCTGAGGCGAACATCGTGACCCATCATCTGCGGGCGTATTATGGAGACATCGTATTTTGGCTTGTTTTCGCCGGTCATCTGTCATACCCATTCGCGTAAACCGGTATCGATTATCCCCGCCGGAGGGCGATTTGTCAAATACCGGACGCATAACAAAAATCTTGCGAAAACGGGCTTGTTTGGTTATCGTTTTGGCTCGTTGATGTTAACCGCCGAGTACGCTGAGACCGCAGAGAAAAAATAAAGTAAACTCTGCGTGCTTTGCGGTCTCTACGGTGAGTTTTGTAATTGAAATTTGACAATAAATCTTTTTGCGGGAAAATTGAGATGAGTGAAGCAGTAAGGGTCAAAGGCGTTACAGGGCTTGATGAGTTATGCATTGATACGATAAGGTTTTTGGCTGCGGACGCGGTTCAGAAGGCAAAGTCGGGGCACTCCGGTATGCCGATGGGTTTGGCGCCGGCGGCATACACTCTATGGATGCGGCATCTGAAATTCAATCCCGCCAATCCGAAGTGGTTCAACCGCGACCGATTCATACTTTCGGGCGGGCACGGGTGTATGCTGCTTTATTCACTGCTGTATCTGACGGGCTATGATATGACCTTAGATGACCTGAAAAATTTCAGGCAGTGGGGGAGCAAAACGCCGGGACATCCGGAATACAAACCTGAACTTGGTATTGAGGCGACGACAGGACCGCTGGGTCAGGGGATTTCTAACGCGGTAGGTATGGCGATTGCACAGAAGTACACGGCCAATTACTTCAACCGCGAGGGATTTCCAATTATCGATTACAAAATTTACGTAACCTGCGGCGACGGCGACCTCGAAGAAGGGATATCATCAGAAACAAGCTCATTAGCGGGGCACCTTGCGCTGGATAATCTTATTTTAATTTATGACGACAATCATATTTCAATCGACGGCGAGACTGGATTGTCGTTCACTGAGGACACGGCGAAACGGTACAAGGCATACGGGTGGAATGTGATTGAGGTTCCGGGTGACGGCAACGATATGGTGACATTCGAAAAGGCACTGAAAAAAGCGAAACGCACGAAAGACAAGCCGACGCTGATAAAATTGCGCACGCATATCGCCTTCGGCGCACCGACAAAACACGATACGGCGGAAGCGCACGGCTCGCCGCTCGGTGAAGATGAGATTAAAGCAACCAAGAAAAATTTCGGATGGGACCCGGAGAAAACGTTTTTTGTCCCCGAACAGGTTCTCGAATATACACGCAAAGCGATTGACAGGGGTAAACGCGCGGAGGCGTCGTGGAGCCGGTTATTCAAAAAATACGCCGAGGCATATCCTGAACTTGCAAAACAATTTCAGGACGCCATCGAGAACAAAAACACGGTCGATATCGATTCGCTGCTTCCCAAATTTGACGTAGTGAAGGAAGGCAAGCCCAACGCGATTGCGACACGTTCAGCATCGGGGAAAACGTTAGACGCGCTTATGCCGCATTTTCCGTTTATACTGGGAGGCAGCGCAGACCTGACACCATCCAATAATACACGGTGGAAAGACGTTAAGGATTTCCAGCCAAATTCACGCGATGGGAGATACCTGCGGTTCGGCGTCCGCGAGCACGGGATGGGCGCGATTATGAACGGCATCTCGGTCAGCGGGCTGACGCGGGCGTTCGGCGGGACGTTTTTGGTATTCAGCGATTATATGCGCGGCGCGGTGCGGGTGGCGGCAATATCGCACTACCCGACGATTTTTGTCTGGACGCACGACAGTATCGGCGTCGGCGAGGATGGCCCGACGCATCAGCCGGTGGAACATTTCGCGGCATTGCGCGCGATACCGAACCTGCTGACTATCAGGCCGGCAGACGCATACGAGACGGCTGCGGCGTGGAAATTCATTTTGCAATACCGCAGAGGCCCGGTTGCATTGCTACTGACGCGGCAAAATCTGCCTGTTATCGACCAGGCCAAATACACGCCGGCGGATAATCTTACCAAAGGCGCTTATGTTTTGATTGGTGCGGATAAGCCGGAAGTTTTGCTTTTGGCGACCGGCTCGGAGGTTTCTCTTGTAGTCGAAGCATATAACAAACTTTCAGCCGAAGGGATTAAAGCGAGAGTGGTTAGTATGCCCTGCTGGGAACTGTTTGAGAAGCAAAGCAAGGAATATCGCGATTCGGTGATATTGCCTGACGTGAAGGCAAGGGTCGGCGTCGAGGCGGGGATTGCGCTTGGCTGGCACAAGTGGATTGGCGACAAAGGAATCTTTATTGGTATGTCCTCTTTCGGCGCTTCAGCTCCATTCAAGACCTGCTACGAAAAATTCGGGATAACAACGGACGCGATAGTCGCATCGGCAAAAAAGCTTTTGGGTAAATAGAATTCGATTGATTAGTGTGAGAGAAGCAGCATAAGGACGCCGATGAGGACGCCGAAGAGAGCGACGGCCTTGTGGCGAATTTGGACTTCGCCGAAAATGAATGCGCCACCCAAAAAGGAAATCACGACGCTTCCGCTACGGACGGCGGTTACAAGCGAAATCATCGCCCCCTGATAACCAAGCGCTTTGAAGTAAGCAACATCGGCAATCGCCAGTAAAGCACCGATAAGGATGATACTCCAACGCCATTTGAAGGGAGTGTGTTTTGCGCGGACCGGCCACCAGAAAGCAAACAGAACAAATGTCATAATGGGAACCGAATAAATCATAAACCAGACCTGGACGCCTACGGCGGAAAAGCCGAGGGTGTGGACGAGATATTTGTCGTAAAGGGCGCTGCCGGCACCGATGAGAACCGAGAGGACAAGAAGGATAACCCATTTATTAGTATGAAAAACGATGCCTTCGCGGCTGCCGACGAGAGAAAAGATATAGTAGGAGACAAATAAGACGCCGAATGCGGCCCATTGAAAAGGAGTGAGGCGTTCGCCGAAGACCAGCATAGCACCAACGAGCGTCCAGGCGGGGCCGGAAGCCCCAATAGGGGCATATATTGAAATAGGCAGGTGCTTGACGGAAAAATAGCCCAGCAACCAGAGCGAGACGACGATAATGGCCTTTATGAAGCAACCGAAATGCGCCAGCAAGCCGAAAGGCGGGATAAATAACCCCATTTGCGTCAATAAAGCCGGCGAAACCGAAGAAAGCACGATAATGGGCAAAAGCAACACCGCTTCCACCAATACCGCAAAGAACAACAGCGGTATTACGGCATTATTGTGGATGGCTCTTTTCCTGCATACGTCATACAGCCCCACAAAGACAGCTGAAAGGGCACTAAGATATAACCACATACTGCTTCACCAAATAATAATAACAGAACGATACGAAAGGCGGTCTTTCTACCATAATAGAATATCGTTTGCACACTAAAAAATCTGCAATGAATTCATATCTACGCCGGGGGCTGGCTTAATGAGACAAACAATCGTAGAATAGCCGGAAGCTCTGCCTGTGATTTACGATTTATGGAGCTTGGCAACGACAAGTCGATTTGTGAACTGAGCCAGCGATTAGACGCTACCGGGGGGGTGGTAAAAGTCGCTGGGGCGTGGGGGTCTTTTGCGCGCCTTTTGGCAACTCACCTGTCAAAACAGCTATCCAAGCCGATTATTTACGTTTGTCCGCATATTGATGACGCGGACAACGCGGTTGATGATTTGCAGACGTTTGGAGCTGACGATGTTCAATTACTGCCTGCATGGGAGGGTGAGGAGGAAATAGCAGACGCGACCGACGAGATTCGGGCAGACCGATTGAAAGTCGTCGCTCGTGTCTCGCTTGCCTCGGCGGAGCGAGGCGAAGCCGGGGCACCCGTATCCCGCGGAGAAGGTCGAGGAGTAATCATTGCGGCGTCGATGCAGGCGATTTGCCAATCCATACCGAAACTATCGGCCATCGAGAGCAGTTCGCTGTCGCTTCAAACCGGAAAGCAGACAACACCTGAGGAGGTAAGCGCGTGGCTGATTGACAACGGCTTCGAGCGGACAGACAAGGTTGACCTGCCGGGGCAATTCGCGAGACGTGGCGGAATCGTGGATATTTACGCACCGCTGATGGGGTTTGCGACCGAGGCCGGCCAGACACAGGCGCTGCGTGTAGAATTTTTTGGCGACACAATCGAGAGCATCCGCACAATTGATTTGGACACACAGGTATCGACGCATCAGTTATCGGCGGTCAGTATCATATCGGCGACCTGCGGGGACAAGGAAGAACAGCGGGAGCTTTTCCTGAATACACTGCCCGCGGAGACGATTGCCATTTTAGACGAGCCCGCCGACTGCCAGGAGGTAGCAAAAGTTTATTTCGAACGAGCAGAGCAAAAAGAGCGACTTTACAACTGGCCCGATATTCATAAATCACTCGAAAGATTCACGCAGCTTCACATTTCCCGATTCGCGACCGAAAACCCGGACGAATTCATCAAGCTGGATGTAAGGAGCGTTCAGCAGTATCAGCACAAGGCAGCATCGCTTTGGGCAGGGCATAAGGAGGCGCTGGCAGAATTGGTTGCGGTGGCAAAGGAGCAGGAGGTTTTGCTTTACTGCGAGGCGGAAGCGGAGATTGACCGGGTGAGCGAAATCATAAAGCAGGAACACAGTCATATTCCGCCGAGATTCAAATTGCTCAAGGGATTCATTCACCAAGGTTTCGCGATACCGTCATTGAACACGACGGTTCTCAGCCATCATGAGTTATTCGGGCAATTCGCGCTTAGGCGAAGGCAGAGGCCGATGCGTACGACGACGCCGATCGATACGCTGGAGGATTTGCAACAAGGTGATTATGTCGTGCACAGCTCTTACGGCGTAGGGAAATTCCTGGGTATCGAGACCATCAGAGAAAAGACCGGCCCCGGCGAGTATCTCACAATCGAATACGACGGCGGCGTCAAGGTGCAGGTCTCGGTGAATAATATCGGGCTGGTGCAGAAATATATCGGCACAAGCCCGAAGCGGCCGAAATTGTCGAAGGTCGGGTCGAAGCGGTGGCAAAACCAGAAAGAAAAAGTCGCGCAATCTGTCAAAGACCTGGCGGTAGAATTGCTGGAGCTTCAGGCGAAACGCCAGGCGATTGGCGGATTCGCGTTCCCGGCGGATTCGAAGTGGCAAAACGAATTTGAGGCATCGTTCCCATATCAGGAGACGCCGGACCAGACAACAAACGCGGCGCAGATTAAGCAGGATATGATGCAGCCCGCGGCGATGGACCGCCTGCTCTGCGGGGACGTGGGATACGGCAAAACGGAGCTTGCAATGAGGGCGGCATTCAAGGCAGTCGAGAACGGCAAGCAGGTCGCGGCGCTTGTGCCCACGACGGTGCTGAGCATTCAGCACGCCCGGACGTTTACGGAACGCTTCGCGGATTTCCCGGTAGTAATCGAATCGCTCAACCGGTTCAAGACGACCGCCCAGGCAAAAGACATTGTTTCCCGCACAAGGGCGGGCAAGGTCGATATCCTGATTGGGACGCATCGGCTGTTGAGCGGCGACGTTAAGTTCAAGGATTTGGGGCTGGTCATAATCGACGAGGAGCAGCGATTCGGCGTCGAGCACAAGGAGAAACTCAAGAAGCTCCGCGTAAACGTTGATATCCTGACGATGACGGCGACGCCGATTCCGCGCACGCTGCATATGGCGATGCTGGGGCTTAGGGACATAAGCTCACTTGCGACCGCGCCGCTCGACCGGCGGAGTATCGTTACGAGCGTTACAACCTATAACGATGAGCTAATACGCAAAACGATTATCCGGGAATTGAACAGGCAGGGACAGGTTTTCTTCGTTCATAACCGCGTCAAGTCAATCGAAAAGAAATGCTGGGAGATTCAAAAGCTGGTCCCCGACGCCAAAGTCGAGATTGCCCATGGGCAGATGACCTCGCACGAGCTGGAGAAGGCAATGATTGCGTTTGTATTAGGGCAAACCGACGTGCTGGTCTGCACAACGATTATCGAATCGGGGCTGGATATCCCTAACGCCAATACGATGATTATCAACGACGCGGACCGATTCGGGCTGGCGGAACTACATCAGTTGCGCGGCCGAGTTGGCAGATACAAGCACAGGGCATACGCGTATATGCTTCTTCCCGCGTCACGACCCATTACGCCAATCGCCTCAAAACGGCTCAAGGCCATCGAGGAATACTCGCATCTCGGCGCCGGTTTCAGGATTGCGCTGCGTGATTTGGAGATTCGCGGCGCGGGAAATATACTGGGCGCAGAGCAGTCGGGGCATATTCAAATGGTGGGTTATCAGATGTATTGCGAGTTATTGGCCAACACAGTGAGGCAAATGAAAGGCGAGCCGACGGAGACGACACCGACCGCCAACGTCGATTTGGGATTCGCGGCATATATCCCCAAAAATTATATCCCCGCCGACAGAATCCGGCTGGACGTGTATCGCAGAATAGCCGTGGCGAAAACCGCGGAAGAATTGAGTCATCTCGAAACTGAACTTGCGGACGTGTATGGCTCGCCGGGCGAGGAGGTAAAATCGCTTTTGAGCATCGCCGAGCTTCGCATCGCCGCGGACAAGCTGGATATAAATCGCATTGTGGCACACGGCGGCAATCTGGTATTCTCGTTTTCGGCGGACGCGGCTAAAAACGCGAAACGGCTGTTGAAGAACGTCGCGGCAAGATATACCGTCGCCGACGAGACAACCGTTTACCTGCATCTGCCGGAGAGTTGTTTCGAGCAACAGACACTTGTAAATTTTGTCCGAAAAATTTTAGGAGGAATAAAACGATGAGAAAAACGCTTGTCAGGTATTGCTGTATCACGGCCCTTCTTGGCCTTGCCGGGATTGTTCTGGCCGTCAGCCCGTCGGAAAAACAGCAGTTAGATAAATTCAAGGTATCGACTCTGAAAGGATTGCGAGGCGTGGCAGTCAAGGTAATAATTGTGCGGGATGACGCAAGCGTGCTGCCGTTTCTCAAAGAACAGGCCCTCCAGGGTGAAGTTGAGTTTGCTCTTCAAAACGCCGGTATCGAAATTGCCAGACCAACGCCTGAAGTCGGGCTTTACGTCGTGCTGGTCAAAGTAACTGCCGCGACTAATGATAATCTGAACTTCGCGATGCACATGCAGTCATCGCTTTTACAGATTGTTAATTTGTCGCGGGAAACAACTATAAAAACAGAAGCACAGACCTGGCCATCGTTCGGCCAGAGCAGGTTCGGCGTCACCTCCGTCGCAAACGCCAAAAGTACCATCGAAAAAGCCGTCAAAGAACAGGTAAAGGATTTCGCCAATGACTGGAAGGCGGCGAATCCAAAACAGCAACCATAAAACAATTTGGTATTGTAATCCTGCTGTTAGTCAAGTAAACTTTGGCCGCGATAAGAACTATTTACCGCAGAGAACACAGAGGTTAATAAATGTCTTCTCTGCGGACTCCGCGTGCTCCGCGGTGAACAGGTAGCCAACGGAATGGCAAGAAGAAGACAAAGAGATATATCGAATCAATGGTTCAACTTCACTCGCGACTCGTATCTGGAGCGAACGAGCCGGCCCGTCTATGCAATCGTTTATCTGCTGCCCTTCATAATCTTTTATGAGCTGGGGACGATATTCATCAATACCGACGTCCTCAGCCAGACCCAGATTCGCGTGGTAGCGTTCGTCTGGCTGCAGGAATTACTGCGATACCTGGGCTTCGGCGGCAAATTCCTCTGGGCGGCACCGGCATTAGTCGTTGTTGTCATACTGCTGGCTTACCAACTTGTTTCGAAAAAGCGATGGTGGGTTTCGTTCGGCGATATGCTGCCGATGACAATTGAGTGCGTTCTGTTAGCCATACCGCTTATCGTACTGAGCTTGTTTCTGAACAGCACGACCACACCCAAACACAGCCGGATTAACGACGTTACGCCGACGGCGATTGTTGTGCAGTGCGCGGCTGAACAAAACGCGGCGCCGGCAAAAACAAAATACCATCAGCCAAAGGCCACGGTTGTTGCGAAGCCAAAGCCACAATCATCACTGCTTGCCGATATCGTTACAGGTATCGGCGCAGGTATTTACGAAGAACTGCTGTTTCGACTGATTCTGATATGCGCCCTGATGCTGGTGCTGCAGGACGTGATTGGAGTAAATCAGCACAGTGCCGTCATCATCGCGGTGCTTGTTTCCGCCGGTCTTTTCGGCGCACATCATCACATAGATTTCCTGACCGGGCGGGCAAACCAAGGCGATTTGTTCGACTGGGCCAAGTTCGCATTCCGAACAACGGCAGGCGTGTATTTCGCCGCACTATTTGCCATACGCGGCTTCGGAATCACGGCGGGAACACACGCGTTTTACGACATAATCGCAACTTTGATTAACGCCCTGATGTTCCAGCGATAAAAATTGCGATATATCCGCCCGACCATAAAATTTTTTTATCAAAACCCCCTTCTGTTACCCGTTTAGAAATCGTGGTTTGCGTAATAATCGTCCTATAAGTATCGGAAACGCCCTTATCAATACTGATAATTGGCTTGAATTTTGTGCTTATTTTTTTGTATAATGAGGTTGTGGAACGGATTACAACAATAGATTTTAAGGCCTGAGGAACTATGGAATCGCCGCAAGTCAATGTAGCCATCGAGGAATTATCCTTCAGTTTATTCCAGAGACCATTACATCCGGAGCTGTTTAACATTTACGCCAGCAGACGGCTTAAAAGCGATAAGTACGAGTCGCTTATCTGGGTTACGGGCTGCACACATGTTGTGAGCGTTTTCGCGGGCGACGTATGCCTGGCCGAGGTCATCAGCACGCCAACCCAGATGCTGCCTGAGCGAGGACTTATTGAGCGTTTCCAGTTCCACGGCCCACGCTCTCACAAATGCACGCTCAGCAAAAACGTCAGTTATATGACCGACTTCCAGGTTGAGCGTCTCAGCGCAAATCTGTATCGGCAGAGCTTCGCCGACCTTGAGCGATTCGGCCGGGACCGGGGCGTATTCGTCAGGTTCCCCGAGCTTGAGATAGACGGCCTGCAGCCATTCTGCTACGTCGATTTCGAGGCGAGAAAAACCGAGCTTCACATTCATACTTTCGCCGCGTATCCCGACCAGATAGCGATTGTAAAAACGCAGTCGCTGTTCAACTTCCAGTAATAGTCGGATTGCCGGGCCGCGCATTACCCCTGCGAACTGAACAATCACTCCCGCTCTGCGCGTTATTTTCGAAATTACTCTTTACGCCTTTTTTTCGGCGTGGGTTTTGAGGACTTCGAGTTTTTCGCGGATTTCCTCGGCCATTCGGCTGTTGGGGAAATCGAGGATGATTTCCTGTCCCGTCGAAAGCGCCTTTGCCCATTGTTTTCCCGATATGGCCAATGAGAACTGGACGCCGAGATTGTGCAGTTTGGTGCGGAAGACGTCCCTCGCCCCTTCCTGCAGGGCGAGGCCCTCGTTGGGCGTAAGATACTGGTCAAGCTCCCGCAGGATTTCGATGCTCCGGTCGGTGGCCTGTCTTTTTACGGCGTCGTCCCAGGCATTGAGCAGTATCTTCTTGCGTTCCTCTTTCTTTTCAGCCAGCCGCTGTCCCATCGCCAAGGCCTTGTCGTTAGTTGGGTATTCCTTTATAAGCCGTTCAATTTGCACGCTGGCATTGGACCACTGATGGTCTTCTAAATGCTTCTCAATATGCGTTATCATCTGGCTCATTCTTTCGACGTCGGTGGCGTCGCGGTATTTGTCGGCCTGGACGTGAAGCTGGTCGGCGAGTTTTTTGTAGCCGGTGTTGTGAGCGATATCGTCGATGATTTCGTAAGCCGATTCAAAATCCTTTTGCTGCAACTTGTCAAAAACGGCATCTCTGAGAGTCTGGGTATCGCTGTCGCGGAAAGCGATTGTCTTGGCCATTTCGCTGACGTGAGTGCTGATGTTGACCTGATTGACGACCTGCCGGAGCTTCTCCAGCTCGTCGGCGACCTTATCCATTTTGGCACTGCTGTCATCAACGAGGTCGAGCATTTTCAGGGATGACACGAAGATGACTACCAGCGTAATCAAAGATAATATCGCCACAAGCAGCGAGATTGCGCTGGTAATCCCGGATGAGTCCTTCCCGAAAGAGCCCGCGACAAGCGCCACCAAAACAACGACAATCATCACGCCGTAGATTATGAACAGGTTTTTGAAACGCGCCAGCGGGTTGTTCTTTCCGAGATCCATAGCCGCTCCTTAAAAAATAAGTGCTGTCAGGAAACTGTATATTTATTATAATCCTTTTGCGACGACCTTGTCAACAACGCCAAAAACAGACAAAGGCAGATATACAGTTTAAAGGGAGGTATTGAAAATGGAAACTATCAGACAGTTAACCTTAATCACAGTCCTGTTGGCCGGTATGACAAACTCAGTCAAAGCAGCTATTGACCCAAACCAACAAACCGTAGTGGCGGGTAATAACAAATTCGCCTTTGAGCTTTACGGCAAACTCGAAAGCCAACAGGGCAATCTGTTCCTGTCGCCTTACAGCATATCGACGGCTTTGGCTATGACCTCCGCGGGAGCAAGAGGCCAAACAGAAAAACAGATGGCTGAGACACTTTGTTTTGCGCCTATGAAAAACGAGCAGTTTCACAAAATATTTGGTGAAGTCATTGGGCAATTGAACGCTTCGGGCAAAAAAGGCGGCTATGAACTGGTAGTGGCAAACGCCCTGTGGGGACAGAAGGACTATAAATTCCTGCCGGAGTTTTTGACGCTTGTGAGGGAAAATTACGGGGGTGATTTGCAACAGGTCGATTTCGTAAAGCAGACCGAGCCAGCCCGAAAGATAATTAACGCCTGGGTAGAAAACAAGACCAAAGACAAGATAAAGGAGCTAATCAAGCCGGGGATGCTCGATTCGACGACGCGACTGGTCCTGACTAACGCAATTTATTTCAAGGGCAAGTGGGCAAACCAATTCGCGCCCGTATTAACGAAGGATTCGCCGTTTATTCTTTTGGGAGGCGAAAAAGTCAACGTCCCGATGATGAACCAGACCGAAAAGTTCGGTTACAGGGAGGTCAACAACATACAGGTATTGGAGATGCCTTATGTGAATAATGACCTTTCGATGGTTGTTCTGCTGCCAAAGAAACTTGACGGCATCAGCGAGCTTGAGAAAGATTTGAATAATGACAACCTTGTCCGCTGGATTGACGACTTGCACAAGCGCAAAGTCCAGGTTTTTTTACCGAAGTTCAAGATGACAAGCGAATTTGAGCTTGCCCGGGTACTCGGCGCGATGGGGATGCCGATCGCCTTCTCAGACAAGGCGGATTTTTCCGGTATGAACGGCAACTATGAGCTTTCTATATCGGCAGTCGTTCACAAGGCATACGTTGACGTCAACGAGGAAGGCACAGAAGCGGCCGCTGCCACGGGCGTAGGAGTAATAGCGACCTCCATCGAGGCGCCGCCGCCTGTCTTTAAGGCAGACCACCCGTTTATCTTTTTGATTCGCGATAATCAGACAGGCAGCATCCTGTTTATGGGTAGAACCGCAAATCCCAAAAACGACTGACCTGGTGTTACTGTATTCTCAGCCCTGTTTTTCCTGCTGATAGATTACGAAGGAATACACTATCGTGAAAACTGCAACGACAACAGTCGGCACAAGTAGGAAAAACAGCACGTATTTCTGAAAGACGACACCGACAAGCGCCGCTATTCCGGCGACCTTGAAAAGCTTGCCGCCAACGCGGTGCGTCCTGGCCCAGACACGGTCGCTGCTCAGCGTCCACGGCGTCCGTATCCCGATAAACCAGTTGCGTTTCGCCCGCTCGCACAGGATGCCACAGTAAAAGAACAAAAGTCCTATGCCAACGGGGAGAACCACATTCGGGCTTATCTGAATACCGAGATTCCATAATATGATTTGATATTGCACCGCCAGCATAAAGACGCACATAAAAACAATAAATCCTTCGTAGTGAGGCCTGAATCTTTCGATATTGCGTCTCAGCGGGTCAAAATATGGAATGAAATATAAAATCACGGCCATCCCCGCCATTACGCACGGCGTTATAAACAATCCTGTGTCTTTGCCCATATAACCATCGACCTGTCCCTTTGCGTTCCAGTGCGTCGCCATCTGCGCCGGCATCCGCGGATAAAAGTAAAAGCTGATGACAAACGCAACGAGCAACAGGCCGATAACGACAAGCAATTGTTTGGTAATCTTCATTGGTTTTTCCTCACTTTATGTAATACCCCGACACCCGCCATTGCCCGTCTGGTTCCAGCATCGGCGTGACGGTCTCGACAGCGCTGCGCTTATTTTCAAACGAGGTTTCAAACTGGATTATCACGTACTTTCCATCCGGTGCACCCGGCACCTCCGTTGTGTATGTGCTGTTCTTTACCTCTCTCGAAAGCGTTTTTCCCAGCGGCTTTCGCACCGGCTCAATCGCTCGTTCCCACTTGTCCTCACTTACATTGTTCCTGAAATACTCAGCGGCTTGTGCCCAGCTTTGGCCGTATGCACCATCGTCCACCAATTGAAGCCAGGATTTCGCCGCCTCGACCGCGGCAGTTATTGCCTGTGCATCTTTGGCCTGTTGTTGGGGCGCTGTTTCTGAAACCTTCTTGAGAACATAGTATTGGGGTTTTTGATGCCTGATGGTTACGTCACCGCTAAACCACGGCAGGAACAAATACTCCGTCCCATTTATATTTTTTATTTCGTATTCGGCCCTGACTTCACTTGCACTGTCGATAACCCATCCCTTCGTCCAAAACCAGCCGAGAGTTGTCGTTCCATCAGAATTGAACTCCATATCTTTCAGGAATAAATCACCCTGCCATTGCTTCTTGTCCGGATTGAATTCGTTGATCTTTCTGACGTAATCAACGCTCACCCATTTACCGATAAGTTCCGGCTCACTGATAAACGCACTTTTCATCTTGTCCGTCCAGGTCGGCATCGGGCTTTTAGGCAGCAGCACCGGCAGCAATACCAATAGGCCGGTCAATAGCGAAAGAACTACCGCCAGAATCACAACGAACCTTGCTGAAACCTTTTTGGCAGGGATATCCCTCTTCTCGCCGGCAAGCTCCGCATACTCCGAAGGCGGCCCCATTTCCGTAATAATCGCCTGATAGTTTTCCCACGTCCGCTGCCGGGGTGCCAGCTCCGTGAACCGGCGGTCGAGATGACTTCGCACGTCCTCTATGATTCTTTCAACGTTCGGCTGACTCGATTCTGCGAGTACGTCCTCTATCTGTTTGAGGTATTGCTCTCTTAGCCGAAGCCAGTCCTTATCCTCTAAATTTATTGCGCTCATATTCTAAACTCCTTTCCTGACTTGCTGGATACTCTCAATTATTCTGTCCCAGTGTTTGTTCATATCTTCAAGGGCCTTTTGGCCGGCCTCGGTAAGCTTAAAATACTTTCTCGGCGGGCCATCAGTCGAAGGCTGTGAGTAGCTCGCCACCAGACCATCGGCTTCCAGGCGGGCAAGAACCGGATAGATATTGCCCTCTCGAATCTGTAACCCTTCGATGCGTTTCATTGTCTGCACCATTTCGTAGCCGTGAGAAGGGCCGCGATTAAGAAGGTTCAGCACAACGATATCCAATAGTCCTTTGCGAAGCTGCGTCTGCCAGTTTTCAAGATTCATTTTCTTATTCCAACATCCATTTGCTTAACCATAATCAAAATCTACATCTTTCCAGTATACCATATTGCAGTATATCGTCTTGTCAAGAAGATTTTTATCAATTTTTTCAAAAAAGTGGTCTTCGATATTCCTACCTCTACTTTGTTGTTTTGGTTTTGGGTCATATCAAGCCCAGTTTTTCTTACTGAAACCGGGGATGCGTTGCTTTTTGTCAACATAACTGTTGGCATATCGCAACCTAAGGCGGGAAATAGCCACAGCAAGTTGTAAACGGAAAATGGCAGGTAACCGTGAATTGAGAACGGCAACCAACTGTTGCTTTTTGACAACGTCCGGCCATAGTCGGCAAATCGGTTGCACTCATAAATAGTCAAACAAAACTCAAGGTCAATACAACAAACGGGGCTTGTGAACCATTATCACAACCAGAAAATCGTCGCAACAAATAATAATTAAATTCGCAAACGGGTATGCGTTTTGCACGTATAAAATAGAGACAGTGCCGATGACGGAACAGCCGGCAATGCCAATCGAGATTTTACGAGGGTACTGAGATGGATGAAGCACGGCTGGCAGACGAGTTAAACGAACTGGTTAAGCAATTCGGAGGCGCTGCAGACCCCACCTCCAAACGCCTTGAACTTCTGGCCAAACAGGCCGAGGTAAACCAGAAAGAGCTTCAGGCAAGCGTCGATTGCCTGCGAGAATCGCTCGATTACCTGCGGGTTTGCATCAAATACCTGCTGTTGGATATAGAGGCCACCCGCCGGGAAAATGACTACCTGCAAAAGCTGCTCCAGGATAAAGACCGGGAAGAGTAACCCCGCCGGCCACACAATCACCCTTTGCCAGCAACTTCCTGTTTTTTTACCGCAATGTTTATCACTTGTGCTGTTTCCGATTTTTCGTTCGTGTCATTCCGGGCTTGACCCGGAATCCAAACTCAAGATTCTGGATTCCCGCTTTCGCGGGAATGACAGAAAAGGAATACGACCTTTTAGGAACAGCACTATTTTCCAGATGGCGCCACGGGCATCGGTTGGCCTGGCGTACTTTGCGGCGTGGGCTGCTTCTGCGGCATACCCTGATTCATCTGGCCTGGCTGCTGCTGCATCTGTTGCTGCATAATCATCTGAAACGCCATCATCATCTCCGAAAGGTGCTCTTTGGGTAACGCGAAATCGATGGCCAATGAGCCGTTATCGACTTTGGCCGCGAAGACAAGATTGCTCTTGCTGGGTACATCAGGCATCGTAAATGGCATTGGCGCAAAGGCCTGCATCATTTTCATCAGGCGCAGATAATTATAGGTAACTATCGCGTCCTTGCTGCCAGCGTCCGGGATAATCGACATCGCTTTTTGCATTTCCGAGCAAACCTGTGCCGGCGTGCCTGTCTTTACCTGGTCGATGAGTTTGTAAATGGCGTTGGGGTCGTTCGATATCCTGCATACCCATAAGCCGTTGACAATCGCCCAGCGGTATTCAAATCCGCTGCCATACATAGCTTCGAGCATTTTGCCCTCGGGCGAGTTGGTATCGGCAAATTTCATAGACAACTTCGCGACATCTATCGGAACGCCCTTGTAATCCTCTGCGCCGCGTCTGACCGCAAAGCTGGTTTCCATACCCATACTCTTGTAGAAGTCGTTAAATGCGCTGCCGGTCCAGAGCTTGATAAATTCATCACTAACTTTGTTAAACCGGTTGACATCTTTGACTTCGAGGACATATTTTACGTCGAAGAACGGTTTTGCATTGGGGTCAACCTTGAACGAGCAAACAATAAAGTCGCCAATTGAATCAGCGCAATCATCGAGGAGCTTTTTAGTTTTAACGATGTTCGGGTCGTTGGCGTCTTTTCCTGCCATTATCGCCATCAGGTCAATGGCCCTGGCGTTGAGTTTTTTATACGCGGGATGATTTATCCGCACGACTAAATTCATCGCTGCGCCGTCCTCGGTGTAGCCGATAAGCGGGTTATTCTTAGGGGCGCCATCAGCGACGAGCATCCCCGCCATTTCGGTGGCGGGCAGGGCATCCAAACCAACCCTGAAATTGAGCACGGCCGGTTTCGGATTGCAGGAAAGCGTAACCGACTTTGACTGCTGCATAAAATCTTTGGCGTAACCGGCGAAGGCGTTCATAAGGCCGGCCATAAACGCCGGGCTTTTTTGCGCCTGTGCCTTTTGAGTTTTCATGGAATCAATCCGAGCATCAAGTTGGGCAATAATCGGGTTGTTGGGGTCTTTTGCGGCCATCTGCTGTTTGGTCTTTTCGAGATTGTCGATTTGTGACTGGATGGCCATTCCCGGATCGGCTAAGTTTTTTCTCATTTCCTCCAGGCCGTCGGAAATTTGCGTTTTGTAAACCGACGAGATTTTCACCATATTCGCGTAGACCCATATCGGCTCAGAAGATGACTGTTTGGCCTGAGCGGCATCGAGAGACGCCATCAGTCCTGCCACTTTTTCACCTGAAAGCGAACGGACCATCACGCCGAGTTTGCGATAATCGTGCGACATCATCGCAAACGAGCCGACCTTGCTGATGAAGAATTGTCCTGAAGGACCCATTCCGACGGCTGATATGCCATTGGCGTCGGGTTGGCTGACACGGAAGTTGGGGTCGGCAAGCTGGGCATAATCGGTGACGGGCAGCAGGATGTATATATCCGGCTCCGTCTGGCCTGATTCGGCTGTTGCGAATGCCGCGAAACTTCCATTGACGTCAAACCCTTTTAGTTCGGGATTGCCGAACATCATACCGAGTTGGCCCTTAATAAGACCTGCTGTTGAAACCGGCATCGGGCCAAGCCCCATCATATACTGGTCAAGATTGCCGGTGGTTTGATTGAGATTGTTAATCCTGACGCAGAAAATAGTGTCCGCGGGAATTATACTGAGCACCGCATCGCCTTTATCGGCCCCCTGCACCAATACGGGAACGCATAAAGCTAATATGATTGCTGCGAGTGTTGTTGAAATCGTGTGTCTGAACATTGTATTGCCTCCCTAATTTAATTGTTTTATTTTTTATGTGGACGAGTTCAACTTCGCGATATTTATACACACAAAATGCTTGCCCTGCAAGAAAATCGTGGGGAATCCCGGAGTAAGGAATTTTCAGGTTGAAAAATAGTATGGGAATTATGCCCTTGACAAACGAAGATACAGAATCTACGATACAGTTAAATAAACACAAAAAATGGAAACGGAAATAGAAATTTTGAAGCGTGAGAACGCAGAGCTTAAAGCTAAGGTAGCGGAGCTGGAGGCGCAGATAGAAGTTCTCAAAGCGGAGAAAAATATATGTCCTTAACTTTGATAACTTAATGAGAATTGCGCATTTAAGGAGAATACTGTGAGTGTGATAACGGATATATTGAAAGAAATTCCGCTTTCTGCCGTCCTTAAAGAGCGATTGACTCAACTTGAAACGGAGATGGCGGTTTTGAAGTCCGAAAATGAGGTTTTGAAATCTAAGAATAAGGTTTTGGAAGCGGAGAATATAGAGCTTAAAACGAAACTCCAAAAGATAGAAGGCGATAAAGCCATTCACGGCTATAATTGTCCCTACTGTCAACAACCCAAAGGCAAACTTCTCGATATACGACCTGATGGACATTTTGGAAGGCTTGGCGTAAAAAGACATTATTATCAATGTGAGAATTGTGGCAAAAAATACGATGAGCAAAAAAGGCCTAAATGATAAAACGGTATTCATTAGCATACCGCTTTCTTATATGTTAATCGTTTGCCGTCCGCTCCCATTATAGCAGCTTCGGCCCGTGTACCGTCATTTACTTCCCGATGATTCCAGCGAAAACAGAATTCATCACAGTATCTATCTAAGTGTTGTTTTGAAATGTGATGAAATACGCCGTGAACACCGCGCTTAAGCAATGAAAAATATGATTCTGCTGTGTTGGTGCTAATACTTCCCCTTGTGTATTCCCCGTGCGAATGTCTTACGACGTGATGCCCACCAACAAACTCTTTGCCGATACCGTGATATGCACACCATTCATCGGTCATAATCATAGATTCTTTATCGACGTTTTCCCTGATTGCTGTTTTCAAAGTAGCAGCGTCAACACGCTCTATGGGTTTGGATACGGCGTTTCCCTCTCTTTGAACGAGAACCATTACAGGGGTTTTTGGTGTGCCGCGTCCCCGTGTATGCTTTTTATGTTTGTCGTTACGGGGATTGCAACCTATATACGTCTCATCGACTTCGATAATACCTTTGAGAGAACGTGCCGACGGTTTCCCTGCCATTGCCGCCCTGATTCTATGAGCAAGAAACCACGCGGCCCGATAAGTATGCAACCCCAAATTCCTTTGAAGTTGTAGGGCCGATACGCCCTTTTTATGGGAACACATAGAATAGAACGCTTGAACCCACTGGCGAAGGGTAATATGGCTACGGTGCATTATCGTCCCAACTGTTACCGTGAATTGCTGACGGCAATCGTTGCACCGGATAACACCGTCCCTAACCTTATCAGATTTGGCCTGTATTCGCACTACCCGCATACTGCCACAATGGGGGCAGGCGGGGCCTTTAGGCCAACGTATGCCCTCAAGGATAGCCCTTGCTTCGTCCTCGGTTAAACGCCCTACATCTATTGAGGCCATTTCGCTCAATTTGTCAAATTTCGGCGGTTTATATTTCATATTTAACTCCTTAAATATGCTTAACTTACATTACAAAATAGCATATTAGATTTCGTTTGTCAAGGGCATAATTTCCAATAGTATTAGATAGCACTTATGATTTTAGCAAAAACGCAAAAAACTTTGATGAAAAACGGACGGATAAACGTTACAGGTTGCCCAGATTAACGAAGATGGGCAAGTGAGGAAAGATAGGGTAGGGTGAAAAAAATTTTCATCTCAAAAAGTGCTCAAAAAGTGAGGCAAAACGGGGTCAAATTGATGAAAAGTGAGGTCATTTTGACAAAAAGTGAGCCGAAATGCGCGCGTTTTGATAGGTTTTGATACCCTTTTTCGAGTTTGATATATTAGCGGAATTAATAGTAAATCTGGGCGGTTTAGACGCTGATTACGCAGGTTTCGCTGTTTTTTTGCCACAGATTGCACTGATGGACACTGATTTTTTCACCACGAAGTCACAAAGAAACACGAAGTTTTCGGCCAGGGATGTGTACTCGACACGACCAATTCTCCAAACGCTGTTTGTGCGATTAGTCCGTATCTCGTCCACAAGGTCAACTACGTTGCCCTTCGGCAAAATGCCGGCGCTGGCCGAAAGTATATAAGTATATGCGTATATACTTATGGAGTGCTCCAATAGTTAAGGTTTTCAGGGCGAAGTTTTCGAGATGGGGATTTTGCTGTTATCGCCTTAGGGCGTTAAGGTTTTTTGCCCTGCCGGTTTTATCAAACCACAGATTACACAGATAGACACTGATTCTAATTGCCACAAAAAGGCACAAAAGGTTTTTAGACGCGGACTACGCAGAGAACGCTGTTTTTAAGATGAAAACGGGGGATTTAGTTGGCGACCCGTGCCCAGTGGCTCGAAAAACCTCTCACCGCACCTCTGGCAAACCATATTCCTCTAAAACCTGCTGTGTCAAATTTTCCGACAAAGCGTGGTCGCCGCACTTCTCCATAAACGCCCTGTATAATTCCTCTTTTATCTGGCGTGCGTAAATCTCGTAATCTTTTACCGCCTTTTTTATTACTATTGCGCTATCCGGCACTTTTACTATCTGTTCATCTTCTTGCTTCGCATACACTATATACTTTGCCTTCTCAATCGACCGAACCTCCATCAAATGATTCCCCTCTGCGTCGCATATCTCCTGCACCCCAATTCCCCTCTCACCTAATTTTATCCCTTCCGCCCCTATTCCTATCTCTTCCCATTTTGTCTTTGGGCCTGCTTGAGCAAATGCATCGGGGAATCTCTTCACTCCGCTCGGCAATATCTCCTCCGTAACTTCCTCTTTCAATTTCCCCAAATCATGCTCTATTCGTTTCTTCTTCTTTACCGTCCGCATCTTCGGCAACGAAAGCCGCTCCCCGACTAGTTCGCATAGGCCATTGTAGAGAGGCTTGAGATACTTCTTTGGGTCAAGCCCCAAAGCTTTAAGGACAAGGCTATCCATCCTCTGCCGGTCAGGCATCTTGACTTCTTCAAAGATAGCTTTGATGGAGCGGGCGATAAGGGTGTCGAATGCTTGAATGATTTCCTTGGCTTGTTTATTTGTAAGTTGTGTCACATCAGGGATTATTAGATAGTCTTGTGTTTCCTCTACCGTTGTATCGAGAGCACCGTCACCGAGGTTTACTCTACCACCTAATTCTATAGATAAGGAAAACAATGAGCAATTCATCAGGCCAGCAAGAGCCTTTGTGTCAACCTTGTCTTTCTGAATTACTTGGTAAAGCCTTTGATCTGCAAGTAATCTATCTGGTGAGAACCTTTGTAGATGTTTTACATCATAAGATTTAGTCCAAAAAATTTGAACCAAATCAGCCTCTGGCAACACCCACCATCCTGGTTTTCTATTTCTTACCGTTGGCACATCCGGCCAAGGGACGCCATCCTTTGTTTTTTGTTTCTCTCCCCACTCTATATACTTCAAAGCTCTGGTTTTTCCCTCCCGGCGTAAATCCTCTTTGGTCTTTTTACACAAGAATACTTTAGTGGTAAGCTTAGCAAGGTCAATCAAAATGCCTTCAAATTCTTTTGGTGATTTGAGTACAGGCTTTAAAAATTCCTCCTCAATACCCCAGTGTTTTATTTCGTCATCCTTCAAATAGAAAAACTCATTTATACCGGTTGTAAAACCCCTGCATATTTCAGCCACTTTTTGCAACGGCACAAGTTTATCCGCGCACTTCTCTAATATCTCAAAATAAATATCAGGCCCGCGCAGATATTGCCCCCACTTTACCGTCTGCTCTGTCGTCTCAACTTCTTCCTTCAAATCCTTTTGTTTGATTATTCTCACCCGAATCTCATCATCCTCGTATGAGACAATTTCAGGCTGTTTTACATATTTCGCGTCTATCCTTTCAAACTTTTTAAATCTTTCACGCCTTTCTAATTTGTCAAACCCGGTCTTTCCAAAGTTCTCTGCGCTAACACCTAGTTCTTCTATTCTTTCAACAAATCTGCTTATAGCGTCCCATCTTGCCTGTGTATCAGTCAAGGCGTCCTGCGGGAATAATTCCTCCAATTTCTTTTTCACCTTCACGAAGTAAACAGGATTCTTTTCTATCTCTTCTTTATCATCGCATCTTTCTAAAATCGCAAAAACCGTATTAACTGCCGATTGCTCAAACCACGGCTCGCACCTGCTCTCAAAAACACCCACTAATTTAAACTTCGAAAGGAAAAACTTCTGCAATTCATACCCATATGCGACATCTAACCAAGAATTGCTTGTAATAAATCCCATTCGCCCGCCCGGCTTCAGGTGCGCCGCCGCGTGAAAAAACATATAAGCGTAAATATCGGCCTGTCCTGATAGGGCAAGTTCTACATTCCCTTTCTTGTCAACATTCAGAAAAAGGGCGCTGTATTCATTTTTCCAGTTTTGATATAATGCTTGGGCTATTTTATTTTTATAGCTTGGGTCAGCTTTCTCTATCTCTCCCTGACTAATAAATGGGAAATTTCCCACCAGTGCATCGAACTTCGGAATTTTGACGCGTATTCGTTCCCCAGCTTTTATCGTTTTCTTTGCAGGCGGAAATTCAAACTCCTCACCCGGTGATACATCAAAAAAGTCCTTCGATAAAATACGCGGAAAATTCAGATAATCACTCAAATCCTGTCTGCAAAGATTTATCGTCGCTAATTCTGCCGGAAATCCTGCTATGTCAAACCCCCAAATCTGATTGAGCAATTCGTGATGTGCCTGCCTTTTTGCCCCCAGATGTCGCAACCGATTATAGCTGCGAATTAAAAATGTCCCCGTTCCGCATGTCGGGTCCATAATATTTGCATCACCACTATTCACACAAAACGCGATTACCAAATCCGCTAATCGGTCAGGTGTAAAATATTGTCCTAAAGTATGTCGCGCATCCTCCGGCACTAATTTTTCTAAAACATTACCCACCACGTCTAACGGCACTTGTTCGAAACTCCAGTGGGTAAGTTTATCCGTAAGGTCTATCACCACATCTGCCGTATCTCTTGAAAGCTCTATTTCGTCTGTAATGTCCGACTCAAATATCGCCTGATAATCCACCTCTAATGCTGCCTGAAACATCGCACGCATACGTTTCATTGCGGCCTTGTAGTTGTCACCCTTCAGAGCCATTTTCTGAAGATTTTGGTTTTGTCGCCGAAGGGTTAGATAAAACAGAACCTTTCCTATTATCTTGTATGCTATCTGTTGTGAAAGTGTCTGCCAGTAATCCTGGTCGTATTTAGAAACTCCCTGCTTAGCCGCCCATGCCTTCAATCTCTTGGCAAATCCCCTGTTCGCCATTGCCCTGTTTATATCTGCTAAAAGCGAACTTGCCATTTTCTCAGAAGCAGCTCCAACCATTCCAACGAAAACTGTCGCGTCTGCTACTGGTATATTTATCTTCTCTTCCTCGTAAAGTCGCCCAAGGTCAGATACTATTTTCCGACACCTCTCTCTGAGACAATCCGCTTTCTGTCTGTCCCTGATATCTTCTACTTTTGTAATTTGGGTATCAGTATCGTATTCTCGAACTTTATCGTTCTCGTTGACAGTCGCCTTTGTTTTTTCAGGCGTTTTCCAGATTATCGCCGTTTGCATATTCCATGTAACAAAGAACTTCGCTCCGATTATCTGGGCTTTTTGCACTGCGTCCTTTAATAAATCCTTGTCCCTCGCATCTGTCTTTGGTGTTTTCAGTTCCCATCCGCAAAATGGCCGTAAACTTTCAAAATCCAACGTCAGTAAAACATCAGGAAATTTTACGGTAGGTAACCCATAGAGCCCCGAATCATTGATGGCGTTCTCAAAAGGCAATCCGCCTTCTTTCAACTGCTCTTTTATCCACGAGATTACCTGCCCCGCAAATTCCCGCTCATTCGCCTTTGTTTTTGCCATCCTTCATAACTCCATCGACTTTAATTCTCCCCAATTTCCCGACCCCACAATACCGCAAGGACTGTCTTACGTCAATAAACGTGTTTACCCGCCGTGAAACGGCGGGCTAAATATAACGGCAATAAAGTAACCCCGCCACTCGCTAAGAGCGAAGATGGCGGGGCTAAATACGGATGAGGATTTGAGATTTGAGAAAACTGCGCCGCCGTACCGGCGGCGGCTAAACAACCCAAGGTGAAACCTGGGGCTAAATATGGGTCCCCGGCAGAAGACCCCCGGCCAAAGACATGCTGGGGCAGGCAAGGGAGCTAACCCCGAGGACCTTCGCTACGCTACGGGAGATACTACAACTAATGTGTGTTTTTTATGGGGAAAAGGGATATTTAGCCGGAAAGTCGGGGGATGATTTGGCCGATATCAAGGCAGGATTAGCAGGGTATAGTCCGGTACTCGTCTCGGCATAGGCAAAAGTGTGTCTAATTAACTTGCCTAAGCACAGATAATGCCGGAAATAACCCCGATATAGACGGGCCGAGCCGTAGCCGGGAATGAACAACGAAACCGATTCGGCAATAGAATATATATATAAGGAAAGTCCTGTGTAACAGGCGGCAATCATTGACAGGACGAGCAAACAGGGTAGAATAGCAACTGCGGAGAACACAAAGGGTCGAGGCGTTTAACAAACTTTGAATAATGCAAACTCGAGGTAAAAGATGTTTGAGCGATTTACAGACAGGGCACGCAAGGTGATGGCGCTGGCCAATCAGGAAGCACAGCGTTTTAACCACGAATACATCGGGACCGAGCACATCCTTCTGGGTTTGGTAAAGGAAGGAAGCGGCGTCGGCGCAACCGTTCTTAAAAACTTAGACGTGGATATAAAGAAGCTGCGCCTCGAGGTTGAGAAGCTCGTCAAGAGCGGCCCGGATATGGTTACGATGGGCAAACTCCCTCATACGCCACGCGCCAAGAAAGTAATCGAATTCGCAATCGAGGAGGCGCGGTCGCTGAATCATAATTATGTCGGGACGGAGCACCTGTTGTTGGGCCTGTTGCGCGAGACCGAAGGCATCGCGGCACAGGTAATGATGAATCTTGGTCTTCGGCTGGAAGACGTTCGCCAGGAAGTGCTGAATCTGCTTGGGGCGGGGGTCGATACGAATGAGCCGACAGGACTTGATATGAAGATGGGCGGACCTGCGGCAATGGCGGGCAAACCTAAGAGCAAGACGCCGGCGCTCGATAGTTTCGGCAGGGACCTGACGCAATTAGCCATCGACGGCGAGCTTGACCCGGTCATCGGCAGAAAACGCGAGATAGAGCGTCTGATTCAGATACTGTGCAGACGCACAAAGAACAACCCTGTGCTGCTGGGCGAGGCGGGCGTGGGCAAAACCGCAATAGTCGAAGGATTAGGCCAGCAGATAATCAACAAACAGGTGCCGGAGATTCTGAAAGACAAACGCATCGTCGTGCTCGACCTTGCGATGATGGTAGCAGGGACAAAATACCGGGGACAATTCGAGGAGCGAATAAAGGCCGTAATCAACGAGGTCCGAAGAGCCAAAAGCGTAATATTATTTATCGATGAGTTGCATACGCTGGTCGGCGCGGGCGGCGCGGAAGGCGCAATCGACGCATCGAACGTTCTTAAGCCCGCCCTTGCCAGAGGCGAGGTGCAGTGCATAGGCGCCACCACCCTCGATGAGTACAGAAAGCACATCGAGAAGGACGGCGCACTTGAGCGGAGATTCCAAACCATTATCGTCGAACCGCCCTCAAAAGAAGAGACGGTCGATATACTCAGGGGACTTCAGGACCGCTACGAGGCGCACCACAGGGTCAAGTTCACCGATGAGGCGCTGTTCCAGGCGGTAGAGCTGTCGACGCGGTATATCACCGGCAGATGCCTGCCCGACAAGGCAATTGACGTTGTCGATGAGGCAGGCGCGAGGGTCCGGCTGAAAAATATGGCCCCCCCGCCAAATATGGCGGCGCTTGAGGAAAAAATCGAAAAGCTCCAGCGTGAAAAGGACGAGGCGGTTCGCAACGCCGACTATGAACGCGCGGCGTCGCTGAGAGACGAAGCCCAGCAATTGCTCAACGAAAAGACACAAATGCAGAAGAACTGGTACGAGGAAAACAAGGAGGCGACGGGCATAGTTGACCCGGAGATAATCGCCGAGGTCGTAAGCAATATGACAGGCGTGCCTTTGACGCGGCTGGAGAAAAAAGAGACGCAGCGACTTCTCGAGCTTGAGGCGGAGATACACAAGCAGGTCGTTTCGCAGGATGACGCAGTGGCTGCAATCGCCAAAGCGGTTCGTCGCAGCAGAAGCGGAATGAAAGACCCCAACCGCCCGATGGGCTGCTTTATCTTCTTAGGCCCCAGCGGCGTGGGCAAGACGCTGCTGGCGCAGGCGCTGGCGGAATTTATGTTCAGCGACAGAAACGCCCTTGTCCGGCTGGATATGAGCGAGTTTATGGAAAAGCACAACGTCAGCCGGCTCGTGGGCGCTCCCCCGGGATACGTCGGCTACGAAGAGGGCGGCCAGCTCACCGAGAGAATCAGACGCAGACCATACTCAGTGCTGCTGCTCGATGAAATCGAAAAAGCGCATCCGGACGTTTACAACATCCTGCTGCAAATAATGGATGAGGGCCGGCTGACCGACAGCTTCGGCAGAATCATCGACTTCAAGAACGTTGTCGTCATTATGACAAGCAACATCGGCGCCGAGCTGATTAAGAACAACAGCGGGTTTGGCTTCGGCAAAAAGACCCCCGAGGCAAACTATGAGAAGATGAGGGATATGCTCCATAAAGAGGTCGAGCGTCACTTCAGACCTGAGTTCCTCAACCGCGTCGACGACATAATTGTTTTCAAGCCGCTCTCAAAGGAAAACCTGCGAACGATAGTCGATTACGAGCTTGTCAAGGTATTCAAACGGCTGACCGAGCACGGTCTCAAGCTCGAACTGACCGACGGGGCCAAGGAATTCGTCATAGAGAAGGGTTACAACCCCGAATTCGGCGCTCGGCCGCTACGAAGAGCCATCGAGCACTACATAGAAGACCCGCTGGCAGAAGCGGTGCTGCGAGGCGAATTCAAGGGCAAGAACGTCGTCAAAATCGACGTGCAGGACGAGGAGCACCTCAAGCTCGAAGGATTCGAAATACCTCAGCCGGCCAAGAACGAAAAGGCGGTTGTCTAAACCGAAGCCGTATAGGCAAGGTCTTTTCGGCTAACCCGCTGAAGAGCGATTATTTGGGCGTCAATTCCAGCTCCATCGGCGTTTGCTGGCCCGCGATAAGCTTGTCGAAACTTGCCTTGTCCATCCACTCGATACGACCGTCAAACCGAAGCACAATCGCCCCGGGACGGGAAAACAGGGAACGATAGTTTTTTATCGCATAAGCAAGAATAGTATCCGGTGGCGAATCGAACGTTATCCATCTTGCCCGGTAGTTCAAATTGCCGAGACGTGGCCCCCCAGCGAAGGTTTCTATAATCCCGTCCACGTACGATTCGGGCGGTATCGAGCCGTTCTTCTGCTTGTAGTCGCTGACCACCCGCCCTAAACTTTCCATCGCCCGCATCGACTCGGAACGGTTAACCAGATTTTTCAACTCAACCATCCCGACGACCGCCGCGACAGTAACTACCATCACGACAGTAAAATTCGCCAGAATCCGTTTTTGTAGTTTGTTCATATCCTTACCGCCTGTGTTTTACCCTGCGATAGTATTCTCACCTGCCCCCCTTCAACAACCAATTTGCCTTCAGCGAACAGTTGAATTGCCTCCGGATAAGCGATGCACTCCTGCTCGAATACCCTTGCGGCCAGCGTATCCGGCGTGTCATCATCTTTCACGGGGCAGCACCGCTGAACGATAACAGGCCCGCTGTCGTATTCGTTTGTGCAAAAATGCACGGTGCAGCCGCTGACTTTGCACCCCGCCTTCAAAACCGCCTCGTGAACGTGATGTCCCCACATTCCCTGCCCGCCGAAACTCGGCAAAAGCGCCGGATGTATGTTCATCACCCTGTTCTCAAAACGTGACGGAATCTTCCAAAGGCAAAGCCAGCCCCCCTGCACAACAAGGTCAACCTTCGCGGCAACCAACTCCCGCTCAATCGCTTTGCTGAACTCATCTATATCAGGATGGTCCTTGGTGCGAATAATTTTCACATTCATACCGACGGTATTGGCCCTTTCGACGCCGGCGACGGCTGAACGCGAGCTTATCACGACAGCGACATGGGCATTCAGCGTCCCCTTGCTGATACAGTCAACGAGATTCATCAGGGTCGTGCCGCCGCCGCTTATGAGCACACCGAGTCGAACGGGTTTTACTTTTTTGGCTCCCTCAATCTTCATCTCGACATCCTTTTTACCATCGAGGGCGCGATTTACAAGTTCGTCGGCCTGTTTGTTGTCCTCCCTGAAGATATGTCGGACCTGCCAGCCCTCAAATTCGCCAAGCATGGCGATAGTTTGAGCAAAAAGGGGTCTTATATTGTTGCTTTTTACCTTGTATTGCCCGTTTACCTGCCTGACTAACAATTCGCTGTCGCTGTAAACTGTGATTTGTCCCGCCCCAAGCGACCTTGCCGCCTCAAGGGCTTTGTGAATAGCGGTGTATTCGGCGACGTTGTTGGTCGCTTCGCCAAGGAAAAACGCCCTGGCCTGCAATTTCCTGCCCCGTGAGTCGGTCAGCACAAACGCCGATGCGGCAGGCCCGGGATTGCCTCTGCTTCCGCCGTCGATGTGAGCGATTATACTCTCTGCCAATGTACTGCCTCCACAATTTATTCCGAATTGAGAATTTAGAATTAAGAGCTTAGAATTTAAAACTCGGCGGGTGTTCGTCTTTATGACTTCTTAATTCTTAATTCTTAATTCGTTTATTCCTGCGAAGGGACGAGCACCAGAATCCTCGTGCAGTTGGGACAGCGAATTATATCGTCTTTGGTCATAAGCTGATTGACACACTCGTCAGTGACGCCCATAAAGCAGCCCCCGCAGGTGTAAGCGCCCGTCCTGCCCTGGTTCTGCTCGATAATGGCGACTGCCTCGCCGTCGTATGTCTCGGCGACACGCTTGAAGATTCCCAGTTGCTCGGCGGGCACCTGCCTGGCCGCCTCATCCCACTCGCACTGAATCTGGTCTGTCTCGGCTTCGTACTTGGTCGCCAACTGCTCCGACTCCTTGCGGACCTGATCGAGTTTCCCTTTTTGCTCATCAATCTGCTGCTGGATTTTCTGGCTCTCCGCGTTGTCAACCTCGATATCCTTCATCAGATCGAGAATCTGGGACTCGATTTTGGAATTGTCGGCCCTGGTCGTGTTTAACTGCGTCAACACCGCCGCGTACTCTTTGTTTGTCCTGGCCGTATTCAGCGACGCCCTTAACTTGGCAATATCCGCGTCCCGGGTCTTAAGCTCAAGCTCGAGACGGTCTGATTGTATCGTTGTGAGTTGAATTTCTTCTTTCTTTGCTTCGAGGGCGTTTTGAAGCGTGCGAATCTGATTTTCCTGTATGATGACGTTTCTTCTGCATCTGGCAAGCTTCGCTTTGGCCGCCCGCAGGCGGTTTTCCACGCTCTGAAGCTTTACCATCGCCTGTAATACCGAACCCATCTATTGCCTTTCAAAATTGCACTCCAGCTTTTCAAACTTACAATTATGCGCGACTTCGCCGATTTCTGCAACCGGTTTTATGATTTTTTTTGACGGGCGCCATTGCCGGTTCGCGAACGAAAATTTACCGAAGATAACTTAGAATTTCGCCTCGCCGCACCACCAGTCCTCGGCGGTAATCGGAAAACCGCGATTAGACACCTCGCAAAAGGTCTGATATACCCGTCCGGTGAAAAATACCGCCGGCGGATACCTGCGACACTCGCCCTGCTTCATCTGTGCCCCGTGCTCAGCAAGCTGACTCCACCACTTGCAATCCCTGCAATATGTATAAGTGTGTTTCATTTCCTCTCCCTATAATGCAAATTCCCTATATTCATTTTTCAATCAAACGGCAAAAAATTAAACTCGCGGAGCTAATTATAGGACTTTCTTCCCGCAGAAAGCAAGGGGAGACAGAGAAAATTTTCTATGAAGTGAAACCCCTTTTAAAAATCTATGCCCAGAAACCACTGCAGAGCCGTTCAATATCTCTGGTCACGATATCCGCTATGACGGGGTCGCTGATGTCATTAAACCCTTCTGAGAAGCTATGACTGCTTTGGGATGGCCTTACGGCCACTGGCAAGCCGGGAGATGGAGCGAGATTAACCGGTTCGGGGCTGCCCGGCCCTTTACGACGCATGACGGTCACCCGACGCTGCTCCGCCATTATATCTTCCGCAAGGTCAAAACGCGGGATATCAGTATCGCTAACACCCTCGCCTTTGCCCGCTGGACTGGCAGCTCCGGGGATAATGTCCTTTGCTCGCAAAATAGGCCCGCCTCGACTCGCCTGCGAGCCGGGCGAGGCGGGCCTGCGGGGCGTTTTATATTCGTCAGCTTGTATTTCTTTCTCGGCCATTTGTCAATTTCCCTGTCCCTGCTACTTTATCTATCTTAACATCAGGGCAGGTGTAATTCAAGCAGGAATCGTAAAGGGCAAGGCAGGTTATAGGGCAAAAAAATAAGGGTTTACCCTTCGTAATGAAATGAAGAAGGGCCTGCCCTTTGTAGCGCAACGAAAAAGGGCCTGCCCTCCTCGCAGGCCCTCGTACATCAATCGGCTGGACTTATCCGCTTTACGCGGGATTATTCGCTTTGTGAATCTTCGACTGGCCGGGAGGGTGACTTTAACACCAATTGTCGTGCTATTTATAAACTCAGGCGTTTTGCGCCGGGCCTAAGGAGAACTGGGCGAACTCGCCGAGAGGATACTCTTTCAGAAGCGCGTTAATCTCGGCTACCGTAACCGCTTTAACCGCCTTTACGTCATCTTCAACCTGGCGATACTGGCCCAGGTACGTCCAGTTGAATCCCAAATCGACCAGCCGACCCATCGGTATCTCGTTTTTTATCACAAACGCGCTTAGTACCTTGTTCCTGGCTTTTGCAAGCTCATCTTCCGTGACGCCGGCTTTTGTGAGGTCTGCGAATATGCTCGCGACTATTTTCATCGTCTTGGCCATATTTTCGCCGCTGCAGCGGACGTAAGTGCAATAGGCGCCGGTGCCGTCCATCGGGGCAAAGTCGAAAGACGCCGTTTCGACTATCGCCTTATCCACAAGTTCCCAGAAAAATCGTGAGCCGACGTCGTCGCCGACTATCACGCTCAAAAGCGACGCGGCGAACCGTCTTTCATCCTGAGCGCTGATGGCCGGACTCATCAGGCAAATATGTTCTCGCGTAAGATTGGCTTTATCCAGTCGTTGTTTATCCCGGGCGCCCCGCGTATCGACAATCTTTCTTTTGACGTCCTGGTTTTTCCAGTCCCCGCAGCCGGCCTCGACCATATCGCGAATCCGCTCCCACTCAAAATTGCCTGCGAACGCCGCGACCATATTGTTCGGGGCATATCGCTGGGAAAAATATCCACGCATCTGCTCGGCGGTCATAGCGTCTATTGATTCCTCGGTTCCCAAGACGCTGTGGCCGCAGGGATGGCCCGCGAAATAAATCGCCCGGCACCTGTCCATCACATCGAAGCTGGGCTGGTCCTTGTACATCGCTATTTCTTCCTTGATAACCTGCTTTTCGATGTTGAAATCCTCCGTGCGTAGCGCGGGCCTCATCATCTCTATCCAGAGCCGCGTTATTTCCGCCAGATACTCAGGCAGAACCGCCGCGTAAAAGACGGTACCTTCCTCGCTGGTAAAGGCATTATACTGCGCCCCTGTTTTATCAAATGCCTCGTTGACCGCGAAGGGACTGAGGCGCTCCGTGCCCTTGAAAACCATATGCTCAAGAAAATGTGACACGCCGTTTATCCGCAAATCCTCATCGCGTGAGCCGGTCTTAACAAAAAACCCGACAGCCGACGACTTGGCGTTTTTATTTACCTCGCCTATGACCATCAGGCCGTTTTTTAATTTATGAATCTTAAATTCCATATCTTTGCTATCCGACCTTTATTTCCTTCGGGCCTATTGTTACGACCGTAAAATCTTTGAACCGATTCTTGCGAAGGAAAGTCAGCACCGAATCGACGCTTGTCTTGTTTATTTCGGCTTTGATTTCGTCGAGCGCCCGCACCCTGCCAAGCATATAGTAATCGCCGGCGATTGAACCCGCCCTGCTGCTGGATGATTCGCTTTGCATAATCAGCGATGATTTCAACCCGACCTTTGCCCGTTGAAGCTCCTCTTCGCTGATGCCCTCGGCCAGACGATTGAATTCCGCGACTATCACGTCAAAGGTCTGCTGCGCCTTATCAGGCGTTGTTCCCGCGTAACACGTTATTCCCGCCGCTTTTTTCATCGCGTGGTATTGCGCGCCGACGGCGTAGCAAAGCCCGCGTTTTTCCCTGACCTCTGTAAACAACCTCGCGCCCATCCCGCCCGATAGCACCGCCACAGCGACACGCGCGTTATAGTAATTTTTATCCTGCAATATGACCGTCGGTGTCATAAGACCGATGTGCACCTGTGCGCCGTCATTGGGAATGTGTTTGTAACGTCCGCCGCTCGCGCCTGTTTTCAATGATTTGGTCCGGCCAGCGACGCTTGAGCCGAACAACTTTTCCATCTGGCGCACGACCGCGTCAAAATCGTATTTGCCCGCGACCGAAAAAATGGTCCCTGCCGGGTTGAAATTTTCCGCGATAATCTTCTTAGTCGTTTCGGGCGTCAGGGCCTCAAGGTCAGCAATCTCACCGGCGGTGCTTCTGCCAAGCGGCTCAGGATAAAACTGCTCCCGCAATTTCAGCATCACCTTGTGCCGAGGGTCGTCATCGAGTCCCTTTACGCCCTCGATTGCAAGCTGCCTGGCCGGGGCAAACTGCTCATCGTCAAGTTTTGCGCGAAGTATGATATCACCATACAAATCAATCGCCGAAGACAGGTTGCTTGCCTCCAGGGCCGCGCCGACAGAGATATGTGCGCTATCGACACCTCCTGAACGCTGAAGACCCAGCCCATCAAGGGCATCGCCAAGCTGCCTGTTGTCTCTTTCGCCTGCGCCGCGGAATATCCAATCCGATATTACGTTGGCCGCGCCACAGCAGCCCGCCGGCAAACAAGCCGCGCCCGCCGGCAGCATAAAACTAAACGCCACCGACTCCACCGCTTCCATCGGCTCGCCAAGCAACATCATCCCATTGCTCAGCTTATGTTTATCGAGATTTTGCTTCATATCTGAATCCATTCCGCAAAAGAATCGGCGATTGTAACCGCCCTCAGCCCCTTTATCAATCTTCAATAATCCCTACTCGCTTTGGCGTTGATATTATTTGCCACGGCCAGTATGCTCTTGTGCTTATGGAAAAAATAAACGCAGTTATTTTTGATTGGGGCGGGGTCTTAATCGAAGACCCGGCACCGGCATTATTCAAATATTGCGCAAACGCGCTCGGCGTCAGCAAGGAGCTATACGTAATCGCCTTCGATATATGTATGAACGATTTCCAGACCGGGGCAGTTACCGAACAACAGTTTTGGATGAATATGACCAAGCGTCTCAAAGTGCCGATGCCGAAGGCCAATTCCCTCTGGTCAGATGCCTTCGCCGCGGCGTATATACCCAAGCAGGAAATGTTCTCGCTGGCGTCCCGGCTGCGGAAGGCCGGTTGCAAAACCGCAATACTGTCCAATACCGAAAAACCAGTTGCCGAATTGATAAACAAGCTAAAATACGACGCATTCGACGTAATAGTCCTGTCCTGCCTCGAAGGCACAGCAAAACCCGAAGGAAAAATTTACGACATTACTCTCGACCGGCTCGGGATTCCGGCCCGGCAGACCCTGTTTATCGATGACAAACAGGCGAATATCGAGGGGGCAAAACAGGCTGGGCTTCAAACGATTCTTTTTAAGAACACTGAAAAACTCAAAAAAGAAGTAGCCGGGCTCTTCCCGAATCTTGTATAATACTACTGCACCCAAGAAAGGACGGTATTATGTCGCACAAGATGACTCGTCGGGGCCTCATCGCCGGCTCAATTGTGGGAGCCGCCGGCGTTATCGGGCTGGAAGAAAGAATACTTTTAGCCGCAATGCAGGAGGGCGACCCGAACGCAATAAAACCGCCACCCACAAATGTAGCCCAAATTCCCACAGGCAAACTCGGCAACCTTACAATCAGCAGGATGATTATGGGAGGCAATCTCATCGGCGGCTGGGCGCACGCACGCGACCTGATTTACGCATCAAAACTGTTCAAGGCGTATAATACCGAGGAAAAAATCTTTCAGACGCTGCACCTCGCGGAACAATACGGCATCAACACCGTTCTCATCGACGTCACCCAGATGGATATCATCAACAAATACAAAAAACAAACCGGCGGCAAAATCCAGATGATAGTAAATGTCAACCCGCCGGAAGAAAACCCGATTGCCAATATCGACGTGGCTGCGGACAAAGGCGCCTTAACGATATACCTGCACGGCGGGGCCGGCGACACCTTCGTGAAACATGGTCGAGTAGATATTATTTCTAAAACACTCGAACACATACGAAAGAAGGGCTTGCAGGCGGGCGTCGGCTGTCATTCGGTTTACGTCCTGCAGCAGTGCAGGGAGGTGAAAATCCAGCCCGATTACTGGGTAAAAACGTTCCACCACGATAAATACTGGTCGGCTCATCCCAAGGAGAACCGCAAGCCATTCACCGTTGACGGCCCGGTTGATGAAAATCACAACGAGTTCCACGATAATATGTTCTGCCTTGAGCCGGAAGAGACAATCGAGTTTATGAAGACCGAGGAAAAGCCCTGGATTGCCTTCAAGACGCTCGCCGCGGGCGCGATACTTCCCAAAAGCGGCTTCAAATATGCCTTTGAAAACGGCGCGGATTTCATCACCGTGGGTATGTTCGATTTCCAAATTGCCGAAGATACGGCCGCTGTGCGCGATGTCCTCGAAAAGACAACGCAAAGACAGCGTCAATGGCGCAGTTGAAAATTTTATTCACTTTTCCTTTTTATCCGGCTTGTCATCGACCTGCTTATCCGGCCCGACGCCGAATTTTCTCATAAGCTTGTCCAGTGCTGCCTTCTGCTTATCACTGAGAAACTTCCTGAAAAATAACATTCGGACGCCAATCAGTTCAAGACCAATCAACGCGAGCCACGAACCGGGCGTAAGAGGGGTCAACAGCGCGAAAACCCCATAGATAATCAGAATTACGCCAATTACTTTTTTAATGATTGTCTTCATTTTCCCCGACGATTATAAACCAGCCCGCGTGAACGGTCAAAGTTATTGCCAAACGACGTTATTGTCACTATAAGAAACGAAATGAATCATCATTTGGCCATTTTGAAAAAGCCATATCTTGACGCGATACTAACGGGACGCAAAACAATCGAGTCGCGTCTATACCAGACAAGACAAAAATGGCTGTCGCAGGTAATCGCGGGCGACAAGATATTCCTAAAGGCAAGCTCAGGCCCAGTTATGGCAACCGCAACAGTTGACAAGGTGAAATGCTTTGAGAACCTGACCGCCGGGCAGATTGCCCAAATGCAAAAACAATACAATCAGCAAATCCTCGGCGACGAGCAATACTGGCGGGACAAAGCAAACTCGCGATGCGGGATTCTGGTCTGGCTAAAAGAAGTCCGGCCGATTCCTAATCAACTCATAAAAAAATTCGACTGGCGCGCCTGGGTTGCCCTTACGCCAAAAGAAAATTTCGGATTGCTTGCCTCCAAGTAACCCAATTAAAGAATATTCTCAAGATAAGTCCTTAACGAACGAATGGCGTTGCCGCGATGGGAAATCGCGTTTTTTTCTTCGGAGGTCATCTGGGCGACGGTCTTATTCGATTCCGGCACAAAGAAAATCGGGTCATAACCAAAGCCGTTTTCACCCGCCGGCGTATCGATAATCAATCCCTCTAATTTTCCGGATGTCTCAATCAAAACCTTTTCGGGACTTGCTAAGCAAAGGCAGCACATAAATCGAGCGGTCCTTTTTTCTCTTGGCACGCCCTCCAGCAGCTTTAAGACCTTGGCCATATTCTTATGGTCGATAAGCCCGCGGTTTGTTTCTTTGGCCCCTGAAAATCTCGCGCTTTTCACCCCCGGCTGTCCACCCAACGTATCAACAACCAGCCCAGAATCATCCGCAATAGTCCAAAGGCCGGTCGCTTTCGCGTAGCCGATTGCCTTTTTGCGTGCGTTCTCGGCAAATGTTTTGCCGTCTTCCTCAATCTCGCCTACGTTGGGGAAATCAGACAAGCCCACCCACTCAATATCCCCTCCCAGCATCTCTCGCAACTCTTTGAGCTTCCCCGGATTCGTGCTGGCTACAAGTATCTTTCTGTGAATCACCATTGCTCAAGGCCTGTCCCATCAATTCCAACGATACGGTTTTTTCATTAACTCTTCGTGCAACATAGTAAGAAGGTCTGGGGCAACGCCATCAGTAGCTTTCATCTTCAAATAATACTCATTATCTAATCTTTCCTGCGTCACCAACAAACTCAATGCACAGTTACACAAGATTATGTCTTTTGCTTCTTCGTGGTCATATCCATCAGCTAATAACCTCTTGAATAGATAATCAAAAGTGAATCTGTCAAAGACATTAGGAAATTTTCTGATATAGGCTGGAGGATATTCGTCGTCCATCTTTCCAGATACCTGAAGTTTGGATTCTATTTGGTCTTGTTCATATATCTATTCTTCCGCTGAAACCCATCTGCCCTCAAATCCCATAACCAGTATAGGGCAGTCAGATTGTAACTCTTTGACAATTTGTACGCATTTTTCATAAATAGGCATAGTAGGATACCTTTTGTTTATTTTCTTTTTCGTTTCTCCATTCATTGCAATAATAAGAATACCAAGTTCAAGGGTTTGTTTCTTGTGTCCTATTAGAAATTTTACGATGTCTTTGTATTCACTGGGATGAAATTCTATTTCGATGAATATCCTTTGGTTGGTTCCGGTCCGACCAATATCAACATCAGGCATCTCCGACATTCTTGGAGAGTACCTACCGCCATATAATAGTTCCTTTACGTATTGAAAGTGTCTCTCGAACGCTACTCTTAATTGTTCATGTAATTCTATCTGGAATCCTTCGATGGGATTACGGTGAACAAATACAGCATCTATCATGGTCTTTTTTATGTCGCCGAGAGAAGTACCATAGGTTCTTAGAATCGCATCTACATTCAACTCAGAGGGTGACGTGTAATTTTCAATATTACTAATTTTGAAGTTCAAACTTCTTCCCTCCTTAAATATAGACCGCCAATCAATTCACCATAAACTTAACTCATCAGTTTCTTCACCAGCGCACGCTGGAAGTGCAGGCGGTTTTCGGACTGGTCAAAGATAATCGAATTCGGCGATTCAACGACCTCGTCGGTGATTTCGTAATCGCGATACGCGGGCAGACAGTGCATAATTTTTACGCCGGCGGGTGCGGATTTGAGCAATTCAGCGTTGACCTGGAAACCTTTGAAGGCCTTGATGCGTTTTTGCTTTTCATTTTCCTGGCCCATACTGACCCAGGTATCAGTATAGACGACATCCGCACCTGCGACCGCCTCGGCAGGATTATTGGTTATCGAGATGCTGTCGGCTTTGATGCTGTTGGCCTTCTCGACTGTGCCCCAGTCAAGCTCGTAGCCCTTCGGCGAAGCGACAACCATTTTCATACCCAGTTTGGCAGCCGCGAACGCAAGCGAACGAGCAACGTTGTTGCCATCGCCTACGTATGCAATCTTCACGCCATCAAGTCGAGCGAGATGCTCTTTTATCGTAAGCACGTCCGCCATCGCCTGGCAGGGATGCGACAAATCGGTCAGCGCATTTATCACAGGAACCGTCGCGTATTTGGCAAGCTCGACAACGGTGTTATGCTCGAACGTCCGCGCCATTATGCCGTCAACGTATCGGCTCAAGACCCGCGCCATATCCTTAATCGGCTCGCGTGCGCCGATGCCGCCTACGTCTTCGGGGCGAATGAATATCGCGCTGCCGCCCAAATCGGTCATCGCGACCTGGAAGCTGATTCGCGTCCGCAGTGAGGGCTTCTCGAAGACCATCGCCAGCACCTTGCCCGCCAGACAAACATCACGCCCGCCGGATTTATAGAGCTTCTTCAGCGAGATGCTTAAATCGAGCAGTTCGTTTAACTCTTCAGTCGAACAATCGCTTATGCACAAAAAGTGTCTCATTTGTTTTCGCCCATAACACTATCAAGGATATTTATCGCCTCATCGATTTGCTCTTTTGTAACAATCATCGCGGGCATAAACCGCAGCACGGTATTATTCGTGCAGTTAATTCGCAGGCCCCGCGCAAGACACTTATCGACTATTGCGGCGCCCGGCGAAGAAAGTTGCACGCCAATCATAAGGCCGATTCCGCGGACTTCCTTGATGATGTCGTATTTTTCGCCGAGCTGTTCGAGTTTATGTTTCGCGTATTCGCCCATCTTCACTGCGTTTTCGAGGAGGTTGTCTTCTTCAATCGCATCTACGACGGCTATGCCAGCCGCACAGGCGATGCAGTTGCCGCCGAATGTTGAGGCGTGTTTGCCGGGGACTAATTTGGCAGCGAGTTCCTCTTTTGCCATCATTGCCCCGATTGCCACACCGCCGCCGAGCGCCTTTGCCAGCGTAATAATGTCCGGCTCGACATCATAATGCTGATACGCGAACCACTTGCCCGTCCGCCCCATGCCGGTCTGTACCTCGTCGAATATCATTACCGCGCCTTTTTCGTCGCACAACTGGCGAATCGCCTCGACGTATTCCTTCGTCGCAACGTTAATGCCGCCCTCGCCCTGAATTGGCTCAATCATCACCGCGCAAACCTCGTCGGTGAACGCCTTTTCGAGCGCGCTTATATCGTTGTAAGGGACATAAACAAAGCCGGGCAACAACGGCAGGAAACCCTCGTGATACTTGGGCTGTGCCGTCGCCGTAACCGTCGCAAACGTCCGACCGTGGAAACTGCCCTCGGCGGTAATGAATTTGTATTTGCCGTCTGCCGTCGCCAAACGCGCCAGTTTCAGAGCGCCCTCGTTGGCCTCTGCGCCGCTGTTGCAGAAAAAGCACTTTCCGCCGAATCCCCGTTCGCTAAGCAGTTTCGCCAACTGGCCCTGCTGCTCTGAGTAAAAAGTATTATCGATATGCAGAAGCTCGCCAGCCTGCTTGCGAATCGCATCGACCACTTTGGGATGACAATGGCCGATTCCGCTGACCGCCCAGCCGGGGAACATATCGAGAATCTTGTTGCCTTCGGCGTCGTAAAGATAACAGCCCTCGCCTTTGACAATCACCCGCGGCAGCCGTTTGTAATTAGCGATTACGTATTTATTGTAAAGCTCAATCGTTTCCTGCGTCGTCATCTTCGTATCTCGTCTTTCGTATATCGTATTTCGTTTTCTACTTTCTGTCTTGTTACTTCACAATTTCCGTTCCAACGCCTTTGTCGGTGTAAATCTCTAATAGCAGCGAATGTTCAATCTGCCCGTCGATTATATGCGCCTTTTTGACGCCCGCTTCAAGTGCTATTAAACACGCCTCGACCTTGGGGAACATCGCGTCGGTAATAATCTTCGCGTCAATCATTTCCTTAATCTGCTGCTCATTCAAACTCGAAACCCAGCTATTGGGGTCTTTTATATCCCTGCGAATCCCGTGCGTATCGCTGACCATTACTAATTTCTCGGCCTCTACCGCCGCAGCGACCTTGCCCGCCGCTGTATCGGCGTTGACGTTTAGGGTTCCACCGAACTGGTCCATAGCGACCGAGGCGATTACCGGTATCGTCCCATCGGCACAAAGCGTCTTCAAAAGCTGGCCGTTGACTTCGGTAACCTTGCCGACAAAACCCAAATCAATTTTGCGGCCGTCTGGCCCGTCGAGCCGTAACTGCTCGGCAAACAGCACGCAACTGCTCAGCGTATGAAGCGCCATTGTCCGGCAGCCCAGCTCGCCCAGCACTTTGCAAACCGGGTCATTTACGCTGTGCACCAGTGTGTGTTCGACTATCCGCAGCGTCCGCTCATCGGTATAGCGTCTGCCCTGGACCCAGACCGGCTCCAGCCCCGCCTCGTTCATCGCGCGGGTTATCGCCTTGCCGCCGCCGTGAACGATTATCGTCCTGATGCCGACGGTTGACATAAACGCCACGTCGGTCAGCAGTTTTCTTTGCAGACACTCATCATCCAGAACGCTGCCGCCCAGTTTCACCACCACAATTTTGCCCCGGAACTTGCGAATGTACGCCATCGCCTCAATAAGCCCCTGGGCCTTGGTAATAGCTTCTTCCACGCCTGCATCTCCAAATAAACAAGTATGCGTAAAATTGTAAGTTTATGATTGCTATGGGCACACGTCAATCAACAATTTCCGTCAATAGCAGTTTTTGGCTTCCGAGGCATATAATTCAAGAGCTTTACGATGTGAACTGGCAAGAGACACTAACATAATATCTCGAAGTTTTTTGATTCATTCACAATCAGCAGGCAGCGGCAACGATTTTCGCGGTTGCTATGCGGCAGCCAGGCCTGTATACTCAGGCGGGTTGGCGAACAGGGAACTAAATAAGGCATAAGAGCACAAGCGCACAAGAACATAAGCACTTTTAACTTGTGCTCCTGTGACTTATGGCTTGTGCTCCCGGATTGAGTATGGTTAAGAACCAGCAAAGAATCGAACAGATAGCGGGACTAATCCTCATCGGCGCGATAATCGTCGGCTGCGCGCTTGTGCTGCGGCCGTTTGCCCTGGCTATTCTCTGGGCGGCTATCCTGTGTTTTGCAACCTGGCCGCTGCGTGAGCTGCTGTTGAAATGGTTTCGCGGCCGGCGCAATCTTACCGCGGCGATTATGACTATCGTTCTTTTGCTCGTGCTTTTCATACCGTTTTTTGTGGTTGGTTTGACCTTCACCGAAAACCTCAGTTCAGGACTGCAATGGCTTGAAACCCATAAGGACACGACGCTGTTGCCTCCCCCCGCATGGGTCGAACGCATACCCTTCGTCGGCCCCAGGATTAGTGAATCCTGGTCTAATCTCGCTCAGAGTGCCGAGCCCGTCTTAAGCCGGCTCAAGCCCTGGTTTCAGGAAGCCGGGTTCTGGCTGCTGAAATACAGTTTCAATTTTGCCCAGGGCGTTTTCACCTTCGCGATGAGCGTGCTGATTGCGTTTTTTCTATACCGTGACGGCGAGGGCATTATCGCCAATCTTAGTGAGGCCTTCCAGCGGATAAGCGGCGACTATGCTCAGCACCTGATGGATGTCGTAAAAACAACCGTGCAAAGCGTTGTGTACGGCACAATAGGCACAGCTTTGGCCCAGGGAATTGTTGCGGGCATAGGATTTGCCATCGCGGGAGTGCCTTCCCCGATGCTGCTTGCGACGTTTACTTTTATCTTGGGTTTTATTCCCTTCGGCCCGCCGATTATCTGGATAATCGCATCTGTATGGCTCTTTGCAGAGGGATACGCCGGCTGGGGCATCTTTATGGTTATCTACGGCATATTCTGTATCAGCGGAATCGATAACGTCATAAAGCCCTACATCATCGGCCGGGGCGCCAAATTGTCATTCATCGTTACATTTATCGGCGTCCTCGGCGGTATCGCGACTTTCGGCTTCATCGGCGTTTTTCTTGGGCCCACGCTTCTGGCTGTGGGTTACAGTTTGGCACACGAGATTCTCACTGATCGCCGCTCCGCTCTTGCGCCAGAACCGGCTTGCGAGCCCCAAAAACCATCAGACGAGAAGACCGTCGGGGCTGATGGAAAAAATTAACAATTGATTTCTGAACCTATTCGAACCAGTCGCGTATAGGTTACGAACGATGACCACGGGCTGCGGTAATTCTCTCCTCTCCTCCCTCCTGACCGCAGCCCAATCTTTTTCCCCGCAAATGCCGCGGTTATACACAGAACCTATGGGTTTTATGCGAATGCAAGGATATCTTGAAATGGCAGATTTGGGAGGTTTTTTTTCGCCAAGAAAGCAAAAAATACCTGGTTTTTCCGAAAATTTCCCTTGTCGAATCCGGCTGACTATGGTAGAATAATCTTGTTAATGATTAGAGGCGAGAGTTTGCCGAAATACCCCACACCCTTAGGCAATATACGCCAATTTTTGTAATTTTTTGTACCAACAACAGGGCTGGGATATCTCGCTTTCTCCCCTCCCTCCGACCCAGTCCTGTTTTTTTCTGCGCCGAAAGCGCCCCTTACCCCGATTCTGCTTAATAAATCCTATGCCCTGTTCGCGCGGTATGTTCGAAGTTTATGAAGAAATAACGCAGGGCGTCGATGGGGTGGTCGTAAACACCGTCTTTGAGGGGTAGTTCGTCGCCTGTTGGTGTATCGGGATAGTGATAGCAGGTCAGGGCCTCTATCAGACGGGCACATTTGGGCGAGATGACAAATCGGCTTTTGCCTGCGCCATCACGTATCACCCGGCGGATTAACTCGATACCCTCTGCGATGCCGCTTCTGCGATAACGCACGTTTATCCCAAGCGAACGCAATTCACGAACCGCGCTTGTGCCGGTAACATCATTGGCTCCCGCACCTGCCGGGTCGCAAAAGGTAGCGATGATACGCGATTCACCGCCGGGCGTTCGGCTTTTCATTTCCGCCGCGTGAACATCAATTGTCGCGCGAGTCCGAATATATTCGTCAATTACACGAACGACGCCTTCGCTATCGACCTGAATCCACAGGCACACAAAAGGATTCGTGAAGCCAAAGTCCAATGAGCGATACAAAGGCAAATTTGGGTCGTATTCGACGGGCCTGACGTGAATGGCCGTATCGAACTGGTCAAAGACGACGTTTTCGAGATTAGGTTTCAGACACAACATCTCGGCTTCCCAGCCCGCCCTGCTGCTGCGGCGCATCTGCGTAATGCAGTCATCGATTTTCAAATAACCGGCTGCCTGCTTCGCCCTGCCCGCGCAATCGCCCCACAACAAACACTGCGAACAGTTCCGGTCGGTACATTTCTCAATTGTTTCCCAGACGCACCATTTGAAGACGGATGTGTTTGTTTTAGCCGCTGAGGAAACGAGCTTTTGCATAAGGCCGTAGGGTTTGTGCATTGTGCTGATTGTCTCCATCGCTGCGATTATGCTATCAGTGCTTTGTGTCGTGAACTTCGCCGCGTTGAATACATCGTTATCAAAAAGCTCAACCTCATCGCAGCGGAGTTTCTGGATGTGTTGACCTCGAACGCTCGCCTGCGATTGCGTTAGACAATCGACCGCTGAACCATTGGCAAATCGGCAGCCGGTTTTACGGATTGGTTCGGCGAGAAATTTATCGAAGCCAAGCCGCAGGAAATCGGTGAGATACCGGTACATTCTTCCCGCCTGTTCTTCTGAGCCGGCTAAAATCTGAATCTGGCAATTCGGCTTGAATACGCAATCCAATAGCGTCGCCACAGCCGCAAGGTCTGTTTTGCCTCCGCCCCGATTCGCCCAGACGATACAATCCGCATTGGCTGGTTTGGGATTTGGAAAGTCGCAGTTGAAGCTGTGCCAGAGATAATTCAAGGGGCTATCGTGCTCCGGGCAGATTCGCCTGTCTGGTACGTCGATTCCCAAAAAAACCTTGATGTAGTTTTTCAGGTCGCCTTTTGTCGTCGGCCTCGCTCGTCTGAGCGATTCATACAAACGATAAACATTTTGGGATTGCGCATTTGCCGGCAGAATGATACCGTTAGTCATAGTATGCCTCCGAATTCCAAATGTGGAAATTAAAAATTTGTGATTTGAATCTTAATTAAACTTGGCGTTATTCCGCGTCCGCCGCAGGCGAGACCTCGCCCAAAGGCGGGTCGATTTTTTGAATGCGGGTGAGGTGTCGTCCACCGTCAAAGGGGGTATCGAGCCAAAGCTCGACAATCTCAAGCGCCTCCTCGATGGCAATCATCCGCTGGCCCATCGCCAGCACATTCGCGTCATTGTGTGCCCTGCTCAGCCGGGCGGAACGCAAATCCCAGCACAAAGCACATCGCACGCCTTTGACCCTGTTGGCGACCATCGCTTCGCCGTTGCCTGAGCCGCCAAGTATGATACCGCGGTCGTATTTGCCCGCAGCGACGGCCTTTGCAACAGGCCTCATAATATCGGGGTAATCGCACGGCTTTTCCGAATCCGTGCCGAAATCGTCAACCTTATGTCCCTTCTCGATAAGGAACTTCTTTATGACTTCCTTGTATTTGAATCCCGCCTGGTCTGCGCCAATTGCTATTTTCATCAATCGTATCCTTTCCGGTCCCGTGAGGGATGGCCAAGTCCATTAATTTATCAGGCGGACGATTATAACGGGAATTGCCCGCCGGCTCAAAAAATTTTTGCCGCATTCATTTTGGCCAACTGAAAATAAAACGTATATTGTAAGTGGAAGAATGCCCCGTGCCTGTTTTGGGATGTCGGATTTGCCGTACCGATGGGTGCGGAAACCTGTGGTGATTCCAAAACAGGTGCGGGGTTGATGCTGACAAGCTTTTCGTAAAGAGAGACGATGCCCTTTGGAAGAAAGCGAGGGCGAGACATTTTGGGCCTACGTCTCTCTTTTTTCGTTTCGCATTGTCCCCGCCCGATAATCATTCAATTCAAATTTTCTATATAAATCGCTCGCGATATTTTTTGTTTTTGCCGAACCCTGTCATATACTTTCTATGGAGGAAGTTGATGATGGGACCCGCGGGTCCGCAAGGCATCTTGTTCCGGCGTAGATGAAAAATCGAAGCCGGACAGGTCTCAAAGAAGCGAAAACAAGAAGGCGATGATGATACAAGGGAGACCGCTCTGCAAATTATGCGTAACCTAAAGGAGCGAGTGTCTCCCTTCGTTTTTTTATTCGCTCGCAGCCAGAGCAGCTAATAACCGACTTGCGAGTTCCGGCGACAGGTCTGGCGGCTGCTCATTTTCAGTTTGTTCGGCTGGCGAGAGCTGGTTGTTTTGCCGAAGGTAATTGATTACGTCTAAGCAGGCCTTGCGGGCGGTTTCGGGATTCGCCGATTCAGTCAACGCCACTAATTTGACAGCGGCCACATTAGCGAATCGCGCGATTATAAGTTCGCCTTGCCGATGAGCGGATTTGATTCGCCGGTCAAACTCATTCGCGAAATTCTCCTCCGCCAGCCATTTATCGTAAAGGCGTTTGTTAATTCTGTGCTTTTCGAAAACCTGTTGCTCATCAAGCTCGCCTGCGAATAAATCATCAATTACCGAAAGTTGTTTTTTCGTGAGTTGTTTTACATCCGACATTTTTCACCCCCCATAAACTGGCCTGCTATTTCCGTAATCGCCGCGGCACGCCGCTGTGCCTTTGTCATCTCGTTGCTCCACCGTAAGGTGTCCCTTTCGGGAGATATTCGATTCTCGATGGTCGATAGAGCATTCTCGATAACCCCCTGCTGTTGTTTTGTCACAAAGAACACAATCGGTATTGCAAACTGCTCCGCCTGGGCTTTGATGGGTGCAATGGCCAGTTTCAGGTTGGTCAGTCGTTCAATCTGCTTAGCCGTCTGAGGAAGTAACTTGGCAAGTTGGGCTGTCCCCATCCGCTCTGTAAGCTTTTTCAGCAATTCAATTTTCTTCGATGGCGTATCCGAGCCGGCCAATCGATTCAGCGTCGTCAGCAAAATGTTTGTCTGCTCATCGTCAACGTCCCAGACAACGCAATCCGCCTCTTTATGGCCAAGCTGTTCAATCGCCTTTACTCGGTGATGGCCGTTGATGATTTGAAATTTATCCGCCGTGGCGGAATGGTCTTTCTTGTTCGGATGAGGCCTGACGATAATCGGCTCATAAAGCCCCGTCCGCTCGATATTGCGAACCAGCTTGCGAAACGTCGCCTTGCTCATTACGTTTGGATTATCGGGATGCGCCAACAGCTTCGACAACGCTATTGACTTAATCTTGCCTTCAGATTTCACTTCTACATTCTTCATTTTACATTCTCAATTCAACGTTAGTGTTTCGCCACATGTAATACACGGGCCTGTCGGTGAGTTTGCTGAGGATGAATCTTGTGCATTCGATGCCGGGCTGCATCAATCGCCTGCTGCCATAGCTTTGAAGGAATCGCGTCATTTCCTCTTCGACAAAATCCGCCTTCTGTCTTCTCAGCTTGTCCAGCTCTCGCTGGACAACCGCCGGGTCAATTAAATCCTGCTCATCTACGCCAACTACGCTGAAGGCGCTCGTCAGCCGAACGCAATTGGCGGACGGTGGTGCATCGTATCGGGTCATACCCGCCTTTTCAAAAAACGGGTTCGCCCTGCCCATTACCGCGAGCGCCTCGACGAAGGGGACATCCATAATCGGCATCGTTTCTCTGACTAAGCGAACCGCAAGCCCCAGCGAGCGAAATCTCGGCTCGATAATCGCCCTGCTGATTGTGCGGATATTCTTATTGATGAGCTTGAGACGCGTCCCCTTATCCAGCCCGGCGAAAATTCCACCCGTCGCGATATTTCGCATCTGCACCCCTGCCGTCGGCATCGAATAAACAATCACGCCCACGGTTTCGAGCTTTGTCGCCGTGCGGAATTTGCTCTTCATCGCGAAAATCGCCGCATAAGGCCCCATATTCGGCTCGCGGTAATGATAACGCGAAAGCGACTCGTAATCCGCCCTAGTGCCGGGGACAACCTCAAGATTTCTCGTTACAGTGCAGGTTTCCATAGTCGGACGGGTCAGACAGGTCGGACTTGTCTGACTTTGTAAGTAACTTCCGCTTCGCCTGCGAAGCTTTTTACTACCAGCACATCCGGCTGCAAATCCGCCAATATGTCCTCGTGAGCCGACGCGAGGAAAAACGTAACGCCGTTGTGTTTCGCGAACCTGCGGACGTTATAAGCGATAACGCCCGCGGTAATGCGGTCAAGATTGCTGCAAAATTCATCTGCGAATATGAACTTTTTGCCCGAAGCCAATGCACAGGCCAGCCGAAAGCGATATTTCTGGCCCTCGCTCAGATTCGCCGGCGCATTGAGCATGCAAAACACATCGCTTAATCCCGCGTAGCTCAAAAGCGATAATGCGTCAATCGTCCCCGAACCACCGACGCAGTCAATCGCTGGCCTGTCCGCCAGCAAAGCTATCTGCTCGATGATGATTTTCTCGTCGTCGGCTACAGCCGTTTGCATTTCCCGCAGCAGCACGCTTTTGCCCGCGCCCGAAGGCCCGGTTATGTAAACGATGTCCCCATCCTTGACCTCGACTGTGCAGGTGTGCGTCGTGCGCTGGTTTTTCAGCCGGTCGATTCCCACGCCGAACATACGCATCACTGTCGTTACGCGGTCGCTTTTTTGCGGATTAACATCGAATTGTTTCGCCACTGAAAATTTACGCATCCCTCAATCCTCCTTTGCGGGGGCCGCCTTGTTCGACACGTATGTGAGCCGCTGAATTTTTTTCATCGTTTTTCTCACCTCGTAATACGTCGTTTCGTGCCTCTCTGCGATTTCGCTCATCGGCAATCCGTCCACAAAATAGTCCCTCGCCATTTCGATTTGCTCTTGTGTAAATCTGTCGCGATTCCGCAGGCAGGTGATATATTGACCGTCCAAAAGTCGGCGAACCAGCTTATGAATCCGCCTTGCGATGTTCGCCTCGTTGACGCCCGCTAATCGCGCCATCTGTCTGAACGTCCCGGAGTTTTCAAGGTATATTTTCATCAAGGCCCGGTCTTTTCCTGTCAGCAGACCCACTCTGCTCCGCAGAAGCTCTATCCTGTCCTTGAAGTCCGCTTCTGCTTTGTTCCCCCCGTTAATCTTTTGAAACGTCCTGCTCCTGGCCATATCATTCCTCCTTACAATCCGAAATTTCAATCCGCAATCTGCAATCAACAATCCGCAATCCAAACTACACTCCGTCCCTGTCGGGTGCATTCTCGCTTCTGCCTTCTAACTTCCAATTTCTAACTTTCGTCTATTTGTTGTTATCTACCAACCAAACTACGATTGCCATTTAATATGTATCGCATTAAATGTCAAATGTTATTTAGCAATAAAATGAATTATTTTTACGGTTCACTGATTACAAAACACAAGAATTGCTAAAAACCCCGTTTTTAGCCCAATAACGAGGATTTTGGGGTGTTTACTTCAAAAAGGGAAACAAGCCACTTTTTTTGCTTTTGGCTTGTTTTTCTTGTGAGTTTTAAGATTGAATCGTACGAAAACGGTTTTTTCAAACCAATCCCGCTCGCCCTGCCTGCACTGAGCATGTCGAAGTGAGCTTGTCGAATAGCTTCTTCCGCTTTGAATCTCACCGGCAAAAAGGTATAATAGATATCGCTTTTAGAGGGTGGGGCGAAAGGCAAGAAGGAGAAGAGTATGAGAATTGGATTCCATCAGGAGGGCAATCCGATACGAATCGGTTCAAAAGACAATAAGTGTTTTTTCATCATAGCTACATCGATATGTTTTCCCCTTTCTGCGTTTATTTTCCCCGTATCTGCATATGCCTCCGGAGAAATTGTGGGCTGGGGAGCGGGGCAACGGGGACAGTCGGGTGATCATGACCGTGGCCAATGCATTGTGCCAGAGCCCAATATGGGTTTTACGGCAATCGCGGCCGGCGGGGTTTTCTCGCTTGGTCTTAAACGAGACGGCTCGATTTTGGCCTGGGGAGACAATTATTCCGGTCAATGCAATGTGCCCGCGCCCAATATGGGTTTTGTGGCCATTGCGGCCGGCAATGCTCATTCGCTTGGCCTTAAACAAGATGGCTCGATTGTGGCGTGGGGATACAACTATTCTGGTCAATGTAATGTGCCGTTGCCCAATACCGGTTTTAGGGCTATCGCGGCTGGCGGGGGTAGCTCACTTGGCCTTAAACAAGATGGCTCGATTGTAGCTTGGGGATATAACGGGAATGGTGAATGTAATGTCCCATTGCCCAATACGGGTTTTAAGACCATCGCAACCGGCGGACACTCGCTTGGCCTGAAAACAGACGGCTCAATCGTGGCATGGGGATACAACTATTATGGTGAATGCAATGTCCCGTCACCTAATACGGGTTTTATTGCCATTTCGGCCGGCTGGTATCACTCACTTGGCCTCAAAGCCGATGGCTCGATTGTGGCCTGGGGAGACAACTACGATGGAGATTGCGATGTGCCGTCGCCCAATACGGGTTTTGTGGCCATCGCGGCCGGCTTTCGTCACTCGCTTGGCATTAAACAAGATGGTTCGATTGTGGCGTGGGGATTGAACGCGTCCGGTCAATGCACTGTGCCGGAACCCAATATGGGTTTTACGGCCATCGCGGCCGGTGAACATCACTCGCTTGGCCTCAAAGGGTGTTTGTATAATCTGGCAGGCGATTTGAACGATGACTGCAAGGTCGATATGCTGGACTTTGCGACAATGGCAGACAACTGGCTTGTGGACTGTTTTGAGGATTCATCTAATCCGGCCTGCGTACACAAATAAAACCTGTGTAAATCCGTATTAATCAGTGTCTAAGAAACAGTGAAACCTGCGCAATCAGCGTCTAAAATAAATCTGTGTCAATCCGTGGAATCTGTGGCTAAAATACTCTGTGGCTAAGAAACTTTGCAGTTTTTAGAAATGGCTGGGGCAGAATATGGAAGGCAAAAAACCATCCGATAGTGCCGTTGAGAGCAGGTATCTGTTAATGCCTCAGCAGGCGAATCCTTACGGAACCGCTTTTGGCGGAGCGATTGTGGCGTGGATAGACATGGTTGCGTCAATGGCCGCCCAAAGGCATTGCGGCAAAGAGGTCGTAACGGCAAGTATCGATTCGCTCTCATTCAGAGAGCCGATTCGCGTCGGCGACCACGTTGTGCTGAAGGCCTCTGTTAATTATGTCGGCCATACTTCAATGGAAGTCGGCGTTCGGGTCATTCGCGAAGACCCTTACGACGCTAAACAGGTTATAGCTACGACGGCTCATCTGACTTTTGTCGCGCTTGATAAAGATAAACACCCCTGTCCCGTGCCGCCGATTTTGCCCCAGACAGCGGATGAAAAAAGACGCTACGAGAACGCCAAGTTGCGTGTCCAGGCCAGAAAAGATTTGCTGAGCAAAATCAGCCGCTGATACGTTCTATTGCCCCGCCTCCGCTTTACTGATTAGCGCAGGTTTCTTTTTCGCTCGCTTGCGACGAGTTCAATAACCCGACTGTTTGCCCGTCATACTTTCTATTGCGATTTTTATTATTGTCGTTTTACGGATTGCCTCTTCCGGATAATCGAGCGTATCGGCTGAAAACTGCCGCATAATAACATCAAGCGCCCTGCGTTTGCCCTCGGTATCCTCCACGAACACAGCTTTACCGAAGCCGATAACGCTTTTGTAATTCAATCCCCATTTGCACGGCTTGTCAGTTTTTACAAGTTCGTTATCTATATCGACTTCGAAACAGACATTATTATTCTTTCTGAGTATCTCCATCTTTTTACCTTCCGGCCCGCAATGAACATACAAAGCATTGTCTTTATAGCCAAAGCAGACCGGCACCACATAAGGCCGATTGTCTTCACACAAACCTAATCTGCACACCGTCGCTCGCCTCAGTACGTCCTCAATCGCGGCGACATCCTTTATTTCCTTTTCTTTTCTCCGCATACCCGCCCAATCCCTTGCGTTTCACGCCCTTTTGTTCCAGTCAACCGGTAGTGTCATGCCTGCCCCCATGTTTTTTTCCGCCGGCCGCTCAATAAAGCCAAACTTTTTGTATAGATTTTCCACGCCCTTAGAGGCCATTAAACCTACAACTGCGCCCGTAGCGGCAACGCCTCCAATATAATCCATTATATGTTCCATTACGATTCGTGCGTATCCATTACCACGTTTACCCGGCACAACAATAACATCCTGAATGTAAAATGCTATGCGTCCATCCCCGACAACTCGTCCAAAGGCGACAAGCACACCATCCTCACGCACAGAGACGGTGTATAAAGCACTTTTCAATCCCTCAGATGCCGATTTATCATCGTAAAAATTCCATCCGGCGATTTTACGCAGGGCGTTGTACTCTTTCGGCCTCGGCAATTTGTTATCAATCTCAATCATTCTTTTTCAAGTTACGCGATTTTCGCCGCCCTTTTGCAACCTTCCTCTATTCGCGGATTGTAATAACAATGCCCTCGCTTCACAATCGAATTATTTTGACACCTGCCGTTATCCCCCCTTCAAAACAGCTTGGTTTTTCGGCGATTTTCTGGTATGATAATGTTTAGTTGTTGGCAAATCGTAAGATAACACACACCGGACTGCTGAATCGGGGGCATGATGAAAGGTCGGCTCATTTTTATCGCCTGTCTTGTCGCGACAATGCCCGTCTATGCCCAGTCAATCCTCGTTTCGGACTTCAACGGCACCGAACCAACCCTGCATACACCCTGGACACATGTATCTTATCTCGACCCGAACATCTCTTATTCCGGCTGGCGGCTTGGCCAGGGCGCAATACCCACTCCCGGCATCAATAACGCCCTTGCGTTCTATTTCAGCGCCACCAGCATCGACAGTAACCTCGCCGAGGCAATAAGAGACAAGGAATACGTTTATTTCTCGATTCAGCCAACGACAGGAACGCTCAACCTCAGCGGCAAAAAGGTCAACTTCGACATCCAGAGAATCGACTGGTGGGCGCCACGAAGTTATTCCGTCTTCACGAGCGTCGCCGGATTCACTATCGGCAGTCAACTCTTCACCACCGCCTCACTCGACAACGGCGACTACACAAACCATCAATTCAGTTTTATCATTCCTCCAGCCGGCTACGACGGCCTTACAGGCGCCGTTGAATTCCGCATCTACGGTTTCGAGGCGAGATACGACGGCCACGACACATCACTAACCGCCTTTTCAATCGAGCAGGCAGCACCCGTCCGCACCCTGACTCTTGTATCCGGTCCAGGTGGTATAGCATCGTCTAATCCGCAGGGAACGTATTTCGAGCAGGGCACGTCGATACAACTCCTCGCCTCTCCCGATGCCGGTTATCATTTCGCCGGATGGAGCGGTGATATCAACGGTCTTGGCAACCCGCGAACCATTGTCCTCAACGCAAACTTGAACATCACAGCCAATTTCGCTCCCAACCCGGCGCCGCAAATGACAATCGGTATGAATCTCGGCAGTATCGACGACTGGGCAACCGACTGGGTCTTCGTTGACCAGTTCAAAATGGCAAGAATATGGATGACCCGCGAAGTCAACAGCTATAACTGGGAAAGCAACAAGCAGAACGAAATTCCCCTCGACGCCAACGGCTGGCCTACCCATCTGCCCTTCACCGCAAGTGACGGCAACCAGCATTACGTCCACACAATCACGCCCGCTTATGTCTGGGGCACTTATACCGTCATCGTCGATGGCACAGGCCAAATCAGTTTCAGCAACGCTGCCTCCGCGACTTTCAATCCCGCGGGCGGAACAAACACTTACACAATCACTGTCCCTTCAGGCAAACAAGGCCCCACATCGCTTTTCGTGGAAATCCTCCAGTCATCTGCTGCCGACCCGATACGCAATCTCCGCATAATAATGCCCGGCTTCGAAACAACTTACCAGACCCAGCAGTTTCATCCGCTTTATCTCGAGCGCCTTCAGTCCTTTACGGCCTTACGCTTTATGGACTGGGGCAAAACCAACGCCTCACCTCTCGTCTCGTGGTCCGACCGCACAACCGCCAATAGTTACACCCAGACACGTCCGCAGGGAGCATCGCTCGAATATATGATTCAGCTTGCAAATACCCTCATGAAAAACCCGTGGATTTGTATCCCGCACCAGGCCGACGACAATTACGTCAGACAAACCGCTCGATTACTTAGAGACAGCGTTGACCCGAACCTGAAAATCTACGTCGAATACTCAAATGAAACATGGAATGGCGGATTTGAGCAAACTAATTATGTTCAGGACATGGGGCAGGCCCTTGGCCTCGACCCCGACCGATGGCTATCAGGACAAAAATACTGTTCGCTTCGTTCAATTCAGATTTGGGAGATTTTCAATGATGAGTTCGCCGACGATTCGCGCCTGATAAAAGTAATGGCGACACAGTCCGCCAACATCACAATCACCGATAATCGTTTTGACGCCCTTAACGACCCCGCAATCAACCCGAATTACACGATGCCCGACGTCCTCGCTATTGCCCCTTACTTCGGCAAAGTTTACTCGCCGAGCGACATACCCCCTGCCATGCCGAATTACCCGACCATTGATGAAATACTTCAGACAATATCGCCCGCGGAAATCAACAACGTCCGCGGAAACGTCATCTCGCAAAAAGCGGCCGCCGACATACAGGGCAGCCGGCTTGTATGCTATGAAGCGGGTCAGGGCTTCGTCGGAGTAGGCGAGGCCGTAAACGACGACACACTCACAAACATCCTGATTTCTGCGAACCGCGACCAGCGAATGTACGACCGCTATATCGAGTACCTTAATATGCTAAAAGCCAATGGCGTTGAAATGTGCGGAAACTTCAGTTTTATCGGCGCACCGAACAAATGGGGCTCATGGAGTGTGCTCGAATACCAGGACCAGCCAATTGAGCAGGCGCCAAAGTATCGCGCACTCGTTAACTGGATAAACGCCAAAAGCTGGGGCGATTTTGATGCAAGCGGCTGTGTTGATTTGCCCGACCTTGCGACCTTTTGCAGTCAATGGTTGACTCCCAGCCTCGACGCCAACTTCGACGAATCCGGCCTGGTTGACTTCCTCGACTTTGCCCTGTTTGGTCAAAACTGGCGCCGGTAAACATTTTGGGCTTTCCCCCTCCCACACAAACCCCATTTTTAGCTTAAAAACAAGGGTTTGCCCGCCCTGATACCGGCTATCAGAAAAAAATGCTGGAAATTATCAGATTTTTATTGCTACCGCCTGAAAAAAGTATATGATTTCCGGACGTATCTTGGCCGATTCCGGCTGAACTTTACTCAAGTTTTTTAAGGATGATATGGGAATGAATACAAGAACACTTCTAATTGTGCTGGCAGTCGTTGCCGTCGCATTCGTTGCGACTAACTGCCTCGCCGCAACAATTGACGCCAACAAACCCGGCGACGCCAATAAGCCCGCCGACATAAATAAACCGGGCAAGACCACTGCCAGCGTCGTTGATTTCAGCAAATATACAGAAGAGGGCAAGGACAAGGGTTGTGACAAGGACAAAGACCCAAACAAGGGCAAGGGTTGCGACAAGGACCCGAATAAGGCCACCATCATCAGCGCAAGCGACTTCGGCACCTTAGCTAAAAAGTCCGATGCAAACAAGCCGGCCGATGTGAATAAGCCCGTTGAGCCGAACAAAACAAAGCTCGCCGCTGAAAACGGTGAAAAAGGCAAGGGTCATCATCACAAGAAAGACCCGAACCAAATGGAACCGAACAAGCCCGCTGAGCCAAACAAGACCACCATCATCAGCGCAAGCGATTTCGGCACATTCGCCGATGCCAATAAGCCGGCCGACGTGAATAAGCCCGCCGAGCCGAATAAAACAAAGCTCGCCGCCGAAAATGGTGAAAAGGGCAAGGGTCATCATCACAAGAGAGACCCGAACCACATGGAACCGAATCAACCAAAGGATGCCAACGACAAGAAATAATTTCACAGTATCCCGTCATCATAATTGACGAAAGGGTATACTGACAAAACATCAGGCCTGGAGCATAACCTCCGGGCCTGTTTTTTTTTGATTTGACCCCGGCTGTCGTGTATTATCCCGTCTGGCTATTCTTTTTAATTAAGGGTGTAAAACCATAGTGACGACAAATACAGGCAATTTCGATAATCCTCTCATACTGGCCATCGAGACCAGTGGCCGGCTGGGTTCGGTCGCGCTCGCCTGTGGCGACAAGCTCCTGGCCGAGAGCCGCTTCTCCAGCCCAACTCGTCCCGGCGTAGGAAGTGCTGAGACCAAAGAAGTAATTGATACGCCGACCATTTCTTCGGCCATAGAAAGACTAAAGACACCGGGCCGTAGCCAGATGCGCCACAGCGCAGAGATTTTCCCCGCTATCACCGACTTGTTAAGCAAATTCAGCAAAAAGCCAGACCAAATCGAGCATGTCTATATCTCCCTCGGCCCAGGCAGCTTCACAGGTCTGCGTATAGCGGTAACCATCGCGAAAACAATTGCATTAGCCAATAACGCCAAAATCGTCGCCGTCGATACCCTCGATTGCATCGCCGCGAACATAAGCCCTCAGGATAACTCCCAACGACTTGGTGTAATACTCGACGCCAAACGTGGCCAGTTCTTCATCGCCGTTTACGAACAATCCGCACAAAGTGACTTGTCATTCCTGCGAAAGCAGGAATCCACTGATAACTATCCGCTATACGCTACCAGCTACCCGCTAAAGAAGGTTCTCCCTGATTGCTTAATGACCGCCGAAGATTTTCTCGCCCAGTTTTCCGACAAACCAACCGCCTTGATTGGTGAAGGCCTGGTTTTCTACAAAGACAAATTCGCTCACAAAAACATTCGCGTGTTTGATGAAAAGTTTTGGAACCCCTCCGCTGCCAACATTCACCGCCTCGGCTGGCAACTTGCCCTGCAATGCCAATTCGCCGACCCTCTTACCCTTACACCCAACTACGTCCGTGGCCCGGACGCAATAGTGAAGCAACGATAAATGGGGAATCGCGTTTTCGCGGGCTATCAGTTTAAGTGGCCCGCAGCCAGCGGGATATTTCACGCAACGATGGGCGCTTGCCATACATCAGGATACCTGTCCTGAAAATCTTGCCTGCCAGCCACATCATCAAAAGCACTGATGCAGCCAATAACCCCACCGAAGCAAGAATTTCAACGATGCCGACGTTTGAGCCGGCGGAGATTCGCAGGGGCATCACTAACGGCGACACGGGCGGAACAAGAGATAGCACCCTCGCAAAAATGCCGTCGGGACTTTGAACGAGCTTGAACCAGGCAATCATCGGAATTATCATGACCAGAATAACGGGCATCATAAGCTCCTGTGTCTCTTTGAGCGTATTGCAAACCGAGCCAATTGCGGCCAGCAGCGAACTGAACAAAAGGAAACCGAGGATATAATAAACCACAAAGTAAAACAGCAGCTTGCCGGTGATATCTACGCTTATCCCCTGCCATAAAACAGAGCAACAAGAAACCGTAGTCCACAGCCCCACAATTGTCAGCCCTATTGCCCCCAGCCCTAAAATCTTGCCCGCCATAAGCTCAAACGGGCTTACCGCCGAAAGCAGCATCTCAATTATCCGCGAGTTCTTCTCCTCGATTACGCTGCTTAGCATCTGCTGGCCGATACCGATGATTCCCATATATATCATGAACATAAAAAAGAACGGAACCATCATTTTAACCATCGTTTGATTCTGACTTTGCACCCGCTGCTCGTTAGCGCCGGCCCCAATCTCAACCCGCTCGACGGGGACATTGCGAATCTCATCGAGGAGTTTTTGAGAAATGTTTTGTACCTTGCATCTTTGCGCGACTACAGCGTTACGGATAAATTCCTCGACGGCCCATATCGCATCCATAGTGGTCGGCTTCGATTTATACGTATAAACATGCGTCTTGCCGGTCCCTTCGATGATATTCTGGTCAATAACAATATAGGCCTCGGCCCCGCCCGAACGCAGTTGTGCCTTGCCCTGCTCTTCGATTGCGTTGGCATCATCATTAGCCGCTAATGACTCAAACAGGATTTGTCTTTTGGGATTTGACTGGTTATGTTTGCCCATCGCCGTTTCTATTTGGCTCGCCAGTTGTGTGGTCAAGTCCGTTACAACCACTCTTACAGGAGGTCGACCGCCCTCAACCTGGGAAATCCTGCTCGTAAAAAAGCCAATGCCAACGATAAGAACAGGGGTAAACAGCAAGCTAATCAAAAATGTCTTTGTCTTGACGGTATCAATGTATTCTCGCCGGGCTATTTCAATAATTTTACGCATTGCTCTCTCCGACAAGCGTAACAAAAATCTCATGCAGCGAAGGCATTTTAACCTCGAACTTCCGCACACGCACCTTCCCCACAATCGCCTTGAGCAGTTCCTGTGGGTCAGCACCCTTGCCGAGAGTGATTTCCAGCGTATTTTGCTGCGGCTCGACTTTTGTTACCATTGGCAGTGTTTTTATAAAACCAGTACCGCCCTCAATCTCGACAATCACCACGTTGGACGCCTTCTGCGAACGAATATCGCCCAGCTTGCCGTCTAAGATGATTTTGCCCTTGTTTATGAGCAGAATGTAATCACAAAGCGTCTCCGCCCCGTGCATATCGTGCGTGGAAAAAATGATGGTTTTGCCTTTACCCTTCATTTCCAGGATAATGTCCTTGAGCAAATCAAGATTCAAAGGGTCAAGCCCCGAAAACGGCTCGTCGAGTATCAGCAAATCCGGCTCATTGATTACCGTCGCCGCGAATTGCAGCTTCTGATGCATACCCCGCGAAAGGTCCTCGACTTTTTTATTCGCACGGTCGCTCAACTCGATTCGCTTCAACCACGCCGGAACAACTCGGCCCAGCTCACTGGAAGACAGCCCCTTGAGAGCGCCGAAGAAAGCGAGTATCCCGCTGACCGTCATTTTTCGGTAAAGCCCTCTTTCTTCGGGCATATAGCCAATATGACTCTTGGCCTTTTCGGTTAAATTATTGCCGAATACGCTTATGCTGCCGGCATCCGGGCGGATAATGTTCATAATCATTCGCAGAGTCGTGGTCTTGCCCGCGCCGTTAGGCCCAAGAAAGCCATAAATGCTCCCGGCCGGAATCTTCGCCGCCAGGTTATCGACAGCGAGAACCTGCCCGAATGTTTTGCACACACTATTAAGTTCCAACGCATCCATCACCGTCAAAATACCAGAATTCTTTCCTCAACGCAAAGAATCTAACCGGGAACCGGCAGATTTGGAATTTTGTTTGATATGATTGCCGGCACGGGTGTATAATCTGGGCGTAGAAAATTAGTGTAGTCATTATTAAAGTCGGCTTGCCCGGCGGAGTTTTTAACGAAGCCGGGTGTTAGCCAGTGTAATGGAGGAAACGACGATGGCATTTGGAATCGGGGATAGAAAATTCGAAGTCCGTAAAAGCACAGGAACAAGGATTGTTGAACTGGGCGGAACAGAAGAAACTTCAGGAGAGGCGACGATGGAAAAAAAGACGAGAACAGGGCGAAACCTGGCGGGCGGCATGGAAATGCTCGAAATGGATTTTCTGCTGGGCGTAATTGAAAACACCGACGGTGAAGACAAAAACGACGTCGCGATGCGCCGCCTGAGCTTTAACGAGGTGCTTCGCCGCAACCAGCAAAGCGAAATAGACAGCTCCTCGCTAACGGTTTACTCCGTGGACGAAAAGGACCTTTACGGCAAAGACATTCAGTGTGCGGCGATGAAGGAGCTTACCCGCCGGACTGAGCAAAAGGGTTAATCGGCGTATGCCAAGCGAGGGAGTGTGAGCCGGTGTCTTGCGGTTATTGTTTTGGGTGCGGTTGAGGACGAGGGAACATTCTGGATTCAACTGCTGATGGTGGTCATCCTGGCCGCCGGTGTCGGCATCTACGGCCTGGTCAAATCCCGCGCCAAACGCGTCGAACAGGAAGCCCACGATGAAATAATCGAGACCATCATCGAGCCCCCTAAACCACTCGTTAAAAAACGCAACCTTTCCGGCGGTATGGAGCTTTTAGCCAGAAACTTTTTAGTAGGCGTCGTTGAGCAAACCGACTCGCCCGACCAGAGGGATATCGAAATGCGCCGGCTTTGTTTCGTCGAGCTTATTCGCAGAGGCGAACTCTGGGCACTGGCCAGTAACGCCCTGAAGGTTTACACACTGGACAAAGACGGCTTTTACGGCAAGGTTATCCGCTGCGAGGCAATGGCAGAATTGGCCGGACGGACTCGTCCCGGCGAAGGTGCCGCTGAGGACTCAGAAACAACGAATGAGCCGAGCCGTAGCCGGACGGGCAAATCGCCACAGGATGCCGCTGACTCCGCACCTGCCTTCCAAATCCGCCAGGGACTGGAAACAGCGGTCCCCAAAGGGCAAAAAGAACACACAAGCTAAATCCACCAGCCGCAGCCGCATCACCCATTCTCCGGATTATTTCCCGAAAGCCGTTAGGGACTTGGCGGGAAAATCGTATATTACAAATTAGAGGAATCCCGCTGAATTTATGCCCGTTCAAACGGGATTTTCCCGGACGTTGCGGACTTGAGTGCGAATAATAGTGATGGCTAAGAAGGAATTTTAAGAGAGTGCGTGATAATGCCGATGGGTTAGTGTCGGCGCATTTGGGCACAGTACTTTGACAGGAGAGGCACGAACTTGGCGAAAATGCACCTTTTGAACAACAATATGGTTCGCCTGAATCTATGGATAAAAGCACAATAAAATGGCTCGTGTTGGCGGCTATAGCCATCTGCGGAATGCTCGGCTGGAAGGTCGCCACACAGGCGTCGAAAGACGGCAAAAAAGAGGTGGTGGTTGAACGCCCCGAACCAAGGTTCGGAGTGGTAACCGCTATCCTGTATAGCAACGACACTCCGACTATTCTCATCGAAGACCAAATGCTCCACAAGGGCGACACAATCCACGAAGTCAAGGTGCTTGATATAAAGGTGGACAAGGTCCGGTTCGACAAGCAGGGAGAGCAGTGGGAACAGAAGGTGCAGGAGCCGGCCAAACCGGAATGGTGGAAGAGAAAAGGCAAAGACAAAGAGTCCTCCGCCTAATCTCGTAATGTTATCATTCGACTCGGCCCTCGCCGAGCAAAGCGACAATTGGCGTTCCCCAAAAATCGGGACTTCCAATTGTCGTTTTTTTGCGCATACCCCGTCTGCTCCCTGCCGGATATGCCAAAAAGTCCTCGAAAACAAACCCATGTAAGCTAAAATCATTGTAAAACAGGCGAAACATTAGCGGGTCATCTCCGCACGACCTGTTGGCTCGACGGGACATAAAATACAGATATGCGAAAAAAAGTACTGGTGGCTGTTAGCGGCGGCGTTGACTCGGCGGTGGCCGCGGCGTTGCTTCTTAAAGAGGGATTCGACGTTACAGCCGTTTTCCTGTGTTTGCAGATGGAACGCACCATCGAAAGCAACTCACGCTCCTGCTGCACCCAGCAGGATGCCGCCGATGCCCGACGAATCGCCGCAAAACTTGGTGTGAATTTCATTTCCCTGTCGGCGACAAAAGATTTTGAAGCCATAATAAAAAGCTTTATCGATGATTACGAAAATGGCCGAACACCCAACCCCTGCGTTCGGTGCAACGAGAAAATCAAGTTCGGGAAACTCTTCGAGCTGGCGGATTCCTTAAGCGTGCAATACGTGGCGACAGGGCATTACGCCAGAATTATCGACTACAAAGAACAACATGTTATTGCTCCTGCACTTGCACTGGGTAAGGACCAGTCATACGTCTTATTCAGCATACCACGCGAAAAATTAGACAGAATTATTTTTCCCGTCGGCCAGTTGAAAAACAAGCAGGCCGTAAGGTATATTGCCAAAGAGCTTGGGCTGGAGGTTCATGACAAACCCGACAGCCAGGATATTTGTTTCGTCCCCAATGGCGACTACACAAAATTGCTTAAGGCGCACAATAGCTCGGCTCTTCGGGCGGGAAATTTCATAGACACATCCGGCAAAATTATCGGCAGGCACGACGGCTACGGCAGATTTACTATCGGCCAACGTCGCGGTACGGGCATCGCGGCGGGGCATCCGGTTTATGTTACCGATATAAATCCGCAAACAGCCGACGTAACCATCGGCGAAAAAATTGACCTGCTGGCAATCGGTTTGACCGCCGATGGCGCAAACTGGCAGGTGGATATACCAGCTTCATTCGACGCAACGGTAAAAATCCGCTATAATCATCGCGGCGCCGCAGCAAAGGTTATTATTACCGGGAAAGACACCTTCGAGGTGTGTTTTGACAAGCCATTAGAGGCGGTCACTCCCGGCCAGGCGGCTGTCATTTACTCCGGGGATTGTCTTCTCGGAGGCGGGTGGATAAAAGAAAAATCGCCTCCCGTGTAACGGGTTTCGTTGAATCAAAAAAACAGGTATCAACCCCGCAGATGAATAATCAGGATTTGTCACGCTACGCAAGACAGATAAGCTTCAAGCCTTTCGGCGAAGAGGGACAGCGACGGCTCGCCGACAGCAGCGCCCTCATTGTCGGCGTCGGCGGATTGGGTTCGTGGGTTGCGGAATTGCTCGTCCGAGCGGGCGTCGGGCGTCTTCGGCTGGTTGACGATGACTACGTTGAGCTGACCAATATACACAGACAGTCGCTTTTTACTGAAAAAGACGCGAAGGAACGCACGCTCAAAATAAACGCTGCGGCAAATCACCTGCGGGAAATCAACAGCAACTGCACGATTGAAACGGTCTTCGCAAGAATAGACCGGCTGACTGCGGACCGGCTGACCGAAGGCGTCGATGTGATTATCGACGGGACAGATAATTTCCCCGCAAGGTTCATCCTCAACGACTGCGCGGTAAAAAAATCCAAACCGTGGGTATTCGCCGGCGTCCTCGGCACAGAAGCGCAGGTGATGGCCATAATCCCCGGCAGGACTCCCTGTCTGCGATGCCTCCTCGATTCACCCCCCGCGTGCAATGGCCAAACCTGCCGACAAGCCGGCGTGCTTGGCCCGGCGGTCACGATGGCGGCTGCTGTTGAGGCGTCGGAGGCAATAAAAATTCTCTCCGGCAATACGGACAAGGCGGGACAATGCCTGCTTGTTTTTGACGTATGGAATAATGTTGTGAAGCAAATCGATGTCTCGAAACTGAACAAGAACGCCGACTGTCCCTGCTGTGTTCACAAAAATTTTGAGTTTCTTGAGCCATAGGACTCTTGATGGACGCTAAAATAAATAAGCCCGTATATCTCGATTATAACGCGACGACACCTTTGGATAAGCGCGTACTGGAAAGTATGATGCCTGCTCTCACCTCTTCGTTCGGAAATCCTTCCAGCGAAAGTCATTCGCTGGGACGCCAGGCACGGGATATGGTCGAGGCCGCCCGTAATCAGACCGCCAAACTCATCGGCGCCTCCGCCAGAGAAATTATTTTCACATCCGGCGCGACGGAGGGCTGCAATCTCGCGATTAAAGGCGCAGCAGAAGCATATCGCGAAAGAGGTAATCATATCATCGTCTCCGCCATCGAACATAAAGCCGTTCTCGAACCCTGCAAACGACTTGAACAGCAGGGTTTCTCATTGACCGTGCTTCGTCCTGATTCCTTTGGCCGTATTTCCCAGGAGCAAGTGGCCGAAGCGATTACAAAACAAACTATACTTGTCTGTGTTATGCTCGCAAATAACGTCGTGGGAACGATTAACCCGGTGGACGAAATTGGCGCGATATGCAAAAAACACGGGATACTGTTTTTCTGCGATGCCACCCAGGCGGTCGGGAAACTCGCGGTAAACGTGAACCGGATAAACGCCGATTTGCTGGCGTTTTCAGCGCACAAAATTTATGGCCCTAAAGGTGTCGGCGCTCTTTACGTGCGGGGCAAAAGCCCTAACGTCCGGCTGACCGCCCAAATCGACGGCGGCGGACAGGAACACTTCCTTCGCAGCGGAACGCTCAACGTCCCCGGCATAGTCGGCCTTGGGGCTGCGTGCGAATTATGTGAAGAGGAACTCGGCGACAAACCTTCCCTGTCGGCCGAACTGCGAAATAAACTGGAAACAGGCCTGAAAAAAGCATTGCCCGACATACAACTCAACGGCCACCCAACAGAACGTCTGCCTAATACCGTGAATGTTTCGTTTGGGGGCATTGAGGCCATTTCTCTGCTCGGCAAAACTCCTGAAGTCGCCGCCTCGGCCAGTTCGGCTTGTGAATCCGGGACGTCCGGCTCCAATTACGTCCTCAGGGCAATGGGCGCCAGTGAAGATTCAGCGGCCAGCGCCGTCCGGTTCAGCTCGGGGCGTTTTACTGCGGAGCAGGAAATGGATTATGCCGTAGAGCGGATATGTAACTCCGTTTCATCACTGCGCGGTAACACCTGATATCAGCGTTTCGTTTTTCTTGTCTTCGGACGACCGCGGGAAAATGAGCACATGGGCGGACATTACTATTAGGCAGGGGCGATTTTTCGCAGGATGCTTTTGTCCCTTGATTACCTGACTAATTGAAGACCTGCAAGGGCGACAAATTTATCGTCAACAATCTTAAAGATGCCCTCAAGACCCGTCATGGAAAAGATGCCTTTCGTGGCGGGCGCGACGTTGCAAAAGACAAGCTCATGGTTCGCGTCCGTAAGCGTTTTTCGCAGCTTCAAAAACTTAGACAAGCTCGATGAAGTTACAATGTCAACAGCGGAGAAATCAACCACCACGTCACAGTCGCCTTTGTCTTTTATAATATCCGCGATGGTCTTCAACTCATCACCCATCAGCGGTTCGGTAGGCAGGTCAACGAGAACTATATTTTCCGACCAGTTCTGAATTCCCATTTTTTAACCCCTAAAAATCGGTTCTTAATACAGCCAACTATCTATCGACACCTGCACAGGGCAGGTTAAGCAAAAAACGCAAAAACGTAATCCCTTGTTGCAGCAGGAGTTAGGCGGACAGATTGAATATGGAATTGGATGGAAAACAGATACTTTTAGGACCCAAAACAAGCAAAAGGAAATTGGACAACAGTTTAGAGTTTTCTGTCCAATTTTCGATAGCCAATTGCCTCGGCGACGTGTTCGGGCCTTATGTCCTCACAGCCGGCCAAATCCGCTATGGTGCGGGCGACCTTGCAGATTTTGTCGTGCGCACGGGCCGACAAGCCGAACTCCATCATTGCCTCTTTGAGAAGCATCTCGCCGGAACTGTCCAGCCTGCAAAATTTCTCAACCTGTTTGTGCGTCATTCTCGCGTTGGTTATTAATTTGCCGTCGTCAAATCGCTTCGCCTGTATCGTCCGCCCCTTCATCACGTCGTCTCTTATCGTCGCCGAGTCAAGCTGGTTTGTTCTTGAACGTAATTTGTTGAAACTTACCGCCGGCACGTCTATGTGAATATCAATTCGGTCAATCAGCGGGCCTGAAATTTTTGACAAATATCGTTCTACCTGCCCCGGCGTGCATTTGCACCGCCGAGCATCCGACCCGAAGTATCCGCAGGGACACGGATTGCACGACGCAACCAAAAGAAACGCCGCAAAATACTTGATGGATTTTTTGGCGCGGGAAACCGTAACCGTGCCATCCTCAAGCGGCTGGCGTATCATCTCAAGAACATGACGCGGAAACTCCGCGAACTCATCGAGGAACAAAATCCCGTGATGCGCAAACGATAATTCACCGGGCCGGGCGTTTACGCCGCCACCCACAAGGGCAGGCCCGCTCGCCGTGTGATGAGGCATACGAACAGGACGCGTCGCCAATAGCGCTTTGCCTTTTCCTAAAAGGCCAACGGAAGAGTATATGCGAGTCGTCTCGAGTGATTCCGCTAATGTCAATGCCGGCAGAATCGTCGCTAACCGCTGCGCTAGCATCGTCTTGCCCGCTCCCGGCGGGCCAATCATAAGTATATTATGTCCGCCTGTCGCCGCCACGGTCAACGCTCGCTTGACACTTTCCTGTCCCTTAACATCCGAAAAATCAACGTCGTATTTGCTTTCGGCGCCGAAGATTTTGTCGATGTCAATCACGGTGGTCTGCAAAGGCAATTTCCCGCTCAGGAAATCAACTGCCTGCGTCAACGACCCCACGCCATAAACCTCAAGCTCCTCAACGACCGCTGCCTCCGCCGCATTATCCAAGGGGACGATTAACCCGCGAAAGCCCGCCGCCTTAGCCGTCATCGCCATACTCAAAACGCCGTTGACAGGCCTTACCCTGCCGTCGAGCGCAAGCTCACCCACAATGACATAATCTTTCAAAACCGTGCTGCTGAAAACACTTTCCCCTAAAAGAATCCCCAGCGCAATTGGCAAATCGAATGCCGGCCCTTCTTTCTTTATATCCGCGGGGGCAAGATTGACCAGTGATTGTGTCTTGGGATATTTATACCCGCAGTTGACGATTGCGCTTCGCACTCTTTCGGCGCTTTCCTTTACCGCCGCGTCAGGCAGTCCGACGATGAGCGTCTTGTCGAACCCGCCCCGTGCGACATCCACCTCGACTTCGCAGATAATCCCCTCGATACCCTCAAGCGCAACGCTATACAGTTTGGCCAGCATATATCTCCCTTGTCTTTATTGCAAAGAAGAGGCATTTTAAGATGACCCTCAGTCATTCGCAAGTGTTTTCGGACACCCGATAACCCCTTTAACTTCAATCCTTCGGCTGGTCAGAAGCGGGGATAATCGGCTGACCACTTTTATCTTGCGGGCCGGCTTTATCCGGGCCTTGTATTTTCGCCTTTATATCAATCGCTTCTTTATTCTGCGGGTCAATCTTCAGGATATATTCCAGATGCGTCAGGGCTTCTTGTATATTCCCCGTTTGATGCAACGCAAGAATCAGATGAAATCTCGCGTCTGTAAATTCTGGCCTGATATTCAGCGCCACGCGGAACCATTGTATGGCATCCTTTACTTGCCCCTGCCTGACTAAGAACTGCCCCCAATAATCCGCTGCCCTCTCATCGTTTTGGGCTTTCGCTGCCTTCTCCCACTGCTCAACCGCTTCTGCGTGACGTCCGGTCTGTTCGAGCAAATGACCGAGGTTGTATCTCGCGGAACCGCAATTCGGCTGCAAACGCACGGCGCGTCTGAGGTAATCCTCCGCCACTTTCAAATTTCCCGTCTTTATATTCATTACGCCGAGTATGTTCAGCGCCTGGATATTTTTCGGGTCGAGTTTTAGTACCTGCTCGTAGATGGGAACCGCCGCCTGATAGTTACCAGCCGTCCTGGCAAGAAAGTCCAGAACCTTTGGATTGTCCCAGTAGATAGTTACAAGTTTCTGAAGATTAGGCAAAACCTGCTGGTTAAGATATCGCATCTGACGATAGCGAATGTCATCCGGCAGCAGGGCGTATGCCTTTTCGATTTGCCCCGTCAAAGCGAGGCGATTGGCCTTGACCCGCAGCGCAATCTCTTCACGCAGTTGAATCGTCTGGTGCTCAGTGCCCGTGTTGGTCAGGTAAGGCCAAATATCCTCGCCGGCCTCGATTAGCCGAGCGGGACTGAGCAGGACTCCTTTCGAGTATTCGGTTTCATAATAAGTATAAGGCAGGTCATCGGTATTGATGGGACCTTCGCCAGCCCACTTGCGCAGCACATCCTCAGCGCAGAGAAAAGAATCAAGGAAGCCCGCAGGCGTATTCAACGCAAACGGCTCAAGGTCGCGACGCACCGGTTCGGCATCAAGCCGGTCACGAAGCTTTCCCACGTCAATCTTCAAAGACGCCGGCATACCGGCCAGCAACGTATAAATCCCTATACGACCCTGCTCGCCAGCCCCCTGGGTAATCCACAAAACACTATGAGGGAATACGGACTGGAATGTTCGAATGATAATTTTGAATTCTTCTGCGCGAAGCCCATGCATCGGAATCCACTGAACAAAAACGCCATCGTCGGTCAAATGCCCGCGCACCTGGCGATAAAACTGCTGCGAATATAGCACCCAACTGTCGCCGCTCTTGGGGTGGGTGGAATCGGAGATAATCACGGGCCACGTTCGGCGCGACATCGTTATATAGTTGCGGCCGTCGTCTATCACGACGTGCGCTTTTGGATTGCTCAACAGCCCGTTGTTTTCTTCTGAAAACAATTTCGCCGCTTCAACCACGCTGCTTTCCAAATCCACAATCGTGAGCTGTTTGACCTCCGGCAGTTGCGTCGTCGCCCCAGAGGCGATGCCTCCGCCAAAGCATATCATCAGCACGTCCTGCGGGTCGGGATGAAGCATTGGCCCCAGGTCGCCTATCATCTTGAAGCAGAGCCGATGGGCATAGAAAAGAGGCACCTCGTTGGTGCCGTCGATGTAAAGCGTCTTGCTGTTATCCACGCGGTTGCGGGTAATAATGGCCGTGCCCGTCCGGCCTTCGCGGTAAAAAAGGATGTCCGTGTGCTTAGCCAACTCAAAATCTGTGGCAAAAAATATCTGCTGACAAAGATTATTTGGAACTTTGGCAAACATAAAAAGCAAAGCGCCCGCATACACGACGGCCGTGCCCATTGTTAAAAACAGGTTTGATTTGGCGCTGCCGGCCAGAATAGCTATCCCCATCACCCCGTATATTATGGAGATAAGCATAACACTTTTCTGTATGCCCAAAAACGGCACGAGAACAAATATCGGTAAAATCGCCCCCAATACCGTCCCTGCCGTGTTTACCGCGTAAAGCAATCCGATTCGCCTGCCAAGCGTCGCTATTTTGTTGCCATATACCGCGCACAACAACGGAAATGCTATGCCCATAAGCACGGTAGGCAATGTCACTATAATCAGCGCCATTGTCTCTAATTTCATAGGTGGCGGTCCGCCGGCAAAAACCATCGCACTGGTTATAAATAGTGCGGGAACCGACAGGGCAAGCAGCGCCTCTACAATGCCAAGAACTATTGCGGGTCTGCGAATCCGTCCCGCAAATAAACCGTATATCAATCCACCCAGACCCATTCCGAGCAGGTAAATACACAATATCGTGGGAAACACATAAGCCGCGTGGCTTAAAAACGCCAGATATCGAATCCACAATACCTCACACGCCAGGGCCGCCAGACCGTTAAGAAACGCCACAATCAACAGCATCCGAGAAGATACCTGCGAATCATTTACCTGTTTTGGCTGTACAGGAACAGTTGATTTGCCCTGGTTAGTATTGACCGAAGCGGAAGCAATCGCACCCGCCAGCGGTTTCGAAAGAGCAATGGCCGCGATGACAATCACGATATTAATCCCGACTGCTGCCAGGTTTGTCTGTCGCAGGCCGAACGTCTCTAACATCCAAAAACCTGCCGCAAGACAACCCAGCGCTGCGCCCAGAGTGTTCAGGCAGTATAACACCCCGATTCGAGAACCAATCAGCCGGTCGGATTCAGTCACAGCTCGCACTAACATCGGCAATGTGGTCCCCATAAGAAAACAGGGCACAAGCAATATGGCAAAAGACAACCCGAATCGCGCCAGTGTGCTGACCAATAGCGAATCCGGCGATAACGGCACAAGCGTCGGCACAATCACCCTTAACCAGTCAAGCAACGTCGGAATCGCCATCGCCCAGATTGTTACTATCGCGACAGCCACGCCGTAAACGATTGCCCGCTGCGTAACCCTGTCCGCAAGCCAGCCGCCGAAAAGCCCACCCAGCCCCAGCCCCGCCATATACGCGCATAACACGATGCTTATGGCGTATGAACTATTGCCGAAGACGGTTACAAACTGCCGGCTCCACAGCATCTCGAATAATAGCGCAGTGGCGCCGGATAAAAAGAAGCAGGCATAAATCCCCCACCGTATAAACACTATGTGGAGTTGCCGAACTGTTGTCGCGGGCAACTTTGTGCTCATACGGCCAAATTCTCCTCATAGTAAAACCGGCTCTTTATAAGAACCGGAAAACTTTCGCCTGTTTTTCACTTTTGCCGACGCAGTTGCTTTCCTTACCCTGTTGCTTATCCAATAATCAAAATATCTTCGTATCCCTGATATGTCAAGCCGACGCATTCGGCACGACGGATTATTGATACCTTTTCGAAACCGGGTCGCAATAAAACCGCACTCCCGGACGTCTATGTTTACGAACTATAAACTCACAAAAATCTGAAAGGAGCTAAATATGACAAGAAAACTCATTACAGGGGCAATAGCGGCCATTTTACTGGTAACTATAGCGGTATTCGCCGCGGAAAAAGCAATGGAAAAGGCATCTGCTGAAAAGGCAAGAGCCGGCGAACAATTCGGCCCACACGAGCGCCTTTTGGACCAGTTGGTCGAGGCCTATAAGGCCAACGACAGGGAAAAAATGGGCGAAATCATCAACAAAATGCAGGAACGCAGAGAAAAAATGCGGGAATTCGTAAAGTTCAACAGATGGCACCAATGGGCTCATCGCCGAATGATGAGGCAGATGGGTTTCGGCTGGAGTCAGGGTCAGCAAATGGCCGGACCGGGATGGAACCGGGGTTGGGCAATGCAAGGCCCGCGCGGCAATTGGGGTTGCCCAATGGCTGGGCCTCGCTGGGGGCAGTTTCAGGCGATGAGAGGACGTGGATTTGGCGGTTGCAACAATATGATGGGTAATTGCGGAGCAATTGCCGGGCCGCAAAATGAAGTAACAAAGGGTTGGGGTTGCGGCCCCGGCTTTTTTAACGGCATGGGAAATTGCGGGCCAATGGCGGGCGAATTCGGACAAATGCCTTGCCGGCAAAACGGTATGGGTATGGGCAACTGTATGCCACAGCAAGGCGGCCCCGGACAAATGCCCGGCTGGGGTCGCGGTTTCCAAAGAGAATGGACACCCGGACCCGGCGCAGACAATATGTGGCAGCAGGAATGGAATATGCCCCGCCGTGAAAGAATGAACATCCCGCCACCGGAATGGGGCTGGTAGCCCGTCCTGAGCGACGTCGAAGGAAAAAACACTTAATCTCCTAATCACGAGTTTGGAGCTTTGGCTGTGTGTCTCTCGCGGGCGCACAGCCAGTTTTTTTATCAAATTCCGCAACATCTTCTTTTACTTGCCGAACAACACAGGTTTTGGTATCGTCGCACAAAATACCCAGCTCAATAGTCATTAAATAAATTTGTAGGAGATTTGACATGCGGACAAAATGGGCGATTGTCAGTTTGATACTTGTTGTTGTTTTTTGCGCAAGCTGTCAACAGGCACAACAATGCTGTAAAACACGCGGCACGGGCGAGCTTAAAATCAGCAAATCAACTCTCGAAGACAAGATAAAAGGCGGCTGGCTCGGCAAAACCGCGGGCGTCTGCATCGGCGGGCCGACCGAGTTCAAAGCCAAAGGCAAAATGTTCACCGGCGCGGTCAACTTATACCCAGGCCTTAACGACGGCTTTGAACAGGACGATATCTACGTGCAGATTACCTTCATCTCGGCGATGGACGCGAAACTTGCCAACCCCGATGGAATCTTCGCGGCGACTATGGATGATTATGGCGAGGCGTTCAAAAAAAGCGGCTACGAACTATGGCACGCAAATAAAGCAGGCAGGAACAATCTTCGCAAAGGAATAAAGCCGCCTCAGTCGGGTATGTGGGCGGGGCAGGGAAAAAGATTCAACAAATGCGCCAATGATATCGACTGGCAGATTGAATGCGACTGGATTGGCCTGATGTGCCCCGCGATGCCGATGACCGCGGCGAAGCTCAGCGACCGCGTCGGACACGTGATGAATTACGGCGACGGTGTTTACGGCGGCCGCTACGTCAGCACGATGATTGCGCTTGCCTTCGAATGTAACGACATTCATAAAATAGTCAGCCAGGCAATCGAATCAATGCCTCGAAAATCGCAATACTACCGGACAATCAAAGACGTAATTGACTTTCACGATAAAAATCCCGACGACTTCAAGGCCTGCTGGAAATTCATCAACGACAAATATCTCGAAACTACTGTCGATTGCAACACCGAAGGAGATAATTTCAAAATCGCCGCATCCTTCAACGGCGCATTTATAACAATCGGACTGCTATATGGCGATGGGGACATCTTGAAAACCATCGAATATGCCACCCGTTGCGGCCAGGATTCCGACTGCAACCCCGCGAACGCCGGCGCAATCGTGGGGACAATGCTCGGCTACGAAAAACTCCCCAAAGCGTGGAAAGACAGTATCGAAAAATATCCCAATAACAAATACAGCCACACCAATTACACGTTCACCGACCTTATCAACAGTTCCTTCAGGCGTGCCGAAAAAGCGATTCTGCAATCAGGAGGTCAAATCAAAGACAATACTTATATCATTAAGGTCCAGCCCATCTGCCAGCCAAAAACGCTCGAACAGTACGGCCAAGACCCCGTCCCTAACCCCGATTTTAAGTAAATATTCGTAGCGCATCGCAGATTTCCTTATCCGCTTGGCTCTCCCCGAGAAGTCGCTACTTTGGCTCTGCAACAGGGGACCCAGTTATCCCTTCCTGCTCCCCGATTCTATCTTGCAAATATCCCCATATCGCTTAAACTAATTACCTATGGCTAAGAAACCTCCATCCGATTCAAAGAAAACCCCCGCTGCGGGCAAACCCTCTTCGCTTGTCGATACGCGGGTCATTTATTGCGGCGATAACCTCGAACAGCTCAAAAAACTCCCCAATGAATGTGTTGACCTGATTTATATCGACCCGCCTTTTAATTCAAACCGCAACTATGAGGTCTTCTGGGGCGAGACAAAGGAAAAACGCGCCTTCGAAGACCGCCACGCCTCAACGCAGGCCTATATTGAATTTATGCGTCCCCGCTGTGTCGAACTGCACCGCGTCCTCAAGAAAACCGGCTCATTCTATTACCACTGCGACTGGCACGCCTCGCACTACGTCAAAATTATGCTCGACCAGATTTTCGGACATAACCAATTCCAAACCGAAATCATCTGGCGTCGCACAAATGCAAAAGGATTGGCTTTCCGGTCATTTCCCAATAACCATGACACGATATTTTATTATGTTAAGGAAGACAATTACACTTTCAATCGTCAATACACTCCACATAGCGAGAAATACGTTGAAGATTTTTATAAATATACCGAGCCTGAAACTGGACGTTGTTATCGCCTTGCAGATTTGACTAATCCCAACAAAAACAGGCCCAACCTAACCTACGAATTTCTCGGCATTAAACGTGTGTGGCGATGGACAAAAGAACGAATGCAGGAAGCATATGAAAATGGGCTGGTAGTGCAGACCAAACCCGGTGCTGTTCCTGCTTTAAAACGGTATCTCGATGAACAAGAAGGAAATCCCGTAGATAGCATATGGGCTGATATTCCACCTGTGCAAGCGCAAGCATCAGAACGCCTTGGCTATCCGACTCAAAAGCCGCTTGCTTTGCTCGACCGCATTATCAAGGCCTCAAGTAATCCCAACGACATTGTTCTCGATGCCTTTTGCGGTTGCGGAACAGCATTAGTTGCTGCTGAAAATCTTGGCAGGCAGTGGATTGGTATTGATGTTTCGCCGACTGCCTGCCGGGTGATGGCAAAACGACTGCGAGATGTCTGCAAAATGAAAGAGGATGAAACACTCTGGCGAAAGGGTCAGGGCTTCGTTGTTCGAGACCTGCCCTGGACAATTGAAAAGTTGCGAGAAATTCCGCCGTTTGAGTTTGAGAACTGGGCCGTCATTGCTTTGGGTGGCATTCCAAACGTTGCCAAGGTCGGCGATATGGGCATCGACGGGCGCATCTATCCAATCTCGGCCATGCCTAAAAAGGACAAAGGCGAACTCGGCTTTATGGATGTCTGGTATCCCATTCAGGTCAAGCAAAAGGACAAGGTGGGCAGACCGGATATCGATTCCTTCGAGGCGGCAATGATGCGCGAAGATAGAACAAAGGGATTCTTTGTTTCCTTTGATTTCTCATCCGATGCTATGAGTGAGATACAGGCATTCTTCAAAAAGACCGGCAAGAGCATAATCGCACTTACCGTCAAAGACATCCTCGACGAGCTAATCGCCTACAAACTGGCGTAAGATGACCTGATGATTTAGCCGCCGCTGGCACGACGACAAAATGTCTCCAAACACCAGCACAGGCTGAAAAACCCCTTCGGCTGAGGAACAAAACTCGCAAGTTTTTTCTTGCGCAAATTGCGCGAAGCGGATAAAATTAGTTGAGTTTGGAATTAAACAGAGATATAATTTTTGCTGGAATGTTGTTAGTGAAAAGCTAAATGAATAAGAACGAAATTCAGGTATGCGAGTTTGCAAACGTATCTCAACGTGCCCAAGCACTGGACTGCAATATCCCATCTGATCTGGCTATTCTGCCGAGAAATTTTGAAACAGCTACATCGAAATCAGAATTGTTACACGAAATATCAACGCCAACAGTTAGAATTCTCTGGAGACAGGCAAATCTAATCGAGACAAAATTGGAAAGCGACTCAGAGTCATTTCCACAAATTTCTGAACATGCAGAGGATTGGATTGGCCCTATTATATTTCTAAGCTATATGGCGTTACAAGGAAACCCATACTTGGTCAATCTTTCAATCGGCGTTATTGCAAATTACATTTCAGACTTGTTCCGGGGGATAAGTTCGCCAGAACAAAAAATAAAACTCGATATTGTCTGTCAAAAGAAAGATGGCAGTTACAAAAGGGTAAAATATAAAGGAAACGTCGAAGGCCTGAAAGAATTACCAAAGATAGTTAGGAAAGTGGCAGATGTCGAATAATCTTGTTGCAGAAATAACACGTCAATTCAATGCTACAATCGAGCATTGTGAAACCTTTTGTTTTATAACGAGAGCAATCGAACTACAAAAAGATGCGGTTAGACAAATTGAACCCTTTTTGCAACAGGCCGAAAAGGCAAAAGGGGAGTGTGTTAAAGATAGCGACGAGGATGCCGCCAATCTGATATTTGGATTGCAACTATCCATCATTAGCCTTAAAGAACAACTCAATATGTGGATTGAGTTAAAGAGAGATAACCCTGACAAGGCATGGGATCACCTTATAAATGCAAAGACAAGCGCACAGGCCGCTATGCGAGCTCATAAAACTCGACTTACGTTGCAGAATTATTATAACCGCCTATGCGTGATTGAAGAAATTGTCTTTCCACCGCAAGTTTTTGCTAGCGCAGGATTTAAGGTAATTAAGAGCAACTGTTCAATATGTAATAAGGGTTATGGTATCTGCAACCACCTTGTGGGAATGCCTTATATGGGGCAGATGTGTACGCGAATTATCGAGGAAGCTGAGCTTCAAGAAGCATCTATCGTCAAAAATCCAGATGATAAGCGTTGCAGGATAACATCTTTTTCTGATAATGGTAAATGGCGTAATAGAATGACTTGGCGACTTACTCAGGAACAAGAATCTGCTCCTGAAAGAACTGCCCAAATGATTGTGTGCAGTAATATTATAACTGATAAATAGAAGAAAAAGAAGAAAAAGGGGTCAGGATTCTTTTTTCAGGGCGATTCAAAGATAAAACCGACAGTGTGAATCAGTGTAAATCCGTGTCGAGAAAAACTCTGTGAGCTTTGCGGTTTCTGCGGTAAGAAAACTGGCTGCAAGGATTGTAAAATCGGAAATCTCAGAGAAAAACAAAAAGAAAAACTCCGCGGGCTTTGCGGTCTCTGCGGTAAGATTTTTGGAGGTTATCTCCAGTTGGTGGGATAGAAGATTTTGGTCGCGGGGACGTTGAACTTCATCGAAAGCGACTCAACCAGCGCCTCGGCCCTTTTAATCTGCGAATCGCTCAACCGGACGCCCCTGCCGTCGGCCACAAGGCACACCCGGATTGTCCTGCTTGAGCCATACCAGGTATGGTCCGGTATCACCGACCACTGTTTCTGCCATTTTTCGGTGGTTTGTATCTGGCCGTCGCTGCCGCCTAAGCCGTTGCACACGACGAAGTGACAGTTGATGTCATCGGAATTGGCTAAGCCGCTGAGGGACGCTATCTGGTCGATATTGCCCGCCTTTGTGCCGCTGTAGTAAACCTCGATGCTTTCCCATCGGCCCGGCGCCTGTGTAACGCGAGAGCAAATTGCCTGCTGAATCGGGTCAAGCCGATAATAAGTCGAAAGACAGAACGGTCCCGCTGACGGCGGATGATTGCCCAAAGCCATCAACACAACCGCGCCTGTCGTCATCGAAACGAGCAACACCACCAATACCTTCGTTACTCGCGGCTGATTCGACATAATTTTTCTCTGACCGTCAAAAATCTCTCGGATTACCCGACCAGCACAAATACAATCGGTTACACAGTGATTCATCGGCACCTCCAAGCCCATAGCTATAAATTTTTATGCGCAAATTCACTAAATTATTGAAACTAAAACCGACCTTTCCAACTTCTATCTCGCTACAGACGGAAATTACTTGACCTGGCCCCCGCCGACTGTTAAACAATCAACTTTGTTCCGGTTGTGCTGCGCGGCCAATTGCCCGGCAATCGCTCGGTGCTGACGCGGTTACCACCGGCATAGTCCAATAATAAAAAGAGGCGAAAATGGCTTCTAAATGGCGACCCTTAACACCCGCTGAAATCTCCAAACTGACCTCTCAGGGCTGCACCTGCCCCGACTGGTCAAAAGTGCAGGTTATTGACGGTTTTGACGCCGAACGGGTAAAAACTACCGCCTTTTCAGGAAACATCCGCCTGGGTCTGTTCCAGAAAGACGTCCGATTCTGCGGCGGACTTACAAGACCCTCGGGAATCTCCAACGCTACCATTCACAACTGTCAAATTGGTAATAACGTCTATATCAACCAGGTCAAAAGTTTCATCGCCAATTACATCGTCGAGGACAATGCCGTTATCGAGAACGTTGATTTTCTGGCGGTCGACGGCCAAAGTTCTTTCGGCAACGGCACCGATGTCGCCGTCATCAACGAAGCGGGCGGCAGAGAAATTCCGATATATGACCACTTATCAGCGCAGCTTGCGTATATTATCGCCCTGTACCGCCATCGCCCGAAACTCATCGAAAAGATGCGGGCTATAATTGCCCAGTATGCCGCTTCCGTCACCTCATCAATGGGTCTTGTGGGAGCAGGAGCGAAAATCCTAAACACCAGAATCATCAAAAACGTAAAAATCGGTCCCGCCGCGACTATCGAGGCCGCCAACCGGCTCGAAAACGGTTCCATCAACAGTTGTCCCCAAGACCCCGTCTATATCGGACCAGGCGTCTTGGCACGCGACTTCATCGTCTGCTCCGGCTCAAAAATCACCGAGGGCGTCTCACTCTACAAATGCTTCGTAGGTCAGGCAACCGAACTTGGCAGACAATACTCCGCCGAAAACTCTGTCTTCTTCGCAAACTGCGTCGGCTTCCACGGCGAGGCCTGCTCAATCTTCGCCGGCCCCTATACCGTTACCCACCACAAATCAACCCTCCTCATCGCCGGCCTTTTCAGCTTTCTCAATGCCGGGTCTGGGACAAACCAAAGCAACCATATGTATAAACTTGGCGCCGTCCACCAGGGCATCGTCGAACGCGGCTCAAAAACCGCCAGCGACTCCTACATGCTCTGGCCCGCCAGGGTCGGCGCATTCACCGTCGTTATGGGCAGGCACTACCGCAACTCCGACACCTCCGATTTGCCTTTCTCGTACCTCATCGAGCACGAAGATGAAAGTATTCTCGTTCCGGCCGTAAACCTCAAAAGCGTCGGAACCGTCCGCGACGCAAAAAAATGGCCCAAACGTGACAATCGCAAAGACCCCAAAAAGCTCGACCTCATCAACTTCAAGCTCCTAAGCCCCTACACCATTCAGAAAATGCTCAACAGTTGTAAGCTTTTGCGGAACCTCAAAGCCACCGGAATCGAAACCGCCCTTTCGACAAGCTCAGGACAGGCCAGCTATTTCACGTATCACGGCGTCAAAATAAAACACGACTCCTTAGACAAGGGAATCCGGCTTTACGAAATCGGCATCGACAAATTCTTAGGCAACTGCCTCATCCACTGCCTCCAGAACAAACAATTCACAAGCGTTCAGCAATTGCGGGCCGAGCTTAAACCCCAAACTGATATCGGACCCGGAAAATGGGCTGACCTGGCGGGATTGTTCGCACCGGAAGAAGCTATCGCCAAAATCCTCGACGACATCGAATCCGGCGCACTGAGTACCCTCGACCAGGTAACCGCGGCGTTTACCACGGCGCATGAAAATTACCCGGCCTACGAATGGGCCTGGGCGATAAACGTCCTCCAGCAGCAACTCGGCAAAACCATCGACGCGATTGGCACCAAAGACATCATTGAGATGATTAACAAATGGAAATCCGCAGGTTACGAGCTTGATAATATGCTCTTAGCCGACACCGAAAAGGAATTTGCCGAAACCGTCCAGGCCGGCTACGGTATCGACGGCAATTTCGCCGAAAGAACCGCGGACTTCGCTAACGTCCGAGGCAGTTTTGAGGCAAACGCCGTGGCAGGTGAAATTAAACAGCACATCGAAGAAAAATCCCGGCTGGCGGATGAGCTTATCCACCAACTGCAAAAAATACGTTAATACCGATTCGGCTTCGTAAGGAAGATATTATGCGAGTGATAATTCAACCGGATTACAAGCTCGCCTCAAAATGGGCGGCACATTACGTCGCGAAAAAAATAAATGACTTTGGGCCTACTAAAACAAAACCTTTCCTTCTCGGCCTGCCCACCGGCTCATCGCCGCTCGGTATGTATAAAGAGCTGATTAAGCTCAACTCGTCAAAGAAGGTGACGTTCAAAAACGTTATCACTTTTAATATGGATGAGTACGTCGGCCTGCCCGAAGACCACCCCGCAAGCTACCATTATTATATGTGGAACAATTTTTTCAGCCATATCAATATCCCCGCCAAAAACGCCAATATCCTCGACGGCAACGCCAAAAATCTCGAAGCCGAATGCGAACGCTATGAGAAAAAAATGAAGCGTCTCGGCGGCATCGAGCTTTTCATCGGCGGCGTCGGCCCAGACGGCCACATCGCCTTCAATGAACCCGGCTCATCGCTGGCAAGCAGAACACGCGTCAAAACCCTCACGCAGGACACCATCATCGCCAACTCACGTTTCTTTGACGATGACGTAAACAAAGTCCCCAAAACCGCACTTACCGTCGGCGTCGCTACCGTAATGGATGCAAGAGAGGTGCTGATAATCGCCTCAGGCCACAGCAAGGCACGCGCCTTGCATCACGCAATCGACCAGGGCGTAAATCATTTGTGGACGGTCAGCGTCCTTCAGTTACATCCCAAAACAATCATCGTCTGCGACGAGGACTCCGCCGTCGAGTTGAAATACGGCACAGTGAAATACTTCAAGGATATCGAATCTGAAAATCTTAACCCCGTGAGATTATAAATCCAAAAAACTATTCCATATCAGACATTTTATCTCACGGGGTAAACCCCGCATCACTGCTGAAATAAAAAACAAAACGCCAATAAAAAAGCCGGGTTCCCATTCGCTGCGGGAACCCGGCTTATTTTACGCTTATATCTGCCGGTTTAATTCGTCGGCTTCGACCCTGTCTGGGGTGCCGGCGTGTTTGGTCTCGGCGGCATCGGCATCCTCGGCTTCGGCTCTTTGCCGGGGGGATACTCAATCTTGGCCCCTGCCTTTACCTTCTCGATTAGCTGCCTGAACAACTCGTTTTTCTTTTTGTCCTGAAGCGATCTGACAATATCCGCCTTTGCCTTGTCGAATGACACCAGGCCGCCCTCTTTGTGGTCGGTAACCTTTATTATGTGGTAGCCGAATTGCGTTTCGACCACGTTGCTCACCTGTCCAACCTTCATCGCGAACGCAGCATCGGCAAACTCTTTGACCATCGAGCTTCTATCGAAAAATCCGAGGTCGCCTCCCCTTTCCTTCGACGGGCAATCTGAATTCTCCTTCGCCAGCGCCGCGAAGTCCCCGCCCGCCTTCACCTGTTTGAGCAAACCGTCTATCTTCGCCTTGGCCGCCGTCTTTTCCTCAGGCGTCGCTGTCGGAGCAACCTTTATCAGTATATGACTGGCCTTGACCTGCTCGGGCTTATTGAAATCTTCTTTGTTTTCATCATAAAATGCCTTCGCCTCGGCATCATTAACCTCGACTGTGCCGAGAAGCTTCTCGTAACCAAGCGTCTTTTTAATCTGCCCTTTTACCACGTCGAACGACTGCCCCTGTGCGGCCAGCATCGCCTTGAACGACTCCATCGTCATACCGCCCGGCTGGGCAGCTATGATTTCGCTCAGCTTGTCGTTGACGTCTTTGTCCGTGATATTAACGCCCGCTTTCTTTATCTGCTCAGATAGAAGCTGTTCTACAATCATACTTTCAAGCGCCTGACCCCGAATTTGCGTTTTATACTGCTCGACCATATTCGGCGGAATCTGGGACGCTATCCTCTCCATATAAACGCTTACCTTCGCGTCAACATCAGCATCCTTAATGACAATTCCGTTGACTGTAGCCGCTATGCCGTTGCTTTCCACGGCGACCGCATTTGGCTCCGCAACCATAACTTTCGCCTCCGCGGTTGCTGCTTTGGTCTCTGTCTTCGCTTCCTTAACCTCCGCTTTGGCCTCCACCTTCGCCTCTTTAACCTCTGCCTTTACAGCTTTGGCCGGCGCGTTCGCGTCCTTGACCGCCGGCTTTACTTCCGCCTGGACTGACTTTTTCGGGGTCTCGGTAGTCGTTCCGACTCCCTTTTGGCAGCCCTGATATAAGACCGTTACAGCCAGCAAGCAAACTCCCGATAAAACCATTTTCACACTAATTCTCATTTGGATATCCTTTCGTGGCGTATAAATTCGGAACATTTCCGTTAACCCCGCGAGATGGCGGCTTCGCCTATCTTATGGGGTTAAAACACAAGGTAGCAATACTCTCACAACAACACCCAAAAGTCAATTGAATATTTTGACAAACCCGTCCTGATTTTGGTATCCTCTGTGTCCGTCAGACGTTACTAAATACGATATACGAATACTCAGGGCGATAAGTTGATGACTTTCCCAGACCATATAAAGATTAAATCCTGCACGATAACCATCCAGCCGCGATACAGCGAAACCGACCAGGGCGGCGTCGTCCATCACGCGGTCTATCCCGTCTATTTCGAGATGGGCAGAACCGAACTGCTTCGGGCCAATGGTCTGGCCTACAAGGACCTCGAAGCCGCGGGCGTCTTTTTCGTAATAGCCGAGCTTCGCATCAAGTATCGCAGGCCCGCTTTTTACGATGAAAAGCTTAATCTTGAAACTACCTGCACCAATGTTACCGCCAGCAAGGTTGAGCATTCTTACAAGCTAATCCGCCCTTCCACCGGCGAATTGTTAGCCGAAGCCGAAAGCATCCTTGCCTGCGTCGATGATAAAGGCAAAATCCGCCGTATGCCCGAATTTATGTATCCTTCGTAGCGTAGTTCAGCTTGGCAAAATCACCGCGATATTTTTTCGCCGCTTCATCGTATGCCTTCGCTGCTTCGATTTCAGAGTCGAAGTTACCGAGCCATATTCTTTTTCCCGCCACACCAATGTAAGCAGCCCACTTCCCGCGATTTTCACGAAAACTGACTCCAACGAAGCGTGACGTGGTATTTTCCATTTTTCGCTTGTTCCACTGGTTCTGTGAGTGAGTCGCCAAGCGGAGATTTGCCCTGCGATTGTCCAATCCGTTGCCGTTAATATGGTCAACAAGAATGCCGTCCGGGGCGTTCATAATCAATCTGTGCAATCGCACAATTTTTAAATCATCAGAGCCGATTCTTTGACCTCTGATGGCATAGAAATTGCCGTTGTCTCCGCCGATGCACCATTTGAACCGGGCAAAACGGCGGTAATCCTGCTGGTCCAAGATTGTCCAGTTGCCTTCGTCCAGGAAAATTCTGCGATAAGTGTAGCCGAACTTCAATTGCCGGTAAATCATCACAGGCCACGCGAAAATCAGGTCGAGCCAGTTTGGAACTTTGATTGTAATACTTGACATTTCTTTCTCCTCTCTTCGTTCGGTGTTCATTGTTCGTGGTTCTGAAGTAATCCCTCAATAAATTGAGGGGCTAAATTTTCCCAAGGAGCCCCACCCCCACACTTGTCTTTGACAAGTAGCCGTGGGAGCAGGCATCGTCCCTCTATAATTGGGCCGACTTGCGCGATTTTGACGAAAAATCCGATTTTGGGGATAGGCCGAAATGCACTTAAGTCCTTGTGAGAAAAGGAATAGAAAAAATTTTAAAAATTCCGGGATTGGCCAAAAAACACTTGCGCGAAACTGGATAACAACCGTTCGTATCCAGAATTTAAGCCGTTATATTAAAAGGGGTTACGGCAAAAATGGGCTGAAAAATGTCACCGTGTTGCCTATAAGTGCTTATAGCGTTTATGTTTAGCCCCCGAATTTATTCGGGGGTTTTTATTGCCTGTTCCTCGAATGACAATTACAATCTTGGATATGGGCGCACCCCAAATGAAAGCATTTGAAGTATATGTTGATCGCCTGCAAAGCATTGCTTTGGATGCGCTGGATGGCTTTGGGACGCAAATAAATACTAATAATGTCAAAGCAATTCTTGATGGCGAAGTAGCAAGAAAATTCCGCAGTTATGTGCCGTTGAAAACTCGAAGACGTTTTGGGGCTTTCTTCACAGGAAGAAACCTTGCAAGACGTCTCTCTCACAAAGCTCTTTGCGATATTTATTCCGATTCCATAATAGCCGATCCGGCCTGCGGTACAGGCAATTTGCTTCTTGCCGCCGCCGACGAGTTACCAATTGGCTCAGATGTCATGGAAACCCTTGAAATCTGGGGCAGCCGCCTTATGGGATTTGATATCAAAGAACACTTCATACGTGCGGCTAAAGCCAGATTACTCCTATTGGCAATAAGTAAGTCCCCGCGAAGCGAATGCTTTTCTGCCTTTGATTTTAACGGCCTTTTTCCAATGATAACTCAACGCAACTTTCTTGATTGCCCTGATGATATATCGAAAGCATCGCACATCTTGATAAACCCCCCTTACAATCAAGTAATGGCACCTTTGGAATGTACTTGGGGGAATAGAAAAATCTCAGCAGCAGCCCTCTTTATGGATACTTGTCTTTCAAATGCTGCGACAGGCGCAAAAATAAGCGCAATTCTTCCTGATGTGCTTCGTTCTGGTTCATACTACGAGAAATGGAGACAACATATTGAATCCATGTCGGGTCAAATGGAAATAACCACTCATGGGCAATTTGATGATTGGACAGACGTGCACGTCTTCTTATTGAAACTGATTAAGAATCCTGACAAAAAAGCATCTAAAGTAATATGGTGGAAACAAGTAAAACAATCTTACTGTGGCAAAGTGGGTGATTATTTTGATGTTCATGTCGGGCCTGTAGTGCCTCATCGTGACCCGAAAAAAGGCCCTTCCTTAGCATACGTACATGCAAGGTCACTGCCTGCTTGGGGGATAGTCAATCGAATAAATGAACGGCGGAGATTTAGCGGAACTTCATTAAGGCCGCCGTTTGTCGCAGTCCGTCGGACTTCACGACCCGGCGACAACCGGGCGATTGCCACTGTAATCACAGGCAACCGTAAAGTCGCGGTCGAAAATCATCTTATAGCTCTGTTCCCACGCACAAAAAACATCAGCGACTGCAGGAAACTGCTTCAAATTCTTAAATCTTCTCAGACAGACCGCTGGCTGAATAAAAGAATTAGATGCAGACATCTTACAGTTGGGGCCTTAAAAGAGGTACCTTGGTGGAGGATCCTATAAACGATGGAAACTGAAATTACCCCAGAACATTTCAAATTCTCTACGGCCATATTGCGGCGTTTGGGAGAAGAACTAAACCCTCACCCAGATCAAGGTATCATAGAACTGATACGTAACGCATATGATGCTGATGCTATTAACTGTAAAATACAGTTAAATAAAGTTAATAAAAAAGGAGGTTCCATCCAAATTATTGATGATGGTCATGGTATGGATTTGGATGCCATAAAAAATGGATGGTTACTTCTGGGCCGTTCTGAAAAGATGCATCGAAGACGTACCCCTTTAGGAAGACGTCCAGTAGGAGATAAAGGTCTTGGTCGTTTGGCTGCGATGCGCATGGGGAATCGTGCGATTTTAATAACGAGACCTAAGACGGCTCCACTGTTTGAGCATAAACTTGTTATTGATTGGACTAAATACGATAGCGTCGAAGTTGTTGAAGATGTCACATTAGAGATTGAAACAGTTGGAACAACCCAATCGAATAAGTTTGGAACAGAAATATTAATTGAGGACTTGAAGTCTTCTTTGGGCGAAAAAGAAGTTGGCCGTTTAGCACGATCTTTATTGCTTCTGGCTGACCCCTTTGATAATCCAACAGGATTCCATACAGTACTTAATGCTCCTGAATTCAAGAGGCTAGAAAAAATATTGAAGAAAAAATACTTCTCAGATGCCGAATATCATTTGATAGCCGAGTTAAGTCCTAAAGGATCTGCAAAGGCTTTTGTTTTGGACTCTCACGGCAGGGAAATTTGGAGTGGAAACCACAAAGACCTACGAGGAGAGAAGGAGAAACTTTACAACGCACCAAGCGCAAAATTTGAATTTTGGGCTTTTAATCTAGGCTCAGAAAAATTTTTGCCTAGGACTACGCCATTATCAGATATTAGGTCTTGGCTGCGTGCTGTTGGGGGTGTTCATTTCTATCACAGAGGACTCCGTGTTTATCCATACGGCGATCCAGGGCACGACTGGCTCGATATAAATTTAAGGCGAGCCCAGAGCCCTGAATTACGTCCATCAACAAATAACTCGATAGGCCGTTTTTCTGTTGAAGATCCCGGAGATCAACTTCTTCAAAAAACCGACAGAACAGGTTTTGTTGAGGACACTCATTTTGAAGAATTGCGATCTTTCGCGCAAGATGCCCTCGAATGGCTGGCAATGTGTCGGCTAGAAAAACGCGAAAAAGAAAGGGCCGACAAACGCACTTCGGCCAATAGAATTATTAAAGCCGCCAAAAAAGCGATGGACCAAGTTATTGCAGAAGCACCTCATGCTTCACAGGAAACCATCAAACGTGTATTTAATCAATACGAAGTTGCCACTAAACAACAAGTCACAGCGCTAAAAGAGGAAGTACAACTTTACCGTACTTTAAGTACAGTAGGAACAACATTTGCTGTTCTTTCGCACGAGCTCAAGAGCCCTCTGACTCGCATTAAACAAATGACGGAAATTATAAGAGAGAAATATCCAGACACACTCAAAAAACCTCTTGATCTTATCACTAAGTCAGCCATGGCAGTTGTAGCATTTCCTGCCCTAGCAATGAAGCTTCTTGAAAGAGAAAAACGGCAAGAAAAACCTTTGGGGATAAATACAGAGATTTTGGAAGTATTAAACATGTTCGAACCTTTTCTTAATGAAGCCAAAGTGACGCCCAAACACGAATTTGTTGATGTTGAACCGTATGTCTTGTCAAGTAAAGCTCTATTACAATCTGTATTTGTAAATTTGCTCACCAATTCAATGAACGCATTTTTTGTTAATAGAAAACAGAATTTGCCAAGAACGGTTTTGTTCCGAACTTCGATATCAGACAACAAAGTGCGAATTAACGTTCTTGATAATGGTCCAGGAATCCAAGGTTTATCCATAAAAGAAATATGGCTTCCTGGGAAAACGACTTATCCGAATGGGACAGGATTAGGATTGACTATTGTGAGAGATACAGTATTAGATCTTGGAGGGCAATGCTACGCAATAGCGCAAGGTGAACTCGGAGGAGCAGAGATCGTTATCGAACTTCCTATTACTGAGGATAAACCATGATTGCTAATCTAAATCAACTCGGAATCCACAAAGTTGCAGTAGTTGATGATGACCCACAAAATGCAGAAGGTCTTTGTATCATGGTCGAAACCTGTGGCGGCAAATCTTTTGCGATTACAAATAATTTCGCGGACTTAGATAAACTAGTAAACGATATCAGGAAGAATTACGATGGAGTTTTATGTGACCATCGCCTTGGTCGTAGAACAGAAGCCGCTTTTACTGGCGCAGAAGCAGTAGCAAAATGGTTTGACTTTAAATATCCCGCAATATTGGTATCTGAATATAATGATTTTGATACGAACACCACCATTAGGCGCTGGAGGAGGAAAATACCTGTATCTATATCCAGAGATGCTTTTGATATACCCCGAATGTTTGATGGATTTGAAATATGCCGTTCAGAATTTAAAAATAAAATTCCATCTTTTAGGAAGCCTTACCGTGCTATGGTGAGAGTTGTTGAGTTAGGGACTGATTCAGGAGTGTCTTTTGTTGAAGCCTTTGTTCCTCAGTGGAATCCGCAGAAAGCGGTACGTTTCCCGGCATGTCTTCTGGGTAAACTTGAAGAAATTGTTAAACCAGATATGCTTTTCATTGCTAAAATCAATATCGGCGCACGAAACGCCGAAGAACTTTTCTTTGAAGAATTTGAAATAGCTCCGGAGCCTGACCCAAATGATGGACTTGCCTAATTTCACAATATTGGATGTCGGCCACGGAAATTGTGCCATACTTCGAGATATTAAAGGTACCGTTGTTTTTGATGCAGGAATGGGTGATACACTTTCAGCATTTCTTGAACAATTTAAGGTTAAAGAAATTAATAGTGTTCTCATTTCTCATGCTGACGATGACCACATAGGAGGCTTATTAACACTGTATTTGAACGATAATATTGTACCCAACAATGTTTATCTTAATTCTGATTCTAAGAAACGCACAAAATTATGGAAGGAACTTAGAAGTGCCGCCAAGGACGCCAAAGACAAAAAAGGGACAATCACTAACACACAATTAAACACCTCGCTTTCTGGTAAATTGAATTGTGGCAATATTAACATTGAAGTTCTTGCTCCTTCGCCGGAATTAGCGATGAGCGGGGTCGGAGGTATTGATCTTAGTGGGAAAAAACTTACGGCAAATGCTATGAGCGCTGTAATTCGCTTAAAGAAAGGAAACGTGCCGATAGTAATTCTCACAGGGGACATAGATGCTTGTGGTTTAGAAAATATGCTGTCCAGTACTAAAAATATTAAAGGAATCGTATTGGTTTTCCCACATCATGGAGGAAATCCTGGTGGGGCTGATGTATCACAATTTACTAAACAACTATGTAAGTCAGTTAATCCTGAATATATTATATTCTCGATTGGTCGGGGTAAATATGAAACTCCGCGGCCAGATTTAGTCCAAATAGTGCGAAAAATCCTTCCCAAAGCACAAATTTTATGTACGCAACTTTCCGAGCATTGTGCTCCTAAACTCCCTTCTGCTGGCGCTAGTCATGGTAACTGTTGTGCAGGTACAATTGTTGTTGACCTCAGTAAAGACAAAATAAGCATATATCCCGACGAAAAAAGTCATAAGGCCTTTATTAAGAAAGCCGCGCCAACCGCCCTTTGCATCAGAGGATAAGGGGAGACAGGAGTACAAGTCAAAAATCACGTAATCCGCAGTTATAAACAAAAACCCCCTTTTCAGCGTATATATGAATTCAGTGGGTAGTTCATAGTTCGCAGTTCATAGTCAGCGGGTAGCGGACAGCGGATAGTTCAGCACAAATGCCTGTCCTGCCTGCCCCAAGCATAGTCGAGGGAAGTGAAATCGAAGGGCTTGACATAAAGTCCGGTTGCGACTAAACTATTCTTTTACCGTCGTGAACCTTGCCTGCCGGCGAGGTAGGGGCGGTATCCAGGGGTAAATCTTGATGCCTTACGAAAGCGAACACTGTCCGCCTCGTCCGCCACAAAGTGGCGAGACGGGCGAGATCTCGCCAAAGGCGGATCCGCCTTTTGATGGTGAGCATGTCGAACCGCCAGCGGATTTTGCGTGCGACAAGAAGGAAAACTGCGGCCTGTTCGGGATATTCGGCGACGCGGAAGCCGTGCAGAAAACATACTACGGGATTTTCGCCCTGCAGCACCGCGGGCAGGAATCCGCGGGCATCGCGTCGAGCAACGGCGAAACAATCAACTGCTATACGGCAATGGGCAATGTCCAGCGGGTCTTCCGCACGGGCACGGGCATAATGGAAAACTTAGCCAACCCCATCGCCATAGGCCACGTCCGCTACTCAACGACCGGCTCATCGAAGGCGGCCAACAGCCAGCCGTTTTTCGTCGAATACTCACGAGGCCAAGTCGCCATCGCCCACAACGGCAACCTCATAAACGCGGGGTTACTGCGCGACGAATACGAGGCATACGGCAGCATATTCAAATCCACCACCGACACGGAAATAATCGCCCATCTTATAGCCAAACCCACCCACGTTTCAAAACCCGACCCGCTGGGCCACGTCCTCAACCACTTACAGGGTGCCTACTCGTTATTATTCCTTTTCCCGGACCGTATCGAGGCGGCGCGCGACCCTTACGGCATTCGGCCTTTGTGCATCGGCAAAACAAACGCCGGCGCGTATGTTATCGCGAGCGAAACGTGCGCACTCGACGCCATCGACGCGAAATTCATCCGCGAGGTCGAGCCGGGGGAAATCGTTACGCTCGACAAAAAAGGCCTGTCCAGTCGATTTTTCATAAAACCGGGCACTATCAAGCCCGCCCACTGCCTGTTCGAGCATATTTATTTCGCAAAGCCAAACAGCAGCATATTCGGCGAGAATGTTTACGAATTCCGGAAAAAGCTCGGCCGGCGATTAGCCGTCGAGCATCCCGTAAAAGCCGACGTCGTCGTCCCGATTCCCGACTCAGGAACATCCGCGGCCATTGGCTTTGCTGAAAAATCAGGAATCCCGTTCGATATGGGTATGGTGAGAAGCCACTACGTCGGCAGGACGTTTATTTCGCCCGACCAGAATCTGCGAGAGTTGACCGTTAAAATCAAGCTTGCGCCCATCAGGGAAGTCGTAAAAGGCAAACGCATCGTCGTCATCGATGATTCCATCGTCCGAGGGACGACCACCAAGGGTAAAATCAAGGCGTTCCGCGACGCCGGCGCAAAAGAGATTCATATGCGGGTGAGCTGCCCGCCGATTCGTTTCCCCTGTTTCTACGGCATTGACTTTCCGACCAAAGAAGAGCTTATCGCCAATAACCGGACGCTCGAACAAATACGCGAGTTCCTCGGAGTTGAATCGCTTGGCTATATGTCCCTCGAGGGCTTATTATCCTGCGCGACTTTACCGCCAGACCATTACTGCACAGCGTGCTGGGCAGGGAAATACAGAATACCGGTTGATGTGGCTATGACGAAATTCGCTCTCGAACACTACCAGATGAGGATGTTCGAAGGTTCGCAATAGTTCAATACGGAAGAACAAATGGGCAAGCCAATAACCTACGCTCAATCCGGCGTGAATATCGACGCCAGCGACGAGATGGAAGACCTTATTTACCCGCACATCGCGAGCACGTTCAGCCCGCGTGTGATGGCGCTCAAGGGCGGGTTCGCGGGGTTATTCCGTCTCGATTACGATGAACGGCTGTTCAAGAGAAACTACAAAAGCCCGGTGCTGGTCGCCTGCACCGACGGCGTGGGCAGCAAAGTGCTGCTGGCCTCGACAATGAACCGCTTCGATACCGTGGGTATTGATTTGGTCGCGATGAGCGTCAACGATATGTTAGTGCTGGGGGCGGAGCCGTTGTTCTTCTTAGATTATATCGCGCTCAATAAGCTCGACCCGCACGTCGTGGCGGAAATGGTCAAGGGCGTCGCGAAGGGCTGCCGAATAGCGGATTGCGCGTTGATTGGCGGCGAGACGGCTGAGATGCCCGATACATATAAAACGGACGATTTCGATATGGCGGGCTTCGCGGTCGGAGTCGTCGAGCGGAAAAAAATCATCTCCGGCACCAAACAGGTCCGCAAAGGTGACGTAATACTGGGGCTCGCCTCAAGCGGCCTGCACAGCAATGGATATGCCCTTGCCCGCAATATCTGCTTCAAGACAAACAATTTCCAGCCGACGGATAACATCCCGGAGCTTGATGGGCGGATATTGGGCGACGTTTTGCTTGAGCCGACGAAAATTTACGTCAGGCCGATTATCAAACTGCTTTCACAATACAAGGTCAAAAAGGTCATTCACGGTATGGCGCATATCACGGGCGCAGGATTGCCCGGCAATATCCCGCGTGTGCTGCCCCGCAACTGCGACGCGGTCCTGAAAAAAGATAGCTGGCCAATACCGGCGATTTTCAAATTCTTAGCTGAAAAAGGCCCGGTTGAAGAAAAAGAGATGTTCCGCGTTTTCAATATGGGGATTGGCTACGTGTTAGTCGTCGCGGAGGACTTCGCCGACTCGATTGCTGCAAAATTAACGAGTTATGGCGAGAAGGTCTATAAGATTGGCCGAATTACCTCGGGGACAGGCAACGTCATTATTAAAGAATAACCTTCGTTCATGGTTCGTTGTCCGCCGTTATTTTGTTTTCTGAGCAACAACCAGCCAGTCCCAGGGGAAGGGGTCTTTCATCCAGCGGGGAGGAGAATCGAACTCGGTGTCCCACGGGTACTCGATTTTACTGATTTTAATAACGCGCAGGTTCCTTTGCTCCAGCAGCGCGACAAGCTCCTCTTTGAGGTAGTGCTTGGTAGGGACATTATCTATGGGGACAATACCCTGGCGCAGACGATAGTGGCCGTTTTTTTCAAAGCCGGCACGGACGGCCGATGCGGGACTGAAGCCGTTACGCAGATTCGCCTGGATGAGGCAAAAATCGGTCAGCATGGCCGACTCCAGCGAGGGGACAACGAGGACCAGGTGCCCATTTTTAAGGATGTGGCCGGCCATAACGTCGAGAATGCGCAGCCGGTCGGCCAGCGAGGGCATAATGAGCGTGTTTACGCTGAGGATAAAATGGGTATTTGCGAGCCGAAGGCCGTCGGCGGCGAGGTCGGCCGTAATATACGAGACGTTTGTCAGGTGCGAGCATTTCTTTTTGGCCCTGGTGATTAAGTCGCGTGAGATGTCTATGGCGAACACCTTTTGGAAACTTGCAGAAAGATACGGGAGAAAGTGTCCTATTCCACAACCGTAATCACCCGCGATTTTCCCCGGGGCCCCTAATTTGCGAATCTGCCGCAGGACCAGTTGTTTTCGGTCGCTATACAGCACGCTGAAAATTTCGTCTTCGTAGCAACACGCAAGATTATTCCAGTATTCGCGTTTCATTTTAGTCCTTCTGTAATTTCTCCGAGAACAAACTTAGCTGCACCGGCGGAATTCTGCTTTCAAAATGCTCCTGGGACTCAATACTTCCATCGTGCCGGATATGCCGTACTTCAATTCCCAATTTTGCCAACTCGCGTGAAATCAACAGACCTCTGTGGCATTTAGCCGGGTCTTCCTCACTGCAAAGAATACACAAAGTGTTTTCCTCTGCACCCTTAAGTAAATATTTCAATCCTTCGCAGAACTTATCTGTTGAAGCAAGTTTGGAATAATCGTAGTTTCCTAAGTTGTCTTTGGTCTCGATGCCTGCGGGACGGCCTCCAAGTTTATCTCCCATAAAGACGTACTTGATATCTGCATTATTTGATGCGAGTTGGATTGCTTCACGATTTGCCTGCGGTACATATCGACTATACGGAACACTTCGTACATCCACCAAAATCTCAATGTTGTTTTTCTTAAGCCAGGATATTATATCTTCAGTATTTTTATTACTGTGTCCAATTGTGAAAATTGGATGTTTTTTGGATACCTTAGTCATAGGCGTCTAAAAAACAATATCTTTAGCGTCGAAGACGGGGCCATCTTTGCAGCAGAGTTTATAATTCTCCTCGCCTGTTGGCGATTTGCATTTGACGGCGCAGGACTGGCAAAGGCCTATGCCGCAGGCCATCATCTCTTCCATACTGATTTGGCAGTCGATTTTTTTATCGCAAGCGAGCTTGGCAATAGTAGTAAGCATCGAGCGGGGGCCGCAGGCATAGATAATCGCCTCAGCGGGATTGAAACTGAGAGCGTTCTGCGAAAGCCAGTCCAAAATGCAAGCGCTGACAAAACCCTTGAAGCCCGCGGAGCCATCATCGGTGGCGACGAATGAGCTGATGCTGTACCTGCTGAACTCTTTGAGCCAGAAACCAATCTCCCGCGAAAGGTTATCGAGGGATTTTTCAAAAGGCAAATCCTCTTTTGTCTTTGCGCCCGCAAAGGCAATCGCATCCATAGCCGGGTGTTCCGAGGTGAGCACCTGCGCCAGGTGTTCAAGCGGAGGCGAACCCATGCCGCCGGCGACCAATAGCGCACGTTTTTTGCCCGCAGGAACGGTGAAGCCATTACCCAAAGGCCCGATGATATTGATTGAATTGCCTTTGACCAGCGTTGTCATACGCAGCGTCGCGGGGCCGAGCACACAATAGACAACCTCCGCGATTATTTTGCCTGTCCCGTGCGGAGCTGTCTTGCCTGCCCCAAGAGAAGTCGAGGGGTGCATAATCGGATGAATCGAGGGGCCTGTCACGGGATGAGCTGAGGGACTCAGTTCTTTGGCGACGCGGGCGAAGCTGAACGGTCTTCGCAAAAGTATCTGCCTTGCTGCGGCGTCCTGCAACTCTTCCGGTATCGCCTCTGTCGCGGGCAGCGCGACATTCGAAAGGTCAAACTGGGCGAACTGGCCGGGCCTTGTCTTGGCGAAGGCCTCTGCGCCTGGGCCGGCAAATTGCAGACCCAGCCGATAGAACTTCTGATGCATGGGTCTATTGAATACTACCGTGGCCTCGAAAGGCCCTTTGGGGTTATGGCTCGGCGCAGCCAACGGTTCTGCTGCCGCGGCGCTCTGGCCGGGATTGGTTTGTTGAATTGGCTGCACATCCGTCATAATCAATCGTCCTTAACTAACGCCAAGAGGGTATAAGAAAATCGGCCGGCTTGCAATCGCAAACCAGCCGATTGTCATTGATTATCTTCTCTTAACGAGAACTATTACTTGTTCTTTTTGGCTGCCCGCCACGCCATAATCAGCATAAACGCACCGAAGGCGAACATCACAAGCCCCCACCAAAGGTTAATGTTGATACCAAGCGAGCGTTCATAAATAGCCGGGTCAGAAAACAGGCCGAAGATTGTGATTATTGCCCCGAATAAGACGAACATTATGCCTATCGGGAGCCTTACATCAAGTCTCATTCCATCGCTCATTTTTTTCTCCATTACCAAAAGATGATATTAAGGATTATGGCCGCAACCAGCACGATAACGCCGAGGACCGCCGGCTGTTTATACCAGACAATGCCCTGCTCTTTGATGCGCGGGGTCAGCGAATAAACCACGCCTCGCAATTCATCGTCGGTTTTGTTCTTTGCCGTTGCCAGCGAAACGACAATAGTGACGATAAAGCATGTGCTCCAGGCGTAAATCGCCGCCCAGAAGTTCTGTGCCATATCGACCGGATAAGTATGCAGAACGTGCCCGCCGCAGAGCCAGCCGCCTTTGATTCCCATAGTCGAGCCAACCGGCAAAGTCAGGCCGTGGTGAAGAGCGGCGGCGAGGGTGCCTGAAAGCAGGCCGAAGAACGCGCCGTGGCCCGTGGCCCTGCGCCAGAACATTCCCAGAAGAAACGTCGCAAACAGCGGCGCGTTTACGAAGCCGAAGACAAGCTGGAGCATATCCATAATATTATTGAAGGCGCTCGCGACATAAGCACAGGCGATACTTAACAGGATACCGACGACCGTGATGATATGGCCCATACGCAGATAATGCTGGTCGGACTGGCCGGGCTTTATGTAGCTTTGATAGAGGTCATAAGTCCAGACGGTATTGAAGGCCGTGACGTTGCCCGCCATACCCGACATAAACGACGCCATAAGGGCCGTGATGCCGATACCGAGAAGGCCCGACGGGAGAAATTTAGCGAGCATTGCGGGCACTGCCATATTGTAATCCACGTTACCGGCTGCGTCTTTTGGCAGGAATGTGCCTCCGTCCTGATGCAGGGCGATGGCAATCATACCGGGCAAAATCACCAGCGCCGGGAAGAGCATTTTCGGGAAAGCTGCAATCAGGGGGGTACGCCTGGCGGCGGACATTGAATTTGCCGCCATCGCCCGTTGCACGACCAAGAAGTCCGTGCACCAGTAACCAAATGAAAGAACAAAGCCCAGCCCCATCACCATTCCGAACCATTCGACGCCCATCGGGTTTGCGCTTGCTGAATTCATGTGCGCCCAGGACTGCGTCCAGGCACCGGGTGCGAGCGCTTTGCCTGCCGGGTTAGTTGCGCTGGTCGCCACGGTGTTGAGCTTGGCGACAAGTCCATCCCAGCCGCCAACGCTCTTGAGACCAAGGAATACGAGTGGGCAAAAACCGAGGACAATGAGGAAAAACTGCAAAACCTCGTTGTAAATCGCGGAGGTCAGGCCGCCTAAGAAAATGTAAACCAGCACAATGACCGCTGAAACGATAATGCAGAGGTGATAATTGAAGCCGAGGATTTGTTCGAGAAGCTTCGCGAGGACGTGCATTGAAATGCCTGATGAGAAAACGGTCATCACGGCAAACATTACAGCGTTAAATGCCCGGGTTTTTTCATCGAAGCGAAGTTTGAGATATTCGGGCACCGAACGCGCCTTTGAGCCATAGTAGAAGGGCATCATAAAGACGCCCACGAAGACCATCGCCGGGATAGCGCCCACCCAGTAAAAATGGCTGGTCATAATGCCGTATTTCGCCCCGCATGCGCCCATCCCGATAATTTCCTGCGCCCCGAGGTTGGCGGAAATAAACGCCAAGCCGGTAATCCAGGCGGGAATCGACCTGCCCGACAGGAAGAAATCCGTGCTGGTCTTGGTGTATCGCTTCAGCGCGAAGCCGATTCCCAGCACAAAGGCAAAATAGATAAACAGCAGCAAATAATCGATGGAACCCAATTGAATACCGTGCATATTTTCCGTCTCCTAAAATGCGCACAATTATAAATGGCGATAATTATAATAACCGCGACACAGAACGCAACCACTAAAGGCCGGGATTGTCCTGGGCTGATTTTAAGAAGGGTATAAAAAAATGGAAGGGTCGGCTGTGCGTGCCCCCGATACCACATCGAATCACGCCGACCCTTCCTTCCGACCCCGACGAGAACCGTCTAATCGCAGCGGACTCTCACCATTTATTCGCTGGTCGCCGAAACCGACGATAAGTTTGGAAGCGGGCCGGGGTGTGGATGCCCGCTTTCTGTAAGGTAAGTCCAGGAATTCCCCATTGCGTTACAGGAATTTTGCGGAATTTTTCAGTTTTTTGAAAAAATCGCAAAAAATGTGTAACAAACACCGTCCTTTATGGACAATATATACAGGATAGACGTATGGCGACAGCACTGCAAAATGTAAGCCCGGGGCTGATTCACGAGGCCAAACTGGGCAACAAGGATAGTATGAACCGGCTTGCCGAGCTGGCCGGGGAGCGACTTTATGCCTATATCTACCGGCTCACGCTCGACCAGACCATCACGCAGGATATTCTGCAGGAGACAATACTATTTATGATTCAGTCAATAAACCAACTCGAACATGTGGAGCATTTCTGGGGGTGGCTCTTCAGGACAGCGATGGGCAATGTCCAGCATTACTACCGGGACCTGAAACGCAGAAAAACCATTGAGCTGTCCGAAGATGAACGGCTGTATATCCATAACCGTGTCAGCGCCGATTTTAACGACGGGCTGACTGAGCTTCTGCGAAAAGAACTATCCGACGCGGTCTTTATGGCGATGAAACGACTAAAGCTGAACTACCGTAACATTCTCATCCTTCGCTGCTTTGAGAACCTGGATTACGCACAAATCGCCACAGTGATGAACTGCTCCGAATTGCGCTCAAGGGTTATGTTTTTCCGCGCCAAGACCTCGCTGCGAAGGCAATTAGCCATGCAGGGTTTCGGCAAATACTACTTCCTCATCGCCCTTGCCCTGTTCGGCGTCGTTACGACTTCCGCCAAGGCGGCATCCTCAGCGACTATTACCGCATCATCTCTGGAAGTCGGGTTCACCGCGTCACTGATTGCCATTATATCGAGCAAAATCGGTATTACCGCGACAGCCGTTGCGACGGCGATTGCCTTTGCCCTCCCTACCCATACCTTCATCTATCTTATCCCGATTGCCTGCTTCGCCGCGCTTTTCATTTTCTTCATCTACCTCGCCAGCATCTACAACAATTAAGCCCGACCAAAAATCACTTGAAGCCGGCCCCTTTTTCGGATAAATAAGTCATCTTGAACTGCGAAAGGGAACCAAATGGCTGACGTATCGAAAAAAGCAAAAAAGCTTCATAGTCGGGCGTCGATGGCGACAAGAGCGATTCACGCGGGGGAACCGAGGCAGAAATACGCCGACTCGCTGATGACGCCGATTGTCCAGACCGCCACATTTACCTTCAAAAACAGCAAGGCAATCGAGGATTACACCAAGAAGGGCAAGGCGCATTACGAATACGGCCGATACGGCAACCCGACCGCCAAAATCGCCGAGCAGCGATTAGCCAACCTCGAAGGCGCAGAGGACTGCGTCGTCTTCTCTTCCGGTATGAGCGCAATCACCACAACCATTTTGTCACTTGTGCATTCCGGCGACCACATCGTTATCACCGACGACAGCTATAAAAAGACGCTGGAGTTCTGCCGGTCGTATCTAAAGCAGTTCGCGATTGACTGCACCATTGTCCCATTCGGCAGCTATGACTTTATCGACAAGGCAATCAGAAAAAACACCCGCTTCATTTTTTCCGAATCGCCAACTAATCCATACCTGAACATCTTCGACCTTGTGAAAATCAAGAAAATAGCCGATAAGCACAAAATCCTTACGCTCATCGACTCGACTTTCGCCACACCTTACAACCAGAGGCCCATCGAGTTCGGTATGGATTTGGTATTGCAAAGCTGCACCAAATATTTAGCGGGCCACAATGATATTCTCGCAGGCGCGGTTTTGGGCAAGAAGGAACTCATCGAAAAAATCCGCGATCTTCACAAATCGATGGGAGGCACTATCGACCCGCACTGCTGCTATATGCTTTTAAGGGGCTTAAAGACGTTCCCGCTTCGTGTCCGCCATCAGAACGAATCCGCTTTGCGAATCGCGGAATGGCTCGAAGCTCACCCGGCAATAAGACGTGTTTATTATCCCTTCCTGCCCAGTCATCGGCACTACGAGGTCGCAACACAGCAGATGGAAGGCGGCGGCGGCGTTGTTTCGTTCGAGGTAAAAGGGACTCTTGCTGATTCCAAACGGCTGCTCGACCGGCTGAAGCTGATTAACATCGGGCCATCACTCGGCGGCGTGGAATCGCTTATTACACATCCCGCCCTTGTGAGCTATTACGACTACAGCCGAAAGGAACGCTACAAACTGGGGATTACCGACACGCTGTTCCGGCTGGCCGTGGGCATCGAGGACACCGATGACCTCATCGCCGACCTCGATTGGGCTTTGCGCAAATCCTGAACATAGGACCGCTGCCTGCTGTCAATAACTATAGAAGTCGTATTCGAATCTCCACGATTTATAGGTGACATTATCCGCCATCATCCATTCGACGTGCCCGTCGAGAAACAAATAGTTACATCCCGGTCTGGCCCTGCCCTGACTGTGCCTGGTTCTCGCAACCCGCCTGTTGTCCGGCGTATTGGTATTATTCGCCAGGTGAGCGATACTCCACACATCACACATATCCCATCCCGGATCCCCTTCTTGTGTTATGATGTTACGCCCCGGGCCGTCTTCGTTGTCCGCCAGGTAAATTTTGGTGTCTAATTTTTTAAGCCCGAACATTCTTGTCGGATTATCTACGGCTTGCCCGCTTGTATCGCTCGGACTGGCAAACTCCCAGCCATTAACCACAAAGCAAACCGTTTGATTCTTGTTAGGATAGCTCGGACAGCGATACATCCTGATATTGCGGTAGTCCTTGCCTATCGAGCGCTCCGACAGATACGGCATTAATAACTGAAACCAGGTCTTACTCAACCCACTGGTTCCGCGCGGGATAAAAAAGTTCCATGCTTCGGCATAGAAATTTGCCGCAAGGCCAATCTGCTTCAGATTGCTCTTGCAAACAATTGCCTTCGCTTGCTGTCTCGCCTTATTCAGCGCAGGCAATAGAACCCCCATCAGAAGCGCTATTATCGCTATTACTACCAAAAGCTCGACTAAAGTGAAGGCATTTCGCGGGACAAAAGAACTTCGTTTCATCATCTACCTCACTGGCTTATTATGTCTATTCACAAATCTTCGGCTATTATAATCGCCGCATCCGCCTTTTGACAGACCCTGTTTTACCCCTGTAAAATCGCCCTGTTTTACTGCTCATAAACCACTCAATTTTCGACTCTAAATCGGCCAATTTTTCGAGAAAAATACGGGTGTTTTTGCCCCATATATTTGCCAAGCAAGCCATATAAAACCTTATTACAACTTCAATAATGAGCTTTTTTTGCTTTCGTATCATTAACCTAATGTCCAAAACAAATGTTTCATACAACTGTTTGATACAAATGTTTTATACTTTGTATGAAAGAAGCGCTTTATGCAAGCGATTAAAACGGCTGGTTCAAGGAGATAAGTATGAATAGTTTAGATGACAAAAACACCCAGACAAAAGAGGCCCGAATAACACGAAAGCGGCTGCTGGAAGCCGCGGAAGAATTGTTCGCTCAAAAAGGTTTTGACGGAACCGCTATTCGAGACATTACCACAAAAGCGAGACGCGGCCCCGCGGCCATAAATTATTTTTTCGGCGACAAACGCGAACTTTACGAGGAGTTGTTCCGATTGCGCCTTCGTGAGATGTGTGAGAGCCGGCTTAACACCATAAAGACCGTTATGAGCAATAAGGGCAAACCGACGCTCGAAAAATTATTTTACGCATACTCGGTTGATTTTCTCAAACCGTTTGCAGACCCGCAGCAAAGCCAGCGATTTATGCAGCTTTTCTTTCGGGAAATGGCGGAGCAGCGGCTGCCAAAAAATATGTTCCTCGATGAACTGGCTGCCCCGACAATGACGGCAATGGAAGAAGCCATCGCGGCTATTTGTCCCAATATTAACAAGAACGATATTATGATGAGTGTTCTTTCGCTAACCGGCCAACTGGTTCATATTATGCAGGCCAAGGTGTTGTTCGAAGGGGCGCAAGGCCATTCAATCACGTCTATAAATATCGATGAGGCAATAGACCATATAGTCAAATTCTCCGTTGCCGGAATCAGGGCTTACGCCAAAGGGGACAAGAAATGAAACAGGCAAACAATCTAATCCTGTGCCTTTTACTATCCGCGATTACACTTCCCGGCTGCGTCAGCAAAGAGGAGTTCACTAATGAGGCGACGCTATCGCGGGAATCGGCATATAAACAATGGGAGGGTCGCAAACAAGCTGAGAAGCAGACCCAGCCGATAATTTCGGGAAAACTTTCTCTCGATGACTGCCTGAAGCTGACCCTGACGAATAACAAAATGCTCTTGAAGACGCTTGAGGAAAAGGAAGCCGCACGCGGCGGCGAACTTGGCGCATATTCGGCGATACTGCCCACGGTGGCGATTTCGGGCGGTTATGAACGTGTTGACGAAAAACAATCTTTCACTGTAGGCGGCCAAAACATAACAATGGGCTCGCTGGATAATTACTCGGCGGCGTTGACGGTTACACAGCCGATATTCGCGGGCGGGGCGATTCCCGCCAGAATCAACGCGGGCCGGCTTGGCGCGCTTATGGCAGACCAAACGGTGCGAGCCGCGGTTCAGGAAACGGTTTACGCGGCGCAACGCGGCTATTACAGCGTCCTGCTGGACCAGCACCTTTACACGATAAGCGACGACGCGGTGAAATCCGCCAAGGCGCACCTGGATGACGTAAACCAAAAACACGTTGTCGGTGTCGCTTCCAGTTATGACGTTTTGCGCGCGGAGGTTGAGCTGTCGAATTTCACAGCCCAGTTTATACAACGTCGAAACGCCATCAACATATCCAAAGCAAACTTAGTCAAAATAATGGGCATCTCGCAGGACAGCGCCTTTATCCTGTCAGATGAGCTTGCGTATGTCCCAATGAATATAACGATGCAGGACGCCGTGGCCAACGCCTATAGGCACAGACCCGACCTGTTCGGCAGGGAGCTTGATATAAAACAGCAGAAAGAACTGCTTACAATCGCGCAAAGCACTTATTACCCGATGGTAAGCGCTTATTACAAGGATTACTGGACGAAACCGAATTCTCACGACCCGATGCGACTCGAATGGGACAACGGCTGGAACTATGGGCTTATGGCTTCTTTGCCACTCTTTGACGGTTTTGCCCGCGAAGGAAGCGTCATTTCGCAAAAGGCCCGGGTCAAACAATCACAGATTGACCTCGTTGATACCGAAGAAACAGCATTGTTGGAACTTACAAAAGCCATATTGAGCATTGAAGACGCCGCTGAATTCGTCGATTCACAAAAGCTCAATCTTTCCCGCGCGGAAGAGGGATTGCGGCTTGTTGAAACAGGTTACAGGGAAGGCGTAAATACCCAGATTGAAGTACTTGATGCGCAGACATCGCTGACAACCGCAAAGGCGAATTATTACCAAGCAGCGTATTCACATCTGGTCGCCAAACTCGACCTGCAAAAAGCGATGGGGACATTAACCGGCTTTGAGCCGGCAACGGTAAAACAGAACGTAACAGCAACCGCCACAACCAACTCGCAACTCGTTTCAACGGAGTCCAAATGATTACAGGTATGAAGTCAAAATTCAAAGGTCGCCAAACAGCAATAACCGCGGCAGCAGTATTAGCAGCCCTTGGTTTGATATGGGTTCTGGTTTATGCGATTCGCGCTATGTCACGAGAATCCACCGACGACGCATTCATAACCGGGCACATCGTTTCGGTAAGCGCTCGCGTCTCCGGCTACGTCGATAAAGTGCTGGTGAACGACAACCAGTCCGTTGGGCAAGGTGATATCCTTGTCGAGCTTGACCCACACGATTTCCAGGTCAGCCTTGATATGGCCAGTGCGAATTTATCGACGGCACAGGCGACAGAAAAACAAAGCCGGGCACAGGCGAGTATGGCATCGGTGGAGGCGAGCAGGACCGAAAAGGACTATAACAGATACAAGCAGTTATTTGACGCCAAGGCCGGAATCACGCAGCAGCAATTGGACAATGTCTCGGCGGCGGCGCGTTCGGCGCAGGCACAGCTCGAATCGGCAAACAGCCAGATTGCCGCCGCCCAGGCAAGAGTCGCCGAGGCGAAAGCCGCAGTCGAGCAGGCCGAATTGAATCTTTCATATACGAAGATAATCGCTCCTCAGACGGGCTTAGTTACCCAAAAATCCGTCGAGCAGGGCGAGCACATAACCACAGGGCAGCCACTGCTGATGATTGTCCCGCCGGAAATCTGGGTGGTCGCCAACTTCAAGGAAACACAGTTGAAGCATATGAAGCCGGGCCAGCAGGTAACTATTAAGGTCGATACTTATTCCGGGAAAACTTTCAAGGGGCACATTGACAGTATCCAAGCGGGCACCGGCTCGATATTCAGCTTGCTGCCGCCGGAAAACGCCACCGGCAATTACATCAAGGTCGTGCAGCGAGTCCCCGTCAAAATCGTTTTTGACGAAGACCCCAATGACCTGAAGATGCTCTCGCCCGGAATGTCGGTTGTCCCCGTGGTAAAGGTAAAATGAGCGCCGGGACGGAAAGAATACCGCATCCTCACGAGGACTGGCTGCCGCACAATCCATGGGTGCTGGCGGGCGCCGTTATGCTGGCACCTTTTATGGAGGTGCTCGACACCACCATCACCAACGTGGCGTTGCCCCACATCGCGGGCAATCTTTCCGCGTCGATTGACGAAAGCACCTGGGTCCTGACCTCATACCTTGTCTCCAACGCCATTTTCCTTCCCTTGTCGGGATGGTTCTCATCGCTGTTCGGACGAAAAAGATTCTATCTGGCGTGCGTGGTGCTTTTTACCATCAGCTCGTTTTTGTGCGGGCTTGCGCCGAATATACAATTGTTGGTTTTCTTCAGAATCTTGCAGGGAGCGGGCGGCGGGGCGCTTCAGCCAATCGCGCAATCCATATTGATTGAAAGTTTCCCTAAAGAAAAACGCGGAATGGCAATGGCGATGTTCGGGATGTGTGTGGTAGTCGCACCGATAATCGGCCCGACCCTGGGCGGCTGGATTACGGACAGTTATACCTGGCGATGGGTATTCTTTATCAACATCCCGGTTGGAATACTGGCTGTATTTCTCGCGATGCTCCTTATTAAAGACCCACCTTATTATGTTCGCAAGAAAATCGGCGAAGGGTTCCGAATCGACTACATCGGCCTCGGTCTGATATCGCTGGGCCTCGGCGCACTCCAGATTGTTCTCGACAAGGGCGAACGCGAGGACTGGTTCGATTCGCATTTTATTATCACGTTCAGCGTTATCTGCGCGGTTTGCCTGGTTTCGGCTGTCTTCTGGGAATTAAGGCAGAAAGACCCCGTTATAAGGATTCGTATGCTTAAAGACCGCAATTTCGCCGTCGGCGTCTTTATGATGTATGCCCTCGGTTTTGTGCTCTACGGCAGCACGGCGGTTCTTCCGATATTTCTCCAGACGCTGCTACATTATAGCGCACTCAACAGCGGCCTGGTGCTTTCACCAGGCGGGATTATTGTAATGATTTCGATGCCAATAGTCGGATTTATGATGACCCGTGTCCATGCACGCTGGCTTATTATTGTGGGCCTGGTAACCGGAGCCATCGGTCTTTTCAGAATGGCGAATTTTAACCTGCAAATCAGCTTTTCAGATGCCGTCTGGGCCAGGAATATTATGTCGATGGGCCTTGGCTTTTTGTTTGTCCCCATCAATACCGTTGCTTATTACTACATTAAAAAAACTGAAACCGATTACGCATCTGGCCTAATTAATCTCGCGAGAAACCTTGGCGGCTCCGCAGGCATTTCGTTTGTAACAACTATGCTTGCTCGCCGTGCGCAGTTCCATCAGAACATCCTCGTCAGCCACGTTACCGACACCAACCCGACATATCAGCAATTCTTCGAAAGGGCAAAAGAAATGCTCATTCAACAGGGAGTTAACGCAGCCGACGCCGCAAACAAGGCCAATACCCTTATTTACGGCTTTGTCCAGCAGCAGGCCACGATGCTGTCTTATATCGATAGTTTCTGGGTGTTCGGCCTTATCTTCCTGTTGATGATTCCGCTGGTGTTTTTGATGAAAAAGACAACTCCTCACAAAGGTTCTGTGTCCGTGCACTAATAATTTCCTCCGATTTCATTGTTCTTATCCCCTTATGTGCCAAGAGGTTACGAAAAACTGCAAATCCCGCACAAATTACCCGGCCGGACGGTATAATATATTGTTAATTTGATTATCGTTTTATGAAAGGACTATTGGCGATGTCCCTGACAAAACAAAAGAAACCGAACACGCAAATCGTCGCAGACGCCGATGCTCTTGCCCGCCGATGCCTCGAATTGTTCGTCGCTTCCGCCCAACAAATTGTAAAGAAAAAGAACGTCTTTCACCTGGCCATATCGGGCGGCCACAGTCCTCAACGATTCTTTGAACTGCTCGGCTCAGAACAAAAAGCGTTGTCACTGCCATGGGACAAAATTCATTTGTTCTGGGTCGATGAAAGATACGTCCCTCACGATTCCCCTAACAGCAACTACAAACTCGCTATTGACACATTCCTGGCGAAAATCCCCATCCCCGAAAAAAACGTTCACCCGATTCCCACCGACGACGAAGATTTCGATTCCGCTGCCAGGCAATATGAAAAGACAATCCGCAATGTCTTTCACATAAAATCAGGCCAGTTGCCAAAATTCGATTTAATCATTCTCGGTATGGGCTCCGACGGCCACACCGGCTCACTGTTTCCAAACTCCAACGCCTGCTTCGACACCAAAGACCTCGCCTGCGTCGTGTATCTTTTGGACCAGAAATTGCCTGACCAGACCGTTAACAGAATTACGCTCACCCATCCAGTCATTTGCGCCGCTTCGCAAATAGTCGTCCTCGTCAGCGGCGCCGAAAAAGCAAAAACCTTAAAAGCAGTCCTCGCCGGCCCACCCGACGAAGTTCGCTACCCCATTCACATACTTTGGCCTGTTCTGGAAAAAGTCGTCTGGCTAATCGACTCCCCCGCCGCTGGTTTAATTTAAGCGACATGCTGCAGGACGATTTTAATCCCCAGGCCGATCAGGACAAGCCCGCCGATTGCCTCGATTCCGCTTTCAAAGAAATGTCCGAACTTTTTGCCGATATATACGCCGGCAAATGACAACCCGAAAGTTACCACACCGATAATGATAACAGCCAATGCGATTGCATGCGTAATCAGCGAAAGCGTAATCCCGACCGCCAAGGCGTCAATACTCGTCGCAACCGCCAGGACAAGGACTACCGCCAGATTTTCGGGATTCGGCGTCTTTCTTTCCTCTTTGATTTTGAACGATTCGTAAATCATTTTTAGCCCCACGGCCGCCAGAATCCCAAAGGCAATCCAGTGGTCGTAATTTGATACGTATTGCCTCACCGTCAACCCCGCGAGGTAACCGACAACAGGCATAAACGCCTGAAACCCGCCGAAGAAGCCCGCCATTCGCAGCGTATGACGGATGTGCAGTTGTTTATACGCGGCGCCGGTAACGATTGACACCGCGAAGGTATCCATCGCCAGGCCGACCGCTATTGTAATAATCGCCAGCAATTCCACGTCCTTAATTTCCTTTCATTGCCCATCGAGCGATTTCCGTCATTGCTTTTCTTTTGTCGCCCGCTGATACGATTCCAAACCGGCCTTGAGCTGTGCGACAATATCATCTCTGTCTTCTTTTTGGGCTGCTTCGAGCGCCTTTTGCGCCATCTCAGCAGCGCGTTTCATATCTTTTTTAGCGGCGTACGCCTGCGAAAGAAACGCCATCGGCTCGGCCACCTGATAATTAGACAATCTGCACGCCTTTTCGAGCTGCTCTATCGCCGCATTGATATTTCCCCTGGTTCCGTAAATCAATCCCGCTTTTTCATACAAATTGAAATTATTCGGTGCCTTTGCCTGTAAACTCAGAATCACGTCCAGCGCCTTGTCGAGTTTCCCGCTCTCAACCCCGACCTTATACAAATTATTCAATGCACTCGCCCGGCAGGGGTCTTCCATCAGCACCCTGGTAAACTGCTCAATCGCTTCGTCATACTGCTTTATTTTTACAAGCGCGACCCCAAAGCTATTGCGTGTATCAGTTTTGTCCGGCTTTATCTGCAACACCATCGCAAATTCAACGGCCGCTTCCCCGTCCAGTCCTTTGTCCTGCAACGCGCACGCGAGCTTATCGTGCACATCTACCCAGCCGGGACGAAACGCCAGCGCACGCCTGAAATTATCTATCGCCTCATCGAGACGCCCCTGGCTTTTCATAACCTGACCATAGTTATTGTACATTACGCAATTGTCCTTTGTCACATCCAGGGTATGTTTAAACAGCGATTCGCTGTCCTTCCAGTATCCTATCTGAGTCCTCGTTATCAGCAGCAACAAAACCAAAATCGCTGCGCCTGTTACCGCCGGCACAGCTTTGGGCAGGCGCAGTTTCGCCGACGCTTCGCTCGCAAGCCAGGCGACTATGATATAAATCCCTATCCCCGGCAGGTACATATATCGGTCCGCCATCGCCTGTACGCCTACCTGAACCAGCCCAATTACAGGGATTAATGTCCCCAGATACCACAACCATCCAGTCAACAGAAACCTGCGCCTGTGCCGTTCCAGAATTACCGCCGTCGTTACCGCAAGCAGAATCGCAAGACATCCGCCAATCTCCACCCAGGAATAACCCCTTATATCAAGCGGATATAAAACCGCCAGAGGGGTCGGATAAAAAATCTTGCCGATATACCTGACATACGACATCAGCGCGTTGCTTACCCGCAATCCAAGCAGAAGTGAAACAATATCCAGCACCGCCTCCGCATAGGCCTGCGCTAAATACGTAACAACGCAAAACGCCCCCGATATTGCCAAAAGCGGGGTTTTATCGATAATCACCCGCCAAAGCCACTGCCGCCCCTTCAAATTCCCAAACCTGCCCACCGGCCAATAGTCCAGCAGAATCAATACAAACGGCAGCGTTACGAGCATTGATTTGGAAAGCAATCCCGCCGCGAAAAGAATCGCAATCAACGCATATCGCCGCCATCCCGGCTTTTGCGAATACCAAAAATACGCCCATATCGTTAAAAACGCGAAAAAAGTGCTCAAAACGTTTTTGCGTTCGGCAGCCCACGCGACCGATTCCACACCAAGAGGATGCAAGCCAAAAACCGCGGCGACAAATGCGCTTGGCCATATAGCACCCGTCATTTTCTTCAATATCAAAAAAAGCAGGATTACATTGGCGATGTGAAATCCAACACTAACTAAATGATGAGCTTCCGGGTTCATACCAAAAACGGTGCTATCGATAAGGTGGCTCATCCACGTCAGCGGATGCCAGTTTCCCTGATGCCAGGTCGTAAACGCCCACCTGACCGACTCGAAGCTCAGCCCCTTCTGCACATACTCGTTACTCGTAATATATTTGTCGTCGTCATAGTAAACAAAATTGTTATTCCTGACCCCCTCAAACGCAACAAACGTCACCGCCGCCAGAACAACACATATCAGCACCGTCCTGGATATCTCCATTTGTCTTGTCTGTATATCACTGTTTGGCATATCTATTTCGGCTTCAAATCAAAAACTGTTATTTCAGGTCGCGCAAAAAATCTCGTCTTCGGGTTAAAGCCAGCGGCCAATCCGATTCCGCGATTTACATAAAGAATGATGTTGCCGACCTTGTACTCGCCGGATTCATATTTCTTGCCAAATTTCGACAGCGTAATAATCGCACCGTAAAAGGGCAAAGCAATCTGCCCGCCATGAGTATGTCCCGCCATGTACAAATCTACGTTCAGCCCGTTCAAATCTTCCACTAAATCCGGGAAGTGATAAAGGAAAACACTGAAGCAATCGTCGGGCACTCTCTTCAGCGCATCACCTGCCTTGCCTCCCTTCTCGCAAAAAACTCCTGTAATCCAAATCTTCTCCCCATCTTTATCAATTTCGATGCTGTTGCCATCAAGCTCAACAAAACCCGTCCCGGCAAAAATATCCACTCCCGGCCATCTGCCCGCGTCGATATTTCCACGTACGGCCACCTTTCCGAGCCGGGCTTCCAGCGATTTCATCGTCTCCTTAAACCGTTTCAATCCTTTCGAGTTGTTCGCTGAGTCGCCTGTAAATATGATAACGTCCGGCTTTAGACGATTGATTATTTCCACTAATTTTCTCTCGTTCCCTGGCCTCCATGTGCAATGCGTATCCGAGATTTGCACCAATCGAATGGCTGTCTGATGAAGTTTAGTCGTAGGAATTTCAACCGTTTTAACTTCTATCCAGTATGGTTCGATAAAATGGCCGTAGAGAAAACAGGCCACTCCCAGTACAGCGAGTAAATGTATAACAATCGCACGCCCGGACCAGAATCGCTTCGGAATTCCTTGTCCCTTTCGCTTGCTCTTAATGACACCAATAACGAGATGCCCCTCAACTGCGTAAACCGCCACGATAACACCCAGAAAAACAGCGACCGACATAATTTCTTTTAACGTCAGGGTATGCCCATCAAAAACAATCGCTGACATAATTTCACTTATCATCCAAATCCTTACTCAGCCCTTATGATTCCTTCGTTTATCAAATCCTCTGTTATTTTCTGCCCCGGCTTGACAATCAAAAAATCCTTATCATCCCATCGGCCATCCACAAGCCGCTGCATCAGGCCTGCATCACCCTTAACCTCATCATACTTCCAGTTAAGATACTGGGCCGCCTTTTTGGTGAACTGCTTTTCCCGCTCGTTGTTCGCGAACCCCCAGTCGATATACGTCGCCCAGTTGTATTCCTTCATCCAGCTCTGCTCGGTCTCCATAAGGTATCTGGCATTGTCTTCGCCGAATTTTTCGATGTATTCCTTCAGCGTTCTTTCAAAGCGTTCCTTGCCCGGCTGCATATCCGTTTCAATCCAGCCGGGGCTGAACCAGTACACCCCGCGGTGGCTATCGAAATAATCCTTGTAGGTATCCTTCGACCCCAGAAGCAGAGTTACACAGTCGTGTCCCCTCGGCACAACAATCGGAATTTTAGCCGACAGGCCGATTATCCCGTTGCTGCAAAGCCCATAGCCCAGAAGTGACGCATCATAGGGCCTGTTTTGGGTATCGGTTGTCGTATCGAGTGCTTTTTGAACCTCCCGGCGCAGTTTCTCCGGCTCATTGTGCAGCCCCTGTTTCATCACCACCACGTCAACGGTGTTCGGCGAGCGGGCCGCGCAATAATACGCCTCTTTTTGCATCACCTTGCATACGATAAATTGCAGCCGCATTCGCGGCAGATTACCATAAAGACATGAAATAAACCAGAGGACGGAAGACAGAGAACGGAGGACTCTCATCTGTCCTCAGTCATCTGCTTAGTGATTTCCCTATTCCAAATCGAACAATGTATTATCAACCGGCTCGAACCAGCCAATATTCATTTTCGCCATTTCCGCAGTGTAGCTGTCTCCCAATACCGGTTTTGCCATTGGCTTTGCCTCGACATGCCCGTCCACCCAGCCGACGTTCGCTGAACCATAGTGCCTGAAATGAATCGACGGCGACGGATAACCATAATCGCCGTCCACATCTGGCTTTCCGTTAACGACAGAAAACGGCGGCTCAGCAAAAGAATACTCAATCAGATATTGATTTCCCTTATAATCCTGAGAAAATGCCGTATCCGCGAACATTAACGTTGTCTCAGGCCTTTTTATTTCCGTCAGTCGGGCCGTCTCAGCATATTTTTGCTTTGTCGACACAGACGAACGACACAACTTGCTACCAATATACATCATATTATATCCGTAACCGCCGCAGCCCTGCTCGAAGTTTATTTCTCCCGGCTGACTTTTTGTGAATTCCACCCTTGCCGGACACTCCTTGATTTTGCCGTCCCCAAGATATCTAATCAAAGGCCCTTTCATAGGGTCGAATGGCTCATCCGGGCCGGTTCGTTTGCCATGCCAGCGGTCATATCCGCCTTGTAGCGGTCCAATCTCATTCCAAAGGTCGTCAGCCGCCGGTACGCAAAGACCATCTCTGTCATTTGAGTATTCTATATTTGCCAGAACAAGCTGCCGCAGGTTCGACCTGCACACAATCGCCTTTGCCCGTGACCTTGCTGTATTCATCGCGGGCATCGTTACCGCCATAATCACCGACACCGTCGAGACGACTACCATCACTTCCACTAAACTAAACCCGCGTTTACCTTTGCCGTTCATAAAATAATCAATAATCAATTATCAGTTTCCCCGCCATTGTTCGACTTTGCGCCAGCCCTTCGCGAATTCCGCAAAGTCCTTGAAATTCACAGTTAAATCCTTCGGCTTGGCCAAATCACAACGCGACAGGTAGTTATCCTGTCCAAAGTGACTCAGCCAGCACTGCGTAAAGATTTCCAAATCCTCGTAGTCAACCACACCGTCCAGGTTAATGTCCCCGCCGTATTGCTGCGGCTGGAGCACACCTATCGCCTCCAAATCAAATCCGCCTGAACCCCAAGTAGGCCAGGCATCATATATAGGATGGTTCGCGTCGTAATAACCCCAGTTAGGCCAGGTGCAGGGGTCTATTAGCTTATGCGCATCGTCGTAAAAATCGCCGCTTCCGGGGATATCAACTATTCGCACATACGAGATATTGTTTAGGTCAACAAGGCCGGCTACAACATTCGGTTCATTCCTGATTTCGCTCAAATCAAAAGGCGTCCCTGTAAACGAATCATTATCACCCCCGATACAGTTCGGATGTTTGCCGCCCAGATTGTAAATGTTCGTAATATCAATCATCCCTAAAGCCCCAACTCGACCCCCGGTCAGCGACACCGATGGGAACCTCGCGAAATACGTGCCATCGGACGAGACCTCGACGTATCCAAGGTCGCAGAAATACTGGTTCTCATCAACGTAAAAACCATTCTCAAAAACCACGAAGTCATACCCGTTCTGGTCGCGGATTGTCTGAGTGAACGACAACGTGATTTGTCCGGGCGCTGTGCCTGCATTGATATCCGCCTGTAATAAATCGCCCAAACTAACTATGTCGTAACTCACCATGTTGTCGTTAATATCTGCGCCGTTCTGATATGTATGGCTGTAACTTGCCCCCAATGCCATTTTCGGATTACTAAAGTCAGAGGTAATGTTCCCAACCGATACATAGCTCACTACGGCATCCGCCCAGCCGCGGAATATGGGGTTTATCACCCCGTTCGGGTCCCATGGCGTTGTCGCTTTGTGGTCATGCCCGATATACGAGCAAACACCGGCTTCTCTGTATGGTCCGCCTTTCACTATGGCTCCAAACAATCCAATAATCAAAAACACTTTCCACGCAACAGTTCTTTCCATCATCCCTCATCACCGCCGACTCTCGCGGTGCACGCTCCGTTTACCTGCACCGTCTCATCGAATTGCCAATCAGTCTTAACCCAATCATCCCTGCGAATGTTAACAGCACCAACGACGCGGGTTCAGGCACAACCGTATCAATCACAAAATAGCCGGGTGTGTTCATACCCCAGACGCCCGTATCGCTCGAACTCAAACTGAACTCCACGCTTTTCACCACTCCCAGCGAAGCCAAATTTACGTATCGCCAGTCGTTCACGATATCTGTCCCCTCGGCCAAATAAAAATCAACTGTTCCCGTTACCGCGCCGGTCGCATCTTTGCCGGTCATCGCCAGCAAAAACCAGTCACCGTCGCCGAACTTTTTTGCTCCAAACATACCGCCGTTAAGCATTGTGTAATAAGCATAGTTGTTATTCGTAACATACAACCCGCCTACAATCGTCGGCTCATCCAGAACCATCGTGGGCGGCGTAATCCAGCCGACGTAACCAACCGCGTAATTGGCGCTGCCGCCCTGGCCACTTCCTGTTATCGCGTTATACTGACTCGACAAGCCCTTTACGGAAGTGTTGCTGATATCCGAATACGCGAACCCGTCCCACGAACCATACGTCGTGTCGTAGTTGTTGCTAAACCACGCGCTTCCGCTGGCGAATCCGCCGGAACCGTCCGAACCGTTCCAGTAAGACCCTGTCCCCAAAGCCAAATCTTCAAAATTCGCTATTTGTTCCGCCTTAGCCAAACCACAAACTCCTAACAACAATACTGCCACTAAACCTCTCATCACCCTCAGCGAAGCCATTTTCCCTTCTCCAAAACTTTAACAAACTCTCTCTGGTCACCGTTGCCCCTCTCCATCACATCTGAACCCGGCAACTTCTGTTGCCTTTACACCTCCTTTCACGCGCCAATTCCAAAAATGCGCAAAATAAAAAGCCGTCGTCCCGCGAAAGGAACGACGGCTTAAAATACCAAGCCAAACATACCGCCTGCCACAATACCAAATATCAGACCTTTGCCCAATACAGACAAAGGTCTACGGGCAGGCCAGCTATGCCAAAGCACACCGGCTCCGGGTTCCACTCCACGAGAACTCCGTTAACCCCGTGAGATAACTAATCAGCGATATAAATATTTTCCGCTACGCTTTATCTCACGGGGTAAACCACTTAATTCATCACAGGCAGGTTTTCTGACTCGCGCCTTACCTAAAGGCCCCTTCCCACCCCGCACCAATCTCTCTTCTTGCCAAAGATTAGCGCGAAACAGTGGATATATGCCTTTCGGACTTCCGATTCATCATCGGAACAGACGCTTACAGCCGCGGGTCGGTCTCGGCTTCCAACCGAGTTCCCATTTGTTTATCCCAAGGATTTCGCCTTGAGACCCGTGATTACCATATTTCTTTTCCAAAGAACTGTTACAACTCTTTTCTACCGCTCAATTACAAAACCTGCAACAAAAAAATAAGATTTTCCCAGATTTTTTTATTTGTCCTGCCAGACGGCGCCAAAATAGGCGAAATCGATGAAATCCACAAACTCATCCGCGTTGAAATCGCCCAAAATCCCGGGGCCTGCCACAAGCCAGTTCTCCGCCAGCACGGCCAAGTCCCCCAGTCCGATAGCGCCATCGCAGTCGAGGTCATAAATGTTTAAGGCAACGTAATTCTGGTCGGCCAAGTCGGCAAGCACATCGACGTAACTAATCCAGTTCGGCTCAAACGTGTAATGTTTCCTGCCCGGCGTTACCTCGCCGGACCACCCGTAACCAACCCAGACCTCGTAAAAGCCGTTGGCATCCGTAACCGCGCTGCCTCCGCCGTTATCGGCATCGACCGCCACCCCTTCTATCGGCACATTACATTCGTTCTGTATGTGGCCTATGATTCTAAACGTCAGCAAAATCCCTGTGTAATCCTGCCCTGCGACATAATCCTGATTGACATCCGCATAATATCTGCCGTTCGGCTCAAACGCGTATGCGTATTTCGTCGGCACAACCACGCCCGACCAGTTGTAATCCACAATGACTTCATAGTAACCGTTCGTGTCCGCAATCGTCGCCCCTCCGCCATACCTGCTCGTCCATGCTCCTCCGCCGTTCTCAGCGGAAACATTAACGTCACTTATGGGCGTTACAAGGTCCGACTCAAGCACGTAGCCCGCGATTTTAAAGGTTGTCAGCGTGGTCGTATAATTCATATCGTTATAATCATTATTCACGTCGGCGTATGGCAAACTGTTCGGCTCAAAAACGTATCCTTCCTTTTGGGGCGTAACCACGCCCGACCAGCCATATTCAACCAGCAGTTCATAATAACCGTTTGCATCGGTCAGTGTATTGGTATCACCTGCTGATATCAGTACGTCCGCAACCGGCGTGTTGCCGTCCAGTTCGACTGCGTAACCTGAAATGGACAGGGTGATCTGTCTGAATGTCACAGTAACCGTATGGGTGGCCGTAATATCAGATAGCATATAAGTGGTGCTGCCTGTCTGGACGCTGTTGCCGTCGACAGTCCACTCGTTGACCTCATAGCCGGTATTGGGTAAGGCCGTGAACTGCTGGCTTGAGCCGTAATCTTTCATGATATCTCCGTTCGGTGAGATACTTCCGTTAGCACCTGCTGAAGCAGTTACGGTGTAGGTCAAAATCTTGAATGTTACGTGAACCGTATGGGCGGCTGTGATGTTGCTCAATGTATAAGTGGTTCCGCCTGTCTGGACACTGTTGCCGTCCACAGTCCACTCGTTGACCTCATAGCCGGCATTGGGTAAGGCCGTGAACTGCTGGCTTGAACCGTAATCTTTCGTGATATCGCCGTTCGGCGAGATACTTCCGTTATCGCCTGCCGAAGCAGTTACAGTATAGGTCAAAATCTTGAATGTTACGTGAACCGTATGGGCAGCTGTGATGTTGCTCAATGTATAAGTAGTTCCGCCTGTCTGGACGCTGTTGCCGTCGACAGTCCACTCGTTGACCTCATAGCCGGTATTGGGTAAGGCCGTGAACTGCTGGCTTGAGCCGTAATCTTTCGTGATATCACCGTTCGGCGAGATACTTCCGTTATCGCCTGCCGAAGCGTGTATTATAAACTGAGTTATTCCAAAGTTTGCCTGGACGGTATAGTTGGCATCCATAGTAACGGTTGTGCCGGCTGAATTCGCGTCAGCTACCTTGCCTGCCGTTACTGCTGAACCCGTCCAGTTGACGAAATGATAACCTGTTGTGGCTGATGCAATGATACTGGCGTTGGCACCATAGTCATACGAATAGGTGCCTATGCCGGGTGTTGTTATAGTCCCGCCCGTTGTCGTTGAAGTTGTCAATGACTTCTGGTCAATGGCAAAATTGGCCTGAACAGTGTAATTACCATTCATAGTAACAGTCGTGGCAGGTGAGTTGGGGTCGGCTACTTTACCCGCTATTACCGCTGAACCCGTCCAGTTAACAAAGTGATAATTTGCATTTGCCGATGCGATGAGAGCAGCAACATTGCCATCGGTGTAATTGAAGTCCCCTATGCCGGGCTGCGTTACAGTGCCACCTGCCGAAGAAGTAACCGTCAAGGTACGGCTAACAGATGATGCAACTCCTATTGTCTTGACAACGAAACCAATAAGCGCATGATTGCCGCTTGACTGGCTTACGCTCGGTGTTTCATTAGCACCCGTCGCGGACTTGTGTCCGTCCATACCATCATAGCCAGACACTCCAAGGTCAACATCTTTGGTCCAGCCGGCTGTTACCGTATATGTGCCAGTGGCAGAACTGGAAGCATCTTCAATTACCATATCACCATTACCGGTGGCAAGTGAAGATGTTGATATTGAACGGGAACTTGTTACGCCATTATTGGCAGTAGCTCCAAAAAGAGTCGTTTGATTAACATCCTGAAGGAATACACTGGTGTATGTAATACTAGAAGGTTGGGAGGTCCAGGTGGAAGTGAAAGTGGTGCTGGTCGCGGCAGTGATACCTGCGTCGTTGAGGATAAATGCCGCAACGTATGCTCGGCTGGAACCTGAGCCCGCAATTCTATCGATTATCTTCGTCATTGTTTGCCCGCCATAGCTGACGCCGGTTAAACTCGTCGAACTGCTGTTACTCTCTGCGTGGGCAACAAAAACTAATGCACGGTTAGTGCCGGATTCCTTTGCGTGGGTCGTACCTGTTACCCAGGACCCTATGACATCAACATCAACCGGCGATTGTGAGGTCAGACTGAACGTGCCCGACCCTGAAACCCTCTTAACCACAAGCAAAGCATTGACATCCGATACAGGGTCGTAATTGAAGGATTCGTTTACATCGTTTCCTGCCTGTGTGCTTGATGCGAGAATTACGGGTGTGCCATACGCACTGGGTGTGGCGCTATAAAGATAGAGGTCAAAATCGCCGCCAGAGGGAACTGCCAGAATCGGCTCGAATGCCACTCCCTGCTTTAGTCCCACCTTCCGTGCCCAAACTCGCCGGTCATAAGTACCCGGCCCCAATGTGTCACTGGCAGATGAGCCCAGTGTGTAAGTCAGGGTTACGGCCTCGACCGCTGCGTCAGGATTTATCATACCGTAACCCTCGTAGAGGTCCTTGCCCGCGGGAAAACCGCTTGGCCCGGCAGAGGCACGCTGGAGCGTAGGATTACTGCTGTTACCTTCACGGCTGGCATTTGTTTCTGAAGCAGTCGCGCATAACACCATTTTGACGTAGCTGGCGTGCTGGTTCGAGTAGAAATCCCAGGTAATGCCCTGCTGCTGCAAGGCGTCGATTACAAGCGCCGCCGCCCCTGCGGCAAACGGGCTTGCCATCGAGGTTCCCTGCATAGAGGTATAATCGTTGCTTTGCTGGTCCGCAAACGATGAGCCATCCCCGGAACCGCTGTCCACTGAGAGAATCGCCGTATAATAATTCGCCGAACCGCCCGGCGCCATTATATCCGGCTTGTAATCTTCCTCCTGGCCGGATGTAGAACCGGGATTAGTGAAACCCTGACTCGAGTAATCTGTCAACTGGTCGTTGTCGTCGGATGCCGCCACTGTAAGTGCCATAGCCGCCCCGCCCGGGTCGCCTATCTGGCCAGTGGGGCCGTCATTGCCGGCGGAAACGACGACGACAATCCCATTATTGACTGCCGTATTGACTTTCGCCCGCAGGGACGGGTCGCTGCCTCTGCCCGAAACCCCCAAACTCATGTTCATTACCTTAATATTGTTTGCCGCACGCGTGGAGACCAAATCATCTATGGCCGATGAAATCGACGTATCATAGCCGGTGCCGTCATTCTGAAATACCTTAGCAGCGGCCCAGTTACATCCCGGCGCTACCCCTCTGAACTTGTTAAATCCGTCGCCGACGCCCGGATAGTTTGTTACTGAATTGGTAATGACAAATTGCTGCATCGCGCCGTTACTCAAAAGCGCCGTAGAATATTCACTACTGGTTGAGCCGGTAATAGTATTGGTTATCGTCAGAGGCGAAACGCCTGTCGCGGAATTAGGAAGATACGACCACCCGCCTGAACTCCCTTTGGTATGGTAGGCCTGGTGCAGTGTTGTCGAGCCGCCTCCGGTCCATTGGGCCGTCGAAGAGTAGGTCAGCGACGTTGCAGGAAGACCGATTACAAACAGGTAAAATGACCCGGAAGACACACCGGTCAGGTCTTCTGAGTCCGTGTAATAAAGCGTTCCTGTCTCTGACCCGCCCGCCGCGCCGGTCCCAAACGCTATACCCGCCACGTGTGAGCCGTGTTGAACGATATCAACCGGGCTGCTGTTGCCGTCAGCCGAAAAGTCATGCCAATATACCTGCCTGCCCGCTAAATCCGGATGGTTGGCATCAATACCTGTGTCCAGAGTAGCAATTGTAATTGTATCGGAGCCATCGAAACCCGCCGGATTACCCGCAAAACCTGGTGCCCAGACCGGTCGAACACGGCCTGTCCTGGTGGCGACATCGAGATGCAGAACGACGGGCTTGGCCTCCTGGACCAGCACCAACGTCGCCCCCATTAACGACGGTATTGCGTTAACGTCTTTTAGGGCGATGCGTCCGTTCCACCCGTATGATACCGCCTTGTAAACGTATGTTATCTCGCCGCCTCGTCCCAGGAAGTCGTCGATTTGCTGCTGCGTTACCTGGTCATTGAAAACCAGCTCTACTTCCACGCTGCCCGCCAATATAGTTTTTGCCTCTTCTATATCTTTGGAAGTTACGGCCGATTTAAGCCGGGCCGTCGTCGTCGAAATCCTGGATTCAAGCTCATCGTCGATTTTGTTTCGGTTCAGGTCGTTTGAGTATGTATCGCTAATCAACGGCCGGACGGCAGGCCGTGAAAACGGGGGGGTTATCTTTGCCTGCGCCGCGACTGCCCACAATATCGCGATGAACAAAAAAGCCCAGGACAGAAATCGGTATCTGTGATTATTTTGCTCGCATAGGTTACGGACTGGAGAAAATCGGTTTCCGGCAACTTCACCGGAACGATTCCGAGATACACGATGCGGTAGCTTTGTTGTCCCAATAACCGCCATTACGTCAAATCCTTCCGCACTTCCCTCATTCTAATGCCCTATTTCGACAGAGGTGACGGAAAACAGCGGCGACGCGGCCCTTTTGGCTCTCACCGACAATTCCCTGCAATCTGATAATTATATCATATTCTCATGTTATTGTCAAAGCAATTATGGGACTTTGCCTCAATTCTCGTCGGTTTTTATCCAAGTCCTGATAACTGTTGACAATGCCCGCCGGGCCGTTATCCTAATCTCTGACAAATTTGAGCAGAGGGTAAAAAATAGAAATGCGAATAAAAATTGCAATAGCGATTTTGGGATTGTCAGCCGGGCTGCTTATGAGCGGGTGCAACCCTGCGATGAACAATCTCGCCGTTTTTAACAGGCAATTCGAGACCGGTGATTTCAACCAGGCGGGGCAGTTCGCCGAAAGCAAAATCAAAAACGGCAAAAACCCGTCAGGCGACGACCTGCTCTGGACGCTTCAGCTTGCCTCCGCAGAAAAAACTCGGCTAAATCACCAGCAAAGCACCGCATCCTTCGATAAAGCCGAAGAAATGATGAACTACTACGCCACACCGTCCGAGGTCATCGACACCGTCGGCTCAACCCTCGTAAACGACAACATCGTCCCATACAAAGGTCAGGAATACGACGGCATAATGGTCAACACCTACAAGGCGCTCGATTTTCTGGCGGAGAAAAAACCTGACATGGCAAGGGTCGAATTAAACCGCGCCTTAGACAGGCAAATACGAGCACGGGAACACTTCAACGAGGAAATCAGAAAACTCGAGGCCCAGCTCGACAAGCAAAAAGAAAAAACTGACACTGACGCCCGTGCCGTCGCCAAAGACCCTAACGTCATGGCAATCGTAAACGCTAATTACCCCAACCTCAGCCAGTTCCAACCATACCCGGATTTTGTCAATCCATTCACGACGTATCTGGCCGGTGTGTATTTCCTGTTAATCGGCGAAAACGGCAGGGCAGCCGACCTGCTGAAGGAAACCGCGGGAATGGTCCCCGATAACGACTATATCAAAAAAGACCTGCTGCTCGCCGACGACGTAGCCGCCGGAAAGGTAAAACTCGAAAACCAGTGTTGGGTCATATTTGAAAACGGCCTGGGGCCCGTCAAAGAAGAAATCCGGATAGACCTGCCGCTTGTGCTGGTCAGCTCCAGGGTTTACTACGCTGGTATCGCGCTTCCTCGGCTGCGGCCAAGAAGCTTTGCCTACCCCTATCTCACCGTCAAGACCGACGCCGGCGCATACCAGACCAGACAGGCAGCCGATATGGAAAGGGTAATCGAGACCGAATTCAACAAGGACTTTAAGGGCATCCTGATAAGGGCCATCGCCTCCGCTGTGGTCAAGGCGGTAGCGCAGGCCTCGGTCAGGGACAACGACAACTACGGGATTATGACGGCGGTCATAGCGGCTTACAGCGTCGCGACTACTGCCGCAGACGTGCGAATCTGGAGCACACTACCAAAAGATTTCCAAATAGCCAGATGCGCCATCCCTGAGAATCGAAAACTACAGATTTTCCCCGCGGGCAACATTCCTTTTGAAGTTAATATTCCCCCTTGCAAGAACGCAATCATATATATTAGAATTATCAACGCCGGGGCATCGCCTGTATGTGAAGTCCTGGCATTTTAGGAATTCTTTTCTGGAGGTGAAATATGAGATTGGCGCTTAACATTTTGCTGCTTGGAGTCGCGGTAGGCCTTTGGGGCTGTCAGCAGGAAGACAAAAGAATTAGTATGGCTGAAGACGTCAAAAGCGACAACGCCTTGGTCAACATCGTAACCAAACCCGTGATTCACGCCTTTAGCTGGGTTACCGGCGAGGGCGTTGAAATCGACCGCGCCGTTACCTACGTCAACAAAGACGGCTTCCTGCAGCTCGAGATAGCCGGCCACAACAGGGCGTTTAACCCCATAGTGTTCGAATACAAGGTCGAGTGGCTCGACAAGGATGGCATTGTAGTCGATACCGCAACCAGCAAGTGGCTGCAAACTTCCGCGGCGGCAAAAGCACCGTTCGCTATTAAGGCCGTTGCGCCGCGAACAACCGCTGTTGATTTTCGTATGAACACTCGAAAAATCCCTAATTAACCGGAGACAGGACTATGATTAAGAAACTATTAGCTTTTGCGGTACTCGCTTCATCCGTAACATTTGTCGGCTGCTCACCCCAGACCGAAAACGTCGACACAATCAACGACCAGGGCAAAGCGGTTATGCAGCTCGATTACCGCGACTTCGACAGGGCGGCAAGCCAGATGGTCCAGTCAATGATTGAATCGGGCACATTCAAAAAAGAAGGCGGCGGAAGATACGTTGTCGCCAAAGGCCGAATTGTCAACGACACTATGCAGCACATCGACACCGACCAGCTTATGGCCAAAGTTGAGCAGGAGCTTACCAGAAGCGGACTGGTCGCTATGACCGCAGCCGTCGGCGCAGGCAACGCGCCAAAAGACAGCTTGGTTTATAGCAGCAGGGACCTAACTCGCGACTCGGACAAGGCCGATGAGTTCAACAAGGATACTGTGCAGGCAAAAGGCCAGCTCATCGCGCCGGAGCTCAGCATTTCCGGCAAAATCATCCAGAGAAATATCCGCTATGACAACGGTAAACAGCAGGTCGAGTATTATTTCCAGCTCCAGATGAACAATCTGACCAACGGCCTGGTTTTCTGGCAAAACGAAATCGTTCTTGGGAAACGCGGCGACAGCAAAAAAGTGCCCTGGTAGCCGGCTTACCGGCACCACCGATTTGGAGAGCTAAAAATGAAAACGATTTGCGGATTTATCGCAATAACGGTTGTCTTCTGCTCACTCGCCTTCGCTGAGGATACAATACTCAAGCAAGTTCAGGGACAAGGACCGTCAAAAGACGACGCGATAAAGAACGGCCTGTTCCAGGCAGTCGCGCAGGCCAAAGGCGTCAAGGTTGGCTCAGGCGATTACTCATTCGGCTATCGCTCAGCGTCGGCGGACATCAACCGCACGAGCACCGGGAAAACCGTCGGGTTCGACGCCGTATCGGTCCAGACCGAGGGCACTCTACAGACAACCGATATCGCGGGACTTGTCAAAACATACGAGGTAATCGACGAAAAGAAACTCGCCGACGGCACGTATCAAGTTACGCTAAAGGTATGGGTTTATGACCATAAGCCCGTCGATAAAAGCGCACGATTGCGATTGGCGGTAATGCCCCTCAAGGCCGAGGCACAGTCGTATTCATTTATCAACTTAACTATGCCCGGCGACCAGCTCGCAGATAAACTCTCGCAAAAAATCACTACCGCACTTACGCAGACAAATAAATTCGCCGTCCTCGACAGGGAGCACATCCAGGAATACCTCCACGAACAGAAAGTGCTCTTCAACACCGCCCCCATCGAGGAGCAGGCAAGAATCGGGCAGGTTCTCGGCGCCGACTATATGCTCGTCGGAACAATTACCGAGGCGGGCCTGCGAATCAAACACTCAACAAACGAGGCCATAGCCGGTGTTAACTTCAAGGAATACCGGGCGGATTTCGCTTTTGATTATCGCGTCATCGTCGCATCGTCCCGGCAGGTTAAGTTCTCCGATTCGGTCCGGCTGCGGCTCGAAACCGACGAGGTAAAGCAGCTCGTTACAAAATGGGAGCCGACCGACCTCGATTATAAAGAACTTGTCGATAATCTCATCGCCAAAGCGGCAGCCGAGGTCGTTAATAAATTAAGCGACCGGCTGAACCCGCCTCGTATCGCGTCAATCGCAGCCGACGGCAACGTCATAATTGACCAGGGCGGCGACCGCCTCATAACGGGCACACTGCTCGACGTCTTCAAAGCCGATAAGCAGATAACCGACGCCGACACTAAAGAGATAATCGGTTCAACCGAAATACTCATCGCGACTATTCGCATCGACAAAGTTGCGCCGGCTATGTCCTATTGCTCGGTTGTTTCGGGCGACGCATCGAAACTCGCACAGGGTCTGGTTTGCAGACCGAAGCCGCTACCGGCCGGGGAACCAGAAGGTATGAAAAGCAACGTCGAGCGGACACCGCAAGGCGGAGTCAAACTGCCTTTCGACAAATAAACGCTTCAAACGCAATGACTTTTGCCCAAAGGCCAAGCGATTTCTACAAACCAATCGCCTGAAAGCGAGCAGCGTTTTGCTCTTGGCAAGATGGGCGATATGTGCGATAATCAATCCGCAAGAACGCTTAATTAAGGTTTCAAGGATTACAAACGGATGGAACTTCGGGAAATATGGTTGCGTTTTGTGAGCTGGCTGCGAAAGCAGTTACCTCCGTCGCACAGCGACTATGAACGGCCGCAGTTAAGCGACGACGGCCTGATAATTCACAACCAGACCCCGTCTGCGGATAAAAGCCCGTTCCAGGCGGTGGCTGTGCGGGGAAAACCCGAATTGGAAAAATTTCAGGCCGGCTTCGAGACGCTCCTCGACCAGATTCAGGGCATAAACGAACACCTCAGCAAGCAGGTCGCCCAGCACGAAAACCTCATCGCCCGCATCGAGCAGTTCCCGAAACTACTCGAGAACTTTCCGACCGTCGTTGAAAACCAGAAGGTGCTCACCGAACAACTCGTCTCGCAATTGAAAACAAATCTCCTCAAGGACCAGCAATTGTTATCGGCGGTGGAGAAAATCCCGGCAGAAAGCGCCAAGCAAACCGACGCCCTTCAGGCAATCGACCGGCAGCTCGCCGCAGCATCGGACGTCGATGTCCAAATGACCGAAACGTTCGGCAAATTCAACGAAACCCTCGCCAAACTCAACCAGAGCACAAAAGACCATACCGACGGCATATCGCAAATGAGCAGGACTTTCGCGGCCAGTGACAGGTACCTGAAGTTCATCGTAACACGGCAAACCAGGCAACTGATGTGGGTGTTTTACTCGGCGCTTGGTATCTGCATAGCCGTGATACTGATACTTGTCGGCATCATTATCTTCGCAAACAAATAAGGCGATACCTATGCTTCCAAAGGTCTATTTTATCAAGTCGGTTATTGAAGACGGCGAAAAAGTTATCTCCGATAAGGCAATGCGCCTCTTCAAAGAAGCGGGCTTCGCAAAATGCTTCAAAAAAAATGACTTCACCGCGGTTAAGATTCATATAGGCGAAAAGGGAAATAAGACATACATCAAGGCGCCTTGTCTCAAGGGCCTGATTGATGAGCTTGTCGGCTTAAAGACCAAACCCTTCCTGACCGACACAAGCACGCTGTATCCCGGCAAACGGCACAACGCGATTGACCACGCGATATTGGCCGCCGAGCACGGCTTCGACGTGAAAGGACTCGGCATACCGTTCATTCCGCCGGATGGTCTTTTTGGAACCAGCGAGACCGTAGTCAGAATCGACGGCGAACTGAATAAGGAGGTATCCATCGCTTACGATATCGCAAGAGTGCAGTCGATTCTGGCGGTGTCGCACGTTACGGGGCACATAGGGACATGCTTCGCCGCGACGCTGAAAACCTTAGGTATGGGCTGCACAAGCAGGAAAGGCAAGATGCGCCAGCATTCGGCGTTCAAGCCAAGCGTGGATACCGGCAAATGCGTGGGCTGCGGCGAATGTTACCGGCATTGCCCGGAGGCCGCTATTAATATGGAAGACCTCAAGGCGCACATCGACAAGGACAAATGCGTCGGCTGCGCGGAATGCTTAGCGGTGTGCAGGTTCGGCGCGGTTCAGCACGACTGGGACAAGGACATCAAAATTCTCGAATGCAACATCGCTGAACACGCAAAGGGAGTGCTCGCGGGCAAAGAGGGACGCGCGGCGTTTATAAACTTCGGGATATCGATTACCAGCGACTGCGACTGTATGGGCAACCCCGACCAGAATATCGTCAAGGATATCGGCATACTCGGCTCGACCGACCCGGTGGCCGTTGACGCCGCGGCGATTGATTTGATGGAAAAAACCGCGGGCAAACCATTGGATAAAATCTCCAAGTACCCTAACCTCAACGGCAAATGGCAAATCGAGCACGCTGAAAAAATAGGCCTCGGCAGCAGAAAATATACGCTTGTCGAAATCAGTTAGTATTTCGCCTGCCCTGCGTTTATCGAAGGGTCAACTATCTATTTTCGACTGCTCAAATCTCTCGCGCAGCGCGGAATGGGAGTTCTAAAGCATTTCTGATTTGAGATTTCGGATTGCAATTGACAGTAACAACGTGAGGATTTATAGTTGTTTTAGCTGAAACTTACGGCTGGGAAGTTGTTTTTGAAGACAGACTTTGAGGAGAGTCAAATGAAATTATACTCGACGAAACAGCTGTTACCAGTAATACGAATTATCTTTAGCAGGATTATACCGCTGCTCCTGATGTTTATTGGCGCGTATATACTCTACTTTGGATGCAGGGATCTCCTGCGAGCAAATGAGAGTAGAACGTGGCCGACGGCCCAGGGTGTTATACAGAACTCCTCTATGGATCGTGGCAGTAGGGGCGAATATTGGGCCAAAGTCATGTATGACTTCACGGTCAACGCAACAGCATTCAATGGAAATCGCGTCGCTTTCGGCGACTATGGCTCAAGCATTTCGTCGCATGCCCAAGGCGTCGTGAACAGGTATCCGAAGGGCAAAGCTGTGACTGTTTACTACGACCCAAAAAACCCACAGGTGTGTCTTCTTGAGCCCGGAGTCAAAGTACAGGCGTGGTTTATGCCCGGATTTGGGTTTGTCTTCCTGGCGATGGGTGGTCTTATTGCGTTCTTTATCCAGAAGGGACTAAGGACGTTAGCGGCTGCCGAACCAGACATTCAATGCGATTGTTAGAAAAAGGCGCAGATAAAAATTTATCCGCCAAAGGCGGGGCGGTTACGAGCCAATACAGTCCCTGCCGGTGCCCTTTCCGCTTTACACCGGTATCCTGCCTTATTATAGTAGATACGAATGAGCAATATCACAGCACTTGATGGTTGTATCGTCGGCCTGTATCTGCTCGCCACAATGGCTGCCGGGGTGATGTTGCGCAAATACGTCGGCAGGGTTGAGGACTTTCTTGTCGCCGGCAGAGAAATGAATGTCTATCTCGGCATCGCCTCGCTTGCCGCAACGGAATTCGGCATCGTGACATGTATGTACACCGCACAGAACGGCTTCGAAAAAGGGTTCGCAGGGGCCGTCCCGGGAATCCTCACGTTTCTGGCAATGTTCTTTGTAGGGTACACCGGTTTCTGCATTAAGCCCCTGCGCGATTCCGGCGTCATGACAATCCCGGAGCTTTTCGAGCGTAAATACGGCCCGCGCGTACGATGGGCTGCCGGGGTCGTAATTGTCCTTGGGGGCCTCCTGAATATGGGCGTCTTCCTCCGCACCGGCGGCGACTTCCTCGTGAGCGTCAGCGGCCTCGACTCCAGGTATCTTGAAGTGACGATGACGGCGCTGCTGATAGGCGTGGCCGTTTACACAATTCTGGGCGGCATGCTCTCGGTCCTCGTTACCGATTTTCTTCAGTTTATAGTGATGAGCGCGGGCCTCATAATCACAACATTTCTCATTCTGCACAAGGTAGGCTGGGCTGCGCTGGTGAACGCTGTGCAGATTCACCACGGCAGCGGCGGATTTAATCCATTCAGGAACGAGAATATGGGATGGTCCTATGTAGTTTTCAATGTCCTGCTGAGCACCGCTGCTGTTCTGACCTGGCAAACTTCGATTGCCCGTGTTCTGTCGGCCAAAAACTCTCTGGCCGCACGAAAGATATATACCAGCACATCGTTCTTTTTCGTGGCGCGTTTCCTCATTCCCGGCATCTGGGGAATCGCTGCCCTGGCATTACTTACACCCGACCAGGTCGGCTCCAATACTCTCCTGGCTATGCCCAGAATGCTTCGGATGATTGTGCCGCCGGGATTAATGGGACTGCTGCTGGCCGCGATGCTTGCGGCGGATATGAGCACCGATTCTTCCTATATGCTCACATGGGGCAGCGTGATATACAACGATATAATGGCGCCGTTTCACAAAAGGGCGTGGTCGGAGAAAAAGGGACTCCTCTGGAATCGAACCATCATCGCAGCAATCGGCGTGTTCCTCTTAATCTACGGACTGTGGTACAAAATAGAGGGGGACCTTTGGACTTACCTCGGCATCACCGGCTCAATTTATCTGTCCAGCATGTCCGTTCTGCTCATCGCCTGCTGTTACTGGAAACGCGCCAACAGTTGGGGCGCAGCCGCTGCCATATTCTTCGGCGCCCTTATACCGGCCGCCACGCTTGTCCTCCAGAAGGTCGGCCCCTGCACCGAATGGTGCAGGAAAAACGACACTTCCTGTGGAATCGCCGCGTATGTGATTGTGGCACTGGCAATGGTCGTTGGGTCATTACTTAAACCGGTTGATAAGGTTAGCAGGGAGAGATAAACCATTATGAATATCGTCAATGAAATAATGACAATGCTCAAAGACCACTGGTTTTGGGGAACGTTGACTCTCGCCTGCCTCGTCTGGTATTCAACGATTACGATTTATGTATCGGTCAAAGGCGTTGGCGATATCCGAAGTATGCTCCGAAAACTGTCGGGGCGCCGGTAAAAGCCCCTCGGCTTCGCTCGGGACAGGCAAAACTGCTTTTTATTTTCCCAAGCACGTAATTTCGGGGTGATACATATATATCAATACAGGACGAGTGATAACTCGTCTGGGCTGCCGGTTTTGGGTGTGGGTCGGCAGCCCTGTTTTTTTCACAGAAGTTTGCTTGCCCCCGCGTTTCGTTTTGTCCCCCTGCTTCGCTTTGCGAAGCAAAACGGCAGGGGTTAGCGAAGGAGAATTTCCGTTCTGCTTTTATTCCAATCCTTACCCTTGACTACTACCTGCAAAAAGGTATAATGATAATCGCCTTTGCTGGGGGGCAAAAGGCAAAGAAGAGAGAAGGGTATGAGAGAGAACACACATTTGTCTGAAGCAATCCGTTTACATAAGCATCTATGCGCACGCGGTGCGCAATTTTCTATTAACAATTTTTTAGGAGAGTAGAGACATGAAAAAGCTAATTACAATTTGTGGTGTGTTTTTGGTTGCGCTTTTGCCCCAATCGGCCATAGCAGCAGGGTATGCTCTGTTTGATGCGCCTACTGACACCATCTCGGTTACTGGCAACAGCGTTATTGGCTCAGCGGCGACAATTGAGGCGAGGGTGAATGTGAATGTTAATGTCGACCCCTACGGAAGCATCTTTAATGAATGGTCGGATGGCAGAGAAGATAAACACCTAATGATAAAGTCAGATCAGAGGATTTATGGTTATCTCTACCACCCCGGCGGCTATACGCCCCTTTTGTCCAATGCTACTGTAAGCCTGAACACATGGCATCACATCGCTTATGTATATGACGGCTCAGAAGAAAGGTTGTATCTGGACGGCATCAAAGTCGGCTCCCGAGCGGCGTCAGGCGATGTGCTCGACTATTCTTACAGCATTTCTGCCGTTGGCGCTATCTTAAAAGACGGTTTCTTCCAACCGTCGTTCGAGGGTATGCTGGATACACTTCGCTTTTCGACGATTGCCCGCTATACAGGCGATTCATTTACTGCTCCCACCGGCGATCTGACTCCCGATGCCTATACCAATCTGCTTTACAATTTCGACGAGCCGCAGAACAGTACTGTAGTTTATGACTTAAGTGGAAACGGCCGCAATGGCTATTTTGGCACTGGTTTTACCGGTGCAACTTCTCCAACGCTGGTTCCCGAACCCGCCTCCGTTATCCTAATAGGAGTGGGTTTGTTTTTCGCTCGTCTAAGGCACAGACAGAGTTAAAAAATTCGTAGGGTGGGCTTCAACCCACGCTTTGAATGATGGGCTATCAGTTCGGCCTTGGTGCCCGGCTTTGCCTAACAACTCCGCCTCCCATAAGGGACGCCCAACGGCCGAGGCGAGCGGCGATGATTCGATTACGCTCACCACAGGTTGCAGTAAGAAAGCAAAAATAAAAAGGCAAAAGGCAATCCGCCGTCGCTTTGAGCTATGGCGGACAAGAATTGCGGTATCTTGGAGAGATGATTTCTCGTTGCTCAAGGCGGGTTTGGCCTTTTTCCCATAAAATCGCTGTTTTTGAACAGATATTGAGGATATTTGCAAAACACCCTCTTCCCCCGGTTCTCCTTTCGTAACTTGTTTGCTTAAATAAACTTGTTGATTTGTTTGCAAGACATATAATACGCATTAGTATTTAGATAGCAGATTGGTTTGGTTCTGACAGGCGTAAACAAATATACAGGAGAATAAACGATGTCACTCGGCGAAATAATCAGGAACAAACGCGAGGAGCTGGGGCTGACACTTGATGAGGTGGGCAGCCGGATAGGATTTTCGAAGCCGTATCTTTCGACGATAGAGACGGGCAAGGTTAACAACCCGCCGAGCGATGAGCTTCTGCAAAAATTAGAGAAAGTCCTTGGATTTGAAGCGGGAATACTTTTGTACATGGCACATATGGAACGGCTGCCCACGGACGTGAGGGAAAAAGTCGAGACGGCCGAGGCGGAAAACGAAAAATGGCGTCAGCTCAACAAAAGCCCTAAGAAAAACGGTTCGCAGGAAACATTTGAGAGAAAACCATCACTTTCGCCTGGCCGGCTTGTACCCATCATCAACAAGGTCGCCGCGGGATACCCGACGGATTTTGACGACCTCGATTACCCTGTCGGCGTTGCGGACGATTATATCCGATGCCCGGACGTTCACGACCCCAACGCTTTCGCGGTGCGGGTTGTGGGCGACTCGATGGAGCCGAAATTCAAAGAGGGTGACATCATAGTGTTTTCGCCCGCGACGGAGGTACGAAACGGCGACGACTGTTTTGTGCGGTTCACCTCGCCTCACGAAACAACATTCAAGCGGGTGTTTTTTGAGCCGAACAATACGGTTAGATTGCAGCCCAGGAACGACAAGTATCCGCCGGTGATGGTGGAAGGCAAAAAAATAAACGGTATTTACCGGGCAATAATAAGACACGAAACACTTTAGCAGCGGCGCCGGTGAGGAGTCAGGGATGGCGATTTTGGTGGGGATAGACGAAGCAGGTTTCGGGCCAATACTCGGGCCATTAGTGGTCTCGTCGAGCGCATTTCGCTTTCCGGATAATCTAATATGGGCGAACCTGTGGGAGATTTTGCGCACCAGCGTTTCCGAAAAACGAACCTCACTTAAAGGTCGATTGCTCATCGTTGACAGCAAAAAGGCGTTCACCAGAACCATAGGCATAAAGCATTTGCGGCGAACCGTATTGGCGACGCTGAAACACCTGGGCAATGAGCCGAAGAACCTCACCGAACTCGTATCATCGCTTTGCCCGGATTGCCTTGAGCATATCGCGGAATACCCGTGGTATAAAAAAGCCGGCGACTATCAGCTTGGCGGAGATGATGGGGATATTGGTATCGCGGTTTCAATGCTGCGAGCTGACCTCGCCAATCAGCATATCGAGCTATTGGGATTAAAGAGCCGATGCCTTGAGGTTGCGCATTACAACCGGATGGTGACGGCGGTGGATAATAAGGCGAAGGTGCTTTTCACAGCGGTTGCGGAACTGATGCAGTCGGCAATCACTGAATTTGCCGACGAGGATTTGGATATCGTTATCGACCGACAGGGCGGGCGAAGTCACTATCAGCGACAATTGCAACTGATGTTCGGCGAATCGCAACTGCGCATCATTCACGAGGACCAGGACAGAAGCAGTTACGAGATGAAAACGAACAATCGGAAAATACGTGTGCATTTCGTAGTGGGAGCCGATGGTAAATTTCTTCCCGTGTCGCTTGCGTCGATGGCGTGCAAATACCTGCGCGAGGTCCTCGTCGAAAACATCAATAGTTACTTTCTCAGTTTTAATCCTGCGATAAAGCCAACCGCGGGCTACTGGCAGGACGGCCTGCGTTTCATCGAAGACATCAAAACGTATATCCCGAACTTGAGTTTCAACGCAAATCAACTTATAAGGTGTCGGTAAATAAAAAGGAGAATATTGTGAGCGTCAACAAAATAACAGTAGTCGGAGCGGGTAATGTAGGAGCGACAACAGCGCATATCGCGGCCTCGCGCAAACTGGGTGACATCGTTCTTGTCGATATCGTAAAAGGATTGGCAGAGGGTAAGGCCCTCGATATGGCAGAAGCAGGCCCGGTGCAGGGTTATAGCTGCAAAATAACCGGAACAACAGATTGGGCAGTCGCACAGGACAGTTCAATCGTCGTAATCACAAGCGGTCTTGCGCGAAAGCCGGGGATGAGCAGGGATGATTTGTTAGCCAAAAATGTGCAGATTGTTAAAGAGGTCAGCGAGAAAGTCGCCAAATACTGTCCCCAGGCAATCGTTATCGTGGTATCGAACCCGCTCGACGCTATGGTATATGTGGCGTCGAAAGTTACGGGCTTTGCGAAGAACAGGGTAATGGGAATGGCAGGAGCCCTCGACGTGGCAAGATTCTGTCATTTTGTTGCTACCGAGCTAAACGTCAGCTCCGAGGACATTCGCGGGATACTGATGGGCGGCCACGGCGACGATATGGTCCCGCTGCCAAGGTTCACCACAGTCGCGGGAATACCTATCACCGAGCTATTGCCCAAAGAGACAATCGCCCGGCTGATTGACCGCGCCAGAAAAGGCGGCATCGAAATCGTTGACCTGCTCGGCTCAAGCGCGTATTACGCCCCAGCCGCGGGAGTCGTGAAAATGGCGGAAGCGATTACGACCGACAGCCGAAGCGTGATTCCCTGCTGCGCATATTGCCAGAAGGAATATAACGTCGGCGGTTACTTCGTAGGCGTTCCCGCGGTGCTCGGCAAAGCAGGCGTCGAGAAAATCGTCGAATTAAACCTTAACGCCGAAGAACGTAAAGAATTAGACGTATCCGTCAGCCACGTCAAAGACCTCGTCGCCAAAGTTGACAAGCTGCTTTAGCCGATAAAACTGGCTGCTTGCAATATCGCAGTGTTGTATCGATAACGATTTGGTCTGAAGATGGTTTGATTATTTTTTGTAAATTACTGTTGCAAAGCCGACGATAAGCCGTATAATATAATAGATATGACTAAGAGCGTTACAAATTGTGTAGTTCCTGCCGGGCTAATCGCCCTCGCTCTTATCCTGCGCCGCCAAGGCGCATAAAAAAAGATAGTACCACAATTCGATTTCCTATTTTCAATCTTTAAACAAAGCGGTAGCTTTTATGCCCGTTTTAGGGCATAATAACCGCCTAACTTCCGATAGTATCAGAACTTGGAGATAAAAAGATGCAGGACAAAGTGATAATATTCGACACGACCTTACGCGACGGCGAACAGGCAGCGGGCACAAGATTAGGCGCAGGCGAAAAGCTCGAACTTGCTACCCAGCTTGCCAAGCTCGGCGTGGACGTGATTGAAGCCGGTTTCCCGATTTCGTCGCCGCAGGATTTCGAAGCGGTGAGCTTAATCGCCCAGCAGGTGGTCGGCCCGACAATTTGCGGACTTTCCAGGGCGGTTGAAGCCGACATCGACGCCGCGGGCAAAGCCCTCAAAAAAGCCAAAAAGGCCAGGATACATACAGGCCTTGGAATCAGCGATATTCACATCGTGGGCAAATTCAAGGACGACAAATACGGCAAAACGCTCAAAGACAAAAAGGAAAAGGCGCTTGCTATGGGCGTCAAGGCCGTCAAACGTGCCAAGCAGTACACCGACGACGTCGAATTTTACTGCGAGGACTCGGGCAGAGCGGAAAAGGAATATCTCTACAGGGTCATCGAGGCGGTAATCGACGCAGGCGCGACAACCGTGAATATCCCCGACACAACCGGCTATTCGATACCTGAGCAGTATGGACAGCTAATTGCGGATATTTTCGCCAGGGTCCCCAACGTACGGAAAGCGATTATAAGCGTTCACTGCCACGATGATTTGGGAATGGCGGTGGCAAATACGCTTGCCGGGGTTCACAGCGGGGCAAGGCAGATTGAATGCACAATCAACGGCGTCGGGGAGCGGGCGGGCAACGCCTCCCTCGAAGAAGCCGTAATGGCGATAAAGACCCGCAGGGACTTTTTCGGGCTGGATACGAAAATCAACACAAAAGAGCTTTACCGGACAAGCAAAATGGCGTCCGAAATGCTCGGAATAGCCGTTCCGCCGAACAAAGCTGTTGTCGGGACCAATGCCTTTGCGCACAGCAGCGGGATTCACGTTGACGGGTTTTTGAAGGACCCGCTGACGTATGAGATAATGAAGCCGCAGGACGTCGGCTCTCCGCAAAGCACGGTTGTGCTCACGGCCAGAACCGGAAGACACGGCCTCAAGCACAGGTTGAATGAGCTTGGGTACAAGGTTTCGGATACGCAGCTTGAGCAGCTTTATGTCAGGTTCCTCGAAGTCGCGGACAAGAAAACCGAGGTCTTCGACGAGGATATCGCTGCGCTTATCAACGACCAGATGAGGACCGTCGAGCCGGTGTTCGAGCTTCAGTATCTGCACGTAACCTGCGGGACGGGAACTTTGCCGACGGCAAGCGTCAAAATAAAGATTAAAGGCAAGGATACGCCGATGATTGCAGCCGCCTGCGGAGACGGCCCGGTTGACGCCGCTTACGAAGCGATAAAAACGGCTATCGGGCAGTCGCCCAAGCTGGACCTGTATTCGATAAAAGCCGTAACAGGCGGCAAAGAGGCGCTCGGCGAGGCAATCGTCAAGGTAATCGACCAAAATGGCGTCAGGTTCACAGGCAGAGGCATCTCGACGGACATCATCGAGGCAAGCGCAAAGGCGTATATCGATGCGATTAACCGAATGGTCGGCAAAGCCGGCACTGAAAAGCCGGGAGTCAAAGCGGAACTATAAGAAAAGTAAAAATCAAAATGTAAAAGGCAAAAAGAGAAGAAACTATGGCAATGACAATTACGGAAAAGATTCTCGCAAGGGCGAGTGGAAACAAAACTGTAAAAGCGGGTGAATTAATCAACGCTAAAATTGATGTCGTGATGTGCCACGACGTAACGACACCGGCGGCGATATCGATGCTGATTGAAAAGGGAATTGATAAGGTATTCGACAAGAACAAGATTGTCGTAACGCCCGACCATTTTCAGCCGGCAAAGGACATCAAAAGCGCAGAACTGCATAAACGCCTTGATGAATGGGCCAAGAGGCAGAAAATCAAGCACTACTACAAGATTGGCAAGGCGGGCGTCTGCCACGCGTTACTTCCTGAGCAGGGTCATATCAGGCCCGGCGAGGTAATCGTGGGCGGTGATTCGCATACCTGCACATACGGCGCGTTCGCGGCGTTCAGCACAGGTATCGGCTCGACGGATTTAGCCGCGTCAATCGCAACGGGCGAGCTTTGGTTCAGGGTGCCGGAGTCAATAAAGTTCGTTCTTAACGGCAAACTGCCTCACGGTGTTTACAGCAAAGACGTAATCCTCGCGGTGATAACGAGGATTGGCGTGGATGGTGCACTTTATAAGGCAATGGAATTCGTCGGGCCTGCGTTGAAGGATATGTCAATGGAGGCAAGGATGACCATCACCAATATGGCAATCGAGGCAGGCGCGAAAAACGGCATCATCGGCTTTGACAGCGTGACGAAGAAGTATCTTGCAAAGCATCTTAAAGACAAGAAAACCTACAAGGTCTTTGAGTCGGATGCGGACGCGGAATACTCATCGGTCGAGGAGTTTGACTGCTCGAAGTTAGAGCCGATGGTCGCTATGCCGCATCTGCCGAGTAATGCAAAGCCGATTAGCGAGTGCAAAGGTATGGCTATGGACCAGGCGTATATCGGAAGCTGCACAAACGGGCGGATTGAAGACCTCAGGATTGTCGCGAAGATTATGAAGGGCAAAGAGGTTAAGATTCGCACGATAATTGTGCCTGCGACGCCGACAATCTGGAAACAAGCGAACGATGAAGGACTATTCAACGTCTTCTACAAGGCCGGCTGCGTAATCTCCGCGCCGACCTGTGGAGCGTGTCTGGGCGGATTTATGGGAATCCTCGCTTCCGGTGAGAAGTGCATCAGCACGACCAATCGCAATTTCGTCGGCAGAATGGGAAGTCCCAAAAGCGAAGTATATCTCGCAAGCCCGGCAACGGCAGCAGCAAGCGCGATTGAAGGAAAATTAACTGACCCCAGGCGATATATTTAATCGCAGATTATAAAGAAAAGGAAAAGATTATGGCTAAAGCACATGTATATAAACGAGACCATATAAATACGGATGAGATAATACCGGCGAGGTATTTGAATACCGATAACGAGCAAGAACTGGCGAAGCACTGTATGGAAGATTTAGACGCCGGGTTCGTAAAGAAGTTAAGCAAGGGCGACGTGATTGTCGCTGGCGATGACTTCGGCTGCGGCTCGTCGAGAGAACACGCCGTCTGGGCGATTCGCGGCGCGGGCGTGGCAACAGTAATCGCCATGACATTTGCGCGGATATTCTACCGCAACGCGATTGACTGTGGGTTTTACACAATCGAGAGTAAAGACGCTGTTGAGCGAATTAACGACGGCGACGAGGTGCAAATCGATTACGATAAAGGTATAATCGTGGACAAGACCACCGGCCAACGAATCGAATTTAGGCCCCTGCCGGACTTTGCTCTGGAAATCATCAGGGATGGCGGACTGCTTGAACATATAAAAAAAAGAAAAAGCTGAAAATGAACAAAGCTGGTCTGACATTTTGTGTTTTTCTTTTGGCCACAAGTTTTGGAGTTTGGTCAGGCAGGGTGGCTGCGGCTGCCGATGCAAATACGGCTAAAGTGAAACAAGCGCAGACGGTCTGTGTCGAGCAATGGGATGCTGTGCCTGCCGCGGAAGTGAATATTCCCAAACTTACCAGGGCGGAAGTATTAGCCGGGGTTGAGAAATATATCAATACGAACAAGTCGCTACACTCATGGGAAGCTGAATATAGTGTTATGTGGCGACAAGCCCCTTATGTAATACGACACCTCGCCTCACCGTCAGGCTCGCCGCAAGGTACAACAATGCCAGAAATCACAAGAAAAACAGAAGCCAGGATTATTTCAAATGGCGGCAAGTGGTTATACGAAGACAAAAAGGAAAGTGAGAATAAGACGGTCAATAGCCATAGCCGTTATGTATCGAACGGTAAGTCGGTTACGGGGCTTTGGGAAGATCAAAAAACAGCACAAGTTTGGACGGCAGATAAATGGAATGGGATTTCCTGGACTGAAACGGTTGCAGAATTTATGCCTTGGCTGCCATCGAAGCCGGTGTTTGCGCAGGCGGCGCATTTTCCGAATTATCAGGACATTCTCATAAGCCAGGATACGGAATTGATGCCATGGTACACCAGGGTCAACGGACACGTATGCTATGTGATTGAACTGGTCGTAACAGCTCAACATCCGCTATTCAAAACTCCTGAAGAACTGGATGCCTGGAAAAAGGGACATCCAAAAGAGGTTGAGACCTGGTTGAAAGCAAAAACAGAGACGGGCTGGCTTTCTGACTCCCGGGCTAAAAGTGGTGACGTGCGAACGGTGAAAGCAACAACTCGGCTGGCGATTGACCCGGAATTCGGTTTTGCGATTGTCCGCTGGGCAAGAGGTTTACAGAACGAAACTCCGCATGCTCTGACATCGCTTTTCCTCAAAAGCGAAATAATCTACATGGACTTCCAAAAGCTTGGCAAAGAAATTTATAGTCCTCGTGAAATGACATACACTGAATACTCCCTTGCGGGCGAGGGGCAAAAAAAAATCCATGCCGAGACGGCGTTACACATAACAAACTTTGCTGTTGATAAAACGTATCCGCCCGAAATGTTTGAGCTAAAAATTCCCGAGGGTTACAGCATAATAGATGCCAATAGCGGAGTGGTGTACACTGTTGGAGACTCAAATGAAACAATTGCCGCTCTTTTGGTCGGCGCACGGGCAAGAGATGTCTTTTATGCAAAACTTTCAGATGGCCCTGCGCCTTCTCTGGAAGCATCTCAATGGTTTAACAGCAAACCAATTCGTCTTTCGGACTATAAGGGCAGAGAAATCATCCTGCATTTCTGGTCTATAGGTTGTAAGCCATGTGTGCACGATTTGCCGCGGCTACAGGAACAATATGGCCGTACTTTAGAATCTTCTTCCGGGCCGTTATTTATATCGATTCACCCCTTTGCCGAAGGCAAAGACTTGCAGCAACTGCAGGATATGATAAAGAAATATGGGATAACCTTTCCTGTGATGGTAGATTCCGGCGGTGACAAACAGTGGCCCATAGGAAAAACGCACAAGAAATACCAAGTTGATGGATGGCCTACTAATATCAAAATTGACAGCGACGGCCATTTTGCCGGAGTTGTGGATAATCAGTTAATCAATACCACCAGTCGATGGCTGAAGAGCGCGGATTCAAATGGTCTCAAGTGAAAACGCAAAAAACAAGAAAGTAAATTCGTTTTAGTCTGTTTTTAAGAAATAGGAAAGGAAAAGATGAAGACGTACAAGATAGCCGTGATAGGCGGCGATGGCACTGGGCCGGAAGTGATAGCGGAAGCAGTGAAGGTCATCAATACGGCTGCGGCGAAATTCGGCTTTAAGCTGGATATGACGCATTTCGATTTCGGCGGCGAACGATACAAAAGGACAGGCGAGACGCTGCCTGATAGCGCGATAGCGGAACTACGCAAATTCGATTCGATACTGCTGGGCGCGATTGGTCATCCGGATGTTAAACCCGGCATATTGGAAAAAGGGATATTGCTGAAAGCAAGGTTCGAGCTTGACCAGTATATCAACCTGCGCCCGGTAAGATTGTATCCCGGCGTTGAAACGCCTATAAAGGGCAAAGGACCCGCGGACATTGATTTTGCAGTCGTGCGCGAAAACTCAGGCGACGCATATACAGGCACGGGCGGAATTACGATGAAAGGAACGCTCCACGAGGTCGCGGTGCAGTCATCGGTTTATTCTCGCTTCCAGGTTGACAGGTGCCTCAAATACGCGTTTGAATACACAAAGAAAAACGGTAAGAAGGCGAGAGGCAAAGGCGAGAACAACACCTTAGCGCTTTGCGGCAAGACCAACGTCCTGACCTTCATTTATGATTTGTGGGAACGGGCATTCCACGAGATGGGTCAAAAGGAATATCCGAATATCAAACGCGAATACTATCACGTTGACGCAACGTGTATGTGGTTTGTGAAAAACCCGGAATGGTTCGATGTGATTGTTACGGGCAACCTGTTCGGGGACATCATCACCGACCTCGGCGCGATGATTCAGGGCGGTATGGGAATCGCCGCGGGCGGTAATATCAACCCGGAAGGCGTCAGTATGTTCGAGCCGATAGGCGGCAGCGCACCGAAATACACGGGCAAAGCCGTAATCAACCCGTTGGCCGCGATTTGCGCGGGCGGGATGATGCTTGAAACCCTTGGCGAACAAAAAGCGGCGAATGCCATTGAAGACGCCGTGAAATTCGTTACAGCCAATAAGCTGAAATCCCTTGCCGCCGGCAAAATGGGCTACAGCACAAACCAGGTCGGCGACCTTGTTGTAGAAAATATCAAGTAGTGCGCTAAAAATCAGTTTTTGATTTCGGATTTTTAGAAGATGCCTGCTAATCTTACGCCGGCTTATTTCAAGGCGGAGCAGTGGTACCGCCAGGCAACGACGGCGGAGGAGAAAATCCTCGCGCTGGAGCAGATGCTTGCCGTGATGCCCAAGCACAAGGGAACTGACAAGCTCAAGGCGGACATCCGGCAAAAACTAAGCGCGATCAGGGAAGGGGAGGAAAAACGACGCAAAAGCGGCGGCGTGGACATCTTCCACGTCCCCCGTGGAGGTGCGGGCCAAGTTGTTTTACTTGGAATGCCCAACACCGGCAAAAGCTCAATTGTTGGATTGCTGACCGACGCGAAGGTCCACATCACGGATTTTCCATTCGCGACAAATGCGCCGGTTCCGGGAATGATGCATTTCGAAGACGTCCCGATAGAAATTGTGGATATGCCGCCTATTACCGCCGATTTCAGTATGCCGGGACAGGTGGGGACATATCGAAACTGCGATTTAATCGCGATTGTAATTGATTTGTCGGCTGACGTTGAAGAGCAGTGGAAGGTCTGCCTGGATTTTCTGGAAACAAGAAATTTACTGTTGAATGATAAATCGCAGGAACGAGACGAACACGGCAACTCTCTGGGCAAACGAATGATTTGTATATGCACGAAAGCCGATATAGCCGGCGAAGGCGCTGTTGAAAAAGCAAAATTGCTGTACGGAAATCGCTTTGAGATTATTCCGGTTTCGGTAGAGTCGGGCGAGGGAATGGGAGAACTGCCTAAACAGCTGTTCAGGCATCTGCATATCATACGCGTATATGCGAAGCCGCCCGGGAAGAAACCTGATATGAACGAACCGTTTACGATACCCGCGGGCTCAACGGTGCTGGATTTGGCCAGGGTAATTCACAGGGAGCTTGCGGAAAAGCTCAAACACGCACGGATTTGGGGGACGGGTGTTTACGAAGGCCAAAGCGTCCAGCACAACCACGTCCTCAACGACAAAGATATTGTCGAATTGCACTTCGGTTAAGCCCGCCTTATAATCTACATTCAACGTTACACAATTTGTTCAGAAAAACATAATTGCATTGGAGGCATTATGAACGGGATACGCATAACCGCGATTTTGACAATTCTTGCAATTGGTCTTGGACTTACAGCCGGCGGATGTGAAACAGGAACATCTCGCGGCAAATTAGTTGAGCTGAAGAAAGATTACCCGATTGAACCGGTGCCGCTGACGGACATTAGTTTGACGGACAAGTTCTGGAAGCCAAAGATTGAAACGAACCGCAAGGTAACGATACCGCATATTTTAAAGATGTGCGAGAAGTCGGGGCGGATTGACAATTTCGCGGTGGCAGGCGGGCTGAAAGAGGGGCAATTCTGCGGCCTATACCCCTTCGACGATTCGGATGTTTATAAAAGCATCGAGGCAGCATCGTATTCGCTAAGCGCATATCCGGATCCGAACCTGGAGAAATATCTCGATGAAGTGATTGCCAAAATAGCCGCGGCGCAGGAGAAAGACGGCTATTTATACACGGTAAGAACTACAAATACCAAAAGGTTAGAGAGCTGGTTCGGCAAGGAACAATGGTCGAAATTAGACGGAAGCCATGAGCTTTACAATGTGGGGCACCTGTATGAAGCAGCAGCGGCGCATTATCTCGCCACGGGAAAACACAACCTGCTCGACATCGCAATAAAAAATGCGGATATGTTAGACAGGACATTCGGGCCGAACAAGCTGCACAAATGGCCGGGACACCAGGAAGTCGAAATGGGGCTGGTGAAGCTGTACAGGGTGACGGGCAACGAGAAGTATTTGAATCTGGCGAAGTTCTTTTTGGACGTGCGCGGACCCGGCGGCGGCGAATATAACCAAGCGAATAAAAAGCCCGTTGACCAGAATGAGGCGATCGGACACGCGGTGCGGGCGATGTATATGTATGGCGGGATGACGGATATCGCCGCACTGACGGGTGACGAAAGATACGCTGACGCGGTCAAGCGGTTATGGGACAACGTCGTCGGCAAAAAGATGTATCTCACGGGAGGACTTGGGGCAAAGAGCAACGGCGAGGCCTTCGGTAAAAATTATGAGCTGCCCAACGCGACGGCCTACTGCGAGACGTGCGCGGCAATCGGCATCGCGATGTGGAATTACAGGATGTTCCGACTGACGGGCGAAGCGAAGTATCTCGATGTATTCGAGAGAACGCTTTACAACGGCCTTATTTCAGGAGTGTCACTGAGCGGAGACAAATTCTTTTATGTGAATCCTCTCGAATCGAGCGGGCAGCATAAACGCGAACCGTGGTTCGGCTGCGCCTGCTGTCCGCCGAATATAGCAAGATTTATCGCGTCGCTGCCGGGATATGTCTTTGCTAAAACAAATGACACGATATATGTGAATTTGTTCGCCGCGTGCGAGGGGACAATCAGGTTGAAGAATAACACCGTTCGGATAAAACAGGAAACGTGGTATCCGTGGGATGGAGCGGTGAAGCTGACTATTGAGCCGACACAAACAGGGAAGTTCGCAGTGGCGGTGCGAATTCCCGGCTGGGCACAGGGCAGGCCCGTGCCGAGCGATTTGTATCAGTACGTTGACAGCAATGTATCGCCGATTGAATTCAAGCTCAACGGTCAGGTCATTCAGCCGGATATTAAAAACGGATTCGCTTTCATTGACCGGCAATGGCAAAAGCGTGACGTTATAGAGATGGAGATGCCTATGCCCGCCAGATATGTTGTTGCGAATCCCAATGTCGCCGCGGACATCGGCAAGATGGCGATTGAGGAAGGGCCGATTGTGTTTTGCGCCGAATGGCCCAACAATGATGCGAATGTTCTCAGTTTATCTCTGGTTGACAGCGTGCCGTTGTGGTCCGACGCGATTAAGGACTTGTTAGGCGGTATCGCGATAGTGCACGCCAAGGCATTGTCGCCTGACGGCTCACAGCACGATTTAACAATGACGCCGTATTACGCCTGGGCGAACCGTGGCCAAGGGCCGATGGCGGTGTGGCTGGCGAAACCGACTGAAGAAATGCTAACGAGGATTGAAATCGACGCGGGCAAAACCAAAGAGCCGATATCGAAATACATATACGGGCAATTCATTGAGCACCTGGGTCGGTGCATTTACGGCGGGATATGGGCGGAGATGCTGGAAGACCGTAAGTTTTTCTACCCAATCAAGGATGAATATAACCCATGGGGGACGGACAAAAACCCGCAGTGGAACGCGGGAGAGTATAAATATCTCAAGGCGTCGCCGTGGAAGGTTATCGGGCCGGCGGGCACAGTAACAATGGATACGAATAACCCATATGTCGGCAGCTATACGCCGGTTATTCACCTTACAGGCGACGGCAACGAGGCGGGAATCTCGCAGGATGGTCTGGCGATTGTGAAAGGCAAAGGGTACACGGGCAGGATTATCCTCGCCGGAGATAAATTTTCCGGACCGATTATTTTGCGGATTGTGCCCGACAAGGGCGACGCGATTAATATCGACGTCGGCAAAATAAGCCCGGAATTCAAACCGTATCTGCTGGCTTTTACGGCGTCTGAGTCGAGCAACAACGTTCGTATTGAAATCATCAGCAAGGGCAAAGGAACATTCAGGATAGGGACACTGTCGCTAATGCCTGCGGATAATATCAAGGGCTGGCGAAGCGACGTTGTGGCGTTGCTCAAGGAGCTTGATTCGCCGATATACCGCTGGCCGGGCGGTAATTTCGTCAGCGGCTATAACTGGCGCGACGGCATAGGCGAACGAGATAAAAGACCGCCTCGCAAAAACCCCGCGTGGAAAGGCATTGAGCACGACGACGTAGGCATTCACGAATATATGGAGCTTATGGAGCTTATCGGCGCGGAGCCGTTTGTCTCGGTCAATACCGGTCTTGGGACGGTTGAGGAAGTAGCGCAAGAGGTTGAGTACTGCAATGGCTCGGCAGACACACCGATGGGAAAACTGCGGGCGCAAAACGGCCATCCGGAGCCGTATAAAGTGAAATGGTGGGCCGTGGGAAATGAGATGTATGGCGACTGGCAACTGGGGCATATACCTTTGGCGGAATACGTGAAAAAGCACAACAATGTGGCCGAGGCGATGCGGAAGGTGGACCCGAACGTTAAATTAGTCGGCGTCGGCAACGTCGGAAAGTGGAGCGAAACGATGCTGAAGGTATGCTCGGATAATATGAACCTGCTCAGTGAGCATATTTACTGCAAAGAAATTAAGGACGTTACCAGACATACTAAGCAGCTCGCCAATGAAATAAAACGCGTGGCGGATGCGCACAGGAAATATCGCAGGGACGTTAATGAACTGGCGGGCAAAGACATCCGCATAGCGATGGATGAATGGAACTACTGGTATGGCAATTACATCTACGGCGAGCTGGGGGTGCAGTATCATCTCAAAGACGCCCTCGGCGTGGCGACCGGCCTGCACGAGTATTTCAGAAACAGCGATATTTACTTTATGGCAAACTATGCCCAGACAGTCAACGTCATCGGCGCAATCAAGACGTCTCGCACGGCGTCAACGCTTGATACCACGGGAGTTACGCTGAAACTTTACAGGCAGCACTTCGGCCAGATACCCGTTGAGGTTACAGGCAGTAATATAGCGCCTCTCGATGTTGTCGCGGCGTTAAAGAATGACCGAAAGGCGATAACCATCGCGGTTGTCAACCCGACGGATAAACAACGTGAATTGCCGATTGAATTGAAAGGCGTTAAGGTTACCGATATTGGAAAACTGTGGGTTATCACAGGCACAGACCCGCTTGCGCATAATGAGCCGGGAAAAGAACCGAAAGTTGTGATCGAAGAAAAGACGGCTGAGGGATTATCGAATAAACTTAAAGTCCCTGCGCTGAGCGTCAGTATTTACGAATTTGCAATAGAATAAGCTAAAAGGTGAAAGATGGAATGCCAGAAAAAGGAAAATTTGAAGCACTGCACCTGCACGTATGCGGGCTGCGATAAAACAGGTATGTGCTGCGAATGTATCGCTTATCATTTGTCGGCCAGACAACTGCCCGGCTGCTGTTTCCCGCCCGAAATCGAAAAGACATACGACAGAAGCTTCAAGGCGTTTGCAAAGGCGTGGAAACTTTAGAAGAAAAAACAATGAAAAGGCCGGGCGGTTGAAGCGTCCGGCCTTTGTATGTTCGTGCAAAAGAGTAACTGCTAATAATCAGTAATCGAGCAATTCGTCGGGCCAGTTTTTACTCAAGACCTGTTTCAGGTTGCCATCGGTGCCGAGGATGACAATTTCCTTTCGCCGATGAGGGGTATTGGGATCCTGGGTGAGAAAACGGGACTTTTCCGAAACAATGCAGGAAAACCGGTCGGGGCCTTTCCATTGCGCGACGAGTTTTGGCATCGAGTCATCACTGAAGGACTCGTTTGTATCGACGATGACTTTCGAAGAATAGAGGTCTGGGCCGAGGGCATAAAGAAAAAGCGTGTTTTTCTTTCCCGGCACGAGAATTTTGCGGGAATCGCCGGAAAGCGCGAAGAGATACAAATTTTCCTGCCAAAGCTCGGGGGAATGAGGCGTAATTTCACTGATTGCGTAGGTTAACAAATCGCAGCAAAATATGGATTGCTTTTCTTCGTCGAGTTTGCTGGAGGGCAGTGACATTTTTGCGGATGCGAAGAAAATGCGGTTGTCACGGGCATAAGAAACGTGCATCCAGGGGTGATATAAGACGCCGGCGAGTTCCGTCGCGTCGCCCGTGCAGACGTATATCACGGGGGAGTCGTTGCCGTCGAGATGTTTAAGAGAGGCGAGGAATTTTCCGTTGGGGTCAATGAGGGTCCGCTCGACGAGCGAGCCGAGGGTGGTTTTTTCTTCAAAGAATTCAACTTCGGGCCTTATATACGCGATTGCACGAGAATCGGGTTTAAAGTCATAGCCGACAGCCGTGGCTGGTGCGAGGAACGCTGCGGGGATATTTTCTACCAATGAAACAATATACAGGTCAAATCCTACATCGAGCGCGTCGCCATTTATACGGTCGGCGCCATAAGCGATAAGCCGGGAGTCCGGCGAGAAGCGGATGCGCCAGAGCTGCTGTTCGCTTGTCGCGAGAATTTTCTGGTTATTGGGGTCGGCGGTCGGGGCACAAACGAGCCGGCAGTAAGTCAAGGCATTGGATTTGGTTTTATTGATAAGCTCGAGGCCGATTTTCTGAGTGAGCTTAGTGTCCGCTTTTTCTACGAGGAACCTATGGACCCAGGCGACGTGCAGGTCAGTGAAGGAATCTTTCTGGCCGGTGTCCGTGGCAACAGGTTTTCCGATGAAGGGGAAGTTGCTGTCTTTGATTCCTTCAGCGAGGATTTTTTGTTTGAGGATTTCTGCGTGCGATTCGATAAGTTTGACCTGGGTCGGCGGGAGCTGCTTTAAGGCATTGTTGAAGTTGTCGACTGTGACGATTTGGCCAAAAGCGATGAGAGAGCCATCCGGGGAGATGGCGGGCCAGTTAGTGGTGGATTCTTTTGGGGCGATTTGAGTAAGAGAGCCGGTATTGCCATCGACGATAAACAGGGCGCCGCCTTTGCTGTAGATACCCTTGGAACCGTCTTTGGACCATTGGAGGGAATCCTTTGGGAAGCAGCCAGCAATGAAAGCGGCAGCGATATATGAGGCGGCAAGCAAGATTCTGACGATGATTTTCTTATTCATAGCGTTTCTCCTTGAGGTATTGTTTATAGACGTTAAGTAAAGCGGTTTGGGAAAGCTCGTTTTGTGAGTAAGGTCTGGGCTGCATTGCGGCCAGTGCCTTTTGCTGCCAGAAACTGTCAGGGTTTTTGCCAACAGCCGGATATGCCGAAACTGGCTGGGCATAAGAGGCAACCTCAGGCAATGAAGAGGTTGGTGGGAGCGGTTTTGACCATCGCCCCGCGGCGAACACAAGAATCATCACCGCCGCGGCCGCAAGCAGTCGAAGAGGGGTAAAAAACCATTGTTTCGGCTGGGCGATTTTGAGGGCAGAATCAAAATTTCGCGATGCCCTTTCGGCAATCAGTGTGGGGTTCGGCGGAACATCGGCCAGGCCGATGTTTTTCAGGATTTGTTTTAGTTGTTCTTCATTCATTTCAGGACTCCTATATATTCATTTCGGCGAGATTGTTTCGCAATGTACTAATCGCCTTTGAAACATGCGAACGGGCGGTATCCTCGGCACAGTTCAATTTATAGGCTATTGCTTTGTAATCGGTCTGTTCTATATATCGCATCACAATCGCCTGTGCCTGCTGTTCGGGCAGCTTGGCAATTTCCTTTCTTACAAGGTTGAGTGTTTCTTCATCGACGGCTTCTCCGGCTGCCGGGTTTTTAAACACGTTTGGTTTTGGTATTTGGCCGTCTTTACCGGTGCGATTCCGCCACGCCTTTGAGTTAGCGGACAACGCTATTCGATAGATATATGCCCCTGCCTGCGGGTCTGTCAGCTTTTCGAGATTCATCCAGATAGCCAGAAACGCGTATTGAATCGCCTCATCAAAAATATCGGTGTCGCAGGTGAGTTTCCAAAGGGTAGCCGTAAGGTAGCCGATGTAGTCGCTCTTTAATTTTTCAAAGAGCTCCAATCGTTTTGAATATCTCATACCAAAACCCTTTTTATGGAGCACTGGGAAATTTTTATTTCCATATAATAATAACCGGCATGGCCAGTGCCTGTGTAAAGATTTATGAAAAAATCGCTCCTGTCGAGCCAGTTATTTAATTTTGAGGGTTGCTTTGTCTTTTAGTCAATGCGTTGAGGAGGTCGCGGGCCTTTTGGAAGTTTGGGTCGATTTGCAGGGCCTTTTTGTAGGATTCCATTGCCTGGTCAAGTTTGCCCTCGTTTTGGAGCAAAATACCGAGGTTGGTGTGCATTTCGGCGTCGTCGGGGCGGGCTGCAAGGACAATCCGGCACTGCTCGATTGCGGCGTCGAAGTTACCTTTGGCGGCCAGCGCAACACTGAGATTGTAACGTGCAAAATCGGCTGTCGGCTCAATTTTCAGCGCGATTTGGTATTGCTCTATTGCATCGTCTAATTTGCCAAGGTTCTGCAATGCCTTGCCGTAGTTGTTACGGATTTCGTACGAATCAGGCAAACCTCGAACCGCCTGCTCTAAAATTTTTGCGGCTTCTTTGTGTCTGCCCATCGCGCCAAGAGCATTACCGTAGTTGTTGAGTATGTGAACGTTGTTTTCGGTAACTGCCAGCGCCCGCTCAAAAAGCAAGCCGCTGTCTTTCCAATATATCAACTGCACAGTCGTTAAAATGGTGCAGGCCAAAAGGACTATGGTCGCCGATGTCGCGAGAATGTATTTTTTTAACGGGACATTTTTGAGCAGGTCCGCGGAGGCGAAAGCACATATTATAAAAAGCCCCGTTAATGGAACGTATGTGTACCTGTCGGCAAAGGCCTGCACGCCCACCTGGACGATTCCTATGACAGGGACAAGCGTGCCTAAATACCAGAGCCACCCGACGATGAGATATTTGCGGCGACGATAGTTATATAGAACCAGAACAGTTATCAGGACAAGAATCATCGCGGAAAGCGAAATCCTGACGAGGGATATGCCGTTAATTGAGTATGGATACAAAACAGCCAGACGAACCGGCCAGAACATTTTTTCGATATAGGTAAAATAAGAACATATCGCATTGGCCAATCGAACATTAAAAGGCACTATATCGACCGAGAAGACCGCCCCGCTTTTTTGCTGAACAAGAAAAGTGATTACGCTTGATAAAATAGAAAGGAAGAAAAAAGGAAGCTTTTCGATAATAGAATTGCGAATTGATAATTTGGAATTTAAAAAGCGGTCAAGCGGCCAGTAGTCGAGAAGCAGCAGAACAAAAGGCAGAGTAACGAGCATCGGCTTGGCTAAAAGGCCGAGTGCGAAAAAGACAAGCGCAAGAATATAACGACCTGCCGAAGAACGCTCAACATACCTCACGTAAGCCAGCATCGTTAACAGCCAGAACAGCATGCTAAGGACGTCCTTTCGCTCGGCAATCCAGGCAACGGATTCTACGTGCAGAGGATGAAGTGCAAATAGCGCCGCAACGAAAGCGCTTTGCCAAAAGGCCTTTGTCATACGGTTGAAAACAATGAATAAAAGTAATGTGTTCGCGATATGAAACAGGACATTGACGAGGTGGAGGGGGCCGGGTTTGACGCCGAATAGCCGGCAATCCAGCATAAGCGACAGCCACGTAAGCGGGTGCCAGTTGGCGCCATGGTCCGTCACAAACGCCCATTTGATGCCCTGCCAGCTTAACCCCGACTGAACCTCCGGATTATTGGTGACATAAACGTCGTCGTCGTAGCGCACAAACTCGTGATTGCGAACCGGCAAATAGACGACTAAGGTCAACAAAGCAAGAGTTAAGAAAATCGGCAGTTGAACCTTTTTATTACTGAACGCCATCATTATTTATTAGTGTATATGAGATTAGCCATTTAAGGCAAATTAAAATATCAGCTAATTTGAGATATTCGATAAGGTCGCTCAATACTTCCTCAAAGATACCACCTGTGCCTATAAACTCGCCATTCAATTTCATTGAAATCTTATTTACGCACATCTCTCTTTATCAAGCCCCGGTTTCACCGATTCGGGGGCAATTCTTACTTGCCCGCCTGTTTTTGAACAAAAGCGGCGTCGAGGTTTTCGCGGGCCTTTTGGAAGTTTGGGTCGATTTGCAGGGCTTTTTGGTAGCATTCAATCGCCTCGTCAAGTTTGCCCTGGTTTTGGAGCAAAATGCCGAGGTTGGTGTGCATTTCGAAATCGTTGGGTCTGGCAGCGAGGACAATCCGGCACTGCTCAATCGCCTCGCTGATTCTGCCCACGGACGCCAGCGCAAGAGCCAGTCGCCCGTGGGTAATCACATTATTGGGGTCCTTCGCAAGCACCATATCATAATATTCTATCGCCTCCTTCGGCTTACCGCTCTGCGCAAGGGCAAAGCCGAAGTTACTGAGAACCTCCACAGAATCGGGCTTGACAATAAGGGCCTTCTGGAACTGGCCCAGGGCATCATCAACCTTTCCCTTCTTGGCTAACTGCTCAGCGACATCCTGGTGAAACTTCGCCATATTCATATCCGGGCCGAGATATATCTTGTAATGCTCAAGCGCCTCGTCATATTTACCCTGCAGCGCAAGCGTCAAACCCAGGTCATAATGAGCGAGCAAAAATTCCGGGTTCAGTTTAATGGCGGTTCGATACTGGATTACCGCCTCGTCCAGTTTGCCCATTTCTCGAAGGGCATTGCCGTAGTTATTGTGGATTTCAGGAGAATTCGGAAGGAACTTGAGCGCCTCGGAGAGATGTGCGGCGGCCTCGCCGGGCCTGCCGAGATTGCTGAGGATGTTGGCATAGTTATTCTCCATAATGGAACTGTCCTTGACGACATTGAGCGTGTGCTCGAACAACGACAAGCTGTCCTTCCAGTATTTTAACTGGTGAGATGTAACGACCGCACAGGCCAACAGAGAAATACCGGCAATGACGCCGAGGGCAATTTTCCCAAACGGCTTTTCTTTCAACAACTCGGTCGCGCCGAAGGCGATTATTACAAAAAGGCCGATTAAGGAAATATAGGTGTATCTGTCGGCCATCGCCTGCGAGCCGACCTGCACTATACCTATGACGGGGACAAGCGTTCCAAAGTACCACAGCCAGCCGACTATCAGGTATTTGCATCGCCGGCAGTAACAAACGAAAAAAATAGTTATCAGGACAAGTATCGTGCCGTATATCACGGCTCTGGAAACCGGTATGGTATTGACCGGGTGCGGGTAGAGGACCGCAAGCCGAGTGGGCCAAATCATTTTGCCGATGTATGTCAGATATGAAACAATCGCGTTGATAATCCGCTCATTGAACCGCAACTGGTAAATGTCTGACATCGCACCGCTTTTCTGCTGGACAACAAAAGTCACAACACTTGATACGGCAGACAAAATAATAAGGGGAATTTTCTCCAGCAACAACCTGACTGTCGAGAATTTTGGATTGAAAAGCCGGCCAAGAGGCCAGTAATCGAGCAACAGCAAAACAAACGGCAATGTCACCAGCATTGGCTTGGCCAAAAGGCCCGTCGCGAACAGGACCAGCACAACAATGTATCGGCTTGCTGAGGAACGCTCGGCATATCGCGCGTAAGCAAGCATCGTCAACAGCCAAAACAGCGTGCTAAGCACATCTTTGCGCTCGGCCACCCACGCCACCGACTCGACGTGCAGCGGATGCAAAGCGAACAACCCCGCAATAAATGCGCTTTGCCAGACCCCCTTTGTCATTCGAGCCAGGACAAGAAACAGCAAGATGGTGTTCACGATGTGAAACAGGACATTAACAAGGTGCATAGGGCCGGGTTTGACACCGAATAACTGGCAATCCAGCATAAGCGACAGCCATGTAAGCGGGTGCCAGTTGGAGCCACGCCCTGTTGTAAACGCCCATTCGATACCCTGCCAGCTTAACCCCGACTTAACTTCCGTGTTATTGGTAACATAAACGTCATCGTCATAGTGAAGAAATTCGTAATTACGGACCGGCAGATAAACAGCGAAGGTGACAACCGCGAGAAATATACAAATCAACAAACGCCGGTGATTGTTCAGTTGTTCAATCATAAAGCTATTGCTATAAGTGAAAACAATGAGAAATTATCTGTTTTCATTTTCGAATACCGCCATATATCGCGTCGTACTCCAGCCGCCAAAAACAATCGATTGCCTCAAATCCACCCGCTTTCAACTTCTCAAAATGCCATTGAAGCGGCTGGCCCTGTTCTGAGCCGACCCAGGAACCCATCAATTCTTTGCGAAACTTCCCGATATCAACCTCCAGCACCCGGCCATAAGCTCGCCAAAAACCATCCCAGTCATCAACACCGTTCTTTTTGCGATTTCGCCAGTAAAGATGCCTTTGGTTTTGCCAGTCCTGTTGAATCCCTTTGCAACAACTACCTGCGTGGTCGGCATTCAGAAATATCCCGCCCGGCTTCAGAATCCCAGCGAACTGTTTATACAATTGGCATAACTGCGCTGGGCTAAACCAGTGCAAAGCCGTTGCGGAAATAACCGCGTCAAACGGTCCGCCAACAATATCAGTCCAACCTTTTTTACGCAGGTCCGCCCGCACTAATTTTACTCGTCCGCCGAATTTAGCAAGGCGTCTTTGAGCCAGCGCAAGAAGCGTGGCGTCAAAATCAACGCCCCAAACCTCTGCCGCTGGAAATTCCTGCAGAATAGGCATCATCAAACTGCCTGTGCCGCATCCAATATCCAAAACTCTTGAAACCTTCCGCTGGGAATCCGCGATTAGCTGAACTATTATTTCAAATCGTTCTTTTCTGGCCGGGATATAGAAATCCTGCATTCGGTCCCAGCGTTTAATCCAGGCTTGCCAGTCGATGTGTTTGGGAATTGATACATTCATCAATTTTAAAACCCGAATTTTTTGCCCGTCAGGCGTTCGTAACATTCGATGTATTTTTCGCCCGTCTTTTTGACAACGTCATCGGGCAGTTTTACGCCCGGGCCGGATTTATCAAACTTAATCTCTTCAAGATAATTACGAACAAACTGCTTATCAAAGCTCTCCTGGTCTCTGCCCGGCTGGTATTTATCCGCGGGCCAGAAACGCGACGAATCGGGCGTCAAAACCTCGTCAATGAGAATGATTTTGTTATCAACTTGTCCCCACTCGAATTTCGTGTCGGCTAATATTATCCCCTTCGACTCCGCGTATTTCGACGCCTTTTTGAAAATCTCGATGCTCTTGTCGCGCAGGTATTTGGCGTTTTTGTCCCCGATTATCTCAACGCACCTCTCGAAGTTGACATTCTCGTCGTGCTTGCCGAATTCCTCCTTCGTCGCAGGCGTAAATATCGGCTCAGGAAGTTTATCACATTGCTTTAGCCCAGCGGGCAGCTTTACGCCGCAGACTGTTTGCGACTTCTGGTATTCCTTCCACCCTGACCCTGCCAAATAGCCGCGAACAACGCACTCGATTGGGAAGACCTTCGTCTTCTTGACTAACATACTTCTGCCGGCCAATTGCTTCTCGAACTTGTTAAACGGTGCCGGAAACTTGCTCACGTCGGTCGCGATAAGGTGATGACTTATGGAAGATGACAAAAACTCGAACCAGAAAAGCGATATCTGCGTCAGCACAATGCCCTTTTTCGGAATGGGGTTGGCCATCACGACGTCAAACGCGCTTATGCGGTCGGTCGCGACGATTAACAGCTTATCGCCCAAATCATAAACATCCCGCACTTTCCCTCTTTTCGGCTCAACGCTCCCTATTTTCGTCTGCAATACTGCTCCCATCGAATGCCCTTTCAATCATTTATGGACGGTGCAGTATGCTAATCCGCCGACCCCTTTTCGTCAAGCGCAGATGCGGAATCGGGAATTACCCGCCCCGGCTTATCCTGTCTTCGACGTAAGCGAAGATTTTCTCGCGGACTTTGCGGATATCGGGAATATCAGGCAGGAATTCAAAAATAGTTTCGAGGTGTCGCCTCTGTTTTAATCGGCTAAGCGTCGGAACAAAATTCACATCATAAACCCAGCCGAGTACACATAACTTCATATCATTCATGGTTCTTAACGCCTTATAATCGATTCGCCCTCCCGTAAGAATCGCGTCAAGCACCTCAGGCGTGCACCTCGGCTCATCGGGCATCTCCATTTCGAGCTTGAAATTATCCGGGTCATCTCTTTGCTGAATATACGCCTTTATAACCACGTTAAAAATATCCAACTTGTCCGCGTCGCGTATCATTTGAGATAATAACAGCGTATCACCCGCCAGATTATTCGGCAGTTCCTTTTCGCCATGATAGCGAATTGCTGTCTCGATGATTTGCCTTTCATCATCCGACAACTGCGCCAGGATATTTTCTTTTTGCAGAACCTCAAGACCGAGAAGACAGTGGTTAACGCTTTTCGGGTCGTTATATGTCTGGTATTTGAGAAATTGCGGGAATCGCCCCACGTCGTGAAGTAGTGCAATCGTCTCAGCCAGTAATCGCTGATTGCCTTCAAGGTGCAGTTGGTCCGCAAGGTAAAGCATCTCCGAACAGACCCGCCCGCTGTGCTCTTCCTTTAGTTTTATATTGGCGTTGATATATTCGTTATCGCCATAAAACCCCGCGACGAATTTATCAAACCACGCCTTAAATGCGATTAGTTGTTCATTGTTCATAATTCATTGCTCAATGCGTAGATTTAGAAAACGAATAATGTAAAGCAAACCAGCCCATTTTGCCAGAATGATTAAACGAAATTCGCCGGCGGGTTTGCAAAAGACGACAGACGGGATATAATACCCCCAGCGAAACCGAGACAAACCATAAAGGAGCGAAATATGCCTACGATAAAAGACGTGGTGGTGCGAAAGCCGAGCAAAGAGGAAGAGAAAAAATGCAAGACCTGGCCGATATGGACCTGCAAACCGAGCGAATTCGACTGGGCCTATACCGAAAAGGAAACCTGCCTGATACTTGAAGGCGACGTAACCGTAACCGACGGCAAAGAATCCGTCAGCTTCGGCCCCGGCGATTTCGTCATCTTCCCCGTTGACCTCGAATGCAAATGGCAAGTTAAAAAGGCCGTCAAAAAGCACTACAATTTCGGGTAACTCGAAATCGCTTTTCTCAAAAGCACAGGTATAGAGATTAGGAGGCAAAATTATGATGATAGATTATCTGACGCTGATGCTGATAAATATGGCTGCCGGACTGTTCCTGCTCGGCTGTTTCGTCTGGCGTGATTTGGATTCGCCGGAAGATACCGGCCGATGGGTCCCTGCGTTCGCAATCTGCGGCCTTGTCGCCGCGATAGGCGGATTTGCGATTACCTTCACCTGGCCTTTGCCTAAACCGTATAGCTCGGCATACGGCGAGATGTCGGTGTTATTTGGTGTGCTTTTACTCGGCCTGGCTTTGGCATTAGCTAAAAGATGGGAACTTTTGCCTTTGTCGATATACGCCGTTTTCGCAGGTGCGGCAGCAGTGCTTCTTGGCGTTCGGATAATCAACCTCGGTCTGACAACGCATCCGACTTTGTCGGGCATCGGATTTATATTGAGCGGAATATGCGGTATTTTCTCGCCGCTCGTGGTTTGGCAAAGCGACAAAAATGGCCTGCGTATCATTGGCTCGCTCGTATTGTTCGCCTCCTCGGCGATATGGGCCTGGACGGGTTGCCTGGCTTACTGGATGCACATGATGGTGCCAAAGTAGAAACGGACAACTACCGGTTCTGCAGTTTTTCGATTTCAGACCGGCACATCAATAACTGGGCGGGGTCGACAATTTTCCTCTCGGCGACGCGCAAATGATTCAGCGCAAGGTCGAACTTCTCAAGATACCGCGAATATATTATCCCCAGCATCAGCTCGACCTGCTCAATATGCTCGTAATTTGCGTAGTGAGTGAGAAACTTTTCGTAAACCGACGCAGCATTGTTGTATTCACCCTCGCTGGCAAGCTGGTTGGCGATATCGAGCAAATGCTGGCGAGGCAGAATCTGCCCGCTATCGAGCAACATAAGATTAAGATACTGTTGAGCGGCCGTTTGGAGGTCGTGCCGATAAACGCTGTTGGCGATATCCTCGCGTAACTGCCTAATCTGCGGCTCATCAGGCCCCGGCTTTGTTACATCTCTCGCTGTTATACTTTTTTTGCCGCCCATGCCGGTATATGGGTCGTAGCCGGTGGAAATCGCGTCGCGGTATATGCGCCGGCGGTTCCACTGCTTGAGCATCGCCAAAAGGTCGAATTGCGAACTGCTAAGCAACCCCGTCGTCAGCAGAAGCAGCGACGAAACGATGCCGAACGAGTAACCCGCAAGATGCGCGTCGTATGCAACGTTGGACGTATATCGCCCGATGACGTTATCGAAAATAATCATCTTGAACGCGATAAAGTAAATGGCCGGAACATCAACCGTGCCGATGAAGATGAACCAGTAAACGATAGTTATAAGGGTCTGCGGAAACAGCACAAGATATGCCCCTGTCACCGCTGCCACCGCGCCGCTTGCCCCCATAACAGGATTGCTGTTTATCAGTGTGTGGCCGACCGCGCTGAACACCGCGCCCGCCAGGTAAAAACAAGTGTAACCGAAATGGCCGAGTTTATCGTTTACGTTATTGCCGAATATGTACAAAAAGAACATGTTGCCGAAAATATGCAGAAAACCGCTGTGCAGAAAAGCGTATGTTATGAACTGCCACAAAAACGGGTGAGCAGGCGTGAAAACAAACTGCTCCGTCCAGTGTCGCAGAATCTCTCTCACCCGCTCATCGGGCCAGTAAGGTAACAGGAATACGACTACGTTTACGGCTATGATGGCGTAATTGGCGTAGGGTGTCCTGGATGACCTGACGCTTGTGCGAATTGGCAGTAGCATAATAGAATCAATTTACCTTTGAAAAAGCTGGACGGTTCAAAGGGCAACATTGTAATGGCTTTCCGCCGGACGGGCAAGACATAAAAAAACAGGGCGACTTTCGCCGTCCTGTTTCAGGTGAAATGAGGCGTTGAAATTATGCACCTTTGGCCCCGGCTATAATTGCGAGGCGATACGCTCTATTTTTAACCGGCTCCCCCCAGCCGGATAAACCTGCTCAAATAAAATATACAAAAAACTCCCCTCTTCTCTAAATCGACGCGGAAAAAATCTTTATTTTTCCCGTCCGCGCTGTTAATACTGGCAGCAGGTTTTTGACTGGAGAATTTTGCGAAATGGACAGCCATACACATAAAGTCCGGCTCAGGGGTATCCGGGCCGGAATTGCCCGGCTAAAGGCCGATTGCCTTATCGCCACAAAACCAGCCAATGTAACTTACCTGACCGGCTTTACCGGTGACGACAGTTGGGCGGTGGTTTTGCCAAGAGCGGTTATACTCGTAACCGACAGCAGGTACACCGAACAGGCCGCGGCCCAGTGCCGATTCTGCAGGATTGTTGAACGCAAAGAGGCAATGGGCAAAGCAATCGCCGAACTGCTGCGGAATCGACGCGGAATAAAAACCGCCGCCGTCGAAAAATCAATATCGCTCACTAATTTCCAGTTGCTGAAGAAAAACCTGTCCTGCCGACTGAAGGCCGCCGAAGGTATCGTCGAATCGGCACGCCGGAAAAAAGATAACTCAGAGGTTTTGGCCATTCGAGCCGCCGCCAAAATCGCCGCACGGGCCTTCGAGCGTGTGCTTCGACAGGTAAAACCGGGCCTGACGGAAAACAAGCTGGCGGGAATTGTCGATTTTGAAATCAGAAAAGCCGGAGGCACAAACAGCTTTGAAACAATTGTCGCGTTCGGTCCCAATGCCTCAAGACCTCATCACCAGCCCACCTCTCGCAAATTACGCAAAAATGATACCGTCCTCATCGATTTCGGCGCGCGGCACAACGGCTACTGCTGTGACCTGACCAGATGCTTCCCGGTGGGAACCGCCGGCGGGCTGTATACAAGAGTTTACGCCGTTGTAAAACAGGCACAGGCCGCCGCCATAAGAATGGTCAAAGCCGGAGTCGAAATCAACCAGGTCGACACAACCGCGAGGGAAATAATAAAAAAAGCCGACCTCCCTGTTTACGGCCACGGAACCGGGCACGGACTTGGCCTGGAGGTACACGAACTGCCCACCATATCAGGCAAAACAAAAGGAACATTGCAGACGGGCGATGTGATTACAATCGAGCCGGCCGTTTATATCCCAGGACGCCTCGGCATCAGGATTGAAGATGATATCCTTGTCACAAATGATGGTGGTGTTGTCCTTACCACGACTTGCCCTCGCGGATAATTCCCTCGCTCTTACTGTTGCGGCGGCCCTCTCCTCGGCATATTATCTTCCATCTGGCCGCCCCTGTCCATCGGCCCTCTCATACGATCCCCGGGCACAGCACGCTGCTGCCCTTCCGACGTGCCGGTGCTGCCCCAGGCGCGCCATGGCTCCTTGGGCTTTTTCTCAAGCGTCTTCAGCTCGCTATACTTCAAACGCAGTTCCTCAGGCCAGTACATCTGTTTCGCCGGCAATCTCTCCACTCTCGTCCCGTCAAAACTGAACAGCATATCAAAATACTGCCGCGACTGAAGAGTTTTGTCCCCGAACCAGTCGTTCATCGCTACCATGTCCACCACAACCGCCCCCGTAGCATAATCTATCATCTCAGGCAGTTTCACATTTGCGATTTTATCTTTATCGCTCGGCTCGACCTTCGCCACCCTGCCTATCACGTCCCCGCGTTTGACCATAAACGGCTCACTGTGCCAATAGCCCAGCACGTACCTGCAAACCTGCACCTCCGCCGCCATGGCCGCCTCCTGAACGTTTACCGGGAAGAAATACAGCCGTTTGGGTATCGCCACTGCGTCCGTCACATCCGAAAATTCGCTCCATAATATCACCTTGCTGTCCTTCTCGGCGTCTTCCTCACGCACCTGGCCGGTCCCGGCCACGGGATTGAACACCCCAAGCCGAATACGATACTGATAACTTGCGCCCGGCTCAGCGGTATCATCATAGGCCCAGAATGTTATCGTCTCACGCAGCTTGCTGATATCCTTTCTCGTCAGCAGCATTTTTCTCATCTCGTCGTATATCGTCGCCTCTGTCACCACCGGCTTGGCGGCCTTTTTCTGCTCAGCCGCCGTTGTCGATTCAGTCCGCCGGTCACGCTCCGGTGTCCTGTCCGGCTTGGCCGTCGTCGTTTTCGAAGGATTGCGAGCTGCGCCTATCCCCATTTCCATTCCACCTCGGCCCCCGCCGCCTGCCGCCCCTCCCCGGTACCCGGTGCCGCCTGCAGTCGTGCTACGGGGTTTTTCTGCCACCACGTGATCCTCTCTCGCCGGCCGCGCCGCCGTCTTGTCACGTTCTTCCGCTACCTTTGCCTCACGCTCCGTCGCTATCGTCTCCCGCCGATCCTGCGCCTCCTTCTCTCGCCGAACCGTCAAAAACTTCTTGTGCAGCAAAGGCGGCAGCCAATCGTCGTCAGCCGACGCTATCTTATACGGCTCCGGCTGCAGTAATTTAACCTGTATCTGCGGGTCGCTGAACTTCGCAAACTGAACCATAACCCCGCCGCTCGGCAGACCGTTTACATCCTCTATTATCTTGTAGTCGTCTCTCTCTGGGTCTATTTTCACGCGGGGCACATCCTCCCACTGGCCCCACTCACCATTATCACCAAAACGCTGCCTCTGTAACTGAACCGCCGCAAACACCGGCTTGACCAAACCAGCATCACGCCACCCTTCAGGAACCTCTTTGCCCGCAAAGCACTCCTGAAAACCGTCTATTAACGGCGCAAGGTCGAAACTCGCCTGAACGGTGACCAAATCCAGGTCGTTCGGCTCATACGTCTCTTCTGACCCGACGTTTTCCGCGGTAACCGCAACTTTCGGCATATAGGCCGCTGCCCTTATGTGTTCCACGGAAACATCATTCACGGAACCAATCACGGGCATGCGGTACTTCTTATCTACCATCATCTCCACCGAACTCGGCACCGGCCACAGAACGTTCAAGTCCTTGTCCAGCACCGAATTTATCTTCGCCAGAAAAATAACGCTTTGGGGCACATATGGGGGCTTGGGAATCGGGTCCCGCGCCAGTTGCTCTCTAAGTTTCTCAGATTGCTCCGCTATGTATATGTCAAGCTGACCGGGACGAAACTTCTGGTTGTCGAAAATCAATTCCGGGCCTCGCAGCGCAAACGCATACAAAACGTAGATAGCCGCCAGGCCGCCTATTACCAGCGCCACCTTTTCGATATGCTCATCTATGAAATTACTTTGTTTTCTAATCATAGTTCCAAGACCCCAAACCTGCCCAGCTACACCGCCTAAACGCCTGTCTTTGCCACAGGGTTCTTTATCAACTCCGGCTTTACCGCGTCATACCCTTTCTTGTTGAATATGTATTCGCAAACCAGTTCAACTTCGACAACCGAGTCCGACCCATATCTATAATACCGATGGTCAGCCGACGTCAAATCCACCGGTTTTACCCTGCTCTCCAAAATGGTTATCTGATTGTGCTTGAATACCTTCGCCGACTCCTGGCCCGTGAATCCCGTAAACCCGTGCTCCTTGGCGCTGCACAACTCCCGCATAAAAGGTATTATTGCCTTGCTGCTCAACACCACCACCATACTAAAATGCACCACGTCTATGTTCTCGTTGCTCACTCGACCAGTGAACGACTCAGTCAACTGTTCCTCCGGCTTGGTTACGTATTTCGGTCGCTCCTGAGATGTTTTCCCGGTTCCAACGCTCAAAAGAGCACCCGGCGTCACAAAACCGACTCCCTCCACACGCTTTACAGGCGACGTAATCACGCTACTCGAACCGGCATTCATCGTCCCTGCCGTCGAAAACACATCCTCAATTATCCAGTAACCAACCTGCCAGAACCAGCAGTCCTTGACACTGTCATCCATATTGGAGTACTGATATGCCTTCCAGAAATCGTACCCGCTCACAGTTTCCGGATCCGCATATACGGACACCGACTTGGCCCTGGCATGACAAATCTCCTCGACTATCCTTGACGATGCCCCACCCGCTCCGCTCAACCCGAAAAACCCCGGGCTTCTCCCTGTCTGCTTGGCGGTATTCAACTCCTCCGCACTGGGACAATCGCCCCCACGGACCTTCGCTATCAAACCCTCAACCCCCTGACGAAACCTGGCGCCAAACCTGGTGAACAGCAACATCGAAGTATCCTTCGGCTGCGGAAATATGTCGTAACTGAGCAGTTCACGTTGAGCACTCTCTACCGATAACAACTTTATCAGGTTCGCGTCCTGCCGGTATGCATCCTGATACTGTCTCTCCACCTCCGCCTGACCGGCGGCGGGCAACTTTTTCAACATTTCCCTTACCTGGTTGCCCATCGGCACACTTTCCCTGTCCGCCTTCTGTTTTAAACTGCTGCCCATCAGCCAAGCCGCAGTCAGAACCACGCCGCACGCCAAAAGTATCACCGCGGGCCAAATCAACACGAGATACACCCGCAATCCCCCCAGCCCCTTCATTAAATCCTTCAATTTAGACAAGTCAATCTTGCCCATCACTCATCCCCCCCCCTCAATTTGGGCGCGTTGGTTTTCTTCCGCAAAGCGGGTGCTTTGGCAGGACTTGGCGGTGGCGGGCTCGCACTTGGCGCCGCCTCTGGGCTGCCGCTGCCCTCTTCAACAAACGCTCCTGGTGCATCCTTCCACTTCAACTTAAAATTCAGCACAAACCAGGAATCGTTAACCTTCGCAACTTTCTTGCCACCATCATCGGTATTCGTAACCTTGCAGATAATCTCGTTGGTCATCGGGTCAATAATCACATTGCCCTTGCCCTCAATGTTCTTTTTTACGCCGATACCCGGAGGTATCTCCGCCTCCAAATCCACTTCTCCGGTCTGAAGGTCAAAATGCTGTTTGTCCGTCTTCTTATAAAGCTCAAAGGGACTGTTGCCATCAAACATACTGTCCAAATGCACAAGCCGGGTGACTAATCCCCACTTATTCGGATCGTCCTGCACTTTAACAGGGTCGAGTAGTTCGGTAATTGTCTTATACGGACTGTAACCGGAAATCGTTACTACAAAACCGTGAGCCGCCGACTCGCTGCCCGGCCCCATCGGCCGCGTTGCCCCCACCCTCCTGCCTCGCATCGTAGGCGAATATCTACTCGGCGCCCCGCCTCGTCCGCCCCCGCCCCTCATCATCATATCTCTCGACGCCATCTGACCGCCCGAACCTGCGTCTCCGAGCGTATCTCTGGAATCAAGACCTTTCTCGAAACCCATCGCCCCGAACTGAGCGTTCCCGATGTCCAGCGTATAGTAAACAGACATCCCGGTTACAAAAATCTGCTTGCGCTCCCTGCGGTCCGGAAACTTCTCTTTTATCGTCTCCGCGTTGCCGCTGGCAAAAGCACGGTAAAGCTCCGCCTGCTCCGGGTTGCTTCTGGCATTCGGCAGCGTCCCTATCAACTTCTGGTACAGCAAAGGCACCATATCACGATACTTGAACAAATCGAACTCCTTTTTTATCACCGCTTCCGACTCGCCAGTCCTGGTCTCTTCGGCCTTTAGGTCGCTCTGGGCCTTCTTTGCGGCATCCAGCACCAACTTTGTTGTCTCTCTCTGCGATACCTTGCTGGTGTAGCTGGCGCGGTCTATAAGCGTCCTTGCAAACGCCAGCACCGACGCCACTAATATCAGGCACGCCGCCAGCACAAAAAACTTCGTCTTACTTGCCCATACCATTGACTTTGCTATGCTCCGGGGCAACAGATTGCTCTCTATCCGCCCAATACCAAGCGCCTGCACCCCTAACCCGTACACAACGCCAAAATCACATATGCTTTCATGGAACTTCGCCGCCGAAACCGACGCGTTTATCCCGACCTGCTTGAACGCGTCTGGCCGCTCTATCGGCATCTGCAAGCTCTGCTGAAGGTACTGGAGCAAACCGCGCATCTTCGTGCCGCCGCCCAGCGCGATAACTCTCGCCAGCTTCACATTCGAGTGCGAACTGGTATAAAAACCGAGCGAACGCTGAATCTCCGACGCCAGGTCCGTGAACACCGGCTTCATCGCCTGAAGAATCTGCCTGGCGTATTTGCTCATTGGCGCGGTCCGCTTGAGCTTCTCCGCCTTTTCAAAATTCAGCTTGAACGTGTCCGCTATCGCCTTGGTAAAAGCGTTGCCCCCCATCGCTATCGTCCGCTGCCAGACGTCCGATTTCGTGCAGACAACAAGGTCGGTAGTTTCCGCCCCGATGTTCAGCACCACCGTCGCCTGCGTATCCGACCGCATCAAATCAGGCCTGTCGTAAAAAATATAGTTATAAAGCGCCATCGGCGCTATCTGAACGTATGTAACCTCCAGGTTCTCTCTGCTGAAATGTTCAAGCTCCGCCGTCACCACGTCGTTTTTTATCGCGAATATCCCGACCTTCGCCTCCACCGCCCCCGCCTCCGTCATCAATTGCCAATCCCATGCGACCTCGTTGATATCAAAAGGAATCTGCTGGCTGGCTTCGAATTTTACGATTTCGGGGATTCTTTTTTGCTCGACGGGCGGGAGATTGACAAAACGAGCGAAACTGTTTGCGCTTGGGACAGCGACGATGATTTCGTCTCTGCCGAGGTCGTTGGCCTGGACAAACTGACGAAGCGAGATAGCGATAAGCTCCTGCTTTTCCTGGTCTTTGATTCCTGCGCCGGAGAGGACTTTTCCGTGGGTGATATTGTCGAAGCCGATGACCTCGAGGGTGCCGGATTCGTTGCTAAGGCGGAGCGCCTTGAGCGAGGTATTTCCGATGTCGATGGCCCAGACCGACCCGATTCTTTCCGCCATAAACTACGCCTCCTGCCCCAGCGAACTGGGACTTGTTTTCGCCTGCCAACGCAAATAGTATAACACAAAGAACTATATTATTATAGGAGCTATGAGAACTTTTTCCATATATACGCTTGGCTGTAAAGTGAATCAGTACGAATCGCAGCAGATAGCCCAGCTTCTTGAGGAGCTGGGTTTGTCGGCGGCGGTTTCGGGTGAGAAGCCCGATTTAGCCGTGATAAATACCTGTTGCGTAACAGGGACCGCGTCAGCCAAGAGCAGGCAATATATACAAAGAGCGTTAAAGGCCAATCCTGCCGGCGTAAGGGTCGTCTGCGGGTGTCTTCCGGCGATGAACAGCCGGGAAAGCCCCCCTTGCGACGGCGATAACATTCATATCATCAGCAGCCGAGACGATTTGGCGCAAAGAATCGCCCACATTATCATCGGCGGTAATCCCCTTATTAAAGCAAAAAACGGCTCAAAAATCAAGGATGGAATGGCTAAATCCGCCAAATATCCCAAATTGCCACAATTAACCAGTTTCAAGGGGCATACAAGGGCGTTCCTCAAGGTCCAGGACGGCTGTGACGGCCTTTGCAGCTATTGTATTGTACCTAAAGTGAGGCCTGATGTTCAAAGCAAGTCGATTGATGAGGCGGTTAGTGAGGCAAGGGCCCTTGTGGCGGCTGGGCATAAGGAAATTGTGGTTACGGGAGTGTGTTTGGGTGCCTATGGGCGACAAACGGTGAGGAGAACAGGTGAGGAGGAGAGCAGGAGAAGTGAGAATTTAGAATTAAGAATTGAGAATGAAGAATGCGGAAACAATGAGAAATTAACAGATTTATTAACGGCGCTGGCGCGGGTGGAGGGGTTATTGCGGATACGGGTGAGTAGTTTGGAGCCGGGGGATATTAGTGAGGAATTGCTGGACGTTTTTTGTGCGCATAAGAATATTATGCCTCATATTCATTTGTCGGTGCAATCGGGGGTGAGCGCAACATTGAAAAGAATGTGTCGGCAGTATGACGCGGCGGAACTGCGGGCAAAAATTGAACTTATAAAGAAGCGATTGGACAGGCCCGCGATTACGGCGGATATTATCGTGGGATTTCCGGGCGAGACGGACGAGGATTTTGAGCAGACGGTTGAGTTGGCGAAGTGGGCGGGGTTTTCGAAGATTCACGTTTTTCCGTTTTCGGTGAGGACGGGAACGGCAGCGGCGAAGCTGAAAGGCAGATTGCCAGCGGACGTTATTAAAAAACGGGCACAGATTCTGCGGAAAGTAAGCGATGAGCTTGGCCGAAAATTTGTGGAGCAGTTTGTGGGAGAAACGTGCGAAGTACTTTTGGAAAACAACAATCCGCCGAGTGGGAGATGCGAGAGATACTTCATAGTCAAATTAACAAAAGATTGTCGATTGCCGATTGTCAATTGTCGATTTAATAAAAATGAGATTGTGAAGGCGAGGATTACGGGGGTGACGGGAGAAGGGGCCGAGGGGGAAGTGTTAAATCCACGGGGGTTATGTGATGGTATATAAGTATATACTTATAGAGTGCCCCAACAGTCGAGGTTTTTGACGGTGCAAAATTAAAAACTACGGCGAGAACTCGAAAAGCAGGCCCGCTGCTTTCACGCACCCCATTGCTTCGCTTTGCGAAGCAAAGCGCGGGGGCAGGCAGGCGAATAAGGAAGTGATTAAGGCTGGGCCCAGAGGCAGACGGTGCCGAGGAGCTGGTGATCGTGAATGACGGGTTCGGAGACAACCATGTAGCCGTCGCGAGAGGCGAATTTTGCCTTTGTAGGGGGCACCAGTTTGAACTCCTTGTTCCTGACGTCATCGCGATGGTAGGAGGAGAAGAGTTTGCCGTTGCAATCGTAGATGCCGGCGAAGACGATATTACATTGAGTTTTGAGGGATTCGAGAATTCCGTTCGCGTCTTTGGCGTCCTCAAAGGACAGTGCGCATTTGACGTTTGAGGAAATCAGCTTTGCCTGTGTGGAGGTAAAATACAGAAGGTTGTATTTGCTGTTTTTGCATTGTGAGTTGATAAATGACAGGGAAGCGAAGAGCAGGCCTATAGACATACCTGTCACAAAGGCGATTATAATGAACTTTCTCCTGGAACTATCAGCCATAAATTTTCTGCTCACCATGCAATAATTTTGTTTTAAGTCCCTCTCTTCGCTGGTGATTGCGACCCGCGTCATATATTCGGACGCGTTGCAATGGCGCATCGTTATTTTCGGCATTTGGCAGGGGTAACTTAACGACTGTTGTAACATTACATAAGCTTAAGACCGGTAAAAGTGCGGGAACCCGCGTTGCGAGGGGTTTTTATCTGGCGTGAACGCCGGCGGGGGCGCAGCAACTGGAATACTCTTCCATTAAGCCATCGATGAGGTCTTTTACGGAGACGAGTTTGTTCACTCTATAGACGTTTGCGCCGGCGAAGGCGAAACCGTGTTTTAGGTCGCCGTTTTTGGCGCGGGTCAGCGCGAGGGCAATGCAGTAAGGGACGTTTTTGAAATCGCAGCTTCTAAGGCATTTCCAGGGGCACTGGAAGGGTTCTTTTTGGCCTGAGGCGATCCTGTCGAGAAACTCGCAGCGTATGGCCCTGCCTGGCAGGCCGACTGGGCTGTCGATAATGATGATGTCGTCTTTTGTGCAGCGGAGGAAGGCCTGTTTAAATTCATCGGAGGCGTCGCATTCGAAGGTCGCGACGAATCTTGTCGCCATTTGCACGGCACTGGCGCCCAACTGCATAAATTTATAGATATCCGCGCCGGTATATATGCCGCCTCCGGCGATGACAGGGATACTTTTCTGGAACTTCTGCTCGTAAGGTTTTATCGCGGAGATAACGGGGGGCACTAATTTTTCCAGGGCATGTTCGGGGTCAGTGATATCCTCTTTTCTGAAGCCGAGGTGTCCGCCGGCAAGAGGGCCTTCGACGACAACGGCGTCGGGGACATGATTGAAGTGTTTGGCCCAGGATTTGAATATAAGCTCCGCGGCCCTGTCTGAGGATACGATAGGGACAAACTTTGTGTGCAGCGAGCCAAGGGCATCAAGGGGGAGCGTTTTGGGAAGTCTTATCGGAAGCCCGGCGCCGAGAAAAAGGAGGTCAACTTTTTCATCTACGCCGCACTGGACGAGGTCGTCAAAATCCGAGAGGGCGACCATTATATTCAAGCCGATGATTCCGTTGGTTTTGGCCCTTGCCCTGGCAAGTTCTTTTCGCAGCGCCCTGTTGTTCGCTTCATTGAAATTCGTGTGGGAATCCGGCTCGAGCTGGCCTATTCCAGCGGTGGCGATAACGCCGATGCCGCCAGCATTCGCGACAGCCGAGGCCAAACCTGACAGAGAGATACCGACTCCCATTCCACCCTGAATAATCGGAACCCTGGTTTCAAGATTTCCTATTCGCAGTGTTGGTATATTTTTTAAGCTCGTAAACAACCTCATTTATATTCACAGCGAAAGATCTTCCAGCATGTTAGACCCGCTGATTGTGGGTATTATAGCTTATGGCAAATCTCCTGGCGAGCAAAAAATAGACAACTGCGAAAAAAAATGCCGTAGCGCATAGCGTCGTTAATGTATCGCAAGAAAGCCGGGCGGAATACAGCGTTTTTTCTATCGGTTGGCACAAAGAACGCCGAAATGTATTTTAGGAAAGCACAGTCCTAAATGCCGAGAAGCATATAGGGGTATAACATGAAAAAGTGCCCGTTTTGCGCGGAAGAAATTCAGGATGAGGCGGTAAAGTGCAAACACTGCGGCGAGTTTTTAATCGACGCGGAATTGAAAAACCTAAAGAAGGGCGGCAACGTCAAATGGTATCATAAGACGTCGTTTGTCGTTATCTCAATATTGTGTTTCGGGCCGCTTGCGCTGCCTTTGGTGTTGTATAATCCGCAATACAGCGTTGCCAGCAAGGTAATCTGGACGGTTATCATTATCGCGGTTACGGTGGCACTGTGTGTAGGGTCCATTGAAATGTACGCACAGTTTTTGAAGAGCATTGAGCGGATGGGGCTGTAGTGATTGCTGCCCTCTTGACTTTGCTCGCGGCAGGCTGCCGATTGGAGTTATCCGCGTTTTCTGACGGCTATTGTGAAGATAGGTCTGTTTTCCTTGAGGTATTTGCGTTCGAAGTTTGAGCCGACCCATTCGCCGATTTGAGCGCCGGCGTTGGGGAGAAAATCGATTCGTTCAAGCTGGTCGGCTTTCGATACAAACACGGATTTTATCTGCTCGAAGTATTCCCCAAAGTCGGTGGCGACGCGGATTTCGCCGGCAGGTTTGAGGCAGCGGATGAGCTGGTCGGTATTGGCGTCGTTGATGAAGCGTCTTTTGGTGTGACGTTTTTTGGGCCAGGGGTCGGGGAAGTAAAAGTGAAAGCAATCGACGGAGGAATCAGGGACACATTCGGCGATATAACGGACGGCATCGGTGCGGATTATACGGACGTTAGTCAGGTTCCATCTGCCAAGTCGGTCAACTGCGAAACGGTAATATTTGCCAGCCCATTCAATCCCGATAAAATCGGCATCGGGCTGGCATCTTGCCTGGTTTACCAAAAATGTCCCCTTGCCTGAGCCAATCTCGATGTGGACGGGGGCTAAACGTCCGAAAATATCACCGAAATTAACCTTGACAGGCGGGTTTTGGTGCTCAAGGACGAATTTAGGATAGTGATTTAATTGTCTTGACATTTTGATAACCAATCAGTATAAGCCCAGTTTTTGTAACATTTTGGCTGATAGTGGACTTTATTATAAGGGATCGACAGGGTTTTGCCAAACCTCAGTATTGGGCGGGGTAAAAACGGCAAAATAAGGGCTTAAAGTCAATGTCATGGCTAATCGATATTGAGAATGGCTGGGTTGTGAGAGAGGACAAAATTTTATTGGATAAATTTTTGCACCAGGAACGGCTTTTGGACGTAATTATTAGTAGGAGCCCAAGGCCAGGAGTAAAGCTCAAAGAGAGCGGCGTTTTAGAGAGAAGGTTGCCAAAATGATACGGCAATTGATGAAAACTCGTCGCAAGCAGGTCTTGATAGACATCAACACGCAGATGGACTTTTTCGTGGATAGCGGCAGGGCGCGTGTTGGTAATCGCAGAAGGGTTCTAAGCCACATCAGAAGGGTAATAGCTTTTGCCCGTGCCAGGAAAATTCCGGTCGTATCAATATGCGAGGTTCGTCCTGAGAACAACGGCGGGTTCTGCGTGGATGGGACGGAAGGGATGGAGAAAATCAACTACACGCTTTTGAGCAACCGGGCGAGCTTCGCGGCGGACAACAACACGGACTTGCCGGTGGATTTGCTGAGGAAGTATCGACAGATTATTCTGCACAAGCGGTGCTTAGACCCGTTTGATGAGCCGAGGATAGACCGACTGCTGAGCGAAATCCGCGCAAATGAATTTGTGCTGATAGGCGCCTGTGCGGAAGGAGCTATTGAGGCGACGGCGCTGGGGTTGTTGCAGCGAGGCAAGCGAGTTACCGTTGTGGTCGATGCGGTCGGGGCACAGGACAAACAAAAGGCAAGGCACGCGTTTCGCAAGATAGCGGCCAAAGGCGCCCGGCTTATCGATACGAGGAAGCTGGCGGGCATATCGCATCTCAAATCGGTCGGCACTCTCAACGACGACATTATGCAGGACAGCCCCGACGCAGTTACCGCGAACCTGCTGGTTGAGTAATAAACAGACACAAGACACCGGACTCAAGACCCCATACATCAGCAAAACGCCCAAATTGTCTTGCAAAAACATCCCTTAATGCGTATAAAGACACCGTCAGGGCTCGTAGCTCAGCGGTAGAGCAGTGGACTCATAATCCATTGGTCGAAGGTTCGATCCCTTCCGGGCCCAGTTTTTTTGTTCTTCGTATCGCGTCATTCGCACTGCGTGCTTAGTCAAGAGTCATCGCTCGTTAATATAATATGTCGTATTGCGGGCCGGGGTATCCGCTTCACAAGCGGGATTTTTATTGAGGGTTCTGGCGGGGGTAATGAATTTATGAGCAGGGCAATCGTATTGCTGGTTGTTTTGTCGGCAGTCGTATTTACGGGGGCTGATAGCGCGAAGTCGGCGGATTCGGCGAACGTCAGGGCGGTATTCGCAAATCCGCCGGCGGAGTATAGTTCGGCACCATTCTGGGTGTGGAACGATACGATGACCGATGAGCTGGTCGTTACAACGCTGCGAGATTTGGCGGGCCAGGGGGTAAAACAGGTGTTCATACATCCGAGGCCGGGGCTGGTTACGCCATATTTGTCGGAAGAGTGGTTTCGGCTGTGGAAGGTGGCTTTGGCGGAGGCGAATCGCCTGGGAATAAAGGTATGGATTTACGACGAGAATTCGTATCCGTCGGGTTTTGCGGGCGGTTTTGTGCCGAAGGAGATGCCGGAGTCGAGAGGAATAGGGTTGAAAATCGAGGAGGCAAGCCGGCCGAATAAATTGTCCGGGGATATCATCGGGGTTTATCGTCGCAACGGCGAGAATTATGAGAATATAATCGATAAAGTAAAGGTTGGCGAGATGAACGAGCAGTCGGCGTGTCTTGTGGCGAGGGTAATACAGGCGAAGCCGGGGGCTATGTTTGCCAACAGAACATACGTCAACCTGCTGACCGCGGGAGTAACGGATAAGTTCCTCGAATTAACGCTGGATGCGTATAAAGGGCAAATCGGCGAAGAGTTCGGGAAGCGTGTGCCGGGGGTGTTTACGGACGAGCCGCATATTTTACCGGCGGGCGAGCAGGCGTGGTCGAATGATTTGCCGCAAGTTTTCGAGAAAAGGTGGGGTTATTCGCTGATTGATAATCTGCCCTCGCTTGTCCGGCAAACGGGCGAATGGAAACGGGTGCGGCACAACTACCAGGCGAGCGTGCTTGAGTTGTTCATCGAGAGGTGGGGCAGACCATATTACGAATATTGCGAGAAGAACCATCTCGAATTTACGGGGCATTACTGGGAACACGAATGGCCGGTATGCAACAGGGGTCCCGACAATATGGCGATGAGCGCGTGGCAGCAAAGGCCCGGCATCGACATACTGTTCAATCAATACAGCGAGGGCGTTCACGCGCAGGTGGGCAACGTTCGTTCGGTGATGGAAATCGCAAGTGTGGCGAATCAATTAGGCAGAAAGCGTACACTTTGCGAGGCATACGGGGGAGCCGGGTGGGAGTTGCGATTCGAGGATATGAAGCGAATCGGGGACTGGATGTTTGCGCTCGGCATCAATTCAATGACACAGCATTTGTCATACGCAAGTATCCGGGGAGCGAGAAAGGCGGATTATCCGCAGTCATTTTCGTATCACGAACCGTGGTGGGAGGGATATCACGTTCCCGTCGGCTATTTTGCTCGCCTTTCGGCTGCCATTTCACAGGGTGAGCAAATCAACGAGATACTTGTGATGGAGCCGACGAGCACGGCGTGGATGTATCAGCCGGATTCGAACCAAAGGGGCTATCTTGAAAAAATCGGCGGCGAGTTCCAGCGGATGGTGGTATCACTCGCAAAACAGCAGGTTGAATTCGATATCGGATGCGAGGACGTGATTAGTCGCAACGGGTCGGTTGACGGGGCGACTTTGAAAGTGGGCAGGCGGGCTTATAGCGTGATTGTGCTGCCGGCGCTAATGGAAAACCTGAACAGCAGGACAATGGAACTGCTGGAACAATACGCGGCCAACGGAGGGCAGTTGTTGTGCTGCGGCGATGCGCCTTCGCTGGTAGATGGGCAGGCGAGCGAACGGCCGGGAATTTTGGCAAAGAGCGTCGGCTTCAAAAAGGCAGCAGCCGGTGATTTAGCTTCGGTCTTATTGAGTCAGTCAAAAGACGGGTTCTCTATTAAAACATCGGACGATAATAATGGTATCCTGTTTCATCACAGGCGAAAGTTAGACGACGGAGAGCTGGTTTTTGCCGTCAACACGAGCATCAAATCGGCGTGCGAAGGCGTGATTGAATCCGCGGGTCGCGGCGTCGAGAAGTGGGATGCCGAGACAGGGAAGATTTCGCCATACGTATTCGAAAAAAGCGAACACGGCGTCAAGGCGCAATTCGACCTTGCGCCGGCCGGCAGTATTTTATTGTTTATTTCCAATAAGCCGATTGAACCGGCAGAAGCCAAGCCGGTCGTGGAGACAACGATTAAACCGGCCGGGCCGATGAAAATCAAACGCAAGGCCCCGAACATCCTCACGCTCGATTATCTTGACCTTACGCTGGGTGAAAAGACAACTCCTAAAATTTATTACAACAAGGCAGCGCAACTGACATTTGCCAAATACGGGATGAATGAAAATCCGTGGGACCACGGGGTGCAGTTCGGCGATGAGCTGATAAGCAGGAAGTTTGCCCCTGACAGCGGGTTTGAGGCAGATTATTACTTTGTAATCCGAGGCGGGACGCCCAAGCCGATATACGCTGTGATTGAGAAGCCGGAGTTATACACGATTACCTGCAACGGCAAGTCGGTCAAGGCAAAGCAGGGTTCGTGGTGGTTAGACAAATCGTTCGGTAAGATAGATATAAGCTCGGCGGTGAAGACCGGCGAAAACAAGGTAACGATAAAGGCCTGTCCCTTTACGGTGTATGATGAAATAGCGGCGATTTATGTCCTGGGCGATTTCAGGGTCGAGCCAAATGACTCGGGTTTTGTGATTGTGCGTGATGAGCCGATGCAACCGGGACCGTGGAACAAACAGGGGTATCCTTTTTATGGAGACGGCGTGTCGTACAAGCAGCAGTTCAACGTGCGACAGACAGGAGACAGGAGTTTTGTTCGGCTGACTAACTGGTACGGCAGCGTCGCGAAGGTACTGGTGAACGGCAAAGAAGCGGGATATATCTGGCATCAGCCGTGGCAGTACGAAATTACGGGTCAAATCAAGAAGGGCAATAACGAAATAGAAGTCATTGTCATTGGGACGTTAAAGAACACGCTGGGGCTTCATCACAGCAGGCAATCGCCGGGGCAGGTCAGTCCGTCGGCTTTTAGAGAAGCTCCGCCTGTCGGCCCGCCGGCAGGCAACAAATATAATACAATCTCGTATGGTCTATTTGAGCCGTTCGAGCTGGTAACTCAATAAGCGGGCTTTTCGCTGCGCTCCGCGTCGCGGGAATGACAATTACGAAATGGGTTGCGGAAGAAAAACAAAAATGGTTGCAAACAACCCGGAGGCGGTTATACTCACAGGAAATAGGGCAATCTTTGAGGAATGAATATGTCGGAAAGGAATCCTAAAGTAGTCGTTGTCGGCAGCGCATACGTTGACCTCGCGATAAAGTGCGCAGAGACGCCGACAGCAGGCCAGACGACGACAGGCACGGCGCTATCGTTGACGGCGACGGGGCCGGGAGTCAATCAGGCCATCGAGGCGGCACTCTGCGGCTGCGAAGTGCATTTAGTCAGCAAAATCAGCAATTGCCCACTGGGCGCGACGATAAAAGCCATATTAGAACAATACGAAGTAAACACTAAATACATCTTCACCGCGCAGGCGAAAAACACGGGCGTTATCCTGACGCTGGTGGATACCAAAGGCGAAAACACCTGCGTTCAATACGACGGGGCGAACAGCGCGCTTGTGCCGGCGGACATCGAGCTGGCGGAGCGAGCGATAGCCGAGGCGGACGTGTGTCTGATTCACGCACGGCTGCCCAAAGAGGCGGTGGTCAAGGCAATCTCAATCGCCAAGCTGCACGGCAAAAAGGTCATCTTTGACCCGGCGGGCGTGCTGGGACCTTCAAGCCCGGGAGTTGAAACGTCGCTGCCCGCGGAATACTTCTCGGTCGATGTGATGATACCGAACCTTTACGAGGCGTCGCTGATTAGCGAGCACTCCAGCGCGAATATCCGCACGGCCAAAATGGTCGGCTCTGACCTTGTCGCCCGAGGCGCGGCTGCCGCGGTGATAACAATGGGCAGACGCGGCTGTATGGTCGTTGACAGAGACAACGCCGACCATATACCGGCTTATCCAATCAACCTGGTTGACCACACCGGCACGGGAGACGCCTTTGCCGGCGCACTGGCGGCGGCGCTGGCGGTAGGCGACGATTTGCGGAAAGCCGTCAGATTCGCATCGGCGGCGGGCGCGCTTGCCTGCACCAAATTCGGGTCGGTGGACGCGATGCCCGTTAAATCCGAGATTATCGAGCTGATGCAAAAGCAGGAGCCGGAGTAATTCGCCGGCCTGTCCCCTTTTTCCCGTAAAAGGCCAAGATGCCGCCTGACCAAAATTACAAAACGGGCTTAATATCGGTTAAAATCCTGAATATAAAAAGGGCTGTGTTGTTTGGACACAGCCCTCTGTTTTATAAAACAGATTGTCTTTTCGAGCTTTTTACGCCCTGCGTCTTCTGCGAATCAAGCTCAACGCACCAAGTCCAAGCAACGCCATCGTCGCCGGCTCGGGGATGCCTGTCTCATCGGCGAGAATCCTTACTACTGTGTTATTGGACGCCCAGTTGGACTGGTAATCACTGATATTGGCCGGGTTCAGGTTGGTCGTGGTAGCCGTCAGGCCGCCCTCAGCCCCGAGTCCTTCGGACCAGTCATAGCCGGCGAGAGTCCAGGAAGTAAGCTCCATAGGAACAGAACCATACAACTTGCTCGGGTTTTCCAATGTTTCGCCTTCTTTATACGTCCAGCCGGGATAAAACTCTCCGGTTGTGATCCCAAGAGCATTACTTTTTGTCGTATCAGTCAAAGCATAGAAAGTTAGGGTAAAACTGCCGGTCGTGAATATCGCGGAGGCCAGACCACCCGAACTGGTGTCGGTAATGCCGTCAAAGTCGGCATCAACATTGACACGGAGTTTAGTATTTCCCGTCGCATAATACAATGTCGCAACGCCGCCATTTGACCAGATAAGGTGGTGGGTTGCCGCATTATAATTGGAGTGGACGGCGAGGTTGTCAATCTCAGAAACGTCCATTGATTGAACGGAAGTCAAATCCGCCTTTGCCGGGATAACCAGAATAAGAACTAACGACAACAATATAGTTACATATTTACTCATCACGCTCTCCTATTTTCTTTCAATAAAACTTTTACCCTTCTCTTCCTAAAAACCCCCGACACATATCGGGGGGTGTGACATTTTTACCTTCTTCTGCGAATTAAAGCAAATCCCCCAAGCCCCAAAATGGCGATTGACGCCGGCTCAGGAACACCAAAACCAAATTGAATCGTCGGATGGGCGCAATCATATATCGAACTGCCCAGAGAACTGGAAAAATCAGTTACGTTGGGCGTGCAACCTGAAAACGTGAAATCTATGTAAAAATCGCTCATAGACAAACCATCATCATTGAGCGATGAATTTGACAATGCGCCGCCGGTTATGTGAAAGAATGCCCGACCAATGACTGTGTTTGCCTGGGCTGGCGAAGGCAATTCTCTGAGCTCCCACTGGGACGTCACTACGGCTGTTATAAGATCGCCGGTGGTGACGACTGAAAAATCGGAATTGCGATACAAATCGCCATTGATAGTCAAAGTAGCACCTGAAGCAAAGATGCCGTCCGCAAGCCCTCCGCTTGATTTATCCTGCAACAGGTTCGATTGTCCCATAGCAAAATCGCCATAGAACATATAGTAATCCGGCTCACTCTGGCCCTGGGAGGTCAACGCCAGCGTATCAATATGTGTGTTGCTTGTCCCGCCCGCAGAATTAGGTTTAAAGTAGTGGCCGTTGCCGTAGTACCAATCAGTCTGGGTAAGAGTACCCCCAATATCCTGAACAATTGCGGCGAATGAAGCGCCTGCGAAAACAAATACTACCAGCGTAACCATCCATAACGTGGCTTTAGCGTGTCTCATTCTCTAACTCCTCCATCTTCTTCTCATTTCACTCTCTTCCGTGTGCCGCAGCCATCTCTGGTGGCGGCATTTTAACTACTGCAATACTAACGGGCAGTTTTCCGTTTGTCAAGTAAAATCCTACTATTTTTAAGGTTTTTTTTCTATTTTTATTGCAGCAACAAGTTGAGAATCCGAACATCCTTGAAGTTGATAATGCCATCCTGATTTAAATCGCACCTGTCGTCATATAAATCAAAGGTATTAGAGTCAGATGAGTTTAACTGGCCGCCAAGGGCTATGTTGAGCAGGCGGACATCTTTAAAATTGATTATGCCGTCAAAATTGACGTCGCCCTGTTTCGGTGTCCAAGCAAGTCCTCCCGGCCCATAGGCGATTCTCATAAGTGGGTCTCCGATAAGGACTTCCGACCAGCTAAGATAAGGAATGGCAGTGAAAGCGGCTTCAACGAGGGTCAAATCCGCCCTGCCGGTGCCATTGGGGTCAGCAAGGAGGTTATAAAACAGAAATTCATTATCAATAGCGGCATCTGACTGTGGTTCAAAACTATGGCCGATGGCGGCCGTGCCCCCTATGGATATGAAATCCACCAATTTACCCTGCGGAGTCGGCGCCGTATTCACATCAGAGAACATCGTTACTCCGTTATAGCTTTCGATAGAGGTGAAAACAGCCCCGTTTACAACGTTAAAAAGGGGCCCTCCGCCTGGGCTGCCTGCCAGAAGATAATTGGATGAACTACCTTCATCGCCATTTGTGCCGTAGGTTGCCAGCAACACAATTCCCTGTGGATTGACCCTGCTGGTGGGATTGGCCGTCGCATAGCTGTTCAAGTCCGTTTGGGATGTGCGAACTGCCATTCGCCGGTCGAGCATAACACCGACCGCACCGGTTGAGACCGGAAATCCGCCAATATTGAGGATTCCTTCGGTGGGGTCGCTGTTTGTCAACATCATATAGCCATTGATGTAGTCCTCTCTGACCCTGCACTGGTCGGCATCAGGAGGCTGATTGACAACATCGCTGTATTCCCAGTATTCCACACCGGAAGTGAGGTTGAACGTGCGATTGTAGTCGAAATTCTGGGTTTGGCCGGGCGCATCGTCAAAGACAGCTACCGCCTGTGCCGGATTAACACCGTATAATGGACTTGAGGCCCTTTTGGCTCTTTCGAGCATCGCTCTGATGGCAAAAATGGCGCTTTTACCTTGCGCCTTTGGCCCATCAAGCCGGGCAGTCAAATACATATCTCCAACATTAAACCTGCGGTCAACTGTGCCATAGTAATACGTGGTTATAAAATTGGGAGGTTTTCCCGGCTTAGGCGGAAGCATAATTCCTTCCATTCGCGGATTTTCAACCAATGGGGCCAGCAGGGAAATCGCATTTGTCCAACGGAACTGCTTTGTGCCCGGAGGCACCCGAGGGAACTCCGTAATACTGCTGTGATAACCTTGGTAGGGGTTAACCATTCGATTAGTGCGCGGGAAGCTGTTGGCATCATAGTCGCAGACCCACAGGCAGGTAAGTTCGGACTCGACGGACGCTGCATCAATGGAAGATTCCTGATTAATGACCGTGTTATAATTTGAACCGGCGGGATAAACAGCATCGGAGTAAACAGTATCTAGGATGCGATACGGCATACCGGCGGTCGTGATTATTACTTTGACCTGCGTGATTCGATTGGGATAGTTGGAATCAGCCAAATAGGTCCTGAGGGGTGAGGCAATAAGGTCATTATATTGTTGCCTTGTGATGATTTCATCGGCCGGAGTCGCTGAGGGGCCGCTGGAATCAGCAAGGCCTGACAAACTGAGCACCTGCGAATCGGTGATTTGAGGATAATACTGCCGATACATTTTAGCGACATACCGACTTGTGGGACTGTTCTGATTTACAAGAATAACCACATCCTCCGGGCCTAATTGGCCATAAGCACAAGATGAAATCAGGAATAGCAAAAAGATGATAAACCTTCCACAGGTACCTCCCGGCACACTCTGCCCTGCGAAAAGCTTTCTCATGTTCAGCATCCCTTCTCCTCCTCCAACCGCAAGAAACTGCAACCCGACGGTCAAAGGTAAAACCCGGCCAGCTGACTGGGGCGTAGGAGCTAATGCTTTAAATCAAAACAACAGACAGCAACCAGCCAAAGCAAATTACTTATATTATTTTCGGCGTCGCAACGCGAACGCCGCCGCAGTCACTAATAAAACCATACTGGCAGGTTCAGGGGTGATTGTAAAGACATGCTGGGAACCCGCCGCATAAAAATATGTGCCGCCGTATGCAGTATTATCACTGTTGTCAAATGTTGTGCCGGCGCTGTCGGCGAGGATGCCGAACCAGCCGGCGCCTTCATTCATAATGGTATAAGCCGCCGAAGACGCCATGGGGTTTAGAGCTGCTTTAATTGTAAAGCTACATATCTCGGAATAATTGGCGGCATTATCAATATTATTGTCCATACCTACGCCAATCAGCGAGGGCGCTCCGGTGACAATCTGTGACACAGCAACTTGTCGAACCTCGCCGGTAACTGGATCATTCAATGAGGAACTCTGATATGCAGGATACGCCCGGTTGGGATTAGGCGCCAGAACATTCAGAGATGTTATTGAGATTACATTTGTATTGTCAACGCTAAGGTCAAGCTGCCACGTATCCAGGCCTTTGTTGGGTTTCTCTATACCGGCCGGAGTATATATCCATGCCCAGATGTACACATTGGTTGTTTCACCGGGCATAAGGGACGTTTTATCCGCAGTCATTTTGAAAACCAACGTGGGATCCGTCAAAGTCGGACCAGCAACAGACACAGAACACAGACAAAGCAGTGCCAATATAGGTAATATGGCAAGGCAGAGACTCGATTTGCTTTTCACCATAATGCTCCTCCACCCAACTAAACTAAACAAACATTTCTTGCCCATTATTGAGGGCATTCATCACCTAAGGCCTCATCCATGGCCCTCTCATTAAAAAAGAACCACTCCAATTTGTAATTATAATGCAAATTGCCTAAATGTCAACAATAAAAAAAATTAAAATTCGCATTTTTTGTGTTTTGCCTCAATTCGGCAATCTGATGCCTTAGTCCAATAATAATGGCCTTACGGTCAAAATTCCGCACGAAGCTTCTATAGGGGGTTAGAGGTTTGCCCATTTTAACACCTGTCAGACCGGGCTAAAAATGGATATGTTGCTTTTTGTCAACATCAATGCTTGACAAAATCAACACAATCACTATTATTGATGTTGTAACTCATCTCAAACTTCAAGACAGTTCACGGGCACGGAACGCCCAAAAATGGAGAGCCGGGTAAAAGCTATGGCTGAAAAGTCGATTTTGGTGGTAGATGATGACCGTGTAATCCGCGACTGCCTGACGGAGTTTTTGAAGACGGAGGGATTCAAGACGGGTGTCGCAGCAACGGTCAAAGAGGCGTCGGCAGAATTGGAAAAGCAGGATTACTCGCTTGTTATTACCGAAATCAACCTGCCCGACGGCGACGGCTTTCAATTACTGGACATAATAAGGCATAACTATCCGCAGACCGTTGTCGTCGTAATCACGGGCTATGGAACTATCGAAAGCGCGGTGCGGGCAATCAAGACCGGGGCTTATGATTATCTCACCAAGCCGATTAACGACCATTCTCCTTTTCCTCTGCTGTTATAATAACAGGGCCGCTTCACATCCTAAAGCGGCCCCATACGATTTGCTCAAGGAGAAAAATAATCCGACATACCTCTCTTCTTGCATGTCTGAGTTACTTTCTCTCTCTTACTTTTTTCGCCGCAGAGCCATCGCTCCCAGTCCAAGCAACATCATCGTTGCCGGCTCGGGAATACAAATCGTGTCAACGTCAATGTAGTCCAGAGAAGTAGGTGGGTCAGGTGAACCACCCGCTGCCATCACATAAAAGTCTATCTTCTCAACATAAGGATTCGGCGTAATCCTGATCCCGAAATCAGCATCCCCCTGTCCCTGAAGAACCACATACGTAAAGGTGGTGCTGCCGCCATCGGTCGCTGACACCGTAATACCGTTTACAACCAAGTTGCCGACATCGACCCAAATCTCCTTGTAGTCATTGGGATGTTCGTAATTTGGAATTTCCAAGGATACGTGAATGAAGTCGCTCGCGTTAATTGCGCTGATGCCGTCCCATGAGCCGTTGAACATCGGCGTGATTGTGGCTGCAACCTTGTTGGGGTATGGATTTGAAACGATTTCCGGGTCGGCTGTATAACCGCTGCCGGAAGCCAGCACATAGCCGGGGGTAAAATCCCAGAACTCATGTGTAGAGCCAGGAACTCCTTCGTTCCACCATCCCAAACTAAGGGCAGCCAATCCGACATTTGCCCCTGCACACAGACAAAATACAACCAACAAAAGTAAAACAACTTTTCTCATACTCTTCTCCTCCAATAAATTCAGATCTCAAGATGTGAGGGATAATGCTGCGGGAGATAAAAGAGGGATACTCATTCTGACTATGAGCACAAAACCAATGCTCTTCTTCCTGCTTCTCATCACTCTCACTCTTCGTCCTTCTTCTTGCCGCCGGCTGGCCTGGTGTGGCCTACGCAACCGACAACTGGCATCAATCTATGCGCGGAGACCGATAATGTCAAGCGCAAAATCGAAATTCCAGTAAACTTTTTTTAGGAATCGGGCAAAAAAACGGTAGATATCAGGCAAACCCTTATTTTGGGCTGTAAAGGCCAATATAAGCTTAAAGCATATAAGCTCAAATACAAATAGTATTAGTAAATCTGAAAAGGTCTCTCAAAGCCCGGAAATCCTGCTTTTTGATAATTTTTCCGACTTTCCCGAACGAACGCCTGCTTTTAGTTCAAAAAAGCCGTAGATTCCTTCATAAAATTTGATTTCAACGCCTGAATAGAAAAAGGGCTGTGTTGTTTGAACACAGCCCTTTGATTTGTAAAACATGTTGTCTTTTCGAGCTTTTTATGCTCTGTGTTTCCTGCGAATCAAGCTCAACACACCCAGACCAAGCAGGCAAACCGTCGCCGGCTCGGGAATGGGCGTATAGTTATAGGCTACGATTACCCCAGCCTGGCCGGTTGTTGACATGCTTGACGCCATGTTACCGCCGGTAGTCTGAAGAGCGGTGTAAGCATCGCTGACAAGACCGAACGTCAGGCTGCCCGTGCCGATAAAGGAAGCCAGCCCGGAATTATATAACAGGACTTCGCTGTCGGAAGGGGTGAAAGTCGCCACGGTAGTACCAGACGTTCCGGCATAATTCGTGGTGCCATCATACTTGGTCAAGTACACGGTGTACTTCTCCGCATCCGTATAGCCCGCCGTTGAAACCACCGAACCGCCAAAAGACAAGTTTACGTTGGCCCACGTGTGGTAATCCGTGGGGTCGGATGGCCAGTACGTATAGACATTAAATGCTTGGGTGCCGGTGGCAGGGCTGGTGGGGTTAGTGTTTTCGACACCCAGAGATGCCTGCAAAGCGGTCGAAACGGTTATCGAGACACTGTTGAGCGTGCCCAGCGATGAATCAAACTGGGAGACAACCAAATCCCGGTCCGCAACCTGATTGAACAGGCCGCTGATACTGTCGGTATAACTTACCACGGTTGCGCTTGCCGATACGGTAATCATCAACGCCGTTACTATTGCACAAATTGCTACTAATTTTCTCATACTCTTCTCCTCGAAAAAAATAAACATTTCAAGATGTGAGGGACGTTGTAACGGGAGATAAAAGAGGGATACTCATTCTTACTATGAGTGAAAAACCAAAGCTCTCTTTCCTTCTTCTCATCACTCTCTTCGCCCTTATTCATACTTGCAGGCCCATACAGGCCCATAAAATAGACCTACCAGTACTCTACAAATCTACACCCCTTCCTTCTGAATGTCAAGATAAAAACTTGAAAAAACAGCAAATTTACCGCTTTTCTCGCGCTTTTCCCGGACGAACACCGATTTTAGCTCAAAAACGCGGTAGATTCCTTCATAAAATTTGATTTCAACGCCTGAATATAAAAAGGGCTGTGTTGTTTGGACACAGCCCTCTGTTTTATAAAACAGATTGTCTTTTCGAGTTTTTTACGCTCTGCGTTTTCTCAACAGACCCAACGCACCAAGTCCAAGCAACGCCATCGTCGCCGGCTCGGGGATGCCTGTCTCATCGGCGAGAATCCTTACTACTGTGTTATTGGACGCCCAGTTGGACTGGTAATCACTGATATTGGCCGGGTTCAGGTTGGTCGTGGTAGCCGTCAGGCCGCCCTCAGCCCCGAGTCCTTCGGACCAGTCATAGCCGGCGAGAGTCCAGGAAGTAAGCTCCATAGGAACAGAACCATACAACTTGCTCGGGTTTTCCAATGTTTCGCCTTCTTTATACGTCCAGCCGGGATAAAACTCTCCGGTTGTGATCCCAAGAGCATTACTTTTTGTCGTATCAGTCAAAGCATAGAAAGTTAGGGTAAAACTGCCGGTCGTGAATATCGCGGAGGCCAGACCACCCGAACTGGTGTCGGTAATGCCGTCAAAGTCGGCATCAACATTGACACGGAGTTTAGTATTTCCCGTCGCATAATACAATGTCGCAACGCCGCCATTTGACCAGATAAGGTGGTGGGTTGCCGCATTATAATTGGAGTGGACGGCGAGGTTGTCAATCTCAGAAACGTCCATTGATTGAACGGAAGTCAAATCCGCCTTTGCCGGGATAACCAGAATAAGAACTAACGACAACAATATAGTTACATATTTACTCATCACGCTCTCCTATTTTCTTTCAATAAAACTTTTACCCTTCTCTTCCTAAAAACCCCCGACACATATCGGGGGGTGTGACATTTTTACCTTCTTCTGCGAATTAAAGCAAATCCCCCAAGCCCCAAAATGGCGATTGACGCCGGCTCAGGAACACCAAAACCAAATTGAATCGTCGGATGGGCGCAATCATATATCGAACTGCCCAGAGAACTGGAAAAATCAGTTACGTTGGGCGTGCAACCTGAAAACGTGAAATCTATGTAAAAATCGCTCATAGACAAACCATCATCATTGAGCGATGAATTTGACAATGCGCCGCCGGTTATGTGAAAGAATGCCCGACCAATGACTGTGTTTGCCTGGGCTGGCGAAGGCAATTCTCTGAGCTCCCACTGGGACGTCACTACGGCTGTTATAAGATCGCCGGTGGTGACGACTGAAAAATCGGAATTGCGATACAAATCGCCATTGATAGTCAAAGTAGCACCTGAAGCAAAGATGCCGTCCGCAAGCCCTCCGCTTGATTTATCCTGCAACAGGTTCGATTGTCCCATAGCAAAATCGCCATAGAACATATAGTAATCCGGCTCACTCTGGCCCTGGGAGGTCAACGCCAGCGTATCAATATGTGTGTTGCTTGTCCCGCCCGCAGAATTAGGTTTAAAGTAGTGGCCGTTGCCGTAGTACCAATCAGTCTGGGTAAGAGTACCCCCAATATCCTGAACAATTGCGGCGAATGAAGCGCCTGCGAAAACAAATACTACCAGCGTAACCATCCATAACGTGGCTTTAGCGTGTCTCATTCTCTAACTCCTCCAAAGATTCACCTTAGATGTCATTTAACAAAGAGTTCGAGCGGATGGGAAAAAAAGAGAATACAAAAGACCTAAGGCTGATATAGCCGTATCTGACATGACCATACTCTTCCTTCTTCTCATCACTCTCACCTTCTTCTTCTTGCCACCGGCTGGCCTGGTGTGTGGCTCTACGCAACCAGTAGCTAACACCTTGAATCTACCTTATAGCCAGGGTCTCCTCTACTGTGGGAACCCGCAGGTTTTTGCGAATTGTCAAAAATGGTCAGTTTGGGGATTAAAAAGCAATTGATAGATTAATTACGCCCACGGGCGATTGTTAAGTGGTTTAATTACAAGAACTTACAGAATATAAGCTGGCCAGATTTAATTGCCGTTTATTGAGGGAAACATCGCCATCGCCTTTTTGGTCAGCTCGACGGCATTATTGACGCCGAATTTATGGAATATGTGGCTTCGGTGAAACTCAACCGTCCGCACGGCGCAACCCAGCTTCTGCGCGATTGCCTTATTGCCGTTGCCTTCCAGAATGAGTTTGAGCACCTTTTTCTCGGCTCTGGTCAGTTTGGCTCCCGCGGCCCTGCCGTCATACTCATTGCGTGAAAGAGTCGCCTTTACCTTCTCTACGAACGCCGCCCTGCTGAAGGGTTTTTCTATAAACTCCGCCGCACCAATCTTGGTGGCGTAAACAGCCATCTGTATGTTGCCGTATCCGGTTATAAGAATAACGGGAATCCACGGCGCTACGCGCTTTATCCTGCTCAAAAGCTCCAGCCCGTCCATCCCGGCCATCTTCACGTCTGAAATGAGCAGATTGCACCCCGTCTGCTCAACCTCCGTAAGGCAGTTCTTCGCGTTTGCAAAACACGTCACTTCGTAACCCAGTTTGCTCAGGGTATCCGCTATCGTCGTCCTCATTGTCGCCTCGTCATCGACAAAGAAAACTTTTTGGTGTGTCGATTTCACAGACAGGTCCCTTTCAAAATTCTACTTTAACGGCCAATTAACATAAAATGTTGTGCCTTTCCCAGCAGTGCTTTTAACTCTGATTTCGCCGCCCATGGTTGTCAATATCCGATGAATAATTGGTAACCCCAGGCCTAAACTCTTGCCACCTCTACTGGTCTTGGTGCTGTAAAATGGCTCGAATATCTTCCCGAGATTTTCTTTCATTATGCCCCGGCAGTCATCGTAAAACTGCAGTTCAATATGCCGGTCTGTCTTCTCCGCGCTGATTACCAGCCGGTGCCACTTTTTCTGGTCTGCCGCTTCTATCGCGTTCTCCGTAAGATTAAGCACCATCTGCTCAAATGCGCTTCGGTGTCCCGCTATTGTCGGTAAAGATTTCGGATTTTTCACTTCAATTCTAATCTTCGCCCGCCTGGCCTTTAACTCCAGCGAGGACACCACTTCCTTGATTACGTCATAGAGAGAAAAATGCTCTACTTGGCCTTCAATCCATCGCCTGGTATATTCTCGCATTTTTTTAATTATTTCACCAGCCGCATGGGTTTCCCCAAGGCATGTTTTCAGCGACTTGATTATTTTTTCCTTTTCAAAGCTGCCGTTCTCAAGCTCACCTGCCATCTCCTCCATAAGCACATTTATTATTGTCAGCGGCTGGCTGAGCTGATGCCCGATTATAGCGCCGAACAAATCCAGATATGCGCTTCGCCGCAGCTTGAAAAGTTCTTCCCGGTAATGACTTAGCTCCGTTTCCGCCTTTTTATGTTGAGTAACATCTTTCGCAAAGACCACCATTCCCGTGACTTTCCCGTCTGCGCCTTTCAGCGGATATCCTGTCGTGCTGTAAATCCTCCCTCTGTCGTCTTCGTCGAAATATGCTACCGGCTTTCCTGTCGCCAGAATCTGTTCTGCTTTCGGCTGTCTTAATGCCATTGCTTTTGGCGGCATACAATCCCACGCGCATCGGCCAATAAGTTTTTCCCTGGGCTGTCCAAACGCGTCCGCCATTTTTTCGTTCACCTCAATAAAATTTATGTCTCTGTCGAGCATTGCTATCGAGTCATCAGATGCGTTTAACATCGTTTCGAGTGTCTTTTTACTTGCCTCCAGCTCCGCTTCCGCCTTTTTATGTTGAGTAACATCTTTCGCGAAAACCACCATTCCCGTGACTTTCCCATCTAAGCCCGTCAGCGGGTAGTATGAAGTGCTAAAAATCTTTCCTCTTCCGCCGTAGTCGAAAAATGTTATTGGCTTTCCTGTCGCAATAACCTGTTGGGCTCTTAGCCGTCTTGCTGCCGCTATTTTCGGCGGTATTAAGTCCCACGCGCATCGGCCAACAAGTTTTTCCCTGGGCAATCCCATCGCATCTGCCATTAGTTCGTTCGCGTCAATAAAATTGATATCCCTGTCCAACATCGCTATCGAGTCACCAGATGCGTTTAACATCGTTTCGAGTGTCTTTTTGCCTGCCGCCAGTTCCGCCTCTCGTTTCTTCAGCTCGGAAATATCCACAGCCGTGGCGCATTCCATTACAGGACGACCGCTTTTATCCCTCATTAACCATGTACTCATAAGCATCGGAAATACCGTGCCGTCGCGATGTGTATGCCAAATTTCTTCGTTGTTCAGGCCTTTGCCCGTTTTTCTCAGCCGGTCGTTAACAGCCCTGACATGTTTCAACTGCTCGGCGTTATGGAATATCTTCAGATTCCTTCCAAGCAACCAGCCCGCATTATAACCGTGCCTTCTCGCGAAACTGTCATTTACATATAATATGTCCCCCTTCACGTCCACAATAGCGCAGCCGTGATTCGCGGTATCGACCATTTGCTTATATTTGTGCAGCTCATCTGTAATTTCGTTGAATCTGGAAACCTCGATACCAGGCGAATATTTGCTGTTTCGGCGCGCACCAGCAGTGCGGTTCAATTGCTTCTTCGATGAAATTCGTGTTTTTCGTGGATTTCGTCCCATTTCCTGTCCTTCGCATCCCATTCCCTTGTATTTGATGTTATTCTATTGCCTTTGGGCCTGTTCGTCAAGAGTAAAAAAGCTGATAGAGATATATGTTGTTTATATTTGGTTTTATACCTCTGGCGGCAAATTGCCGAAATCGCCGCGTCACCGCCTTTTTGTTAGCTCGATGGCATTGTCTATTGTCAAATTAGCCAATTAAAAAAGCCGCCAATAACAGTTTTGGTCTCTGCTACTGACGGCCCCCCGGGAGTGGATTTATAATTGCATTGATAACTTCTTATTCTTTCACTATTTTTCGCTGTGCCTGTAAATCGGGCCGCCTTATTACACAAGACGGCCCAATTGTCCTAGGAGGAAAATAATCCGGACATACCTCTCTTCTTGCATGTCCGAGTTCTTCTCTCCTTTATTTTCTTCGCCGCAAAGCAAATGCGCCCAGACCAAGCAGACACATCGTCGCCGGCTCGGGAATGTCGCTTATGAAGTTGTAGGTTACTGCGTTGGTGGTGTTCCATCCCGGTTGACCTGCTGTGGGCGTATAGACCACACCGTTCATGCCATTCTCAAGTCCGACTTCGTCCACATAAACCACGTTGCTCAGCAGTTCGGGAATTCCGATGTCCGCCAGCGAATCGGAGCCATCGCTATTGTCGGAGTATACAGCAAATTGGGCACCGACGAATCTCACAACGTCACTAATCGTGGTGGTCCCAGACTCCATAACCACGAGGTCTCCTGACACAAACGGATATACGTGCAGGGGGGGCTGGTAGGTCAAATTTGGGGTGCCGTTGAGTATTTTGTATGCGAGCGGGGTGATCACACCATTATTGTTAACGTTGCCGTTGCCATTCTCGTCGAAACTGACGACGATGATATTACCCCATGCCGCCGTCGTTAACAACGCACACACACATACTGCACAAATTGTTACTAATTTTCTCATACTCTTCTCCTCTTCTTCAAAAAATCAGATTTCAAGGCGTGAGGGACGATGTTGCGGGAAATAAAAAGGGAGTACTCATTTTGACTATGAGCACAAAAACAACGCTCTCTTTCGTTGCTTCTCATCACTCTCACTCTTCGTCCTTCTTTTTCTTGCCGCCGGCTGACCAAGTGTGGTCTACGCAACCAGCAGCTAACATCTTGAATCTACTCTATCCGCCTGAGTCTTATCTACTGTGGAAACCCGCAGCTTTTAAGGTTTTCCCTGAGGCTAAAACAGGGAAACACCTTAGCAAAATGGCTCTATAATTAGGGGAAAACGCCCCTGACCGGTCATATTCGCGTCGGCGGCGGGCGCGCTGGCCTGCACCAAATTCGGGTCGGTGGACGCGATGCCCACAAAAGCAGAGATAATCGAGCTGATGCAAAAGCAGAAGCCGGAGTAATCCGCCGCCTGACCAAAATTACAAAACGGGCTTAATATCGGCTAAAATCCTGAATAAAAAAAGGGCTGTGTTGTTTGAACACAGCCCTCTGTTTTATAAAACAGATTGTCTTTTCGAGCTTTTTACGCTCTGCGTTTTCTCAACAGACCCAAAGCGCCGAGACCGAGAATTCCAATCGTTGCCGGCTCGGGAACAACATAGTCCTGACCATCAAGCGAACTGGTCGCGACCAGATTATTCGCGAAATACGCCGTGTCGCCGTCCAACTGGCTAAGCCAGAGATTGGCTGTAGCGGCTTGTTCAATGCCAGTTGCATAGAAACCACTTCCACTGGTAACATCCCAGATAACTTTCCCCGTAATGGGGTCGGTGTCGGTTTCGTAAACAATCTCCCATATACAGGCACTGAAGGCTTCTGCCATTTGTGTATCTGCGCCGGTTGTCCAAGCAGGGTTAAAATCTCTGCCCCAAAGCTCACGAATGTAATTGGCTTTGGTCATTCCCATAGGAGTGCCATACTCCGGAGGTACTGGTGCAGCATCCAGCGAGATAACATTCTGCCAGCCAGTGAATGGCCCTTGAGGCAATTCTATACAGAAGCCCCAGTTGGGAACGTCAGCTCCCGCACCGGTGAAGCCTGCGTTGGTCCACGAATAGACGCCCGTGTAGTAGGTTCCACCAGTAAGGCCGGCACCCCAGAGTTGACCCTGATCAGAAAAATTATTATTGTGATTCTCGAGGTCTACGGTACCAAGAAGCGTTGCACTTGCCGTTGAAATCAGCGCAACACCAACCAAAACCATTGTTGTAAATATTAATTTTTTCATTCTCTACTCCTCCAAAGATTCACCTTAGATGTCATTTAACAAAGAGTTCGAGCGGATGGGGAAAAAAAGAGAATACAAAAGACCTACGGCTGATATAGCCGTATCTGACATGGCCATACTCTTCCTTCTTCTCATCACTCTTACTCTTCGCCCTTCTTCTTCTTGCCGCCGGCTGGCTTGATGTGGCTCTACACAGCCGACAACTAACATCAATCTATACGCGGAGACCGATAATGTCAAGCGCAAAATCGGAATCCCAGCAAGCTTTTTTTAGGGATCAGGCAAAAAGACGGTGAATATCAGGCAAACCCTGATTCTGAACTGAAAATGACATATAAGCCACAGATGGTATACAAGCCACAGACAGTAAGGATGGTATTAGTAAATCTGAACAGACCTCTCCATGCCCGGAAATCCTGTTTTTTGATAATTTTTCCGACTTTCCCGAACAAACGCCGATTTTAGCTCAAAAACACGGTAGATTCCTTTTCATATGATCCTGAATAAAAAAGGGGCTGTGTTTTTTAAACACAGCCCTTTTTTTGTAATTGCGGTTAAAGTTTTGTTTTTGTGTTTATGCTCTGCGTTTTCTCAACAGACTCAAAGCGCCAAGACCAAGCAGACAAATCGTCGCCGGCTCGGGAATATCGCTTATGAATTTGTAGGTTACTGCGTCGTTGCCAGAAAGGGTGGGCCACCCCGGCTGACGGGACACTGGCGTATAGACCACACCGTTCATGCCATTCTCAAGTCCGACTTCGTCCACATAAACCACGTTGCTCAGCAGTTCTTCGGGAATTCCGATGTCCGCCAGCGAATCGACGCCATCGCTATTGTCGGAGTATACAGCAAATTGGGCACCGACGAATCTCACAACGTCACTAATCGTGGTGGTCCCAGGCTCCATAACCACGAGGTCTCCTGACCAAAACGGATATACGGGCAGGGGGGGCTGGTAGGCCAAAATTGGGATCATGGGGCTGTTGAGCATTTTGTATGCGAGCGGGGTGATCACACCATTATTGTTAACGTTGCCGTTGCCATTCTCGTCGAAACTGACGACGATATTACCCCATGCCGCCGTCGTTAACAACACACACACACATACTGCACAAATTGCAATTAACTTTCTCATACTCTTCTCCTCCAAAAATAAACAATATTAGATTTCAAGATATTAGGGACGATGTTGCGGGAGAGAAAAGAGGGACACTCATTCTGAGTATAAAACTAACGCTCTCTTTCGTTCTTCTCATCACTCTCACTCTTCGTGCCTGTAAGTCCATAAAACAGACCTATCAGCAACCTGTATATTAACCTACCTTCATTCTGAATGCCAAGATGAAAATTTGAAAAAACAGCAAATTTACCACTTTCTTTTCTCGGACAAACGCTGATTTTAGCTCAAAAATGCAGCAGAACCCTTCGTAAAATTTGATTTCAACGCCTTTTTAAGCGGCGAATAGTCGGTCAGATTCGCATCGGCGGTGGACGCGATGCCCGTCAAATCCGAGATAATCGAGCTGATGCAAAAGCAGGAGCCGGAGTAATCCGACGGCTGTCCTCATTTTTCCGCACAATGCAATAAAAGGCACGCCAAATGCGTCTATTGGCAATTGAGGAAAGCTATTAGTATTATATTTACAGATGCAAAATATATACGGGAGGCCCGGGCAATGAAGTGGACGATTGAATATCTTGAAAAAGATGGAATCGTCGCCGCGAAGCTAAACGGCATTATGGACTGGGAGGAGCACAGGAAATTCGCCGAGGAAATATATCCGCTGGCACACAAGAAGGGTTCCAACAGGATACTTATCGACTTTCGGGAAATGGTTCCCGACTTTACCGTATTGCAAATCGATGACCTGCCCAAACTGCTGAAGGAGCTCGGCGTCGGGCCGGACCTCAGGATAGCCGCGATACACGACCCGTCTTCGCCCAAAACCGGCGAGTTCACATTCTTCAGGAATGTGGCTACTATTATGTCGCTTCAAGTCGAGCAGTTTGCCAGCCGGGAAGAGGCGATAAAATGGCTCAAGACAGGTTTGCACGCCAAGTCGAAGAAGTAACTGACCCTCAATTCGTTACCTGCGAAATCGCCCTCTTGCCAACTGCTACGTTCACAGTAGAATAAGGCAAATTGTGAACGGCTTGCGCAATAAAACTATTTAGAGGGGGCAAAGTGACGCCGAAAATTCGCATTCTGGTGGTTGATGACGATGAAGTGGATTGCCTGACGGCTAAAAGGGCTTTGGCTGATTCTCCGCTTCCCGTCAAATTTGAGGCGGAGACCGCCGGCACAATGGCCAAGGGAGTCGATAAGCTGAAGAAGGGACGATTCGACGTGGCCCTGTTCGATTTGGGACTGCCCGACAGCAACGGGCTTGAGACAGTCAAAGGAGCGGTCTCGGCGGCAGGAGAGATTCCCATCGTGGTGTTGACAGGATGGGCGGACGACCAGACAGGCATCTTGGCGATAAACCTCGGGGCGACGGATTATCTCGTCAAAGGCCCGACGATTGAAAGTATGCTCGGCAGGACGCTACTTTACGCGCTGGAACGCAAAAAGGTGGAGCGGAAACTCAAAGAGGCGCTTGCCGCCAAAGCGGACCTGGTGAATATGGTCTCGCACGACCTGCGAATACCGCTGACAGCAATCAAAGAAGGTATTGATATCGTCGGAAGCGGCGAGGCGGGCGCAGTCAATGAGGAACAGAAAGAATTCCTCGACCTCGCTAAAAGGAACGTTGAACGGCTGACCCGGCTGATAACAGACTTTCTCGACTTCGAGAAAATCGGCGCCGACAAACAGCAATTCAACATTGTGGAAAACGACATAAACGAACTGGCAAAGGACGTCCACAAAACAATGGGGGCGGTCGCCAAACAAAAAGGACTGGACCTCCGCGTTGAGCTTGAAGAAAGACTGCCGAAAACAGAATTCGATTACGACGGCATCACTCGCGTCGTAACCAATCTCGTAAGTAACGCACTGAAGTTCACAACCGAGGGGAGTATCGTCATCCGCACCAGAAAAGACGAGGACAGAGTAGAGGTCGCAATCGCGGACACCGGCTGCGGGATAAGCAAAAACGACCTGGGGAATCTGTTCAAGAAATACGGGCAAATCAAGTCAACGAAAGTAAAAGACATCGAAGGAACCGGACTGGGATTAGCCATCTCAAAGCTGATTATCGAGCACCACAAAGGAAAGATTTGGGCCGAATCAGAACCGGGCAAAGGAACAACGTTTTACTTCTATTTGCCAAGCTGATTCCTGCTCGCGGCAAAGTCGAAGAGTGTCGGCTCCTCCGGCGTATCTTTCTTTTCATTGTCCGCCGTCGGCGAGACCACGCCACTTGGCGGGTCCGCTGCACGCTGAACACTGTCCGCTGTTTTGCCGAGGATTTTATCAATAGTATCGAGAAGGACCTGCGAATCGTAGGGCTTTTGCAGATACGCATCGACGCCTTCAGTCAGGACGCTTTGCTTAATCAGCTCGTTGGTCATCCCGGTCAGGACAACAATATGCGTCTTTTTAGTGCTTTCCGAAATTCGCAGTTTCCGCAAAACACCAAGACCATCGCCGGCGGGCAACTGCAAATCCAGCACGATTAAATCGGGAGCAATTTTGTGCGCCTTCTGCACCGCATGGTAACCATCGGATGCGCAATGGACGGTGAAACCCCTGCTGGTCAGCCGCTTGGCGACGACCTTTTGCACGTCCAATTCATCTTCCACTACCAGTATTGTTGCCATACAAAACCTTTTATAGCCGGTTACTCCGGCTTTTCGGCGCAGAACCAAACTGATGGCTATATCGGACTAAAACAGACCCAACTTAAGCAATCCTCGACAGCAAACAGACCAAAAAATGGCGCTTTTGTATGCCCTACAAACGAATTTTTATTCGCCATAACTACTTATTATCAGACTAAGGGGATTCCCGATTGATTCAACTAACACTGTATGTTAATATAAGAGCATTAGGGGCGTGATAACGGATGGTTTTCTAATATCAATAACTCAGGAATCGGCGATTGATACGCCAATATGTCAATATAGGTAATATGGGCAATATAAGGAAGACGGAGGAAAATGATGAAGAAGAAAGAGATGAGAACTTTACTGTGCGTGATTGTAATTGGTTTGTCCGCGGCCACATCAGCAAACGCGGGAATGGTGGTACTTCACCCAACACCAAACGATTTGTGGGACCTGCCTCACGCGGAATATTTTACCTGGGGGATTAACTTTACTCTCCCGTCGAATGAAAAAATAACCGGCGCAGTGCTGACGTTCACCAACATCTGGGACTGGGTCAAAGAAAGCGACGACCACCTGTTCATTCACCTGCTCGATAACCCGAAAGCCGGCGTAATAAGCTATGTTGATAACGAGGGCGGCGGGGACAACTTCGCGGGACAGGGCAAGTTAGTAAGCGACTGGTCGGACCCGGCAGGCGGCAAAGCGCGAAACTTCAACCTGGTTCTTGATTTCGGCAAACTCGGACTTTTGGATGCGCTCAACGCTTACGCCAAGACAATACCGGGCCCAGGTAAAGCCAACTTCGGATTCGGAATCGACCCTGATTGCCACTACTATAACGACGGCGTAACATTCACCATAACCACCAAAACCGTAAAGCCAATCGTTCCCGTTCCCGAGCCCGTCTCCGCTATCCTTATGGCGGCGGGCTGTCTCGTTGTTGGTTTGCGCCGTAAGCAACAGTCAAACGCAGTATAAGCTTGCTGTGGCGAGCAGGCCCGCCACGATGGCTCTGCTGGGAATCGGCGGATTACTTCTCCGCAAAAAAGATAAAGAATAAAATATTCACAAACACCGGCAGGATGCTCAAGTGTCCTGCCTTTTTTATGCGCAAACGCCACTTAACTTTCCCCGCGAATATGGTATCATTACACCATTCAGGAGACAAGATATGTGCCAAATATACAACGTATACTGTGACGAAAGCTGCCACCTGGAGCATGATGGGCTGGGAGTAATGGTTCTCGGGTCTATATGCTGCCCTTTGGATAAGACCCGTGAGATCGCCAGCCAAATACGTCAGATAAAAGAAACTCATGGCCTCCCAGGCAGATTCGAAACCAAATGGACGAAAGTATCTCCCGCAAAGGTCGCACTCTATACTGACCTTATTAATTACTTCTTCGACAATAACGACCTGTCCTTTCGTGCACTGATTGTTCCTGACAAATCGAAATTACAACACAACACCCGTGGCCAGACGCACGACGAGTGGTATTACAAAATGTACTTCACCTTGCTCAAAGCAATTCTTGATCCCCACTGCATATATAGAATCTATCTCGATATCAAGGATACCCACAGCGGTACAAGGATTGCCAAACTTCAAGATGTTATCCGTAACAGCATGTATGATTTCAATAAGCAGATCATCAAAAGTGTTCAACCCGTTCATTCCAACGAAGTCGAACAAATTCAACTGACCGATTTGCTCACGGGCGCGGTCAGTTACGCAAACAGAAACCTAAGCTCAAGTCCCGCAAAAACCGCTTTGGTCAATTTAATCAGAACGCGAAGCGGTTATTCCCTTACACAAAGCACACTGTTGAGAGAAAAGAAGTTTAATGTTTTTGTCTGGCATGCCCAAGAGGAAATTGATGTGTAATCTGCCCGACTGGCTTCCAGACCTGCTTTTGTTCGATGCCTTCAGCGGCGATTGGCAACGCTACGAAGATGCGGTGTTCGCCCAATTTTACTCTGATTTCATTGAATCTAGACCGACTTTTCTTAATGAACCGGTATATATAACCAAAAATCCGCTCAAAAAGGGCAAGGAAAGGGGCTTTTGGCATTGTATTCAGCAAGGCCCAATAGAAGAGGAAAGAACAGCAGACTTACGAAGATGCGAGCGAATTGGCTGGATCAAATCTGTTATAGAACACGCTGCCGACCCCATTATCAAAAAATGGCCCAAACAAAAGGGCAGCAAGCATCGGTATTTGCTGTGGGTGGAAGAAGCTGACTATCTAGTAGTAATAGAAAAACGTCCTCGTTGCTGGCTTTTGTGTACTGCTTACTGTACGAATTATGTACACACAAGGAGAAAACTCCGAGCAGAATACGCAGCTTATACAAAAAGCCAACGCCGCCCTGTTTAGGACGGCGTCCGTACTCCTTCTACGCTTGGTAGATGAGCTATATATAGTATCGACACTATTTCACTTAAGTCAAGTCTTTTCTTGCCATCGATACATAAGTCCTATAATATAGAGCACTTACGCCATAAAATTTTTGCCATCCTTTTGACGATCGCTATCTCCGCCAGCTTATCCGGCTCATAACAAAACGACTCGTTCGTTCTCATACCATCCCTGTCCATTTCTTTGTTCTGAGTTCTGTGTTCGACGTTTGTCTCAATGAACCATCAACAACGAACTACGAACATTTCGCTTCCGTAACAATCTGCTTCGTCAATGGCGATTGATTTCTCTGCGCATCCTTAAACGCCTCCGCCGAATCGGGATTTGTCTTCTTGAAAATCTCATTTGCCAGGACAATCTCCTTCAAAGCGTTCGACTTGGCCTTTGCCTGCTGCAAAAAACTCATAACCCTTATCGCCCCTGCCCCGCCGAACAGCCCCGCTATCGCTATCCCCAATTCCAGTGTCGAATCCGCGATATCCCACGCGTCAGGCCTTTGCTTAGATTGCTCAATCGCCGTCGCCGCCAACTGCTTATTCGATTCACTCAGCACATCTTCCACCGTATCCGCTTTTGGCAGTTCCTCGGGCAATCCGTAATACGCCACAAACGCCTGGCTCTGCGTCTCCGATAACTTCGTCAATTCTTGTAGTTTCTCCGACGATTGCTCGCTCTGTGCCGTTTGAGATGCTATCGCCACCGTCCGATTATGCACCCAGGCGTTTTGCTTCTGCGCCTCGCTCGGCGCAAACCTGATTCCTTCGCAACCAACACAAAACAACATTCCTACTGTTACTACAACTGCTAACCTCTTCATAATTTCCCTCCTAAAATTGAATTTGACTTTAATACCCTGCCAGTCGTGCGTATATCGTATATCGAGCGACGCAATACGAACAACTAAATACGAAATACTTCACTCCTGCGATTCTTTCTCAAGCTGTTTCAATCTGAACTCGTGCGAGATTACCTTTTCCTGAAGCACTTCAACCTTATCCGCGGAGCGTTTCTGACTTTCCAATAAGCTCGTCACGTCCCGCTGAAGCAAATCTAATTGTCTTTGCAGATTGACCCAGCTCCCAAGAATCAAACTGCCTAAAAACGCCAACTGCACTAACACCGAAAGATTCACCGTCCTGTTTAGCCGCCAACTTTTGCCGTTACTCCTTGTCATTTTCCGCTCCTCTTCAATCCGCAATCTGCAATCCCAAATCCGCAATCAATATGTCCTGCTTCTGACAATTTTTAACTGCGTCGTTTGTTGACGAAAATCTATCCTCACCCGCTCAATTATCGCCGGGTTTATGTTGTTCCTTGTCGATAACACATCCCTGCTGTCCGGGTTCGCCCCGGCGATGTCCCCGACCTCAAAGCCAATCGCCAAATAAGGCGTCTGCACTTCGAACGTATCGCCCTGGGCGTTCCTTGACGCATTGACTTTCCAGACATTCGTCTTCGATATACTCAAACGCTCCCCTTGCTTTTGCAGATTCAGCTCAACTGCTCTGCCTATTCCCTTTCGATAAAACACAATCGCCTGTTCCGGCCCCGGCTCGCCCAACCTCGGCACAAACTTAAACCCAATGCCTGCTTGTTCGCAACATCGGCTTATCGCCTCCAGCAAGCTCCTCCCCGTAACATCGAGGTCCTCAATCGCCTCCCCCGCCGTCAATGCCCTTATCCTGCTCGCCTCCGGGATACTCAACTGTCCCGCCGGCAAATACTCACAAAGCAAATACCCAATAACATCCGTGAAATCCCACAACCGTGATTCAACACCTTCCGCCGCAAACACCCGTATCCTGCTGCCGTTACGCTCCACTATTTCAGCCGTCGCGTTTGGCAAACCATTCTCGCTAAAAACCGTCTTCGCTCCCGCCACGAACGCAATCTGACCGTCAACTCCTCGTTCCCATCTCCCCGATACGCTTATCCTCTCAAACGCCAAGCTAAAATCTCTCGCCACGATTTCAATACTCTCGCCCTGTGGCCCAGTCGCCGTCTCAATAATCTCTATCTCTCCTGCGAAAATCACAATCCCTTCCGCGCCGCCCGCCGGATAACGATTGTTATAAAACCATTTGATTGAGATTGGTTTACCGATTTCACTATCAACTTGTTCTTCGTTGCCAATCCATCTCATCCTGGCTGTACTAAACTCACCCGTCCCACCTCTGGCTATCTCCACAACCTCCAGTTCCGGGTATAATCTTCCCTCAACAAACACCGACGCCCCACCCGCCGGCAACGCCGTCCCTCTTCTCTCCGGCTGATACAAATCCACCCTGTTCGTCATATCACACCAATAATCTGAATCGCTTCCAAATTCGTCTCGCGAATCTCAACCGTAACCTCTTTTTCGACTCGCACTCGTTACCATTCGCGTCTGCCGCCCTTACTGCGAACCGATACCGCCCATCCGTGGGCATCTCAATCCTGTGCCTGTAAAACCTCCGCCCCTTATACTTCACTACCGCAACTGGATTTTGATAGTCAATCTCGCCCGTGCCATTGTCCCCGTAAATCCTCATCTCCGCAGGTCCGCCCCCCTGCCCCGAGCTTAGTCGAGGGGCCTGCTCCATCGGATTGTATGTCCAGACAATCTCAACATTCCCATCCTGTCCCTGTTCCGCTCTTAGCCCGACAATTTCATTCGGCCTCGTCTTGCCCAGCTTGCCGTCATTATCAATCGCGACCTTCGCCACCGCCCGCAATGTCTGCTCAATATCCCCCCAACCGTTCGCGCACCGCACAACGTAAAAATAAACCTTTCCCGCTTCGTGCGATAAGTAACTCGACAAACTTATCTCATCCGCATCCGGCTCCACTACGGCCAATACATTCTCAAAATCAACCCCCTCCATACTCCCGCCGCGATATGCTATCCGACATCCGCCGACCCTCATCCAGAACCAGCCCAGTGTCGTCACTGTCCCCAGCTTAAAACCGTTCGCCGTCTGCCCCGCGAACAACGCTTCTCTCATCCACGCCTGCCTCATCAGCTCACCGCCCTCGTTAAACTCGACGCGCCCTCGTCAGGTGTATGCGTCAGTATCACCGTCTGCCCATCATCGTCGTAATACCGAATCGCCCCCGTCAACTTGTCTTGCACCGCTTTGTTCAGCAGCATCTTCGCCGCCTTCTGCAACGACTCGGCGTTAATCCCCTCTATGCTCCCCGCGTCAACCCTCCCCGCAGCGTCTATTTTCAGCTTGTTCGCCGCACCATTTGTGAATAACGCCGCAGCCATCGCCGCCGCCCAGTTCGAGTCCTGGTTGGTGATGGTCCCGGTAACAGTTGACGGGTTATAGGCACAGGCATTAACGATTACCTGCCCTGAACCGGTCTGCCGTATGTCTGTGGCTGTCCCTGTTGTCGCCCGCGTGAATAACGTGCAGTTTTTCAACACCAATCTGCCGTAATTCTGCACCCGAACCCCGAACACATAACCATTCGTCGCGCCTCCCTCGGCCCTCATAACGCAGTTTTCACAAGTCACCAGCGTATAGTTTGTGCTTGTCCCGTTGTTCAAATCCAAACCGCCAAGCGAACCTGTTCTCGTTGGCTGTGCCGCGATAAAGATGCAATCCCTGAATACAAATACGCCGGGACCAACGTGAACACCGCGGTAATCTCCCGAACCGGAGTAAGTCCCGTCTGTTTCAAAAACAGTCCGCTCACACAAAAATTGTGTCGCTGCGTAAAAGTTGCTGCTGTCGTAAGTCCCTTTAAGACGACAATCCCGGATAGTAACAAAAGAAACCCCGGACAGATAAATGCCATCGTACGTCCCGTTGATATCGCACCGCTCGAACAAAATATTTGTCGCTCCGCTCGCCGCTTCTACCGCCTTGTTCGGATTTAACGCTTCGACAGTAATGTTTTTCAGAGATGAATGGCTGCCTATTTTAAACGTCGTCGTGTATCCGCTCGGATACGTAATCTTGCACAACTGCCTGTGTGTCCCGATGATATTCAGCGCCTTGGCGGACGCGTCCACAAGTTCGCTATATGTCCCGGGCCAGATGATAATCGTATCCCCGCTCGCCGCCGCGCTTACCGCCGCCCCAATTGTCAGCTTCGCGTCATTCGCCAGATTAATCGGATATTGCCCCGCGTGTCCGCCGTTGCCGTCGTTGCCAACCTTCGCGACATGCCACACCCTGCTCGAATCATTTATGTAAATCATTTCTCATCCCTCTAAATCTGCAATCTAAAATCCGAAATCCGCAATCCTTAATTTCAAATCTCAAATTCGAAATCTTAGATTCTTTTCTTTATCCTGCTCTCATCAAAACCCTGCAATCCTCAATCGCCGTTATATCCCCGCCCGAAGTCGTTGCTATCGCCAATCGAACGTGTGGCGTAGTCGCCATATCAGGAAAACCGCTGTATTCGTTCGTTACCAGAACCCCTGCGTTTGTCAGGTAAATGTAGATGTTCGCCTTGTCATCCGCCAAAGCATTGTCCGACGAACCGGCGTAATTCACCTCCTGTGTCCCCGCATGGAACTTCCCCGGCTTCACCCCTATATCCAGCCCGCCCTCGTTATACACCCGCAAATCATTCGCCCGCCTCGTCGCCTGCAACAGCCGATACAACATCCTGCGAAATTGCAGATAATAAGGCGCCTGCCCCGTCGCTATGTATTCCACTCCAGTTTCATTGTCCGTCAGTAAATTCAACAACTCATTGTCACTCGGATAAACCTCTGCCATAATTCCGCTCCTTTACTTTTCGTCCTCAACCTCAAGCATAAGTGCATTCGTCGTTTCCTCAAACGACAGCACATCCAATCCTCTTGCCGGCCTCGCCGCCGGTATCACCACAACATCCCCAGTCTCGCTCGACGCACTCTCATTGCCCCTCTCATCAATAACCCTCACCCCGAACCGATACACTCCCGCGTCCAAAGCCGGACTCACCCATTCGATAACATCCGCGTCAACTCCGAACTCACCCAGCCCAAAACCGCCTATGCCAAACCCGACTCCGCCTGCCCACTCATAACCAAAATCGCCTTCCCCAAAACTGGCTAATCCAAACCCCGCCTTATCCTGCCAACATCCCCAAACTTGTCCTTCGCCGATCAGATGCTCGTAGTCAACCACCCCGGTCCCATTGTCAAAATAAACCTCGAATCTCGCTCTCGCCGGCAAACGCTGACTCCGCAGCAAACTCAATCTCACCCTCCCGCTGTCCCCATCGCCTCGCTCCAGCTCATCACTAAAATCAACATCTGCCTCACTCGCCTCAACCGCAAACACCTCCACCCTCGCCGCCCGCTCATAACAACTCGGCGTCTGCACCACCATTTCCCTCTGCCCGCAGTCAACCGTCGTCCCCGCCAACCGCCCGTTGACATACACCTGATAAATCTTGTCGCTCCAGGCCGAACGCCATCTCACCAAACAAACTCTTGGTCCTTCGACTACCCCGCCGTCTTCCCAAGCGCCAGTCGGCAAATCAAAAACCCTCACGCCATTTATCCCGCTGCTAATAAGTCCCATCGTTACACCATCAACTGCGTATAAACCACTTCGTAATCCGCCACGACTCCGCTTCCGCTCTCCCGTTCATTCTTCACGCTAACCGAATCAACCCGAACATTTTCAAACCTCTCCCCCTGCGAACCAACCAGCATATGCGTGTCCCCATCTATAAAAGCCGATATCGCTCCAACTCTGCTGTCCATGTCCGTCTTGCTTCTCGCTCTAATCTCGCCCTTTTGCCAAATCTTCCTGCCCCGCTCACCAAGGTCGATACTAATCACGCCGTCTAATCCCGCCGCCGACCTCTCAATGCTCTCTCGGCCAAAACTGCCAACCTCGATTTGCGACTCTCCCTCGCCGAACAAATTAATCCCATCCAAATTAACCATACAAAAGCCCAAAATAATCAATTATCAATAATCAATTTATTAATCTCGTATCAGCCGTCCGCATCCGCCGAACCGTACACTGTCCGCCACGCCGTCGCCGTCCTTGTCTATGGCAACCCGACATCGCTCCATCCCCTTCCCAAACAACTGCTCGTAATGCTGCCATTTCTCCTTCAAATTCTCTCCGCCTGCCCCGCTCGCTAACATCCTGTATGCCGCCGCCGCAACCCCCATTGCGCACAACTGTCTAACCTCATCTGAGTCCAGAATCTCGTCCGCACAAACGTCCCCTATTTTTTGCCCTGGCTTAATCCACAGGTACTCCATCAACCTCAAGCTCACCTCCGTCACCTGAGGCCTGAATGTGCTTATCCGATACGTGATGTCACTACCAGATGGCGGAGCTATCGGGTCCGACTCCGAATCTCCTCGCAAAACCGATACGCATAACTGCGTCGCCGAATCCACCGCCACAATCTCATACACCCCGTCAAGAATCCCGTCCGCCGACCGCAGGTAAACACAATCGCCCGCCTCAATCTCCGCCGACGCGAAATCCGCGTCGCTCGCCTCGAACGTCGTCCCCGCAAGCTCGCCTCCCGCCCCCGCCGCAATAACCTGGTTCCCCGGATGCAATCCCCCGAACAACGCCGGCTCATACTTCAAAATATCAATATCATTGCATAACCTGACCATATTTCACTCCCTTCAAGCCGGACACGGGTAGTCCCGATAAACCGGGACTACCCGATATCCGCCAAATACTAACTAACGCTAAGTCCTCGAATAACCCCGTGTGCCGCCTCGTTCTTCAATTCCACCGTGTACTCGCCTATTAGTTCGCCGCACTCATAATCACCTGCGCTCGCCAATGGCTTGAAGTGAAAACTACGCCCCGCCAAAGGCAATACCGCTATCCGCGACGAATCCAAAAGCAGAACCGTATCCTGTGGCAGCCACCGTGTCGTCACTATCCGGCAAACGCCGAAATCGCTCTCGTACACGTTTACCAGGTCGGTAAACTTCGTGTCCCCTGCCGCGTAACTCCTGCTGCTCGACACGAAACTATTTATCCGCCTCTTCTGAAACCCGCCCACAACTATCAGGTTGATATTCCCGCTGCTGCTGGCCCATATTTTCCTCAGCACATAGTTAATCTTCGCTTCATCAAGGTCCGCTCCCGACGGAAATCCACTATCGCCTGTGCGAAACACATTTGTCGCAAGATGCTGCACAACCCCCTTCATCGTCCGCCTAACCGTATCGCCGCCCTGTGGACTGCTCGTCGGCTGACCCCCGTTGATAACCGTGTTCTCCATGTCCCTGATCAACTCACGCAGCCGTTCCTGCTTCTGATAGTCCATCTCATCCGCCAGGCCCAACTGGCGTGCCGCCACATCCGTCCCCGAAACCTCAACCGTCGCCGTAAATATCTGTGTGTAGTTCCCGCACCGCCTGCGATTCGTAAACCTCACGCCCGGCTTATCATCGCCCTCCAAAGCTGCGTTGCCCAGAATGTTGATTGCCTGGTTGTCCGCAAGGTTCTCAGCCGTCGTCCCCGCGTAACTGCGAATCACCGTCAACGTGTTGGTGTTCACTCCACTCACTAACATCAACTCCCTGCTGCCCTCAATCTGTATCTGGTCGCCTGCCCTGAACCTGCTGCCGTTGTCCACCACAAACTGCGTGTCCACGTCCGGGTCGGTAAACGTGCTGTCGTTCACCGCGTCCTTGTTTGGCAGCAGCTCATCCTCAAGCCACTCATGATGCGTGCTCGTCGCCTCCCTCAATGGGTCGCCCAGTGCGTCCAGCAAAGGCGTTTCATAAGGCGATACTATCCCGACTAAATCCGCCACATCTTCCGCCAACTCCGGCAAAGTCGCCCCCGCCGAATACGTAGCTTTTCCCGTAAATGCCATTTGTTTGTCTCCTTCCTAATTGTCCGGTGTTCTATGTTCATTGTTCATTGCAATGAACTACGAACAACGAACTATGAACATTTCATTTCAACAACAGTTAAACAACACTTCTCCTTCTTCTCATATACTCCTGCAAATCCGTCCTGCTGCCCGTCCCCGCAGCTCTCTTGGCCGCCCGCTCAAGCACTCCGGCTCCACTTCTCTGCTCTTTGACTGACGAAGTTCGTAGGGCGGGGCTTGCCCCGCCGGTTACTGTCTCGCTAACCTGTCCCGAGCCTGGTCGAGGGAACAAATACTGTTTTTCCTTCTTCAACTGCTCCACTACGCTGCTCAAATCCGACTGGTCTTTTCCGGCTAATCGCGACTTTGCTATCAGCATCGCTGCCTCCAAATCACGTGTCCCCTCTGAGGCCAGCCGTCTCATCAACTCCTGCTCCTTCTGCGTCGCTTTCAACTCATCCGCCAACCTCGTCGCCTCAGCCCTCGCTTCAGCCAGTTCTCCCGCAAGCTCCTCAACCCGCTTCTCAGCTCCCTGTGCCCGCTTGCGATACCGTATCGATTCCCCGACAGGAACAAGTTTCACGTCATCAACCTCGCCTTGTCCCTCTTCTGCCCCCGGCAGTACTCCTTCGTCAATCTGACTCATAATTCCTCCATTTCATGTTTTTTGTTTTTCTTTGTCATTCCTGCGCAAACAGGAATCCACAACCTTATTCAACTCAAAACTCAACACTAAAAACTCAAAACTTTCCTTCGTCCGTCTTCCGTGTTCCTTAAAAACTAAACAATTGTTTCGTATCCCAATTCCTTCAGCACCCTCTCGACCGGCACGCCAAGCTCCTTCTTCGCCTTGGCCTCCTCAAGCTTCTCCATTTCATTCTCAGGCAGCGGGTCAGGAAAAATTATCTCGACGTCTCTGTCCCGCTCGCTTGTCTTGTAGATGTTCGCCTTATCCAAAATCTCAAGAACCATCCCCGCTATATTCTTCAAACCCTCGCCGTACGTAAATCTCTTGCGCTCCGTTTTCGACAGCATACCCATCATCGTCAACCTAAGCGCAACTGCGCTCGTCAGATTCCCCAGCTTGGTACGAATCACCCCTGCCACCAAAGGCGTCGTCCCGCTGATTTTGTCCATTGCCTCGCGCATCTCCTCTATGTGCGCACTCTCGCTCGGATGGTCCTCATCACCCCCAAACTCCTCTATCGCCGCGTCCGGGTTGTCCGTATGCCACATCACCCCTGGCGACACCGGCTTCTCCGCGAAACCCTCTATCCCCTTGCCCAGGTACATCTTGAACGACTGCATCGTTATCCTGCTCGCCCTGTCACTCAATCGCGTATTCAGCTCGTCCTGTATCGGCATCAATGGCTCAACGTCGCTTTGCCCCTCGTAGTAAAATGGCTGAGCCAGATTCTGGATATGCGCCACCGGCAAAAATCCCCAGGGTAACCGGCCCTCCGCCACAAGCTCCTTGTCCTCATACCTCTGCCACGCCTCCGCCGATGTTATCTCCGTCACGCTCACCACTTTCCGCCTGTCCCCCTCTCGCCCAAACAGCCGCTGCAATACTCCGCCAGCAACCAGTTGATTCCTCGCCTGCTGAAAATGCTGAACGTAGTAAACCACTTTTCGATAATCATTCTCATCAAGAATAGGCAGTGCCCGAGGCGCCTCTATCAGCTCCAATCCGATTGCGCGTGCTAATCCAAGCACAACCTCGTAACTGAGGTTTGAAGGAGTGTCCGAAATGCGCTCGTAGATTTCCCGGCCAGGCCTGACCATACAATCGACGAACCCATAGACGCCCCCGAGCACCGCCATATCCTGCAAAAACCCGATCCCGCCGTTGGCCGAAAAAACCGCCTTTATTATCCCTTCGATTTCTGCTCGCTTCACACCATCAGGCGACCGGGATACCACGCTTATTGGTTTACCAAACAAAAAATCCACCGCGGCGTTCACCCGCCACGCTATATCATTCTCAATCACCACCTCCTTGCGACGTATGTCCCCGACAGGCCTCCCGCCGAACATCCCCGCCTCAGCGCACCGCACCAACCCCGTTATCCTCGCGGGCAACCCATACTCCTGCGCCTGAACATAGCACTTACCGTTTTCACCCGCCTTATGCTCGATTGTATGAGTACCCGTCCGATGCAAATCCATTATCGGGTTAGTGTAATACTCCCACATCTTCCCGAAATGCGTCTGTACTTCCGCCGCCCGCTCCTCCACTAACCATTCCAGATATTCCGCATCCAGCGACTCAACCAAAGTCCCGTCCCCAAATATCTTCAAATCAAATCCCATTTCGCCTACCCTTTCCTTGTCATTCCCGCGAAATTTATCCGCCTGTGGCAGAGCGGGAATCTATAATCTCAATCCGCAATCTCAACCAACTCAAAACTAAAAACTCAAAACTACAGAGGTGACCGCTTTGCGTGTCCCTCTGTAATTAGCGCGAACTTGCGCGCTTTTGACGAAAACTCCGATTTTTCAGATGGGCCAAAATGCACTTAAGTCCTTGTAGGACAAGGAATAAAAAAATATTTCAAAATTCCGGGATTGACCAAAAAACACTTGCGCGCTTTCGGCGAACAACTGTATGAAACGTTTGTATCATACAAACGTTTTATACGACTGTTTGAGTCCAGAATTTAACTTCTTGTACGGCAAACACTTACGGCAATAATCGTGATTGAAAAACGCGCAAAAAACCGCCCCAAAAATGACCCAAAAACCACGCAAAAAGCCCCCCTTCTCTGACAGGCTATTATTTATAACCACTTACATATACCGGAGTTATAGCAGTTTTTAATGTCCCCATCACCCCCGTTTTTTATGCAGAAAATCCCCTCCACCACAAACTTGTCCGCCGGAAGCGAATTCCACTGATTTCACTGTAAGCCATTTCATAACTGCCATTCCCGCGCAAGCGAAAATCCAGAAGCCGGGTGTAATCTGCCTGCCCTGCGTAGTTGAACAACGAAGCAGGGTAGCTAAAAATCCGCTTTTTTCTTGACATTCCTAATATCCATCCGGTAGTATCAATTAATGCCAAATGGCGGGGGGGGCAAATTGGCTAAAGAAGAAAAGAGAAGGGCATGAGAAGAGAGGTCACACATTGTTCGGGAGCAATCCACTTGTATAAACTCGCCAAAAATGCGCCAAAACCATCCCGTTTTTTTGAATTTAAGTGTAGCTCTGTGAGCCTGATAAAACCTCTGAAAACTTCACACGAAACAGAAAGGAGTCGCAGTAAAATAAGGAAGAAGTAATCACAGCACCACAAAAAACTATAAAACTTTAACAATGCAATCAATAAGAAGGAGAGTTGAGTATGAAAACATTATGCAAAGTGTTATTTAAAACTGGATTATTGCTGGCGATATTACTGTTTGTCGGGGAGGCCGCCGCCGAAAACCTTATTGTTCCCGCCAGCGGAACCACCGTTACGTCTTCGGTATTAGAGGCGGGCAAAGAATATCAAATCAGGGCCGAGGGAACCTATATCTATTCCTGGGCTAATTTGCCGGCCGATGCGGAATGGCATCTGCGATATGGCGCAACCAACTGGGAAGAAGATTATTGGGATTCAGGAAGCGGCATTTATCACTATAGCGAGCTCGATCTGCTCGTCAATAATACCGAGTATGATTGGCTGGGAACGACAGACGGAACTAATTTTGCCCCTCATACCTATAGTCCGCTCCATACTTACATGATTGATTCCTTCGTTGGCACCGGGCAGGCCATAAGCTTTCGTATTCAGGATATAGATGCCAGCGACAATAGCGGCTACCTGAACGTGTCGATTACTCCCGAGCCCGCCACGTTATTCCTTCTCACCCTCGGCGGCCTGCTTCTGCGAAGAAAAAAATGTTTGTAATTAAGAATAAGGCCGTGAGTTTGGCTTTGCCCTTACTCCCTGCCTTTTTTCATTTTGATATGTATTTTTGCGTTTTGCTTTTTGATTTTTGCATTGAAAACCTGTCCGCTATACGCTGTCCGCTGAATGCTGTCTTCGCCTGTGGGTAACTATCTCGGTCTTACAGGTTGGTATCGCCGCGAGAAAATTCCTGCCGTATGACTTGCTCAATACGCGGGAATCCAAGATGACAACAATACCGGTATCCATCTTTGTCCGAATCAGCCGGCCAAAGCCCTGCTTGAACTTGATTATCGCCAAAGGCAACTGATACTCCGCAAACGGATTGCCGCCCTCTTCTTTGATTTTATCTAACCGCCCCGCCAACAAAGGCGTATCCGGCACCGCGAAAGGCAATCGCACGATTATCACGTTCGACAATGCCTCGCCCGCCACATCCACTCCCTGCCAGAAACTATCCGTCCCGAACAATACAAACCGCCCATCCATCTTGAATCTCTTCAACAATGACGTCCTGTCCAGCCCAACTCCCTGCTGCAATAATTCTATATTATTCTCCTTAAACCACTCCGCCAGTTGTTCTGCGAAATTCCCCAGCATCTTATAACTTGTGAAAAGCACAAATGCCCGCCCCTGTGTTTGCAGCACGTATTTCTTCACCGCCTCGCACGCCGACTCGACAAACTTCTCGTCATTCGGCTCAGGCAAATCACTCTCGACATAAATCGTAACCTGCTTTTCATAATCAAAAGGCGAACCCAGCTTCACCGCATCATAATCCCCCCCGCCAAAAGGCGAGGTCTCGCTGAAGGCGGACAAACCAACCCTGCCCGCAAAAAATTCAAGCCCGCCCTTCCCCTTTTCTCCACCCGCAGGTGGTGAGCCTGTCGAACCACTGCTAAGTGTAGCGCTCGTCATTATCACCGACTCAAACTTGTCGAACAAACTCCTTTTCACATCCGCCCCGACGTTTAACGGCGCACTTTTCAAATAAACCGCCTCACGCTTGTTTTTACCCCGTGAGATGGCTGCTTCGCCTATCTCACGGGGCGAGCTAACCTCAACCCAATAAACATAATCTTGTTTCGTCTGTGGCAAAAACGCCTCCAAATCCTGCAATAGCCCCGCACACTTATCGACGTATCGTGTCAATTCAAATCTCTCATCCTCATCCTTTGCCTGCTTTGCCAAACCAGACAACCCCCCTCGCAGCTCCTTAATATGCGCAGACAAACTGTCCTCGACAAAATTCTTGTAGCATCTGCCGTTTGACTGTGACCTTTGCCGCTCATTCCACTGCCGAACGCCTTTGAAAAACTCCTTCGCCGCCTCTGACGCTTTGACAACCAGGTCCATCAACTTCTCTGCTTCCGTATAAACCAGCAGTCCCTTGTGCGTCCGCGGATTATAAAGCCCGTCCAGCAAAAACCTCACCGACCCGCTGCTTATCTCAATCCCGAAATGTTCCTCCGCCACTCGCTCGATGTTGTGCGCCTCATCGATAACCACCCACTTATAATCAGGCAGTATCGAAAACTCTTCCTCCCGCAGCGCAAGGTCGCTGAACAGTAACGCGTGATTTGTCACAATAACATTCGCGTTCTCAAGCTCTCGTCTCGCTCGCTGGCAAAAGCAGCTCGTCCAGTGCCCGCACTTCCTGCCCCGGCAGTTCCCATGTTCCGCCTTCACCGCGTCCCAAACCCGACTATCCGGTATAAAAGGCAAATCGCTTAGCGACCCGTCCGCCGTCCTCATCGCCCAGTTATGTATCTCCTCGAGGGCATCGCCGAACTGGTCGAACAAGCCCATCTGCCTCCGCAACGCAAACTCCAGCCGACGCTTGCAAAAATAATTAGACTTACCCTTCGCCAGCGTCGCCTTGAAACTCCAAGGCAGGCACCGGTTCAAACAGGGAATATCCTTATTGATTAATTGCTCCTGCAAAGCGATTGTGAATGTGCTGATAACAACTCGATTTGCCCCAAGAATTGCCTTTTCTATCGCAGGCACAAGATATGCTAAGCTTTTCCCGACACCTGTCCCCGCCTCCACGACTAAATGTCGCTTCGTCGATAGCGCCTTTTGCACCGCCCTGGCCATCTCGACCTGCTGCTGACGCCGTTCATATCCCTCAAACGACCGCCCAATCACTCCTCCCGGCGCAAAAAAATCATCTATATTCAAAGCAGTGCTTTGTATTTCGTCGTTAGTCATGCGTATTTCGCCTGCCCTGCATAGTTGAAAACGACGCGGGGTCGCTCGTGGTTCAATATACGACACGTAGCGAAGCGCAGAGCCCGCTTCGGACACGAAGCAAAGCGGAGAGCCCGCTTCGGCAATACGATATACGATACGCGTTAAGGTTTTGCAAGGCGCTCGTCTATCGCCTTCTTCATCGCCGCGACTGCCGGCGAATCAGGCATCTTTTTCGCCGCCGTCTCTATCGACTGCCTCGCAAATTCCAGCCGGTCCATCTGGTAATAAATGTAACTGAGCAGAAATTCCAGCTCCCCGGAATCGCTCTTGTCCATCCAATCACGGGCTTCGAGTATCCTGTTCTCGACCGTGTCCTTGTCGCCTATCATTCCCACAAGGTCAATCTTGACCTTCGCGTATTCTGGGAAAATCTCCAGCGCCCTGGCCAAAAATAACGCGCTGCTCAGATACTCACCCGACCCAAACAACGCCACGCTCTTGCCCGCATAACCCAGCGGGTCATTAGGCTTATAAATCGACGCAAGAGTGTAAGCGTCAGCGGCACGGTAGAACCTTCCCTGCTTCATATAGCCCTCCGCCGCCCTTATATGTTGATTAAACTTGTCATCATTGTGAGCGGCAAAACTCTTATACGCCTTCGCAAATTCCTCCTGCGTAACGCCCGGCCTCGAAACTGTCGATTCATTCGCCTCCGCCTGTTTTGTCGCAGGTACGCTCTGGGGCAATTCAATGGTCTTGCCCAACCGCAACTTCATCTGCTCATATATATCGGTCCCTTGCTCCGGCTTCGGTTTTTCGCCTGGCCGACCAGTCAATCCTTCTTTATCAACCCGTTGCTTGTCCTGCAACCTCTGGAATCCTTGAGTATTCACACCCAGCAACGTCTCCAAACTCGACTCGCTGCCCGTCGCCAACTCAGGTTTTCCAGTCCCCTCGGCCGCTTCATCTTTTCGCTGAATATTAACTCCTATATCACGCCAGAACTGTTCCTGTGACTGCGAACCCGGCTCGCCTCCAAGAGGATATTTCCCGATATCCGCCTCCACAAGTTTCTCCAAATCCTGCTGGCTCATCGACAATGGCCGCCTGCCGATTTGAGGATTATACCCGCTCTGGTAATATCCCATCTGAGCGCTCGGTAAATTTGTGCCTGCAAATAAATTACTCCCCGAACCGCCTGTCGTAACCACACCACTCCCGCCCGGCTGCGTCGTCGTCACCGTCCACGTCGGCGAATAATAAGGCGTCAGACCGCTGCTGTGCTGCCCGAAATTCTGTGAACCAGCAGAGTCACTCAGAAATGAGTCCAGACTGGCCGATGTATGCTGAATTGAGCTTGCCGGCGCGTAAAAACTCGTGGGGCTGTTGTATGGCACGACGCCCCTGAATTGCATCCCGTTGGCCACGTTGCCCGTAATCACCAGATTCCCGCTCGTATCGATTGGATTTGCGCTCGGTATCAGCCCCGACTTATAAGCCGTCGGCGGAACCGTCCCAGACCCAACCGGGTTGCCAACCGACGGATTTTCCAGGCATAACCCAACCCCGCAGAAAACCGCCACAATTAACGCCGACACGCAAATTATGTTTCGTCTTCCCATAACATTAACTACCGCAAATAAGCCGGCCTGTTCGCTTTTAAATTCCCGCTAAATACCCTGATACTTCGGCTTCTCAGCCCACCCCAGCTTGGCCGACAGCGTGTCCCACTCGCTGCGAAGCGGATTATTCACAATCAGAAAATCACGCTTCTCCCGCTTTATCTCCACCACATCGTCAATATCCAGTTCCAGCGACACCTGGCCGTCTATCGAAACCGTTGTCCCCTCATTGAAACGCTCACCGCGAAGCTCAACAACGCTGTCCGCTTTTATAACAATAGGTCTGAAACTCAAGCTGTGCGGGCAAATCGGCGTAATCACAATTCCCTCCATCTTCTGCGACAGAATCGGCCCGCCCGCGGACAAACTATACGCCGTCGAACCCGTCGGCGTCGATACCACCAGACCGTCGCTCACACACTCCCCTAAATGCTGCCCATCCACGAACATCTGCAGGTCTATCATCCTGAATGGTGGGCCGGAAGTAATGAACACATCATTGACCGCCATCGAACAAAAATGTTCCTTGCCTTTTTTAATCACCCGGCAAAGCAGCATCATACGCTTCTCTATCCTCGCCTTACCTCTCATCAACTGCGGGAAAAATTCCTTCAGCTCCTCGACGCTGAACTCCGCCAGATACCCAAGCTTGCCGAGATTCACCCCTATAACCGGAATCCCGATTCTATCCGGACTTCGACTCAACTGCCTGGCTGCCGCGATAATGCTTCCGTCGCCCCCGAAGACCACCGCGTAATCCGCCTCACGAAAACTTTCCGGCGTGCACTCTTCTATCCCGCAATTGACCACTGTTTTGGCTTTACGCCTTATAAAATCCGCAAATTCCGTTATCGCCTCCGCGACGTGACCCTTCCTGCGGTCCCCGAAAATCGCCAACCTCAACATTCTCTTGCGACTTGCTCTTACCATTATTTAGCATTCTCACTTCTAACTTCATCCGCCCTGGCGGACTACCGATTTAGCATTTGACACACCGTCTCCGCTATTTTATCGGCATTTATCCCCGCCTCCATAAGCTGGTTGGTCCGCGAATCGTGCCTGACAAACCGCTTCGGCACCCCCAGCATCCGTACCGCCCCACCATCTCGCCGGGGCACAAATCCGCCGCTGTGCTGACCAGCCGCCTCCATCACCGCCGAACCAAATCCGCACGCTACCCCGTGGTCCTCAACCGTAATCACCGGCCTGCCCGACCCTAGAAGCTCAACTATCCTGCTGTCAATCGGCGCCGCAAACCTCGCGTTTATCACGTCAATCTCTATGCCTTCCTCAGCCAGCGCCCTCGCGGCAGCTATCGCCTCCACAAGAATACTCCCATAACTGATTATCACTGCAACCGACTTGTCGCTTCTTCTGGCAACCACGCTTTTACCCAGCAAAAACGGTTCGCTGCTTGATTCTGCAATCTGTTGGCTGGCGATTATTTCCTTCGGATACCTAACGCACACGGCCCTGTCCGCGCTCAACGCAAACTCCAAAGCGCCTCCCATCTCTACCGCATCCGCAGGCGACACCAACACAAGATTCGGCATCATACGCAAATATCCGATATCCATAAGACCATGATGCGTCGGCCCATCTGCACCAACCATACCAGCCCTGTCAATACAAAATACCACAGGCAGGTTTTGCAATGAAACCTCCTGAAATATCTGGTCGAAACTCCTTTGCAAAAACGTCGAATATATGCAGACCACAGGCCGCAATCCGCTCTTGGCAAGGCCCGCTGCTATCTCCACCGCCGCGCTCTCAGCTATACCCACGTCGTAGAACCTGTCCGGGAATCGTTCACGGAACTTTTTCAGCCCCGTCCCCTCGCACATCGCGCTGCTTATCGCGACAACCTTTTTATCCTTTTCAGCCAATCTCACCAGCTCGTCGCCGAAAGCATCCGTGAAGCTTCGTCCCTGTTTCTCCGTTGCCGGCTCTACCACGTCGCCGTTCATCTTGAAAGGCCCCGTCGAATGATACTTGCTCGGCTGGCTGTCCGCGGGCGTAAAACCCATCCCCTTTTTGGTATGACAATGCAGAATCACCGGATGCTCAACCTGCCTCAATGCCCTGAATAACTGCACCAAAGCCCCTATATCATGACCATCCACCGGCCCAAAATATGGCACATTCAAACTTTCGAACAACTGGCTGCCAGGAAGCACCATACGAATACTCTTCTTGATTCTCTCTATCGCCTCCTCTACCGTCTTGCCAATCACCGGCGTGTGTTCCAGTATATCGCTTGTCGTCCTTCGCAAATCCTCGTATGTCTGGCTCAATCGAATCTTCGAAAAATACTTTGCCACCGCGCCCTGCGTCGCATCTATCGCCATCGAATTATCATTCAGCACAATCAGCATCTGTCGCTTGACTAAGCCCAGATTGTTCAGCGACTCGAAACTTGCCCCGTTGACGATGCTCCCATCCCCGACAAGAGCTACTATTCTTTCCTGCTTTCCCTGCTTTAAACCGCCAAGAGCAAGCCCAATGGCCGTCCCTATCGACGTACCGGCGTGTCCCACGGCAAATTGGTCATAAGGGCTTTCCTCAGGATTTGGAAATCCGCTAACCCCGCCGGCACGACGAAGATTTTTGAACTCCTCTTTCCTCCCCGTAACTATCTTATGCGCATAGCACTGATGCCCGACATCCCAGACCAGTTTATCCTGCTCAAAATCGAACACATAATGCAGTGCAAGCGTTATCTCAACCACCCCTAAGCTACTCGCCAAGTGCCCCCCGGTCCTGCCCACTGTCTCGATTATGAATTGGCGTATCTCATCGGCTAATTGGCTCAACTGGGCTACCGAAAGCCTCTTCAAATCCCCAACCCCATTTATCCCCACAAGCAACGGATAACCCTGCCAATCGACATCTGCCCCGGCGACTGCCCTAAGCTCCGCCGAAGGGCCTGCGCTGGCTGAACCTATCGCTTCCACCTGTCTCTTGACATTTGATTCCTGATGCTGTTCTTTTGAATCCAAATTCTGCACCCTGTCTAAACCTTTCCGGCTACAGCTCGGCGCACCTGATTCTTCTTAGACCGCATCGTCGCCTTCGCCGAGAACCCGCACAAATATCTGATTATACACCTCGGCACCCCATATTTCAACTAAACCATTGCCTGCCCTGAGCTTGTCGAAGGGCCTGCCCAATGACATCCGCCTTGTGCTCGGCGGGCTTGCCATACTCAAATTTATTCAGTAAACCTCTGCCTATACACCCAAACCTCCCAAGTTGCCCATATGCCCCGATTTATAGGACCATGTTCGCCACCTATTTGCCATTTACCCCAATAGTTAACACACACATCAAAAACGCCGTACGACTCCTTTGGATATAACATAAATATCTACAATACTTTAGGTTGGAGGATACACGGTTGTGGACTTTTTCTCAGCCGGCAACTCCTTATTTTTTAGGCCAAACAATGAATACTCTGACATATACATCTCGCAAAAAATCGCAACACGACGGGTTCACCATCGTGGAAGTAATGGCATCGGTCGCGATTATCGTCATAGTCGCCCTGGGCACTCTGTCTTTCCAGTATTACAGCGTAAAGGACAGCCGCACTTCAGAAGCCCAGCTTACCGCCGCACACCTCGGCCAACTGCTCCTCGAGGACTGGAAAAGCCAAGGCGGCGATTCCGACTATGACGCCACATTACTCGGTCTGGGATTCGCAAACCCAACACCCCCGGTAACCGGAAGTTACATAATTACCCTCGACAACCAAACATTTTATATTCAAATGGCTCAGCAACTGGCCACTATAGACGATGGCGCCAACCCTGACCCGGTTGCGGGCATAACGCTCCAGCAGCTCAGTGTTACTGTAAGCTGGCGAAGTAATTATGGCCATGGCACCGTCAGCGCTTCTGACCCGACTTTAACCTTTACCACTTTTGTCAGACGTGACTCGTAACCATCCCGATTCATCGGGGCAAAATTATGAAAAGAAACGGATTTACAGTGATTGAACTAATGGTGGCAATAGCCCTCGGCTGTATTGTTATGCTCCCCGTTGCCATGCTGATCCAAAGCGGATATAAAAGCTGGAACCAGACATACGCCACTGCTAACTGTAATTCCCAGCTCGACTCTATAGCCACAACGACTTCCTTTGGCACAATAGGCCGTAAATCCAACAAAAATGATTACTACGTCTATTGGGTTGTCGGCAGTGGCTCTAACACAACCTACACCAAGGTCACCCCGGTCGCCAACCCGGAAGAAATCCTGACCGGGCAGGCCGTCGAGTTTAGATATTGGAGTACCGACCTTACCGCCGCTATGCTGACTCCCACAAGCGTAGCGGACTGTTATGCCCTCTTCTACCTCGATAACGGCCAGCCCGGTAACATCCAACTCAAGCTCGACCTCGGCACATCGACCGGCGGCCCCACTGGCGGCGCAATCAATGCCGCAGGGCACAGGGTAACCGGAACCGGCGTAAACACCACCACCCTGGCTAATCACGTCACCAGCGTCACGTTCAGCCACACAACAAAAGATTTGGCCGGCGACGGCAATGGCTGCGTCCGGATGAATTTGACTATTAACGACCCCGCCGACAACAAATCCAAAACCGTCATTGCGGCCACTTATATCCGAAACGTTTGGCCTCAATAGTCCATCATGGAGCTGTAATATGAATACTAAACTTGATACTTGTGGTTCTGCGACAAGGGTACGCAATACGAAATACGAAATACGAAATACGAAAAATGGACCTGTCCTCCATAGCTTTAGCGAAGGAGGATTTGTCCTGCCCTTGGTCCTCTTCGGCATCGTGATACTGATGGCGCTCATTATAGGTTCTGCAATGACAAGCTATAACTCCCGACTACAGGCCGTCCAGACAAAATCCCAGACCGAAGCAATGCTCGCCGCCGAAGCAGGTTATGAAAAGGCCATCTTCTGGATGAGCCAGCGAACCGACCTCCTCGGCGACATCCAGGCCGGAGGCGGCAACGACTCCATCAACTTCGGAAGCGGAACCTGCAGCTATGAAATCGACTTCCATGGCTTCATTGGGGCAAGACCTGTTTTCAGGGTAACATCCACAGGCATAAGCGGAAGGCCTTCTTTCACAAGAGTCGTTGACGTGGACGTAGTGCAGGAAACCAGCGGCTGGGCTATGGGAACATGCAGAATCCCGATCGGCTCGTCTTCCACCATGGGTGTCAATTTTATCAATGGTGAAATAATTGATATGCCCCTGCACATAAACAAGGCCGACGATAGCCCGGATATTGGTGATATTTTCATATCCGGAAGTCCAACTTTTCTGCAAAAAGTCGAAATGGGCGAAGACAGAAAAATCGGCAGCACCGATAAAAACATCTATACCCAAACCACCTCGGGCTTAACCTTAATTGGCAACTACTCCACGATTATGCCACTGTTTAAAAACGGCATAGATTTTGACCAGCCAAACATCCGAGTTACCGATGCGACAGCCGTCCAAAGCAAAGTTACTCGATTCCAAAACAGCACCTTAACCGCCTACAAATTTACACCTAATCTCACCGGCTGTCCTACTACAAGCCCATTCAACTCTTCCAGTAAGTGTCCCGCCGTCCAGCTCGAATTCTTCGTTCAGGGCGGCGTCGGAATGGTCAGAATCACCAACAACTGCGCCGTCGTATTAAACAACCCAGGCCCTTACGATTATAACATTGTTACCGGAAGTAACCCCACCACGTTCAATACATACAAAATCTACGGCTACCACTATAGACCAAACGATGCGGCAAATCAAACCACCGTCCCCATCACAAACACCTACACCACCCAGACCATCGGCGACTATACAAGTGACCCGGGCGGTCAAATCTACGTCAACGGTAACGTCATCATCGGAGGCGACAGCAACGCCACTTTGACCGACCCCAACCAGGTCGTCAAAGGCAAAATTACCGTCGTCGCCACAGGCAATATCTGGATAGCCGACTCGATAAGAGTTGATGATAACGGCGGCACTCAACGCGACGTCAATGGCATGCCGAAACCGGATAACCCCAACTCCAATCCCAATGTACTCGGCCTTATCGCACAGGGCGTAATAAAGGTCGTTGACCCGGGCCTGTCGCCGACTGCGCCTTCAAGCGTAACCGGATATACCTATCAGCCAATCGGAAACAGCCGTACCCCCACGGGAACCTATCCCGGACGCTGGCTGCCCAACCCAACCGTCGTTGAGGCCTCTCTAACCATCGGCGGCGGCGGATGGGGAGCAGAAGACGTCAGCTACAGAAGACAATTCAGCGGCAGCTGCAGTCAAGATACCCTGACTATCCACGGCAGCATCACAGAAGTTATCAGGGGCGTCATTGGCTTATCCGGCGGCTGCAGTAACGGCTATACCAAAGACTACCACATCGACACCCGGCTGATGTCAGGCATATTGCCCGGCGATATATGGTTCAGCGGTAAATATATCCCCGCCCCGGCCGGCTGGCATGACCACAGTGCCAACTAACCTTTTTTACCGCAGAGACCGCAAAGCTCGCAGAGGAAAACAAAATAGAAAAAAACTCTGCGGTCTCGGCGTTCTCCGCGGTGAAAATAAAAAGGCCATCCTGAGTAAAACCGAAGGATGGCCCGTTGGTTCGCAAAAACAGTTCTAACTTAAGAGTTTCATCTACTTAAGGAGGGCGAGGCGGGGGACGTATCCTGTAAGATAAATGACTCACTCCAAAAAAGTACCCCCAAACTTGCGAATCTCCTTCATATTCAAAAACTACCTTCCCCCCAACCAATCTCGCCGCCAGCGGGAGGTAAATAATCAGCGTCATCAGCCCTATAGGAGACAATATTACTTCCACGGTCAAGCTCCTAAAGACCCGATTGCTTCATCGGCTCTCCCTTTAATTTTTTATTAGTCGAAATCCCTCACCCCAAACTGCGGAAAACCCTTATCTCCCAACCCCATTATCAGTATTGAAAACGCTGTTCCCCCTCAATCGACAAATCCCAAATAAAAACGTTCCTATGCTCAAAACCACAGGCGTCAGCCGTTTTGAGATTTAAATTTCGTTAATTAGTGTTTGTTTGGAATTTAGTATTTGGAGCTTGGGGGTTTTATTTTGTCCTGTTCAAAAGCGATTCCGCAAGCCGACGAAGTGTCTCCGCTTTTTCGCCGAATGGTTTTAATGCATCTATCGCCTCATCAGCGATTTTACCGGCTAACTTTTTCGACTTCTCAAGCCCCATCACTGCCGGATATGTTTGCTTTCCCTGTCTCGCGTCCTTGCCGCTGGTCTTGCCCAATTGCTCGCTTGTCCCGCACACGTCGAGTATGTCGTCGGCTATCTGAAACCCAAGCCCTATCTTTAATCCGTATTCCCGCAGCCGCTTCAATTGTTTCTCGTTGGCCCCTCCGCACATACCCCCAATAACAGCAGCACAGCGAAACATCTTCGCCGTCTTGTTGGTGTGAATGTATCGCAGCATCTTTTCATCAACGTTTTTATTTTCAAAATCAAGGTCGGCCATTTGTCCTGCCACCATTCCCGCAGGCCCTGCCGCCTCCGCAAGCTCACCAATCAATCGCGCCGCCATCGCCGGCGCTTTTATTTCCTTCGCCAGCACCTCAAACGCCAGCGTCAGCAACGCATCGCCCGTCAGTATCGCCGTCGCCTCATCGAACTTCTTGTGACAGGTCAGTCGCCCACGCCGATAATCATCATCGTCCATCGCCGGCAAATCGTCGTGTATCAGCGAATACGTATGAACCATCTCTATCGCCGCCGCCGCTATCTCCGCATCGCGATTAACCCTCCCGCTTATCATTCCGCAGCACCACAACACTATCGCGGACCGGATGCGCTTGCCCGGCCCTGTGAGAGCATAACGAACCGGCCCCCTAAGCTCTTTGCTGATTAAATCCCTCCGCGATAAAATCCGCTCAAGTGTCTTATCGACTAACCTGACCTTGCGCTCTAAATCCCCTTCAAATCTTCTTTGTGATTTACTATCTGACTTCATAACACCAGCCCCGGAAAAGTTGCGTTACAATCTTAAAAACCGTATTATACACTCGCCCCGCGGGGCTTCGATAAAAAATTATGAACCCCAAAATGATTCTTATTCTTGGCGTCACCGCTTCCGGAAAAGGCAAACTCGCCTTCGCCCTGGCAAAATCCCTTGGCGCCGAGATTATCAGCATCGACTCGATGAAGGTCTATCGCCGAATGAATATCGGCACCGCCAAACCCCCAAAAGAAAACCGCGACCAGATTCCATATCACCTCATCGACGTCGTCGAACCAAGCGAATCATTCAGCGTCGCTCGATTCCTCGAACTGGCACAGGCCGCAATTGATGATATAAAAAAACGCGGCAAACCAATCGTCGCAGTAGGCGGCACAGCCCTTTATATCAAATCCCTTCTCTACGGCCTGTTTGAAGGCCCCGGCGCTGATGAGCAAATCCGCGACCAACTCAAAGCACAGGCACAAGCCCAGGGCCTCGATAAACTCTACGAGCAACTTAAAACAATCGACCCCGACGCCGCAGCCAAAATCAACGCCAACGACCCAAGACGCATCATCCGCGCCCTTGAGGTCTATAAACTCACAGGCAAACCTATATCCACCTTTCAGCAGCAGTGGGACGCAAACGCTTCGCAGGATTGGTCCATCATCGGCTTACGTAGGGAAAAAACAGAAGAGAGCAAACGCATCAACGCCCGTGTTAAAAAGATGATTGATTCTGGTTTGGTCGATGAAGTCAAACACCTCCTCGCTGAACCAAATCCTCTCAGCAAACAGGCCCGCTCCGCCATCGGCTACGCCGAAATAATCGAACATCTTTCCGGTCAAATAACCCTCGATGACGCAATCGAACTAATCAAGAAAAACACTCGAAAACTCGCCAAGGCCCAGCGAACCTGGTTCAAAACCTTCAAAAACATCCACTCCCTCGATATTGCCTCAGACGAAACCTCAGATTTGGTTCTCAATCGTGCGCATGAAATTCTGAATCAAGAATTTAAAATTGGTAGTTAAGAATGCAGAATTCAGAAGAACTCAAAACTAAAAACTCAAAACTAAAAACTTTGATTCTGGCATCGAGGCCAAAATTCCTCACCGCAAGCGCATCACCCGTTCTCGTCGGCTCAGCCCTCGGTTTTGCAATCGCGGGAACGTTCAACTGGCCTCTTTTTCTGCTTGCCCTGTTCGCGACAATGGCCCTGCACTCTGGAGCCAACATCGCCAACGACTACTTCGACCACATCTCAGGCAACGACTGGCTCAACAAAAACGTCACACCATTCTCAGGCGGCAGACAATTCATCCAGCAAAATATCCTGTCGCCAAAGGCAACGCTGGCCGCATCACTTTTTTGTCTCACCCTCGGCGCATCGCTCGGCTTAGTCATTCTGTATCTGACTCGCAGTTGGTTCATTTTAATCCTGGGCCTCGTCGGCCTGCTCGGCGGGTTCTTCTACACCGCGCCGCCGGTCAAACTCGGCTACCGGGGCGTCGGCGAAATCGCAATCGCCTTCCTCTTCGGCATCCTCCCCGTTTATGGCTCTTACTATCTCCAAACCGGTTCAATCGACATAATTCCCCTGCCCGCCGCCTGCGTCGTCGGCATCTTGATTTTCCTCATAATTCTCATAAACGAATTTCCCGACCTCCCCGCAGATGCCGCCGTCAATAAGAAAACCATCGTCGTCCGCCTCGGCATTTCTGCCGGCGCCTGGATTTATCGAATCGCCGTGATAGGCACCTTCGTGATTATGGTCGCGGGCGCATTTGTCAGCAGGATTATGTTCTGGCCTCTGTTGCTGTATTTACTCTTTGGCCTGCCCGCCGCCGTCGCCGCAATAAATTTCGCAAACGTGCCAGACCTCTCCACCCCCGGCTCCACCCAGCACCGCGCAAGCGCTATCACTATTTTCTTCCACCTCATCGGCTGTCTCGCCCTCGCCGCCGGCTTTATCATAGGCAAATTCATACTTAGTCAAATGAGTTGACTGCGGTTTGGGAAAGCGTAAACTTGCCGACAATGGAACACCGACTAATAATAAACGCCGATGACTTCGGATTATGCGAAAGCGTCAATAAAGGAATTGTCGAGGCACACACTAAAGGTGTCCTGACAAGCACAACCATTATGACCAATATGCCCGCCGCCGAGCAAGCGGCCGATTTAGCAAAAAACCTGCCCACCCTCGGCCTCGGCGTACATCTCAACCTCACCGCCGGAAAACCCATCTGCCAAGATAACACCGTAAAATTAATCCTCGACTCACAGGGATATTTCGCTTTATCGCCAGGCAAGCTCGCACTCGCATCCCTCATAACCGGCAAAGTCAGAACCACCATCGAAACCGAACTCGCTTCCCAGATTCAATGGCTCATCGACAAAAGAATAAAGCCCACGCACCTCGATTCGCACAAGCACATCCACAGTTTCCCAACCATATTTCCGATTGTCTGCCGATTAGCCAAACGTTTTGGCATATCAGCAATCCGATATACCTTTGAGCCAAAGCAGGTAAGCCAATTACCCTGGCCTGTAACCGACCGCGAAAGCAGAAAAAGGGCGTCGCTCGTGCGAACCATGGCAAAAATTAATCGCTGGCAAAATCCTGTGTTCTTCAAAACAGACGCACTTTTAGGCGTCGCGCACGTCGGAACAATAAATGCCGCTTTTATGCGGGCCGTTTCCCTGTATAATATCGCCTCGACAGCAGAGCTAATGACGCATCCGGGATATACCTACGACCTCGACGTGACTCGAACTCGCCTCGTCAACCAGCGGGAAGTCGAGCTTGAGGCCCTTTGCAGCGAAAAAACAAAACAATATCTCAAAGACGCAGGTATAAAACTTATACATTATGACCAACTTTGAAAAACAACCGCAATCCTCAACGGACCCGATTATCGATTGCTCCGTCGTCGTGCCGCTCTACAATGAATCGAAAGTAGTCAGCGAGCTTTACCAGCGACTGGCAAAAACAATGACCGCAACGGGCCTCTACTATGAGCTTATCTTCATCGACGACGGCAGCGAGGATGACACTCTCCGGATTCTCAAGGAAATCGCCGCAGCCGACAGTAAAGTCATCGTCGTCGAGCTGCGCCGCAACTTCGGCCAGACACCCGCACTCGCCGCCGGCTTCGATATCGCAAAAGGCCAAATCATAATCTCAATGGATGGCGACCTGCAGCACCTGCCGGAAGAAATACCGATTTTCCTCGAAAAACTCGGCGAGGGCTACGACGTCGTCAGTGGCTGGCGAAAAACTCGCGTCGATAACCTCGTTATGCGAAAAATACCCTCAAGGGCCGCCAACTGGCTCGCCTCTAAAATCTCCGGCGTTGACATCCACGACTTCGGAACAACCTTCAAGGCGTACCGCAGGGAAGTCATTGAGCAATTGCACCTCTACGGCGAAATGCACAGATTCATCCCCGCCTTGCTCTCGCAATCCGGAATGAGGATTATCGAAATCCCCATTACAAACATCGTAAGACCCTCCGGCTCAAGTAACTATGGGTTGGGCAGAACCTTCAGGGTCGCTTTCGACCTGATTACACTGCGATTCCTCCTTGGCTACCTCACAAAACCACTCCACTTCTTCGGAAGGGCCGCCTTCTATTGCATCCTCGCTGGCGTGCTTATGGCCGCCTATGTCCTCTTCGATAAACTCTACTATAATGTGCCGATCCTGCTCGCCCACGGCCCACTCGCCGGACTCGCCGCGATGCTGCTTACGGTCGGAACAATCTTCATCGCCACAGGACTCATCGGCGAAATGATTAGCAGGGTCTATTTCGAATCCACCGGCCAGAAAATCTACTCCGTCCGAACAATTTATCGCAGACAAAAACCGGCGGGACAATAAAAATGAGAAAGAAAAAAAATCCGCTCCGGCTCCTGATAACAGCCGCAATACTAATCACCGCGGCCGTCATCCTCGTTCAAAGTTTCCGCATTAAAAACTTTCGCGTCGTCCAGCCCTCCCTGCTTTACACCAGCGCTCAGCCAAGAGGTATGGACTATACGCGGCTGCTCTACAAATACCATATCGCCACAATCGTCAATCTCCGCTCACCTGCCGAGCATCGCGAACAAAACTGGTATAACGAGGAAGTAACCTGGACCAGAAGTAACGGCGTCAAATACATCGAGATGCCGTTGGATAGAAACGCGAACGACCCCGCCCATTTTCCCGACGCTAACATGCAGCAGCAATTTCTCGCTGTAATGACTGACAAAAAAAATCTCCCCGTCCTGGTTCACGACGGAAAAGGCGAAGGCAGGGTAGCTATCATGGCCACCGTATGGCTCGCCAAAAGCCAACAGCAGCCCCTCGAACAACTTCTTGCCGACGCCGTAGAAATTAAACACGGACAGCTTACTGAACAGGAGATAAACTTTATCCACGGTTTATTCAGATAAACCGGAATACTAAAAGAATTGCCATATGACTGTTAATGATTCAAAAGTATATTCCACGACCGGACGCAGACGGGTAATTGTCGCTGGATTGCTAATCGTGACTGGATTGGCAATATGGGCCTGGTTCGGCATTATCAGATACCACGTCATCCCGAAAAGATTCGGCGTTGTGGAGCAGGGACGCATCTATCGCAGCGGGCAGCTATCGGCGCCCCTGGTCAAAAAGGTCCTTGCCGACCACAATATCCGCGTCATTGTTGACCTTACAAACGATGACCCGAAAAACCAGGACCAGCAGGCCGAGAAAAAAGCAGCAGCCGAACTGAACATCAAGGTATTAAGGTTTCCTATGAGCGGCAAAGGCACCGGAGATGTGAATGATTACGCCAGTGCAGTCGCCGCGATAGCCAATGCGGAAAAACAAAACCTGCCCGTCTTGGTGCATTGTGCCGCCGGCGCGCAAAGAACTGGCGGCGTCATCGCAATGTTCCGGCTTTTAGTGCAGAAAAAAGACCCTGCCTTTGTCATAAGCGAAATGAAACGTTATGGCTGGAACGCCAAAGATAATCCCGACCTGCTGCCATACCTCGATGGCAATATGGCATTACTTGCAGAAATGCTCAAACAGGCAGGCGTTATAAACGAAGCACCCTCTCCACTGCCAAAATTGTCTCATAACTAATCGTCGCTGACGCGACAGGTCATTATTACTCCAACTGTAGCAACTGATATTCATCAGGCACCGTATCGGCGGTCTTATAAAGAACCCGTGGGGAACGGGACGCAATCTTGCCCTGAATACTTTGCGTCTTCAAATACTTCTGTCTTATAAATATATAATGGACCTGCTCGTTGATGTCATTGGCGTCGTGGAGGTACCCGATGGGCGGCCTGAGACGAAAAATCGCGGGGTAAATAAGACTGCCTGGCCTAAACAGATTTATTGTCTCGCCCGCCGGCACAATCCTGTTGATGTCCGTCGCAATCGGAGCACGGTTTTCCATCGGCACCGAAATATCGATAATTGCGGAAGAATACTGCAGCGATAAAATAATAACCAGCAGCATTGTAGCAAGTGAAAGCCCAAGCTTGCCTTGAATCGCGTCGCGTCTGAGAAAAACAAATATAGTCGCGCAAATTGCCGCCGCCAGCGCGATAATCGTCCCCGCCGAAACCGACACAAATATCAATCCTGCCGCCGCGGTCAGGCACGACACAACAAAACCCGCAAGCAGTATGTTCTTCCAGAAACGGTCCGTAGAGACAATTTCCTTTTGAAGCGAGAGCATCCAGCCCAGCAAAACAGATACCATCGGAATAAGAGGCATAGTGTATCTTGCCTCCATTTTCGGCATCAGGGAGATTATACAGAAGCCGATTACTATCCCGAGCCGACTGCCGCGAAAAATCGCCTCGTATTGCGGTGCAATCCGGTCCGTCAATTTCCTGCTCCACAGTATCGGCAAAAAAACTAACCAAGGCAGAAAATTTAAGAACTCTCTCACAAAATTCCGCCCCCAGTACAGTATATCCACCTTATCGATGATTCGAATGAGCAGTTGATTGGTCATTTGAGATGACATTTTAGACGCTGACGTCTGCTGAAACGCAAGCAAGAGCCATATGCAGAAAGGAAGTAAAGCAATCCCCAATCCGACAATATGCCAAATCGAAAACAAATTCTTCAGCTTCTTTGAGTAATACAACACCAAAATCACGACACTGTAAAAGAACACGAGAATAAACGGCCCCTTAACCAGCATCCCAAAAGCAAGCACTATTGATGGCGCAAGCCACAGCAGCTGGCTTGAACCATTACTTGACCAGATGCTCAGCCACAAAAGCATCGCTATGCCGGTAAGAGTTATATAAACCATCTCAATTTCAATCAACCGGCCTTTTTCTATAACGGCACTGGTGGTCAGGAAAATTATCGCCCCAATCAAACGGGCTTCGAAGTCCAGCCAGGGAATCGGCATCCAGATTAAAAACGTCACAAAAATCAGAGCAAATATCACCGAAGGCAGCCGCGCCGTCAGCTCCGATTGCTCGCCTGTCAGCACAAATGAGGCGGCCACAAGCCAGTTTATCCCAGGCGGTTTGTTATAGTAATCCTGGTCTGCGATGCGAGGCAACACCCAGTTGCCGGTCTTCAGCATTTCGACCGCCGGCAGGACCCGCCGCCCCTCCTCGCCCCTGAGCCCCTGTCTGCCCAGACCCGGCAGATATATCGCCGCCCAGGCAGCAAGAAGAATCAAAAACACCTTACCACGACTACCAGTAAAAGCCATTCGCTTATCTCTCCGGTAAAAAATAACAAATTCTCATATTAGACGCCTGGACTGCAGAAGTTGACTTATGAAACAATCCCCCGGGAACAATGTTGCGTCTGTCTCGTGCGACATCCTTTGACATATATACAAGGTCAAAATGACTGTCTTCCTTCAACTGGTTGATTTTTTTACCCAAAGCCACAATCCAGAAACCCTGCTCATAAAACTGGTCAAGCTCCGCCTGGGTAGTAACTACGGGCACAGTTCGTCCAAAATAATGAACAAACTCAGGTAATACCGAACCGTATGCGACAAGCGTGTCCGTAACAGGCACCTTTTCCGCCACTTCCCGTGCGAACCGTTTCGTCGTCTCCGCAGGATTAACGCGGTTTCTGTATTCGACATCACAAACCAGCATCGTTCCTGCCGCCCATAAAAATATGGCTGCGCAACCGGCGACATATCGCTTCTTCGCAAACAATATCGCAACAATAATCGCCGGAACCGTTATCGCCACTATGCCGATAACAGCCAGCGGCAACAACCCACGACCGGCCGAAAGCATAACCTTCGCTACGACAATCGCCAAAACAGGGACCGCCGCAAGATACCCCAGCAAAACCTTCCTTGCAAAGCTCGGGCTAAATGCCTCCCGGATAAAAACCATATCTTCGAGCAATATGCCCGTCAAAATCGCCATTGCAGGCATCAAAGGCAATATGTAATGCTGACGTTTTCCCCCCGACAGCGTCAAAAACACAAAATCAGCCACAAACCACAACCACAGAAACCGCATAACCGGCTGTTTTTTACCCCAGATTCGATAAAAGGGAGCGATTGCCCCTATCGGCAAAAAAACGACCCAGGGCGCTGTGTACTTGAATATTATCAAAAAGTAAAAATACACGGGATAATCTCCCGCCGCGTATTCACCTAAAAACCGGTCAATGAACTCCCGCTTCCATACCGTCATATCCCAGTTCACCCTGTGAGCCGCCGCAATAGGCCAGGGCAGCATTATCGCAAGAAAAATCAATATCCCCGCCACTGGAAGCAGCTTTGGAACCTGCCGCCACTGCCTGAATATCGCAAGGTAAAAAACCGCGGGAATAAGAACTAACGGAATCGGCACCGGCCCCTTGGCAAGATTGCCCAAGCCAAAGCTGACCCAGAAAACAAGCATATACGCAATTTGCCTTCTGCGGCTCTGCGTGTTTACCGCAGAATAGAAACCCATCAGGCACAACGAGATAAACAGGGTAAGCACCATCTCAGGCCTGGCATTATGTGAATAGCGAATATACCCAAGCGATGTTACCCATACCCCCGCAGATATGACAGCCGCACGAAATGACAGCCACTGCCTCACAAAATATAAAATCGCGCCAGCGGACAAAAACGCGAAGACCGCACTTGGCAATCGGTCCGTAAACTCGTCAACTTTCCCCGTAACCTTCGCAACCGATGCGACAAGCCAATATGAAAGAGGCGTTTTTTGCAAACGGGGCTGTCCGTTAAACGTCGGCATAATCCAACTGCCGCCGTCGAGCATCTCCCTGGCGGTCACAGAAACATAACACTCGTGGTCTTCCAGGGGCTGTGCCGAAAGCTTCCAAAACGCCGTTATTGCTGATAAAGCCAGAACCCCCAAAACCACAAACACCACGCCACGCTTGCCGCCCGGATTAACCAACATCTAAAAACCTCCCTGTTAGTTGCCCTTCGGCTCTGTTATTTTATCAGTTTGATTATCTGGTCGAAATCGTTCGGCGCCTCGATGGGCGGGTTACTGAACGGCCCCTGCTTTTCCTTGTGATAATTCACCGTAACATTCGGGTCCTTCAACGCGTGTCCGGTAAGCACGCACGCGACTCGCTCATCCGTCCCTATGATGCCCTCGTCTCGCAACAGCTTCAATCCCGCAACCGACGCCGCTGATGCCGGCTCGCAACCAAGACCGTATTTGCCTATCACCGCCTTGGCGTCGCAAATCGCTTCGTCGCTCACCGCCCGCACAACACCATTGCATACATCTATCGCTCGCAGGCATTTTTTCAGATTCACAGGTCGCGAAATTTCAATCGCCGATGCGCACGTATGAGGCGAAAATTTCCTCGCCGTCAGGTCCGCGTAGTAATCCGCGATGACCTTGTTATTCACATTGCCGTTGTTCCACACCAACTTCTTGTTGTTCACCATATCTGTAAGCGTATCCGCGCCCGTCGCGTTGATAATCGCTAATCGCGGCACACGCTTAATCAAACCAAGCTGCTTCAATTCGTAAAACGCCTTGCCGAACGCGCTCGAATTGCCCAGGTTGCCTCCCGGCACAACTATCCAGTCAGGCACTTCCCACCCAAGCCCCTCGATAATCCGAAGCATTATCGTCTTTTGCCCTTCCAGCCGGAAAGGATTAAGCGAGTTGAGCAAATATAACCCGAGTTTCATGCAAACATCCTGCACCTGCTTCATACAGTCGTCGAAGTCGCCATTTATTTGTATCGTCTGCGCGCCGTAATCCATCGCCTGCGATAATTTCCCGAAAGCGATGCGACCCGACCCGATAAAAACCGTGCATTTCATCCCGCAGCTGTGTGCGTAAAGAGCAACCGACGCCGACGTGTTGCCCGTCGATGCGCATGCGCACGATTTCGCACCCACCATTTTCGCGTGGCTGAACGCCGCCGTCATCCCATTATCCTTGAATGACCCCGACGGATTCAATCCCTCATACTGCAAAAATAATCGTCCCGCCTTCATCCCCGCGAATTTGCCAACCTCGTCGTTGGCTTGCAAAATCGTCTGCCCCTCCGCGATTGTTACCTTGTATTTATCATCGCAGAAATTCAACAGTTCTCTGAACCGCCACACCCCCGACAAATCAAGCCGATTATTCCTGTTCGCCCAGCGCTTGCCGAAGTCAGACAGCTTCTTCGGAACATCAACTTTGTCCCAGTTGTATTGCGCATCCAAAAGGTCCCCGCACTTCGGGCATTTGAATATCACTTCACTGACGTCGTACTCCGCAGCACAATCAGGGTTTATACACCTTTGAAAAATAACCTGCTTACCCATTCAACACCTCTTGCATACGTCACAACCAGCGACCGGAATCTCAGATAGCAGCCCATCACCATCCGCAGATTTTATCGCGTTAACCTTTTCGATAATCATCGGCAATTCACTGATTAGCTCTATTCTCCAGACGCCATCCGGGACTTCTTTGCCCTTATTCGTATAAGCCGACTTCAAGGCCGCACGCATTCCCGCTTTCAACGCAGGCCTGATGTCCGTGTATATCCTGTCGCCAACAAAAAGTATGTTTTCCGCCGGCTCACCAATCTTCGCTATCGCTGCCTCAAATATCCGCCTGTCCGGCTTGCGATACTCAAACTGGTAAGAATAAAGCCGATAAGGAAAAAACTCCAGCATACCAAGCTGCCCAAGCTGCCTGTCCAGCGACCCGGCGCTTACAAACGTATTGCTCAATATGCCCAATTTAAGCCCCATACCCTTCAGTTTGGCGAGCGTCTCTTTTATATCCGGCTCGGCCTTCGCAATCCTGCTCAACGGCTCATACCACAGCCACCCAACCTTCCGCCACTGCTCCTCGCTTAGTGTGTAGCCGCGTCTGGTGCCGAACCTTTTCAAAAGTGACAGGGCATCAAAGTCCCTGCCGGTAATATTCCCCCACAAAGCCCTCACCTGGATGGCAGCTATGTTCCGAATAAAATACCACCCGAAATTACCCGCGGGCTGACCGTGACTAATCAGGTAATCGTAAGTCAATCTCGCGCTTTGCCCAAAGACCCGCATCGTCTCCACCTTGCCGAAATTCAGCAAGGTCTCGCCCAGGTCAAACATCACCGCTTTAATCTGAGTAATCTGTGAAATCTGTGGTTTAATTTTCTCACCTCAAAGGCGGCATCTCGTCCCCGAACGCCTCTTTTATCCACTTGAACATCTCCTCGTCCGAAATGGCCGATGACCTGTCCGAGGCGTATTCCGCCGCTATCCGGTCTCTTATCTTTATCACGCGCGGGTCATGCTTCATAATTTCCATTTTGAACCGCGACTCAATCCAGTGCTTTATCCCCGCCGCGCCTGTCTTGTCCGTAATCGCGACCTCAACGGGCCGATTCAGCAGTTTATTGGTATCGAAGCAGTTATATATCTCTTCGTTTTTCAGCAGGCCGTCCGCGTGAATACCCGCCCGCGTAACATTAAAGTCCCTGCCGACCAACGGATAATTGCTCGGTATATCAAAGCCAAGCTCCTTCGCCGCGTAAGTCGCAAGCTCGGTTATCGCCGCGTAATTAACGCCTTTCATCATCCCCTTGATTTGCGCGTGCTCGATAATCATCGCTTCCAGAGGCGGGTTGCCCGTCCGCTCGCCAACGCCGAATATCGAACTATTCGCCGCGCAGCACCCGTACAGCCACGCCGTCGCTGCATTGACCTCGACCTTGTGCAAATCATTATGCCCGTGCCATTCCAATTGCTCGCCCGGCACACCTATATTGCGAAGCCCCGCCACAAGTTTCGGCACACTTCTCGGCAGCGCAGAACCCGCCCACGGCAAACCAAAACCAAGCGTATCGCACAGCCGAATCTTAATCGGCTTTTTATACTCCTCGCCCAGCTTCATCAGCTCCGCGGAAAACGGCAGTATAAATCCATCGTAATCCGCCCGCGTCACATCCTCAAAATGACATCTCGGCAAAACACCCTGGTCCAAAGCCACCTTCACAATATCCAAGTACCCCGCCATAGCTTGCGCACGGGTTTTGCGAAGCTTCAGGAATATGTGGTAATCGCTGACGCTGGTCAGTATCCCCGTCTCCGCAAGCCCCATCTGCTTGACTAATCGGAAATCCTCCGCGACCGCGCGAATCCAGCCGGTAATTTCCGGATACTTGTAGCCGCGGGCCTTGCAAAGCTCAACCGCCTTGCGGTCGCGGTCCGAATACAAAAAGAACTCGCACTGCCGAATCAAACCCGTATCGCCGTCTATCTCGTGCAGCAAGTCGTATATCCTCAAAACCTGTTCAGGCGTATATGGCGGCCGGGCCTGCTGGCCGTCGCGGAAAGTCGTATCTGTTATCCATATCTGCTCGGGCAACTCATAAGGCACACCCCGCTTCTCGAATTTCGTAATCGGAAATTCGGTATAAGGGAACACTTCCCGGTACAGATTTGGCTCTGCCACATCCGCTAACTTGAAAACCTTTTTCGCCATTCCACACCACCTCGTTTAAAAATCTTTCCACCACCCAAACGCGAAGTTTCAATAACTCAAAGCTTTACCCGCCATTCTTTTTGGCGAGCCAACACTAAACACGGAGCGAAGCGACGGGCCCGCTTCGGCAACTCAAAACTCTTTAATAGTGGCCGAGATGGGAGTCGAACCCATATGCCCGTTAGGACAGGGGATTTTAAGTCCCCAGCGTCTGCCATTCCGCCACTCGGCCAGTTGGCCTTTGGCCAACAGAGCACAAGTCATAAGTGCACAAGTCGTAAATGCTTGTGCGCTTGTGTTCCTGTGCTCTTGCGCACTTGCGTTAATTTAACGAATTCCACCCCCTTTTGCAAACCGTTTATTCTACCTCCGGCCGCAGGGAACGCAGGGAGTTTTTTAACCACAAAAAGGCTCAAAAGGAACCACGGATTTCCGAGGCGGGCTCTACGCTTCGCTTCGTGTCACGGATTTGACGATATTGACCGAAAATACTGACGGAAGGCCAAAGGCGGGAAGAAAAATGGCCGGAGCCAATTTTATCGCACCCCACTGTTTCGCTTTGCGAAGCAAAGCATGGGGACAGGCGAAAGCGAGGGGCAGGAAAAAACGGCTGCTATCCCCGTTCTCCCTCAAGTTGTCCACCACGGGCAAGTTGCAGATGCATAGCACACTGTTGGCAGTCCTTCTATGCGTACCTTAGTGGTTAAAATGAAGGAAGCTGGTCTTACTGAATTACACTTCTGTTCCGCGAAGTGCATTTGCGACGATCTGCTGAACCTCTTCCATGGTCGTGACGCCTAAGGCTTCCCTGGTGGCGGCTTCCATCTGTTCGAGAGTCAGCTGCCGTAAAAAGCGGCGGATGAGCACAGCCTGAAATGGGTTCATGCTGAGGTTCCTGACGCCCATTCCCACCAACAGGCAAACGGAAGCCGGATTTCCTGCCGCATCTCCGCACACCGAGAGGGCAATCCCATGCATCAGGGCTGTCCGAACCACGTGTTCTGTTGCCCGCAGTACACTAGGATGCAGGAACGTAATCACGCCAGGAGACTTCTGCAACTGCCGGTCCGTGACCAGGATGAAGTGGGCGAGATCGTTTGTCCCGATGGATACGAAATCCACCATCTTCACGATATCACGGAATTGTATCACTGCGGCGGGGGTCTCTATCATGGCTCCTATGGAAATCCGTTTGGCGACTTGCTCGGTTTCGATCACCTCGTTGACGAGGTTTCGCGCCTCCCTCAGGTCAGCCACCCCCGTGACCATGGGAAACATAATCCGGACATCACCCACCTGCGCGGCCCGGAGGATCGCCTGGATTTGGGTGCGGAACATATTCTTTTCGGTCAGCGAAAACGCCAGACCACGCCTGCCCATCCGAAGAGCTATGTCACTTTCGGCATGACTGAAACGCGGGATTTTATCCCCGCCAAAATCCATGGTACGGATAACCACGGGATACGGATTGAGCTTTCTCGCCACCGCGGAATAGGCCGCAACCTGCATGTCCAGGTCAGGCGGCTGCGCGACATCCAGAAAGAGAAACTCGGACCGGAAAAGACCCACGCCTTCCAACCGGTACTCTGAGACCAGGTGCGCTTCATCCGCTCTATTGATATTCGCATACAGCCCTATGCTAACACCGTCCCTCGTGGTGGTTTCCTGGGCAGAATCCTGTTCCGCGGCGGGCTCGTGTGTGACATATCGGCTCCTGCGATCCGAGAAGAGTTTCTCCTGAACTTCAGTCGGTGCCACCGTGACATCGCCGGCTTCGGCATCCACCAGCAGTTGGTCGCCTGTCGTCAGCAGCTCCGTGACATCTTTGATGTCGCTAACCGCCGGGATGTTTCTGTTCCTCGCGAGGATGGCGACATGCGACGCGGGGCTGTTGTGCTCCGTGACCAGGGCCACCAGATTGACGCGATCCAAGTAGAATATATCGGACGGCAGGAGTTCCTTGGCGACGAGAATCGTGTTGGGCGGGAGAGACGCCAGACGGTTGGGTGCCGTCTCGCCGGCGGTTCCGATATGCCGCAATACTCGACGACCGATGTCACGGATGTCGGCACCTCGCTCCCGCATGATTTCCTGTTTCAATCCTTCCAGCTTCTCCGACATCTCCTTGACCTCTTCCGCAACCGCCTGTTCGACTTTGATCAGGTCCTCACGCACGCGCCGCTTGCAATTGTTCCAGAATCCGACGTCGTTGAGCATGGCCACGTGTACTTCCAGCAAGGCGCTTTCCGCGGCCGCCATGTCGCCGGCGAGACTCCTCTGCGTGTTGTCCAGATCACGTATCGCCGCCGCCAGGGCACTGTCGAGCCGGCTGATTTCCGCCTCCACATCATCCTGTGAAATGGGTTGGTGCGCGGAGGTCAATTCGCTTTCTGGCGGCAGGTAGATCCACGCATTCCCCTCCGCCATGCCAGGGGAAAGGCCATGGCCATGCAGTGTTGTACCAATCATCCTGGCAAAGGTGCGCAGTTGGCTTATCTTCTGTTCTTTTGCCGTAATCGTCTTCTTCAACTGTGTTGTCTGTGCTGCGGTCCTGCCAATCAGATAGGTATAAAATATCATGGCGGATATTTCGATCAGGACGTTAAAGCCAACAACCGCAAACGATGCGTCGATGTTCCATTCAATCTCATAACCGATTCTCAGCACAGGCAACGTTATGGCCATGACATATGCCAGTATTCGTTGTTTCCTCCACGCCGCCAAGCCCACTGGAATAACATAAATAAGCGGGAATTGAATCTCCCTGCCCGTGATAACATCGATCCACAATACGGCCGCCGCGAGGAATACGATGGAGAGTTTGGGGTATTTTATGTTGATCTGCTCTATGAATCGCAGGGCACGCAGCATGTCTTTGTTCCTGTTCCCCTTAATCAGTGTTTCCCAATTTTTAATAACAGACGCTTTAGCAGCTAAGATTATTGCATTTCATTTCCCTGACGAAAGGCACTTTATCTTTGCCATTTTTATACATTATTTCTCTGCGTCCTTTGAGTGGCGTGCGGTACAAAAACAGGGGTTGACCATGCAATGAAGATATAGGCCTATTTACTATTGTTGCCCATATTTTGCTCAATGCCGGATATCAGATTTTTTAGGTTTATGGGCTTAGCTATAAAGGGATGACCACCTATATCAGAGCCCTTCTCATCTATTTCCTGTTCCGTTATAATCGCAGTTAAGAACACAACTGGTATATTCTTACAGCTCTCTTCCTCCTTTAGCTGCGCAGCTACTTCAGAACCATCCATATCAGGCATCATAACATCCAGTAATATCAAGTCGGGTTTGAACGCCTTGGCCGCCTCAAGACCGTGTGATCCTTTATTCTCAACCCGGACTTCATATTTGCCTGTTGACTCAAGGTTCAATTTCACGTACTTCGTAAACTTCTCTTCGTCATCGACGATCAGTATCTTTTTCTTATTCATTGCAGTTCCTTTCTTTTATGCCTTGAACGATACGATTACAACAGTCCCCTTTCCGCCGGTTCTGTTTGAAATATTAATTTTGCCGCCGTGCATCTCTATTATATTCTTTACCATCGGTAACCCCAGCCCGTGTCCTCCCCTGGAATGCTTTGTCGTAAAAAACGGCTCGAATATTTTTTCTGCGGCACCTTCAGGTATCCCCGTTCCGGTGTCTTCGATTTGAACAATGACCCGTTTTTCGTGGTCTTGGGGCTGTTCTGCGTAAGTCCTTATTATAATATCTCCGCCGCCCGGCATTGCATCTACGGAATTAAGTATGATATTAAGAAAGACCTGTTGAATTTTGTTTTTATCTATTATTATATAAGGAATGTTTTCCTCAAAGTTCCTTGTTATTTTAATATTATTTTTATCGAGCAGATTTTTCATTAACAGCAGAGAATTGTCTAAAATTAAATTTATACTTTCCGGCGTCGCCACCAGTTTGGATACGGAAGCAAAATCTAACAGCCCCCTGACGACATTATCAGCCCTGCCCACAGCTTCCTCGATGTCTTTCAGAGCCATAGAAACATCTTCATCTTTTGTCTTGAGCTTTTCTTTAAGATATTCTATTCCCTGCATAATAATCATTAATGGATTTTTTACTTCGTGAGCCACCCCGCTGCTCAATTTTCCGACTATTCCCATTTTCTCGGCCTGAATAAGCTGAGTTTGGGTGGTTTTTAATTTTATATGTTCATTTTCCAATGCGCTATATAGATTTTGTAATTCATCGGCCTTTTTCTTCTGATGACGAAAAATAGATGCTGCCAAAACAAAGAACATAAAGAGCACAAACCCGCCAAAAGCTATATTGTCTCTTGCGTTTTTATTCACTGGTTCTGCGACAACGTCATATTCCATCGCCACGATAATTGAATACCTGGTATTTCCGTGGTGAATGGGAGCAAATGCCAGCAGTGTCTTTACAATATTTGGGTTAACATCATCTGAAAAAAAATCTATTATGGCTGTCCCCTGTTCGCCATTCTTGATTTTTTGCACCATTGAGTTTAATTTTAGCCATTCGGGATTAGAGATTTTCCCTTTTAAAAGCGTTAGAAGATTTTCGCCAATATAGTTCATATAGTGGCTGTGCTTTATTTTTGCATCATCATCTACTATAAGAACTTGTACTCTTTCTAAGTCATCGATATGCTTAACCAGTCCGCTTGTATCTACCGCGGAAATCTCGGTATTATAAGAATGTCTCTCAATGCTTTGTGCTTCAGATAAAGCAGTTATCAAGAGTTGTGTCTGGGCCTGATCAACCATTGCTTTTTCAAAGGCATTATGGTTAAGCCGGGAAAAATAACCTGTTACTGCTAAAATAATAACAATAACTATATAGGGTATAATTGTTCTGGTAATTCTCATATTAAACGCCTGTCTGTACAGCCAAACTGTCTAATTTTCCAATGATATCAAAATCTTCATTTTAAACATCTGCCGGACGGCAAAGTTGACGGACAAAGGTGCGTTTCTCTCCAATTTTTACCACAAAGTCCCTAATAAGACAACAGGTTTTAATGTTATTAAAAAACCGCGTAATCTGCGCAATCTGTGGTTGTAATTCAGATTTTCACAAACGAGGTGTCAAATTAAAATTCATCGCGCAACGAATCCGCAACTCAAAACTAAACACTCAACACTCAAAACTATCTGCTACCCGCTGAACGCTGTTTTATTTACGCCCTTGCGGTTTGCGTGATTTGTCCTGCTAACTGCTCTAATGTGGCGTGCATTTTGGGGTCGCTTTTTCGCAATTCCTCGATTTTGGCGTAGGCGTGCATAACGGTGGTATGGTCCCGGCCGCCGAGGTGGCCGCCGATTTCCTCCAAGCTGTGCTTTGTGAGCTGTCTGGCAAGGTACATACAAATCTGTCTCGGTTCGGCGATACTCTGGTTTCGCTTCTGGCTCTGAAGGTCTGCCAGGCGAACGTTAAAATGGCGGGAAACGGTATCGATGATATCGCTGATTCTTATGTGCCTTGTGCCGAGGTCAACCTGGCCGTCGAGTGCGGTCTGGGCCATCTCAAGGGTGATTTTCTCGCCGGTCGTCATCGACACCGCGTATATCGTCGTCAACGCCCCTTCAAGCTCCCTGATATTGGCATGCACCTTGCGTGCGACGTAGCCGGCCACGTCCTCACTGACGTCAAGCCCGCGAAGATGCGCTTTTTTCTGCACAATCGCGATTCGCGTCTCGTAACTCGGCGGGTCTATTCGCGTTACTAAGCCCCAGTTGAACCTGCTGATGAGTCGTTCTTCGAGAGACGGTATCTCGCCGGGCGGGCTGTCGGCGCTGAGAATGATTTGTTTGCCGTTGCTGTACAAGGCATTGAAAGTGTGGAAAAATTCCTCCTGGCTCTGCTCGCGTTCCCGCAAAAATTGCACATCATCAATAATAAGGGTATCGACGGTGCGGAACCGGCTCTGAAAGCCGGGCAAATCGCCCTTTTCGATTGCCTGGATAAAACGATTCACAAATTCTTCACAGCTTAACAGTTGAATCACCGCCGACGGCGTTTTCCTTTTCACTTCGTGGCAAACCGCCTGAAGCAGGTGCGTTTTGCCTAATCCGGAATTCCCATAGATGAACAATGGATTATATGTATCACCCGGCGACTGACTGACGGCGATGCAGCTCGCGTGCGCAAGCCGATTGCAGGGCCCAACGACAAAATTCTCGAAAGTATAATCCGGATGAAGAGTCGGCCTGTCTTTTTGTTCCTGTTCGGTGGATTCCTCTCTGACTTGGCCGTTGGCGGAAAACTGCACGGAAACAAGATGGCTCGTTATTTGCTGCGCGGCCTTTGTAAACGCGCTTCTGCATTTACTTTGCAAAAACTGGGCACACGCCTCATCCGGGCAGCCAATCTCAAGCGACCCGCCCGTCAAACGCACAACGCGGAGGTTATCAAACCACTTGCGGGTGTTGACAGGGTCCAGAGTTCTTGCTCGGTCCAGTATATCAGCGAAGATATTTTCTACTTCACCGCCGGCCAAGACACGCTCCTTTATAAAAATCCGCCAATGGCGAATAAAACGATGCCACTACAAACAGAGGTTACCCGCCACAAATAACATCCGTGTTATTGAAACAGCCGAAAACCTTTTATCACCCTCTGCAGTTGTTACGATGACCATCCGTGAGTAAATCAGAGCAAAGTGTAACAGCTGAAGATGATTTTGTCAAACCAAATCAGTCAACTTGCGACAAAAATCGTATGACGGATAAACCTTGAATTCGTGGGCTGATTCTGCGAAACTTGTTCGCTAACTATGGGCATATTTTCCAAAACAATCGGCTACTTCAAAGACCGGCTGAGCAAAACCCGCGACAAAATCGGCTCGTCGCTGTCTGCCGTCCTCAGTATCGGCAGAAACATCGACGATGACCTGCTCAACGACCTCGAAGAGACACTAATAAAAGATGACATCGGCGTCGAAACCACCGCCAAACTCATCTCCGATTTGCGGGACGCCTACCGCGACAGGAAAATCAGCAAGGTTGAGGACATCGTCCCGTTTCTCAAAGAACACATCAAGGGCTATTGGCCTCATCAGGACAGGCAGGTGCGTCTGGCAGCCAAAGGGCCGACCGTGATTTTAGTCGCCGGCGTCAACGGCTCAGGCAAAACCACCAGCATCGCCAAGCTCGCCTATATCCTCAGCAGGGACAACAAAAAAGTAATCGTCGCCGCCTGCGATACCTTCAGGGCAGCGGCTGTTGAGCAATTGTCAATTTGGGCGGACCGTATCGGCGTCCAAATCGTCAAGCACCAGATGGGCAGCGACCCCGCCGCGGTCGCCTATGACGCCTGCGAGGCCGCCACAGCGAGAAACGTCGATTTCCTCATCCTCGACACCGCGGGCCGACTCCATACGCAAAAAGACCTGATGAAACAGCTCATCAAAATCCGCGACGTCGTCGCCCGCAAAATTGAAGGAGCCCCGACCGAGGTTCTGCTTGTTCTCGACGCCACAACGGGCCAAAACGCAATTGTCCAGGCGAAGATGTTCACCGAGGCAATCAACGTTTCGGGAATCTTCTTAGCCAAACTTGACGGCACAGCACGAGGCGGAATCGTCATCGCTATTAAAGACCAGCTCAACATCCCCGTCAAATTCATCGGCCTCGGCGAAAAACCCGAAGACATCGCCGAATTCGACCCCGATACATTCACCGAAGCCCTCTTCGCGTAACATATTCACCGCTGCGTTTGGCCGGTTTACTTTATCATTGGTCATTGCGTGTTGGACATTTATCCGCCTGTGGCGGATTGGACATTTCTTAAGTATTTCCCCGACACCGTCAGCATCCGAATTACGATATACTAAATTTTACCCGCCGCAGGCGGGACGAACGACTAAATACGAACCGCTGTTTCCGGAAAGTTCAGCCGTGCAAACTCCCCGTGATATTTCTTCGCTGCCGCGTCGTATGCCTTCGCCGCCTCAATGTCGCTGCCGAAACAACCTAAATGTATTTTCTTCCCGTGACAACGAATTTTGGAGGCCCATCTTCCGCTTCGCTTGTCAAGTGAAGCGCCGATATACTGCGATGAGGTTTTTGTTTTGATTTTTTGCCTGTTATGCATATTCTGTGTGTGTGTCGCTAAACGCAGATTTGCCCTGCGATTGTCCAGTGAGTTGCCGTTTCTATGATCGACAAGAACTCCGGCGGGTGGCTTCATAATTTCTCTGTGTAATCGTATTTCTTTCGTCCGCCCGGGTTCGATTTTAATGTTGCAGACGGCATAGAATTTGTCTCTTTTTCCCTCAATGCCCCATTTCAAATTGCCGAATCGGTAATAATCCTTCTGGTCTAAAATCGTCCATTCCCCTTCGCCTAAATATATCCTGCGAAACTCGTACCCATATTTCCACCGCCGATAAACCATCATCGGCCACGTGCATATTCTGTCTAACCAACTCGGTATCCCAATTGTTAAATTGACTTTCATACCCACATCCACCTTCCTTTTTACCTCGCCGATTCCTCATCGGTTAGCCCCCAGGCCTGCTTGGGGGTCATTACGAAATACGATATACGACACGTAGCGAAGCGCAGGGCCCGCTTCGGCAATACTATCAACTACAGAGGAAGTCGAACAATCGACTTCCTCTGTAATTGGCGCGAACTTGCGCGCTTTTGACGAAAATTCCGATTTTGGGGATAAGCCGAAATGAACTTAAGTTATTATAGCATAAGGAGTAAAAAAAATTCCAGAATTTCCGGATTTGAGCAAAAAACACTTGCGCGCTTTTGGTGAACAAATGTATCATACAAACGTTTGATACAAGCGTTTTATACGACTTTTTCAGTCCTGTTTTATGTCCTTATTCTGCAAATGGTTACAGCTAAAGGTATGCGTTAAAAACACGCAAAAAACCATGCTGAAAACAGGCAAAAAAACGAACAAAAATGCTTGATACGGATTTGTAAGTATTGACAGATAAAGTAGTTATACCGATTTTTTACCACGAATAAATATGGAAGCACACTTCACATGGAGGCGTCGTTGCGAGCGCAACGAAGCAATCTCAAGCCCCGAATATAAGGTTTTTCAACAACCCCGCTGTCCCCGGTTTTCCCATTCGCGACGGGTTGTATGGTTGTAATTTTTCAAAGAAAATGTATAATATGCAGCAAGAAAAATATAAAGCATAAACATTCCTTATTAATAAATAGGAATTGGAAATGAGTCAAATAATCATAGAGCCTGGGGAAAGGCGTCAGACAGAAATTATAATTCAAACCAGAAAAGGCAATAACATATTAAACATTCAAGAACATGAGTTGATTCCTTATTTATTGCACTTGGTTGAAGAATATGATAGGCAATATAAAGAACCGTTCGTTTTCTTCGTAAATAACCCTTCACCCATTTATAATTGTCACGGTTTGGTATTTGGCAACAGAAGAGCACAGATTTGGGATTCTCAAGAAATAGCAAAAATAATTAAGGAAGATGATTACACAATGGTTGATATGAACAACGTTCGAGTAGGAGATGTAATAATTTATTATGGTGATAATGGCGATGCAGAGCATTCTGGTTTGGTTATTGGCAAAAAGGGAGTAATTCCTTTGATTTTAAGCAAATGGGGATTTGGAAGAGAAGCAGTTCATACATTCAACCAATGCCCTTACAGTTTTGCCAATATAAAGTATTATAGGATATCAAAATGAATGGTTTTGATATAAAAAATTTTAAAGAATCCGCGAAGTGGTTTTTATGTGCAAATACGCCGGTCTATCTCTATACGAATCTTAAAAAGCTTTCAGAAATAGAAGGTTTATCAAATATTCTTTCTGTAAAAGACATTTATGAGAAGTGCAAACATATTTTGGAAAAATCTGAAAGAAATCAGGTAAGCGAATTGATGTTTTATATTTTTTTGATGGCTTTGTCTTTCAAGGAATATTCAGAAGCACACACCTTTTTAGGGTCGTTGAGGAATGACAAATATAAGTGGGCAAATAGCATCATTTCACTTATAATTGGAAAATATAATCCGATTACAGAATATAAAACAACTGTAAAATACGAACCTAAAGTTATTCTTTCCCAGGAAGGATTTGAAAATCCTACGACATCAAGTGATGTAACTAACGTTTATGTTAAGGACAGTAAAAATGCATAAGATGCAATTTGTCCATCTAGCAGAAAATGCTATTATAGACAAGTACACTAACAACTTAAGCATAATAAGCATAATAGATGGTTTTCAAGGGGTATCATTTCCTTTTGTTACACCACCGTTTGCTATTGCTTTTCAGTCTGAACGAAATGTCGCGACTGACCCTAGTATAGTAAAAACCGAACTGATAATTAGACAAAAAGGAAAAGAATTACACAGGGGTAATATCGACGTAAACTATGAGGATAAATCTTCACACAGAGGCGTAATAAAAATTAATGGATTGGTTGTTGAAGAACCTTCGCCAATAGAAATTATCTTTATGTGTGAAGGGAGAGAGCTTGCGAAGATCCCAATTATAATAAAAAATATAACTCCACAAGTTGATAAAAAATAATAATACGGAACAACTAGGGACAGCCACCTATTATTTCCTTTTTACTTATCTTTTAATTCTACCCAAACCGAGTCCTTTTTCAACGGCTAAATCCACCAAACCCACTATAGATTTTCACAAACGAGGTGTCAAATGTTAGTTTTGAGTGTTTAGTTTTGAGTTATGGAGGCGGGGCCCGGCAAATCCGCCTGCCCTGCGTAGCTGCTTCGGCGAAGAAGGGTGTTATTTGCTCGGCTTATAAATGAAGGCCGAAGGACTTCGGCGGACGACGACATCAGCCAATCGCACAAACCACGTTTGGAGAACTGGCTGTGTCGAGTACGCCAAGCCGAGCAAAAGCAGCGTAAATCTGCGAAATCAGCGTCTAAAATAAATCAGTGTAATCTGTGTAACCAGTGGCTTGATTAAATCGGCAATCGTCAATTATTTAATCCGCAATCTACAATCCGAAATCCGCAATCACTTCCGTCATCTGTCCTCAGTCCTCTGTCTTCCGTCTTTCGTCCGGAGTTCTCTGCCCCATGTAATCAAACCATTAACCGCCAAGGCGAGGAAGAAGATATACAGAATCGCAACGAACTTCACGTCTCTGGCGTAATACAGGCCGATGCAAATACTGTTCACGCAAAGCCAGAGAATCCACGCCTCGATTTTTCTGTGCGTCATAAGGCCGGCAGCGACGAAGCCCATCACCGTCGCTGTCGCATCAATATAAGGATATGCGGCCTGCTGGGGAAATAACACGGGCAGCCAGGTATGAATCCTGCTCATCGTGAATCCCAAAATAATCCCCCCTGCCGCGATTATCGCACACGCAATTGCCCGGCCTTTGTCGGAGGTGTATGAAACTGCCAGCTCTTTTTCTCCCTCTTGTGTTTTCTTTCGCGCTGCGAGCCATACATACCACCCGTAGAAGCAATTGCCGATGTAGTAGAACTGCTCGAAGAAATCGGAATACAGGCGGACCTGGTAGAACAGCACTGCGAAAAGCAAAAACGTTACTATCCCCAAAGGCCACGCCCAGACGATTTTGCGGGTAATAAGGAGGACATAGACGGTGATTAGCAGCGTAGCCGACAGCTCGATATAGCTCATCGGGTAACCGAGAATCGTGAAAAACACGTTATGGACGTTAAAGGCGTTCATTTCTTACCACAGAGGCCGCAAAGCACGCAGAGTTTATTCTATATTTTTCTCAGCGGTCTCCGCGTACTCGGCGGTTAACCGCATTATTGCAAAAAACAGGCCTGCTCTGAAAGCAGAACAGGCCATTCGCCCCTCCTGTCCTTCCATCGTCCCGCCATTTCTGGGGGGACTGGCGGAGGACAAGAAACTCAATCCTATACTCTTGGGTAATTTCCAAGGTATTCGGTTTTCGGCAGTCCCCCTGTCAAGGGAAACGCATATTTGACAAAGGCGTCTGTAACGCCGTTGCCTTCGGAATTGATATATTCATCGGGCAGCGACTTTGTTTTTTCGGCGACGCTGCTTAATTCCGTGGCGAATAATTCAATCGCGTATTTTGTGCCTTTGAGGCGTTTCATCGCGACGGAGCCGCTTTGCTGCGTGATGGAGTACTTAACTGCCTGTCTGCCGCAAAGACGCGCCTCTTTGGCATCAACAGGTGATTGCAGGCCGGCGAAGCTTCTCTGGAGATAGCCGAATGTGTCGGCGCGGACGCGTTTAATTTTCAAGCTGCTTCTGACCTGTCCGGCCAGAAAATCTGCTAATGCGCCGGTTCCTGAAAGCTGGATATTGCCATGGGCGTCTTTTTCTTCGCTGCTGACGATTTTCTTTGTCCAGATGACACCGTCGGTATCAAGAATACCTTCGCTGACGGCGACGACGCATCTGCCGAGCTTTGTATATACGGCGTTAACATCGGCAAGGAACTTATCCATCGAAGCAGGCCGTTCGGGCAAATAGATGAGGTGTGGGCCGTCATCATCTTTTCTCTTCCCGAGCGCGGCCGCAGCTGTGAGGAAACCGGCGTGTCTGCCCATAATGACGTCGATTTTTACTCCCGGCAACGCGCGGTTATCGAGGTCGTCGCCCATAAGTGCGCAGGCGACGAACTTCGCCGCAGTTCCATAGCCGGGGCAATGATCGGTAACGAGAAGGTCGTTATCAACGGTCTTCGGAACGTGCCAGGCGTGCAGCTCATAACCTGACTTTTGCGCGATGGTATTGATAATATGGCAGGTGTTCGCTGAGTCATTGCCGCCGATGTAATAGAAGTAGCGGACATTTCGCTTTTTCAAGACCTCGAGGATATTCGCGCAGCATGCTTCATCGGGCTTGTCTCTGCTTGAACCTAAAGCCGATGATGGCGATGCGGCGATCAGCTCGAGGGTTTTGGCGGAGACCTTTTTAAGGTTTATGAACTGGTCTTTGACGATGCCTGATACGGCGTGAACCGCGCCATACAGGTCGCCGATTTGGGAATGTTTTTTGACTTCCTCGATTACGCCGACAAGAGACGCGTTAATAACGCCTGTCGGCCCGCCCGATTGACCTACTACCGCGTTTGCTTTTGCGGCCTTTGCCATTGCTGATACCTTTCCGTTAAAAATCAATCCTGCAAACTTTTAAACAACTACCAAAAACAAGGGGCGTTAGTATATCAACCCGGCTGTAAATTTCAAATCAAAAGTGAATTATCTCGTCGCTGCAAATCAACCAGCGATTACTTGAAACGGCCGGCAACCTTATGGTATCATTAGCCCATCTTAACACATAGGAGAAATCCAATGAGTGTTCTTTCGTCGATTGGCAATACGCCGATGGTTGAGCTAAGCCGGCTGAACCCCAACCCCAAGGTGCGTCTTTTAGCAAAAATGGAGGGCAATAACCCCGCCGGGTCGATTAAAGACCGCACAGCACTCTATATGGTTACAAAGGCCGAGGAGGATGGCTCGCTAACCAAAGATAAAACCATTCTCGAACCAACCTCCGGCAACACGGGTATCGCGCTGGCGATGATTGGAGCAGCCAAAGGGTATCGCGTCAAACTCACACTGCCCGCCTGCGTAAGCAGCGAACGACGACATATTTTGGAGGCGTTTGGCGCGGAGGTGGTAATGACCCCTGCCAACGAAGGCACCGACGGCGCTATCAGGATGGCTCAACGAATCCTCGAAAAAGAACCCAACATTTATTTTATGCCCAACCAGTTCACCAACCCCAATAACCCGCTGGCTCATTACGAGACGACCGGCCCGGAAATTTACAAACAAACCAACGGCCAAATCGAGTTTTTCGTCGCCGGCATGGGTACAACCGGCACGCTTATGGGTATATCTCGCTTCCTTCGCGAAAAATTAAACCACGTCAAAATCATCGGCATCGAGCCAACGCCTCATCACACCATACAGGGCCTCAAGAATATGACCGAGTCAATCGTGCCCGCTATTTACGAGCGAGACCGGCTCGACGATGTTATGACGATGGAGGATGATGAGGCATACGAAATGACCCGTCGATTGGCGGCTGAGGAAGGAATCTTCGCGGGCATATCGAGCGGCGCAGCCGTTGCAGGAGCGGTCCGAATCGCGAAGGATATGAAAGCTGGCACGGTGGTTACGATTATTTGCGACCGCGGCGACAGGTATTTAAGCACAATGCTCTTCCGCGCCGCCTGCGCGAAATGTCCGCCGTAATGAACGGAAGACAGCGTTCAGCGGATAGCGTATAGCGGACAGTTTTTCAAATCAAAAAGCAAAAGGCAAAAAGTAAAAATGCGGTATCCCGGAGGGATGATGATTTTTACTTCGGCGGGGAAAAACGGCTGTTCCCGGTTATTATTGTAGCCCGAAATTGTTTATATAAGAATTTTCCTGCCCCACGATTAAAAGACGAGATATAACGGATTTTTCCCTCTACTGAACGGATTTGCTTATCAGACATGGGATAGCCACGTTGTATTTTCCCCTTCAACTCCAAAAACGCAGCACGGGTCTTCTTCATCGTATCTTTGGGGACGTCAAGGTGCCGAGTATTCACCTTTATTCCGGTCACGACCTTTTCATCATCACCTTTCATCACTTTCGTTTTTGAAGGATTAACCTTAAACCCTTCTTGGGTGATGATTCCCAATACCTTATTCTTAGAAGAAGCAAACCGTTTGTCGCCAGAAAAGTTATAGTCGTCTATATACTGGGTACACTCACAATGACGCGCTTCAGCAAAACCATGTAGTCTCTTCGAGAGATTAAGGGTGACTAGATTGGAAATGGCTGGACTCGTAGGGTAGCCCTGGGGAAGACTGCCGTCCAGAGTGGTTAACCTAGTAAGGACGCGAGCAACATCAGGGGAACATTGCTGCTGGTTAACGAACATTGAATAAACTTTGATTGGTCTAACGTTAGGAAAGTGCTTCTCGATATCTACGCTTAACAGGAGTGGCTGAGCACGGTGAGGTAGTGCATTTGTAATAGTCGAATGGCCCGGCACACCTCCATGAACGTAAGGAGGCAATTCGATTCGCTGCAACAGGCGGTTTAACCGATCCAAAACATTCCTTAAACGGCCGTAAACATTGACCATCGGGCGCACTTTGCCCTTTTTTGTCTTTTTTTCCCAACAGAAATAATACTTGCTCGGGTGGCTCTCAATATTGAGACATATCTTGTCCAATTCATCTGGGGAAGTACCCAGATGTTTAGCGAGATGCGTTAAATCTCTGATTCTTAACAACTTTATTTGTCTCTTAACCATTTCTGGAAATCCAACTGTTCTCCGCCAGATAATTGTGATGCTCTAGCCATCAAAATGCCAGCCAAAATCTTGTGAAGTTCAGCAAGGACGTTATCATCATAATTCGGATGTTGCTCACTGAAAAATAACAATAGTAAAGGTATGTGCAACTCTTTGGAGCATCTTTTCAAAAAAGAAATACTCGGTTCCTTCCGACCGTTCTCAACCTGAGAAAGATACGTGCGGCTTACATCCAGACTCTGGGCAAACTGGCCCTGTTGTAGGCCATCTGCAGTACGAATTAGTTTTATGATTTGACCTGCCAACATGATTATTCCTCCTCGATAACAAAAAGAAAAAGGGAATCGATTAGTGCCATAGTCTTTCAACTAAATCAGCGATGGAAACGATCACTCCTATTATTGCCAGCCAGTTAGTGTTTTCTTCGGGCTGGCTAAGAAGTGTCATCCGCAATGCCTTTAAGCGATTGAGAACGGCTCTTAATTCGACCGAACCGGTTTTGCCTGCCCCTCCAGAATAGTTTAGAAGTCGCTGCAATGCAGCAATAATCTTCTCCAATTCTTTTTGGGCTTCGCGGCATCTCGGGTCGGCTTTGTTTCTAATAATATCCATTGTAACTCCTTTCTTAAATTTGGTTAACACGGTCAAACTGTCGGTCCACACGAACCGAATTGCAATTTGGCCATAGTTTCTCCCTGTAGAAATATTGGTTCGACCAGCTCGGAACTCATTGCTGAGTTGGCGGAGCTGGCTCCCTATTTTTCTCTGAAACAGATTTACTGTTTCAGTACACTGCGACGGACGTACTACAAGCATATCATCTGCACAAATTATTTGTCTGTGACGCTTGACAATACGTTCTGCAGTTTGTTCCGATGTGCAAATCAAATGTCATACTATCGAGTCCTTATCCAAAGCATTGCCGTAAAAGAAGAAGTGTGGGAATCTAGCAGTTAATCAAATAGACAGAGGGACATACGACACCAAGACGATCTGTCGCCCACCAAAACACACTCGCCCAAAAGCGAGGCAGCTACACAGTATGTAGCTCATCAAGAACGCCGAGATGGCGGTACAGGGAGAGAATTTTCAACCGACCCGAATAACACTTTTACTTTTAAAAGAACGTTAATCATATACTACCACAAAATTGCACTTTGTCAACTGCCAGTTAAACATTTTTATCTAAAAAATAACAATTGTTAACATAGAGAACACTAAGTCCTTTGTATACCTTGACTTATATTCCACAATATCGCTGGTTAAAATAACGGTTTACGATAAGAATTTTTTCATTTTGCCGTGGGGGAAGCCGATAAGGGCGACATTTTCGATTTCGGATTTGCGATTGCGGATTGGCGATTTAATTTAGACGCCAGACACCAGACGCAAGACGCCAGACCAAAGACAGAAGATGGATTGGAATGTCCAATATCCAACACCCAATAAGGTCCGACTTCGCCCCGCACTGGTTTTGAATCCTGAGGTCTCTTCAAATTAGCTGCCGATGTTTTCCCAAAATGGGTGTCGGGCTACGCCGGATAAATTTCACGTTCGATTGTACCGAGATAGAACCGGCCATCGTTGCGCATAAAGGTTGCGACGGCCTCGAGCTGGCTTTCGATAAAGGATTTGTCGTTGCCGACGACGGCGACGCCGAGAGTGGCGATGATTTTGCTATCGTTGTGGTCAACTTCGGAAATGGATATATTGAACCGGCTTTGCAATCGTCCGATTACGCTTTTGACGATGCTGCGTTTTTCTTTCAGCGAGCCGATACCGTGAAGGTGCAAGTTGGCTGTCATCACGCCGACTATCATAAACAATCGTCCGTCGTCCAAGCAGATGTTGTTGAAAACCCTCTACTTTTTGAGTTTCAGTTCGGCGGCTTTGTGTTTCACATCGGAAGGCGTTTTATTCAGCCGGTTGGCGATTTCCCATGTTGCGGTTTCCTTGTAGTTTCTTCGCAGATACCGCAACTGGGCGGCCGTCCAGCCGGATTCTTTTCTTCTGCTGATGTGCATTTCGCGGAGTTGTTTCTGCACCGATATCAGCGAACGTTTGAGCTTGCCCGCCAGCACCACTGCGCTTGTGGCCGGATACCCCTTTTTCAAAAGCGCAATATCCGCTTTCGAGTACGGCCCCTGTATGTATGGTCTCTTTGCGATTTTAGTGCCCTGTCAGTAAAAGTTTCCAATATGGTTTTCTCCGGTTCCGCCGGAACTTACTCTCGATTTACAAATTGTCAACTTATCATCCGCACAAGCGGCAAAACCTCCAGATAGCGGCACTTTATAATTTACAATCGGAAAAGTCAATCATTAAAATAAAAAATTTTTGATTAACGGATAACGTATACCGAATAGGGATAGAAGACAAAAGACGCACAATGCAGGACACACTGGCCGGCACAGACCGAAACTCAGACGTCACACACCTGTCAGCAGAGCAACCGGGCTGGTTGCCTGGCCGCACACAGGCGGTGCAATCGCAGTCAAATTTCCTGCGGGAACGGCGCAAGTGCTTCTATAGAGAAACAGTCGATAGGATTTGAATTTGCTGAAGTCCTCGCCGGCCCGGTTCCCGTTGAAATACTTTTGATAAACTTTATTTATTCGCTTTCTGTACAACCAGCGAATAACCTTGCTCATAAGCGGATATCTGCCTGCCAGAAAGTTCAGCGACGAATCGATAATCGGACGGACGACGTTTTTCATCGCGTCATCCATCAGGTCAAGATTGGGAGTTGCGTGGTCGGTTATGTCAATATCTTCAACCAGCTCGAATGACTGGCTTGCGATGTGTTTGTAGAACCTGCTCAGCAGATAACCGCCGCCGACATTTTTGGCATCGGGTGTCGCCTCGACGTCTTTTCTGAAGATATCGCAGATGAGCATATAGCCGGCCGGGTTAAGAAGTTCAAACGTTTTGGCCATTGCCTTTTGCATCTTGATGTACTGAAAGCTCTCGCTGAACAGCACTAAATCGTACCTGTCTTCGGTCTGTAAATCTTCGTACTTGCACTCGAATACATGGCAGGCGTTGCCCATCAGTTCCCGCACCCGTCCGCTCAGCACCGGACTTGGCGAGACACAGGCGACCTTATAGCCCATATCAACGAGTCGTTTTGACGTATGCCCGGCACCGCAGCCGACGTCCAGAATCGTGCGAACGCCGGATGGAATGTGCGAAACCAGAAAGTTCGTGTAGTTCTCCTGCGCAATGTGCAAGTTGCTTACATTCACCGGCAAACCTTCGGGCCAGTAGCCGTAATGCAGATGACTAAGCCCAATGAAATGCTTGCCGCAGAGCGCCGCAAATTCAAGACCGAGGTCGCGTGATGTTATTGCCGGCCGCTTTTTCATAAACCGACTCCAGCTCCAAAAAATAATTCGTCATATACGCTGACTCCTCGGCGAAATACTTACGCAAAACAATCAACGTGCCCTTCACGACTCGACCGAGTCGGAACGAGACCCTAAAGACGGGCTCGTTGAAATTGGGCGTGACTACAACAATCCGATGGGTTGGTTATGCCTGCTCGAGCTGCCCTAACCACCCATCCGCCAAAATACAAACAACAATATACCAATATTATACCTTCGACTTGACAGATTATTCTTCTTGAGCAGAATTTTTATAGGATGGATGACTTCCCGCAAATTGTTCATTCTTAACAGTCGGGATGCCGAATTGGGCCAGCCCTCGCGTCCGGCAACAGCGTGCAAAACGCTTGACTTTGGGACAGAGGAAAGCTACCTTCAGTTCTGTGGTAGTTCTGTATTTTTCTTTGTAAGGAGATTTGTTTTGAGAGTACTTTCGGGCATTCAGCCGTCGGGTCGGCTGCATATAGGCAACTATTTCGGGGCGATGCGCCAGCACATACAAATGCAGCAGGGCAACGATTGCTTTTTCTTCATCGCCGACTATCACGCCCTTACGAGCAACCCCTCGCCGAAAGACGTTGCCGAATTCACCCTCAGCGTCGCTATGGACTACATAGCGCTGGGACTCGATACTGAAAAGACGATATTCTGGCGTCAGTCGGACGTGCCGGAGGTTACAGAACTTACGTGGCTTTTGTCGTGCGTTACGCCGAAGGGGCTTTTGGAACGATGCACCAGCTACAAAGACAAAGTTGCCCAAGGCATAAGTCCCAATCACGGCCTCTTCGCTTATCCTGTTTTGCAGGCGGCTGATATCCTTATATATAAGAGCGATGTTGTGCCCGTGGGGGCCGACCAGAAACAGCATATCGAGGTTACGCGGGATATCGCGGGGTATTTCAACAACACTTACGGCGAGATTTTTGTGCTGCCCAAAGACCACATTATCGAATCGGTCGCGGTTGTGCCGGGTATCGACGGGCGCAAAATGAGCAAAAGTTACGGCAACACGATTGAGATGTTCGAGCCGGAAAAGAGCATCAAAAACAAGGTAATGAAGATTGTTACCGACTCAACGCCGGTTGAGGCGCCAAAAAATCCGGAAAAATGCAACGTTTTCGCGTTACTGAAACTTTTCGCTTCCGCCGAAGAAATAAAACAATGGGAAGACAAATACCGCAAAGGCGGGACAGGATACGGCGAAGTTAAAAAACGCCTGGCGGAGCTTATCGTGGAATACTTCAGGCCCTACCGGCAAAAACGAACCGAGCTTGAGAGTAACCCGGATTACCTCAAACAGCTTTTGGCAAAAGGCGCTCAGCGGGCAAGAGCGGTCGCGGTAAAGACGCTTACTGAAGCGCGAAAAGCAGTAGGATTAGGTGAGTACTATGGCAGATAAACTTGTTACTATAGCTGAGTATATGGATTCGATGCAGGCGGAGATGGCAAGGCAAGTTCTCGAGGACTTTGACATTAAAGCCGTGGTGATAGGCGAGAATGCCGCCAATACCTGTTTGGCTCCGACTGTTATAACCGCCAAACTGCAGGTGTTAGAAAAAGACGCCGAAGAGGCCAAACAGATACTTGAAGACCAGGAGCAAGGATTTGAACCGGGAGAATTTTCGGAATTCAATGAGCTGGGCGGCTATGAAGAACCGGAGGAGCAGTAAGTGGCCGATTATCGGGTAAATCTTGAGATATTCGCGGGGCCGATGGACCTGCTTTTGTACCTTGTCCGCAAGGAAGAGGTTGACATCTACGACATACCCCTTGCGAAAATCACCGACCAGTACATTCGTTATATCGACATACTCAAGCAGCTCGATATCGACGTGGCGGGAGATTTTCTGGTAATGGCGGCGACGCTGATGCAGATAAAATCGGCGATGCTTCTGCCAAAGACGCAGGGAGAGGAAATTGGGGCAGAAGATTTGTCAGACCCGCGTGCGGAGCTTATCAGGCAACTTTTGGAATATAAGAGATTCAAAGACGCGGCGAATATGCTCGCGGCGTCAGCCGAGGAACAGGGCGACCGGTTTGCCAGACCCGATACGGTCATCGAGCAGTTCAAGCCGGACGCGGAGCCGGCGATTGACCTCGACCAGGTCAGCGTATGGAACCTGCTCGAGGCCTTCGACGCGATTATGGAGGCGACGGGCGCCAAATTCGATATAAGTCACATTACGGACGACACACCGATCGACTTGTATCAGATAGAGATTTTGCATCGGCTGCAAAAAGAGGGCCAAATGAACTTCGAGCGTATTTTCGAGCCGCGAGGCGGCCGGCTCGCGCTGGTAGGACTGTTCCTGGCTATATTGGAGCTTATCAGGTCACAGTTAATCTGGGCGGAACAAACCCAGGAAACAGGCAAAATATCCCTGCGTGCGCTGACCGATGTGCCCGCGGAAGAAGCGGTGCGAACAGCGATAATGAGAATCGAAGCCGCAGAGGCAATACGGGAACAACAGCCGACGTCCGCCCCGGCTGAGGAATTACCCGCAGAGCCGAATTTCGCTATTGATGAAACAACTGAAACAGAACAGGAGTCGCAACTGCCTATACCGATTGTGGAAATACCGTCGGCGGACAATTTGACAATCGAGCAGCCGGTCGAGGAGATGCAAACGGAATCGCCCCTGCCAATACCCATTGCGGAATTGCCTCCGAAAGGCAGGCCAAAACAGACCGCCAACGAGCCCAAGCCGCTGGAAGGCCAAACAAAAGAACAATCGTAAACAGAAAAACGCAATAAGCGTTTGACAGTGGTTGGCCAACTCTATAGAATCCAGATAAATCTAAGGCCAATTTGGGAAAGGAGTCAGTAATGGCTGGTAATGTGGTTGAGCTTACCGACGCGGATTTCGACGACGTCATTCATAAATCGGATGTGCCCGTGCTTGTGGATTTCTGGGCGCCCTGGTGCGGCCCGTGCAGAATGATGGCCCCCATCATCGAGGAGTTCTCAAAGGATTACACAGGCAAGGCGAAGGTCTGCAAGCTCAATACCGATGAGGCCAGAGACAGCGCTATGGAGTTCGGCATAAGCGCGATACCCACCATCATTCTATTCAAAGACGGGCAGGTCCAGAAGAAATGGGTCGGCCTGACCAGCAAAAGAGACCTCGCCGCGGCGATAGACGAGCTGCTTTAAGCGAAACTTAAAGTCCCCCGGCCGCCGGCAGATTCCACCAGTTTGAATCGCGGAAATAATTTTTCAGCATCATCGCCGCATTTGCCCCGTCGCCTGTAGCCGTCGCAAGCTGCATCGCTGCTCCCACCCGGCAGTCGCCCGCCACAAATACGCCGGGGACACTTGTCCGCAGGTATGCGAAATCGCACTTGATGAAACCACCATCGGTCAAATCAACGAAACCCCTGAGAAACCCGGTACTGGGAATCATACCGACAAAAATGAAAACGCCGTCGCAGGGGTAATTCTCTTCTTTATTTGTTTTAACATTTTTCAGCCGGACGGATTCGACCCTGTCCTTGCCGTCAATGACTGTCGCCACGGTGCTGTATTTAATCAGCAGATTAGTATTCGGCTCTTTTGTCTTCGCGATAAGCTCTTCCTGCAGGACTCTGGTTGCGCGGAATTCGTCCCTGCGATGGAGCAGCGTTACCTTCGCGGCGAATTTGCACAGGTGCAGCGTCTCTTCCAGCGCGGTATTGCCGCCCCCGATTGCGACGACGGATTTGCCCTTGAAAAAAGGCGCATCGCAGGTGCCGCAATAGCTGACGCCCGCGCCGGCGTTGCGGAACTTGTCTTCGCCCGGAATACCGAGCTTGCGATAAGCGCTGCCGGGGGCGAGTATAACCGAGCGGGCAAGGTATTTGTCTTTACCGCAGGAAATTTCGATGTCGCCGCTGCTTAGTTTCTTCAGGGCAGTTACTTCCGACCCTGTTTTGATTTCACCGCCGAAGGCGATGGTCTGCTTTTGCATTTTTTCGATAAGTTCGTAGCCGCTTATGCGCTCGAAACCGGGATAGTTTTCGATTCTGTCGGTGTTGTTGATTTGGCCGCCGGGAACAAACTTTTCGAGCAGCAGCGTTTTGAACCGGTCTCTCGCGGCGTATAATCCGGCTGCCAATCCAGCGGGGCCGGCGCCGATTATTATACAATCATATCTTTCTGACATACCTGTAATCCCTTACTATTTTTAATGTGCAATAAGAATAACATAGCCGATTGATAAGTGCCAGAGTATTGACAATCGATGATTAATAATTGATGATTTAGAAAACGTTTTAAAGATAATCAATTGCGTAGAGGTATCCGGTGCGAAAGATTAGGGGCACAATCATATTATTATGTCTTGCGATAGCAACAACAGGCATAAGCAAACCCGTTAAAGAACAGCAAAAGCAGTGGGCTTGGCCATCCCTTTCGGGAGACGTTAATCAGCCGGACACGAACGGCCTGGGCGAATACTACGGATTCGGCGAGATGGAAATCATTAAGCTGGACTGGAGTATTCAGAGTTTACAGATTGCCGATTTTGACGGCGACGGCCGAAACGATATCGCGGTGGCCAACAACCGAAAATCCGCGATAGAGATTCTGTTTCAAAAGGATTCCATCGGCCCCCAGGATGAAGACGTGGCGGTTGACCCCAATGACATTGATATAAACGCCCTGATAGGCCCAAGTCGATTCACCAGACAAACAGTGCCGGTCTCGCAAAGAATATACAGTATGGTTAGCGGCGACCTGAACGGCGACGGACTGATTGATTTGGCATACTATGGCGAGCCGCGAGGCCTCTATATATTGTTACAGAAACCGCAAAAAGAAAAACACAAGTCGAAAACGTTAACCTGGCAGCCGGTGAAACGCATCAATATCGACGATGCGCTGCCCAATGAAAATGCACTAATCTGTGAGGATATAGACAACGACGGCAAAAAAGACCTGATTGTGGTCGGCAGGGACGCCATATACGTCTTGCTGCAGAAAAAAGACGGTACTCTCGGCGAGCCGGTCAAGTATCCCGCTGCGGCCCGAATCATTGGCGTCGAGGTCGGCGACCTCAACGGCGACGGCATAAACGACCTGCTGATTGTCACCGATGATGCCGAAAGACCAATTCACGTCCGTCTCGGGCAGAAAAATGGCCAGTTAGGACCCGAAATACGTCTGTTATCTGAAATGCCTCTGGCGCTGGAGCTTGCCAACATAGACGGCAAAGAAGGCAAAGAGATAGTTGCGATTGACGCTATAAGCAGACGATTGGCCTGCTATAAATTGGTCGCGGACAGTTCGCAGGGCGATGACTGGCCCGTGCTTTTTTATCCCCTCGCCGCAGGGCAGGGCAGCGAAAAACGAGACCTCGTAGTCGGTGATTTTGACGGCGACAAACTCGCGGATGTCGTAATCAGCGACCCCGGTGCGGCGGAACTCATATTGTACAGACAAATACCCGGCGTAGGACTGGCGGAACCGGCGAGATTCCCGTGCCTGGCAGATACCGACGCCTTATCGGCCGCGGACATAGACGGCGACGGCAAAACCGAGCTTGGCGTCCTGAGCATCAAGGAAAAAACAATCGGCATAAGTAAATTCGAGTCGGGACGATTGACCTTCCCGAAAGCAGTCGATTTGACAGGTGAGCCGCTTGCTATGGAATTAAGCGATATAGACAACGACAAGTCGACTGATTGCGTATATGTCTCCCGCTCACAGTCGGACACAAGGTCGCTTCGGATAATCTATAACGTGGCAAAAGCCGACGCCAATGATACCCTCGCGGTCGAGCTTCCGCAACTCGCCACTAATCCACAGGCAATCAAGGTTATCGACGTTGACCACGATGGCTTAAAAGACGTGCTTATATTTGTCAAATATGAGCTGCCCATACTGGTTCGCCAGACCCAAAAACGGAAATTCGAGGTCGTCGATTCGCCAAAGGCACAGACGAGCTTGATAAAGGAAGCGACTCTTCGCTCCGTTTATTTGGCTGATACTGATGGTAAACCAGGCGAAGAGCTTTTAGTAGCGCAAAACAATTTTGCCAGAAGTATGACATTCGCCAACGGTGAATGGACGGTCCTCGACCAGTATAATGCCAAAAGCGCCGAGAATCGTATCTCGGCTGTAGCCGCGGCAAAGATGAAGGTTGACGGCGCAAAAGACAGCAAAGCGATACTGTTATTGGATGGCCAAAAGGGCCGGCTGCAGATTCTTACACCGGGCACAGACAAAACGTATCGCTTCGACAAAGAGTTGGACGTCGGGTCGTGGAATTCGGCATCAGGCGTCAAAATGCTGACCGCCTCCCTCACCGGCGGCCCTGATGATATCCTGCTGTTTGACGGCGAAAAATTCGGCATTGTTATTCCGCCGGGAGGCAAAACAAATCGGTATCGACTCGAACAAAAATTCAGTTACGAAACAAAGATAAAAGACGGCGCCTACGGCAACCTTGCAACAGGCGATATAAACGGCGACAAGCGGATCGATATCATACTGGTCGAATACAAACATAACCATATCGAGATATTGGCCCTTGACTCGGCGGGCAAACCCATACCGGCAATGCGATTCAAGACATTCGAAGAGAAGACCTACCGAGAATCCAGGCCGCAGGCACCGATAGTGGAGCCGCGACAAATGAAGGTCGCCGATGTTACGGGTGACGGCAAAGCCGACCTTGTAACCATTATCCACGACAGGATTATCATTTACCCCCAGGATTAAACCCGGGCTTGTTCCCAATAAAGGCAGGCCCTTGCTTTTTTGTAGAAACAAGCATAACGTTTCAGTATTGATACTGACATTTTACGGAATAACAAAAGTTGCCCAAATTAACAAATAATGCTGCGTCGCATAACTTCTTGGTAATACAGCAGTTACGCAACACGGCAAGGCCTATAACTTTTTTTGCATCCTATAATAATTTCTCTTGACATACAGGTAGTGAATGTGGTATTCTCACTATTGTCAAGAGTATCCTCAGAAGTGTGTAGAAGTGGCTCCCTCTTGGAGGAGGGTCAAGCCAATTGAAAAGTGAATAAATGAAGTGAAGAAGTTGTCGCTTTATTTAACGTTAGGCAAGCACAAGGTTATAAAAAGGTGAAAGTCAAACTGTAGTGCTTGTTGTTGTTCGAGACAAAAGCAAAGTAGAGAGTGAGTTTGTCGAGAACAACTAAATCTCTGGCTTGTGGCCGGGGATTAACGAACGAAGAGAGTGATGACAATCGAAGAAGGAGGAGTAGAATATGAGTAGAACATTAGTAGCAGTTTGTTTTGTTTTGGCTATGGTCTCGGCCTGTTATGCCGATGCCACCCCTCGCCCTGGTGCCACAGTAATTGGTAACTGGGAACCCACAGACCCGACGCCAGGTTGGTCAATTGATGGCACTGCTGCGTATATGGAGGTAGATAGTGGTGTAAGTAATTCACTTGGCCCCTGCGCTACGATGGGCAACAATAGTCTCTTGTTAGCTGTCAATGGTGGGACGTATTGGCCAATAGTTTGGACAGCTCCGTGGGACAATGATGCGCAACGTAATAAAGTTCCGACAATAGGACCCGGCTGCCTTTTCTCGTTCGACATAACCGTACTTGCCAGCGATGAAGTAGGCTGGGAAGATATGGGCGAAAAAATATCCATCAACAGCGACGGTCCGAGCGGTTACCAGGAATATACTCCGACTTGTGTAAACAGAGCAGATAACACTTCAACCGGCCATGACTGGGGTTCTTGGACAGGCGATTTAGCAAGAACCTACACCTATAATGTCGGTGGCTACAATGAGACAGGAGCAACATGGATGATCATTAAGATCTCTTATCAGGGTTGGCCAGCAACAGCTTACATTGACAACGTTGAGATTTGCCCCGAGCCGGCAACAATGGCTCTGCTTGGTCTTGGTGGTCTTGCTTTGATTCGCAGGAAGAAATAATTTCTGCTAACAAGGCATAACGCTACAAAGTAGTATTAAACCGGGGCCTGTCAGAAATGACAGGCCTCGGCTTTTTTTATGGGGGAAAACCGTCAAATGCTGAACATTGAACGTCCGACATCCAACGCTCAACGTTGAACCAGGAAGAGTAGCATCAATAGTAATACTTGAACGTCAGGTCAACATCCCAGGCGTCGGGCAGGCCCTTGTTCTTTTTGAGGGCTATCTTGGTGCACTGAAGACCCGACCAGCGCAACTGGATTGTGGACAGGAATCTGGCGGCCTTGGTTATCTCGACACCCTTCAGCGAGACGTTGGCGGACTGGCTTTTCTGGCCCTCGGATTTGGTAATTATACCGGAAGACAACTTGTAATTGCCGGCGGCAATGGAGCAGAATTCGGCGGCCTGCTGGACGGCGGTGGCGTAATCGAACCCGCTCGCCGCGTTCTTTTCCTTTGTGAAATTCAGGCGTTCGGGGTCGGCCGCGAGCAATTCCTCAATCAGTTGCTCGGCCTTGGTGAACTGGTCCATTTCTTCACTGAGATTGGCCCGTGCTGCCGGCAGATAGACGCCCCAGATAATGGCCGGCCAAAGGGCGGCAAGAGCAGGGATAAGTATGTAATAAAACATCGGGTTTTTATATATTTCTCTTATGTCTTTCATTGGCCGCCTCCGCCTTGTTTTGTGGTGGGTTCAACCGTTACGCCGAAGGTGCTGCGTCCGCCGTTGGGGCTGATTCGCTGCTGTAGAACGTTTAAGCCGGCCTGCTTGAGAGCTTCAAACACTTTGAGTGTGTTTTCCGGGGGAGTGTCGCCATTGATGGTTATCATTTTGTCGGTTATGGAGACGGATTCGATATTCAGTCCCGTGGCCGCCGCGCATTTATTGAATGCCTGAAGCACAAGGGCAAGTTTCGCCGCGACGGCCTCTTCCCCGGTAAGAGAAAAACTCTTTTGTGCCTCTTTGATGCGCCGCAGCGCGGTGCCGATTTTCCTGGCCGCCTCTTTTGATTTGCTCGGCATTTTCTCGCCGAACATAACGGCCGAGAACTCTTTGGCGAATTTCACCCGCATCTGGGCACGATACTTGTTGAGCTGAATCGCCTGCATCAGGCCATACAGACCGGCGGCGAACATAAGAATGACCGCGGCGACGGTGAAAAACTTGAGGGTCCGCTGCAGACGCATCTTCCTGCCCTGGTAGGGCATAAAATCGCTGCGGAAGTTCGTGCTGTGAGGCAGGTCGAGGTACGCAATCGCGGCGCCGTAAGCGATTGCGAATTCGACTGCGTCGGGGCAGTCAGCCAGGTTCTCGGCGGACAATCTCGCTGAGCCGACTATGTCGATGCGATTGGTTTGAACGGTAAGTTTTTTGGCGATATCATCGCAGACCACCGAATCGGCAACGTCGAAGATTTCAAGGCGATTAATGACTCCGGCTGTTTGAAGCAGCGCGGTGGTCATAGATACCTGTTTTACCAGCATCTCATTTCTGTTTTGTGATACGCTGAGCAGAAAGGTTCGCATTGAGGCGGCCGGCGTCGGAGATACGCCCTGCCAGACAGAAGAAACGGGCGCGATAAAGTAGCCGTTTCGCCGGGACAGGAACGCGAACAACGGGCGAGCATCAGGGGACAGCGAGATATTCTGGCAGACGAACCTTGCCAGGCAGTTGACGTCGGGCTCTAAGCTGACGGGGTCAATGTTATTGCTTTGAAGAGTGCCAAGCAACTCAGCGAGCAGTTGCTTTTGTGCGGTGAAGGCGCTGAGATTTGAGCCGGTCTGGTCGGTAGAATCTATTTTGAATGCGATTGCGACGTCTGTGGCGTCGGTGCCGAGGGCCTCTTCCGTATCGAAGCGGACCGTCTGGGTGATTTTTTTGACGTCGGAAAACTCGCTGTGGATACTATGCTGCATAAACATCGCACAGTCCAGGGCAACCGCCGCTTCAGTAAATTTAATCTGCTTTTCGACGCAGGCGGCCGCGATGCGCTGGGCCAGCATCCGGTGGCCTGGTTGTTCGTCCTGCTCTATCGAAACACTGAAACAGCCAACGAAGTTTCTGTCGCGGCCCTGAACGGCCAGACAGACAACCGTGGCGTGGTCTTTGGCCAGGTATATCCCGAGAAAGTTTGTAGGTTGCACTTTCAGCAAGCTCCTAATCGACTATTCCTGATGTTCGGCGGCAAATCCATTTTTCAATCATCTCCTTTAAACAGGCAACGGTTACCCGCACACAATGGCGACTCGTTCGATTTTGCCGCCATCTTTCAGCACAACAACGATAGCCGAGGCCTTTGCCGCACCGCTTGAGGCGGTAACGCGTATTGCAAATACGTTGCTGGTCGTGGTAATGTAAGGTCTGCTTTTTTCGATAGAATCGGAAAAACTAAACAACTCTTTTTTCAGTTCATCGATATTGGCGAACGTTTTTTCGCGCCTTTTTTTTATGATTTCATCTGCTATCTTGTCGGCGTCGCCCCCGAAGGTAAAGGCGGCTTCAAGCACGTTTCTTGGCGCCGAGTTGATATTCACCTGAGTCGTCCCCCACAAACCCATATACTTGAGCGCCGATTCTTTTCTGTCTTCGCTTATAATTGTGGGTGCGGCGAGCATTTGCGTGTCGAGGAGGGAACTGTGGAAAAGTTTTGAAAAATCTTTGATTTGTTTGGTCAAAAGTTCTGCCTGCAAAACGTTTGTTGTCTTATAAACGACTCTCTGAGTCCTTGCGCCCCGCCTGGCCGAGGCGGGAGCCTGGGCTGTAACAGGCGTCCTCTGCACAACGGGTTTGAATTCGACCTTGAAGGGTTTTATTGCGCCGATTTGTTTTAGTTGTCCCTTGACGGATTCTATTTGGTCGGAATCAAATCCCATCCATTCGCAGAAGGTCTCAAGGCCCGCCTGGGCCTCTCGCTGGACTTTTTCATTATCGATGATGGCCCAGCCCGCCGGGTATTTTGCGTTTTCATCTTCGATTTCTATTTTCACAGTTGTAGAGCCGATTTCAAATTCTACCGGCTCGGTTACGAAAGGCCAGGCCGGGCCATAAGGCCCGCGTATCTTTAACTTGTCAATGGCATTCGAATCGGCGGCATGCTTCCCGTTCGAGTCGTTGGCTTCCTGGATAGTTCCATTTTCGTCAACTCCTTCCAAATCCGTAGATTCCGGCTGTTCGCCGGAGTTATCGAGCGGCTCGGGCTGATTCTTCGCAAGCTCTGCAGCCCATTGTTCAAGCAGTTGGCGGTAAGCCGGTTCACTGAGATGGAAAAGGTCGGAAAAATCCGGCTCATTGGGACGGGAAACAAACTCAATACTGTTCAGGTCCTCCAGCGAAGCCAGTGCGTATTTAATCGCCGAATCGCGGGCATAACAGGCGTTGACATAATCGACGACGTAATTGTCCCTGTGGCGCTGAGCCGAAACGCGGCTGGCCAGGGTGTATCCAAGAGTCACCAGAACCAGCAGCACAACCATCGTTATCAGAAGCACGATGCCGCTGGACTTCGACGAGTTCAGTCGAGCCGTGCGAACCGACGGTTCGGCTTCTGCGGCCGGCGGATTATTCTGACAACTAAACAGGTTACTACTCAAAGGGCTGCTCCTGTATTATTTTATCTTCGTAAAAATGGCATAGGACTCGTCGATTCTTCAACATCGACCGGCTGATTAGCATTTGTCGCCTGATTGGCATCGGACTCCTTGTTGGCATCGGTTGGCTGGTTGACGTCAGTCGCCGGTATATTAAACGCCAGCTTGCGGGTTCTGTCGATAGCGATGGTGCGAACCAGCTTGTCCTGCTCCGGGACATCAAATGTGCCGGTTACCGTCTTATACGGCTGGGCGAACGACAACGTCACTTTAACCGCCGGCGGAAGAACTTCGCCCGTCCACCGGTCGATGGAAGTTTCCCCTTTCGGGACCTCGATTCTGAACAAGGTAAGACCCGTGCAAATCGGCACAAAAACCTCTCGCTGCCAGGCCTCCTTTTGCGTGTCGAGCAGTGTATCTTCGAGCGCAATTCCGGAATGGCTGCGGTACAAAGTGAGCAGCCCGCCGTCGGGGTCAACGCTGCTCTGCCAGACGATTTTTTCAAATGTTTGCGATTGTTCCTTGGCATCTGTAATGTTCCGGAGTATTTCAATCTTCGCGGCGGAAAAACCATCCTGAAGCTTGTTTAAGATATCAATTTGAGTCCCCTGCCCTGCGCTGACAGCCCGGTCAAGATCTTCAGCGATTCGCTGAAATATTTCGCGAGGCAGGCGGTTGCTTTCCATCCTGTCAATAACGGCGGCTGACCCGCTCTGCCCCCTGTTGTAGAAAGCCATGACTACGATTAGAACCATCGTGCCGACGGTCAGGGCGGCAAGCACCTCGACGAGCGTGAAGGCCCGTTCAAAAAAATATATTTTGTTTTTTATTGGTTGCATATCGACGACAAATTGCCGGCTACTGGCCATTCTTCAATTCATCCATTGCTTTCTTCAATTCCGGGTCGAGTTCTTCCGGAGCCGCTGTTTCGGGGTTCGATGAATCGGAACCCGGCTGCACCTGCGATTCCGGTGTCGCCGGCGACTGCGACCCAGGCGTTGTTAGTCCGCCCTGGGTTGCTTTCTTCGGCCTGGTAATCGACAGTTCGGGATACTCAGCCAATGTGTCCTGCCTGTCCTGTTCCGTCGGGTTGCCGTCGGTTTGCAGGTACAAGTCCAGCCAGGGCTTAAGATATTCATTGGATTCCGTCATTGGCATGCCGTTTTTGACCCACTGCTCGATGGTTTTGGCATCAACACCGGCGTATTCGGCGGCCAGCTCCTCGGTCGCGATAATATACTTTACAAGTAATTGTTTCTGCATCGCCGACCTCGCCATCAACTGCTGCGACTGTGCGTCGGTCAGGCGGGTGAGCCAGTGGGTAAGCTCGACATTTTTGGTTTCGCCCCCCGAGCCGGTATATTCGGCGTAGCAGACCGCGCGAGCCCACATATGCGATGTAATCGGTTCGTAGAAGCTCTCGACGGAGGTCTGCCAGTGGATGTCCTGAAATTTTTCGCTTATGCCGTATTCAGTCATTTCCTGCACAGAGTCGGAACCAAGGAGCTTTTCCATATTTTCGTGGGCGATTTCGAAGGCACGCATACGCTGAATCGAGTCCGCCGCGGAGGCCGTGCAGCGTTCCAGCACTAACCAGACGCTTGCGCCGATGAAGGCAAGCAGCGCAACGGAGGCCATACTTTCAACCAGCGTAAAAGCCCGATGACGGAAGTCAGATGACGGATGACAGACACTCGTCTCCTGTCTTCTGTCTTCTGCCTGCCCTGCGTAGCCCTTTGGGCGAAGCGGGGTCCTCCGTCCTCTGTCTTCAGAAGGGCAATTCATCTTTGCTCCTTGGCCAGACGATTTGCGCTTCGCCGGGCTGCACACGAACAATGTTGCTTAGTCGGTCGACGATGATAGACCAGGGCTGCCCTTCCGAGTCGAGCAACACAATTATGCCGCCAAACTGCCATCCCGCCCGGCTTGCGCGAAACTTGGCCCTGTCTTCGTTTGTGAACTGGCCGTCGTCAAACAGAACGTATGAAACCTCGCAGTTGGCGCCGAAATCCTCCTCGGCAATGATTTCCTCCTCAAGAACATCGGCAAGGTTGGAAGAGGAAATTTCGCGGAGAAGATAGCTTTGCTGCGGGATATCTATGATGACTTCGTATCTTTTGTCGCTCTGGCCGGCGCTGGTCGAGGCGGCTTCAAGAGCGGCGATAAGCCCCTGACTTTTGGCTTTGAAAGAGTTTTTGGTAATGACGCCTTTGAGGTTTGTGGCGGCTATCAGTATCAGCAGCGAGATGATAACGACTACTACCATCGACTCCGCCAGCGTAAAAGCCCGAAGACGGAAGACGGAGGACTGAGGACGGAGAACGGCCAACCGTTTTCTGTCTTCTGCCTGCTCTGCGTAGCCCTTTGGGTGAAGCGGGGTTCTCTGCATTCCGTCATCTGTCATCTGTTTTCCGTCCTCTGTTACTGGGCGTCCGTGCTGTAAAGGTCTGCGTCATAACCCTCGCCGCCTTCTTCGCCGTTTGCTCCATAGCTGATAATGACGAACGGCTTGCCGCTTTCAGGGAGCAGTTGATATACGAAATCGTTTCCCCAGGCGTCTTTCGGCAGAGTTGTTGTTTCGAGGTATCCTCCCGTATTCCAGCCGGTTACATCGGTGGGTTGTTCGATAAGTGCCTGCAGGCCCTCTTCTTCGGTGGGGTATCGGCCCGTGTCGAGCTTGAACTGAATGACTGCGCTGTGGAGCATTTTCAAACTGGCCTTGGTGGAGATGACCCGGGCCTTGTCGATTTTACCCACGACGCTGACGGCTACGATGCCGGCGAGAATGCCGATAATCACAATGACCGCCATAATTTCTATCATTGTGAATGCCCGGCGTTTTGCGTTTCGTAGTTCGTAGTTCGTAGTTCGTAGTTTTTTCATAATCAACTCCAGTTCCGGCTATCTGGGACTACATAGCCATTTGTGAAATTTTCAAAATCGGCAACATTATGGCCAGAGCAATGATGCCGACAATTACCGCAATAAAAACGATGACGACCGGCTCGACGGCGGCGCTCAACCGTTCGATGACAATGTCGGTGTTTTCTTCAAGACCGTCGCTGATGTTTTTGAGCATATTTTCGAGCTCGCCGCTTTTCTCGCCGACGGTAACCATATGGGCTATCGACGGGTCAATGACGCCGCTTTCACGCAACGGCGTGGCGACATCTGCGCCGGCGAGGATTCTCTCCCTGGCCTGCTCGATAGCGCGTTTCATCAGGGTATTTCCCGTAACCTCGCCAACGACGCGGAACGACTCCGCCATACTCAGGCCTGACCCCAGCAGCGTCGAAAGCGTAGAGGCAAAACGCGAGACCACACGCTGTTTGATAAGCGGGCCAAACATAGGCAGCGAAAGCAGAAACTTGTCCCGCATAAAAGCTCCTCGCTGCGTTTTGAAGAGCCGTCTTAACCCCCAGACCATCCCGATTATAGCCGCGATGACAAGCAACACCCACCAGCTTGTCATAACGTAGCTTACGTTCATCAACTGCTTTGTAATCCAGGGCAATTCCTGTTTGGCGGCGACAAGCTGGGCGCCTATTTTGGGTATTACGAATGTGGTGAGAATAAGTATTACAACGACGGCGAAAAACATAAGAATCGCCGGATAAACCATAGCCGTAATGATTTTCGATTCAACCTTTTGGCGTTTGCCCATAAAATTGCCGATAGTGCCGAAGACGGCTCCGAGCGAGCCGGTAACCTCGCCGACGCGAACCATACTGACATAGATTATGTCGAAATAATCGTCGTAATCCTTCATAGCGTCGGTCAGCGATTCGCCTGTAATCACACGGTCGCGGATGTCAGTAAGGGCGTTTTTGAATTTCGTATCTGGCGCCTGCATTGTCAGCACCGTCAGGGATTCGGTAAGTTTTATACCTGAGTTGAGCAGCGTGGCCATCTGCTTGGTGAAGTCGATTATCTGTTTTTTGCCGGTCCTGGTAAAAACCGAGGCAATGGCGGATTTACCCTCTTCAGCGGCTCCAATCTCGTTTATGGAGGTCGGGTGAATGCTGCGAATGCGCAACTGCTTGCGGGCGGCGTATGGGCTTTCGGCGGTTATAGTGCCTTTGGCCTTTTTGCCGTCGGCCGCTATTGCTATATAGGTGTATCTTGGCATAACCGGAATTCCTATATCACATCGGCCTGTGTGACTCTAAGCACCTCAGAAATAGTTGTTATCCCCGCGAGAACTTTTCGAGTGCCGTCCATTCTGAGGGTTTGCAATCCCGCGTCAAGCGAGACCTTTTTTATGGCGCCTGCGCTGGTCCTTTGATATATCAGGTTTTGAATTTCCTCGCTAATCAGCATCAGCTCATAAATACCTGTCCTTCCGCGATATCCGGTCTGGAAGCACTTGTCGCAGCCGGTGCCGATGTAGAACTGGGCCTGCGAAGGCAAATCTCCAAGTCCCAGATCTCTAAGCTCGCGAGTCGTGGGCTTATATTCTTTTTTGCAATCCGGGCAGACCCTTCGCAGCAGCCGTTGTGCCATTATGGCAATCAGTGAGGAGCTGACCAAATATGGCTCCACTCCCAGGTCAAGCAACCTGCTTATGGCTCCCGCCGAATCGTTTGTGTGCAGGGTGCTGAATACGAGGTGGCCGGTAAGAGAGGATTGTATCGCCATTCGTGCGGTTTCCGCGTCACGAACCTCGCCGACCATTATCACGTCGGGGTCCTGTCGCAAAACGTGCCGCAGCGCGTTTACGAAGGTAACGCCCTTTTTGGAGGCGACCTGCATTTGACTGATACCTTCGAGCTGGTATTCGATTGGGTCTTCTACGGTCATCACGTTCTTTTCCGCGGAATTGATGCGGTTGAGACAGGCATACAGGGTGGTGCTCTTGCCGCTGCCGGTCGGGCCTGTCACGAAAATAATCCCGTGGGTGCGACTCAGCAGTGTATCGAATCTTTTGAGGTCGTCCTCCCATAGTCCGAGCTGGTCGAGCGTGAGAATGCCTGAGCTTTTGTCCAAAAGACGCAGGACACAGCGTTCGCCGAAACTTGTGGGGACGGTGCTGACGCGAAGGTCTATTTCCCGCTGGCCGAGTCGGACGCTGCATCGGCCGTCCTGCGGCATTCGGCGCTCGGCGATGTCCATACCCGCCATAACCTTGATACGCGAGACAATCAACGGCAATACGTTCCTGTTCAAACTTAAAGTGTCATAAAGAATGCCGTCGATTCGGGTGCGAATCTGTATTTTGGTTTCGTATGGATGGACGTGAATATCGCTGGCTCTCAACTGCAGGGCGCGAAAAAGGATGTCGTTGACTAACCGGATGACGGGCGGACGATTGACCACGTCGAGCAGGTCATCGGAGCCGGCGACCTCATCGGCAATCTGGTCGATGTTTTGCGAATCCAACTCCTCCACCACCTCATCTATTACGGTCGTCCGCTGCTCGTAGGCAACGTCAATAATCGAAGTTATGGCGGCACGCGTGGCAACTCCCGCTCGAACCGACATACCCGTCATCTTCGATACGTTATCGAGCGCAGCAATATCTAATGGCTTGGAAAGCACAACGGTCAGTTCGCCGTTGTTCGCTTCTGTCTTTATCCCTATCAATGAATGATGCTGGGCGTATGTCGCAGGGACGGACTGGATGAATTCCGGGGGCACCTGCTTGGCAGGTATCTCGGAGAAAAATTCGCTCCCCATAGCCGAGGCGAACAGACGCAGCACCTGCTCCTCGGTAAAATTGGGGCAGGCAAGCAGAACCTCATCGATTCGCCGGCCCGCGGAGTTCTCCTCCAAAAACTTGGCCAGCACCTCGGCATCAACGATGCCGGTCTGCTTCGCGGTTTGTATTAGAAGCTCTTTCATTTACATTGCACAGGTACTACTTTACTATTTTCCCACGATTATTCGGCTTCAAGCACCTTCTCCGGGTCCACCGGATGGGGCTTTATCCCAGGCCAATCCTCGTATTTCTGGAACCGCGTTTCGTTTTCCTCCAATGCCTTACGGTTTCTTTCCGAAATTTTCTCAAGCTCCGGCAGTCCCGATAGCGTAGCTTCAGGCCTGAGTATATTGGCCTTTACAAATACATATAGTTTTGAATCATCGGCGCTATTCGAGGTGCTTCTAAACAATCCTCCCACTAATGGAATATCTCCGAGCAGGGGAACCTTGTTGCCGCCTTTGTTCTGGCTGAGTTTCAGCATACCGCCAAGGATGATAGTTTTGCCGTCTGGAACCGTTACTGTTGTATCAATATTGCTCGACGTTGTATCGGGAGGTTTTGTTAAGTCAGACCTTTTCAGGAAATCCGTCCTTTCGAGCTTGACGATAAGAAGCAACAGGTCCCCTTCGCTGATATTGGGTTGAATGGTAAGCGTTATGCCAGCATTGTATGGCTGATAACTGGTACTTGTCTGGATACTAGTGTTGCCCGTGCCGCCCACTAAGGTCTGGCCGGTTAGTGTCACGTTGGTGGTATCGGTGGTCTTGATTATGCCGACTTGACCGTCGTTGACGAGGATTTTGGGTTTGGCGAGGACTCGACCGTAGCTTTTCGACTCCATTGCGGTCAGAAGCGCCTGTATATGCTTGTCACTATAGAACCCCTGGGCAACATCTGTCACGGGGCTGCTATATGCCTCTTGCGACTTTCCCAGGAAGGTGGTCTGAGTGGCGGTGCCACTCGCGGCGCCGCCAACAATACCCCCGACGACGTCCATATGCCCGGTGCCAGGCACCATTTCCGGGAATTTGCTTGCCAGTTGCAGGTCGAGGTTAAATGCTTCGGTCCTGGTCACTTCGACGAGTGTTACATCTATAAGAACCTGAGGCCTGCGTCTGTCCAAGGTCTTTATCAAATCCGCAATCCAGTCCTGATTTTTCTTGTTGGCGTAAACTATCAGCGAGAAAGTATTGGGGTCCGGAACGATGATGATGTTTTCTTCGGTCTTTTTTACGACCTTTTCTATCTTGCTCTCTTTATCTTTGACGACGTCCTCGATTAACTTCTTGAGGACCTCCGCGATATGGTCCGGCGCCTGATTCTGAAGCGGATAAACCTTGTAGGGTATCGCTCTCTGTTCACTCTCGCTATCGACGTAGGAGATGACGGTTGCAATCAGGGCGTGCTGTTCAGGCGAGGCATTGACCATCAGGGAGTTGGTTGCCTCGATAACCACCACCTGCAGCTCTTCGGTTGGCAATTCCCCTTCCGAACCGGGAGCTGTCATTGGAGCAGGCGTCGGCGATGCGGCCGGCTGACCCGCTGCGCCGGGAGCGGCAGCCCTGGCCGTAATCCTGCCTGATGTTGCAGATGTCGCCCGGTTGGCGCCTATTATGCCAAGCTCTTCCAGTTTTTTTCTCACATCTTCGGCATCAACGTGCTGCATTTCATACACCCGAAGTGAACGCAGGTCCTGTTGCGCGATGTCAAGGGCGTCAATGAGGTCTTCCACGACAGTCAGTTCTTCCTCCTGCCCTATCATCAGGATGCGGTTGGTCCTTTCGTCAGCGTCAAGATATATCGACGGTTTTGAAGAACCGGCCGCTGGAGTAGGCTGGACCGGCATCGGCTGACGAACCGGAGGACGCCTTATCGGCTGCGTTGCCGCGGCCGTGGGAGTAGAGGAAATCGCAATCGACATATCGCCCAGTTGTTCGACAAGCGCCTTGACCTTCGGGGCGAGCGTGCTGGCCATAGTGTATTTTAACTGTCGGAACTTGAACTGCTTGGGGGTGCCCGGCTTGTCGATGACTTCAAGAAGCTGCTCCACGCGGCTCATACGGTAAGCATAGCCGGTAACAATGAGCGTTCCCCGTGCGGCTATTTCTGTTACGGCCCCTACTTTCATACCCTCCAGCAGGGCCTTGGCGCTGGTGGTATCGATATAATTAAGCTGAAAAATGCGGGTTACTATCACGTCGCCTGCCTTAACCTGGCCGCTTTCGGTTCCTATCAAGGCGGGGTCTATGTCCAGGGTATCGGCAATGGGAACTATCGTAACCAAATTACCCTTGCGAGTCATAGCAAGTCCCGTAAACCTCAGGACCGATTCAACAAGCGGGTAAAGATCTCTTACCTTGATTGGCCCCTGAACCTTCAGATTGACCTCCATGCCCTTTATTTTTTTCTCATCGTACACATAATTGAGGTTAAGATATTTGCCGACCAGTTCGAGCAAACTGATGACGTCAAGTTTTTCGGGCAATGCAAGTTCGAGTGTCTCATCGGCACTAACGGCATATTCCGGCTCGTATGGACTGCGAATTTTTTCCTCTTTATTTGGCTCTGTCGATATGGCTGTTTCAAGGTTCGGCTCAGAGGCCTTCTTCTCTTTGCCTGTTATTTTGTCTTTAGCCGCTTGTTTTCTGGGTTTGGTCGCGACGCCTTCTGCTTTGGGCCGTTTGGCCTGTTGTTTTGCGGTATCGGTCGATTTTAGATTACTTTCGGCTTTGGATATAGAATCGAGAAGCTCGCTGAACGCCTTGTCCGGGTCGGTGGGGCTTGATTCCACAACGGGCACAGAGGCAAGACCGTCCTCCAGGTCAGGTAAAGGGCCGGCTCGTTTTACCACGTCGGCATATTCAACAAATTTGTCCATAACCGCGACCGGAGCGATAGCTATAAGCTTATTCTCGTGGATATCCACAATCGCCTTGTATCCTGTGCCGCCCGGCAAATTATAAAAGGTCCCTATGGATATCTTGCCGATTTCGGCTGCCATTGCGTCTGCGGACGGCATCTGATTTGCCTCGGAGGCGGGCAACAGGACCTTCACGGCATACTTTTCACGCGAATCAGCCAGCGTCAGCAGGGCCGCAGTTTTGAGAAGAGCATCCGGCCTGGCTGTAACCAGCAACGTATTGGAATCATTGAGCTGAGAAGCATTCGTGATGTTCATGTCGGCCAGAAATTGTTTGGCCTTCTGTGGTGAGATGTATTTAAGTAAAAAAGCCCTGTATCTGTCGGGGGCGGACGTTGCCGTTTCGTTGGGCGACGCAAGGTCGGCAGCCAGCCCCAACTGACAGGGGGCAAAACTGCCGAGCATTAAAAGTGCAAAGAAAGCAAACTTGACCATCCGGCAGGCCGGTCTCAGCTTTAGTGCCATAGCACGCTCCATATATCTCATCACTCGTTCCTCAGGCCTGACCCCACGCCGTGAGCACACGGTGCCTCAGCAATTCTGGGCAGGCACGGAATCACCACACTAAATGAGACAAAGAAGCCATCAAAAAGTTCCCCCTGTGGCGAGTTTGGCGACCTCGTTTTTGGGTTATTTTCAGGCCTCTGTCGGCAGAGGAAGCTGTATGGCCAATAGTCCTATAAAACAATGGTTTTTATCAAAAGGAGACGAAAGATGAAAAGGTTGCCCTTCGACTGGTTCGACAAGCTCACCACAGGCAAGCTCAGGACAGGCAGGGCAAACTGCCCCTTTTTCGCTTCTACTTCGATGAGCGGTTAGGTTCTGTGACTCTGACTATGGAAACCGGCTCCCTCCAGTGGATGATTTTCTCAAAATACTGCTTCTGGTTGGCTGTGTATTCCCCGCTATGCTCAGCGGTATGGCAATCGCTGCAGGTTGACATAGGGCCTGAGGTCTCGATTGCGCCGAGCGACCTGAGATGCTCGGAACCCGGCCCGTGGCAATTCTCGCAGCCGACGTCCTTCAATTCGGGGGTTTTTGCCGGGGAGATATAGCCGGTTTGGTATTGCATACCGACGACGTGGCAGACGACGCATTCGGGGTCATATTCGGAGCCGACCTTTTCGAGCGCAGCGAAGGCGTCGGCGTGCCTGCTGTCCGGTGACGCCTGTTTACTCAAGCCGGGTATAAAAACCTGTTTGCTTGTCATCCATTTTTCGTATTCATAGTCGTGGCAGAGTTTGCAGTATTTTGAGCCGATGTATTCGAGGTTGCCCGGCAAAATGAAACGCGGCTGCCTTTCGATTATGTTGGCGTCTTTGACCAGCCGCTGGTAGTCCTTATAAAGTTCGACAAGCGGCTGATGCTGGGGAATATCCTCGGTAACCGGCATCGAAGTGAACTTCAGCCGGGGTTTTCGCCCCGCGCCGTCAAATATCACCTGGATTCTGCCGACGTATTTGCCCAGCCGGCCCGACGAGATTACCAGAGGACTGGCATTGGCATCGCTAACGAGTGTCGGCTCATCGGACTGTGGGGGAACAATCAGTAAATCGAAGAGATGCATTTCCGAAACGGCAGCGACTGTTTTTGCGTCGGCGCGGTTAAGAATCAGAATTTTTACCGCCGAAGGCGACTCGGCGGACGATGAAAACAAGTCAGGCAGCCGGGGAATCTGGTCTTCGGTTTCGGCGGCAACAACGGCTATATCAATGAAAGTCCCGTTTAGCGTAAATCTCTTTGTGAATTTTGCGGGCAGTTTTACGTCATCGGGGCTGCCGGCGGTTATACAGTTGAAGAGCGAACTGAGGCCATCAAGAAGTCCTGCCTGGCGAGCGATAAGAATATCCTGTTCGGTGAGGTTGACTGCGTCATAGCCAAGCTGGGCAAATGCCTGTACGATGATGCTGAATTTAATGAGGTTTTGCCCGGTCGATTCCGAGACCAGCGAGCCGGTATCAATGATGAGGCGATTTTGCGGGCCGACGGCATTCAAGACGGCATAACGTCTGTCAAGACCGCCAAGTTGCCCGCCCGAGCAGCCGCACGGCTGCATTGAGCCCAACTCGTTACCTGTGAAGAAAATAGTAACAAGCTCTCGCGTTTGCCCAGTCGCACCTGGGACTGCGAACACCGTTGTCGCGGTCAGCAGGAAGATAAAAGCCGTTTTTCCCGTCATTGCCGGCAAGATTCAGTTTATGTCGCCTTTATTGTCGCTGATAGAACCCACGGCAGACGACCTCTATTTTTTCGCCGTCTTTGGTGGTTATCGTGAGCGTATCCGTAAACATCCTCGTTGGATTTTGAGTCGGAGGAGGGACTATCACAAGACCGAACTTGCAGCGATTACCGATTTTTTCCTGACTGAGGACCCTTATGACACCTTCCTTGGAGGTTGCTGAGGCGATTTCAAAATCTTCGCTGTAATTATTGAGCAGCCACAATTCCCGCTCGACGGACTTGTTGACTTCGGCGTTGAGTACATTTATAGCAGGCGGATCAACCTTAAATCTTGCCAGAACGCTGAAAGGTACGGTAATCGTAGGACACTCCGGATGACTGGTTGTAATTTCTACGCGGCCGTTGCTGTTGACGCCTGTTTTTTGTATGTCCATTTTGGTCTTAAGGACAAATTTCGCGGCCTTTTGGTTCGGGTCAAAGTCCGCGGAGACAGCGTCGCCGGTGGCATTGAACGCGGTAATCGCAAAATTCTGGTCATCGACGCTGTGCAAGGTTAGTACAAGGACACCTGCGTTTTCGCCCCTGAGCGTATAATCCAACTTTTCCGGGTCGTAAACAATCTTCTGGGCGATAGAGGCCTTGATGGTCAACTCGACTCTCGGGTTATCCTTATCGTTTGAGAGCACATAGAGGTGTCGAGTTCTGACGCCGCTGCCCTTGTCGGCATTGTATCCGACATCAATCGCTCCTTCCTCACCGGGAGCATATTCCTTTTTTTCGAGCGTAAAGACGGTGCAGCCGCAGGTTTTGGTAACATCACTAATTTTGAGGACACCGGCGCCTTTATTTTTGAACTTGAACTTGCAGGGATTGAGGGAGCCGGGCGCAACGGGACCGAAATCGTGAACGGTCTGCTCGAAAACAATTTTCGGGGACGGCCCGTTGGGTTCGGACGCTGCCTGTGGCTGGGCCGGGGCTTGCGGACTCGCCGCGTTGGGTTCAGCCGCGGGTTTGGAGGCAGTCACCTGCGCACCAACCGCCTGACCGGCAAACCAGCACTGCAAAACCAATACAGAACTTATGATTCCAGTGATTAAACTCAATCTTCCGACCTTCATTTTTGCATCTCCCAATACAATATTAAGCGCGAGGCAAAACCCTGTTTGGTTAAGTTGCTCAAAACTTACAATATATCACAAATTCGGCTCATCCACAAGCGGTTTTCGCAGGTTTTGAGGCGGGCTGGAACAGGCTTTCATCGCCTCCAGACATGCTGGATATTGGGTTAAAGAACCAGTTTTGCGCCATGTCTGTTATTTACCAGCCAGCCAGTTATCGCACAGAACAGCCAAATCTTTTATATCTACGATGCCGTCGCCCGCAGGTTCGGGGGCAATGTCCGCCAAGGGATTGTTTTGCAGCCAGTAGCCGGCCAAAACAGCAAAGTCGAAAAAATCAACATCGCCATCGGCATCAAGGTCACCGGGGAAATTGTCTAAGAGGTATGACGAGCCGGTGGATTTACCGTTGTTAGCGTTGTAAGGCGCACCAATGATGATATGGCGACCTGATAATGCGAGCGAGGTACCAAATTTATCGTCTGTATTTGCGTCGCCAGCCGTGAGCCGGTCGCTTTGAACCCAGGTTGAGCCGGTGCGGACAAATTCAAATACTGCGCCTGCTTGTTTACCGTTGACAGAATCATTAATGCAACCGGCGAGTATTGTGTCATTTTTTATGGCGACTGCCCAGCCGAAGTCCTCGCCGCAAGCGGGAGAGTTGGCGTCAAAAAGCTTTTGTTGTTTGACCCAGCCGACGTCGATATTGGCGAAGACGTAAGCCGTGCCCGCACCAGAAACAATATTGGTATCGTCCTCATACGCACCGATAACGGCCGAGTTGCCGTCGAGAGCAACGGAGAATCCGAAATGACCGGCATCGCCGCGCAGAACATTTTGTTCGAACCACGTCGTGCTTTGACGTTGATAAAAATAGGCGGAGCCAATCGGGGTGTGCCAATTTGGTGCGCCGATGATGATTGTGTTGTTGTCGATTGCGACGCTATAGCCGAAATAGTCATGGGCATTGGCGTCTGGTGCGTTCAGTTTCTGCTGGAAAATCCAGTTCGAGCCGGTGCGGACGAAAACATAGGCGCTGCCGGTGTAGCTGTCGTCGCCATAAGCTCCGATGACGATAGTATTATTATCGATTGAAACGGAGCAGCCAAATCTGTCGATAGGAGCCGCGTCAGGAGCGATGAGTTTTTGCTGCTGTGTCCAGGCACCGCCCAAACGAGAGAAGACATAAGTGGAGCCGGTATTCGGCTCATTGCTGTCGCCATAATAGCTGCCAACAACAATTGTGTTGCCATCAATGGCGACTGACCGGCCAAATTGGTCGCCGGGGGAGCCATCTAATGCGGCGAGTTTTTGCCGTTCAATCCATTGCGAGCCGGAAAGCTCATAAACGTAAACCGCGCCGCAGTCGCTGCCATTCGAGTCATCCAAATACGCGCCTACAACTGCAATATTACCGTCGATTGCGACCGAAGCGCCGAAACTGTCGCCGGCATTGGCATCGGAAGGGAACAGTTTGGCTGTTTCAAAATGAGCGAGGGCTGCGCGGCTAAACACAATCTGAAGTAAAAACGCTGACACTATGAGATACCTGGTTTTGGGTGCGGTAATCATCTTTTCCTCCTTATCGAATAATATTTTTTCTCCAGATTCAGACCTCGACTTCGCAGCCGGGCCTCAGAAAATAGAGCCATTTGCTTTCTGTTTTTTGGCCAAGAATTATGCTTGCGGCCCGGGCATAAAGGTCTAATTGTCTGCGATATAGTTCAGCACGTTTTGGCACCCCCTCGGCGGACACATCATCGGTCTTGAAATCTATGACCACGAGACCTTCGGGTGTTTTGACGAGTAAATCGATTATGCCCTGGACGATGATTGTATCTTGTATCTCGTATTTCGTATTTCGTATTTCGTCTAAGTTGTCCGATTTCCACTCCGAGGCAGGGACGGCAAATGTGAAGGGCCATTCCTGCCGGACAGAGTTGTTTTTGTCGAGGACCGTTTGGCCGAGTTTGCTTTTGAAGAATTTAGCAATAGCTTCGGCATTTATTCGTGACGCGATTTCCTGAATAAGGGCGCCATTTTTTACGAGTTTTTCAATAAGTTGTGTTACAGCTTCCGTCGTTACGGATTTAGCCAGGTCAAGTTTTGACATAACAAGGTGTGTGGCTGTGCCGACAGACCTGCCGTCGATTTGCTTAGTTGAGAAAACGGCTTTCGGTTTTCGGTCGAAGGCAAGCGAATAGTCAATTTTTGTGAATTCGTCGTTGCGGTGAGTCCACTGCGTTACCGTTCTTTTGGCGGGCAGCAACGGCGCGTTGCCAAATGGATATTGCCAATTAAGAGAGCGTTTAAGGCCGGCCAAGTCATGTTTAACGACTGGAGTTTTGAGTTTTGAGTGTTTAGTGTTTAGTTTGTAGTTTTGGATGAGAGCAGACAAGTTGTCCAGTTGTGGCTGGTCGTAAAACTGAACGCTGAACAGGTTATCCTGCGAGGTTTGTGTCGGCAGTTCGGTTTGAAATACCTGATGCAGGAGCGGCTCGCTGCCCAGCGCGGATAAAATCCAGTCGAGGTGGTTTCGACGTGTTTCGAGATGCCAGGATGGCATTGATTGGCCGGCGAATGAATGGGTTGCGGTAAGAATACTTCGGCAGCTATCCCGGTCTTTGCAGCCCACGAGGATAAGGCGATTCATCGCCCTTGTCATCGCAACGTAGAGGATTCGCATTTCCTCGGCCAGCGATTTTCGGCGGTTTCGCTCCTCGATTACCTGGTATGCCGGCGAGTCGAGGCGCGAGTTGCTTTCGGCATCGATGATTTTCAGGCCGAGGGTAAGGCGTTCATCCAGAACGCAATCACGGCTGAAGTCCTTTTTGCTGAACCGGCTGTCGAGGTCGGCAACGAAGACGACGGGAAATTCGAGGCCCTTGCTTTTGTGGATGCTCATAACGCGAATCGTATTGCCTGTTCCGGCCTCTGGCTGGGGCTTTGACCAGTCCTCGCCGGCGGCTATGAGCTTCTCGATAAAATCAATGAAACGGGTAAGTGAGGGGACACCCGAATTGCCCGCGAACCCCTCGAACTGAATGGCCCTGTCGTGCAGTTTCAGCAAATTGGCCCTGCGGGCGGGACCATCGGGCAAAGCGCAGACGAATGACAAGTAGCCGGTCTGACGGAAGATATGCCAAACCAGCTCAGCGAGCCGACCTCGACGTGCGACGGTCCGCCATTCATCGAGCGTGGCAAGAGATTTAGCGAGTTTGTCGGTCAGTCCGCGTTCGCCTCCTGATTCACAAAACAACTTTGCGCAATCGTAGAAGCCGAGGTTGTGATTAATTTTTTTGCCGTGCAGGCGAATTTTTGCAAGTTCGGTGTCGGTGAACCGGAAAAACGGACAACGCAGCGTCGCGGCAAATTCGATGTCGCGTCGCGGGTTATCGAGGACCTTGAGCAGGCACAATATATCGGTGATTTCAGTCGCCTCGAAGTAGCCGGCGGCAGCATCGCAGCTTACGGGGATACCGGCGAGTCGCAGCGCCTCGATAAAGTCGCTTTTGCCCGCCAGCGAGCGCATCAGTATAACAATGTCACGATACTCGATGTGGCGAGAATTTTTTGTTTCTTTGTCGAGGATTTGCTCATTTGAATCGGCGCCAACGAACTGCTTTATGCGATGGGCAATCATCGCCGCCTGCAGTTGCCTGTTACTGAAGGGCGACGCATCGGAGTCGACTTGTACTTCATCGAGTATGTGCAATTCAACGGCAGGAGAAATTGCGGCTTCCGCGTTTTCCTGCGAATGAGGTTTAAGTTGTGCCGACTCATCGTAATCAATACCAGCAAACGAGGCGGTCATTATCCGGCCGAATACCTTATTGGCAAAATCAAGGATTGGTTTGACGGAGCGGAAATTGACGTTGAGGTCAACCCGCAGACCCGCGTTACTCGATTTCGGTTTTATCGACGCTCGGCCAAGATGCTCGATGAAAATTTCGGGTCTCGCGCCGCGCCATCGATAAATGCTTTGCTTCGGGTCGCCGACGGCGAAGATGTTGCCGAATGAACCGACCATATCGATAATTGCCTGCTGGACACCGTTGATATCCTGGTATTCATCTACAAAGACGTATTTGTATTTTTTACGCAGTTTCAAGGCGGTTTGCGACGGTTCATCAGAAAAAGGGGCCTGACCCCTTTTTTCCAAAAGGCGTAGCGCGTAGTGTTCGAGGTCGGCGAAATCCAGACAGTTGATTGCCTTTTTGGCCTGGCGATATGAATCATCGAAATGCCTGACCAATTCGACAAGGACTCTTGTCTGCGTGCCGATTGCCCCGGCGAATTTGTTAAGGTATTCAGGATTTAAAATCGCCAGGTTTTTAAGCTCCCTGACGGAATCAAGCGCGTCGCCGACAATTCCGCCGATAAAGTCCGCCTGCGGGACATCCGTGGGTTTATAAACTTTAGGCCTTTCGAATTCCCACCGGCCGGCGTCGAATTGCTCGATACATTGCTGAACAGATTTTATGTATTCGTTTCTGCATTTCGCGGCCCACTTGCCCGACGGATTTTGTTCATTGTAAACTCTCAGCGCGAATTCGAGCCGGCCAAGGGCGTCCTGAAGTTTATCCGTTACGATTTGCTTTTGGGCCTGTGCGATGTCCGTGGTAAACGGGTCAACTGCCTCGGCTAAAACTCTTGCCCGCTCAAGCCAGTTATCGCGTGATACGACGCCGTCTAAAAAGTCGCTTATTTCGATTATGGTCGCGGGAAAACCGTCCGTCATTCGCAGGTCCCTGCGAGTCATAAGCTGCCTGAGGGCTTCGGCTATATTATTTTGTTTCCAGGCCCAGTCGATTGTTTTTTCGAGTATCTCGGTCTTCAGCAGCTTTGCCTCGTCGGCGTCAATTATGCCGAAGGTCGGGTCAAGCCCGATTTCGTAAAAATGCTCGGTGATAATGCGTTTGCAGAATGAGTGAATGGTGCTTATATCTGCGGCACCGAGCAGAATCAACTGCCTGCGAAGATGCCTGCGAAGGGCAGCGTCTGCGGTCGTTTCCATCTCTGAGCGTAACTGCTTTGCGATTCTGGAACGCATTTCCTCGGCGGCCATTTCAGTAAAAGTAACGACGAGCACGCTCCAGACGTCCGGACAGGCGGACAGGTTGGTCACGACGTTGACGCAACTGCCCGAAAGCACAGCGGTCTTGCCCGTCCCCGCCGAGGCGGAGACAAAGACGTTCCTGCCGTGCTCAACGATGGCCCGGTTTTGCTGCGTCGTCCATTTAATCTTACTTTGACTCATCTGCGTTTTTAATCAAGTCAAGGACCTGCTCCTTATTGAAGCGGGTAAGCAGGTTGTACCTATTTATCTGCCAGTCGAACCGGCAGACCGGTTTATATTCACATTGTTTGCAGGGCGAATCTGTGCCGAGGCGATAAGGAAACGCGGTGATTTTGCCAGACGTGATTTGCCCGGCAATATCGGTTATCTTGCGTGAGCCGAAATTCGTAAACGCCTCGAAATCCGCCGGACGAAGAGAACCGAGGTAATTATATTTCCCGTATGGGTCGCCTTCTTTTGTAACGAAGAAATTATAATAATGACTATCTTTTGCGGCTGCGGTGTCGAGCAAGGAGGAATAATCGCCATTGAATATGCCTCTTGCCTTATGTGTGAATTTGGGGTTGTTGTCGATGGTTTTACCAAGCTCGACATTTTCCGGGCCGACCTCAATTGGCAGATAAAACGCGCCGGCGATATCGTCAGCAAATTTCCCGGCGGCGTTGCGCACGGCTAACATATAAACCGCGAGTTGGATATCGAGACAGTAGTAAAATTCCGCCCAGCTAAATGAATCTTTGGAACGTTTTTTGTAATCGAAGACAATGGCAACCTTTCGCCCGTCAATCTTCGCGATATCCAGCCGGTCGATTCGGCCATTGAGGGTGAGTTGTCGGCCATCCGAAAGTGTTAACGTCAATTCGCCGATTGAATCGCCCACGGATTTGGATTTGCCAAATGAAATCTCGGACATCGCGGGCCTGAAAGCGCCCGCGCGAACCATCTGCGATACCGCGATGACGCAATCCCGCAGATATTCCCGTGCGGAGCTAATCATAAAAGCGTTGTGCGGGCTGTGGGCGGCGAATTTCGAGATAAACGAATCCTCCCGGCAAAGTCGTTCGGTCTCTTCATCGAGAATTTTAATCAAGGAATCGTCGGCGATTGTCTCGAAATTTATTTTGTCGGCGACGGCCCTTTTGGTAAATCTGTCGAGGACGCGGTGATAAAATTCGCCGAGGTCGGGCGGCTCAAGTTTGAATTCCTCGCGTTTACTCAGGCCGAGAATATATCTTGAGAAGTGCTTGTAGGGACATTCGGCGAAGGTGCTCAGCCGGGACGCAGAACTTGTCAGTTGCTTGTCGAAAAGCTCCCCGACAACCGAATTATCCAGCGTCGCTTCATTTTTATAACTGAGTGCATTAGCCGCTCTCGAACCAATCGCCGTGAGATGGTCATCGCGGAGGATATCATCCAAAAGCCCAGTCAATTGCGGAGGACGGCAAAGAACATCCTCAAGCTCGTATGTGGTGCAGACCTCTTCAATGGCCGGCGGCGAGGAATCGACCGATTCCTCTTTGAGGTCATCAAACAAACTGCACAGGTTATCGACAAAAGGCGAACGGGCAACCGTGTTTGATTTCTGGTCAACAGCAGGATAAGTAACGCATAGAAATTCCGAAGGCCTGGTGAACGCGATATAGGCAAGGTAGGGTCTGTTGGCAAGCTCCTGTCGGACGCCGGGCGGCAGGTCAACGCCTGATGACTGGGCGGCAAGGCGGTCTTCTTCGCTTAGTATGCTGTCGAAAACGACGGGCGATGGGAATTGCCTTTCGGTTGTGCCAATCAAGAAAACCGCCTTCAAATCAGGATGTCGGCTGCGCTCAATCGAGCCAACGAGCACCTGGTCAAGATTGGGAGGAATAAACGCCAGTGTTATCTGCGAAAACGCGCTTCGAAGAATCGAAAGATAATCCTCACAGTTAAGGGACACGCCCTCAAACGCCGCGACCATTTCGTCGAAGATGTCAATTAGCCGGTCATAAAACTGGCGGTGCTCGTCCGCAGTTGCGTAGTCGCCTTTTTGTATTGCCTGCTCGACCCAGGCCGACAACTGCTTGCGAACTTCTACTGCTTCGAGAAAGTCAAAAATTATTTTAGTGAACTGCTCCGGGGCAAGCGACTTATTATCGCCGACGGCATCGTCAAGTTTCTTTTTCAGTTCCAGCAGAGGAGCGATTGCCTTTTTGCGGATTCGGTTTACCCGCTCTTCGTCGAATTGTTCCGCGTTTTGGGCGGCGTATTTCCAGGGCCTGTCGCTTTCCCAGTCGTTGGCGGTTATGCCAAAGGCGAGACAATAATTTTCCAGCAGGTCAATTTCATCTCGCTCGATATTCAGCAGGTCGGTCTTGAGATACGCGAATATCTCGCCTGCGGGAAAATCATCTGTTACGGTGTTAAGCGCGGAACAAATCATCTCGATTACGGGATGCTGATTGAGAGGTCTTCGCTTATCTATAAAGACGGGGATGCTGTAATCCTCAAAACAGGTCTTGATGTAGTTTTCGTAAGAGTCGAGGTCGGATGCGATGACGGCGATGTCGCGATACCGTAAACCGTTTTGTCTGACTAATTTTGTTATCTGCCGGGCGACAAACTGCACCTCGGCGCGAGTATTCGGCACTGATACGACTCGTATTTTGTCGCCGGCGGATATTGCTGCGGAATCCTGATTGAATACGTTTTGCTCAATATGCGTAAGTGCTGGGCTATTCGAAAAGCGAATCGGCTTATTCAAAATTAACGGCACAGAAAGTTTGAGTTTGCACTTTTTTATACGCTCGACAAGCTCGGCGTACGTCTCAGCGGTGTGGCCGAATAAATCAGTAGGGTCGATTTTGTTTTTGTCCGGGTTGGCTATATCGGTCGTCGCCGGGTCGAGGCAAAGGGCAATTTGGGCGTCTTCGACGACCTTGAGCAGTTCGGTAAGCAGGGCAAGCTCGCCTGTGGTGAAACCCGCGAAGCCATCGACCCACAGTTTCGCCCCGCGCACCAAATCCGCACCCGCAACGGCCTTGCAAGCCGAGCGTAATTGAATATCGGGGTTGAGAACACTGCCTTCGATAAACTTGAGGTATTCCTCGAAAACTATTCCCAAATCGGCGAACTTAGCCGATGCGAGGGTATCGCCCTGTTGTTTTCGCAGATTTTGCGCAAGATTTTTTATATCATCAGGGGTGTGTGCATATTTCAACAACTGGGTAATCGTGTCGGCTAAACGCTGCCCTAGGCCGGGGAGTTTTGCGGAGTCGGCAAATACGCTCAATTTGCCCGCGCATTTGCGGAGTATTCCTTGAATGACCATTGTCCTGCCGATAGCGGTATCTTTGGATGAAACAAGATAAACCAGGCGGTCAAAAGACAGGACGTGCAGCCGATTATAGCCGGTTATACGCGTATCGCTGAGTATTGCCTCGCTCGCCTGATATGTTGCCTGCTCGGGAACAAGAAGTAATAATGGCCCATTATCCGGTTGTAACAGAGCATCCACTATTGCCTTTACGCAATGGTGTGTTTTGCCCGTGCCGCTCCTGCCAAGTATAAACCTAACCGCCATACCGGATTCCCGATAAAAATACGAATCAAGGCAATGAATCTTTTACCACAGTGACGGTTTTTTGCAAGACCCTGTGTGCGGCACCGACAAAAGGTTTACATCACAGGTTTGCCGATGATATAATGATTGTGCTTAAAAGTGGCAGGGTATGATAATGAAAAAACTCAAAACGGCGTTCACATTGGCTCTGGCATTGACAGTCCTGTTTGCTGGCGTTTGCCTGGCCGACACATTTACCAATCGCCAGACAAGCGAAATACTCCACGGTTATATCACGTCCCGGCCGCCCGGCTCCGCCAAAAACACACGTCAGGAGAGCGGTTCTCCAAAAGCCGACGAAGCTGATGATGCCCCAATAAGCGTCTTTACGCAGGAAAAAGGATTGCTCAAGCTGAATCTCAAGGAATGGGAAACCAAACGGGACAATCTTGGCAGGAACAATAAGGTAATCATCGTACCCGTGGATGATGCGATAATGTATGAGATTGAAACCGACGCCTTCGAGAAGGCAATAGCCGACAGTTCGCAGGAAGGCCCGTTATTGATACTGGTGGAAATCGATACCCCGGGCGGAAGGGTCGATTTGGCCCAGCGGATGTGCACGGTAATTACAAGAGGCGCTGACTGCAACGTAATCGCCTTCGTCAAAGGCGGTAAATACGGCGGCGCAATATCCGCCGGGGCCGCGGTAGCGCTATCCTGCAACAAAATCTATATGACAGACAACACCATTATTGGGGCGGCCACACTGGTGACTATGACGAAAGCCAAAGAGCAAATCAAAGACAGAAAATACGAAGACGTAGTCAACGAAAAGTACAGTTCCGCCTGGCGCGCGTATCTCGCCTCGCTGGCACAGCAGAATGACCGGCCCGGATTGCTGGCAAGGGCAATGGTTGACAGCAGTATTGAGGTCATTGAGGTAAACCAAGGGGCAAAACGGCTGTTTATCGAGCCGATGAACAAAAAGCCGGGCCAGCAGGTCGCACGAACCTGGAATAAATCCGGGTCACTGCTGACCCTGACCGCCAGGGAAGCCATCGAGTGTACGATAGCGGACGGGCTTGTTGACTCGCGGGAACAACTGCTCCAGCAGCTTCAAGCCGGCGACGTGAACGTCGTTACCGACAAGAAAATAGCAAACGCCAGAAAAGAGCTGCAAATAGCGAAACGCCGTATGGATGAGATAGTAAAATCGCTTGACCTGAAGATAAAACAGTCGAAATACCCGCAGCCGGCGCCCAAATTCCTGGGTATTCTGCAGGGTGCCAGAAGCGATTTTGAAAACCTCAAAACCCTTGCGAAAAAGTATCCTGACCTGGACATGGACGTTAAGGATATCGAGAAGGTCTTGAATTCCATTCAGGCCGATTATGAAAACACATCAAGGGAAACAAGAAGCCGCAAGTAGCTTCTTTTAGAGGAAGTTATGAAGGTACTTGGGATATCAACCAGTCCGAGAGACAACAGCAACAGCGATATGCTTTTGCGCCAGGCGTTGTCCGGTGCCAGTTCCGCCGGCGCCGAAGCGGAATACCTGCGCCTGTGCAAGTTTAATATCGCACCCTGTTCGGCGTGCGGGGCCTGCTACGCGACAGGCGAGTGCCCTGTTGAGGACGATTTTCAGGCGGTACTTCCGAAAATGCTCGCCGCGGACCGCATTGTTTTTGCGACGCCGATATTTTTTATGAGCGTCTGCGCGCAGGCGAAAATACTAATCGACCGCTGCCAGTGCCTGTGGGCGAGCAAATATATTCTCAAACGCCCGGTAGTCGGCCCGAGGGAGACAAACCGACTCGCTATGGTTATTGCCGTCGGAGGCAAAAAGAGCGGGAAAGGATTCGATTGTATCCGGCTGATGATGAAATACTACTTAGATACAGTCGATATGGGCTATTTTGCCAATCTGTTTGTCAGTAACGCCGACGAAGCAGGCAAAATTGCTGATAACGCCGATGCGATGCAGGAGGCGATTCGACTTGGAAAGGAACTTGCCCTTGCCGCGGGACCCGTGGCGGGAAAAACCGTTGATGTGGAGCTTGCAGGATAAAATATTTTGAGCAAACAGAAAAAATCTCGCCATTCAAGGAGACAAAAGATGAAAACAGAACAACCAAAGGCAATCATTTATATTTTAATGGCATTTATGGGTTTACTGCTCAGTGCGCCGGCGTTTGGTGAGCCGAACGAACCAAACAAAGCTCCAAAAATCACCAAACCATCGAAAGAAGCGCAGGCCGAAGAGGTAAGAGCAGGCAAAAATTATATCGCTACAAAAGTTTACAGCACACAGGAAGACGAGGAGATGCTGAAGCTGTATCAGGGATTGCGCGTGGCAGACGTCGTGGACGGGATGGATAAAGTTGGTTTGAAAAACATAGGAACGATGTCTCCCGACATTAAGCCGTTGTGGAAAGACACGGAGCATTATACGCACCGCATTCAGGGTATCGCGGTTACAGTAAGATACGTCCCGACGAACAAACCGCAGGCGCCGGCGATGGAGGCCAAGCCGTATGACGAATGGAGAGACAAGTGGTACACCAATTTTTCTCCAGAGCCGTTTATACCTCTTATCCGCAAGGGGACCGTCCTGGTCATAGAAGAATCCGGCGACGGCGACACAGGTTCCATCGGGTCCAACAACATAATGGTCTGGAAATTAGCCGGATGCATCGGCGTGGTTACAAGCAACACATCACGTGATACCGATGAAATCATAACAGAAAAAATGCCGCTGTATCTCAAGAAAGTGGGCAGGGGAATCAGGCCGGGCAGAAACGAATTAGAATCGGTAAACCGTCCCGTCGTCTGCGGCGGCGCACTGGTTGAGCCGGGCGACATCGTCGTCGCCGACGGCGAGGGCGTCGTGGTCGTCCCCAGGGAAAAGGCAAAAGAAGTGGCCGAATACGCAAGAGTGATACTGGAAAAGGACAAGGCCGCAAGACAGGACATCTACAAACAACTCGGTATGCCGATGGACGACTCGGTAAAATAAAATTGAAGATAAAGATAATAAGAGGTGGCTGTCCCCATTTATTCCGGATTATTTTGATTTTTACGGGTTTTTTGAGTCAGAAGTTAAAAGGGAAAATCCTTTGTGAAAACACAATGCCCTAAATGTGATGCACGATATGATGTATCAGAAACTCACGAAGGCAAAAAAGTTAAATGCTTAAAGTGCAATGAGTTTTTTGTTATAGTAGAAAAAACAATTGCAAGTGAGAAATGGGTTTTAAATTCAAGTAGCACATTTCCGCTAACTATCCTTGGGGTTGACAAAAATACCGCATTAAAACTGAAAAATACTCTCGACCAAACCCAGACAATTCATCCGAGAGGGCTTTACAATTCAGTGGCCGAGATAGTTGCACAGACCGGTCTTCGTTGCAAAGAAATAGAGGATTATGTGGCAAATTTCCGTGATATTTTCAATGCAGACGACGAACTGGATGTTGCACCATACTACTGCGACCTGGACTCACTTTTCAATGGTAAGCGCATAGACCAAAATGTTGGGACGAGTTTAGTTACCAATTATGGATTTGATAATTTACGATTCTATTCTCGACATCTTAAAATGGTCGATACGCCACGACCTATACCACTAAACCATCGAGACCGTGAACGATTCGAAGAATTAACCCGCGTAGGATTGGCAACGATAGGTCTCCCAATAACGAAAGCGGGAAAAACTGGAGATTCTTTTAAACTGAATGCTCTCAAAGAATCTATAAATTTAGATGACCTTCGGTCTTGGCTTAAGTTGTGTACAACTGTTGCTGAACTTATCACTTTAACTTATTCTCACTCATATTTTGCCACTAAACAAATCTTAAACAATAATAAGATGGCGATTGAAGATATGAAAGGTTATGAAGTTTCTTCCGTAGGAGATGAATGCACGTGTCCATTTTGCAAACGAATGAATGGGAAGAAATATCCAGCAAAGTCGCCCCCCAAAACACCTTTTCATATTGGTTGTAGATGTGCATTGCTTGAAATTTTCGATTAAAATATTATTTGGGCGAAACGGGAGAGCGGTTTAAGTAACCGCTAAATGGCTTGAACAACAGTAAGGTTTTGGCTCTCCCATTTTTTTACTATTCTATTCAAACCGACCCGAAAAAAGAACAGGTGAAAAATGATGCAACGCAAAAAAGAAGAAAACGGCCTCACTGCGTGGGAAAAAGTGCAATACCGTATCTCTCAAATTAAGCAAGAGTTGAGACAATTCGACAACAAGGACTTAACGCCAGGCACTCCCGAATACGAAAAACGGCAAGCCCTATACAGCGAATATCAGTCAATATTTATAGATGCTATGAAAAACAGTTCTGGCCTCCGTTATGAAACCCCTGAAGAACTGAGAGAACTTATTATTTTCCTTGATAAGATACCACAGAGACAGATACCTGAGGATGCGAAAAAAAAATATTTCTATGTTCGTAATTGTGCTGAGGCACTACGTAAGAGAAATCCTTCATTACCTAAGCTACCAATACTTTATGATGACCTATCGACGGGCTATCAGTCAATGATTGAATGGTGCGACGCTGCCAGCGAGCAGAAAAAAGGCGAGAAGGCGAAATCGCAACCGGCACGAAGCCCAGAGGCACATACAGAACACATTCAGACCAACCTTACCACTACAACGAAAAACGGCAAAAAAACAAAATTGCAACCCAAAGGGCTCTCAAAAAATACCACACGTAATCAAGTTTTCATCTGCTATAGCCACAAAGACAAGCGATGGCTAAACGACCTGCAAACCCATCTAAAGCCGTATGTACGAAACCGGTTGGTAACGGTATGGTCTGACAAAAAAATAGTTCCAGGTTCAAAGTCGTTACCGGAAATCGAGGCAGCTTTGGCTTCCGCAAAGGTTGCGGCACTGTTAGTTACTCCAGATTTCTTGGCATCCGATTTTATTAATGATAAGGAATTAGGACCGCTCTTGAAAAAAGCCAAAAAGGGCAAGGTTAAAATAATCTGGATTCTGGTTCGAGCATGCTCATACAAAGAGACACCACTGAAGGATTATCAAGCTGCGGTTAATCTCGACAAACCACTGGCAAATATGAAAAAAGCAGATCGCGACAAAGCTTGGGTCAAAATCTGCGAGGAAATTGACAAGGCAGTAAAAAGAGGGGCAGCCAAAATAACGAGGGGCAAGTAGGGACAAGTATCGTTTTTAGCGTAATAATGAGGGTTTTTTCTCTAAACCGAAGGGCAAGTTGCGTTTTTAGCGTCCACACCAAGCGAAGCGCAGGGGCCCGCTTCGGAAATGAGGGGCAAGTACCGTTTTCAGTATCAAAACAACGGTTTAATCAAAAGCGACGGATTTTCTCATCTGTTTGATTTCGCTGCGGCGGCGCTTGCGGAGCAAGCGTTTGCGCTTTTCACCGTGGGGAACGCCGGTTTCTTTTCTTACGGGTATATCTCTCAAGGCGAACTTGAGCAGCTCAACGAGACGGTTTTGTGCCGACTTGCGATTTGCGCTCTGGGTCCTGTGCCGTTGTGAGACAACCGTCAGCATATTGTCGTCCGAAATCCGCGACGAAAGCCGGTCAAACAGACGCTGCTTCTGTTCAGCCGTCAGGCCTCGACTGTGGTCGATATCGAAAAGAAGCGTAACGCGGGTATTGAGCTTATTGACATTCTGCCCGCCGGGGCCGGCGCTGCGGGAAAATCGATAAAAGATATCGCCCTCGCTGATGACCGTCTCATCGGTTATCCGAATCATAACTTACTTTCCGCAACTGCCTACGCCAGTTTGGCTGCCGCGTCCGCGACAAGTTTGCCTATCGGCATATGGTTCGGGCAGCGCGATTCCGCAACGCTGTAATCGACGCTCAGCAAACGCTGTTTTACGTCAGCCGGCATCTCAGCAAACACCGATTTGGCCTGAGCAATATCGCCGTAGCTGTCGTGATACATCAATGCCCGCATAATATCACCGACCGGCACGCCCAAAGCTACCGGCTCGCAAATATGCGCACAGCCCGCGCAATATCCGCTGCAGGTCGCCTGTGCGTATTGCCTGAGCACGTCCATATCCTCGGCGGCAAGTTTGGTTTTATCGAGTGCGACAGCTATATTGGTCATCAGCATCGTAGTGCTGGTCATCGAAGAGCAAACCGTGCTGATGCGCTGGTCATCCATTACGGCCTTTATTTTCGCCTGGCCTTCGGTGAAACCCTTTTCGAGAAAATGCGCAAGCATTTTTTTGTCGGCTTCGGCTTCAGCGGCAGCAGCATTGGCATCGGCCGAGGCGTTGCGTTGTCGCATTGCCTGTGTCTTCATTGCGATAAGACCGATACCGGCTTTGTGGCAGGCCTCTACGGCATCCTGCATTTGGGCGTCCTGCATCAGCCGGAAATCATATTTTGTTTGTATGGCGTCAATCCAGTCGAGCTTTGAGGCAGCCATAAGACACTGAGGCATATTCTGGTGGGTGCTGAAACCGAAGTATTTTATCAACCCACGCTTCTTGGTGTTTTCGGCCCACTTCTTCACGTCGTCGGTGAATCGCACCATATCATTTACCATATACACGCCGAAATACAGGTCTATGTAACTGGTATTGAGCTGCTTCAAAGACGTTTGCAGGCATTTTTCCAGATCATCGGTTGTTTTTGACTTGTTCTCCTTGGTAACGAGGAATATATCTTTCCTGCGGTCGGGATTTTTAGCGATAAATTCGCCGATACTTTGTTCGCTCGTCCCGTTTCCGGCCGCCAATGAAGTGTCCCAGTGATTTATGCCCCAGTCGAGCGACTGCCTCAAAACCGCCGGCTCAGCGGGTCTGCCCAGCCCCAGCGACAGCACGGGAACCTCAACGCCAGTTTTACCGAGTTTTCGTTTCGGCACTTTTTGAACTGGGGGCTGTGCCGCCGGCACATTCGGCCCATTGGCGTCAGCCGCGTTGGCTTTTGCCGCCGCGATTACGCTGCCCACTCCAACCAGTCCCGCTGTCTTCAGAAAATTCCTGCGATTGATTCTTTTATCATCTTGTCTCGACATGTCCTTATACCTCCAAATCGATAACGGTGATATTTGTCTGACCGCGCGGTTATTGCCGCGTAATCCGGTCATCCTGCGTTAAGTTAATATATTCGGGCGGTATTGTCAAATCGGGCGGCCTTTGAGCGAGCATCGTCAGGTAGATTGCCTGCTGTTTTTCGCTGTTTGCGCCGGAGAAAATGAAAAGGCCAATTAGCGCAAGCCACGGGTTGTAGAAAAACCCGAGGACGATAAAAAGCAGGGCTATTGCTTTGCCGATTGTTACCGCCCACAACGTGGCTCGCAGAAAACCAAATTTCAACGCAAGAATGCTTCTAAAAACCCTGCCGCCGTCCATAGGCAGCGCCGGTATGAGATTGAATACCGCCAGCACTATGTTGGCTACTATAAGGTTTGTGATAAATATCTGAGATGCGGTTGGATTAGAGTGATTAGTAAGGGCGACAGCCATTGACGAGCCGCCAATCAGGGCGAGCAGAATCGCTATCACGATATTTGTAGCCGGGCCGACGATTGATATCACTATTTCCTGCGACGGCTTGGTCGGCATCATATCGATTGCGGCGACGCCCCCGATGGGCAACAGAGTGATGCTCTTTGGCTCCCTGCCAAAACGGCGGGCGACCAAACTATGGGAAAGCTCGTGAATGACAACGCAGGCGAATATCGCGCACACAAACAGCACCGATAAACCGGCCTGCCCAAAGCCCTCCTTCATATCCGAGAAGAACACATACAGCAGCAGCAAAAAGAACGTGACGTGAATGCGGAATTTTATGCCGAACAGCCGGCCTGCGTTTATCGACCATTTCATAAAGTTACTGTTTCCGTATAAGCAAAATTTTACCGGTTATACGAGTGATTGCCGCAGCAGGTGCTAAACATTGTGGCTCGCTCTAATCAGTCCGCAAGTCGTTTGCCCAGCTCGTATGCTTCGTTCAGCCGGTCCGGCTTTTTGAGAATATCGCCCTTCTCGCCCACCCCGCCGACAACCACACTGCCGACCAATCGCATCTCAAGGTAGTCAAACGATTTTTCAAAAAGCTCGACCAGAGGTCCTGCTGTGTCAAGGTCGTCGTCTTCGAAAGGTATTATCGTAGCCGCGGCTTTGCCTTTGATTTTCGCCCTGTTTTCGGGGCAGTTGAAATATACGAACCGGTCGATAAACGCCTTCAGAATCGCCGTAGGCCCGAACCAGTAAACAGGCGTGCCGAACACAATCACGTCGCTTTCGCTTATTTTCTGATACAGGCCGAGCATATCGTCTTTTTTGCTGCAGGGTTTGCCCTTCCAGCAGACGTGACAGCCGTCGCACTCGCGGATATTCAGGCCCGCCAGCCAAATCGTATCGACCTGCGCACCTTTAGACGCCGCCCCTTCGGCCAGTTTACGGACAAGTAAATCAGTATTGCCGCCCTTGCGCGGACTACCTATTACAGCTAATATCTTTTTCATCATCGAATGTTTCTTCTGTCCTTCATCTCGTTACGACCGTTAACAACCCGCTTCAAACCAGATTCAACTGTCTTGCCGCCGACGACAGATGTTGGCGGTTATAATCAGGTATCACGCCGGTTGCATCCGGGCCTGCATTGAGCAGCAGATTTGCCTGCGTTTTTCGCGCCCTCTGATACCAGTCACAGATTGTCGCTACCGACGGCTGTTTTGTATCATCGCCTTTTTTCCAGAACCAGCCCGGCGCAAGAGAATCACAGTATTCCAGCGGCAAATATACCTTTCGGCCATCGGCCCCGGTAAAAACCGGGTCTGTAATCGGCTCGCAGATTCTCCCCTTCCAGACAAAGTCAAAACGTTCCGCCGTGCGAACATCTATGGGAAGATACTTCACCCGGCCCGGACTGTCGCTGCTGGAATTGTTCAGGACGAGGCAATCCGGCTGCAATTTATGAACGAGCCCATAAAGCTCATTCCACTGCCATCTTTCTCCGTGTTTGAGCCCGCTGTTGGGATTCTTTTCCCAATTCGGATCCCACGGCCAATCTCTCGTCGGATGGTCTTTCACCCACCCCCCGTCAAACCAGAGCTCCAGCACGTCACCGTAATTGGTAAGCAGCTCGGTAACCTGGTTTCGCACGTATTCATTATAAACCTGGTCATCTCCAAACTGTCGAAAGTTTTTGTCAATCAGGCAATAATAGAATCCGGTTTTGAGTCCCGCCTTTCTAAATTCATCAACGAACAGACGGGCGATATCCTTTTTCATCGGAGAGTTCTTTACCGAATATTCGGTGTGTTTGCTTGGCCAGAGGCAGAAGCCATCGAGGTGTTTGGATGTAAGCACGGCGTATTTCATACCGGCTTCGGCTGCTGCACCCGCCCACTGTGCGACATCCAGTTTTTCAAACATGACCTTTTCGGCCGGAAATTTCCCGTCTCCGTAACTGACCCCTCTGATCGTGTTGGGGCCAAAATGAATGAACATCCCGTATCCTAATTTTATCCATGCCGCCTGCGACTTTGTCGGCTTCACATCTGTATCGCCTTCTTCAGCCGTGGCGTATTCGGCAGCAAGAGCGGCCGCAGCCACGGCACAACCAGTGAGCCGGAGGAAATTTCTTCGCGAAATATTTCTCCATCTCATAAAATGCTCCAAGCTGCTTTTGGGCCCTATACCGAACCGTCGCCTTCGCGGGCGATTTTTGCGCCGACGGGATTAAGCCGCTCCTCGATTTTTTCGTAGCCGCGGTCGATGTGATAAACCCTGTTGATAATAGTCGTTCCTTCTGCCGCCAGTGCCGCTATGACAAGGGCCGCTGATGCGCGCAGGTCCGACGCCATAACGGGCGCCGCGATAAGCTTTTTCACCCCTGATACAATTACAGCCGCGCCTTCTTTTCGCAAATCGGCTGCCATTCGCGCAAGCTCCGCGACGTGCATAAACCTGTCCGGGAAAATCTTTTCGATTATGATGCTGTTGCCCTCCGCCAAAGCCAACAACGCCATAAACTGCGCCTGAAGGTCGGTCGGGAAACCGGGATAGGGCTGGGTGGTAATATCGGTCGGCTTGACGTGGCCTGAACAGGCGACGATACACCCGGAATTTTCGGCCTCGACAGTAACGCCGATATTGCGAAGCTTGTCAACCACCGCCATCAGGTCCCCGAGCCGGCAGTTTTGTATATGCAGACAACCTTTGGTGATTGCTGCCGCCGCCATAAACGTCCCTGCCTCAATGCGGTCGGGTATAACTTCGTATTCGAATGGTTTTAGCTGCTTGACTCCCTCGATTACTAAACGAGGGCTACCGATGCCGGTAATTTTTGCGCCCATTTTATTAAGGCAGTTTGCCAAATCTGTAACTTCCGGCTCACAGGCGGCGGATTCAATCACAGTCGTGCCTTTGGCTAATGTCGCCGCCATCATTACGTTTGCCGTGCCAAGAACGGTCGAGCCGAAAGGCCCGCCCAAAAATATCTCGCTGCCCCGTAAGCCCCTGGTCGCGTCCGCGACGATATAGCCGTTTTCGAGGTCAATCTGAACACCAAGCTCGCGCAGGCCGCGAAGGTGAATATCAACCGGGCGATAACCGATTGCGCAGCCGCCGGGCATTGAGACCTGCGCCTTGCCGCATCGTGCCAAAAGCGGGCCGAGAATACAAATTCCCGCGCGCATCTTGCGGACGATGTCATATTCGCCCACCGGCTTGCCTATTGTGGTCGAGTCAATGCTGATATCGCCGTTGGGTTCTCTCGCCACCTTGCAGCCAATGTCCACGAGCAACTGTCCGAAGACCGAAATATCCGAAAGCCGTGGAGCTCCTTTGAGGACTGATTTGCCCGGCGCAAGTATCGCCGCGGCCATAATCGGCAGTGACGCGTTCTTGGAACCGTTGACGGATATCGTACCCGAAAGACGAACCGGTCCTTCGATTCGAAATGTGTCCATATCTATTTTCCTTGAAAAGCCAAATCGACTTCGTGTATGGTAATACAAACGATTGTTTTTATCAAGACTTGTCCGCCGAAGGCGGAGAGACAGCGGCAATTGTGGATATCGCAAAGATAGCAAGTATTCTCGAAGAGCTTGGCGGCCAGACCACCATAGCGGACCTCATTGTCTGTGCGGGTGGCGTATTGGTGCTGTCGGTCTGGGCGCTCAAAACATCTCTTGGCACAAAGGCGCTCGACAATTCGCCGTCCCGTGAAAATAATATGCCGCCCCTTTGGGCTCTTACACCGTTTTTTCTGTGGTTTGGGACGGTATCAGTATTGTCTTTCGTCAAGGAAAAATTATTAGCCGGCCTGCCCGACTGGCAGGATGCCATAGCGGACAACCTGATACTCTGCATCGGCGTCATCCCCGCAATCGTAACGAGCGTAATGATAGCAAGAATAGCTTTTGTCCGCGGCCTAAAGGGTCTGGGGCTTAATCCGAAAACCATTCCGCGTGACTTTGTCGCTGCTTTGCTCAATCTGCTCGCCGTTATGCCTGTTGTCCTCGGTGCGATTATCCTGACAACCATAATTGGCAAATTACTCTTCGGCGACAAATTTCAAATGCCGCAGCACGAGGAATTAAAGCAGATAATCGCCTATTCCCAGTGGCAGGTGCGAGCCCTGATTGTTTTCACCGCCGTTGTGGTCGTGCCGTTTGTGGAGGAGCTTATCTTTCGCGGGATGATTCAAACTATGCTACGGTCATATATTGTCAAACCCTGGCCCGCGATTTTTTTGGCTTCGCTTGTCTTCATTATTTTCCACGCAAACCCGGAGCACTGGCTCGCCCTGTTCGCCCTGTCGCTTTGCCTCGGCTATACTTATGAAAAAAGCGGGTCGCTTTTCCGCTCCATTTTCGTCCACATGCTCTTCAACGGGATGAGCGTCCTCGCTGCTTTGAATCAGTAAACAAGCCGTTTGCCACAAAGAGGTACAAAAGGTTTAGGCGCAGATTTCGCAGAAAACGCTGAGACCACAGATAATGCTTTAGACGCAGGATTGACTCTGTTTTCCTGATATTTTGCTTACGCGACGGTCAGTCTTTTGTGTGAATGAGCACACTGACGCAAGTAAAGATTGACCAGGTTTTGATAGGGGATTCCTGTTTCTTCTGCCATTTGCTTGAAATACTCAATCACATCAACCCCAAGACGCAGCGTAACCTGCTTTTTGAGGGTGTTGGCGTAAGGATTCCGCCTGCCTTTCAGTTTCGAAAAATCGTATTTCTTTTTCATAATTATAACGTATTGCTTTCGGCATTATAGTCCAAGTAAATTAATATTTTCCCGTTGAGATTTTTAGACGCGGATTTAACCCGTGAGATAGGCAAAGCCGTCATCTAACGGGTTTAACGCAAAAGACGCTGGTTTTTATGGCCGTAAAGAGGCACAAAAAGAACAAAAACTTAGCCGAAGATTATGCTGTTTTCGGCAATAAAATAATCTTAAAAACCTGCGGGAAACCGCAGGTTTTTTTCTCTTGACATACCCCCCCCCCCCGTAAAATACAATCGATTTGTGCTTTTTGTCTGGGGGCAAAAGGCAAAGAGGAAAGAGAAGGGTATGAGAAGAGAGGTTACACATCGTTCTAGAATATTCCATTTACATAAACATCCGTGCGCACACGGTGCGCTAAAACTTTTATAATTTTTTTGAAGAGGAGAAGAGAATGAAAAAGACAGTTGTTTTTGCATTAATTGTGTTTGGGATGGCGATAGCGAGTAGTGCTTCAGCCAGCACTCAATTGTTCTTCGACGACTTTACCGGCACGGCTCTCGACACATCGAAATGGTCTGTGTTTGTCGATGCGCACGGGCAGTATCATTGGCCATATGTTGCGAACGGGCTTCTTTATTCACAAGGATATCACACGCGAATAGATTCCCCTGCCTTCGCCGCACCAGAGACGGGTCAAAGCGTAATGGCCAGTGCGCGAATTAGCCTCACCGGAGATGATCAGAAATTTGGATTCGCTCCGAATCCGGGTGAACGTACCTGTCCGATTGGATACTACTTTGACACAGTAGATGCTAGTGTTGGGTCACAGGTGGACCATGTTCGGGCGTTAGCTTATGACGGGTCTACGATTCCTCTCTTAGATTTCGAAATTTCTGTGACATGGGGTGTGGATGTGTTCCATGAATTCGCAATCGAGAGAACACCATCGCAGGTCATCTATTCAATAGACGGCCATGAGGTCAAGAGAGTAACAGATGCGTTCGCAGGCGCGTTGCCGGTAGGACTTTGGAGTGACAAGGGGGATTTGATGCAGACTGACTGGGTTGAGGTAAGTCAGGTTCCCGAGCCCGCCACACTTTTACTTATTGGCCTCGGCGGCCTGTTTCTGCGAAAACGAAAAGCGTAAACCGAATTTAGAATTAAGAATGTAGAATTGCGAATCGGCTGTGGATGGTTTGACAAATCTCCACAGCCGGTTTTATTTCCCATTCTCTAAAAAACCGTGTTAATCCGTGTCTAAAAAAACAGCGTTACTCTGCGCAATCAGCGTCTAAAAAATCGGATTCCTGCTTGCGCAGGAATGACAAATAAATCAGTGTCATCTGTGAAATCTGTGGTTATGCGACTTTTGTGCCTTTTCGTGGCAATAAATCAGAATACCAGTCGTTTCTTTAGCCGTTTGACCGCGAAGAAGCCAATCACGAGGATAAAGGCGATGATGTAAAGCATATCGAGCAGAAGATACCAGTGGTATTGGCCTGCACAGACGGCGCGGGTAAGCCGGACCGAATGTGTCAGGGGAATAATCTCGGCGAAGGGACGAATGTAAGCGGGCAGATTGGAAATCGGGAAAACCACACCTGAAAAGAAAAACATCGGCGAGATAATGCCGGTGAGGTAAAAATTGAAATGGTTAATCGTCCTGACAAAAGATGTAATCAGTAACGCCATAACAGAAAACATCAGCCCGGTGAAAAAACCTATAAACGGCGCAAGCAAACCACGCGGCAAAGATATTATGCCGAAACAGGTCAGCACGCACAGCACGGCAAACGAGAAGAAAAATCCCTTTGTCCCCGCCCAGATAATCTCACCGATAATCAGGTTATTGGCGGTCAGCGGCGCAGCCAGCATACCATCATAAACCTTCTCGAACTCCATCCGGATAAAAGTACCAAAGGTGCATTCGAACGACGCGGTGAACATCGCCGAGGTCATAAGAAGCCCCGTTCCGAGAAACTCGATATAAGTCAGGCCTTCCATTGACTGAGTTATGTATTTGCCGAGACCTAAGCCGACGCCCGCCAAAAAAATCAGCGGCTCCAGAAAAGGCGGCAGACCATTGCTGAAGATATTTTTGGTATAGACCCGCGTATGCCGAAACCAGACGCTGAACAATCGGCTGGCAAGCGGCGGATAAAGATATGGCCTATTGTCTTTCATTTAGTGCCCTGCCCGTCGCCTTCAAAAATACATCTTCAAGATTCGCCTGCCTCAAATAATAATGTGCGCCCTCTAATCGACCGGCCAATTGCCGCAGAAGCTGGTCGTCATCGCAATACACCCGCGTTGTTTCCTGCGTGCGGTCTATTCTGACTTTCTGAAGCATCGCGCCGTCGGCTATCGTTTCCAGCGAATGACTGCCCGTAATTTCAAGGACGTGCTTCTCGACATTTTTCGTAAGCAGCTCAGCCGGCGACCCGCGAAGTATGCCCGCCCCTTTATCCATAATCAAAATCGTATCGCAAAGCGCAAACGCCTCTTCCATATAGTGCGTCGTCAGCAAAATCGTCGTGCCGTGCCTTTTTAGCTGCCGCAGCTTGTCCCATATCAGGTGTCGCACCTGCGGGTCGAGGCCGGTCGTCGGCTCATCGAGTATCAAAAGTTTCGGATTATTCATCAGCGCACGCGCGATGACCAATCGCCGCTGCATACCGCCCGAAAGCTCCCTGATTCTGGCAGCGCGTTTGTCGGACAATTCCATAAAACCAAGCAGATAATCAATCCTGCTCGTGGCGGCCTTGCGAGGCAGTGCGTAAAACCGCGAATAAACCATCAGATTGCTTATTACGTCAAGCTCCTCGTCGAGGTTGTTTTCCTGCGGGACAACGCCCGACAGATATTTAATTGCAAGCTCGTCTTTAACAGGGTTATAGCCGAACACGTCAATAGATGCGCCGTCGGCACTCTCGATTGTGCATTTGCCGTAGAGCATCTTCATCATCGTTGTCTTGCCCGCGCCGTTTGGACCCAGGAAGCCATAGCAGGTGTCGGCCTCGACCTCGAAACTCAGGTCGCGGACGGCATTCACCTTGCCGAAGCTCTTGCTTGTTTTTTTAACTGTTATCGCGAATTGTGCCATATCAATTACCCAAAGGGAATTTTATCACACCGACGAAGATTTGAAAACCTCAAACGCCCCGCAATCTCAAGTACGCAAACGGGCCAATATCTTCCTGCCTGTTAGTTCTCGAAGTGCGTCTGCGGCAATCCAGCGGGCGGCAGGCGAATCCATATTCCGGATTTCCTTCGCGACAGCCACAGCTTTTTTGTTGAGCGGGATGTTCCGTTTGCCTATTTGTCGCAGCGCCCAGTTTACGGCCTTTTTGACAAAGTTCCGCTCATCATCGGCGTGGCGTTTGATGATGCTGAAAAACGGGAGGAATTTTTTATCCGGCGACTTTTTGTCGTGAATGGCCAAGGCGGCCATCAGCACAAAACCCGCCCGTTTGACGAATTCCTCTTTGCGTTGGGACCATTCGATTGCTTTGTCCCAGGCAAATGGCGTTTTGTCGAACAGCACACAACAGCAGGCGTCACACACGCCCCAGTTATCGATTTGACGCACCCAGTTATTCATCTGGGATTTCGTCACCAGCTTCGGGTCATCTATAAGCGCCGCTACTATCCTCGCTTCGTGAATATCGCTTTCCCATAACTCCAGCGCAAGTTTATGGTCTGTTCCGATTTCTTTGGCGAGTTTTCGCATACGCGGCGCTGATACGCCCAGCGCATGGTCTGTTTTGATTGCAAAGTGTGTCATTCCCGCCAAGTAATCCGGGTCAGCTAAAGAGTTGAGCGAGTCGATAACCTGACGGAGATTCATAACTCAATTGCGCAAAAAATCTAAAACAGCAGAAACCATATCCCCAATACAGCCGCTATCGGGCTTATAATCTTGAATGTCTTCCCGTATTTCCTATGCCAGGCCTCTGCCTCATCGGGGCTGACAAACTTATCAAGCTGAATCTTGTTAAACGCAACCAGTGAACCCAATACACCCGCGATTATCGCTATCAACGCAAATACAGTATTCATAATCTCACTTCCTTTCTTATGCTTGATACCAAACTTCGGGGCATCCCTGCCGTCTCGCTATTTCAATCCTAACACGTCAGCCATTGAGTAAAGGCCGGGTTTTTTATTGATTAGCCAGCCGGCCGCGCGAAGAGCTCCGCGAACAAATGTGTCCCTGCTGTGAGCGGTGTGATTCAGCGTTACCGTCTCGCCAAGCGTCGAGAAAATCACCGAATGAATCCCGACGATATCGCCCGCGCGAACCGCGTGCATACCGATTGTGCCTTTATCGCGCAAAGCGTCTTTGCCGCTCCTGCCGTGGGTCAGGCAATCGGGGATTTTTTTGCCTGTCGCCTTCGCGATATTTTCGGCAAGCGTCAAAGCCGAACCACTTGGGGCGTCTTTCTTGAAGCGATGGTGCTGCTCGACAATCTCGATATCGTAATCAGGCCCTAACATCGATGCCACTTTACCAACAAGGGCAAACAGGGTATTCATTCCCACGCTCATATTGGTTGCGCAGACAATTGGTATTTTCGAGGATGCGGTTTCGATTTTCTTTCGCTGGCTGTCGCTCAGGCCCGTTGTGCCCAGAACCAAACCTGTTTTATTGCCGGCACAGTAATCAATCGACCCATCCGCGGCCTCCGGCAGCGAAAAATCAATTACAACGTTTGCCTTGCCGGGAAAACCGTCCGCCACCTTAACATTCAGTTGGGCAACGCCCGCCAAAACGCCTGCGTCCCTGCCTAAGTCGGGATGGTCTGTTTTTTCAACCGCTCCCGCGATTTCAAACACGCCTTCTTCCGCCGCCAAGGCCACAATACGCCTGCCCATTCGGCCGGCAGCGCCGCAAATTATAAGTTTTGGTTTCATTTCGCTAACCTCTTATTATTCCCTATATGCTGTCCGCTAATGATAGCTGTTTTCAACATCATTGGCAAGAGTTACGAACTATTCGCTTGATGTTAAAAGGGGCAGGTGGTAAAAATGGGCAATGGTCTGAAACGATAATTTTTAGGAGGCCTCGCAATGGACCGAAGAGCGTTTTTGGCAGCAGGTCTTGTCGCCGGGACGGCGGCAATATCAAGTTCTCGCGCGGAAGACAAACCGGCAGCAAAACCATCAGGTAAATTCAAGCTCAAATACGCCCCAGAGTTTGGGATGTTTGAGGCAAGCGCAGGCAAAGACCCCATCGACCAGTTGAAATTTATGGCAGACGAGGGGTTCTCTGCAATGTTCGATAACAACCTCAGCCAAAAGCCGCCCGAATTACAGGAAGCAATCGCCAAACAATGCCAGCAGCTTAATCTTGCTATGGGGCCGTTTATCGCCTGCACTGAATTCAGCAGGCCGACGTTTGTCCTGAAGGATAATAAAGTCCGTGAGTCAGCTATCACTAAAATCAAAGCGGCAATTGAGATTTCAAAACGCACCGGCAACAAAATGGGCATCGTCGTGCCGGGGCAATATGCCAATAACCTGGAATGGGCCTACCAGACAACCAATGTTATCGACAATCTCAAGGCCTGCGCCGAGGTCTGCGAAAAAGACGGCTTCATTATGGTTATCGAGTCGCTAAATAACTGGAAAGACCATCCCGGGATGTTCCTCTCCAAAATCCCGCAGGCCTACCAGATTTGCAGGGCGGTCAACAGCCCATCCTGTAAAATTGTGGATGATCTGTACCATCAGCAGATTACCGAGGGCAACCTCATCCCCAATATGGACCACGCATGGGAGGAAATAGCTGCATTTCACTTAGGCGACACGCCTGGACGAAATGAGCCGACCACCGGCGAAATCAACTATCGAAACATCTTCAAACACATTCACGAAAAAGGATACCAGGGCGTCCTGTGTATGGAGCACGGCAAAAGCAAACCCGGCAAAGAAGGCGAACGGGCAGTAATTGACGCATATCGCTGGTGCGATAACTTTTAAAACGCAAACTTGGTGAAAGTCATTGCGAGCGAAGCAATCTCGATTTTTCGCAATGACGAAAAACTGAAAGGGTGATACTTATGCAGGAAATGGACAGAAGGTCGTTTATGAAAACCACGGCGGCGGTTTCGCTCGGAGCAATCGCCTCACAAATCGGAACAAGGGCCTTCGCCGCCGGCGACGATAAAATCCGTATCGGAGTCATCGGCTGCGGCGGACGCGGAACGGACGCCGTGCGAAACTGTATCGAATCCTCCGAATCAGTCGAGCTGGTGGCGATGGCGGACCTCTTTAAGGACCGCCTCGACGGCTCATTCAAGAGTTTGAAAGAGGGCACCTCCGACAAGAAGACCGCCCCTCTGTCAAAAGGATTCAACGTATCGCCCGACCAGTGCTTCGTCGGCTTCGACGCATACCAGAAGCTCCTCGCCTGCAAACTTGATATGGTCCTGCTGACTGCCCCGCCATATACAAGGCCGATACACCTTAAGGCAGCAGTCGAGGCGGGCAAGCACGTCTTTATGGAAAAGCCAGCAGGTGTTGACCCCGCCGGAATCAGGTCGGTAATTCAGACGGCTGAACTGGCAGACCAGAAGAAACTGTCAATCGTCGCAGGCACTCAACGCAGACATCAGAAACACTATCTCGACCTGATGAAAAAAGTGCAGGATGGCGCTATAGGTGACATAATGACCGCGCAGTGCTATTGGTGCGGCGGCGATATGCTCGGTTACTGGAAATGGTTCGACAGGGCCAAAATGCCAAACGATATGGAATGGCAGTGCAGGAACTGGCCCTGGTTCCTCTGGACTTCCGGCGACCACATCGTCGAACAGCACGTTCACAATATCGACGTTATTAACTGGGCGCTCGACGCGCACCCCGTCAAGGCATATGGAATGGGTGGCCGAGCCGTGAGAAAGTACGGCAACATATATGACCACTTTGCCATCGAATTTGAATATCCAAAAGGAATAAAAGTTCTCAGTATGTGCCGGCAAATGCCCGCCTGCACCGAACGCGTATCGGAAAACGTCAAGGGAACCAAAGGATTCTGCTACACAGACGGCGCAACCGGCTATATCAAGGGCGCAAATGAGTATAAATACGACGGCCCCAACCCGAACCCGTATGTCGTGGAGCACGCCGACCTGATACAAAGCATCAAGGACGGCAAGCCGCTCAACGAGGCCAAACGCGTTGCCGAAAGCACCCTCACCGGCATTATGGGCAGAATGAGCACATATACCGGAAGGGAAATCTCCTGGGACTGGGTTATGAACGCGTCAAAACTCGACCTTGTGCCGGCCAAACTGGATTTCGCAGGCGAACTGCCCGCTGAACCAGTCGCACTGCCCGGCAAGACACAGCTTATCTGATAAAACGATGCCTGGCTCTATCGACTGAAGCGTTTTTTAGTTTCCGGCCGATATAATTAAAACATTGCCTGCGTTTTAATCGTATAGACGCAGGCAGACGCTTTTAGGGGGTTATGGAGTATAAAAACTTTTAGGGTTTTATGGAGTGTAAAAAAATGACAAAATACATAGTTTCGGTACCGGTTACGGTAATATGTTTGGTTGTTTTGGTATTTGGCGTCGGCTGTGACAGTGGTGCCAAGACCGGCGCGGTCGCCGGCGGGGCTGTAGGCGCCGGCACAGGAGCAATTATTGGCCATCAGTCCGGCAAGACCGGGCAGGGCGCCTTAATCGGCGGCGCAATCGGCGCTGGTACTGGTTTCCTCCTCGGCAACGCGCAAGACAAAAAGAAACATGAGACGGCGACGCCCGCTAAATCCGAAAAACAGGATGCCGCCAATATAGTCACTGTCAACATCGCAAACAGCAACGGCTCAATTACGCCTGTTAAGCTGGCTAAGCAGGGCGAAAATAGTTACGTCGGCCCCAAAGGAGAAGTTTACGACCACCTGCCCACAGAAGCCGAATTGAAACCCGTTTACGGGTTCTGAACAACCGTCACCGTCGATTATCGGGGCGCTATTACTATAGCGCCCTTTTTTTGCGCAGCCGGTGTTGCAACCATTAAATAGAGCTTACCAGATACAGGGTATGAGTCGGAAACGGACTTGTTTTGTGTAGTCGGTATAGCCGGGAAGCTCTTTTTGAAGTGTGAGGTCTTCAAGGTATGTGCGAATGATAAGCAGAAAAATATCTATCGCGGCCGGAATAAGAGCATAGGTTGAGCCGAGAAGCAGAGCCAAGGCAGGCATGAAAATGATTGCGCCGACGTAGCCGGGATGACGAACGTAATGGTATGGTCCTTCGGTAATAACATAATGGCCTCGGTCGGTCTGAATGCGGACCCCGCTGGAAAAAAAGTTATTTGTCCACATCGCCCAATAGATAATACAGCAGCCGGCCAGAATCAAAACAAGCATCACCGGATACAGGACAATTGGTAATTGAGGCGACCAGTGAAACCGGCCCGCGTCGAGAGCGGCAAGTAAACTGACGGATAAAAACAAGGGAACGTGGATAGCGAGAAAGATTTTATCCCACCATTTAACGCCGGGGCCGGGCCTGACGCGTTCCTGCATAAGGTCCTGTTTTTTGGTGAAGAAAACGCCGAATCCCGTCATAAAAATCAGGAGAGTCGAAAAGAAAAGCCAGCCCTGCCAGTAATCCAGCCGACCCGCAAGTACGAAGATTGCGACCCCTATCACAATAATAGTGATAAAGGAGCGTATCATTATCCTTCGGCAGGAGAACTCCTTTTTTGTCCCGCTTTTTACACTTTGCATTTTATTCTCTCAGGGCTTTCCAAACAGCTCCGAAACAGGTAAACTTATCGACGAAAGTATATCCTTTATCAAAATCTATTGAAAGGAGAAGATATGTGCTGCACCAATATGACCCCTAATGATATGCTGCCTCTTTTTATTGTTACTGTTGTGGCCCTGGCGATACTTCTTTCCCTGATTGTGGCCCTGGTAAAAACCTGGATTAACTGTATGATTTTCCACAAGGCGGGCTATAGCTGGGCATGGGGGCTGTTGACCTTAGTGCCGATTGCCAACATAATTCTGCCGTTTGTTCTTGCGCTGGGCGACTGGCCCATACGCAAAGAGCTTCGCCGACTGAAAGACGCCGCCAAGACACAGGCAATCTAACTCCATCTCTTAAAAAATAGTTAAAGGAGTTGCCTTATGGGCTTAGAGAATACACAACGCATTAGCGTAATCGACCCAATCGGCCCGGCCATTGAACATGTCCGGCTGATGCTTTTCAAGCCGTTTGATTTGTCAAAATGGCTGATAGTTGGTTTTTGCGCCTGGTTGGCGCAACTTGGCCGGGGAGCCGGGGGCGGGGGCAACGGATGGAGAGCGAATGGGCACGAGCCTATCTTCCACGCAATAAGAGACGGCATACTCGCTCATCTGGCAGTAATAATTTTCGTTGCCGCGATAATCGTCCCTATAATCATAATTATAGCGGTGGTTCTTTGCTGGCTGCGAAGCAGGGGCCAGTTTATGTTCGTCCATTGCGTCGCGAGCAATAAGGCCGAAGTCGCTGTTCCCTGGAACAAGTTTGCCCGACACGGCAATTCGCTCTTCCTGTTCCGCATCGTAATCGGGTTTATTGGATTCCTTGTAATAGGAATTCCGGTAGCGGCCTCCGTCTTCGCCGGTTTTGTTATGTGCGCAACAGGATTTAACCCGGCAGCTATAATTGGTTTGACCGGGGCCATTTTTGTTGTCGTTGCCGTCGCGGTTTTATTTGGCCTAATCGCCAAATTCACCACTGATTTTGTTGTGCCGATTATGTTTCTTCACACCGAAAGCAGCGTAGCCGGGTGGAAACAATGCCTCGAACTAATTAGCGGCAACAAAGCCCAAATGCTTTTGTATATCCTGTTTCAGATTGTAATATGTTTGGTTATAGCATTTATCGCTTTGACCATTTGTTTAGTCACCTGCTGCTGTTGCTGCTGCCTTCTCGTGCTTTTTGTTTTACCGTATGTGGGGACAGTGATTCTATTGCCTCTTATCGCTTTCAAACGGGCGTATTCGCTTTTCTATCTTCGCCAGTTCGGGACGCAATTTGACGTTTTCAGCGTGCAGCCGGCATAGGCGGTTATGACCGACCAGAACAGGAAACAGACGATTTTTATAAGCGCTGCCGAACCCAGCGCCGACAGGCATTGTGCAGCCCTGATACGCGCCCTGCGACAGACAAAACGCGACCTCGAATTTGTCGGCATAGGCGGCCCCAAAATGGCAGAAGCCGGCTGCGCACTAATCGAAAACCCCGTCGGACGGGCCGCGATGACCTATAACGCCTTTGCGCATGTCTCTCACTATTACCGACTTATGAAACAAGTAGCGAAGTTTCTGGCAACCAACAAACCTAATCTCGTCATTGTTTGCGACTCACCCGCCTTCAACTTTCATATCGCAAAGGCCGCTAAAAAATCGGGCATCAAAACGCTTTTTTACGTCGCCCCACAACTCTGGGCCTGGGCACCTTGGCGAATCCGCAAGCTGCGAAAATGCTGTGACAAGCTCTGCTGCCTTTTGCCCTTCGAGCAGGACTGGTTTACAAGTCGGGGTGTCCCCGCTGAATTCGTTGGCAACCCCTTGCTTGATGGACTTACGCAATCGGATTTGACAAGGGCCAAGCGAGATTACCGCGGCTTCAATCCCGCCAACGCCAAAATCGCGATTGTCCCCGGCTCAAGACCTGCCGAAGTAGGAACGCTTTGGCGGCCTATGCAGCAAATCGCGATTGCCCTGTATAAAAAATACCCCAATGCCACGTTTACTACTGTGGCCGTCGATGAGGCAACCAGGGGTGCGCTTGACTCGACCCGTCTTATGGGATTTCGAACCGATTACTCGATTGACTCCGTATATCAAACGACAAGAAGCTGCGATTTTGCTCTCGTCGCAAGCGGCAGCGCAACTTTACAGGTGGCCTCCGCGGGCTGCCCGATGGTGATTATGTATCAAACTAATCCGATATTGTGGCACCTGTTCGGCCGATGGTTAGTAACAACCAAATACCTGTCGCTGGTCAACATCCTCGCGGGCAAAGAGCTTGTGCCGGAGTTTATGCCCTATTTCCGTTCGATTGAGCCGATTATCGAAACGGTTAAAAACCTGTTCGAAGACAAAGCCCGGCTGGCCCAAACTAACTCCGACCTGTTGGCGCTCGTCGGGCCGTTGGCAACCAAAAAAGCCGGAAGCGTTGTTGCCCAGATAGCCACATCAATGCTGCCCTGAATCGATAGTATCAACCAAAAACATCCTTGGGTTTGGTCTTATAAAACCGGCCGCTGACAACATATTCGCGTACCCCATCTTAACAACCTTTGGCTCTGGCAGGGTCATTTCCAATACTTTAATACGGGTACTTTTCAATCCTAATGGGCATTTTCTCGCTGGAAACGGACGAAAAACCGCATCTGCAGCGGAAAAATCACTAAAAATGGATAAGATGATAACAAAACGGTAACGTTGCGCGTTATAATATAGAGCATACGGATGGGATACGGCCAAGGCAGAGGAGGCCCCGGGGACAACAGTTTTTATCATGAGAGGAGCAGTTGTGAAAAAACGACAAAAGTGGATTATTATCACCATAGTAGCGGTTTTGGTGCTGCTGGTGATTGGCGGGCTGGCGTATAAAAGCCAAAAAGGCAAAGCCAAAGAGGAAGTGGTGCGTATTGAGGAGGTAAAGCGCGGGGATTTGACCGAGCGAGTAAGCGCAACGGGTGAGATTGAGCCAAAGGAAATGGTCCAGATAAGCGCGAAGGTCTCTGCCCGGATAATTGATATGCCCTATGACGAGGGCAACGTTGTTACCTGCGGCGACCCGAACGCGAACCCGCCGATACCTGCTTCGGTGCTGGTCAAGCTTGACGCCAAGGATTTAGAGAGCCAGTTGAAATTAGCTGAAGCCAGCAAGGCGGCGGAGGAGGCCCAGATAGAGGTTGAGAAGTCGAGGATTGAGGGCAGCAAGTCAACCATGGTGGGTCTTGCCGCAACGCTGGAGCAGTCACAAAAGGACCTCGAAAGAAAAAAGGGATTGTATGAGTCGAGGGACATAAGCAAATCGGATTTTGACCTGATAAAATACAAGGTGGATGAGCTTGCGGCCCAATATGAGGCAGCCAGGTATAACCTGGAGGCGTCACAGCAGAATTTAACGGTATTGAAGCATAATCTCGACGCCGCGGAGGCCAGGATTGAAGAGGCGAAAGAATACTACAGTTACACTACGATAACCTCGCCAATCAACGGCGTTGTAACGCGGGTCAACGCCAAGGTTGGTGAAATGGTAATGACCGGGACGATGAATAACCCGGGGACGGTGATAATGGAGGTGTCGGACCGCTCGAAGATGCTGGTGGTGGCGCAGGTTGATGAGGCGGATATCGGGGCGCTTGAGGTCGGGCAGAAAGCCGTTGTAAGCGTACAGGCGTTTCCAAATGTTAAGTTCACCGGCGTAGTGGATGAAATTGCCCCAAAGCACAGGTTCAGCAGCAACGGGACAAGGTATTACCGCACCGAAATCCTGCTTGATAACGACTCGAATGTCTCGAAGCTTTATACCGGATTGACAGCGGACGTTGATATCGAGACGAGGAAACACCCCGACGTTATCACAGTGCCGAGCCAGGCGATACTGGCAAGAGAGGTTGACAGTTTGCCCCTGGATATTCGCGATAAAAGCGCTGAGCTTGATAAAGGCAAGAAATTCGCGACGGTCGTTTACAGGTTTATTGACGGCAAAGCCGTTGCCACTCCGGTAAAGGCGGGGCAGAGCGATTTGACGCATACGATAGTTTTGGCGGGGCTTAAGGAAGGCGACAAGGTCGTAGTCGGACCTTATAAGGTTCTGGATAATCTCAAGCATGACCAGAAATTGAAAGACGAGCGGGAAGCAGCAAAGGGAAAATCCAAAAACAAAAACGGCAAGAACGACAGCAATGGAACAACAGGCAAGTAATCCAGACGGGAAAGTTGTAATCCGTCTCAAAGAGCTGAAACGATTCTACAGAGTCGGTGTGGAAGAGATACATGCGCTGGACGGCGTGGATTTGGAGGTGCGGGAGAACGAATATATCGCGGTGATGGGGCATTCAGGGTCGGGCAAAAGTACGCTGATGAATGTTCTTGGGTGCTTAGACAGGCCAAGTCAGGGGGTGTATGAGCTTGACGGGGACAACGTGACTGAACTTGGAGATTCGGAACTGGCAAGGATACGCAACGAGCGGATTGGCTTTGTGTTTCAGTCATTTGAACTTTTGCCCCAGATGAACGCCCTGAAGAATGTCGAGATGCCGCTGCTGTATTCGCAGGGCGGGTGGTTTGGCAGGGCGGCCAGGGCAAAAAAGGCGCTTGAGCGGGTTGGACTGGGCGACAGGGTTAAACACAAGCCGAATCAGCTTTCGGGCGGCGAAAAGCAACGGGTGGCGATTGCCAGGGCGCTGGTGTGCAATCCGAGCATACTGCTTGCCGACGAGCCGACGGGGAATTTGGATACAAAAACAAGCAACAGCATATTAGGGCTTTTCGACGAGCTTCACAGGCAGGGACAGACGATAGTGATGGTAACGCACGAATATGATGTTGCGCAGCACGCCAAGAGAATAATAAGGATGCAGGACGGTAACATTTGCAGTGACAGGACAACGGCAGAGGACAACATACACGAACAGAAGCCGGACAAAAAGGCGGAGGATGCAGGATGAGAAGATTGCTTGCCATGCCGCTTATGTTCATCCGGCTTGTTTACCAGAGCGTTTATCTCGCTCTTGGGCAGATATGGGCCAACAAAACGAGGTCCATACTTACGACAATTGGAATAGTTATTGGCGTCGCGTCTGTGACGGCGGTGATAGCAGCATTGACGGGCCTCAAGGCAAAAATCCTCAGCCAGGTCGAGACATTCGGCAGCAACACGATAATAGTTCAACCACAACTGCCGGATAAAGGACTTAAACGCACGCTGACGTGGTGGGACATAAGATTTAAAATCAGGGAATTTGAAGGGCTTTTGGAGCATTGCCCTTCGCTTGAGCGATACACGCGGATAAGCGAGGTCGGGCAGTACACGGTTAAATACGGAGAGAAGTCGGTGCAGAACGCTCACGTTTACGGTGTGGAGCCGGCGTGGCATTCGATTGAGCACAGACCAATTGTCATAGGCCGTGAATTATCGGATATAGACACGGGGCGGATGGTTTGTCTGATAGAGCCGGAACTTCGCGATAAGCTGGGCATGGATCGGGACTGTATCGGTGAAACGATTCGAATAGGATTCAGGAATTTCCGTATAATCGGGGTTATTGAAAAACGCAACGACCTTCAATTCGGCGGCGGTGGACAGGAGCGATACGAAATAATTGTTCCTTTCGATGCGGCTTCAAAATTTCAGAGGGAATTCTGGATATGGGCATTTGCCGAGGGTAAGTCAACAGATGTCCTCGAAGAAGGCGTGGGGGAATTGAAATTTTTCTTCCGCCGTGAGAGACACCTCAGCCCTGACGAGCCGGATACTTTCAGGGTTGAGTCCCTCAAAAGCGCGATACAGACGTTCAATAATATATCGCTTATAGTAACGCTGGTTGCTGGCGGCATCGTCGGCATTTCGCTTTTAGTCGGCGGAGTAGGCATTATGAACATAATGCTCGTCTCGATATCCGAGCGGACGAAGGAAATCGGTCTGCGCAAAGCCGTCGGCGCAAAGAAGTCCGCCATATTAACGCAATTTTTAATTGAAGCGATAATATTGTGCTTCGTGGGCGGACTTGTTGGAGTAGGTGTGGGATGGGGTCTGACTTTTGTGATAGCACATTCAAATGCGCTGCTGGCGAAGACATATATACCGGCCTGGGCGATAGCTCTGTCATTTGGTTTTGCGGGGACAGTGGGAATAGTATTCGGAATGTTCCCGGCGATAAAAGCGGCGAGATTGGACCCGATAGAGGCGTTGAGACATGAATAAGAGGATGAAAATTGTGAGAACACTTGCTTTTGTAATTGCGTTGGGCGCATTGTTTTTTTGGGCCGGCTGCGAGGAATTTACGAAAGAGGATGATTTTCTCGATGTAAAGGTAAAGCCGGAGCAAACCAGGGCCGTTGATACGCTGAAGTTCACCGCCAAAGCGGATGCAAACGATGGAATAGACATAAATAGGCCGGCGGAAAAAGAGATAACGCTGAGCATTGAGCAGTGCCGGGCGATGACGCTGAAGAATAACCTGGATTTGAAGGTTCAGTTGATAGAGCCGACGATAGCGGCTAAGCAGGTAAGCGCGGAAGAGGCGAAATTTGAGTCGTCATTTTTCTCGAATTTAACTTACGGTAATATAGACCAGCCGTCGGTTATAGTTGAACAAGCACAGAAATACAAAACCCAAACGGTTGACCTTGGGGTTCAGGTTCCATTGCAGACAGGCGGAACAGCGAAATTTGACCTCGCGGATAATCGCACCAACATTTCCATTGGGAACTATAGCGAGGTAATTTACACGCCGACGACCACGTTTTCGATAAGTCAGCCATTGCTGCGAGGCGCCGGTAAGCGTGTGAATACATATTCGATAAGGGTTCTGGAATATCAGCGGCAAATAACCGATGCGATGACAAAGTTAGAGGTGATACGGGTTTTGGCCAATGCCGACCGTGGGTACTGGCGGTTGTATGCGGCAAGAAAAGAGCTTGAGGTTCGTCAGCAGGAATACGAGTCGGCGCAGGCGCAGTTGGCGCAGACGAGAAGAATGGTGGCTCTTGGGGAAAAGGCGGCGGTGGAGGAGACGCGGTCGGAAGCCGGTGTGGCGGAGCGGTTAGACGGGATAATCACGGCAAAAAAGGCGATGGGGGATAGGCAGAGGGAGCTGAAACAGATAATGAATGAAGCGGGCCTGGGCATTGACTCGCCCGCTTTGGTAGTTCCGATGACTGAGCCGGACCCTGTGCGATATGAGATAGATAAAGAACGATTGACGAAATCCGCGGTGGAGAACCGGATGGAGATGCTGGAAGTGGAATTGCAGCTTGCGCAGGATTCGAGCACAGTGGATTATTATAAAAATCAGATGCTGCCTTTGGTTGCGATGGACTACACATACAATATGAACGGCATTGGAGCAGCAAGAAGCGATGCTTATGATATGATGTTTGACAGAACTTCTGAAAGTTACACGGTTGGGATGAACCTGATTATGCCCCTTGGTAATGAGGCGGCGAAGAGCCGGCTTCTTGAGGCGCAATATCGCAAAAGGCAGCGATTATTCACCAAGGAGAATCGGCGGATACAGATTGAGACGGAGGTGCTTGGTGCTATTGAGCAGTTGGAGGCGAATTGGCAAAGTATCCTGGCGGGCAGACAGAATTCAATTTTAGCGGGTCGGCTATATGAGGCGGAAAAGAGGCAGTTTGTGGTTGGGCTTCGAACGGCTACCGACGTGCTTGATGCGCAGGCAAAATTCGCAAATGCCCAGAGTACCGAGATTCGGGCTCTGACCGAATACCAGATAGCGCAGGTTGACCTGGCATACGCGACTGGGACGCTTTTGGGGGCGGCAAAGGTCCGCTGGGAGCCAATTGTGCCAAATGTCAACAGAACGGATGTCAGGTAGATATCAGCTATGGGCTTTTTTTAGCTAATTAAAGGGGCCCAAAACGTAACATCTTGCTAAATAACAGGTTAGGAGTAACGAAAACTTTTTAAAAAAACTAAAAAAGGGCTTGCAAAAAGCTAAGAGTAAAGTGTATAATAGATGGTGAAAAGTAAATAGTTCTTTTCTTCCAATACGGTCTTGGTTTCTGTAGGGCAGCGGAAATCTAAATAACTGTGTAATATTTTACCACTGTCTTACAATAGCCGGAGTGAGTAACTCCGGCTTTTTTATTTTGGCTTGAATACCCTTTGGCCCAACAGCCGCAACATTTGAGAACTATGGCGCTGGCCATGAAAGCCGCAAAGACATTTATGCCGGCTATCCTACGGCCAGAGTATTACAGTCCTCCACTCCTGTCCCAGGATAGCGAAATCAGCAAAGTTGACAATCTGATTCGCGTCTGTTGGTAATCCCCCGTCCGTGTTGAGATTAGCCGGGGAAATCAGCGGTATGATGGGGACAAATCCGCCATCTGATGCTAAGTAAGCAATTTCTTCCGCTGACAAGCAATAGTCATAAACTTGGAAGTCGTCGATTCTGCCGTTCCACATGCCCCAGTTGCCGCCGCTTGTGCCGATGCGGAATGCTCCGACGTTCGGGTCAAACAATGGTCCATAAGCATTCGCATTCGGATCGCCAGGTTGACCATTGGCGTCGCAATGACCAATCAGAGAACCATTACAATAAACTTTCATACTATAGTCGGACTTTGTGAACGCCCAGTGGTTCCATCTCCCGCCATAGTCGCTTTCGCGCATATTGAATGCCGAAGCGGTCGCCGAAGGTGATGTCTTGATGAAGACAGTGCCAGGACCGGTTGGGTAGGTCGGCGGGAACGGACTCGGGCAATGGACTACCAGTGTTTCAATATTTACAGCCCCGTTCCAGACGCTAAACAGACCGTTCCAGGAGCTTCGCATGTTGCCTGCGGTCGTATCTGCATTAATCCAGACCGCGAAGCTTATGCCGCCCCCGCCGGGTGTAGTATGATTAGCGTCGCCCATAAAGCTCAACGACGCTACCGGGACATTAACATAGCACCCAGCACCCGGAGGCAGGTAGAGACAGCCGTTACCATCACGGCCACCGATAATGTCCCAGTTTTGCGCTATAAAGTTTGTGACGGTGCCTGTATAGAGGTTCGGGTCACCTATTCCCGAGTCGACAGGGTTAGCTATTTGGCCGGACTCGTTAAACTTGTACCAAAGTATCGGAGCTTTTGAGGGTGGCATTACAGGGAAGGGGATGGGTTCAGCTTTCAGGAGCCAGTCGTTCACGAAGATATCCAAATCATTGATGTCCACATCACAATCCCCGTCCAGGTCGGCCTTTGGGCCGAATTGCGGAACACACATCGGGACGTACAGCCGGATATTGTCGAACATCACGTTGCCGTCGCCGCCGCCGAAATCCCAGTTGTTGCATCTGATACCAAAACCTACGGCGAAGCCGCTTATCGCTTCCATGTTTACAGGAAGTGGATCGCCTGCGGCGTTGATGTCTGTGAGTTTGCTGTACCACGATGTCCAGTTGCTCACCTGCGCAGCATTGCCATCTGGATTATCGTAAAAGCTTACATTACCCGCTGTATCTTCAATCGCCACATACATCCTGTCGTAAACCGGGTCAACCGCGTTAATTGCGGTGCCGCGATAATCGATTCGCAACGCCTTGGGCGCGGGAGAGAGAGCACCGCCGCCTGTAAAACTGGTGCCTCCGCTGTACGGACGTTTGGCCTCTGAGAAGGCCATGACCCCGCTGCCGCCATTGCGATAGGTGTATTGCAGATGCTTTCCGGTTGCGTCTCGTACCAAAACGCGTCCGGCATTACCGGTTAAACTGGTGCAACCGGTAACCGAATAACCATCCGGCCAGTTGGCGGTCAACTCATCTGTGCTGTTGTAATCCTCAAAGTCGTCGATGTTAATGTACGCAGCAGGGGTAAAGCTCCAGACGGTGCCTTTGCCACCCATTAATGTGGTGCCGTTAACTTCATCGATGCGCCAGTAGTAGGTGACGCCCGGAGTTAAGACAAAAGATGCTCCTGGGGGATTAGCCCCGTTTTCCAGTAATCTGCTGAGCGGATAAACGGGATCGCTTACCGTGCCTCTGTATCGTCCGTCTGTATGATTGGTGTTCGCATTGTAAATAGCTCCGGAATTCGTGCCGAAGTATACCCTGTGTACGCCTGTCCAGTCGCCTGCCGTCCAGCTTAACTGCAACGGTTCACTAAGCGATGTAGCGCCGTCTACTGGCTTTGGATTGTAGGCCTTGCCGTCATGGGTTGTGAATTTCCAGACAAGACCTTGCGCTAACACGTTGCTGTCGTTTGTCTCGTCGATTCTCCAATAGTAATCGGTATACATTTTGAAATTAAAATCGGCAATAGTCCAGTTGTGCGGGTCGCTGTTTGCGTCATATCTCGAACCTTGGTATACAAGTGATCCTGTTGATGTTCCGAAATACACATCGTGCTGTTTTGCCAAATCACCTTCTTGCCAGCTAAGCGTGATGCTGTTGCCGTCGGGTGTCTTGTAATGAACGTTTGTCGCGTTGTTAGCGGGTTGGGGATCCCAGGCAAGGTTAAAATTAACGGTGTCGGAAAGTGTCGTCCAGGTGCCGTCGTAAACCGGCGCACCGAGTTCCCATCCGCGAATACAGACAATACGGCCGTTTGTAATATAACCGCTAAGTTCGGTCACGTGATTGCCCTTGAGTTTCAGCGTCCCGCCGTTGACGTTAATCCGGTTTTCCGGCCTATCCTGACGAAAGACAAAGTTCGGGTCGGTGGTGCATTCCAGAGTCCCGCCATAAAGATTTACATCACCGTAATAAATCGCGATTCTCGGGACACTGACAAGCCCGCCGTACATATTCAAAATGCCATAGGAATCACCGTAAGTGCTTCCACCGCCGCCAATGGTCATTCCGCATAAGTTGGTCGAATTGGCCGAGTTTGGCGTGGTAACTGTGCCGCCATAAACATTGACAATAGCTCTGCTGACAAGAGTTTCTCCGCCCAACTTTGAGTCATAATCCGCATGTGAATTGATTTGAACCGTACTGCCGAAATTTACATCCAGCGCGGTACCAGTTACCGTAACAACCGTATCTTGAGCGCCCCAGGAAGTCGGGTCCCAGGGATTCAGGTCGAGCATCGAACACTGGGCGTTGCCGGTTATACACGGGCCGAGTTGATTCGGCAAAATCTCAACATAATAATCGGCATCCGGCACACCAGGAGGACTCCAGTTGTTGGGATTACTCCACGAACAATCGCCGCCTGCAGGAGACCAAAACTTCATACAGTCATCCCAAGGACACCATGCCAGAGCAGCGGAAACACTCATCAAAAGATATGTTAAAACAATGATTGAACAGATTAGGCGTGTGGTTGACATTGGTAACCTCCTCAAAATCTTCATATAAGGCCTCTCCAAAGCGAATTCGGCAACGTCGGATGCCCCCTCGCATCCAGTCCCAATTATCCTACCTATACTTTATAGACCGGGGCTGAATTTGTCAAGGAAATCGCGGTTTTTTTGATTTGAGATTGGATTTGCCTAAATACCTGCAAATGAAGAGGTTGCGAGTGATATAAATGCGAGAAAAATGACCGGTTCCCGGCAGATTTTAGCAGGGGCCGCTTGCGCTTATGTGAGCGGCCAGAAGGATGTGCCTGAGCCGGTCAACGTTGAGTTGATTGAGATAATCTTCGGTGAAGTCCAGCTTGAACCGGCCGTGGAAATTCTTGATGCGTCTTTTAAGCTCTTCCCTGTCAAGGGCTGCGATTGAGGTTGTGGTCTGTTCAAAAAATTCTTTCGAAGGCATTGCATCACCTCTCATTTCTACGACGCATTTGCGAAACCGGGCCAACAATTCCGCCATAAGCGGACAAGTTTCGTATCGACGGGGCGATGGCGTCGCTTTTGCACGAATTGACTCTTTGCGTCGAAACCGTTGAAATCCGCCTGCGATTGCGAAAAAAATAGTATACGATTTGAGTATGGTCTGATAAGTTTCTGGTATGAAGACCGAAGAACTGGATTATTGCCTGCCGGAAGAGTTGATTGCGCAGCAGCCGGCGAAAAACCGCAGCCAGTCCCGACTGCTGGTTTTAAACAGACCAACCGGTCAACTAATCGACACCCGGTTCGCCAAAGTCGGGGAATTTCTGCGCAAGGGCGATTGCCTTGTCTTAAACGATACAAAGGTATTGGCTGCACGTTTCTTCGCGAAACGTCAGACGGGGGGCTCGCTCGAAGGGCTGTTTTTGAATCAACAGGATAAAGGCCTCTGGGAGGTAATGCTCAAAGGCCTCGGCAAAGTCAAAACGGGGGAACACATCTGGTTCAAGGATATCAAAGGCGACGATTTTTGTCGCGCGGAAGTAATTGAGAAAAAAAGCGACGGCAAGTGCCTTCTGAAAATCGAAGCCGAATTGCCGGCAGAAAAAACGCTTCAAAAAATTGGGTTTCCCCCCCTGCCGCCGTATATCAGGCGCGACACCGATTTGCGCCAGGCCGCGAAAGACAGGCAAAGATACCAGACGGTTTACGCCCGCAATTTGGGGGCAGTGGCCGCACCGACGGCCGGATTGCATTTCACCAAAAAGTTGATTGAGACGCTCGAAACGCGGGGCGTTGAATTCGCATACGTCACGCTGGCCGTGGGCGAGGGGACGTTCAAGCCCGTGACCGCCGAAACGCTCGAAGAACATCAGATACACGAGGAACGATTCAGCATCGACGAAAGAAACGTGGGCGTAATAAACAAAACCAGGGAAAAAGGCGGCAGGGTAATCGCCGTCGGAACAACCTCGGTCCGCGTTTTGGAAACCGCGACCGCACAGGGACAACTGTCGGCGATGACTGATTCAACGCGATTGTTTATCAAGCCGGGATACAAATTCAGAATGGTTGACGGGATGGTAACAAATTTTCACCTTCCCAAATCAACGCTGCTCGCCCTTGTCGGCGCTTTCGCCGGGCTTGATACGATACTCGCCGCTTACCGATACGCTATTGAGAAGCGATACCGTTTTTACTCTTACGGCGACGCGATGCTAATAATTTGACATTCGATGCTGATGGGGTTATATATTTGGGCAAGGGAATATCGAATAATGGATTATCGTATAAGCAGGAGTTTAGATATGAACAAGAGAATTCTGGTTGGCGTGGTTTTGATGGCAGTTGTGGTTTACGTGAGCAGTTGCTGCGAAATGAAATGCTGTGCTAAAAAATGTAAGGAGCCGGGAAAAATGAGCGTTAAAGTCCAACCTTTTGGGAAAACACAGGACGGTCAGCAAGTTGATATCGTGACACTTACAAACGACAAGTGCCTTACGGCCAAAATAATGACCTACGGCGGAATTATTGTTTCGTTTGAGGCGCCGGACAAAAATGGCAAACCGGGTGATATCGTGCTGGGATTTGATAATTTGGACGGTTACCTCAAAGGGCATCCGTATTTCGGCGCGATAATCGGTCGATACGGCAACCGTATCGCCGGGGCGAAATTTACCTTGGACGGCAAGGAATATAAGCTTGCGGCAAACAATGGAGAGAATTCTCTGCACGGCGGGATAGTCGGCTTTGATAAAGTTGTCTGGAAAATTGAGAAGGCCGAGGCAAAGGGGAATAAAGCCGAATTAAAACTCAGCTATACCAGCAAGGACGGCGAGGAAGGTTTCTCGGGGAATCTCAAGTGCATAGTTACTTATACCCTAACATCGGATAATAAACTGGAAATGAAATATGAGGCGACAACGGATAAACCCACCGTCGTGAACCTGACGAATCACGCATATTGGAACCTCGCGGGGCAGGGTAACGGCGACGTCCTTGGCCACGAGTTGATGATAAACGCCGACAAATACACGCCCGTAGATAAGGGGCTGATACCGACGGGCGAATTAAAAGACGTGAAGGACACACCGTTGGATTTCACAAAGCCAATGACGATTGGCTCGAGAATAAAGCAAATTGATATCGGCGGCTACGACCATAACTACGTCCTCAAGGGCAAGGTGGAAAAAATGAAGCTTGCGGCGAAAGTATATGAGCCGACCAGCGGACGAGTGATGGAAATACAGACGACCGAGCCGGGCATTCAATTTTACAGCAGCATCGGGCTTGATGGTTCGCTCAAAGGCAAGGACGGCAAGGTCTATAATAAATTCGGCGCGTTCTGCTTAGAGACGCAGCATTATCCTGATTCGCCTAACAAGCCGACTTTCCCATCGACAGTGTTGCGGCCAGGTGAAAAATACGAGACGGTGACAATACACACGTTCTCAACAAAATAAAACCGTTGGTCGGCGTTTACTTCGACTCGGAGTTGCCGAATTCGTGGAAACCGGATTCTGCTGCTTCTGTTGTTTGCTGAGCATTCGACAGGTCGTTGTTCGCAAATAGCCGCCCGTTTGTCATATCAGTGGTCTGCAGAAAAACGCCTGTTCCTTCAGCCGCCCTGCAATTTAGAATTATTGCACCATTCACTTTGTCGAGGACAATAGCGGCCCTGCTGTCGCCGAGATGCGCCTGTCTGCCAATGAAACCGTCAATTTCAACGTTGCTGACGTTCTCGCACCATATACTATTGCTGAAAAAATCGGGCAAACCTTCCTCCCATTCGGTCTCGAATCCGCTGATTTTCAGCCCGGCCACGTCTTTGCAGTAAATCGCCGGTATATCGTGCTTGAATTGTGCCGTGGCCAAATCGGCGCTTGTCCGCAGGTCAAAATTCCCGCCGTATGATGTGCTCAGCGGGCCGTTTTTTATTTTTACTTTGACGTTGTCGAAAGCGAGGTCTTTAATGACGCTGTCCTTGCTGCCCCAAACGACGATACCGCTTTGCGACTCGGCAATTATATTTGAGAAGCGAACGTTTTTTATCTGGCCGAGTTTTTTTATGTCTGGAGCGTTAGGAACGGCGGAAACCTGGATGGGTTCCGCGTGTCCCCACCAGTGTCCCGTGTGCAGACGGGTTTGAATAATGATATTCGAAAAAAGCACGTTTTCAACCGATGCCTCGTCGCGGACGTTGACGAGCAGGCCGCGGTTTGATTCGCGGATGATAATATTTGAAAAAGTGCAGTTTTTAATGTCCCCCCCTGTGTAGCCGACGCGAAGCGCGGTCGAGCGGGATTGCAGCGTGCAGTTGGTCACGGTTATATTTTCGGTTTTACCCGGCCCGAGGGGCTCTCCGCCGAGAATCTGATGATGGCGGGAGTCGCCTATCGAGGTAATGGCAATACCATCGTCGCCTGCGGAGATAATACAATCGCTGATATGAACGTTGGCGCACGAAGTGCAGTGAATGCCATCGTTATTGGGTACTACAAGGGGATTATCTATGTGAACTCCTGAAACGACAACGTCCCTGCATCGGTCCAGATGAACCGTCCAGAGCGGGGCATCGGTGATTGTAACATCCCAAATCAGCACATTCTTGCAGAGCGAAAAAGCGACAAGCCGGCCGGGTCTTTCGTAAGGAATAACCGGCCCATCCGCTGTGCCGAACTTCGGGTCCATATATTCCCTGCCCTGGCGCGTAAATTTCGGGTCAAAATCGCCAAACCTCTCGGCCCCGGTGCGTGTGCTGGCCATATCCATAAAACTTGTCCCGCTGCCGTCGATAACGCCCCGGCCGATGATTGCGATATTGTCTGCGTTTGCAGCCGATATGAGGCCGTATCTTTGACCGTTGACGATATAATCGTTGAGGTCTGCGCTGCCTTTGAGAACCGCGCCAGCTTCAAGATGCAGGGTGGTGTTGGCATACACCCGTATCGGCCCTGTGCGAAATGTACCCGGCGGAACCGTTACCGTGCCGCCGCCTGTCTTTGCGCAGGCGGAAAGGGCCTTATTAATCGGGGCGGTATTGAGCGTCTTTGCGTCACCCACCGCGCCAAAGTCGGTTATGACAAAAGTGCCGGACGTGTTCTTGGCGCAGGAACTCAAGCCAAACGCGGATATTATTGCCGCCAACAACAAAATAATTTTGCGAAGGTACATATTCCCTCATGCAAGATAGATTTTATCCCCGGGTTTTATTGCGGGTATCTTGTCGCGTTTTTTAACGACGTCTTCTCTTGTCAGGGCAAAACTCGGCGCAATCTCGACAATGCAATCTGGCGAGCCGTCCGGTTTTCTTGGAATTTTCACGCCCGCCGATTCGAGCCAGGCAGCCGCACGGTCAATCATCATTTGCCTTGTTGTTTCGACGCTGTCAACACCCGTGGCGTTTTTGGTCGGGGCGAATTCTTCGCTGCGGAGGGTTTGCAGAATAATCGACTCTTTGCAAAGCGGCAGTGCGTCGAAGACAAAGCTCTCGAGTTTAACACCGTTCGGCTCTTTTGGTTCAACACGCTGCCCCTTATCATTTATATGGGAAATTTTCTTTATCGCCCTGTGCATCGGCAGGACAAATCCGTGATTGTTAAGCCGGTCGACAAAATTGACGCTTATGATGTGAATGGCGATACTGCCAAGCTCAAAAACCAGCGAGCCGTCCGGATTTTCCTTTTTGGCAAGCTCGTCCGGCAAATCGATGTATTCGATGACAGTAACTTTCCCGTCGGCTAAACAGAAGTTGCCGAGTTTTTCAAACGGGCCTGTTTTAACAAGCGCCTTCGAGGACATCTCCGCGCCGTCGAGGGCATGCAGGCCGATGAACAGCGGGTCAAAGATATTTATGAGAGGATTATCTACCTGCCAGTAGCTTATGAACTCGATGCCGCGTTTTTTCATATCAGCCAGCGCGCCGCTGTTGTAGAGCGCGCGCAAGCTGCCCCCGTGACCGTCGGGAGAACAGGCAATCGCGTCTATATCAGCAAGCAGGATTTTGCCGTCGAGCGAAAAATTGGGCAGTGTTCCCTGCTGGAATATGAATACGTCTTTTTTATTCAGTCCGTAATAATTGTTGGCGGAAAAAATATCCAGCGTCTGCTGATGATTCAGGGGGCTGGTCATAATATACCATGGACAGCGGGTATTGTTTTTTTCGCAGGCGGCCAAAATATCCTCGGCGAATATCGCAAAGAGCGTCTTGTTTTTGACGGGGCTTATGGGAAAGTTCCCTTTCGGCCCGTCGAAACCCAGCCGGGTCCCCTGCCCGCCGGCAACTACAAACGCCGCGACCTTACCCTGCGAAATCAGCTTGTCACCCAGTTGACGCGCCTGGCCGTATTTCCCTCGCTGGCCGGCATCGCTCGGCTGATGGGCGTAAAATGGAGCAGGCGCGAGCTTGACGGGCAGCTTGAAAGGGGCGGTGTTCATAACAAACTCTGCCCGCCAGCGATCTAACTGGACAAAGTCCAGTTGGCCAATCTGGGCGAGAAGCCGTTCCTGCCTGGCTGGGTCAAGCCGGGCCCAGAAGGCCAAAAGGCGGGTCTCTCCATATTTTTTTAGAACTTTCTGAAGATTTTGAAGCTCACTTTGGTCAGTCATAGGCCTTTTCCCACGTCAAAAACGCCCTTTATAAGGTATCAGACCGAAATTTTCAAGGAATATAGCATTTTTTGCCGAAAACCCTCTTGACAATAGTATTGGGCGGCACTATACTAAAAAATAGAGTAAGGTAGGCAGGTAAGTAAGTTAATATCATAATGTGAGCCGTAATTATAAATTGTACCCTACCAAATATCGTAACCTGCCTATGAGAAGTGGTTTTGCCTTGCTTAACTCGAATTGGCGGCATTTCAAGTCAAGGTTAAGGCAACCAACAAGTCCTATAAAATCTGGTCTAAAAAAGTTTTTTGCCGGCTGATTCCGAGCGAAATAGTGTAACAGTGAGATTCGCGGGGAATTACGGAAAGTATTGTGTGGTAGAGAGCAGGTTGCATTAATCCGTCTGAAACCATGTTCAATTGTGCTTAGGACGGCCGGATAGCGAATCTCAAAATGTGTAAAGGAGAAGACAAATGAGAAAGAAAGGTTTTACGTTGGTTGAGCTGCTGGTCGTCATAGCGATCATAGCTCTGCTGATGGGTATCCTGATGCCGGCTCTGGCAAGGGTCAGGATGATTGCCAACCGTATGGTCTGCGGGGCAAACATGTCGGGCATAGGCAAGGCGCTGCTGCTGTATGCAGGCGACTCTCAGGAGGCATACCCAATGCCAGGTTATAACACACTCCCCGTAGTTTACGCCACGCTAGGCCACATTGATACTACTTATTGGGACGGCACCGGCACTCTGGCCCAGGCCTTCGTGGGGTCAGGTACCACTGGCGGCAATGCAACCATAGGTTCACTGCTCTATATGCTCGTAAAATATGAGGACGTCTCGCCAAAACAGTTTAACTGCAAGGGCGACTCCGGCGCTGAGATTTTCAAGCTCACAACCTATACCGCCACGACACAGACAGACCTGACCAAGGTCTATGATTTCGGCACGGTGCCAGGCAAGCATAACAGCTATGCCTACCATTTTCCCTTTGCCAGATTGGCAAATGGCACGGCGGGGGGGTTCCCGATATCCGTTAACAACCAGCCGGGTTGTCCGCTCTTGGCAGATAGAAACCCGGGGATGGACAAGAATGCGGCTACTTATATATTGGGCGGAACGACTGCAGGCGGGACACTGCCTGCTGGCACGACAGCTGATTTGCCTGGCTTGCCTGCGGTGTGGCAAAACAACAACAATGAATACAAGGACAAGGATTTGGTGTATAACGCGTATCCCCATCAGCGAGAAGGGCAAAACGTGTTGTACAACGACGGCCACGTGAAATTTGAGACGACGACCAACGTGGGCATAAATAACGACAACATCTACCAAAGATGGGCAGCTCCATTCTGGGTAGCACCGACCGGTACGTCAACAACGCCGGATAAGATAGGCGTGGAAGCGGCCGGGTACTTCCCGCGGGGGTCAAACGCGGGGATAACCTACACCGACTTAGTACCGGGGGATGTCACAGATGCGATTTTGGTTAATGAGGTTAAGCCGTAATTAACAGCAACCGGTTGTTTTAGCTTTAATACGCGGCCCTGCGCAGTATTGTGCGGGGCCGCTTTCATTTTCACCCGGCAATGATAACCCCGCATTCGGCTTCAATCGCGACCCTCTTCCGCCGACACGCCAGAGCAGAATACCGATTTGACGTAGCGCGTCGAAGGACTGCAATCCTTAATTCCCTTTTCTTATATATATGCGCCAGCCCGCCAAATTACTCAAGCTATCAACTGTTCTACTATCTATTTTCCAGTCGGGTGTCCAGAACATAAGACCTCAATATAAGGCCAGGAATACTGCTTCTCTTAGCTACTTCTTTCGCCTGCTCCTCAAAATGACTTTGAGCTTGTTCAATCATATATTTGGGTGAATCCTGTTTTCTATAATCATTATATGCCCATTTATCGCAGACGAACCAACCCACCAAGTACATACCATGTGGGCATTGATTATCTTGTAGATATTTGCCAACAAGTTGAGTCTCCATCGCTATGTCTAATTCTTTATTCCAACATCCTTTCACCTCGATTATGGCTTTGATTATGTCGACGCTGCCTTTTGCTCTTGGATTGATAGCATCAATGTGAATATCTGTTTTCTGGCCACGACGGATTTGAACCTCCCTATTTACAATAATACCCCTACGCACGCTTAGGTCCTCGGCAATGTGTCTTGCGATATAATCGCAAAAATGCGGCTCATCTTTTGGGCAACACAAAGGTTTTTGGCTATTTCCTCGGTTATCCCAAAGATCATATACCGCAGGCAATTCGTCATGAAGCTTCTTTTCTAACCGCTGGAGCGATTCAAATATCACATTAAGTAATTGCTCGCCGCTTTCAACGAAGGTCCGTTGATTGTCTTGTGCAAGAGAGATTATCTGCTCTGGAGAAAGGGGATTCCACGTCATAGCACGAGTATTCTTTTCAGCTTCCAAAATATGCCATTTCATCCAACCAAGATGGGGTAAAGCCTTTTCTATTCGTCGGATTTGCTCAAGGGATTGCTTTGTTCCACGCTCCTCTAAATGTCTTAAAAGTCCGTCTCTGAAGTCATCGATACTCCTAACAGTATTGATTCCAGCTTTTTGGTATGGATATTGTTCTACCATCCAGAGATACATATCAGCCATTTGTTGTTCTGTAAGTTGCTCTGTGAATAAAACTAAGTTGTCATGGCGATAATGTTCAACAGACCACTCTATTATTTCTTTGCCAAAAACCACATCGACTTGAATGGCAGGCCAGAGAACCGGCCAAGCTATATCGGGACAATTTCCAAATAATGATTCAGATATGATAATCGCTCGTTTTCGAGCTGCTTTATCTTGTGGAGGAGGCACAGGTATTACCGACTTAGCATATTCAACAACTGGCACAAACTCTTTTTTAATGAGGAAATTTAATAAATCACTAAAGGCTTCTATTTTCATATTTGCTGAAAGGATTTCTTCAAACAAGGCCTCGCCTAAGCGATGATCAAAAATATGTTGGATTCTCTCTATAATAAAAACATGACCGCTTTCATTGTTTTCCTTGCGAACAATCTTTATTAAAGCCTCGATTGTTTCTTTAGGTGCAGTTTTATAACAACTCGACATTATTGAATCGTGCGGTTCTTTTTCATAACCACTATTTAAAGGATAAGAAACAACTACTTGAGCCCATATCTTCCAAGAATCTGCTGACAAGTGCTCAACGAAATATGGATCAAATTTCATTAAAAGCGCCATAGCTCTATACCCGGCCATGTTAGGTCGATAGTTGGTGTCGCCAAGCCAAGAGGCATCTATTGTAGGGGGATTCAATAGATATTTCTTTGCAGCACTTATGATTCTCTCTTTGATCTCCGTATCTGCTTCTTTCCATACTGGTAATGTTGTCAAATCATAATTGAATTCATCTTCGGGATGGTAGAGATTATCAGTTTTGAGTGTCATAATAAGATTGATCATCCACCAAGCATTAATGTCGCCTCTTTCAAATTTATTAAGAAGCGAAAGCACCCGTTTTTTGGGTGATGGCTTAAAGAATAAACGTATATTTCTTCTCTTTGGAAGTCGATGGAATTTCATGTACCAATAAAAATTCCTTACTCTGATGTTTAGTATATATATGGGCTTGAGAAGTTTTAAAGAATAACCAAATATCCTTCCGAGAAAAGGATATTTTCGACGAAATTTAAGCAAACGATCAAAGTTCCACGGAAAGGATGTTCGAGGAAAGTAACGTAGTAACCCACCCCAAAGTTCCGCTTCTTCTTGTGTTGCATTATTATACTGTTCGATCAGCCAATCTATATCCTGTTCTGTAACTAATGGAACCAATGTTACAATCAGATGTATGGCTATTTTTTGTTTGATAAATAATGGCGCAATTTCTTTTACTATTATTCGACGTTTTTGGGTATCTTTTGCTATCTCTTTATTAAAAGATTGCTCGTTGCCTGGAACAATTTGCTCGTAATTTCTTATTAGCTCAAATACTGCTCGAGTAAAAGGTTTCACAAGTGTCGGCATATCAAGTAAATATTTCCATGCAGCCGGTACGATGCGTTCTCGTATTCGTTCAGTATCTGAGTGATATCCCCATTTTTTGGGATTATCTGCAATCCAATCTAAAGCATAGGTAAGATCATCAGGTTTAAGATTCTTATCAAGTTCCTCAGATAATTTCCCAAGAAAAATGAAGTAAGAACCCAAAAAATCTTGTTTTTTGGGGGGAGTAAGAGCAATGAAAAGTTCCTTTGCTGTCATTAAATCTGGCCAACATGCCAATAGAGCACAACCCTTTAATTCGTCCTCAGGGTCATCCCCTAACTCACCGAAAACAAGTGGCTTTAATTTGAGTTTGGATTCAGAATCACCCATATTCGTAATTGCATAACCAGATTTTTGACGTATAAATATTTTGTCATTCTGGTCGAGTGCAACTGCTACAAGATTCGGCAAAACCTCTTTAACATCACATTCCCAAGCAATTTCTATAGCAACTCGCCTTACTAAGAAACCCTTACTTTTATCGTCAATATATGGCCGAACTTGTTCTGCGAGAGATGGATGTTTCAATTTGTGATAGTATCCACGCATGTCCCTGTCTATTAATCTTTCTTGTTCGAACATCATTAATAATTTTTCGACTAATCGTTTTCTATCTTCAACATCAAATGATGAAACATCACTCCTGAGAAGAACTTCTGGATCATTTTCCAAAATGCTTGTCAGGATATTGTCATTATCATTTGCTACCCATGCCGCTGTTTCGTACAATTGAGGAATAAGTTTCCCTTGGTTATCAGAAGGATTGACTAACAAGCCCATGATTTGATTTTCACTCATCGAACTTACAGACAAATATCTCGCCGCAAGAAATTCCGCATAAGTTTGGTGCGCCCAGCCCATTCTATGAGGACCTAGCGATGTGAAAAGACCTGTCCGAAGTGTAGCCATGACCAAGTCATTTGTTACTAATATATTCTCGCCGTTTACTTTTTCGCTGCCCCCCAATAGCTCACCAATCCTAACAGCTTCCTCTAAAACGTCGCCATTGTCGATGTCATTCCAGACAGCATATTTATTCCCAAAAATTGTAGCGGCGGCTATTCGACTAGCAGTATTCAGAAGTATGTCTGATTGATAATGGGATGTAATTCCAGTTTCTCGACGTCTTTCGTCTGGTTCTTCACACAATATATTACATCCCTTCTCGTATAATTCAGATTGTTTGGCCGGGAAAGTCCCTTCTGCTTTATAGACTTTAACTAGCATATTGAGTGTTACCGGCTTGATAGCGAAGGGCTGGGCGTAATTTGATATGATTAAATCTATGAACTTATCGGGATTATTTACATCTTCAGATTGTGCCGCATTGCGGACATCTTTTTTTCTAAGCGGTGCTAATTTGTATACTTTGACTTTTTCTTTGTCATAAAGATGCCCTAAACCTTTCTCGAATGAATTGGGCCATTCTGCAGTCCTGCATGCGATTCTTAAAAATAATCTTTCTTTCAATTTCTGATATTTTGAAAACTCTTCTTCCAGCAACGAAGTTACAGTGTCCAGCCGAAGCAAACATTCATCAAGACTATCTAAAAACAAATGAAGGTAATGTGTGCCCTTGGTCCATCTTATAAACTTTTCGTCTTCAAATATTTTGGAATAAAGACGGGTTCCTTCACTAATTGACTTTAAATTAACAAAAAGACATTCATTTTTAAATTGAGTAACGCATTGATTATAAAAATTACTGATTTCAAAGGATTTCCCAATCCCGGGTTCGCCAAGGAGAACCAGATACTGCTGTGTGTGAAGATTTTCTGTGGATATAAGGTTCGGATTTGAAAATTTACCGTAGTCATCATCTGGGTCGGTAAGAAATCTATTATCACCCAACTGATATTCAGTCTCTCGTGGGCACCAGAATCGTTTCCAGTTGTAATCCTTTTCCGGCATACAATTATTAGTCCGCAATCTTCCAGCCTTGAGTTTCTGTAAAACCAATTTATCCGCCTGTGGTGGACTATAAATCCTTACAAACGAGGTGTCAAACGTTTGTTTTGGGTGATTTGCCCGGCGGTATCCAAACTACGACATACGATATACGAACGACAAAATACAAACCGTAACGCCCGATAACATTACAAACTCATCGCTCTCCTGTCGTGGCCATATAAATCTCGAAAATATAAAAAACAACAAAACTCGCCGCGTTGGCCGTTTATTGTGCCCGCCCGATTCCGCCTTCGTTATTGACGAGCCGACTAAAAACCGTTATTATCGGCTCAACAAGCGGATGTGGCGGAACTGGCAGACGCGCAGGCTTCAGGAGCCTGTGGGCTCACGCTCGTGGAGGTTCGACTCCTCTCATCCGCATTACCTCGCCATTATTCTTGCGGGCTTTCCGCGTCAACTCAGGACTTAACGAAGGGGCCTTGCCAGGCCGATAAATACCTGGGCTAAACTTGTATTCTCAGGACGTCTTTTTCGAGACGCTAAAAACTTATGACGAACTTATTATGGACATTTCAAAACCGCGTAACGCATTTGCAGCCCTCGTTGCTTTTGACGCTCGCGGCCGTTACCATCGCGGCGGGCCTGTTTGTCTGGCTCGGCGGACTCGGCTTCAGAAAAATTATGTTTGTCGCAATAGGCCTCTTTTTCGGCGCATTCTGCACATTACTTTCTTCCGGCACAAATCTGTTTCTCGCCGCTGCCATTATTGGCATCTGTGCAATGCTGGCGCTTACATTGCAGGAAACGTTTCTTGTGCTGATCGCCTCGGCCTTAGCCGCCGGAATTGGCTATTTTCTGCTGATTCGGCCTTACTTCCATCCGTCCAGCAACATTTTGGCGGTAATCAGACAGTTGACCATCGGCGTCCCATACTACAACTGGCCCATACTGCTGGCATTGACCGCCGTCCCATTTGTGGCGGCATCCTGGCTGGGCGCCTCAGCCCTTTTTAGTTCAGCCGCGGGAACAATACTTATCCTGGCGGGGACGATTATGGCTCTATTGAATTTCGACTATCCGGCCGTCGGCTATATGACCACCAGGCAGGATATTTACATCGCGATAATCGCCCTGGCGACAATCCTTGGCACTATCGCCCAATTGTGGCTGTTGCCGAAGATTAGCACGCTATTTGTTGCCGTCAAGGTCAAAGTTAAAAAAGTCAAGGCCAGGAAAAGAGATACCGAGGCAACGGCCAAAACCTCAACCTGGCGCACTGCTTAAACCCCCGACTTGTCGGGCTTGAATGTCGAAGAAGGAGAAGAGTAAATGAGTTTTTCGTTGCTTTTGGCGAAAACATCACATCATCTTGACAACGCTACCGTTGAGTACGGCACTAAATATGTCCTCCGTGCCCTCGATTTCGTCTGGCAGCAGACCAGCATCCTCACATGGCTCCAAGCCGTTATCGGTATATCATTCGGCGTTATCGTCCTTATGTACGGCTGGCGAATTTACAAGGCACTCACCGTAATTGGCTTTGGCATCCTCGGCCTCTATCTCGGCTTGTGGATTGGCAATCAGTTCCAAAAACCCCTCCCCGGCGCAATCGTCGGGTGCGTTCTTCTGGTCATCTTGGCAATCCCACTTATGCGGTGGGCGGTCGCGGTCCTCGGCGCAGTCGCGGGCGGCATCCTCGCTGCCGGTATATGGCACTCTTGTAATCTTCCGCAGGAATATGTCTGGGCGGGCGGCCTTATCGGCTTCGTCGCGGGCGGGATGATTTCATTCGTCGTCTTCAAACTCGCCGTGATGCTCTTCACAAGCTTAAGCGGGACATCACTTATCGTCATCGGCGCCTTCGCCCTCATCTATCGCTACGAAACCTTTGCCAGCGACCCGCCAACAACGCATCTCAACCATCTCTATTACAGCAATCCCTGGTTCTTGCCTTTATTGCTCACCGCCGGCACATTACTCGGCATCATACTCCAATTCGGGTTTTTCAAGGGATCAACAAAGGAATAGTCCGTATAGTGCCGCGAATACCCCGGAATGTTTACCCGCCGGTCAGTTTGGTGGGTTTACCCGCCTTCTTTGTGGCGGGTCGTTATCCGGGTTCGTCTAACCAAATTTCGGGCGATTCTTTAATTTCTTGCAAAGAAAATTGCCTAATTTAACATCAAAGGTCTTATAATATATTGCCACGGTATTCCTTTTGCCGGAAAACCAAAATTTTTTAAGTAAAACCCACAAATTGCCCAAATACTCTAATCTACCCAATTTAACACTGCCGATAGAGTAGGTATCGAAGTTAAATTACTCTAATATGGAGATTAGATTATGAGCGAAGCGACAGTAGCGACTGAACAAAGGAAAAATACAAGAACACCGGTTGCCTGGCCGGTAAGCGTCTGGCTGCCGGAAGCAAACAGGTTCTTCAACGGCAGAAGCTCCAATATCAGCAGTGGCGGCGTGCTGGTGCGCATTCCGGCGACTACGCCTTTGCGAACCGGGCACGTTGTCGAGTTGAATTTCCCGCGCACAATGGCGCTGGCCAAGAGAAAAGGCAGCTTCGCGCGGATTAAGAGCGGACGAGTGGTGCGAATCGAACGAGGCGAATTGCTTGACGACGGCTCAATAGGCATTGGCATCGTCTTTGAAAGTATCGAGTCGTAACCACGGATTGACACGGATTTACACGGATTAACACTGTAAAAAAACAATTCTCTGTGTTTTCTGTGTAATCTGTGGTTAAAAAGTTAATTCGAAATAAGAAGTGCCATGGGGCACTTTCTGACAGCACACGGGTTTGGGGAAAAGCTATTGGCCGGCGAAGAATTGGGAGACCGCCGGCCAGTTTTTTTTGCCCTTTTTTTAGACGCAGATTCCTTCGACTACTGCTCAGGACAGGTAACGCAGATTTACGCTGTTTTTTTCAGACACGGATTAACACTGTTTTTGCTCGGCTTTGGTGTACTCAGCCAAGGGCGTTCTCAATACGAGTGTCTGCGACGCCCTTTTGCTTCGTCCACAGATGCGTTAGAAACGCCTCTTTCTTTTTAAGCCGAGAAAAACCACAGATTCACCCCGTGAGATAGGCGAAGCCGCCATCTAACGGGGGTTGGCATTAACTTTCTTTCATCCGGCCGAGTTTGTAACCCAAATAGGCGACCACAGCTATGCCAATAATATGAACGACAAACCATCCGCCGTGAAGAAATTGAAAGCTCTCGGGCAGGGCCACTAACAGCAGATTCGTATGCTCAACCATTGTTCTACTCCTTAACCTAATTCAGGATTAGTTTCGAACGCCTGTTTTTTTGAGACATGATGCCGGCTGCCATTGTCTCAAAGCCGACATAAGGCCGCAACTCTTTTCTGGTCATTCTGTGCCGTCTCTGCCTTTTTTATTAGCCACTCCCGTTCCCGGAAGGGACGCCTTTCGGCGAGATTTCACGGATTACACGGTTTTCTGCTGTTGTAAAAAGACAGGGGTTAGAGGATTGGGGGTTGTTTTATTGTTAATAGTCAGTAAGATAAATAGAAAGAAAAACAATAGCCATGGTATGGAGACCAGATAAATGATTACAGATACTCATAAAACTGCGGCAAGGTCTCTCTTTGGAGAAGTTGCAGTAAATCGAACCGACATGCCTTTGTTTGTGAACAAGACAAAGTTTATAGAAGCAATTCGACTGTTCAAAGAGCAAGACAACCTTTCAAAACTTAGATATGCGGTATTGGATTTAGAAGGTAATCTACACAGTGTGAAAGACGACAAGATAGGCGTTCTAAACATACACAGCAATGGGGATACAATCAACTTTAGCCAGAGACACTTGCTTGACCAGCTTGACCAAATTGCTGATTCGCAGACATTGGAGCGTGCGAAGTACTATACTGAGCGTCTTGAAAAAGCCATGACGGAAATTCGAACTAATAACATCAATGTAGATTTGAACTGACCTAATGAATATTGATATTATTAAACGGAGAGGACAAGCAGTAATTAGTGAATGATCTCTGGGAATATGGAATATGGGAACAATAGAGGTTTCAAGTAAAGTACTCAGAAAGTGCCCAAGATGTAGTGCTCAGTTATATGAAGAAGTATATGAGGACGAAAAGACAATATATCTGGTGTGTGAAAAAAATGGGTGCGGGTATGAGAAGAAAATAAAATACAAGCACTTAAAATTCTCTTTCACATACAGAGATGAATTTACAACAGACGTAGTGGCAAAAAATATTGAAGAAGCAATGAAAAAGATAGAAAGTGTGGATTGGAAGAGGACAGATTGTGATTTGTGGGAAGACTATCTTGATGTAGAATACTCACCTGTGGTAAAGTTGACTTAATAGGGTATTATAAAGGTAGAGTAGTCAATGGCGAAGTATATGATTAGAATTATCGCAGAGGTGGATTCATCTTTATCCAAGACAGATTTGGAATCACGATTGGTAGCGTCGCTATTTGATGTAGAATCTGAAGAAAAACTTAGTGATGGGGACAATAACCATTTTTGTATAGTGGATTATGATTTGACAGAGGCGATACCAATATGAAGGCGCATGTACTTATAACCAGCGCCGAAACTTTTCCTGTATGCAGAGACAGGCTCTTTTGGGGCATCGGGACTCCCGATTGCCCGCTTAGTTTCGAAGAATGGGCGGACCCAGCCAATTCTAGAAAACCATACCTTAAAATGCTCGTTGATATGACGAGTGTTAGCATTGGTGACCTGATATTTCTATACGAGAGGCAGGCAGGGTTCCACGGTGTCTATAAAGTAGTAAGTCCTTTATTTTTTGACACCGAAAATGTGACTAACAAGGACAATCTTTCTGTAGGAAGTCAGTGGCCCCTTCGAATGAAACTGGAAAATGTATATTACTTTCCAAAACCGGTTCCCGAAGATTTGTTGTTCTCGACCCCACGTTATGAAAATATCTTTTGGATATGGGCTTACAGAAAAAGTCAGGGGCCTCGTGGTTGTAACACGATAACTCCTGAAGCAACAGAGGCTTTAATAGAGTTGCTTGTAAAAATTAACGGCACTGATAGCAAATACGATGATTTTGATGGTTACACACCACCCGAATTTAAATCCGTCACGCTACAATTAGCTAAAAACGGAGAAAGGGTCGCCCTCGAAGATATTCTCAGAGGATATATCTTGGCGCATTTGGAGACAGGGGAAGGGTTGGAAGATATTTTCGGCCCCAAAGAAGATATTGAATGGTACGCTAACAACGTTCCGTACCATATAACTCAGAAGAACATTGACATTCTTGTCTTTCATAAAAACTTCCGATACACTTCCGTTCCTCTACGTTATAAATATTCCGTTGCTGAATTGAAAAAGGACGAGGCATCACCCAAAGATATCAGCCAACTTTTAAGGTATTCCTTATGGGTAAGTGGGCGACTTGCCGATGGTGAAGCGGAGATGATTCAACCTATTCTAATAGCGCACGATTTTTCTGACGAAACTATTAAGAAAGCAAAAGCCTCTGATTTCAACGATAGAGGCATAGTGCTAGTCAAATACAAAGCCGTGAGTGAAGAAAGAATCATTTTTGAGGTTCTCGGAAAGTAAGTATTTAGGATTTGAAGCAACCAAAGTGACAAGCTAAGACGTGTGGAAATGGCGGGATTGGACGAACTAACTGCATATACAAAATTGAAGAGAGGAATCTGTCTGCGTGTCTTGGGTGCTATTCAGAAAGAATGTGGGGAGATCGGGAACGAGCAGATTGAAGATGATTATATTTCTTTCGAGGTTTATAGCGATTACTTCGAGGATGCACCAAGAGCAATAAGAAATGGCCGATTTACGTTGAAACTGGTCGATAAATTCGACGATCCATTTTTTACGCTAATATATAGAATACAAATTCATAGGAAGGGGGTAGGGAGGCGGAGGTCGATGACAGAGGGATTGAAGACTTGAAGATAGTGGAGTTGTAATGGAAACGACAAAAATAGCAGTATTCAAAGGCAGAGAGGTCAGAAAGACCATACATAACAACGAATGGTGGTTTTCGATAACGGATATTATCGAAGCTCTGACGGGAAATGAAAGATCGAGGAAATACTGGAATGACCTGAAAAATAAGCTCATAAAAGAGGGCTATTCTGAAGTGTCCGAAAAAATCGGACAGTTGAAATTACAGGCTCCAGACGGGAAACAACGTCTCACCGATTGCGCAAATACAGAAACGCTGTTCAGGATAATTCAGACGATTCCATCGCCGAAGGCCGAACCCTTCAAGCGCTGGCTTGCGAAGGTGGGTTATGAACGTGTCCAGGAAATTGAAGACCCCGAACTTGGAACAAAAAGGACCCGCGCTTTGTACAAGGCCAAGGGGTATCCTGATGGCTGGATAGAGAAGCGTATGCGAGGAATCGCGATACGCGAGGAATTGACGGACGAATGGAAAGAACGGGGCGTAAAAGAAGAACCGGAATACGCCATCCTAACCGCGGAAATCTCGAAGGCGACGTTCGGAGTAACGCCTTCACAATATAAACGGCTTAAAGGATTGAAACGTGAAAATCTGCGGGACCATATGAACGACCTCGAACTGATATTCAATATGTTGGGCGAGGCGGCAACGACGGAGATTGCAAGGGAAAAGGACGCACGCGGTTTCATAGAAAACAAAGTTGCTGCGAATAAAGGCGGCCAGATAGCGGGAAAAGCGAGAAAGGAACTTGAATCGCAGACCGGAAAGCGAGTCGTATCCCGTAAGAATTATCTGGAGGGACCTCCGGATAGAAAAGCATTGCCGGAGAAGAACAGACGATGAGCCGAACAACAATAGACCATTTAATAATTAACTCGCCTTTCGACAAGCTCAGGACAGACAGTTAGCAGCAGTTTCCAGCCCAGCTTAGAAAACGAATCTTACAGCATTACAATAATATTGAAGCAATTACATTGCGAGAAATGATACCTAACGAACTTGAAGCAGATCACAGATTTCCACAAGTCAGGTGGTCAAAAAACGAAACGTTTGATCCTGATATGTCTGATAGTCAACTTCACAACAAATTTCAACTGTTGACGCGCCAACACAATCTTTGGAAAAGTCGTTATTGTGAACATTGCGCGAAAACAGGAGAACGCGGCACGTTTATCGGTATTAATTTCTTTGCTACTGGTGGTCCAAAGTGGGATCCGCAATATCCGACGAACGACGAGCGGGGATGCTATGGTTGTTTCTGGTATGACCCAGATGTTTGGCGTCGAGCGATAAACAATGTTGTGGAAAAGCATGAATGATGAATACGATTGAATAACCGTATAATTACCTTCGGTGGGTAAACCCCGCCCTAGAACTGGATTCTCGCTTCCTTCGACTGGTTCGACGATGCTCACCACAGGCAATCTCAGGACGGAGTAGTTGCTTCAGGGAAGTTGAGCCGGGCAAACTCGCCGTGGTATAGTCCCGTCGTTCGTCGCGCGTCGCTCGTATTTCGTCATTTGGAATGAGACTGAGCGATTTCCGGAAAATTGAGGCGTGCAAATTCCTTATGATACATTCTTGCTGCGACATCATAGGCGCGGGCGGCGGCGATTTCGTTATCGAAGGAGCCGAGCCAGATGGATTTGCCGTTAACCTTGATTTGCGAACACCAATACCGATGCGATTTATTAAAAAAAGAACCGATAAACTGTGAGGAAGTATTTGCTTTCTTCTTCCTGTTGTGCAAATTCTGAGCCTGTGTAGCAAGGCGGAGGTTTGCCCTGCGATTATCGAGTGAATCGCCATTTATATGATCAACGACAAGGCCCTTAGGGCAATCCATAATTAACCTGTGCAAACGGACAGTAGTCGTTCGGGAAGCATCGGCCCTGACGTTGCGAACAGCATAGAATTTGTTGTCGTTTCCGCTGATTTCCCATTTGAAGCAGCCAAAGCGGTAGTAATCCTGCTGGTCGAGAATGGTCCAGGCGTCCTCGCTGAGGTAAATCCTGCGGAAGGTGTAGCCATAGCGGAGAAGGCGAAAGACGAGCAGTGGAAAGGTGAAAAAACGGTCCAGCCAATTCGGAATACTTATGTGAATAATTGTCATTTTCTTGCCCCCTTTTTTTAGCCACAGATTACACAGATTTATTTGATGCTCAGCCCCGCACTTGTCTTCGACAAGGAAACGCGGGGCTAAGGCCCAATTCGAGGAACATCGTTCCTCTATAATTGGGCCGACTTGCGCGCTTTTGACGAAAAAACCGATTTTCGAGGAGGGCTAAAATGCACTTAAGTCGTTGTGGGATAAGGAGTAAAAAAAAATTTAAAAATTCCCGGATTGGCCAAAAAACACATGCGCGAAAATGGATAACAGTTGTATCATACAACTGTTTGATACAGTTGTTTTATACGACTTTTTTAGTCCTGTTTTATGTCCTTATCCTGCAAGAGGTTACAGCTAAAGACCTGCGTTAAAAACGCGCAAAAAACAGGCCCAAAATGGGCAAAAAAAGAGGTTTAGCCACAGATTCCACAGATGGACACGGATTTATAACTACTTAAGAATAATGGGATTACGTTATTTTTCGCTACAAAGAAAAGAGGGGACATCCTGTCTTGTTTTCAGCGGACGAAGATATTTTAATCGCGGAATAGCCATTCCCGTTTATAATCTCGATTATGTTTTTGTTTAAGAAATGGCGGCGCAAGAAAATAGCCGGCAGGGCTTTCCCGGCGGAGTGGCTGGGCATTATTGAGGCCAATGTCTCAATATATCGCAAACTAACAAGAGCCGACAAAGAGGAACTGCAACGGCACATCCTCATATTCCTCGCGGAGAAGCATTTCGTCGGCTGCGGAGGTTTGACAATTACCGACGAAATCAGGGTAACGATAGCCGCACAGGCGTGCGTATTACTGCTTCACCGCCAAACCGATTATTACCCCGGATTGCATTCCATATTGGTTTATCCCGCGGCATACGTGGCTAAAGCCACAAGGCACCTGGCGGGCGGGATTGTGGAGGAAGGATTCGACGTGCGATTAGGCGAATCGTGGCATCACGGTTCGGTGGTGCTTTCGTGGGATGACGTTCGGCGTGATTCGGCGGACGTACGCGCGGGGCACAACGTCGCGCTGCACGAATTTGCGCATCAGCTGGACGCCTCCGCCGGGCAGGGGGACCATAGCGCGGTCCTTCAGCGCCAGTCCACATTTATCGCCTGGGCGAGGGTGCTGCATAAAAATTACCTGAAGTTACAGCAAGATTTATCCGGCAACAAGCCGACACTGCTGGGTTCTTACGCTGGACAGAATCCGGCGGAGTTTTTCGCAGTCGCAACCGAATACTTCTTCGAACGGCCAAGGGATTTGCAAAAGACGTATCCCGATTTGTATCGCGAACTGAGTAATTTCTACCACCAAAATCCGGCAGACCTGTAGGGTTAAGCAAAGTTTGTATTCTATGGGGAATTGCTATCGGATTTTGTAACCAGTATCCATTCACAGGCGTCGGTATATTTTTTGTCACTTTTATAGCCGATTACATTTACCTGATTATTCCCCGGCACAAGCCCGACATTTTCCCAGGTAATCTTGTGGATGTCTGAATCCATTTTTTTCTTCGAGAACAGTTTGCTGTTAATGTACAGCTCGACTTCGTCGAGATTTGTGTAAACCGCGACCTGCACATTGCTTTGGGTGCGCTGCGTATTGCGTCTGCTGAGGATATAAAGGACCGGCTCATCGGACCAGTTTGCCTTATAGAAATAGAAGGCGTCTTTTTTCACCTGGCGGTCATGCGTAACAAGCCCTTTGTGATTAATAAAATCACGGTCACCGCGTTTGGCAAACGTCCAACTGAAGTCGAACATGTTCCATACAAACTTGCACCAGATGTCATTTCTGTCTTTTATACTTCTCCAGACATCCTCGTGGTAAAGACGCTGGTATTGCTCGGGGAAAAACCTGCCGAGGGGATTGGGGCGTTTCGGGTCTTCCTGCTGCTGGCTGATACAACCTTCAGCACCGTATTCACTCAGGCCGCCTTTTAGTTCCGGGTGTTCTTTGTGAAGTTTGTCATACCATGTAATGTATTTGTCAACCTTGTCATAGTACCAGCCGAAGTACCAGTTCCAGGCAGCGACGTCCGTCACGAAATGCCTGTCTGTAACCTGCGTGAAGTCCGCCTGGGTGGTTAAACGACAGGGGTCCAGCTCTTTGGCCGTCTGATGCAGCAATTTTACATCTTCGGCGGAGATCGGAATCTCGTTGTACATCCCCCAGAAGAAAATTGAGGGGTGATTGTAGTTTTGTTTGATAAGCTCCGTCAATTGCTCTTTGCAGTTTTGAAGATATGCCGGGTTCTCCGCCCGATATGCCGGCGTGTTCGGGATTTCCGCCCAGACAACAAGGCCGCTCTCGTCGCACATGCTATACATCTTATCCGCCTGCTGATAATGCGCCAGCCGAATGCCGTTGGCGCCGAGTTCGAGTATTAGTTCAATGTCTTTTTTGTGTTGCTCATCGGTTAGAGCGGAACCAAGCCCCTGCCACTCCTGATGCCTGCACACACCGTATAAATGATATGGTTTGCCGTTCAGTATCAGGCCCTTGTCCCTGTTAACCTCAAAGAACCGAAGTCCCATCGGCTGGTCTATTTCGTCTATTTTTACTCCCTGTGGGTCTTCCACGCGGACATTCAGCTTGTATAAGTGCGGGTCTTTTCTGGCATTCCAGAGATGCGGATTGCCTATATGAATCTTCGAAACGGTTTTGGCCTGCTGATTGTTCTTTACAATGACTTTCTGGTGATTTTGAGCAATCACATTATTATTATCCATCACGGCCGTCTTCAGCATTACTTCGGCGTCGTTGGGATCTTTTGAGGCGGCGCGGTAATCCAGAAGTATCGCCACTTCAATATCTGCTTGTTTCTGTGAAACGTTCACGGGGCGAATATATACGCCGCTCGAAGCGTAATCGAGCGGTGATATACATAAACAATCCGTGCTGAATACGGTGACAGGACGGTAAATACCCCCGAACAAAGGATAAAGGTAAGTCCCGGAAGGCGCCACGTCCGGCTGCATCGAATTATCCACCTTGACGGAAATGTTGTTTTTGCGGCCCGGTTTAACCTGTCGTGTTATTTCGTAGCAAAAAGCGGAAAACCCTCCTTTGTGTCGACCGATGTAAACGCCGTTGACATATACATCAGACACCAGGCATACGCCTTCAAAACGAATAAAGTATCGCCTGCTATTTTGCTTCTTTGGCAAATCAAAACTGCTGCGATACCATCCTACCCCCTGATAACAATGGTCTCCCTCCGTCAGAACATCTTTCGCATTCCAAGTATGAGGTGTAGTTACATCTTCCCATCCTTGTTCCGATATCTTGTCGCCGCTTTCCGCAGAGTGTATGTCACCTTTATAAAACTTCCAGTTGGTGATATTGAAGCTTTCACGATACCCCAAAAATTCCTGCGAAAAAGCATTCCCAGTTCCAAAGAGAACCGCCAAAACCAAAGCAATGCAAACTTTGAACCTCATTCGCTTAATCCATTATCGCAAAACCATGTTTTAATTGTTCGAGCTTATCGGTCGCACTGTTCATTATTCTGATAAGATAATAATATGCAAACATATAAACGTGAAGAGTAAAAGGTGTGGATTTAGGTTGCAAACAGGCCGTTTTTTTATGCGCGGACTTTGCCGGGTTGATTATCGACAGCCAATGGCGTATCATTTGAGCAAAGCTGATTATCTGGAGGTGTCAAATATGAACGGACGGAACGTGTTTTGGTCGGCGATTCTCATCGCGATGATTGTTATGGGGATTGTTTCAGCGGAAACGAGTAAGGTTGTGCCATTGGAAATCGGGGCGGCTGCGCCGGAGTTCAATCTGCCCGGCGTCGATGGTCAAGAATACGGCATAGCGGATTTCGCCGACGCAAAGATTCTCGTGATTGTATTTACCGCAAATCACTGCCCGACGGCGCAGGCATACGAAGGCCGGATTATGCAATTGGTGACGGATTATAAAAGCAAGGGGGTGGCGGTTGTGGCGATATCGCCAAATGACCCGCAGGCAATCCGGCTGGATGAGCTTGGATATACCGACATGGGCGATTCTTTTGAGGAAATGAAGATGCGCGCGGAGGAAAGAAAGTTTAATTTCCCGTATCTTTACGACGGCCAGACGCAGGCGGTATCCCGTGCTTATGGACCTGTCAGCACACCTCATGTTTTCATATTCGACAAGGAACGCAAACTGCAATACACAGGCGCGGTCGATAATTCGGACGACCCAAGCAAAATAAAGAAGAGCTTCGCGCGAGACGCGATTGAGGCATTGCTTGAGGGGCGAGAGATTACGATAAAGAAAATGAAGACGTTTGGCTGTTCGATAAAATGGGCGGACAAACGAAACTCGGCGCAAAAGGCGCTTGCAGAATGGGCAAAAGAAGCGGTTGAGGTGAATCTTATCGACGCCAACGGCGTGCGCGAGATTATGAAAAATAATTCCGGCAACCCCGCCACACAAACGGCAGGCAAGCTCCGGCTGGTCAATATATGGGCGACGTGGTGCGGACCCTGTGTAATTGAAATGCCCGAATTAGTCAATATAAACCGGATGTACCGGGCCAGGGCATTCGAAATGGTAACAATCAGCGGGGATATGCCGAGCAAGAAAGACGATGTTATAAAATTCCTGAAGGATAAGCGGGTTTCCTGTACTAATTACCAGTTCAACTCGGAGGACAGAACCGAATTAAGTGAGGCACTGGACAAGGGCTGGGAAGGCGGTATCCCTTACACGGTAATTATAAAACCGGGCGGTGAGATAATTTATCGGCATTCCGGCCCGATAGAACCCCTTGAAGTTAAAAAGGCAATAATTGGCTACCTGGGCAGATACTACTTCTGATATCGGAATGACAATGTGAGGGGTTTGTGTTTTTGAGGGGGGTATGTTAAATTGTCGAGGCGGAAAGACCCCGCAATAAATTGCGGGGCTAAACATAATTAGGATGATTGGAGTTACGACTTGGCTGAGACGCTTTTTTACAAGATACTTGGGGCGCACATTGTTGAAGGAAAACTCGCGGCAGGCGAGCAGATTGGGATACGGATTGACCAGACGCTGACGCAGGACGCTACGGGAACAACGGCGTTCTTATTGTTCGAATCGATGGGGGCCGGTCGAGTCAGGACCGATTTGTCGGTCAGTTACGTGGACCACAATATGTCTCAGTTTGGGCCGGAGAATCATAACGACCATTTGTATTTGCAGACGATAGCGGCCAAGAGCGGGGTTTACCATTCGCGGGCGGGCAACGGGATTTGTCATCAGGTTCATTTGGAACGGTTCGCAAAGCCGGGCGTGACACTATTGGGAAGCGATTCACATACGCCTACTGCGGGGGGAATCGGGGCGATAGCGATAGGCGCAGGCGGATTAGACGTTGCGGTGGCGATGGGCGGAGGGTCATTTTACCTGGCTTGCCCAAAAGTCATAGGTGTTAAATTGACAGGTCAACTGTCTGACTGGGTGGCGGCGAAAGACGTAATTCTGAAACTGTTGAGCATACTGACGACGAAGGGTAACGTGGGCTGGGGTGTTGAGTATTTCGGGTCTGGGGTAACAACGCTGACTGTGCCGCAAAGGGCGACGATTACGAATATGGGTGCGGAACTGGGGGTAACGACGAGCGTTTTCCCCAGTGATGAGCAAACCAGAAAATTTCTTGCGGCGCAGAAACGGGAGAAAGATTACAAGCCAATGGCTGCGGACGCCGGTGCGATTTATGACCGGCTGATTGAGATTGATTTGTCAAAGCTTGAGCCGATGGCGGCGTGCCCGTCGTCGCCTGATAATGTGAAAACAATCACAGAAATCGCCGGAGCACCATCGAAACAAATAGCGATAGGAAGCTGCACAAATTCGAGCTACGCGGATTTGATGATGGCTGCGAAGGCGTTAAAAGGCAGAAAGATTGACCCGACGGTGGAGTTCGCGGTTGCGCCGGGCAGCAGGGAAGTATTGAATATGTTAGCGGCCAACGGCGCGCTTGGGGATATTATTTCAGCAGGGGCGAGGATTCTTGAGAGCGGGTGCGGGCCTTGCATAGGGCTTGGTTTTTCGCCTGCGGACGGGGTTGTAAGCTTGCGGACGTTTAACCGGAATTTCGCGGGCAGAAGCGGGACGAAAGACGACAAGGTATTTCTCGTGAGTCCCGAGACGGCGGTCGCGTCGGCTTTGACGGGAAAGATTACTGACCCGAGAGAAATGAAAAAACTGTTCGGGATAAAGTACCCGAAGATTGAGCAGCCGGCAGAATTTATTATCAACGATAATATGATTGAGGCGCCTTTGAGTGAGAAAGAGGCGGCTAAGGCGGAGGTTATACGGGGGACGACGATAGTTGTGCCCGAACAGCCGAAACAGTTGCCGACGGATTTGAAGGCGGAAGTGCTGATAAAGTGCGGCGACAAGATTACGACCGACCACATAATGCCCGCGGGGGCGTTTTTGAAGCTTCGCAGCAACGTGCCAGAATACGCGAAGGTCGTGTTCCACTGCTTCAATGAAAAAGGCAAGCCAAGTTTCGCTGAACGGGCGATGAAGGTGAAGAACGAGGGTAAGGGCGGGATTATTGTCGCTGGGGCGAGCTACGGGCAGGGGTCGTCGAGAGAGCACGCTGCACTATGCCCGATGTATCTGGGTGTGCGGGCAGTTATCGCCAAGAGTATCGAGCGGATTCACAAGGCGAACCTGATAAACTTCTGCGTTGTGCCGATAGAGTTGGCAAACCAGGATGACTGCGAAAAAATCAGCCAGGGCGACAATCTGCGTATAGACGGCTTGGTCGATGCGATAAAAGGCAAAGATGAAATAAAGATTGTCGAAGAAAAGAGCAGATACGAAATTATCGGGAAATTAAACCTGTCGGGCAGGGACAGGGAAATTCTACTTTCGGGCGGCCTGCTGAAATATACGCTTGAAAGAGCGAACAAAAAGGCCGGTAAAGCCGGGAAAGCCAAACGATGAGGATAGCGAGATTCATATTGGTCCTGACGATGGTAACGGGAAGTTGGACGTCGCAGGCAGCTGTAAAAACGAACGGCGACAAATTATTGCCTGATGATTACGTTTTTGCGGGAGTTGACGGCAAACTGATTCAGACGGCCCCCGACAAATGGACGTTTGAATTTGAGTCAGCAGCGAACATCGGCGGAGTTGAGATAAAAGCAGGGCAGACATTAGAGATGCTCGGCTCGGCGACGCTGGAGAAAATGGCCGCGGACGCGAAGGAGCGAAACGAAGCGATGTTTCGGATATGGGCGAAAGTAACGCGATTCGAGGGAAAGAATTATTTGTTCACGGTATATTATCTGCCGCTTCGCAAGATAGACAGACCCGCGGAAGAAAAAGGGCGAAATGAAGCGAATACGGTTACGCAGGCAGTGAATGCTCCGAATGACGTTGTGAATATCCCCGCGGAGATAGTGGCGTTGCTTAGACAATCGGAGGTTTTGCCGACGACTGAGGCGCAGGCGACCCGGCAGGAAGAACTGCAGCTGAAACAGGATACTATTTTCGCCAACAGGGCCGGGCGAGTAGCGGCTAGAAACGGCGATTACGTTTTCGAGGCGGATGCGCTGGGACGCGGAGTCGGGAAATTCACTATAAAGTTGCTGCCCTGCCAGAAACTCGAAGACGCGCTTTTGCAGGTGCGAAGCGAGTCAAATCCTGTCAGGTTTAACGTGGCGGGGATTTTGACCAGATATAAAGGCGAACAATACCTGCTGCTGCAAAAAGCGACAAGGATGTATAGTTACGGGAACTTCGGGAGATAGTTTTACCGCGGAGCACGCAGAGACCGCAGAGAAAGAATAGAAAGCAATGGCGAATGAGCTTGATAAAATTTTGATTAAATACGACCAGCCGGGTTTTAAGGAACGGTCAGCAGAAATACGTGCAGATGTTTTCAGGGCTACCTATTTCAATCCCGGCAGTGAAAAAGATGAACAATTAGGTGTCATTCTTGAGGAAGTAAACAAGCGTGGCGATGAGGCAGTGGCCGAATTCACGGAGAAGTTTGACGGCGTTAAACTCACTCCTGAGCAATTCAGGATATCAGAGGCGGAGCTGAATGATGCCCATAAAATAATCGACAAGAAGCTTTTGAAGTCGATTCGCCAGGCGATAAAGAACGTTAAGGAGTACCAGTCGAAAATATTCGTCGGCAAAAACAGGGATTTCAAATCGACCGGCATAAAATACACGCCAATAAAACGTGTAGGGATATGCGTGCCGGGGGCGTCTGCGCCGCTACCATCAACTGTTATTATGACGGCTGTTCCTGCACAGGTGGCGGGAGTGAAAGAAATCGTTGTGGTATCGCCGCCAAGATATAAAGGCAGTATTCATCCCGTGATATTAGCGACCTGCAAAGAATTAAAGATTAAAGAGGTTTACAGGATAGGCGGGGCACAAGCCGTAATGGCACTGGCGGGGTCAACCAAAACAATACGAAACGTTGACAAGATTGTCGGGCCGGGGAACGCTTGGGTTCAGAACGCAAAGAAAAAACTTTTGGGGCTTGTTAGCATTGATTCGATGGCCGGGCCAAGCGAGGTGCTGATAATTGCGAATAATAAAGCCAATCCTGCCTGGGTCGCGGCAGATATGCTGAGCCAAGCGGAGCACAATCCGGGTTCGGCGGTCTTATGCACGGAGTCCGAGAAACTGGCTCTTGAGGTATTGGCCGAACTCAAACGGCAAGTGGAAAAGTTAGTCAGGTCGAAGGAGACAATCGATTGCCTGCTTGGATTCAGCGCCATTGTGGTCTTAAAAAATATGGCGGACATAATAGCTTATGCGAACCTTTTTGCTGCGGAGCATTTGCAGATACAATGCGGAAAACAGAGCAGGCAGATTGCCTCAAGGATACAAAACGCAGGCGCGATATTTATAGGCGACTATTCGCCTGTCGCGGTGGGCGATTACTGGGCGGGGCCAAGCCATACTTTGCCGACGGGGACAAGTGCAAGGTTTTTCAGCGCGCTGAGCGCAAATGATTTCATAAAATCGACCAGCATAATCGAATACGACAAAAAGAAATTAGCGGCGAGCGCAGATGATATAATCCGATTAGCGGAGGCGGAGGGATTAGACGCACACGCGAAAAGCGTTAGGATACGTCAGCAAAGTTAGGGTTCTTTAACCCGCCAATTTGCTTTTTACAATCTCAGCGGCTTTTGCGAGAGCGTTGTCGAGTTTGTCGGGTTTTTTGCCGCCCGCCTGCGCCATATTTGGTCTGCCGCCGCCGCCGCCGTCGATAATGGGCGAGATTTGCTTGAGGAGGTCGGCTGCACCAATTTTACTTACGAGGTCGTCGGTTACGGCAGCGAACAGGGTCGCCTTGTCGCCTTCGGCGAAGCCGAGAACGATGACCGAGGATGGGGCTTTCTTTTTGAGCATATCAATCGCAGCGCGTGCCTGTTCGGCGGTCGTGGGTGATAACTTTCCCGTGATAATCGAGGCGTCGCCGATTTTTTCGCATTTTTTGAGAAGCTGTTTTGCTTCGGCGAGAGAATCGGAGGCGGCCTGACGCGAGGGTGATTTAAGCTCTTTGGCGAGCCGTTTATTCTCAGCGAGCAGATGCGTAACTTTTTCGACGAGGCCGGTCGCGGGGATTTTAAGCGCTGCGGCAAGCTCGTCAACTATGTCGCTTCTTTGTTCGAGGTATTTGGCAAGGCCTCGGCCGGTGTATGCGGTGATTCTGCGGACGCCCGCGGAGATACTTTCTTCCCTGATGATTTTGAATCCGCCTATAACGCCGGTTCGGTCAACGTGTGTGCCGCCGCAGAATTCCTTGCTGAATGCCTGGTTGAGACCATCCTGGTTTGGCGCACCGACGGCAATTACGCGGACGTCATCGCCGTATTTTTCGCCGAATAGCGCCATTGCGCCGAGCTTGTCGGCCTGGTTTCGAGGCAGGATAGCGCAGGTAACGGGCAAATCTGCGACGATTTTATCCCTGACGAGTGATTCGACCTGTTTTGTCTGCTCGCCGTCGAGCGATTTGGGATAGGTGAAGTCGAATCGCAGGTAATCAGGACAGACCAAACTGCCCTGCTGAGCGACGGAACTGCCGAGGATTTGCCGCAAAGCCCATTGCAAAAGATGCGTGGCGGTGTGGTTTTTCTTTGTGGCGTCCCTGTCGGGGCTGACTATGGCGGTAACTTTGTCGCCAACGGCTATTGTTCCTTCGAGTAATTCGCCTTTGTGGATAACGCAATCGGCGACTTTGATTGTAGCGTCAACGACGAATTTGCCTTTGTCGGACTTGTCCGCCTGGGCGGATTCTATAACGCCGACGTCGCCGACCTGGCCGCCCATTTCGGCGTAGAAGCAGGTTTTATCGAGAACAACAGCGGCTTCTGTGCCGGCTTTGATTTGGCCTGTTGTGTTGAATGCGCCCTGGTCAATGAAGCCGAGTACCGTTGCCGGACAACGGTCGACGGTATATTTGAAGTGGTCTTGTGTTACGGGCAATTCGGTATTGGCTACCGTAACGAGAGTTTGTGCGCCTTTTTGTGCGGCCCTTGCGCGGCTGCGCTGCTGGGCCATCAGCTTATCGAAGCCGGCGGTATCAACCTTGAGGCCTCGCTCCTGCGCCATAAGCTGGGTCAAATCGACGGGGAAACCGTAGGTATCATAAAGCTGGAACGCGTCGTCGCCGGAGATGGTTTTGTTTTTGGATTTCAGCGATTTATCGGCGGCGTCGGTGAAAATCTCAAGTCCCCTGTCGAGTGTTCTGCCGAAGCTTGTCTCTTCGGATTCGATTACTGTGGAGACGTAGTCAGCCCTCTGGAGTATTTCGGGAAATGCCTCGCCGAGGCAATCATCGACGGCGGGGACAAGTTTGAAGAGGAACGGGTCGTGCAGGCCAAGCTCTCTGCCGAAACGCGAAGCACGGCGAAGAATTCTGCGGATGACGTAGCCCCGGCCCTCGTTGGATGGTGTTGCACCGTCGGTTATAGCCATTGAGAGCGCGCGGATATGGTCGGCGATAACGCGGAAGGCGTTATCGTTTTTGTTGTTCAGCTGCGAGGTGAATTTTTTGCCGGTCATCTGGGCGAGCTGGTCGATTACGGGCATAAAAAGATCGGTGTCGTAATTGCTGCGTTTATTTTGCAGCACGGCGGCGATTCTTTCGAGGCCTGCGCCGGTATCGACGTATTTCGCATTCAACGGCGTGAGTTTGCCGTCTTTGGCTCGATTGAATTGTATAAAAACGAGATTCCAAAGTTCGATGAATCTTGCGCAGCCGGCGTTGACGGCACACTTGTGGCCGGGGACGTTCTTTTTGTCGCAGCGGTCGGGGCCGAGGTCGATGTGGATTTCGCTGCAGGGGCCACAGGGACCGGTTTCGCCCATTTCCCAGAAGTTGTCTTTTCTGCCGAATTTGAGGACGCGGTCTGCCGGCAGTTGTGTAACCTTTGTCCAGAGGTTCGCGGCAACGCTATCCTCGGGGAGATTATCATGGGCATCGCCGGCAAATACGGTCGCATATAATTTAGAGGGGTCGATGCCCCAAACATCGGTGAACAGTTGCCAGGCCCATTCGATTGTCTCGGCCTTGAAGTAATCGTCGAATGACCAGTTACCTAACATTTCAAAAAAGGTGTGATGGTAGTTGTCATGGCCGACTTCTTCGAGGTCGTTATGTTTGCCGCTGACGCGGAGGCATTTCTGGCTGTTGACCGCGCGGCGGCACGACGGTGCGCTTAGGCCGAGAAATATGTCCTTGAACTGGTTCATCCCGGCATTGGCGAAAAGCAGCGTCTGGTCGCCGATGGGGACAATGGGCGAGCTGGGGACAAACTTGTGGTCTTTGCCTTTGAAAAAGTCGATGAAGCCGGCTCTTATTTGTTTTGCGTTCAAGGTCATATCTGGTTTACGAAATTAGGTTGTCGTATCGTCTTTTTTGATAACGATGCCCTTGTCCATACTATTCGCTATCTTTTCAAAGGCCCTGACGAACCTGTAAATCATAACAATAAAGAACATAACAACAGCAATGTAACCAAGCAGAAAACCATAAGAAAAAATCTTGGCTTTTATAGATGGTTGAGGGGCGGGCCTGTCGGGCTGCACCGTTGTGTTCTGGTAGGCCTGATTCTGATAAGCCGGATTCTGGTAAGGCGGCGCTGATTGTGTGGGCGTTGCTGCCGCAAGTAAGTTCATAACATTATCCTTTCTGAAAACCTTCTAATAAGAAGAGGTTTAGCCACAGAGTTTTTAGCCACAGAGCACACAGAGATTTATCCGCCGAAGCGTTAGCGGAGGCGGAAATGAAATATAAACAGTGTAAATCCGTGTTAATCCGTGTCTAAGTATTATTTATCTTCTATCAATCCTTTCGCGACGAGGATTTTGTGTTTTATCTGTTCGCAGAGGTCCTTGTTGTCGATAAGAAACTGGCGTGCCTTTTCCCTTCCCTGGCCCAGGCGGATTTCGCCGAAACCCAGATGCGTGCCGGATTTTTCGATTACGTTGCACGCGACGCCGAGGTCAATCAGGTCGCCTTCGTAGCTGATGCCGTGGTCGAACATAATGTCGAATTCGGCTTCGCGGAAAGGCGGGGCGATTTTGTTTTTCACAACCCTGGCGCGAACCCTGTTGCCGACTGAGCCGGTATCTTCCTTGATGGTTGTTATTCTCCGCAGGTCAAGGCGAATCGAGCAGTAGAACTTGAGGGCGTTGCCGCCTGTTGTGGTCTCGGGGTTGCCGAACATTACACCGATTTTCATACGGATTTGATTTATGAATATCAGCGAAGTTTTGCTTTTGGCTATTATGGCGGTGAGCTTCCTCATCGCCTGGCTCATCAGTCGCGCCTGAAGGCCCATGTGGCTGTCGCCCATTTCGCCTTCGATTTCGGCTTTCGGGGTCAGCGCGGCGACCGAATCGACAACAACGACGTCAACAGAGTTGGAGGCAATCAGCATCTCCACGATGTCGAGCGCCTGTTCACCCGTATCAGGCTGGCTGACGAGAAGCGAGCTAACGTCAACGCCGAGACGCTTTGCCCAGGTGGTATCGAGGGCGTGCTCGGCGTCGATGAATGCCGCGACTCCGCCTGCTTTCTGGGCGTTGGCGATGATGTGCAGGGCCAGCGTGGTTTTGCCTGATGATTCGGGGCCGAAGAGTTCGGTGATTCTGCCACGCGGTATGCCCGCACCGCCAAGTGCGATATCGAGCGATAATGCGCCGCTGGGTATGCCTTCGATTCTGGCATACTTGTGCTCGTCCATCTGCATAATCGAACCGCGGCCATATTGCTTTTCGATTTGAGCGATGACTCTTTGCAGGGCGGATTCGGCGCCTGATTTATCCGCTGCGCCAGATTGCTGTGGTCTTAATGGTTCAACTGCGCCTTTGGTCTGCTGGGTGGTCTTTGTCTTAGTCATTTTTCTCGACTCCTATGTGGGTAGTGTGAAGGGAAACGTTCCCCTGCTTTTCATTCATCCTTACCGCAACTTAAACTCGTCTAATAGAGTATAGGTTGGGCCGGCTGATGTCAACTGGCTTTGGTAAACGCAAAGCGCGTCGGTGGCAATTGAGCCGAGCTTGAGATGCGAAAATTGCGCGATTGCCTCGCCCATCTTAAGGCCCGCTATGGGGTGATTGACCCGGCAAAGCGTCAGGTGCGCGGAAAATTCACGGTCTTCTTTTGGGAAACCGGCCTGGTCAAGAAGGTCGTCGAGGTCTTTTTGCAATGCCAATAACGCGTCAGTTCCTTTACTCGCTCCCACCCAGACGATTTTTGCGCTCCTGCCGCCAAATGAACCGACGGATTCGATTTCGAGGGCGAATTTCTGATGTGCCTGGGCAACGGTTTTTGCGATTTCGCTGACTTCCGTGAGCTGCTCGTCTGTTATCTCGCCCAAAAATTTCAGCGTAAGATGGATATTATTCGGCTCGACCCATTTGAGGTCGCCCTTTTTGACGTCAACCTTCGAGGCGATTTGCTTTTGCAAATCCGCGATTGCCTTTCGGATTTTGTCGTCGATATCGATGGCTATGAATACTCTCACGGTATCACCTGCCTGTTAAAATGTTGTGGTTTTTCGCAGGGTCTTGAGGCGTTTTTCGATGTCGCGTTTGGTTGTTTTTGTCAGGCCTTTGAGCGAGAAATCGGAGATTGTAAAAGACGCGACGACTGTACCATACGCGACTGCCTTTTTGAGCGTTGCGAAATCGGTTTTGTTCTGGCCCGCCAGATAACCCATAAAGCCGCCCGCGAAGCTGTCGCCCGCGCCGGTTGGGTCTTTGACTATAGTGGCGGGATAGGCGGGCAGGACAAATAATTGGCCGTCTGATTGTCTTACGATTGAGCCAGATTCGCCCTTCTTGATGACTACGACTGAGGGCCCAAGTTTCTCAATTTTTGCCGCTGCGGTTATTAGATTATGCTCATTTGCTAACATCCTCGCTTCAGTTTCGTTGAGGATTAGGCAGTCGATTTTTTTCAGGAGCCGTTTCAAATCAGCGAGATTGTTATTTATCCAGAGATTCATCGTATCGGCGGCGACAAATTTGGGCTTGTCGAGCTGTTCGAGAAGCTGGATTTGCAGATTCGGCGCGGTATTTGCCAAGAAGACAAATTTACTGTCTTTGTATTCCTCGGGCATCTGGGGCGGTTCTTCCGCCAACACATTTAACTCGACGAAATCTGTTACGGCCTCGTTCATCGCGTCCACGTATGAGCCGGCCCAGCGGAATGTTTTGCTTGTATGTCGCAGTTCAAGCCCATTCAGGTCAACCTTTCGGCCTTTGAAGATTTTCTTCAAATCGAACGGGCAGTCGGCCCCGATTGCACCGAGAAATCTTACGGGCGAAAAGAAGCTCGCCGCCATACTGAAATAAACAGCCGAGCCGCCAAGACAATCCTTGCTCACGCCAAACGGCGTCTTTACAGTATCAATCCCGATTGAACCTGTTACCAATAATGACACGAGCGTTTTCTCCTTATTTGCCTGTGAATTTTTTCAAGGTGTTATCGATTCTGACCAGTGTTTTTTCTTTTCCCAATAATTGCACGGAGTCGAAGATTGGCGGGCTTATTGTTGAGCCGGTGATGGCGACGCGGAGGGGCTGGGCGACTTTGCCTAAGCCGACGTTATTTTGATTGGCAAGCGAACGCAGCATTTCCTCAATACCCTGCTCGGTAAGTTCCGGCATCTCGGCCAACTTTTCGCGGACGAGTTTGAGCATCGCAAGACCATTATCTTTCAGCAAAACCTTTTGCACGGCCTTTTCATCGTATTCAATCCGGTCATCGGCAGTAAACAGGAATTTGCACTTGTGCTCGATATCCGCAAGGGTCCGCGCGCCTTCGCAGATTTTTATAAGACGAAGCAATGCCTCATCGTCGGCTTTGGCGACGGGCGAATCGACAATTTTCAAATACGCCTTAAAATGAGCAAGTAATTTTTCTTTGGGGAGCATTTTCAGATGTTCGGTATTGTAGGCGACGAGTTTGCCCCGGTCGAACAAACTGTTGGATTTGGTCAGGCGGGTAATATCGAAAGCGGCAATCAGCTCATCCAGTGGCATAACTTCGCGTGTATCGCCCGTGCTCCAGCCCAACAGGGCGATAAAGTTCACCATTGCTTCGGGAATGTAGCCACTTTTGAAGAAATCGACGACGTTTATTTCGGGCAAATTAATGCCAAGGTATTTTGCCATTGCCTCGATTGCGGGTACATCGGGGACATTTTCGCCTTTAAGGAAATCTTTCATCTCGTCGGCACTGAGTCCGCCGACGCCGGCGAGTTTATTGAGGTCGATATCGGTTCTCGCTTTGATTGCCTTGCGGAGGGTTTGCGGGCGTTCACGTTTCGATAGTTTGCCGCCCGATTCGCTTATGGTTACGGACATATGGGCATATTGAGGCGGATTGCCAAAGCCGAGCGCCTGCCATAACGCCTGCTGACCCGGCGTGTTCATTAAATGCTCCTGACCCCTTATTACGTGGGTGACACCCATAAGATGGTCGTCGATTACGCAGGCGAAGTTGTAGGTGGGGAAGCCATCGCTTTTGATGATGATGAAATCGCCGAGTTCTGCTGTATTGAAGCTGACCTCGCCCCGGACTAAATCATTGATGACGATTGTACCTTGCGGCATAGCGAAGCGAATTGTAACAGATTTGCCCTCAGCTTTTGCTTTCTCGACTTCCGCTTCGGTCGGGAATACCGCGGGCCTTTGATATACGAACCCTTTTTTCTGCGCCTCGGCCTGTCCGCGGAGTTGTCCAAGCTCTTCAGTTGACTCAAAGCAATAATATGCCCTGCCCTGTCCCAGCAGTTGCCCGACGTATTTATCGTAGAGTTCTCTTCGCTGGGATTGAAAATATGGCGCGTTCGGGCCGCCAATTTCAGGCCCTTCATCCCAGTCGATACCAAGCCAGCGAAGGTCGTCGATAACCTGCTGGGTCGCGGTCGGGGTATTGCGTTTGAGGTCGGTATCCTCGATGCGCAGGATGAATTTACCTCCGGTTTTCCGGGCCAAAAGCCAATTAAATAGCGCTGTTCTCGCTCCGCCTATATGCAGATAACCCGTCGGCGACGGTGCAAATCGTGTTACGACCATTACCGGAACTCCAAAAAGGTATTTAAGGCCAGTCAGGATAAGCGTAAGCGCCGCAGAAGTCAATTTTCAAAACCGTCGGGATAAGGTCAAAGCTTGCTTGACGGCAACGGGCGGTGGGACTAAAATGACAATTATTGGCAATAATTTTGAATTAGGATTGGTTTATCGGATTGACTGATGGCGAGAATTAAACTGCCGGACGGCTCAATTATAGAAGCCGATGACGGCGTAACGGCAAAGCAAGCAGCGGAGAAAATCGGCCCAGGACTCGCGAAGGCGGCCATAGCGGCAAAAATCAACGGCAACCTCGTTGACCTGTCCACGCCGATAAACGGGGAAGTAAGCATCCAAATCATCACCTCCAAAGACACCGAAGGGCTGGAAATAATGCGCCATAGTTGTGCGCATATTATGGCCGAGGCGATATGCGGCTTGTGGCCCAATACCAAACTCGTTTACGGTCCCACCGTTGACGACGGGTTTTATTACGATATTGACCTCGATGAGCCGATTCGCCCGGGCGACTTCGAACGCATCGAGGAAAAAATGGGCGAGATTGTCAAGGCCGACAAGCCCTTTGTTCGCAAAGAAATGACCCGTGCCGAGGCGATTGCCAAACTTGGCGGTGAAAAATACAAGACCGACAACGTCAATCGCGCAACCGGCGACATAATGAGTTTTTACTCCTCCGGCGACAGTTTCGAGGACCTCTGCCGAGGCCCACACATCCCAAGCGCGGGCAAGGCGGGCGCATTCAAAGTTATGTCGGTAGCGGGAGCATACTGGCACGGCGACCCGACGCAAAAAATGCTGCAAAGGGTTTACGGCACCAGTTGGCGAAATCGCAAAGAGCTTGACGAATACCTTACTCGTCTCGAAGAGGCGAAAAAACGCGACCACCGCGTCATTGGCAAACAACTCGATTTGTTCAGCTTTAACGACGCAGGGCCCGGCTTTGCGTTTATGCACCCCAATGGGATGATTATCTGGAATTCGATAGTCGATTTCTGGCGGGGCGTTCACAAGCGATTCGGCTATGAGGAAATCAAAACGCCCATCATTCTCAATAAAGAACTATGGCACAGGAGCGGCCACTGGGACCACTACAAAGAGAATATGTATTTCACCCGCTTCGACGACGCCGACTACGCGATAAAGCCGATGAACTGCCCGGGCGGCTGCTTAGTTTATCAAACCCGCAAACATTCCTACCGCGAATTCCCGCTACGGGTCGCCGAACTTGGGCTTGTCCATCGCCACGAGGCGAGCGGCGTAATACACGGGCTTTTCAGGGTGCGGCAATTTACCCAGGACGATGCTCATATCTTCTGCACGCCCGACCAGATTGAGGGGGAAATCGCGGGCGTTATCGAGCTGACATTCGAGATATACCGGGCGTTCGGCTTCTCGGATTTCCACATCGAACTCTCCACCAAGCCCGAAAACCACATCGGCTCCGATGAAATCTGGGATATCGCCACCAACGCCCTAATCAATGCCCTTAAGCACAAGAACATCGATTACAAGGTCAACGAGGGCGACGGCGCCTTCTACGGGCCCAAAATCGATTTTCATATTGAGGATTCACTGAAACGCTCCTGGCAATTAGGCACCATCCAGCTTGATTTCTCAATGCCCCAGCGATTTGAGCTTGTCTATACCGACAAGGACAATACCGAAAAGGCGCCGGTTATGATTCACCGCGCGGTGCTGGGTTCGTTCGAGCGGTTTATCGGGATTCTCATTGAGCATTACGCGGGTGATATGCCCTTGTGGCTTGCCCCCCAGCAGGCAGTCATCCTGCCCATAAGCGAAAAGACCAATGATTACGCCAAGGCGGTCGAAGCCCGGCTAAAGGCGCAGGGGTTGCGTGTCTCCTGCGATTTGACTGATGAGAAAATCGGGGCAAAAATCGCCAGAACGCACAGCGACAAGCCGGCATATATGCTTGTGGTCGGGCCAAAGGAATCGCAGTCGGATTCCGTCAACGTCAGGATTCGCGGCCAAGAGCAGACAAAAACGCTGAAAGTCGATGAATTTGCGGCAATCGCCTCCAGGAAAATTGCCGATAAGCAGGTAGGGCTGGCCTTGTAGGCCGACAGGTTTGAAGATTTTGACAGACAACTATATTTATAGTTTTTGGAAAGGTGATAGTTAGTGATAATAAAGGTAAAGGGTTTGAGGATAAACGGAGGGATACGAGCCGATAAGGTTCGGCTCGTCGATGCAGAAAACAATCAGGTCGGCATAGTTGAGCGGCTTTTCGCCCAGGAAAAGGCCCGCGAGGCCAGTTTGGACCTTGTCGAGGTATCGCCGACCAGCGACCCGCCCGTATGCCGGATAATGGATTATGGCAAGTGGGTCTATGAGCAGAAGCGAAAAGTCCGCGAGGCACGCAAAAAAACCCACCATGCCGGCTCTCTTAAGGAAGTCCGGCTGCGGCCAGAAACCGACGCACACGACATCGAAATCAAGGTCAAGCACGCCCGCGAGTTTATCGAAAAGGGGCACAAGGTTCAATTTACGCTCATTTTCCGAGGTCGCCAGATGCTCCATAAGGACAAGGGTACCGAGGTTCTTACCAGGATAGTCGAGACCCTCAGCGACATAGCCAAGGTGGACCGCTCCAACGAGATGATGGGCAAGCGAATGACCCTTGTGGTCGCGCCCAAGTAGCGATTTTCAATTCTTCGGATATCGCCGGCCGGGGGGCCGAGCGACGAGAAAATTGAAAATCATAAATCAAGGCGGTTGACCTGCTTACGCAAATAGTGTATACTTCCCCATTCGCTCGTGGCAGACAATTATGGTTATGCGCCGCGATTTGGTGAAATTTTTCAGGGTAGAAACAAATGCCTAAAAATAAAATGAAGACCCATAAGGGAATAAAAAAGAGATTTAAACTTACCGCCAGAGGGAAGCTGTTGTATAAGCATCCTTCCGGCAATCATTTAATGAACAGCAAGAACGCCAAGCGGCGAAGAAGGATAGCCCACCCCGCCATTATTACCGGGGTTTACGCTGAGAAAATCAAGGCGATGTTTGGCAAATAGCGTTATTTCGGCCCGCGTCGCATAGAGTGTCCGCGGCGGGTCGGCTGAGCAGTGAGTTGAGAAAGGAAACCGGGTATGCCAAGAATTAGGAAAGGCGCCGCAAGACGGCAGGCGCACAAAAGGGTTATGAAGCTGGTGAAGGGGTATCGCAGCTCCGCCGGCCATCTTTATCGTGCCGCGAAGGAAGCGGCTGTGCGGGCGGGGGTTTACGCGCGTGCCGGTCGCAGACTGCGCAAACGCGACTTCAGGTCCTTATGGATTACGCGATTGACCGCCGCCTGCCAACAGCGGGGTATTATGTACAGCCGGCTTGTCAACGGCCTGAAAAAGGCAAATATCATTCTGAACCGCAAAATGCTCAGTGAAATAGCAATCGCCGACCCGGTTGCATTTGACGCAATCGTCGCGGCGGCAAAACCGGCAACCATTTAAAAATCACCGCCTCCCGTAAGGGACGCCCTATGGCGGAGAACGCCCAGGCCGCAAAGAAAAAATAAATAATCTCTGCGTACTCTGCGGTCTCCGCGGTAAAAAGAGATTGGCATGCTTGAACAGTTCGCCAAAATCGGTAAAGATGCCCTTGAGGAGCTAAAAACTGTCGCCGATTCCGCGGCACTGGAGCAATTCCGCATAAAATACCTGAGCCGCAAAGGTCTTGTCACTCAGATACTCACGCAGATAGGAAAAGTTTCAGCCGAGCAAAGACCGGCGGCGGGCCAATTAGCCAACAAAATCAAAAACGAGGTAAACGCCGCATTTGAACAGCTCAAGGCAAAAATCACACAAACCCAGCAGGCCAAAAGCAGGCATTTGATTGACGTTACCCTGCCCGGAACACGACCCCGAATTGGCAAACGACACGTCATAAATCAGACCACAAACGAACTTCTTGAGATATTCGCGCGAATGGGTTTTGCCGTCGCATACGGCCCCGAGGTCGAAGACGAATGGCACAATTTCGTCGCGCTGAATATCCCCGCGGAGCATCCCGCACGCGACCCCCTGGATAACTTTTACGTCGATGACCAAACCCTTTTGCGGAGTCAGACCTCGACAATCCAGATTCGCGTGATGGAAAAGCAAAAGCCCCCCATCCGCGTCGTCGCGCCGGGCCGGGTTTACAGGCCGGACACCGTTGACGCAACGCACATGTTTATGTTCCACCAGCTTGAAGCGCTCGTCGTCGATGAGGGCGTTACTATGGTCGATATGAAGACCACCATCGACCAGTTCATTAAAGTGTTCCTTGGCAAAGACGCAAAATGGCGTTTCCGACCGAGTTTTTTCCCGTTCACCGAGCCGAGCGCGGAAGTGGATTTGCTGTTAGTTGACAAGACGGGCAAGGAGGTTTGGGTCGAGATGGGCGGCTGTGGTATGGTTGACCCGAACGTTTTCGACGCCGTGGGTATAGACAGCGAAAAATATACCGGCTGGGCCTTCGGCTTCGGCATCGAACGCTTAGCTATGCGAAAATACGGTATTACTGATATTCGCCTGTTTTACGAAAACGACCTTCGCTTCTTACAGCAGTTCTAAAATTGAATCGCTAATTGCGGAGACAGCGGTATGAGTTACAAAGGCATAATACTCGCGGGCGGAAGCGGCACCCGGCTGCACCCCGTCACAAAGGCCATAAGCAAGCAGCTTATCCCCATATATGATAAGCCGATGGTTTACTATCCGCTGACTACGCTGATGCTGGCGGGCATAAAAGAGATTCTGGTTATCAGCACGCCAACCGACCTGCCAATGTATAAAAAGGTCCTCGGCGACGGTTCGCAGTGGGGTATCCGGCTCGAATACGCGGAGCAACCCAGGCCCGAAGGACTCGCCCAGGCATTCATCATCGGTAAAAAATTTCTCGCGGGTTCCCCCGCCTGTCTCATTCTCGGCGACAACATTTTCTACGGTCACGGCCTTGTAGATTCGCTCAAAAAAGCCGTAAGCAACGAAGCCGGCGCGACAATTTTTGGCTACTGGGTAAAAGACCCGCAGCGATACGGCGTCATCGAGTTCGATAAAGCCGGCAAGGTCATATCGATTGAGGAAAAACCGCAAAAACCGAAATCCAATTACGCGGCAGTAGGACTTTACTTCTACGACTCGCAGGTCTGCGACATTGCCGCGACCATCAAACCCTCTGCCAGGGGCGAGTATGAAATCACCGACCTCAATAACGCTTATCGGAAAAACAACAAGTTACAGGTCGAATTGTTCGGACGCGGCACCGCCTGGCTCGATACGGGGACGCCTGAGTCGATGCTTCAGGCCTCGAATTTTGTCCAGACCGTTCAGCAAAGACAGGGCCTGATGATTGCCTGCCCCGAAGAAATAGCGTTTCATCTCGGCCTTATCGACGTTAAACAATTAACCAAACTCGCCGAGCCCTTAGCCAAAAACTGGTATGGGCAATACCTGCTTGCCCTTGTGGATGAGCACCACTAAATGAAGGTAACGCAGACAAAACTACCGGGAGTGCTGATTTTTGAACCCGACGTGTTCGGCGACGCGCGCGGCTGGTTTGCGGAAACCTTCAGCAGCAAACGCTATGAAGAGGCGGGATTGAAACTGCCGTTTGTGCAGGATAACGTCTCATTTTCAGAAAAGAACGTCCTGCGAGGTTTTCATTTCCAGTACCTGCATTCGCAGGGTAAATTAGTGCAGGTGTTATCCGGCAAGGTTTTCGATGTGGCAGTCGATATTCGCGTCGGCTCGCCGACTTTCGGACAGTGGTTCGGCGAAACGCTGTCTGCGGAAAATCACAAACAGATGTATATCCCGCCGGGTTTCGCTCACGGCTTTTGCGTCCTCAGCGACACCACCTTGTTCTCCTATAAATGCACCGACTACTACAACCCGACGACCGAGGGCGGCGTGATATGGAACGACCCGGATATTGGAATCACCTGGCCGGTTGATACCCCAAAGGTATCGAAAAAAGACGCCAACTACCCCCGGCTAAAAGATATCCCTAAAGACAAACTACCAAAATATGGTGAAAATAAATGAGCGATTCACCTGACAAAGTGATAATCCTCGGCGGCAAAGGAATGTTAGGCACCGAAGTAGCCGCGGAGTGCAAACGCCGGGGTATGGATTTCGAAGTGTTCGACCTGCCCGAATTCGATATAACCAACGAACACCAGTTGCTGAGTGTAATTCATCCGGCCCATACGATAGTCAATTGTGCCGCGTACACAAACGTCGAAAAGGCCGAGACCGAAACCGAGCTTGCCTTTCGCGTCAATGCCGAGGCCGTAGGCCTGCTCGCAACCTCCGCGAAAAAATCTGGCGCCTGGGTCCTTCACATAAGCACCGATTTTGTTTTCGACGGCGCTTCCGACAAGCCATATGCCGAGAAGGACATTCCTCATCCCATAAACGCCTACGGCAGGACCAAGCTGGCGGGCGAACGCCTGCTGGTTGAAAACCACTGCCACAATTGCATAATGCGAGTCGAGTGGACTTACGGGATGAAAGGCGATAACTTCATAAAGAAAATTCTGCAAAAGGCACGCACACTCGCCTCCGCCGTTGGGCGTCCCTTACGGGAGGCGAAGCCGGGCGAAGCCGGGCAAAAAGATATGAAGGTTGTCGATGACCAGGTTGGCTCGCCGACAGCGACAACCGAGGCGGCCAAGGCCGTTTGCGACCTTATACATAAAAAACCGACGGGTATTTATCATTTCGCAAGCCAGGGATACGTCAGCCGATTCGACGTCGCGCAGTTCATCGCCGAAAAGCTCGCCCTGGATGTACGGCTGACCGCCTGCAAAACCAGTGATTTTCCTTCCGCAGCGGCCAGGCCGCTAAACAGTAAATTTGATTGCAGCAAAATCAGGCCCCTGCTCAGCGGCCCGATTAAACCCTGGCAGGTCCCTTTAGAGGAATTCCTTAAACAGGCCCAGTCCTGAGCGGAGTCGAAGGATATGAGAAGATTGCTCGTTACAGGCGGCGCAGGTTTTATCGGCAGCAATTTCGTACGAATGGTTCTTTCCGAACAACCCGATTGTTTCGTGGTCAATCTCGACAAGCTCACATACGCCGGAAATCTTGAAAATCTCGCCGGCTTTGAAAATCACCCGAATCATAAATTCATAAAAGGCGACATCTGCAACGCTGATTTGCTTGGGCGTACCATCGACGAGTTCAAGATTGATTCTATTGTAAACTTCGCCGCGGAAAGCCACGTTGACCGGTCAATTTCCGAGCCGAAAATATTCATCGAAACTAACGTCACGGGGACATTGACTCTTTTAGAGGCCGCAAGAGATAAAAAACTCCAGCGGTTCGTCCAGATTTCGACCGACGAGGTTTATGGTACCCTCGGGACTGAAGGTATGTTTACCGAAGATACCCCGCTTAGTCCCAACTCGCCATATTCGGCCAGCAAGGCCTCCGCCGACCTTCTTGTTCGCGCATTCGGGCACACTTTCGGCGTGCAATACAACATTACCCGCTGCTCGAATAATTACGGGCCTTATCAATTCCCTGAAAAACTCATCCCGCTGATGATTAACAACGCGCTGAACAACAAACAATTACCTGTTTACGGCGACGGTATGCAAATCCGCGACTGGCTTTATGTTTATGACCACTGCACCGCTATCTGGAAGGTCCTCACCGAGGCGACGCCGGGCGAAATATACAACATCGGAGGCTGCAACGAGAAAGCCAATATCGACGTCGTCCGGCTGATTCTCGGTCGCTTAGGCAAACCTGAATCACTCATCAAACATGTTACTGACCGCCCCGGCCACGACAGACGATACGCCATCGACGCTTCAAAGATAATCAGCAAATTGAAATGGCGGCCCTCGGTATCTTTTGAACAGGGGATTGCCAAGACGATTGACTGGTACCTGGCAAACCGAAAATGGCTGGCCAACGTCGTCTCCGGCGATTATCAGAAGTATTACGAATCAATGTATTCAAATAGGTAACAAGTAACCGCTGATATTTTGTCTGATTGATATCTATGGCAAGTGCAAAACGAATCCTGATGGTGGCCGCTTTAGAACACAAGCCGCACAAAATGTTTATCAACCAGACGGCCAAATTAGGCAAGGGGTTTATCCGTCTCGGGCACGATGTGCGGTATTTCAGCTACTCCAATGCACTTAAGGAATTAAGCCCGTTCAAAAGCCGGACTATAGGGGCGTATTTCTACAAAAACAAGGTGGATGACTTGCTGGCTGCGGAAACAAAAAACTATCAACCCGACATAATCTGCCTGAGCTTCGTCCGGGTGCTTGATGCGATAACAATTGAGAAGATACGGCGGGCGGCGCCGAACGCTGTCCTTATCGGCGGCGATGGAGACCTTTGGCCGCAACTGCGCCCCGGAAGAATCGCCGCCGCCAAAAAACTCGATATCTTCACAGCCTCCAACAACGGGGAGTCCCTGCAAACGTATCGCGACGCAAGCGTGCCGAAATGTGTCTTTATGCCCAATATGTGCGACCCGGATACCGACCATCGATACGACGTTGAGCCAAAATGGAAAACTGACATCCTCTGGACAGGCCTTATCATACACGATCCCAAACGCTATCCTGGCGAGGATATGCGATATGAATTAGTCAGCCGACTTGCCAAAATGCCGAATTGCGCCGTTTACGGCTGTTGCGGCAGGCCGAAGATAGGGGGGATAAACTATCTTTATGCGATAAGCGGCGCGAGAATTGGCCTGAGCATCAACGGCGACAACAACGTTCGGCTTTATCATTCCGACCGGCTGACGCATTACCTATCCTGCGGCACCTTTGTTCTGGCAAAAAGAGTACCTGATACAGATTTGCTCTTCAAAGACGGCCTCCATCTGCGATATTTTGACACAGCCGATGAGTTCTTTGAGCTGGCTGACTGGTATCTCAAACACGAGGATGAAAGAAAAAAAATCGCCGAAGCCGGTATGAAATGGACGCACGAACAGTTCAACAGCGTCAAAATGGCTGGTTATATTCTGGATTTGGTTGAAAAAGGAACTTATAGTGCTCCGTGGACTCCATGAAGCTCCTGGTTATTAGCAATAATCCCGACCGCGCAAGCTTCAGACAGAGGATAGAAATCCATCTCGATTGCCTGCGGGCCGAGGGAATAAACTGCACGGTGTGCCGGTATCCGACAGGTCCCGTGGGCAGATTGAAACTGCTGCAATTGAGCAGGGACTTCGACGCTGTCTTTCTGCATAAAAAACGCCTCAATCCCCTCGACGCATTGTTGCTGCACCGATACGCCCGAAAGGTCGTTTACGATTTCGACGACGCCGTAATGTATGACGACAATTGCCCTGACAAACCCAGCCGAAAACGCCGGAGAGATTTTCAGAGAACAGTCAAGCTGGCCAACCTCGTAATTGCCGGCAACAAATACCTTGCCGAGCTTGCCAGGTCGTTCAATAACAATGTTGAAGTTCTTCCAACCGGCCTCGACTTCGCTGCCTATAACGTCCAGCCCACTCCAAATAACGACGACAAAATACGCCTGGTCTGGATAGGCAGCGAGGCCACGCTGCCTTATCTGAAAGAAATCAAGCCCGTACTCGAAGAAATCGGCTCCCGTTTCGATAATATCATTCTGCGAATAATCTGCGATGAGTTCTTCGACCTGCAAAATATGGAAGTGGAGAAATGTCCCTGGACTCATCAGGCCGAGGTTGTCAATCTCGTCTCCAGTGACATCGGCCTTGCACCCTTGCCCGACAACCCCTTCACAAGAGGCAAATGCGGTTTCAAAATTCTTCAATATGCCGCCGCTGGTCTGCCCACGGTCGCATCCCCCGTTGGCATCAACGCCGAACTAATCAGTGATGGCTCGACTGGTTTCCTCGCAGTATCCAGCCACGACTGGGTCGATTGCGTATGCCGGCTTATTCGAAACCAGACATTGCGACAACAAATGGGCGACGCAGCAAGACAAAGTGTTCGCAGATTTGATTCAAAGCTGATTGCCGCCCGCCTCGCCGAACTGATTCGCTCCGTTACATCTTGAACAGGAACCGATACAAATAAATTGTAAGAAATCTGGCTGCGTTCCTTATCTTCATCGACGACTTTCCCCGCCTCCTCGCGTCAAGCGTTACAAGTCCATAAACGTATGCTGCCAGCCCGATGGCAATGTGGCATACGTCTCGCAGGATAACTGCCGGCTTGAAAACAATGCTGAACATCGCCGTCTCAAACCTGCCACGGTGCTTCCTGAAAAATGCGAACATACTTTCAAGCATCATTAGCCGGTTCCTTGCCGGCATCTGCCTCGCCGATTGCCCGCCAAGATGCGTTATTTCGGCCTCCGGGACAAACACCACCCGCCACCCGGCCTGTTTTATCCGGTAACACAAATCCACTTCCTCAAAGTACATAAAAAATCTCTCGTCCATCACACCAACCCGTTCTATTACCGACCGCCTGACCATCAAAGCCGCCCCCATAAGTTGCTCGACGTCGGCCCGCCTGTCGTATCCGAAGTCCTTCATCAGCCATTTCCGGTACTGTGCCCGGAAAATCCCCGTGAGCCGGAAAACGCTGTGCCGATACAAGGCCCCGCGGAAGGTGGGGAAACGTCTTACGGACGCCTGCGTCGTCCCGTCGGCGTTAAGCAGCTTTGGCCCGCACGCACCAACGTCTGGATTATTGTCCATAAAACGAACCAGGGTATCTAAAGAGCTGCTGTGAACAATTGTGTCGGGGTTCAGAAGAAGTATGTATTGCCCCTGTGCCTTTCGTATCGCCTGATTGTTCGCCGAGGCAAACCCCCGGTTCTGCTCATTCGCAATCACAGCTGCTGCCGGAAAGTCACGCCTGAGACATTCCACCGTCCCGTCCGAGCTTGCGTTATCTACAACAATTACCTCGTATGTTCCAGACGGACGATTCTCCCCGATGGACCACAGACACCGCACAAGGTCTTCTCGAACGTTCCAGCTTACTATGATAACCGACAACTTCATTATGACAACTTCTCTCTCCTCTTCGGGCGCGCAACAACTGCAAACTGCTGGTATCTAAGATCAGCCAGCAGACCACACAAGAGGATATTGATGATTCTGTAAGTGCGACTATGTGTGGGATGCATACCTTCCAAAATTATAATTTCAAACCCTGTCTGGTCAAACGTCTTGATTATGCTCTTGAATGTGAAGAACCGCAGGTGTGTTTTGTCCATAATGCCCGCCTCCTCGTAATCCCAGTTCCCGTGTATTACGAAATCGACAAATTTCCGGTAATAGCGTATGTTCGGAATCGAGGCGATGATTACGCCCTTTGGGGTCATTTTGGATTTTATGGCCAGCAGCACTGCGTAAGGGTTTACCAGATGTTCTAACACGTCAAGAAAGACAATGCAGTCAAAATAATTATCGGGCAGCTTGTTAATCGCCTCGAAGGCGTCAGCGACAATAACCTTATCGAGCACCCCAGCCGCTTTAGCCGCCGCGGCGGCGCTGATTTCCACTCCCCAGGTCTCGATTCCCCGTTCTCTTTTCAACTGTGCTGAAAACCCGCCGAAGCCGCACCCAAATTCCAGCGAGGTCCTCGTGCCACCGGGGATATATTTGAGCATATCTTCCCGCAGGCTTTCATAATATCCGCCTGGCTTTATCGTGAGGTCGGTTATATCGCTCTTCATTTGCCGATAACGCATATCTCCATCTGACTCGCCAGGGCAAGCGCCTGTGGTTTGTCGATGATTATCCTCTATAGACCGCATACACCACACCAAGTCTTCCTAGACTTTCCAACTGACAATAATAATCGACAGCTTCACTGATTCGGACGCCTAAACAGGTACAAACGAAAGTTCTCATTGGACCATATACTACCTTTGAATTCCTTCACCTTCACGACCACCTCTTTGTTCTCGGGAATATCGTAGTTCAGAACCAGCAGTACATCAGACTTTTGTTCGTTCGCAAAGCGTCTGACTTTTTCGATTAGTCGCCGCTTGCTCATTTTGTACTCTGCTTTGTTATCGAATACAATGAACGTGCCGACCTTGTCCCGCCTCGGATAATATAACTCGCGGTCTAAGTAGCCGCTGATTACCGGGGTCGAAGTGTCAGAATCTCCCGCTATTGGCAGTTTCGACAACCCGTTTTCCGAAATATACCGTGCCGCAAGCTTGCCCGTGGAAAACGGGCAGAACCATCCCATGCCGCTGGCAAAAATACCGACGCCCAGATGAATGACCAACAGAACGTTAAGCACCAAATGCACACGCAGGGCGCAAAAGTCCGCGGCCTTGTCAAACAGACGAGTCTTTAAGTTGGTGTCGGTCTTGTAATATTGCGAAAGCCACATACACGCGATGAATAAAATAAACAAATGACCATGATGCCGGATGTATCCCAGATATTTTAAATATTGTAAGACAAGGATTGCAACTGTGCCGAAATACCAGAGGAACATTACGAACTTCTTCTTCGCAAAAGCGAACAATAGGAAAAACGCCAGCAGCACAGACAGACAGGCGGGCACCAATTTGTCGGGCAATATGTTCGTATCCCAGTAGCAATAGCGACCCAGACGAGGAATGGGGACGAAGCTTTGCCAGATGGTCGCAATGCTCCTCTGGAGGCGTGGCAGGTCAAGGGTTGTTGTCCACTTGCCGCTGAATTCCCCGTCCGGCTTAGGAATCATCATAATCGCCGAAAGCACCATAGCGGTCAGCACTATCAGAATAGCAGCGGCGATGTGCCATCTGGGGCCATTGATGGAATTTCGTGCCTCACGACTAAGCAGAAACTCCATTCCCAGCATAATCGCAAAAGATGCTGCTATCATAAAAGCATATGCGTTAGCCAGGCACAGTAAAAAGAGTATTACGGATATCAACAGATATCTTTTTCCCCTGCCCTGACCCATAGCAGCGCAAAAACTAAATATCAGGAGAAGCCCGATTGCATAATTTCTGCTTATCGCAGCATACTCATATAGAGGAAAATAGCCGAAGACAAACAGAAGACGCTGCAGCCGCGTGAAGGGGGCAAATCTCAGGAAAATGTATGCACTTGCAGCGGCAATTGCCAGGTGAAGGACCTGCATCCCGGCCGGATTGTGCGTCACCCGGCTCACCGCGTAGAGCATAAGGTGCCACAGCGGAGGATGCCCGTCATACCTGAGGTTATGGAACAGTTCCATGATGGAGTGGCTGTCTTTGGCGATAAGCCAGTGCTGCATCTCGTCGAACCATATCTCGTGCGTAAGAACATTCGCCGCCGCAACAAGAACGTAAAGCAACAGGGCAAACCGCCTGAACGTCTTTTCCTCGTATGAAGCAAGATGATTCTCTAATTTTTCAAATAGCCCCGTGAATCTTTGCAGTAGGTCCATATTCTGTCGGTTTCACAAAAGCGTTTTTTGCCTGTCCAGCCGCATCTCGGCGATAAACCAGCATATCGCACCAACCCACACCACGTTCCAATGGAACAGACGAAAACCAGGTACAAAAACATTGTTATCGTTTCCGAGAATAAAAAAAGAGGCAAGAAGAGTATAAAGCAGAAACGATTTCGACGGCCGAAGTGCCCCAAACGCCACGGGCAACACGAAATACTGAACCGCGATACCCGTTGTGAAAGTCAAAAAGAAAAGCGTGCCCAGCAGGCACTTCGCGATTATGTCTTTGCTCTTCAGAAACAGCGGAAAAATGCACATACCCAGTATGAACAGATACTTCAGATTAGGCAACATAAACAGCGAAGTAATACCGTAAACCCCAACGTCGGAGCTGTACTTGAATACATTGTTAATTATCCCTTTTCCGCCCTCCTCCCAGTACGGGATAAACATCGAAAGAAAAATAATGACTGAAATCACAAATAGCGGCACTTTTATCCAGTATCGCTTTATGGAGGAATGCAGACATATAATAAGCTCGTAAAAAACGTTGTGTTTGGCAATCATCCCCGCCGTGGCAAAGAGCCACAGCAACGCTATCCTCAATATGGGTTTGGTCGCAAACCGGAGATACATATAAATCCCGGTCAGCACCATCAGTATTGCAAGATTTTCCCACTGCCCGTGATAGCCGGTGATAAGAAACGTAATGGGGCACAGGTAGAAAAATATCGCTGTCCTCGCCGCAGACAGTTTGCGAACACCGGCAATGAGAAGCAGAACCCCCAGCGTCAGTAAATCAACGCCGGAAAGAAACGACCTGACCACAAAGTGGAATGGCACGCCCGGCAGTGCGAGCTGTATCTGCTTCAAAGCGTAAAGTACCCAAAATTTCACGGGCGTCAAATTGTAGTTGCCGTCCTCCGTATAAACGTTACCGCCTTTAATGGCTATGTTTGTGTAAGTCTCGTACATCTGCGTATCGATGTTGCCGTAAATCGCCGCCGCCAGAATCAGCCGGATTGCCGTGCCGGCCAGAATTACCATCGCCACTATCACAACAACTTTGGATTTCGAGACGGCCGGCTGTTCACCGCTGTTTATGACAAATAACGCCACACTGGCAAAAAAACCCGCAAGGGCAACCAAACCGGTAAATAAACTCTCCAGCAGATATGTGTCTACCTTTTCTTTGTCCTGCGCTGTAATCACTTTAGAGGGCACTACGCCGTATTTAACAAAGTTATCCTGCCGCTTGGAGTAGTGTTTGAAAATCTTATGCCCCGTGTGGGTCTGCTCGATGTTTTTGGCGAGCGTTCCCATCGCGGGTACATATCGGTCCGTAATAATGGGCTTGCCGACGTAACAAAGTCCGCACAAAACCACTATAAGAATAGCGAGTATCGCAATAGTTATGTTTGCCTTTGTCATTTCTCCACATCCGTTTCAGAATAACCAAGATATCCTGCGGCCATTTTGGCCACCTGCCACCTCTGCCCCGCCGATTATTTGCCGATAATACATATTCCCATCTCGTTTGCCAGGGCAAGCGTCTGGGGTTTGTCGATAATTATCGTCTTGCCAGCTTCAACCACAAGGCACTTTGCGCCGTTGGCGGCCAGCGCTCTTATCGTATCGGTCCCCACGCAGGGGACATCGAATCGCATATCCTTTTTTGCTTTGGCTGCCTTGAGAAGAGTCCAGCCGCCCGCTCTGCACAGACGACCCGCACGTTCAATCATATCCGCAGTGCCTTCGATTCCCTCAACCGCTATTACTTCCCGTTCCTTGACGGCAATTGCCTGGCCTATGTCCATCTCCGCTATTTTTTTTACGATGGGCCATCCAAATTCAATGTCGCCCAAAAGCGGTGCGCCGGGACCTCCTCCCGTCATAGGGCCATTTGTCGCCAGATGTTCTTTGCAGTATTTTGTCGAATCTTCCAGGATTATTCCTCCGCTTGCCAGCTCGTCCGCCAAGGCCGACAGCAGTGTTTCATTTTGTTTGTTTTTTTTGCGAAGCCGCCAGTACCAGATTCTCACCGCCCGCCAGTCGGGCAGATACTTCAGTATTCGCCACGGCGTAAAAATTCGCCCCTTCGCAACCCGCCCTGCCATTACAGCGCTTGTTACGTTGTGTTTTTTTAATTTGCGAATCCAGTTGCCGGGTCGTGCCAGCGGCACCGTATAAAAAACATCAACTTCATCCGCCAGCGCCTGTCCCGTGCTTCCTTCAAGGCCAACACAAATAACTTTAGCGCCCGCCCGCTTCGCGCCGGCCGCTATCATAAAGGGAAGCCGGCCTTCACCCGCAATCAGCCCGACTACATTGGCGCTATCCATATCACTCTCGGACCGCGAAAAAATCCTACAACTCCTCAGAATGCTGCGAATCTTCCGGGCGAGACGGCTTATTTTCTCCGCTGGATAAAAGCTGCTTCATCTGCGCCTGAAGTTCGCGGATGCTTTGTTTAATCTCGGGCAGATACTGAATCATACCGTAAGCACGTTTGCCCTGTCCGGCGTCTATCGCTGGGGCTCCCAATATCACTTTGCCGTCAGAGACGTTGTTGATTACGCCCGCCTGTGCCCCGATTGCGACCTGGTTTCCTATGGCGATGTGCCCGACGATACCCGCCTGGCCCCCGACAATGCAGTGATGCCCCAGCGTCGTCGAGCCGGCGATACCCACCTGCGCTACCAGCAGACAGTGCGGCCCGACCCTCGTCCCGTGCCCAATCGCAATCAAATCGCCAAGTTTGCTGCCCTGTCCAATGATGGTGTCGTTCAGCGTTCCCCGCTCAATCCCGCAGCAGGCGCCTATTTCAACGTCATCTTCTATTATAACGCTGCCGATTTGCGGTATCTTGTGGTGAACGCCGTTATGCGTGGCGAAACCGAAACCGTCTTCGCCGATTGTGGCATTGGAGTTGATAATCACGCGGTTGCCTATTTTGCAGCCCTCGTAAATCACCACATTAGGGTACAAGAGGCAGTCATTGCCTATCTGAACGTTTTCCCCTATGAACGTGCAAGGATAGATTACGCATCCGTCGCCGATTTTTGCGCCGTCAGAGATTGTAACGAAATCGTGGATATTGCATCCGGCGCCTATTTTGGCGCTGTCGGAAATAATAGCGCGAGGACTGATGCCGACTTTCTTGTGCTTGCGGTGCCCGTGCAGCAGCACCATTATCTGCATAAATGCATAATACGGGTCATCCGCAACCAGCAGAGGAGCTGAGGCCGCAATAGTATCCTTGCCCACAATCACCGCGCTGGCCTTGGTCGTCAGCAACTGCTTTTCGTATTTATCGTTGCTCAGAAAACTAATGTCGCCGTCGCCGGCCCTGCCCAGCGTTGCCGCGGCGGAAATCTTGACGTTTGCGTCGCCGAGGACCCGCCCGCCAACGTACCGAGCCAATTCGCCTAAGGTCTTGGTTACCATAAAACCACCTTTTCGGAAAGTCATTGCTTGTTTGCGGCCCGTTCTGCCTCAGGCCGGAAGTATTATAGCAGATACATCACAGCGGTCAACATTCACTGCCAATCCGTGAAGTGACCGATTATGCCAGCAACGCCGCTACCGCCTGTTGTTGCAATTCCTCTGAGATTACCCCGGCAAAATCTGTCTCGTCGCTCCGCAGAATTGTTACGGCAGGCCCAAGAGGACCGTAAATGGCTGGCTCCGTGGGACCGAATACCACAACCGTGCGGATGCCCAATGCCGCGGCCAGATGCGTTATTCCGCTGTCGTTGCCGATATAACCCCGCGAGCAACCAAGAACACCGAGCACATCAGCCAAAGACAGGTTTGTCAGCAGTTTTCCGGCAGTCCTGATTCCGGCGATAGCCGGTTCGCTGAACCTTTCCGCCTCGGCAGGCCCAAACAGAAATACTACTTCTACCCCCTCTTTTGCGAGGATTCGCGCGACCGACAGAAAATTATCCAGCCGCCAGCATTTATGCGCTCCGCCGCTGCCGGGATGTATAACCACGGGTTTCGTCGTTGGCATAATACCGTTCTCGGCCAATATCTCTTTGCCCCTGTATATATCCGCCTGCGTAGGCCTTATCAGTGGCATACCGACCGCGGATTCATTCCCATCAAATGACAATCCGCTTTGCTCAAAGAACTGTTTCCTGTAAAAATCGCTTACGTGGATATTGTGTTCCGCCGCCGGTTTCATTGCCAGCGTCATAACCTCCGCGCTGTGGCTGCAATTGACCGTGAAAATAAGGTTCTTCTCGAAATGGCTGTCCGGCTCGCCTAAAAAGCTGGCAATCCAGGAATAACCAGCAAACGCCATAATCAATGGGTCGCCATCGGCAAGCTCAAAATCTCCCTCGCCCGCGAACAGCCGATGCAAACTCATCGAATCCAGCGACTTAACCGCATCGACACAGCTTCTGCCCGGCAGCATCCCCAGGTATTCGGTATGGCCTATGATATCGACCCCGCCGGGGCAGACCGTCTCTTTCATTAGCTCTGCCAAGGGCAGCGTCAAAATGCAATCGCCTATTGCCCCCGGCTGCAAAATCACCCCTCGCCGACCCTGCTGTGCCGCAATCGCGAGCTTTTCCAGCAGCTTGTCTATTATGTTATTTCTTGCGCACATATTCTGAAAGCGTACTATATCTTATCGAGGGGCTTGGCAACAAGAACGCAGGGGCTTTTATTGAGTAAGACAAGAAATACTAATACTATTATAAGAAAGTTTTTAGTTGACCCTACTTGACCCTCGTTTTTGTGTGTAGGGGGTGGAGGGCAAGTTGCCTATATTAACTTTTGCCACAGAGTTTTTTAGGTGATGATTGCGCGGAGTGATGCTGTTTTTTTGTTTAGCCACTGATTACACTGATGGACACAGATTTCCCATTTTCCGATCACTAAGCGCTGATCTTGTAACCAACTTTCATGGCGTTTATTACTATTTGAGCACAGGCCAACGCATCCGATAAGGCCTCATGATGGTTTAGCTCAATTCCCAGATGGTCGCACACATTATTGAGCTTGGCTGGATCCAATTTCCAGCAAGATCTGGCGATATTAACCGTACATACAAATTTCTGCGCCGGAGGTTTAATCTTATATTTTTCACAGCACTCATATAAAACAGACCTGTCAAACGGGGCGTTATGTGCCGCGATAAAATCCGCACCATCCAGCAACGGGCTTAATTCTTCCCATACCTCATCAAACAGAGGAGCATCTTTGACATCTTCTGCCGTAATGTGATGTACGTTCTCTGTGAAATCGTCTAAGAAATAGGTTTGAGGATTGATGAGGCTGTATTCCTTGGCAACAATTTCATTATTGACAACCTTAACTAATCCTATCGCACAGGCCGAATCTCTGTCATTATTAGCCGTCTCAAAATCTATCGCTACAAAATTACATCCCATAGAAATTCCTGAATTTTACGATGCTTCATTAGAATTGCTTTTGACAGCCTTATTCCATTCTGCCGTGACGAATTTAATATATCCGAGTAAACCGTCTGCCGCTTTATTGACTTCCAAGTCTATTTGCGACTTGTCAGTAATTACTTTTTCAAACCACTCATTGCCAGGGGAAAACATGATTGTCCTTCCAATTGGCCACCAAGGATTATTTGGTGTATCAATCACATCAAACGTAGAGTCTTTATCTAATGCATTACGAACACGATCAAACTCACTATTGTACTGTTTAAAGTAATCATCTTTTCTTGAATTATCATACTTAATTAATGAAATACCATACCAACACCTCTGGTCTTGATCCTTTTGTACAAAGAAATTAAATATCTTGTCCAAATCGAGCGAAGAAGTTAAGAAAAACCCTACATATGTTTTCTCATTTATTTCTTTGCTATCGATATCAATACCTCTATTTTTGAGTTTCAGTTTTAGAGAAATCCAGAACGAATCCAAAAAGTATTTTTTGAGATTTTCAACACTTTGGTTGATCTCACTCGCATATTCAAACAGCTCAGGATATTTCTTTATAAGATCTTCCATTTCCTTCATATTTGTCTCCGCCAAAGTATTCTTACCTACCAGTTCAGCAACAACATCTTTGTATTGCTGTATCGCAGTGTTAATATTGGGATATTTATAGGTTTTTTCTAAACAGCGATCCAGCCATCTTAAAATATGCTCTGAATATGATATGCAGTAATATTCACCCTTGTATTCGCCTGCGGTCTCGGGTTCCTTACCATCAAGCGTAAGGTATATTAAGGCCTTATTATGCTTCCCACAGTCGTTGAGATATTCAACATATCTGGAAATTTGATCGCTTTGTTCACCAGCGTATATTTTGTTTTCAATAATTAATATTGAGTCTTGGAAAACCACGCCAATGTCAATACGGCCATAATCTTTTCCAAGTGGTGTCTCCCGCAAAATATTCTTAAATGTATCGCCGAGGCACTTGTCAAGAAAGTTGCTGCCATCCGGTTCGCCGAGGTTTTTATCAATGCCCTGTTCTTTAAGTACTTCAAGAAACAGGTTAAGGAAAAGGTTGCCGCAATCATGCGAACCTTTAGCATTTAACAACAATGCAAGAAATCTTGAATGGAGTCCGACTTCTTCATGCGCTTTGCGCAAAGTAGTAAAGACATTAAATCTTGCCTTGGTAGCCCTGATGAAAGTATCTCGGCGAACTTTTATCTCGCCCAATTCCCGTATTAACTTAGGAATAGCTTTTGAAAGTATCTCAAATTCAGTAACCATACTTTCCTTGTAATTTATTTACATTATTGCAGTTAGGATATACCATCACTCATATTTTGTAAATCAATGTTCTCCATCGCAACCTTTGGCGGTTTGGGAGAAAATTTTGCCCCATAATTAGAGAGAATGATTTTACAAACAATCAATCCTATTATTGCTCCCCCGAAGGAATAACCAATCACTTGAAAACTTCCTATTGGACAAACGATATCTCCTGACCCCATAGTTATTACCTTCAAGAATACAGATATAAATGCCTTTCCAAAATACATAAAAACTGCTTTAGGCTGAAGTTCAAAAGCACCTAACTCATAAGCTGAAGTCATGTAGTACAAAACAATTCCTAACCAAATCGATAGTGCTATGGGGAACGCTTTTGAATTAGATGCGGCAGAATTGAATTCTTGCCATTTTTCCAAGGGTTGCTCCCGCAATTCGTTTAAGCGTTCGTCAATTTCTTCTATGAGTGGTTTATATGAACCATAAGTTTCTCTGATCTCTTTGCCAAGGTTACTTCTAGTTGAATATTGACCATCTTTATTTCTGTGTATTCCGATTTCTTGTGCTTTTCGTTCTTTAACAGCTATTATTTCAGCATACTCCTTGCGTCTAACAAACAAAGTCTTGAACTCATTTTTCTCTTCTTCATTAAGCCAATAATCGGATAGGTGATTCTTTAAACCGCTTTTAGTACTTTTGAATTCGAACCAGTAACCTATACTTCCAAACAACAGAATGACCGGTAATAATGCCACACCTATCGCAATGCATAAAATTGCAATTATAATAATAATTGCAGATATTCTGCTAACTATGGCTGATATGATTTTTTTTGCCATATCATTTCTCAAAATCCGCTTTATAATAGGACTTGTTGAGTTTCATTTGAACGTCTCGCAGTTGCGACACTGGTGGTTTTTCATAATTATTTTCTCCTCAAGCACCATTAAAATCGTTTCGACTTAAAAAGTAGTATATAATTCAATTAGGTACAAATAACAATAATTTCCTCTAAAATCTTCTGCCGAAGCAGCAACGCCGAACACACAGTTGACAGCCGTCATGTTCAATTATGCCACTTCGACCTTAGCCCACTTATGCGAACCTCACGGACAGGTAACAGACCCCGAAGCGGGCTTCGGAGCTAACCAATGGCGGGTAAACCACACCACACAGCACGGCGGGTAAACTTCGGTGTCAAAAAATCCAGGATTTGAGTATAATGGCGAAAACGCTGAATTTGTGAGTATAAAATAAATGGCGAAGTTTGAGCTGAATAACGCGATGAAGCCCGCGGGGGACCAGCCAGCGGCGATAAGCCGGCTGATGGAAGGGCTGCGCGCAGGTAAAAAGGTCCAGACGCTGATGGGCGTAACAGGGTCGGGCAAAACATTCACAATGGCAAATATCATCGCGGCGTATAATCGGCCTGCATTAGTCATATCGCACAACAAGACCTTAGCGGCCCAGCTTTACGAGGAGTTCAAGGATTTATTCCCCGGCAACGCGGTTGAGTATTTTGTGAGCTATTACGATTATTACCAGCCGGAGGCGTATATACCGCAAAGAGATATATACATCGAAAAAGACGCGTCGAAAAACGCGGATTTGGACCGATTGCGGCTTTCGACTACGATGAGCTTATCGACCCGCGAGGACTGTATCATCGTGGCGTCGGTATCGTGTATATTCGGATTGGGCTCGCCTGAGGATTACAAGGCAAGCGTCGTGGGCGTAAGGGTGGGAGATACGATTGACAGAAATACCCTGCTGGGTCGGCTGGCGGACATTCAATACTCAAGGAATGACTTTGATTTTCAGAGGGGCAAATTCCGGGTCCGCGGGGACGTGGTCGAATTGCATCCATCTTATGAATCATTCGCGATTCGATTCGAGTTTTTCGGCGACCAGATAGAAAAAATCAGCTACATAAACCCGGTCAGCGGAGATATTCTCGCACAGGAAGAGCAGGTCTTTATCTACCCCGCGCAGCATTACGTTACGGGCGGGGACAGGTTGCTTAGCGCAATAGAGGGGATAAAGGCGGAGTTATCGCAGCGACTGATGGAGTTGCGCAGTCAGGCCAAATTATTGGAAGCGCAACGCCTTGAAGCCCGCACGAAATACGATATTGAGATGCTGCAGGAGGTCGGGTATTGCAGCGGGATAGAAAATTACAGCAGACACTTGGCGGGATTGCCCGCCGGGGCAAAACCATATACGCTGATAGATTATTTCCCGAAGGATTTCCTGTTATTTATCGATGAGTCGCACGTTACGATTCCGCAATTGCGCGGGATGTGGGCTGGGGACAGAAGCAGGAAGGACGTATTGGTTGAGCACGGGTTCAGGTTGCCGAGCGCGCTGGATAACAGGCCCCTGCGATTTGAGGAATTCGAGGAGAAATGGAACCAGGTGGTTTTTGTATCAGCGACGCCCGGGCCATTTGAAATGGCCAAGTGTAATAATGAGGTGGTTGAGCAGATAATCAGGCCTACGGGGTTGATTGACCCCGAGATTTTTGTTTGGCCGGCAAAAGACCAGGTGACGCATCTTATCGGCGAAATTGAAAAGCGAATCAAGGTCGGAGAAAGGGTTTTGGTTACGACGCTGACAAAAAAAATGTCGGAGGACCTGTCGGGGTTTATCGCGAAAAAGGGCATCAAGTGCCAGTATCTTCACAGCGAAATTGAGACATTGGAGAGAGTTGAAATCCTGCGGAATCTCCGGCTGGGGCAGTTTGACGTTTTAGTGGGGATAAACCTGCTGCGTGAGGGGCTGGATTTGCCTGAGGTTTCGATGGTGGCGATACTGGACGCGGACAAGGAAGGTTTCCTGCGGAGCGAGACATCGCTGATACAGACGATAGGCAGGACTGCCAGAAACGTGAACGCGACGGTGTATTTGTACGCGGACACCGTCACCGAATCGATGAAGAAAGCTATTGACGAAACGAACCGGCGTCGTAAAATTCAGCTTGAATACAACAAGGAACACAACATCACACCCGAGACGATACGCAAGGAAATACGTTCGGGATTGAACCTGGAGCTTAAGGCCAGGCAGGCCGCGCGTGAGGCGGTGCGGTTTGAGCCGGATGAATTCGAGAAGGTTGAGCTGGCCGGGCAAATCGAGAAGGAAATGCTTGAGGCGGCGGAGTCGCTTGATTTTGAACGGGCCACTTTTTTGCGCGATAAGCTCAAAGAGCTTAAAGAACTGCCGCAGTTGGTGCTTTTAGATTCTAAAAAGAAGAAGAGTAACTTTTTAGCCACAAAGAAACTGAAGCGATTCAATAATCAAAACGAAAGGTGATATGGACAAGCTTGAGCTCGAAAAAGTGCTACCGCTGCTGAAACTGGCGATAGAGGAAGACATGGGACAGGGAGATATGACCAGCGACTTATTCTTCGGGAACAACGTCATCGGCAAGGCGGATATTGTCTCCCGCGAAGAAATAGTCGTATGCGGGATACAGATAGCGAAAACGATATTGCGTATGTATGACAAGCGTTTGAAGCTCGAGGCGCACGTCAAGGACGGGCAGCAGGCCTACGTCGGATGTCACCTGGCGACAATCAAAGGGCCGCTTGGCTCGATATTGACCGCGGAACGGGTAGTCCTGAATTTTATGCAGCGGCTGTGCGGAATAGCGACAACGACGCGAAAATACGTTCGTGCAATACAGGGGACAAAAGCCAAAATTTACGATACACGAAAAACGCTGCCCGGCTGGCGGATACTTGAAAAATACGCGGTGCGATGCGGCGGCGGGTATAATCATCGCCTCGGCCTTTATGACGGGATACTGATTAAGGATAATCACATTGCGCAATTAGGCAGGAATTTCCAGCCCAAGCTGAGAAAGATTATCAAAGCGGCGCGCAAGATAAAACACGCCAAATTTGTCGCCGTCGAGGTTGACCACGTTGATGACCAGCTCAACTACGTGCTGGCGATACCCGGCATCGACATAGTGCTGCTGGACAATATGGGGCAGTGGCAGTTGAAGCACGCCGTCGAAATGAAACACAAGATGTGCGGCAAGGGCAAACCCCTGCTGGAGGCATCGGGCAATATCTCGCTTGCCAACGTCTCGGCGATTGCGCAATCCGGCGTGGACCGGATAGCGGTCGGGGCTATTACACATTCGGCGACGGCTGTGGATATCGGGGTTGACAGGTGAGTAAAGCAACACCATCGCCGGACGCGCTTGACCCGGACAAAATAAAGTCGCATCTCAGGACAAAACGCATAGGCCAAAAGGTCGTTGTTTACAACAGTACCGCAAGCACAAACGACGTCGCCGCCCAATACGCCAAAAACAAAAATAACGACGGCCTTGTTGTGCTTGCGGAGGAGCAGGTACAGGGGCGAGGCAGGAGCGGCAATCAATGGGTTACAGGCAAAGGGGACAGCATAATTTGCTCAATACTCCTGACTGAATGCGGTATAAACGCGGAATTGCTGTCATTAACAATCGCGGTTGCGACCGCTGAAGCAATCGGCAAATGCGCAAAGGCCGAAGCGAAAATAAAATGGCCAAATGATATTATCCTGAACAATAAAAAAGTCGCCGGCATCCTCGTCGAATCAAAGAAAGCCAATAAACTCACCGCTTATGTCATCGGCATTGGCATTAACTGCCATCAAAGCAAACTGGACTTCCCCGCTGAATTGCGGAAAATAGCGACGAGCATCGATATCGAGACCGGCGGCAGCATCGACAGAATCTCGCTGACAAAACGACTGCTTACCTCGATTGATAACTGGCTTGAAATCGCCGCGCAGGACAAGGAAGAAATTATCGAACATTGGCAGCGATTAAGCACCCAGCTTGGCCAGAGGGTGTCGCTTGTTTACAACAAGAAGAAATTTGCCGGCAACTGCATCGGCATCGACCCGGAAAAGGGGCTTGTTTTGCAGCTTGACACCGGCGGAATAAGAATGTTCCAGGCAGCACAAACAACAATTGCAAAATGAGCACTGATTTCTACTAAAAGTTTGACCACACCTTCCGGACCAGGTCGTTTTGGTCAACCGAAACACCGTAGGTCACCGAATAGGCGAGACAAGTCGGCGGACCGATGAACTTCTTTTTTACTATCCACTCCGTTGTCTGTTTTTCTGCTGTATATTGCCAATAATCCTCTTTGCAACCGCTGGGGTACAAACGATCATCAAAGACAGCAAAGTAATAGGTGTCGAGTTTAATACGAACAACAGTTTTGGCGGCGGAGAAAAGTTCCTGGGTCAACTTGACCACTGAAATGGCTGTATCAGCGTCAGTAATCCTGATTTGCTGATGCCTGAGAAATGAAGAAATCGACGGATAGTCGAGACGTTTGTCAGACCCAGAGGAGGCCAACATCGGTTTGCTGAGGTCTGTTATTTCGCCGGTGACCGATACGGCAAAGAGATTGGAATGCGAGAAACTGGTGGTTTCTATAACAAAGATTCTGTGCTTTGGCAAATATCGCGAAATTCGCTGGCCTCTTATTTCAACACAGTTTATGGTAGGGTCGTTAAGGTCTTTTCTGGTTTTTTCAAGATACGGTTGAACAAACTGGCACCATGTATCCAGAGCATCTACCCAGCAGCCCAGTTTTTGTACTTTGGCAAACAATACAGGGTCTTTCCTGACGCTGTCTGCGATAATAACATCGATTCCCGCAGGGATATTCAACTGCTCGGGATTTATGCTGCCACTGCCGAGAAACAGAGTAACGGAAGGATATATCAGGTCTTTCTTCATAGTATTATCGCTAATCAACATACCAAGGTAGATACCGCTGGCAACATCGAGTTTCCAGTCGTAGGCGAATTCAACGTCGCGCATAAGTGCCTTCGCTGTGCCGGGTCCGGCTTCTATAACCAGGCGTCGGACAGGAGAACTGACGGCAGCAAATTTCTGTAAGACATTATTAAAGGTGTTGGTGTCGGCTTTATAATAAAAGCTTTCGCCGCCATTAACCCATCTTGAATAGACCATGCCCGGCGATTGAGCAACTACGGCGACGCCGTCATACCAGTCGCAACTGACTTCTATAGGTCTGTCACCAAAGTTCTCTGTTGCCAGCGCAAATGCTACGACGGGAATACCCAGAACGCACAGAAACAATACAGCATGCCTTGCCTTGCACATTTCATATCCTCCAAAATCTGATATCGATTATAATTCAGGGTATCTATTGAGGCAAAAAGATATTATCCGCCTACTCATAAAAAATATGCTTGTGTTATAATGCTGTTCTTTTGATTTTATTGGGATTAGCTCAGAGCTAATGGAAATTTTGGCGACTGATAAAAATACGGGTTTATTACAGATACGCGACTGCGGAGTGGAGGACTTTCGCGAAACGCTGGAGTTGCAGCATCGGCTGGTTGAGCAAAGGCGGCAAAACCAAATCAGCAATACGGTTTTAATTGTCGAGCATCAGCCGGTGATAACATTAGGGGCAAGGCAAAGCGCAAATAAACTGCTTATCGAGCGAGATAAATTAACGGCTAAAGGAATTAATATCGTCGAAATACGCAGGGGCGGCGGCGCAACCGCCCATAATCCGGAACAACTCGTGTTTTACCCGATTTTGAACCTTCAGGAATTGCACCTTGATATAAACGAATATATCAGAACGCTCGAGCAGATTGGAATTGAACTTCTTGAACAGCTTGGCGTCAAAAGCGAAAGACGAAAGGGCTTTCCGGGACTTTGGGTGGTTCGACACGGCTCACCACAGGTCAACGACAAAAAAATCGCATCAATCGGCGTGCGTGTCTCGAGACAAATTACACATCACGGAATGGCGATAAATATACAAAACGATTTGGGCATCTTCGAGACAATCATCCCCTGCGGCCTTGAAAATATCAAAATGACCTCCGTCTTTAACGAGACAGGCAAAAAATGCTCGATGCAGGAAGTAAAAAATAATTTATCCCAACTGCTGATACAGCATTTTAAACCCGAAATACGAAATACGAAATACCAGCGACGACTCCCCGATTGGCTGCGAAGACCTATGCCGGGAGCCGGCCCCTTCGGCACTGCTCAGGGCGGGGAATATAGCAAAACAAGCAATATTGTGAGTTCGCTTGGCCTTGAAACAATCTGTATGAGCGCCAATTGTCCCAATCGCGGCCAGTGCTGGGCAAGAGGCACAGCCACGGTCCTGATTCTGGGCAATATCTGCACGCGTGGCTGCAAATTCTGCTCGGTCGCCAAAGGTAAACCGAAGCCGGCGGATACAACTGAGCCGGCAAGAATAGCGGAACTGGCGAAAAAACTTAACTTACATTATCTCGTAATCACAAGCGTCAATCGTGACGACCTGCCTGATGGCGGAGCGGGGCATTTCCGCGATTGCATTAACGAGGTTCGCAAAGAGTGTCCCGATGTCAAATTTGAAATCCTTACGCCTGATTTTAGCAATTGCCAAACCGAGGCGATCGATATTCTCGCCACAGAGATTTTAAGCCACAGAGACCACAGAGGTCACAGAGAATTTGTATTTGCACATAACGTTGAGACCGTTCCTTCCTTATATTCAAAAGCGAGACAAGGCGGCAACTATCAAAGGTCTTTGAATCTGCTAAAACTCGCAAAAAAATCCTTTGCCGGGGTCCCGATAAAATCATCGATTATGTTAGGCCTTGGCGAGACGGACGAAGAGGTCGAGCAGGTCCTGAAAGATTTACGGGCCGTCGGCTGCAATCGGCTGACAATCGGACAATATCTCAAACCCTCCAAAGATTCACTCGATGTTGTTGAATACATCACACCTGAAAAATTCGACCGGTGGAAACAAAAAGCAATCGAGCTTGGCTTTGATTGGGTCATCTCCGCCCCGTTTGCCCGCAGCTCATATTTCGCGGAAATGGAAGCGGCGAAGTAGAAGCCGTCTAAACGCCGGATACGATGACGTCGCTGAAGACCATACTTGGCGTTCGCCAGTCGCTGTAAAGCCAGGGGTCGTTGGCGCACTCGGTGAGCTTGTGCCAGAACTTTAGGTGGTTGTCGGCGATGTTCATTTCGGAAACAGGGTGAACTATTTTTCCGCCGTCGAAGAATTGCCCGAAAATGCCGACTGAGAAATCGCCTGTCGTCGGATTTGAATTGCCGCCGAGGAAATCTGTAACAAGAATTCCTTTGCCGAGGTCTTTGATTATCTCATCGACCGAGCGAGCACCCGTGGGAACAATCATATTGCCGGTCGAGCCGGAAGTTGGTTCGCAGCCGAGCTTCCTGCTGTAATACCAGTCGATATAAAAATCTTTCAGGACGCCCGCCTCGATAATGGTTCGCTTTTTCGCCGCGAAGCCGTCGCCGTCATACAGTCGACTCCCCTGCCCTTCCTGAATTAACGGGTCATCAACAAGAATGAATTTATCGCTCCCGATTTTTTGCCCCTTCTTGTCGGCCAGAAACGACTGCTTGCGATAAATGTTGCGACCGTCGAGCGCCTCAAAAAAGCCGTTCATAATTCGTTGGACGTTTTTGTTCTCGATGATAATAGGCAGAGTGGCAGTAGCGATTTTTTTCGCCCCAAGTTTCGCAATCGCCTTGTGTGCGGCGTTAGCGCCAATGGTTTCGGGGTTCGCCAGTTTTTTGTACATCCGGCAGTCCGCGTAGTCATACGCTATCGGCCTGCGGTTGTCATCGTCACGGACACTGACCGAAACCCCGACGCTGAAATTTGTGGACCGGGTGTCGCCTGAAAAACCGTTGCTTGTCAACGTAACCGATTCGCCGAACTCGTCATTAAACCCGGCCTCAACGGTAACGACTTTTTCTCCGCCCGCCGACCATGCGGCGTTTTCCGCTGCTTTTACTACCGTATGTTTCTGCTCCGCTGATAAATCATCGATAGACGCGTCCGCGATTTTAAGGTCTATATCCGCTCGACCCTTGTAATACTTCGGGTCGGGCAAAGTCCTGTACGGGTCTTCCGCAATAAGTTTTGTAGTCGAAACGGCATCTGAAATGAATTCCTTTAGCGCGTCTTTTCGCAAATCGCAGGTATTCTGCGAAGAATATCTGCCCGCGACAAAAAGGTCCATTCCCATCTGCACCGTAGTCGCCTGCTTGATTATCTCGGGCTTTTTGTCCCTGTATTGTATTTCCACAAACCGGCTTTTGCTCAGCGACACTCTCGAATCCTTCGCGCCTGCCTTGCCCGCGGTCTCCAAAACCCACTTGCACAGGTCATACATTTGTTTATTCATTCTATGCTCCCTGTTTTTTTGTCCCGCCTACCGTTAAAGACCGAACCATGACCGTAGGCATTCCCGCGTCTATGGGCACTAATTGTCCCTCTTTGCCGCAGGTAGATGAACCACTCCAGCCCAGTTTAAGGTCGTCTGCGACCATTGTTATATCCTGCAGCAGTTTCGGGCCGTTGCCCATAATGTTTATGTCTTTGATTGGCGCGCCGAGTTTGCCATCTTCTATCAGCCGGCCCTGTGAAACATAAAACGCAAAATCCCCTTGGCCGATATTTACCTGCCCGTTACTCACGTCCTGGATGTAGATACCCTTCTTGACGCTCTCGATAATCTCCTCCGGCTTGTTTGGGCCGGGCAGGATATAGGTATTTCGCATTCGCGGTATCGGGTAATGTGCGTAGCTTTCCCGCCGGCCGTTGCCCGTGGAGGATAATCCGTAATGTTTGGCGGAAATCCTGTCGTGAAGATAACTTTTCAAAATTCCGTTTTCAACAATCGCCGTTTTCTGACCGGGCGTGCCTTCGTCGTCAAAGTTAATCGACCCGCGTGCGTTAGGCCATGTCCCGTCGTCAACAACCGTTACCATCGGCTCAGCAACTTTCTGCCCCATCATCGTGGAGTAAATCGACGTCTTCTTGCGATTGAAATCCGCCTCAAATCCGTGCCCGACTGCCTCGTGCAGCAAAACTCCGGATTCACCGGGGGCAAAGACAACGGGCATTTCGCCCGCGGGAACAGCCACCGCATCGAGGAGCGTTACCGCGCCATCGACAACGCCTTCGGCCACTTCCTTCGCAATATCGTCTGTGAAATATGAAAAATCCCGCCTGCCTCCCCGCGAAAACCAGAACTGCTCTTTACGGCCGTCTTTCTCGACTGTAACCATAGCGGATAGCGAGCTGCCCGGCAGCAAGTCCTCCGCCTTAACACCGTCGCTTGTTACAATCATTATCCGCTTCCTGCCGTCGCCGAAACGGGCGATTGTTTTGATTATATAATTTGAACGAGCGAAGCATTTGCCGGCAGTGTTTTCAACGAGCGAAAGCCGAGGCGCCAATGGTGCGGGTTTTGTGCCCGTCAGCGGGTAGTAATCGCCTGTCTTGACGGCCGTAAATTTGCCCGCCACGGGAGTCGCCGAACCGTCGGCAATCGTCGCAGCCATTGCCGCAGCAGCCATCATCGATTTTTCAGTCAGCTCCTGCGTAAACCCAAACCCCACCTGATCGCCTTTGACCGTGCGGATACCCACGCCGAGATTGATCGATGTAGATGCCCGGTCAACCTTTTTGTCTTCCAGGCCGAGCGAATTCGATATGGTATGCTCGAAATACAGGTCCGCGAAATCCCCGCCCTTCGAGAGTGCCTTGCCCAGCACTTTTTTGCACAAAGCGTCGGTTATGCCGAATTCCTTCTCAAAATACCCTGTCTTTTCGGTCCCCGCGAAGGTCAGCCAGCCGTCAAACAACACCGGCGCTGCGATTATCGCGCCCCCGGCAGCCGTGGTGGCCTTCAGAAAAGCGCGTCTGTCTATTCTATCCATAATCATTCCTCGTCTGTTTCCCAATAATTTCCTTTATACTTGCCGCAAGTTTATTATGTTCGCTTATCTAAAGCAACCCGATTCCCGGAGTCCAAAGTCAAAATAGCGAAACTGGACAGGCGTGAGGAAATCTGATAGATTTTTCATAGCCAATGCCCGCTGCCTCACAATCAATTATAAATATGGGGAATCGAAATGACCGGAGAAAACGAAAAAGAAACCAGGCATGATTTTATAAGGGATATGGTTGTCGAGGATATCGCCCCGGGCGGCCGATTCGAAGGCAAGACCATCTGCACCCGTTTTCCTCCCGAGCCAAACGCCTATCTCCACATAGGCCACGCAAAGGCCGTCTGGATTGACTACGGCATAGCCGAGGAATTCGGCGGACTGTTCAACCTCCGCTTTGACGATACCAACCCCACAAAGGAAGAGCAGGAATTCGTCGATGCCATCATCGAGGACGTCCGCTGGCTCGGCGCAAAATGGGACGGCCGGCTGTTCTTCGCCAGCGATTACTTCGGCCAGATGTATGAATGGGCCGTAGAGCTGATTAAAAAAGGCAAGGCCTACGTCTGCGACCTCACCGGCGACCAAGTCAGCGCGCACCGCGGCACACTTACCGCCCCGGGCAAAAACAGCCCCTATCGCGATAGACCCGTTGAGGAAAACCTCGATTTATTTACTCGGATGCGAAACGGCGAATTTCCCGATGGCGTAAAGACCCTTCGCGCCAAAATCGATATGGCGCATCCAAACCTGAATATGCGCGACCCGATTATGTATCGCATCCTGCACACCGAACACCATCGCCAGAGCAACAAGTGGTGCATTTACCCGATGTACGACTGGGCACACGGCTTCGAGGATTCCATCGAGGGCATTACCCACAGCTTGTGCAGTTTGGAATACGAAAATCATCGCCCGCTGTATGACTGGTTCATCGACGCCGTAAACGAAGGGCGGACCGACGATGGTTCAGGCCCCTGGGGCAAAAAAATCAATCACCCCCGCCAAATCGAATTTGCCCGGCTCAATCTCACTTACACGGTTATGTCCAAACGCAAACTAATCGACCTTGTTCGAGGAGGCCACGTTCGCGATTTCGATGACCCGCGCCTGCCGACGCTCGCGGGCCTTCGCCGGAGGGGCTATACGCCCGAAGCGATTCGCAACTTCTGCGCCACTATCGGCGTCAACAAATTCTACAGCACCATCGATGTCGCGCTGCTTGAACACTGCGTCCGCGAGGACCTGAACAAAACCAGCCCGCGCGTTATGGCGGTGTTACGCCCCTTGAAGGTGATTATCGATAACTATCCCGAAGGACAGGTTGACCAATTGGACGCGGTAAATAATCCCGAAGACCCGTCAGCGGGAACTCGCAAAGTGCCTTTTTCAAGAGAGCTTTATATCGAGCGGGATGACTTTATGGAAACCCCGCCCCCGAAGTTCTATCGGTTAAGCCCCGGCAAAGAAGTCCGCTTGCGATACGCCTATTTCATCAAATGCACAAACACCGTAAAAGATAATGCCGGCAATATCATCGAATTGCATTGCACCTATGACCCCGCCACAAAAGGCGGCGACGCACCCGACGGCAGAAAAGTCAAATCGACAATTCACTGGGTCTCGGCTAAAGACGCTATACCAGCCGAAGTCCGATTGTATGAGAATCTCTTCACCAAAGAAAATCCCGATGATGTCCCCGAAGGCAAGGACTTGACCGCGAACCTGAATCCCAAATCGCTCGATTGTTTAAGAAATTGCTTCGTCGAGCCGGCCTTGAAGGACGCCAGGCCGCTTGCCCGGTATCAGTTTGAACGATTGGGTTATTTCTGCGTTGACCCCGACACCGCAAACGGCATACTCACCTTTAACCGCACCGTTTCACTCCGCGACGAATGGGCGAAAATACAGAAAAAACAGGAGCGTTAACCGACGAGTGTTTATATAAAAATTAAGGAGAGTTAAAAATGGCTGGTTGGAAATGTGTCGTTTGTCTTACATTGATTTTTGGGTTTGCCTCATTCTGTTATGGTCAATCAGCGGACGCAAACACTGCCAAGCTGCCTTACGGCTGGACCTCCGGCGATGTTAAGGCCAACGGGATAACCCTACACTATTACAGAACAGGCAACGGCACACAGCCCTCCATGGTGCTCTCGCACGGCTATACCGATAACGGCCTGTGCTGGACGGATTTGGCACACGCATTCGAGAAAAAATATGATGTCATAATGTATGATTTGCGAGGTCACGGGTTATCCGATGCCCCGGCTACAGGTTATGACATAAACGACAATGTCTCAGACATTGTCGGCCTGATAAAGGCCCTGAAACTCCAACATCCTGTCATTATAGGCCACTCCCTCGGAGGAAGTATCGCTGCGGTCGTGGCCGCTCAATACCCGGATATACCGAAAAAAGTTGTTCTTATAGACCCGCCCGGACTGGTCAAACCGATGTTTGAAAGCAGTGAAGATATGAACCGGGCCAGAATCCGGTTTAAAAAGGATCTCGATTACATTAAAGGCATTAGCCGCGAAGAACTCATAAAAGAGGCCGCAAAACGACACCCAGCCATTTCGCAAGAAGCCCGCGGCCGCTGGGCTGACTCGAAGATGCAAATAAAACCCCAGATTTTAGATAGCGTCATGACGATTCCGCCTCTGAAATCGTATCTGCCTAAAATAACTGTCCCAACGCTGATTCTTAAGGCCGATGCCAATGATACTATAAGGAAAATGGAAATAGACGCCGTGAGCAAGCAGCCCAATATCAAAATTTATCACGTAAAAGGCGCAGGCCACCTCGTTCATCTCGAGCGCCCCGAAGAATCACTCGCTGTTCTGAATGATTTTCTGGTAGATTCCAAACAATAGCAGTTTCAGTGAGAAAAAAAGGAACTGATTAATTGGGTGTGATATATGAGATACATAACTATCTTTGTGATGGCGATTGTTTTTGCGGGCGGATGCCAACGGAAATACGTGGCCGTGGAAGCCGAAAAGGCGGGATTGTCGGACGCCGAATCAAGGGAAGTGATGAAGGCGGAACGCCTAGGGGAAGAGTTATATTTTCAGGACGTAGTCGCCGCAAAAGCAACGGATGCGCTGCTGCGGGTAGTTGGCCCGATAAAGCCGGGCGCTCTGAACGGCTGGATTGTCGTTAAGGACGGAGGCGGAAACCTGACGCGATTCATCAGGGAAACTGGGGAAGATGTAAACGTCGTTTATGATGTGCGGATTGACGTTAAGGGCAACACCGATGTTACGAAGGACAACTTGCGGTCTTTGTCGGCGACGGAGATAGCGATGTTTCGCGCCAGGCGAAACGCCCTGCGTGCCGCGCCGAAGGATTGTTCCAAAAACTATAATACCGCGGTAATGGAAGATATTGATTCGAACGGATGGCTGGTGTATATTCTGGCGGCAACGGCGGATGATGTAATCGTGGTTGGAGGCCACAGCCGGGTGAAGGTGTCGGCGGACGGGAAAAACGTTTTGGCCGTAACTCCTCTTTATCAATCTTGTCTTACGCTGCAAAAGCCGGCTACCGACAAGACCAGGGAATCGCAGGCCCTTTCCGTGAGTTATCCTCTGGGAAACGTCCCGTCGGAAATTCACGTATATCTGAACCGTCTTCACGGATACCCGGTGTATGTGTCCACGGCAAAAAGCGCCTGGCTGGTGAAGAATGGGAAAATATCGTTAATCAAGTCCGCCGAAAAAACAAGGCAGCAAAAATAAATCGGCAGGCCGGTGTTCCTTTTGAGGCACGGGTTATTTAGCTAAAATCATTTTGATTGAGACCACCAGCATAGCCACGCCGAAAATTCTTGAAAGAGTCGCCCCCGAAAGAACCGTCGCGAATTTGGCCCCGAAGAACCCGCCGATAAAAAATCCGATGCACATCAGACCTGCGACCTTGATATCCACAAAGCCCGCCTTGTAATACGCCCACGCGGCCAACAGGCCGATTGGGGGCACCATCATCGCCAGCGTCGTCCCCTGTGCCGTTTGCTGAGAAAAGCCCAGCAGAAAGACCAGTGCCGGAATAATAAAAATACCGCCCCCGATACCTAAAAGCCCACTCAGAATCCCCGCAACCAATCCGAACGCTAAGTAAACAGCTATCACCATTTTATTCGTCCTTATTAAATCGGTTTTATACTCACTTGACCAACAGCACGATAAGGTCAATTATAAAAAGCAGCACAATCGTTACCTCAAGTAGAAACATCACCGAGTTAAACCTGTTTTGAAGCAGAATCTGGTAGAGACCGTCGAGTGTCCTGGTTTTTTCCCCGATGATACGCTGCCAGTCGCCGAGGTGAAACCTGTCCGCGAGATTCCTGTGTGTCTTCGCCAGGTGCCAGTCGCCGAAAAACTTCGTTATGTTTGACAATTCATCGCTTATCCTCGCCAGGTCTATACGAAGTTCTCGCAGATTCTCCAGCATTTTGCGCGTGGAACGAACCGTTTGCCTGTTCATATCGTTGTAGGCAACCTGAAGCGCCTCATCCAGAACCCTGTCGTAAGCCGCAAGCTCGACCAATTGGACGTTCGCAAGCTCCATTATGTGCAGAACGTCGTCAAGCGAGTCCTGCTGGCCGACGACAACCGCCGAATCCCAGTCAACCACAACAAGGTCGTCCCCGTAATAGCTCAGGTATAATTCCGTCGATTCACTGACCTCCTGCTCTGATAACGCTTCGGCGTTTTCCTCCTGCATAAGCAGCGCCGCTACTCGCCTTCTGTTGGCCGTCAGCCAGTCCTCCGCACGAACCCCTTGTCCTTCCACCTCCGGCAGCCCCGCCACGCAGAACACCGTATATGCCTCCGCCTGCATCAGCGACGGGACCGGTCGAACACAGTAAGGCACAAGGTCCCTTCGAACGCTTTCGGCAAATTCCGCCACCTCTTCCTCAAGACCCCCCTGGGCGAATTTCAAATCGTGATAACCGACAAGGTCCTCCAGCCGTTCAACCTCAAACGGCACCCGAACCTGAACGGTCATCGCGCCGACGCCGAAAATTTTTACGCTTTTCCTGATTTCAAGTGATTCTCCGCTGCGCAGCACGCGCTTCTCAAGAGCAAAATCGGCTATCCGAGGCCGATAGAAAAACATCTGCCGGGGAATTCGCTTGCTGGGCCCCACAAGATAGTCCCTCGTCGGCTGCGTTAAAATCTTCTCCACCGGCTCATTTTTTATATCGTACGCAATGTCATAAGCATAGATATAAACAACCTCGCCGCGATACGGTAAACGCCGCCCCTGTGTATTCACTGTTATTTTGTCGTTTTTAATATCCATTTTTTACCGCCAGACCACAAAAATACTAATTGGTTCTTTTTTACTTTCCCCTTTTTTTCGTGTCTTAGTGTCTTCGTGGCAAAACTCTTTAGTCAAACAGCTCTTTGAATCTGGCGGTTATGTCCGCACTTTCACAAAGCGTTTGTCCCACAAGAACCGCGCTGACGCCCGTTGCTTTTAATTTTTCCACGTCTTGCCGCGTTTTGATTCCGCTCTCGGCGACAAGCTCGACCTTGTTATCCAGCAGGCCGGCAAGGCGCGAAGTAGTATTCAAATCCACCTTCATTGTCGCAAGGTCGCGGTTGTTTATACCCAGGACGCTGTAGCCCTTTCTGGGAAAGCCGACCATACTTCGCACTGCCAAAAGCGAGTCGGCGTCGTGCACCTCCAGAAGCACCGTCAGTGTTAATTCGGCGGCGGTAATCATCAGGTCGATAAGCTCAGCGGGCTTCAACGCCTCGGCAATAAGCAGTATCGCGTCGGCGCCGGCGACGCGGGATTCATAAACCTGCCAGATATCTATGATAAAATCCTTTCGCAGGATGGGCAAATCAACGGCGTGTTTCACGTGGTCGATGTATTCGAGCTTGCCCTGAAAATACTTTTCGTCGGTAAGAACACTGATGGCATCTGCGCCGCAGCGTTCGTATATCTTCGCGATTGTAACCGGGGCAAAATCCCTGCATATTACGCCCGCGGAGGGCGAGGCCTTTTTTATCTCGGCGATGACGTTGATTCCCCGGCTGTTTGCCTTTGTGACCGCCTTATAGAAATTACGGCATTTACCGAGAAGCACAAGCTGCTCTTTAAGCTCTTCGAGCGGCTGCTCCCTTTTTCTCTTTGCGACTTCTTTCCTTTTATCCGCGATGATTTGTTCTAATATGGTCACAAATGTCCCTTCGAACTTTTTATTAGCTAATTTTCAGTTGTCCCCGAGACCTTAACGTAAGCCATACGAAGCTCATTGAGCGCGGTCGTAATGGCCTGCTGCTCGTCTTCGCTGAGATTGCCTTTGGTTTTTTCTTCGAGCGTCTCGAGCATATCGATATTGTACTTGGCCAACGCGAGGTCCGGCTCACGTTTGTCCTGCCCCTTGACCTGAATAAACCCCAGCGAAAAAAGTGTCTGGGTAAAGAGCATACTCACCAAAGTCGTCAGGTCGCCCTGCGGCAAAGGGCCTTGACGCCTATCCTGTACGGCCTCTTTCTTTTCCGCCTCTTCTTTTTCAGCCAACACCTCTTTTTCCTTCTTGGCCTGCTGCTTCCAGTCCTCATCGATAATTATCTTCTTTTTGTCGTTCTTTTCTTCGGTCATAATCTTTGGCTCCCTGTTTTCAGTTACGGAATTTTTTCATTCGCTTGTCAATGTCCCTTTTCTGCTCGCGTTCGGCAATCGCCCGGCGTTTGTCATATTGCCGCTTGCCTCGCGCAAGCGCAACCTCCGTCTTCGCCAGGCCCTTTTGATTAAAATATATCCGCAACGGCACAAGCGTATAGCCGCGCTGCTCCAGCTTGGTGTATATTTTGTGAATCTCGTGCTTGTGCAGAAGAAGTTTCCTTTTTCGTGTCGGGCTGTGGCCTGCCAGTCCCGTTATCTGGTACTGAGAGATTTTCGCGCCCACCAGCCAGCATTCCCCGTTTATGATTCTCGCGTATGACCCGCTCAGGTCCGCCTGTCCCGTGCGAAGCGACTTCACCTCGCTGCCCAAAAGCTCCATCCCCGCTTCGAACTTGTCTTCTATCTCGAAGTTGTGCCAGGCCTTCTTGTTTACTGCGACCGAACCCGCCGCCGCCTCTTTTTTCTGGGATTTTGTGGACATTTTTACCCCGTGAGATATGCTCTTCTCGGCAAATCAGGACCATCCTGTTCTTCTTCAAATTATCTCACGGGGTAAATAATAACTGCGCCGCAGTGTTTTTGCAAGAATGGAAGCGTTTAGCCCCCCACCCCGCTTGTCCTGAGCACACCTGTGGTGAGCGACCTGTAGTGAGCGAAGTCGAACTAAGCCGAACCAGTCGAAGAAGCAGTGGGGGGCATTGCTGTAATATCGCCCCTACTTGATTGCCTGAGCTTGACCGTCAGTGGCTATAAGGTGTCTGTCTGAAAACGTGCCTTAAGATATGTTGTCTTGCGATATGAGACCGCAGCGGTTATCAGGTTGTTGACTTGCCTGTTACTACCGTTGCCTTATCCTTATTTGCCCAGTCGGCCTCTGCCTCTTTGCTTTCTGACATATCCCTGATGATGCCAACAGCATGCCATTCGCCATTCAACTGAACAGGAGCGAGTGACATTTCTATGCTGAATTCACTTCCGTTCTTCCTGATTGCCGCTAGCTTGAGCGTCTTGCCCATTGCGTTGCCTTTCTCTGCCTTCTGGAAGGAAGAAAAAACCTTTTGAAAAGCATCGCGGAATCGCTCAGCGACCAGCAGCGTGTGAAGGTCTTTTCCGATTACCTCGTCGCTGGAATAACCAAATATCCTCTCTGCGGCCGGGTTCCAAAAGGATACTTCTCCCTTTGGCCCCATCATTATAATACCACTCTTTGCGCATTCAGCTATTTTTTTGAACTTGGCTTCACTCTCTTTGAGTTTGATCTCAGCGTGCTCGCGATCGCTAATGTCTCTGGCCACAGCGATTATATAATCCCGGCGGCACCAGTTGACAAGGTTGACATTCACCTCGACCGGGAAGGTGACGCCATCCTTGCGTTTGTGCCGACTTTGCAGGAATACGTATCCATTGTTACTAACCTGCCTGACCTGTTCAGCCCAGGAGCTATCCGTAATGACTTCCTCTATATCCAACGCGGTCATATTCAGCAATTCTGCCCGCGTGTAGCCAAGCGTGGTGCATGCCCTGTAATTTACATCCAGAAGCTTCGCGGTTTCGGGGTCGATGATGAAGACGGCGTCGTTCGACTTATCAAGTAAACCCCTGAATAACTCGAGCCTGCCTTTTACTTCCTCGTTTATTTCCAGCATCCTGTTCATAGGGCTTACTATAAAATTGTACAGGCCTATCGTGCCGAACACAGCCAAGAGAAGCGGGTCAAAAAGGATATCCCACTTGCTGCTGACGGACAACAGTTGCGTTGCCGCCTCAATGGCCGCTTCACAGATGATAATAAGCAGGCCTACTTTGATGAACAATGTGACAGGTCGGAGAAAAACATGTGACGGGTCGTGCGCAGCAAGTTGCGGGGTGCTATAGGCGTTTTCGTCGTTGCGTAGAGTCAAACTCATTTGGCGAATTCCTTATCACGGTTTTTCAGATGCGGCGTTTACCCCCAAATAACGATTACTAACAGGCCGTGCTTAAGTATCGACCGACAAATGAGATGGATTTATAGGTATTTCAATAAATGAGCCAAATAAACATATTTTCTCGCGACGAAAACAGGGAATGATGCCGGTCTGTTGGTGTTGCTGCCGAGCGTCCTATAATTTATGGCCCTCTTCGGCGGCAAATGCACACATGAGATAACGGCAAAATATCCCCCTGCCGAGTGCTGTCTTATTTCTTCTAAACCTGCTATATGCTAAACGCTCGCTTTGCGATTCTCCTGACAGAACTTGCCCATCAGCATCATCGATTTATTAGTCGCTTCCGCCGAGCCGTCCATTTTCGCGAAGGCATCAACCAGCGCAACCAAATCCGGGTCCGCTGGCACACGCCCATAGTGATGAGCGACGTTTACTATCCCAGCGTCAAGGCCGTATTCCATCGCTTTCGCCACGTATGCTCTGCAAACGCCAATCCTCCGCCCCGGCAAATCACGCACCGAATTGCTGATGCCAAGCGAACAATGCACGCCCTTCATCGCAGGGTCGCTCTTTATCTTTTTAATCGCCTCGAACGCCCGGTAAGTATATCCCGGAACGCCCGGCTCCATCGGCATATCTATCGCCAGCGGGAAAACCGTCGAATCTAACAAAATCTCCCACGGCTTGAAACCATACTGTCCCACCGCCTTTTCGTAAATCTTCTTCGCAAGCGAATACAACTCTTCCATCGAATGTGACCCGCCCGGCCCAGTCGGCTTGTCTTCCGTCATCAATAGCCCGATGAACGCGTAATCGTAATCCCTCTTCAGCGGGAAAAATTTATCCATCGTGTAAATCTTGACGGAGTTTATCAGCGGCTGCTTCACCGTCTCTTTTGTGTTATACCACTCTTTCAATCCGGCAATCAGCACGTCGTTGTTGCCGCTGTCGATGCAGATGGGGACACCATTGCCCCACCTGCGAACCAGCTTGACATATTCGCGCATCATATCTACCGCGACCTGCTGGTCATCCTCGCCGAACGCATCGACGTTGACCGCAATATAATCCGCACCGTCGTTTACCTGCGATTCCACCAACGCTTTGATATAATTCAACGGCCCGCTCGGCTTCGTATAAGCATCCGGCCCAAGCTGCGCCAGTTGTCTCATTATCTGTCCCGTCTTTGGTATCGAGGCATGAATCGATTCGCCAATCGAAATCAGGGCGTTTTTCATAGTGTGGTCCCTCCCAAACAGGTAATTCACAATCGACGCGGTATGCTCCAGCGTTTTTATTCTCGGCTTGTTGATTATGCGTTTGAGTTTCGCAAGGCCGAGTTCTTCAGAAGCCGCCGCGTCGTAAATCAATTCCCCGATGCACACACGTTCAAGATTGTTGCCGCATTTGCCGTCAGCCGTAGCGTCCCCGCACGGCGCGTTGGCAAGTCCCTTTTCGCATCCGCCCATCGTGCAAAGCCCGAAATTCTCAGGTAAATAACAATCCCCGCAGCCCTCGCAGTCAAATATCAAATACTTAAACGCCCCTTCGCCCGCGTGGAACAATTTGTAAATGGCGCCTTCGCCTTTTTTTGTCCCCAGCGCAGCCATCGCACCCCTGAAAATCTTAAACCCGCGATAGTCAGGATTCAAAATCGCCCTGTGCATAAAATTGAAAAATTTGTGATGGAACGTCTTGCGCGGCTTCGATAAAGCCCTCTCTCGACCGTTATCATCATAAAGATAAAACGCTCTCTTCGCGGGCCTACCCTCCATAGCTTTAGCGAAGGGGGGCCAGCACAAATTATCCTTGTATTGTCCCCAGCCATCGCCAATTTCCGCGGCCCTTTTCAAAATGTCCGCAAACGTCTCAAAATTGCTGACGCCCCCGATATCCACACCTGCCGCACCAATCGCCTTATACATCGCCACCTGTTGCGCCGCCCTCTCAACGTGCTGCGACAAATTCTCCGAATACAGTTTCGCCAGAAGTTCATCGCTCACAAAACACCCGGTTAGTTTCGCATCGTGCATCAACCTTGGCGCCGCCGTCGTCGTGCTCAAGAGGTAAACGTTGCCCAGGATGGGGATGTTGATTTTGTTTTTCTCTAAGTATCTGAAAAGCTCCTGCGATTTTTTCCAGTCCCAGCCGACCTGGGTAATCAGAAATTTCGCCCCGCAGGCGATTTTCTTCTCCATCTTATAATACTGCTGCATTTGCGATTGCTCGGTGTATTTGAATGGCGACACCGCCGCGCCGGGGAAAAACTGTTGAACCTTGTCCAAATCCTGGGGTCTCGCCTTTATGTACCCCTCGTTGTCCATATCCCTGATAACTTGCAGCAACCCGATTGAATCAACATCAAAAACGCCCGTCGCGGAAATCGGCTTGTCGCCCGTAAGAATCAGCACGCTCTCAACACCGGAATCTCTCAGCCCCACTAACGAACTGACAAGCGAATTGGCGTTCTGGTCCTTGCATGAAATATGCGGCACACAATCCAAATCGCCCAAAAGCCCCTCCGCATTCAACCTGTCAATCGCATGACCCGGGTCGATATTCGCCACACCGCCCGGATTCTGAGGCAGCGTAATTCCCGCGAAATCAAATCCTGCCGGTATGGCGCCCGGCCCCGTCTTCTTGTATGCCGACAAAAACTTGCCAATCGGCCCAAAGTCGAAATTCGGCCCACCCGCAAGCTCCGCCACTACAACAAACCCGGCCTTGCATTCCAGCCGTTCTCTTAGTTTTTTACGCTGCGCCATTTATCGTTCCTGTAAATGCCTCTAACATAATAGATACCGATTTAACTGGTGTTTTTACCACGAAGACACTTATCCACAAAGAAAAATCTTAACGCCTTTGTGTCTTAATGGCGAAAATTTTTCGCCCGCCCGCAACACATAACATACTGATATACAATGACTTCGGTTCTAATATATGCCTGTCCTTCGACTCGTCCGGCGCAACGATAGCGAAGTCGGAAGCCCGTCGTCCGGGCGAAGGAGGGTCATTGCGAGGAGGTCGCTTTGGGGGACCGACGTGGCAATTATAAATTGTAAATCGGCGAGAGTCGCCGGGGACACAAACGTGTAAAACGAAAACGGGGCGCAACGCGCCCCGTTTTGACATACTCTGCATCGAGCATTGCCCGATTTCCGGATGTTGCGACACAATCTCCGGAAAACCGGCTTAATTCCTGATCTTCAGACAATCAACTCTGAAGCAGCACTCGGTCCACTGGCAGGTCCCGTTTGTCGTGCTGTAGCAGGCGTTGTTACCCTCGGCCCGCTGTATCGCCTGAATCAGTTCCGTCTTCTTCATATTCCCAGGCGTAATACCAAGATTCTTGGCCTTGTCCTTTATCTCGCCCATTGTCATTGGTCTTTCAACTACTTTTACCGGAGTCATGTGTTTCTCCTATTAACTGTGTGGTTGTTCGAATTTAATTTATACTTACGGGGTCCCTGTCCGGTCCCATTTTGCGTAAGTCACGTTCACATACGCTATTATTTCGGCAGTTTTTGCCCGCTCGCATCACCTACTTTGCAACAAATAACAAATTGGCTGAAAAACCGCCAAAATATGTTGGTTAGGAGAGAGTTTCTCGGACGTTTTGCCCGGTTCAGGGCGATCTCCACATCCTGCCCTCGCCGGCGACATAGGTTTCTTCGACCATTGGCTCTGACCGAGTAATCGTTTGTATCTTTGCTGAGTTCGGCCGGCTGAATCCCTTGATTACAAAAAGCAATGTCAGGAACGCGACCCAGACCGCAAGATAACTGCCTACGCTAATTGCGATTAAATTAACCGGCAGATAAACCGCCTTTGGGAACATTGGCAAATGCATCGGCCTGTCGTAGTGACTGTTGATTATGTAGCCGTTGATATAGGCGATGTACCCACCGGCGCCGGCCGCGACAAGCGACAGAATAAATGTCAGCCGCACAAACCCCTTGGTGATGTTAATCGGACTTCGCTTGCTTGCCGCAATCTTCGCGTCCCGGATTCTTGTCTTGACCGCCTCAAGCTCCTGCTCCAGCTTTATTATCGCCGCCGCCCCTGATTCCGCCTGCGACTGATACTTCTTTTTCGCAAGCGCCTCGGTCTTGGCCTGGCTTTCCGCTTTTATCTTTGATTCTGTCTCTGCCTGCAGTCGCTGCTCTAACTGGCCCTTGGCCTCGGCTTCTTTGACAACACGTGTTTCCGTTTCCTTTCTTGCGTCCTCTGCTTCGGTAAGTTTCGCCTTGACCTCCGCAAGCTCACGGCTTATTGCTTCAACCTGCACGTCCGCCTTTAATCTCGCTTCGGTTTCGGTTTTTAATTTTTCTTCGAAATTTTCTCTCGCCTGCTTTTCCGCCATTGCCGATTCCTCGGCCTTTCTCCCGGCGTCGATTTCCGTCAGCAGCTTCGCCTCAATCGTTGCTCGTGCGCTGACCTCTTGTTTGAGCCGTTCTTCCGCCTCCTGTCTTGCCTGGGCGTCAATTTTTGCCTGAAACTCCGCCTTTGCCTTTGCATCCAGCGAATCTTTGATTTTTTTCTCTAACTCAAATCTTGCCTCGGTTTCGTTTTTGATGTGTTCTTCCGCCTCCGCCCTGGTCTCCGCCAGTATTGCCACAGGTATCCCGTCATTGGTCTGAGAGAGCGGACCCGGAGCATGACCTCTCCTGTCCGGGGCCCTAACCTGCTTTTTGCATTTCGAGCAAATCACGACCGCGCCGGCCAGGTCAGAAGCAATGTAAAATCCGCTTTGACAATGGGGGCAAGTAGCTATCATTTTATTACACCTACAAATAAAATATACCATTGGAATTGCGTTCAACAAAACCTCGACTCCGCCAGAAAAGGTCCTCTCGCCCATTTGGTCCGGGAAAAACGCCTCTCTCAGCAAAACCCCTGCGTGCGCCATTCACAAACATTTGACCCTGCGGCAAATCTGTGATATGCTCACTTTGTTGAATATGATAGCCAGGGGAGCCGGGGCGAAATTGGGCCTGTGGCTGAGAAACCTCGAATTGTCGGGGTGACCCTATGAACCTGCTCAGGTTAAGACCTGCGAAGGGAGGCGGATTGATTTGGTTTTGAAACGCTCCTTTCCGGGAGCGTTTTTTTGTTTACGGCCTCGATTTTCGAGGATTATGTATGGGCTTATTAAAAATAAACGGCAAAGAGAAAATATTTCCTGACAACAAAATGCCCGCAACGATAGCGGACCTGTTGAGGCATCTCGGCGTTGATTCCACAACCGTCGTCGCCGAGCTTGATGGCCAAATCATCGAACGCAAAAACTTTTCGATTACACCGCTGCAGGCCGGGCAAACAATCGAACTCGTCAGATTTGTCCCTGGAGGTTAACTATGGATAAGCTCATTATTGCTGATAAACAATTTTCCTCGCGCCTGCTCATCGGCACGGGAAAATTCTCATCCAGCAAGGTAATGGCACAGGCGATAGATGCATCTGGCGCTGAAATCGTTACCGTTGCTCTTCGCAGGGTCGATATCACAAACAAAGACGATTGCTTGCTCTCCGCAATCGACAGGAACAAATATCTGCTCCTGCCCAATACATCGGGCGCAAGAATCGCCGATGAGGCGATTCGTTTAGCTCACCTCGCGCGGGCTGCGACGGGTATCAACTGGGTCAAACTCGAAGTAACGCCAGACCCCTATTATCTCTTACCTGACCCAATCGAAACATTAAAGGCCGCCGAAATTCTCGTCAAAGAGGGCTTTGTCGTTTTGCCATATATTAACGCTGACCCGATATTGAGCAAAAAACTTCAGGATGTCGGCACGGCAACTGTAATGCCTTTAGCCAGCCCCATCGGCTCAAACCAAGGATTAAAAACACGGGCCGCGATTGAAATCATAATCGAGCAGGCCAATGTCCCCGTCGTTGTTGACGCGGGGCTTGGTTTGCCCTCACACGCCGCTGAGGCGATGGAAATGGGCGCAGACGCGGTGCTGGTCAATACTGCAATCGCGACAGCTGTTGAGCCGGCGAAAATGGCCGAGGCATTCAAACTCGCGGTTATGGCGGGCAGAATCGCTTATCAATCCGGCGCTGCAACCGAATCCAAAAAAGCAAACGCCTCAAGCCCGCTCACCGGCTTTTTAAGAAACGAGTAAGGAAATTATATGAAGTTTGTTAAGTATCACGCACTTGGGAATGATTACATTGTTCTGGACTCAGACAAACCCTCGGTTGATTTTACTGAAGAACAAATACGCAGGATATGCCATCGTAACTACGGAGTCGGGGCCGATGGGATTCTCTGCGGGTCTGCAGGCGCAGAAGAAAGTCCTTTTACTCTTCGCATTTTCAATCCTGATGGCAGCGAGGCGGAAAAAAGCGGCAATGGCCTGAGGATTTTTGCGAGATATTTGTGGGAGCAGGGCGGCAAACGTCAAACGAGGTTTTCTATAATTACTGCGGGAGGTCCCGTAGAAGCCGAGGTGAACGAAGACGGAAGCAATGTCGCAGTCGATATGGGGCAGGTCAACTTCCATAGCAGTAAAATCCCCGTCGCAGGTCCTCCACGCGAGGTAATTAACGAAAAGATGGAAATAGAAGGTCAGACACTAATATATTCAGCCGCAACAATCGGTAACCCGCATTGTGTGATTTTGCGCGAGAACGTTTCCGCTGACCTGGCACGGCGTCTTGGACCTTTTATTGAACGTGATTCTCGTTTTCCCAATAGAACAAACGTGCAGTTTATGGAAGTGACGGACCGCCATAATATAAGAATAGAAATTTGGGAAAGAGGCGCTGGTTATACTTTAGCATCGGGCAGCAGCAGTTGTGCGGCTGCTGCGGTTGCTTATCGCCTTGGTCTATGCGATTCTAAAATAACAGTGCGTATGCCCGGCGGGAACATCGATATTGAAGTAGGCGCAGATTATTCCGTGCGAATGACGGGGCCGGTTACAAAGGTGTTTGAAGGCACAATATCAGAAGAAATGTTTGACTGATTTTTGTTGAGCCAATATGGCAGATGCGAAAAAACATACCGTTGCAGATGTAAAGACCATTTTGGCCGACAGGGGCCTCGATGGCTCAGGCAGAGAAATCTGGACCAAGCGTCTCGGCGAAATTACGGAAGATGAAGTCAAATGGGCGATATCGCGCAAACCGGGATATTATGTCCTCGACCGGTTATTGATGCTCATTTCGCCCGCTGCCGAAAATTACATCGAGCAGATGGCGCAAATCGCCCATCAGCTCACGCTCCAGCGATTTGGCAAAACCGTTCGATTATATGCCCCGCTTTACGTTTCAAATTTCTGCGTCAATGATTGCGTTTACTGTGGCTTCAATAAGAGTCATAAGTTTCCCCGAATCCGTCTCACTATCGAACAAGCCCTCGCCGAAGCAGAAACAATCGCCAAAGAGGGCTTCAAAGATTTACTCTTAGTCAGCAGTGAAGATAAAAATTTTATCACCGTCGATTACCTTGCCGAATTAGCGTCGAAGTTACGGCCCAAATTCAGCTCGCTGTCCATTGAAATCTATCAGATGTCCGCCGAAGAATACGCGAAGCTTTTTGCGGCAGGTATCGAAGGCGTAACGTTGTATCAGGAAACCTACAACCGCGAAACATACCGCAAGTATCATCCCGCAGGGCCAAAGGCCGACTATGATTATCGCCTGTCCGCGCCAGACAGTTTTGGCCAAGCAGGTATGCGGGAAATCGGGCTTGGTGCATTGCTTGGACTTTCTGACTGGCGGCTTGAAACGCTTGCCCTTGCCGAGCACGCCCATTACCTGATGAAACGCTACTGGAAATCACGCGTGTCGTTTTCATTCCCGCGATTGCGACCTGCCAAGGATGTTGATAGCGCACGGTTTAATCTTCTTTCCGATACAAATCTCGTCCAGATGATTCTCGCCCTTCGCCTGTGTTTTGCCGACGCGGGAATGACCATTTCAACACGCGAGCCGGCTTACTTGCGCGACCAGCTTGTTAAATTGGGCATTACCCGAATGAGCGCAGGCAGCAAGACAAACCCCGGCGGCTACTCTACTCACGCCGATTCAGTAGGACAATTCGATATCGATGATTCCCGCTCCCCCGCCCAAATCGCCGCTATGCTGAAATATCAGGGCCTCGAACCTGTCTGGAAGGACTGGGACAGCGCCTTTACCGAAACTTAAAAGGTGGTTTGTTCTGCCTTACGGAGTTCACGCTGTTTCCACATCGCGTACAAAGGCGGGTAAACCAGCAGTTCGAGTACGAAGCTGGTGAGAATGCCGCCAATCATCGGCGCCGCTATGCGTTTCATCACATCCGAACCTGTCCCCATCGACCACATAATCGGTATAAGGCCCATAAACATCGCCATCACCGTCATCATCTTCGGCCGAATCCTTTTGACCGCTCCGTGAATAATCGCCTCTTTCAAATCCGAGAAGGTCTTCATCCTGCCCTGTGTCACCATATCATTGTAAGACAAATCCAAAAACAGCAGCATAAATACGCCTGTCTCCGCGTCGAGCCCCATCAGCGCTATCATCCCCACCCATACAGCTATCGAAATGTTATAGCCCAGTATATAAAGGAACCATACCGCGCCAATCAGTGAAAAAGGCACCGCGAGCATTACTATGCCGGTCTTGACGATGTTCTTTGTGTTTATGTAAAGCAGCGTGAATATGATTAAAAGCGTAAGCGGGATTACGACTTTTAGCCGTTCTCTCACACGCAGCATATTTTCGAATTGCCCGCTCCATTCCAGTGTGTAACCGGCGGGGAACTGCAATTTTTCGCCAACCGCTTTTTTCGCCTGTGCGACGTAGCTGCCGATGTCTTTGCCTGCGATATCAACATATACATAACCCGCCAACTTCCCGTTCTCGTCGCGTATCATCGACGGCCCAAGTGAGACGCTTATCTCCGCAAGCTCGCCAAGCGGTATCTGCGCACCCGATTGGGTAGGCACAAGCACCCGCTGTAACTTTTCCAAATCGTCGCGATAGTCACGAGCGTATCGCACGTTTATGCTGTAACGTTCCGTCCCCACAATCGCAGTCGTAACATTTTCCCCGCCGATTGCGCTTGTGATAATCTCTTCAGCGTCCTGTATGCTCAATCCGTATCGGGCTAATTGCTCCCGCTTCAAATTGAAATCCACAAAGTACCCGCCCGATACCCGTTCCGCATATACGCTTCGCGTTCCCGCAAGCGGCTTGATGATTTGCTCAAGCTGTATCCCTATTTTTTCAATCTCACTTAGGTCGGCACCATAAATCTTGATCCCTATCGGCGTTCGTATGCCGGTCGAGAGCATATCTATTCTCGCCTTTATCGGCATTGTCCAGGCGTTGGTCACGCCCGGTATCTGCATTTTGGCGTTCATTTCTTCAATCAGTTTTTCCCACGTTAACCCGGGCCGCCAATACTGCTTATCTTTCAGAACAACCGTCGTCTCCATCATCGAAAACGGCGCAGGGTCCGTCGGCGTATTGGCGCGACCCGCCTTGCCGAATACCCTCTCAACTTCAGGGAACGACATAAAAATTTTGTCCTGTATCTGCAAGAGATTCGCCGCCTCCGTAATCGATATCCCCGGCAGCGTCGTCGGCATATACAAAATCGTCCCCTCATTCAAAGGCGGCATAAACTCCGACCCAAGCTGGAAATACACCGGCACTGTCGCTACCATCAAAATCGCGGCGCAAATCAGCGTGAACTTGCGATGCTCAAGAACGAAATTGCACGCCGGCTCATATATCGCGAATAATCTCCGGCTCACCGGGTGCTGCTCTTCGGGATAGTATTTGCCTACGGTAATAGTGTTGTATAACTTCGAAAGCCACGCCGGCTTAAAATTCTTGTAATCCATCCGCGTGAAAAGCATCCGTATCGCCGGGTCGAGCGTTATCGCCAGAATCGCCGCTATCGCCATCGCAAGGTTTTTGCTGTATGCCAATGGTTTGAACAGTCGGCCTTCCTGGTCAACAAGCGTGAATATCGGCAAAAACGCTACCGCTATCACTAAAAGCGAAAAGAATACCGATGGTCCAACTTCTTTCAATGCGTTCAGCCGGATGATATGAAAATCGCCTTTGCGCCCGCCCGCTTCCCACAATTGCAGTTTTTTGTAAGCGTTCTCAACCTCCACAATCGCACCATCAACAAGCACTCCTATTGATATCGCGATGCCCGACAGGGACATAATATTGGATGTCAGCTTTATGCCATACATCGGGATAAACGACAGCAGCACCGCGATTGGTATCGTAACTATCGGTATGATTGCCGAGGGGAAATGCCACAAAAATATCAGTATCACCAAACTGACTATAATCATTTCCTCGATGAGCTGATGCTTTAGCGTATCGATGGCCCGCTTAATCAGGTCCGAGCGGTCATAAGTTGTAACTATCTCAACGCCTTTTGGCAGCGATAGCTTTATCTCCTCGATTTTTGCCTTGACGCGATTGATTACGTTGAGCGCGTTTTCCCCCTGCCTCATTATCACGATTCCGCCAACCGTGTCCCCTTCGCCGTCCAAATCCGCCACCCCGCGCCTTATGTCAGGCCCTATTACAACATCAGCGACATTTTTCACCAGCACAGGCGTTCCCGAACCATCTGTCCCTATTACTGTATTCTCCAAATCCGCGGGCGATTTTACATATCCCTTTGCGCGAATCATATACTCCGTGCCGGACATCTCAAGCAGCCGGCCGCCCACGTCGTTATTGCTTTGCCGGACGGCCTCGACGACTTTTGTCAGAGGGATATTGTAGGCGAGCAGCGCATTGGGGTTGACGTTGACCTGATATTGCTTTTGAAAACCGCCCACTGCCGCGACGTCCGCGACCCCGGGCACGCTTTGCAGTGAGTATCGCAAATTCCAATCCTGAAAACTTCTCAAATCAGCGAGAGTATTATTGCCCGATTTATCGACCAGCGCATATTGATAAACCCACCCCAGCCCCGTCGCGTCAGGCCCAATCTCCACCGACACGCCCTGGGGCAGTTTCGCGGTAATCTTGCTCAGGTATTCCACTACCCGGCTTCTCGCCCAGTATATGTCTGTGCCGTCCTTGAAGATTATGTAAACGTATGAGAACCCGAAATCCGAAAATCCACGAATCGCCCTGACGTTCGGCGCACCCAGCATTGCTGTAACAATCGGATATGTCACCTGCTGCTCGATAATGTCGGGGCTTCTGTCCCACTGGGAGTAGATTATCACCTGCGTGTCCGACAAATCCGGAATCGCGTCTAACGGCATAACCCTTATGCAATATACCGCCCCAACTATCGCGGCTATCGCGAAGAATATGACGATAAACTTGTTTCTCGCGGAAAATTCTATTATCCTGCCAATCATCGCCACACCGATGCTTTCACTTGTTTGGTTCCGCTGATTTGTTCAAAACCGCGTTCAGTTCGCTCTCCGAATCTATCAGGAAGTTGCCTGATGTCACGACCTCCTCATTTTCCGCAAGCCCCCCCAGCACCTCGTAATATCCTTCCGCTTTATGGCCGAGCTTTACAACCCTCGACTCGAAATGCCCGTTTGCCCCCGCGACAAAAACAATATCTCGTGTCCCCGCGTGCATCACCGCCTCTTCCGGCACAGCTAATTTCTCCCCAAGCCCGTAATTTATCTTCGCGTTTACAAACATCTCCGGCTTGAGCTTGTTCTCGGTATTTTCCACCAGCGCCCGTACTTTCAGCGACCTTGTTGTCGCGTCTAATACCGGCGCAACTGAAACGATTGTCCCCTTGAAGCTTTGCCCCGGATACGCCGTCGCCCCAACCTCGATTGAACCCCCCGCTTTTACTAATCCCGCCTCGTACTCATAGATATTCGCGTAAACCCAGATATCGCGGTCGCTTTTACCCGGCAGATAAAGATTTTGCTGCGGCTTGCCCTCTTTTCTCAGCGCGCTTATTTCCTCTTCGCTCATCCCAAGTAAACTCAGCTTGCGCATCACGGCATTAATTAACTGTCCTGATTGTTCGTCCCTGTAATTGGAATCTCCGCCTTGTAACGTCCCGTTAAATCTTACCGCCTGAAGATATTCCTCCTGCGCCACGAACAAGGCCGGGTCATACGCGACCCTGCCAACCGTCAGGATTTGTCCTGCCAGATTTCGTTTCTGCACCTTCCCCTTTTTTACCCCGATTAGTTGTTGCTTCTCCGGGCTTATGTAAACCATCGCGGGATTGTTTTGTGCGGTCTCCTGACCAAGCGTGCGAACGCTTTCCCTTTTCACAAGCGTCATACCACAGATTCCGCAATTGCCGGGTTTGTCCGACGTGAAGTTCGGATGCATCGGGCAATAATATAAATCCTTTGCCGTCTCTGAAACGGTTCCTGAACGCTGCGTATTATTGTGCCGGCCAGGTATAAAAACTCCGACAACCGCTGCCACAATAATCACGCCGACAATAATCGCCCGCCTTTTCATTATTCAATTTCCTCTTGCGGTAATTTCACTTTTATTTCGCAAACTGAGGCAACTTCGCCAAGTATTTCTCCGGTTCTTTCTCAAACGCTGCCTTGCATTGGGCACAGCAGAAATAAACCTTTTTGCCCTTGTACTCGACAAAGACGTTCTTGTCGATTTTGTTGCCTTCCATTACGGGACACATCGTCTGCTCGACTGAAGCCGCTGTTGCCGCCTTCTTTGTATCTTCCACAGTTTTAATCGCCTGCTTCTGCATATCTTCCATTGACATCTCTTTGGCTGGCGTAGCCGGCGATTCCTTCTTCTTGCATCCACCCCCCAAAACCACCGCCACTACCAGAACTATCGTCCATAAAACCGTTGCCCTGAATATCCTGCTCACCTTCATTTCCCTTTCCACTGGTTAAATAATGTTCCCTTCGTTAAAATACCTGTCTTATATCATACTAAACCTATGGGATTTTGTTCACAACAACCAAGATTTTGCCGTAACTTCCGTTAATTAACCGTGTTACAACTTTGTTATCTGCGTCCGATAAACCAGATTCGCTCGCTATTTCGAGTCCAGTTCCGTCCCCGCAAGCATCTCAAGTTCAGCCAATTTTTGCCGATTGTCCGCCAAAACACGCTGATACGACAAACGATAATCCAGCAATGTTCGTTGCGCATCAATCAAGCTGAGAAAATCGATGGTTCCTCCTCTGTATGCCGTTTCTGATGACCACAGCAATTCTTCGGCCTTTGGCAGCAGCTTGTCACGATAAAGCCGGATTTTCCTGATGCTGTCGTTGTATTCGTAATATACCTGTGCCGCCTTGGCCAGGATATTGTTCTCCGCTTCAACTTTCTGCTGTTCGATACTTGTTGCCTCGGCCACCGCCTGTCGCTGCCCGCCTTTGTAATTGTCCCGCCATAAGGGCACGTTAAGCGAGAACAACAGCAGCACCGCATCTTTGCCGCTGTCCTGTGTATTCCCGCCGGGCCTTCGCATCTGCTCGAATTGCAGACCAATACCGACGTCAGGATAAAAATTCTTTTCCGCCAGTTCGACCTTGCTCTTCGCCGCCATTGCCTCAAAATTAAGCCCCGCCAGTTCAGGATTTTTTTGCCTGAGCAGATTTACCAATAACTCATAATCCAGCGGCGCCGGTTCAAATTCTTCGTGTTCGGGCCACGGCAGGTTTACCTCTGTCGGCAGATTCAGCGCCGCCTTCAATCGGCTTACCGTTGGTTCGCGTATCTGCTCGAGTCCTCTCAGCACGTCTTCCATTCTCGCCGTCTCAACCTGCGCCCGAATCACGTCCGGATGACCAGCCCCCGCCGCGATATATTTCGTCTTCGTGATTTCCTCGAATCGGCTCAACAACTCAATATTTGTTCTTGCTATGTCACTTGCCTTGGCCAGATACGCGTATTCATAAAATCCGCTCTTGACTTCCTTGAGAAGCAATAACCGGACCGCCTGGTATTTTTGTTTCGCCACGTCTGCGTTCTTCGCTGCCGCCTCGGTCCTCGCGTCTATCTTGCCGAACCACGGAAACATCTGCATCACGCCGACCATCTGTTTTTCGTGCGTGTCCGATTCCTGCATGTAGTAACCGTACGTCAGTTGCGGGTCGGGCAGCGACTTTGCCTGAACAACCACTTCCGTTGCCGCCACCCATTGCTGATAGCCGCTCTTTAGCCCGGCGTTGTGCGCCTCCGCGTAACTTGTGTAGTCCTTCAGCGTCAAAAACCGATTCGGCTCGTTTGGCTCACCAATCGCGACTGCGCATTGGACCAGAACAACTAAAACCGCCGCTAACATTTTTGATATGCCTGTTCTCATTAATCCGTTTCCCCGCAAAGCTTGCTGAAACGCACTATACCACCCCATACAAGCCGCGTCTATGACAATGATATAGCGCTCGGCCAATTACTTGCTGTTTGGATCCGCCGGGCCGACGGGGCTTGTCAGCCGTTCGACGAGAAAATCCTCGAAGGCGCCGAGATTTTTCCACTTCGTCGCGCAGTTGATTTTCTTCGCCTTGCCGTCTATCGCCGTGTACCCATCATCTGTAACACGAATGCCGAGTTTTTCCATCTCTACCAAATCGCGTTTCATTGCGAGGTAAATCGCTACGGTATCAAACAGCGTCGAGCTCCTGCTGCCCACCTGTGCCTCGTTCATATTGCCGCTTTTTGCCCACACGCGGTAGTTTTCAATTATTGCTTTCGTTATGGGGCTGTTACAGTCCCGCACTTTCCTGTATTTATCCCCTTGCAGCGTCACCCTGCTGCAGGTGTCCAAAGGTGTGATTGTCATATCCCAGTCCGCCGTGAAAACCGTCTGTGACGCCTTGATAAACGAAACAACGTTATATTCTTTTTGCGGCTTCGACTTCTCGCCGTAGCCGCTACGGACACTGCCCTGCATACCCACAAATCGGGCCTTCTTCGCTATATTCGGCTCACGTTCCAGCGCAGCCGCGACGTTCGGCAGGGGGCCTATTGCGATTAGCGTTATCGGTTCAGGCGAATTCATAATCGTATCTATCATCACCTGCACCCCGTCCGGATAAATCTTCCCGGGATACTTCGATAAATCGAAATCTTTTACCCAGCCGTCCTGCCTGTGCCCGGTTTTCATATCCCCTATGGCCACCCCTGCCCCGATAGGTATATCCGTCCTGCCGGTCGTCTGCAGTATCTTCGCCACAACCTTTGTTCTGGCCGTCGTATCGCCCACCGACGTGGTAATCAGCTTGACGTCAAACTCTGGCGACTGAAGCAGCATTGCCAGCGCCCACGTATCGTCGATGTCGTCGCAGATGTCGGTATCGAGAATAACCGCTATTTTCCCGTTCTTGCCTACAGGGCTGGACACAGATTTGGTGCCTAATTGCTGTTCGCACCCGCCAAATATAATAATCAATGCCGCCGCCAGAACCGCAACCGGCAAGTATCCTTTCTTCGCGTTCATTCTAATCTCCTTACAAGTGCTGTTTCTTTGCCAATATAATAATCACTTGCCGGCCTGTCCGCTAATATAAATCGCCTGCCCGGCCCTTGACTTTGCGATGAATTTTCATATTGTTGCGTAGGTTCTGAGCAAGAGTTGCACTGCCGAGCACGCTGAGGCCGCGGAGAATAAACATAAATCAATCTCTGCGTTCTTTGCGGCCTCTGCGGTGAGATTGTGCAAGGAGGCCGAAAAGTGGCAGAAAAACTCGCAACAGGAGCGTTTGTTTTTGAACCGCCGGCAAGTTCGCCGGTCGGCAGCGTTCTATACAACGAGCACCTCAAGCTAACCGATAAATCCCACATCGCCGAGTTCGCCGGCTATCTTATGCCACTGTGGTATTCCTCGATTGCCGAAGAACATTCGGCGGTTCGCAAGCGAGCAGGCATGTTCGACTGCACCCATATGGGCGTCTTAGAGGTCGCAGGCCCAAACGCTGAGAGTTTTCTCGACGCTGTTACGACCAACAACGTCCGCGCTCTGCAGGTCGGCTCGGCGCAATACAGTTACCTTTTAGACACCGCTGGCAACATACTTGACGACATAATTATCTACCGGCGCGAAAAAGAAAAATTTATGGTGGTCGTCAACGCTTCGAATGAGCCGAAAGCCAAGGCGTATCTCGCCGCATTGCAGGCGGGCCCTTCGACTACGCTCAGGGCGGGCAAAGCAAAAATAGATTTGGCGAAGCCCGACAGGCAAATAAAAACCTCGCCGGTTCGTGATATGCGAGATACAAAAACCGGCCCCGATTGCAGGGTCGATATCGCTGTTCAGGGGCCTGCCTCGACGGATATTCTTTGCAAACTTGCGGACGCCCCGGTCGGTCAAAAGATAAAGGGGCTGAAAAGCTTTACGTTCTGCCAGGCAAAACTGGCGAATATCGACTGCATCATCTCCCGAACGGGATACACGGGGGCGAAGGTGTGTTTCGAGCTTTTTGTGCATCCGAAAGATGCTGCGAATTTGTGGCAAAAGTTGATTGACGCCGGAGCTTTGCCCTGCGGCCTGGGCGCGCGAGACAGCTTGCGAGTCGAAGCCGGTCTGCCTTTGTATGGCCACGAACTCGCCGGACCTTATAATATTTCGCCATTCGAGGCGGGCTATGGCTGGGCGGTAAAACTCGACAAAGAATTCTTCATCGGCAAAGCAGCGATGGAGAAAATTGCAAAAACCTATAAAATGAAAGTCGCCCGGCTTGAACTTTCCGGCGAAAAGGGTGTTCGGCCCGTCCGGCAAAATGACCCGGTGATAAATGATGGTATATGCGCCGGCTGGGTCCTCAGCAGCGCAACCGCGGGGACAAGACAGGTTGCGATTGTATATATGGACAAGGACAAGGCAACGGAAGGGAATTCGGTTGGTGTTTATTACCTGGCTCGCAGCGAGAGTCAGGTAAGCAAGGGAAGAAAACAGGCCGTGAAAAAAGGCGAGCGGATAGATGGGGACATCCAGGGTAAAGTGATAAGCCGATTTGAAAAATTTTAACAGTGGAGACAAAGTTATGGTTGTTAAGGGACTGCTTTACACAAAGGACCACGAGTGGGCCAAAATCGAAGGCGACGTTGCGATTATCGGGATAACCGACCACGCGCAGAACCAGTTGGGCGAGCTTACTTTTGTCGAACTGCCCGACGTCGGCAAAGAAATCAAACAAAAAGGCGAACTCGCCGTCGTCGAAAGCTCCAAAGCCGCCAGCGACGTCTATTCACCCGTTACGGGCAAGGTAATCGAGGCGAATACTAAACTCGAAAAGAATCCGGAAATAGTAAATGACGACTGTTACGGCGCCGGCTGGATTTGCAAAATCCAAATAACCGACAAGGCAACGATGAAAAACCTTATGGACACCGCGCAGTATGAGGAATACCTGAAAGGGCTTTAAGATATGCCGTTTATTGCCAATACCGCAGACCAGCAAAAGCAGATGCTGGCCGAGATGGGCCTTACAATGGAAAAGCTCTTTTCGGATATACCAAAAGGGCTTCTGTGCGGGCAACTGAATCTGCCGGAGGGATTGCCGGAGCAGGAAGTCCGCAACGTGCTGGCCGACCTCGCGGGCAAAAACTCGATAGACCTTACGCTTTTCCTGGGCGGCGGCTTCTATGACCATTTCATACCGGCCGCCGTTTATTCGATTATATCCCGCAGCGAATTCTACACCGCTTACACCCCTTATCAGCCCGAGGTCTCGCAGGGGACATTGCAGGCGATATACGAATATCAGTCAACGATTTGCCGACTGACCGATATGGAAGTCGCCAACGCCTCAATATACGATGGCGGCACCGCGATGTACGAGGCGATGATGATGTCCCTTCGCATCACGGGCAGAAACAAAGTAATCATAGATACAAGTGTCAATCCTATTTACCGCGTTATGATTGAATCGTACACACGGAACCTCAATATCGAGCTTGTCCAGACACACTGTGCGACGGGCCTGGTCGATAGAGAACAGATATTGGCCAAACTCGATAATGATACCGCCGCTGTGATTTTGCAGAATCCCAACTTCTTCGGCTGCGTCGATGATTTCAGCGATATCGCCGAAGCCGCACACAAAAAAGGTGCTCTCTTGGTCGTGTCCTGCTACCCCATATCGCTTGGAATCCTGAAAACCCCCGGCTCAATGGGCGCTGATATCGTAACCGGCGAAGGCCAAAGCCTGGGTATGCCGATGTCCTTCGGCGGGCCATATCTCGGCTTTATGGCGACGCGAATGGAACACGTCCGCAAAATGCCCGGTCGAATCATTGGCCGAACAAAAGACCGTAATGGTAATGACTGCTTCGTTATGACACTTCAGGCAAGAGAACAGCACATACGCAGAGAAAAGGCCACGTCAAATATATGCTCCAATGAGGCCCTGTGCGCTATGACCGCACTGGTGTATCTGTCATTATTAGGTAAAGAGGGTTTGCGAGAAACCGCCCAGCTTTGTGCCGACAAGGCTAGTTACGCTTATAACCGCCTGACCGCCATCCCCGGCGTAAAATCCCATTTCAAGGCAAGATGGTTCTTCAACGAATTTGTGCTTGACCTCCCTAAGGACGCCGCGGATGTGATAGGTAAACTTATAGAAAAAGGTTTTGCCGCCGGTTTCCCATTGAGCAGGTATTATCCCGATATGAAAAACTGCATCCTTGTTTGCGTAACCGAAAAGCGAACCAAGCAACAAATAGGTATGTTCACTGAAGCGCTGGAGAGCGTTTTATGAAACTGATATTCGATAAAAGCGTGCCCAACAGACGCGGCGTCCGAACGACGCGAAGCGACGTTGCCACCACCGTAAATATCAAAAAGGAATTCCTCCGTAATAAACCCGCCCAGCTCGCCGAGCTTAGCGAGCTTGACGTCGTCCGACACTTCACGGAACTTTCGCGTCGCAACTTCGGCGTCGATACCAATTTTTATCCCCTCGGCTCCTGCACAATGAAATACAACCCGAAGGTCACGGAACGCATCGCGTCGTATCCGGGCTTTGCGCATCTTCACCCGCTTCTGCCCCAGTTGCGCGGAGGCGGTATGCTGACACAGGGGGCGCTCGCCGTCCTTTATGAAATGGATATGCTCCTGCGCGAAATCACGGGAATGGCGGGCTTCACAATGCAGCCGATGGCGGGCGCGCACGGCGAACTGACAGGCATAATGATTATGGCCGCCTATCATCGCGACAAAGGCAATAAAAAAACCACCGTCCTCATCCCCGATAGCGCACACGGAACCAATCCCGCCAGCGCAGCAATCGCCGGCTACAAAATCGCCTCCGTCCCCAGCACCGACAAAGGCGTGATGGATGTCAACGCCCTTAAAAAACTCCTCAACGATGAAGTCGCGGGCCTTATGCTCACCTGCCCCAATACGCTTGGGTTATTCGACCCCAACATCAAACAGATTTGCGATTTGATTCACAGCGTCGATGGCCTCGCCTATTACGACGGCGCGAACCTCAACGCCATCGTCGGCAAAGCCCGCCCCGGCGACTTCGGCTTTGACATCGTCCACATCAATCTCCACAAAACATTCGCGACACCTCACGGCGGCGGCGGCCCGGGCGCCGGTCCCGTTGGCGTTACAAACAAACTCGTCGATTACCTCCCCGTCTCAATCGTTACCAAACGCGACGACGGCACATACGCCCTCGAATACGACCGCCCCAAATCCATCGGCTACATCGCCCCCTTCTACGGCAACTTCGCCGTAATTCTCAAGGCGTATGTTTATATCCTTATGCTAGGCAAAGCCGGCCTCATCCGCGTCGCCGAAAACGCCGTCCTCAACGCTAATTACGTCAGGATTAAATTGCAGAAGCATTTTGAACAAGCTGTAAAAGCACTTTGTATGCACGAATGTGTGCTGACGCCATCAAAGGGAATGTTGGATTCAGGTGTTCACGCTTTGGATGTCGCCAAGGCGCTTATTGACCGCGGCTTTCATCCGCCCACCGTCTATTTCCCCACGACCGTCCACGATGCGATTATGATTGAGCCAACGGAAACCGAGAGCAAGGAAACGCTCGACTCCTTCATCGATGCGATGATTGATATCGCCGAAGTTGCCAAAACCGACCCTGAAAAAATCAAGGCATCGCCCCTGACAACTCCTGTTTGCAGACCCGACGACACCGCCGCCGCCAAAAACCTCGACTTGGCCTGCCTATAGGAAATATCGCGAAGGTATAGAAGCAGCAAACCGCTGAAAGTCTATTTCAACTCAACAGACCAGTAGGCGCTGTCTAAGAACTGTTTCCAACTGCTGTAACGCTGATGGCCTAAGTGAATGTGAATGAGCGGGTTGTGTTTGGGTTTGGCGGGCTTTTGAATCAGGGTCAATCCCGCCTGATGAGGTGTTCTGCCGCCTTTCTTCACGTTGCAGTTGGTGCAGGCACAGACGATATTCGTCCAGGTGGCCTTGCCGCCCGCGCTTCTTGGAACGACGTGGTCGAGTGAGAGTTCGCTGGTGGGTTGTTTTTTGCCGCAATACTGGCAGCGGTTTTTATCGCGGGCGAAGATGTTCCTGCGGTTGAATTTTACCTCGCTTCGCGGCAGGCGGTCGTAAAACAAGAGACGAATTATCCTCGGCACGGCAACATATAGATTGACCGTCGAAACCCAGTCGTGATTTTCCGGCTCAAAATTCCGCTTTAACTCGCTGACCTCGCACCAGCTCTGAAAATCGTAATTGGCGTATGTGCCTTCCTCGCAGGAAACGACCTCTGCCAGTTGACGACAAAGCATGGAGAACGCCCGCCTCGCGCCGATAATGCGAATGGCCATATAGTGCTTGTTAAGAACAAGCACGTTACAGTCCAGACCGGATTCAACCCCTGCGGATAACATAGTCGGAAACTGCCTTATTTCTTTGCCTTTCCATTCACCGCCTTACTATTGAAATAGCAGATATTATGGGAAGTTGCAAGAAAAAATTGATGTCATTCCAGCGTGAAAAATGAACTGGGGGTATCCGTCCTCTGTCTTCCGACCTCTGTTATCTCAGGATTTCGTCGGCTGCTCGCTTTTCTTTGCCTTCTCGCCGCCGACCGAAAGAGGGACCACGTTCTCTGCTCTTGGGCCTTTTTCACCCTGCACGATGTCGAAGCTGACCGGGTCGCCCTCCTCAAGCGTCTTGTAACCCTCGCTGCTTATGCTTGAGTAGTGCACGAAAACATCTTTGCCGTCCGCGGCCGCGATGAAGCCGTAACCCTTCCTTGTGTTAAACCACTTGACCGTTCCCTCTGACATATACCGCCCCGCTTCAACAACCTGTCGTGACACCCCTTAGGGATGAAGAAAACACGGCCATCCGCCGTAAGGCGTCCTGTGGACTGACCGTGCTACGTTTTATTTTGTCCCCGCCGATTCGCGGGTGCCGGAAATCATGCGGTCCTTCATCAGTCGGCCCATCTTGAACTTCACTGTCCGCTTCGCCGGCACATCCACTCGCTGCAGTGTCTTTGGATTCTGCGCGACGCGCGATGCGCGAGTCCTGGTCTCGAATACCCCGAAGTCGCGGAACTCAAGCCGGTTGCCCTTCATCAGCTCAGCGGTCATCGTGTCGAGGAACGTCTGAATGATGCGCTTGACTGTTACCCGCTTTGCCTGTGTGTCTTTTGCGATACGATCGATAAGTTCTTTTTTTGTAACTGTTGTCATACGTTACCTCGCTTCAACGAACAGCAAGTGGCAAATATAAAGTATCCCTTTTCGCGGGACAACCGTTGTCCGACCCAAACCCACCTTCTGTCCATTCGGGTCCCATTGTCTGCCTCTGCAAATCCCGTTTAACCGTTGTCGCGGCAAATAAACCAAGTAGCCGCAAGTAACTATACTATAACGACTTCTACGCAACAAGAAATTTTTATCTAAAAATTTTTCTCTGTTCAAAATCGCTTGACTATCCCGCGGATAAATTATAAACTGCAGCATCTGTGAATACTCGCGGGAAAAAACCTGTGATTGGCATCTTGGGCGGAATGTATTCCGGCAAGAGCACAGTAGCTGCCGAGCTGGCAAAGCTCGGGTGTGCCGTTATCGATGCCGACTCCATATCTCATCAGCTCCTCGAAGAAAAAGACGTTCTTAAAAAAATCGTCCGCGTATTCGGCAAAGAAATTCTCGACAACAAAGGCAAAATCGACAGGTCTGCCTTGGCAAACAGGGTCTTCGGCGACCCAGCGAAACTGGAGACCCTTACTGGCATACTGCACCCCCTCGTTATGGCTCGCGTCGAACAGTTGATAACACAGTGTGGCCCCCAGCCCGCCGTCAGGGCGATAGCCCTCGATATACCACTTTTGGTTGAAGTTGGCTGGGAAAAACGCTGCGACCACATCATTTTCGTCGATTGCGCACCCCCATTACGCCTTGAAAGAGCCAAAAAAACAGGTGTTTTTGACGCCGACCAGCTAAAAATTCGCGAAAATCTTCAGATTTCTCTGGACAAAAAGAAACGTATCGCCGATAATATCGTCGATAACAATTCCGACTTATCGGGCTTGTCCAAACAAATCGCTTGTATTTTCTCAACCATTGTGGATAAAGGGTAAGTGCGGTTCAGTGCAGTGTTTGGATAAGCGTACCCGGTTTGGGGATACTGACATAACGCCTTAATACCAATTCAGCCATACTCAGCGCAGTAAAAATTTCACGCTGGGGTCCGGAAAATCAGCTTGATATTGGCATCTGGGACAAAAACTGGCTGTTGGGCACCTGCGGAATACCGGGCATAACCCTCCAGGCAAATGAACGCCGATGGGCGGATGATGGAGAGATTAGGGCGGTTTTGCTTCAGCTTAAAGAACCCCGCGCGGTTAAAGCGGGCGGGATAACATTACTTGTAACTTGGTTGTTGGCAGATATAGGAGCGAATATGATTAAAGGTGGCGGAAAGGGCAGAAGGAAAAAACGGGGTCAGGACGAGGCAGAAATCATCGAGCAGCCCAAACAATCCGAGCAGCCCGAACAGGCACAAGCCGAAACTCAGGCCGTGGTCAATAACGAACCGCAGGCCGGCGTCCAGGTCGTCGATGAGGCCAACGGAACGCAAAAGACCGAAGCGGAATCCACTCACGAAAAATACGAACGGGTAAAAAAGGGGCAATTGTACCTTACGGACCTTCAGAAACTGAGCGTCTCCGAGCTCCACGAAATGGCCAAGAAGGACAACATCACTGAATATACCGCCCTCAAAAAACAGGAGCTTATTTTCAGAATCCTCAAGGAACGCATCCGCCAGAACGGCCTGATGTATGGCGAGGGCGTCCTCGAAGTCCTGCCCGACGGCTACGGCTTCCTGCGTAACCCCGACTATAATTACCTCTCAAGCCCCGACGATATTTACGTCTCTCCTTCACAGATTAGACGCTTCGGCCTGCGAACGGGCAATACCGTCTCGGGCCAGATTCGCCCGCCAAAGGATTCCGAAAAATACTTCGCTCTCCTGCGCGTCGAGGCCATCAACTTCGAAGACCCCGACCGCCTCGCCGAAAAAACTGTCTTCAGCGACCTCACGCCCCTGCATCCGCTGGAACGAATAATAATGGAGACAACCCCGGAAGAGCTGAATATGCGGATAATCGACCTGGTGACCCCCGTCGGCAAAGGCCAGCGAGGACTCATCGTCGCGCCGCCAAGAACAGGCAAAACCGTCCTGCTCCAGAAAATGGCAAATGCCATATCAACCAATAACCCGCAAATCAAACTTATTGTGCTTTTGATAGACGAGCGACCAGAGGAAGTTACCGAAATGGAACGCAAAACCGCTCCCGACGTCGAGGTAATAAGCTCGACCTTCGATGAGCCGGCCTCCCGCCATTGCCAGGTCGCAGAAGTCGTCATCGAAAAAGCAAAACGAATGGTCGAATACGGCCACGACGTGGTCATTCTTTTAGATTCGATTACGCGACTGGCGAGGGCATACAACTCCGAAATGCCCCACTCAGGCAAAATCCTCACCGGCGGCGTTGACGCAAGCGCAATGCAGATGCCCAAAAAATTCTTCGGCGCCGCTCGAAAAGTCGAGGAAGGCGGCTCATTGACCATTTTCGCCACCGCCCTCATCGACACCGGCTCCAAGATGGACGAAGTCATATTCGAGGAATTCAAGGCCACAGGAAATATGGAACTGCACCTCGACAGGAAACTCGTTGACCGTCGCGTCTATCCCGCAATCGATATCAGCAGAAGCGGAACCAGAAGAGAAGAACTCCTGCTTGCCCCAAAAGAGCTTGCCCTTACCTATCGGCTGCGAAGAGTGCTCAGCGAAATGAACCACGTCGAAGCCATAGAACTGCTCAAGGGCCGGCTGCAAAAATGCAGAACCAACGCGGAATTCCTTATGACGATGAACCTCGACTAACCGCTTTGCTTTACATTACCCGGTTGTTTGATTAAGATTAGATTCCGGCAGGTAAGCGCCTGCCGGAATTTTTTATTTCAGGGAATCTTTTGGGCGTTATATGGCTGAAGAATTAAGCAAGGTTTACGAACCTAAAAACACCGAACAGCAGGCAGACCAGATTTGGGCCGCGGGCAATTATTTCCACGCCGAGCCGTCCGCCTTTGGCGAGACCTCGCCCGCCGCTGTGCGGCGAGGCGGGGATGATGCAAAAAGAAAACCTTACACAATCGTCATACCCCCGCCTAATGTTACCGCTGCGCTGCACCTGGGCCACGCCCTCAATAACACCCTTCAGGATATCCTCATCCGCTATCACAGAATGCTCGGCCTCAACACCCTCTGGATGCCAGGCACAGACCACGCCGGCATCGCTACGCAAACCGTCGTTGAAAAAAGAATCCTGGCCGAAGAAGGCAAAAAACGCACCGATTTCAAACGCGACGAATTTGTCGCCCGCGTTCAGGCATGGAAAGACGAATACGAAATTAGAATCATCGACCAGCTAAAAGCGATGGGCTGCTCCTGCGACTGGCAGCGGACACGGTTCACAATGGATGAAACCTGCGCCAAAGCCGTCAGGACCGCGTTTTTCAATCTCTTCAAAGATGGCTTGATTTACCGAGGCAAACGCTTAGTCAACTGGGACCCCGCCACGCAAACCGTGCTTGCCGATGATGAAGTCGAGCACGAGACAATTCAGGGAAATTTCTGGTATCTGCGCTACCCGTTGGCCGAGCCGATTCAGATTGACGGTAAAAAAGTTGAATATGTAACAGTCGCGACCACCCGGCCCGAAACCATGCTGGGCGATACCGCCGTGGCGATGAACCCCGGAGACCCAAGGGCAAAATTCCTCGTTGGTAAATCCGTCCGCCTGCCAATCGTTGGCAGAATTATCCCCATTATCGCCGATGAGCATGTTGTTTTGCCAAACCCGCCTAAAGGCGAGGTCTCGTCCGCCTCGGCTCTCGCCGTAGGCGAGGCCGGGCCAGAGGCGGATAGCGAAGACGAAAAAGCCAAATTCTCAACGGGCTTTTTGAAAGTTACTCCCGCACACGACCCTGATGACTGGGCGATTGGCCAAAGACACAAGCTCGAAGTCATCAACGTGATGGCACCCGATGGCTCAATCAGCGATAAATTTGGCTGGACCGACTGGGAGCAAATCAAAAACCCCGACGCCGAAAATCTCATCGGTATGGACCGCTTCGAGGCACGCGAGGCAATCGTCGAATGGTTCCGCGAAGAGGGCCTGCTCGAAGAAATCAGGCCCTACGCCCACGAAGTTGGCCACAGCTACCGAAGCCACGTCCCCATCGAGCCATACCTCTCAGACCAGTGGTATATCGCGGTTAAAAAGCCGATTGACCATCTTAAGAAAAAAATTGGCAAAGGGATGATTGAAGGAACCGACGTGCCGGTTAATTCATTGGCGGGTCTTGCTTTGAAGCCGCTTTTGGATGGCCGACTGAAATTCATCCCCGAACGTTACGCCAAAACCTATCAGGCCTGGCTCGAAAACCTACGCGACTGGCCAATCAGCAGACAGCTCTGGTGGGGACATCAAATACCGATATGGCACAAAAGAGTAACTCTCACTGAGCAAAATTGGACGGACGAACTGCTTGAGTGGGGATGGGACGATTATGTAGAAGGCAACTGGAGAAAGGATTCTATTATCATTCGCCTTATCAAAGTTGAGGATGGCAGTGAAGTTAATCCTAAAGCAGACCCGCTTATGCCGGTGATTAAACGAACCGAGGGGGAATATGACATTTACATTTGTCCTCTCGAAGATAAGACCATGAAGGAGTTTGACTTTGAGAAGTCAGGCTTCGAGCGAGACGTTGACGTTTTGGATACATGGTTTTCTTCGGCTCTTTGGCCTTTCAGTACACTGGGCTGGCCGGATGAATCGCCGGCATTGAAAACCTTCTACCCCGGCAACGTACTTTGCACCGCCCGCGAAATCATCACGCTATGGGTGACACGAATGGTGATGATGGGGCAGTATTGCGTCGGCGATATTCCATTCAAAGACGTGTATATCCACGCGATGATACAGGATGGCGAAGGCCGAAAGATGAGTAAAAGCTTAGGTAACGGCATCGACCCCCTCGTCGCAATCAATAGCCACGGCGCAGACGCTATGCGTTTCACCCTTGCCAGTATGACCACCGACACGCAGGATATCCGAATGCCCGTTGCGCAAATGACGCTTCCCGATGGCAGGGTTGAAAATACCTCGCCTAAATTAGATATCGGCAGGAATTTCTGCAACAAGCTCTGGAACGCCTCACGCTTCGCAATGATGAACCTCGAAGGCACTGACTGCGCAGGCTTCGATAAAAATAAATTAGCGATTACCGACAAATGGATTCTCTCGCGTCTCGCCCGCACAATCACCGAAGTTACCGCGGGCCTCGACGCCTTCAAATACAACGAACCATTGAACGCAATTTACAAATTCTTCTGGAATGATTTCTGCGACTGGTATCTTGAATGGGCCAAGCCGAGAATGTTCGATTCGGCTCAAAAACCGATTGCCCAGAACGTCCTCGCCTTCGTCCTCGACCAGACGCTGCGACTTTTGCATCCCTTTGTGCCGTTTATCACCGAAGGTATCTTCCAGAAACTAAACGAACTCGCCCCAGCGCGAGGTCTCAAAGGAATCGCGGAATTAAACGCCGCTAAAGCATTAGTCATAGCTGACTGGCCAAAGCGAATTGACGCCCTGATAAATGAACAGATTGAACGGCAAATCGATAATATCCAGACCGTTGTGCGCTGCGTCCGCGACATACGAAGCAAATGCAACATTCCACCCTCCTCAAAACTCGTCGTCTCCGTCAATGCGCCGCAGAACCTATCAGGAATCCTGAACGCCGACGCCAGCCTTCTCTGCCAGCTCGCGAACCTCAAAGAATTCAGCGCATCGCTCTCGGTCCCCAAACCAAAAAACGCAGCCGCCGCAATCGCCGGGCAAATGCAAATTTATGTTCACGATGCGATAGATATTGTTGCCGAGCGCAAACGGCTGACCAAACAAAAAGAACAAATCGAAGGCGGGAAAAAAGGCGTCGAAGCAAAACTTGCCAACGAAAATTTCATAGCAAGGGCAAAACCGGAAGTAGTTACCCAGACCAAAGAAAAACTGGCTGAATACACCGAACAATTAAAGGCCATCGAAAAACACCTGGCAGAATTGAATGATTGAAAATGCTTTACCGCTGAGTTCGCAAAGACCGCAGAGAAAAAATTAAAATAATCTCTGCGTGCTCCGCGGTCTCTGCGGTGAGAAAGGCATATAAAATGGAAATTGAAGTCGAACTTTCAAAAATAATAATAAACGAGTCATCCGACCAGCAGATAATCGTCCTCAAGGAACGCTATGGCCAGCGAAGCTTCCCCATCGTCATCGGCATCGTCGAAATCTTCGCCATCGACCGCCGGCTGAAAGGCATCCAGCCCCCGCGACCGATGACCCACGACCTGCTCGACAACATTATCAGCTCCCTCGGCGCACGCGTCGAAAGAATAATCATCAACGACATCCGCAACCACACCTTCTACGCCAGGATAATCCTCAGCTTGAACGGCAAAACCGTCGAAGTCGACTCCCGACCCTCCGATGCAATCGCCCTCGGCGCCGCCTCAGGCGCGCCTATTTTTGTGGCTGAGCAGGTTTTTGACAAGATTCTGGGCTAAATAAACTCGATATAATCAGCAGCCCCACCGCCGTGCACAACATCGAATCCGCCACGTTAAACGCGGGCCAATGCTTCCCCGGCCAATACACAACGTCGATAAAATCACGCACTAATCCCCCGTTGAATACCCGGTCGTAAAGATTACCCGATACCCCCGCCGCGAATAACGCCAGCGCAACAACACCAATTTTGCGCTCTCCCCGCGCGAATATAAATATCGCCAAAATCACCATCAGCGCTATCACCGATACCGCCACCAGCATCACCCGATGCCCCTCCGCTATCCCAAACGCCGCCCCCGTATTCACCGCTAATTGCAGCCGCAGAAAACCGTCTATTATTACTATACCCTGTCCCTGCAAACCCCCAAGCCAGCCAAACACCGCGCTTTTCGTCCACAAATCAAACGCCAGACCGCCTGTAAAGATTGACCAGAAGATAAAATGACGGATTCCAGAGGGCGGAGGACTGAGGACGGATGACGGAAAGTTGGTTTTCTGTTCCCCGTTCATTACTTCGAGTATTTCTCTATCAGTTTGATAAGCCGGTCACTCCTCGGCTGGTCAGGTTTGATGCTCAATGACTGTCGCCACAATTCCACCGCCTGCGCTTTCAGGCCCGTGTCTTCTTCCGCGAGCGCCCTGGTCATATACGCCACGCCAAGCCCCCGGTACGCCTCCCAGTCCATATTGTTTACCTTAATGGCCTGCCTGTAATTATCGATGGCCTGATTTACGTCGTTTAACTGCAGAAAACAATAACCCAGGTACTGATACGCGGAACTATTCTCCGGCTGCAACTGAGTTACAGTCGCAAACAATTCCCTCGCCGGCTCTACGCGTTTCGTCCGCAGATACGCCACCGCAAGCGACATCATCACCCCGGTGTTATTGCTGTCCATCTCCAGCGCACGCTTATATGACCGCACCGACTGCTCATAATCCTTCTGCGAGTCGTATATGTTGCCTAAAAGCTGGTGAAGCTCGCCGGTATTCGGGTCTATCCGCTCCGCCCTTTTCCCATAAGCAATCGCCTGGTTGTAATCATTTATCTCGTAAAGACACTTCGCGGTATTCAGGTTCGCCTCAAAATGGTTGGGCTTTAGCTCGCACGCCCTGCGATACGCCTTGACCGCCAGTGTAAATTCCTTCATCATCTGATATACACGCCCCAAACTGAAATAATCCCTGAACGACCACGGGTTAAGCCGTGTCGCCGCATCGTACGATGCCGCGCTCTTTTGATAATCCTGCTTCTGCTCGTAAATCTCCCCCAGCAACGAGTGTGCCAGCGAGAACCGCTTGTCGGCCTTCGTCGCCTCGTTGAGTTTCGCGATGGCCTTGTCGTTCTCGTTAAGCTCCTTCAACGACACCGCGTCAACGTATAGTTCCACCGCCCGCTGCCGGCCTGCACAACCACCGGCCAACTGTAACGCGATACACGCTATCGCCAACAAAACCAATAATCGAACGCCCCTTCTTTCGGACATCCTGTTTTCCCCATATAAAACTGAACTCAAAAAACAAACCTTACTTAAAATATATCGTCATAACACGCTGTAAATCCTCAAATTATATCGTGATAACCAAATCTGTCAAAACCTTTCGCCCTCCCGCCAGTATCCCCCCAAACCCCATTGGCAAATTCATTTCACCAACGCCCAATCTTCGATGTTGATTATTGCCCGCAAATGCTTTAATATCTTCTGTTTACCTGTTAAGTAGTGGAATTCTTTGTCTCGTCTCGGCGAAGGCAGATATTTGCCGGAGCTTGGGCAGGGTGGGCTGTGCCCCCCGGGTTTGCTATGCCGAGCCGTAGCCGGAAAGGAACGCGAATATGGAAAATTTGTGGATAGTAGCACAGGCAACCGAAACGCAGGGCCAATCAGAGGTCCCGGCCGAACCGGTGGGGCAAAACCAGGGCACAACCAGGACTATGACGGCTGCCGACCCAAACACCGCACACACTGCCGTCCCTATGAACTCCCAGTCGTCAAACTATATGCAGTTACTTTTCATCGGCGGTATTTTCGTGGTTATGTACTTTATCCTCTTCCGCGAACCCCGAAAACGCCAGAGACAGCAGCAGCAGATGGTTCAGTCCATCAAAAAGAACGACAAAGTCAGGACCGTCGGCGGAATAATCGGAATCGTCGTCGATGTCAAAGACGACGAGATTGTGCTAAAAGTCGATGAGTCGAACAATACAAAAATCAGGATCATGGCTTCTGCCATCGGAAAGAACCTCTCAAACGAAGAAAAATAAAGGCCGGCTATAACAAGGATTTGATATGGATAAGAATCTCTCGTGGAAAATCGTATTGGTTGTTGCTTTGGTCATCTTGGCGGCCTGGACGTTGTATCCGCCGAGCAAAACCCTCAAACCGGGTATTGACCTCGGCGGCGGAACAAGTTTGATTTACGAAGTTGATGCCAAGGGCCTTGGCTCGGACGAAAAAAGAGGCCTCTCCGAAAGAGTCATTACCGTCCTGCGACGGCGTATCGACCCCGCCAACATACAAAACCTCGTCTGGAGACCGCAGGGCAGCACAAGGTTTGAAATACAGATGCCCCTCGCCAGCGCCGAGGCCAGGGATAAAAGAACACAATACGAGACGGCGCTGAGCAACCTTCTGACCAACAATGTCACCCAGGCCACCATAATGCGCTCCGTCGCAAAACCACAGGAACAGCGAGCAAAGGACTTCGAACGATTCGCTCGCGATTCCAATGAAAGAGCACGCGTCCTCGACGACTTCGCAAAGACCTATGATGAGCGAAAAACGCTCCAGCAGCAAAGAGACGACTTCGCAAACCAGATGGCTACCCCCGAAAGCTTAATAAAGCTCGCCGGGCTTAAACTCGATGATATCAGGATTCAGGTCATCGATTGGGCCAAACTCGATGGCGATAAACGCAAACAAGCCCTCATTAAGTTCCTCGGCTCCGAGGACAATCTTGACCTGCTTACCCGCTATACAGAGATGTATGGCAAATGGGCTGATGTGGTGGACCGCCTGACCGAACCCGAAAAGGGCGCAAATGCCCGCTTTGCCCAGGCGGCACAGACCCTCCACAAGCTGAACTTGTCTAACGAGCAGGTAACTGCCGCGCTTGAGGCCGGAGCACCGGGTTCCGCCAGGGCCAATAAGGCAATTGAGGCGCTCAAAACAGGATTCCCCGAGCTGGCTGACAAAATCAGCAAAGTCGCGACCGCCTACAACACCTATTTCCCCTTCAGAGGCCGACTCGACGACCCCGGCGACCTCCAGCGAATGCTCAAAGGCGCAGGCATTCTCGAATTCAGAATTCTCCCGACGGACGGACACCCTGAAGTTGATTCGGCACAGATGAAGGCCTATGTCGAAACACTCAAAACAAAAGGACCCAAGTACCCCCTCGACGACCAGTATGTCTGGCTCGAAATCGAAAAGCCCGCTGAATGGCGCGCCGCTGATAGAGCAAGCCGACCGGCCATCACCGCCCAGTTCGGAAACAAGGCCTATGTCCTCGCCAGCAACAGAAAAGCCAAAGACGAGGTTATGCTCCACACGGGCCTGAAGGACTGGAAACTCAATAAGTCCTCCCCGGGCCAGGACCAGCAGGGCAGACGAGCCATCAATTTCGAACTCGATGAACGCGGCGGAAAACTCTTCATGGACGTAACGGGCAAAAATATCGATAGGCCCCTCTGTATCGTCCTCGATGGTATCGCAATTTCCGCCCCCAATATACAGGCCAGAATTTATACCCATGGCCAGATTACAGGCGGCGGCAGCGGTTTCAAACAGACCGAAGTCGAGGATATGGTCAGCAAACTCAACGCCGGCTCACTCCCCGCTCGACTCATCGAACAGCCCATCTCCGTCAAAACTATCGGCCCTGCCGTCGGCGCAGATAACCTCCAGAAGGGCTTGAAATCCGGAATGGTAGGCCTGGTCTGCGTCGTCCTGTTTATGCTCATTTATTACACCATCGGTGGCGCCTTAGCCGATTCGGCGCTTCTGCTTAATATTCTCTTCCTGCTTGCCATTATGGCCGGACTGAGCGCCACCTTCACCCTGCCCGGTATCGCGGGCGTCATACTCACAATCGGTATGGCCGTTGACACCAACATCCTGATTTTTGAAAGAATTCGCGAGGAACAGAACAAAGGTGCCTCGCTGGGGATGGCCGTCAAACTCGGCTACGAAAGGGCGTTTAGAGCAATTTTCGACTCTCACGTGACTACGATTATGACGGCCTTAATCCTTTACTGGGTGGCATCAGAGGAAATAAAGGGCTTCGCCATTACGCTGATACTGGGTTTGGCATCGAATCTGTTCACCGCCTTCTTCGTAACCCGAATGGCCTTCGACTGGCTCCTCAAAAAGAAAATTCTCAAGGACCATCTCGTTTTTCTGCACCTCTTTAAGTATGTCCCCAAGATCGACTGGATGAAAGCCCTGCCGGTATTCCTCACCATTTCCGCTATTCTCACAATCGGCGGCTTGACGCTCTTCCTTACAAGGGACGATACCAAAAACAGCAAATATGATATCGAATTCACGGGCGGAACCAGCGTCCAGATTAACCTCGTGGAGGGCTCTCATCTCGACAGGCAGCAGGTCGAAGACAGAATTCATAATAAAGGCGAAGAGCTTAATAACAAGCCCATTGCAGCCGCAACGGTTTACAGCATCGGCGACACAGGCAACCAATACGAAATTACCACAACCGAGACAAATAAAACCAAGGCAATTGTCGCCTTCTCAACGGGCCAGTGGACCGTCGAATCGGTCACCGCTGCCATAAAAAAAGCCGAAACGGCCAAGCAGGCCGAACTGCCGCATCTCGTCGTCGCACCCGAAAAGTCGGGCCAGGCATTTGCCGTCAGCACAAGCCAGCTAAATAAAAACACAGTCGCCGACGTCCTCAAATCGGCCTTCCCTGACGCCAATATCTCTGACCCGCAATTTGACGAGGTGGTTTCAAACGTCATTCTCGCTGCCTTTGGGGACCAGCTCGAAATCCGTAAAAATCTCAAGCCAACCGTTACCTCCACGGAAAAAATAACCGAATCAATGCTCGAATACTCTCCCGAACTCGTCGATTTCATCGGCGGCATCGCCATCAGGTGCGAGCTTGGAGCCGGCATCCCAGCCGCTGAAATTAGCCAGAGATTCGAAGAGTTGAAATACAAACCCGATATGAGAGGCGCGACCTGGTATTCGTACCGAATACTCGACTCGAACCTTAAAACAATGGACCCCAATCTGCCGGTCAAGTCCTTCGTTTATCTTGCCGCCGAACCCGAAATCGCTTCGGGCCAACAGGACTCCGACATCTGGACCCAGTTTGTCGATGGCGAAAAAACAAAGGTAACCGATGCCATGCAGATTGCCTCTTCTCTTCCGCATGTAACACAGATAAGCCCCTCAATTGGAAAAGAGGCCAAGAACGCCGCCTTGGTTGCTGCGGTTTTGTCCCTGATTGGGATGCTGATTTACCTGGGGGTCCGGTTCGGTGACGTGCGATACGGCCTGGGCGGCATCGTTACCCTTGCCCACGACACAACCGCTACGATGGGCGCATTGATGTGCTGCGCATTTATCTCCACCACGGTAATAGGCCAAAAGTTGCTTATCGCCGATTTCAAGATTGATATGACTATGGTCGGCGCCATCCTTACCCTGCTTGGTTATTCGATTAATGATACCATTATCATTTACGACCGTATCCGCGAAAACCGCAGGAAAGGAATTCTGACTCCCCAGCTTATCAACGACAGTATCAATGCCACTCTTTCGAGAACCATCCTGACCAGCGTGACGGTCTTCCTCGTGGTCTTCATTATGTACATCTTCGGCGGCAAAGGGCTCAGGGGCTTCAACTTCGCTATGCTCTTTGGCGTTATCGAAGGAACATATTCATCAATCGCGATATCTGCGCCGATATTGTTAATAAGGGCACGAGCGGCGGTCAATAAACCCGCCCCTAAGCAACAGCAAAACTGATTGTTTGGTTATGATTTACCCTCCATAGCCCGAAAGGCGAAGGATGGGTATTGAGTGTCGGCGATATGCAAAAGGACTTTAAAATCGGTCTGGCAATCGGCGTAACGCTGGCTGCGAGCGTCGTCCTTTGGCTTGCCACCCTGCCAAACCTCAGCGCACAGGCACGCGCCCTCCAGGCCGCCTCTAATATAAATCCCTCCCCCAAAACCCCGCCAATTGCATCGTCGTTCGCAACCTCACCCATACTGCCTGATTCCGAAATACGAAATACAAACACCGAGCAACAAACAACGAACAATGAACAACGAACAATGCCTGCCCCGAGCGAAGTAAAGGGGAGCACAGAACAACCCCCAAGAATTCACATTGTCCAGAAGGGCGATACTCTTTCTTCTATCTCCGCCAAATACTATGGCTCCGCCCGTCAATGGCGTAAAATCGTCACTGCCAATAGCGACAACCTCCCTAACCCCAACCGCCTCACCCCCGGCAGCAAACTCCTTATCCCCCAATAGAGCAAAAAGGGGGCATCCTGTACCGAACGGCCTATGGTGAGCGAAGTCGAACCAAGTCGAAGTGGAGTCGTTTTCTAAAATATCAAGCCAAAGATAGAAAATCAAAAACCGAGGAATGCCCGGGACAGGAGTCGAACCTGCATGAGCCGAAGCCCACCAGCCCCTCAAGCTGGCGCGTCTGCCAGTTCCGCCACCCGGGCGAGCTATCGTTGATTATTGACGATTAGCGGGTAAAAGTCAAATGGAATGATAAATCAAGAATACCGAATTCCCAATCGGCAATCGCGAATCGACAATCGGCAATTTCTTGTTCTTTATTTTCCCTTTGCGCCGTCGTATAGCAGAATATGCAGCCGCTGGCAGAAAACATAGCCGGCTTGTTTGCACAATTGTGCGACCATAGGCGATTTGGCGATTAGCTCCTCCCTCGTTTTCGCCTGGGGCATAAGCATTACTTTCTCAGCAGGTATTCCCCTGATTTGCTCCACGGTCTGCTGAATTTCCGGCAGGTCATCAGGCGAATCCACCACGAATTTAAGCTGATATGGATATCGCCTGATTAACTGCCTTACGGGGGAAAAGGGGTCAGCCTGCCCTGAACTTTGTTGTCGAAGGGGCCCCTTTTTTGCTCCTGAATTTGACAGCTTCGGGCTTACGCTCATCAGGTCGCAGGCAAGCCCGCTGACGAATTTGATACCCGCCGTCTCAATCGTGATATGCTTGTTTCGCTCTTTTATCGCCTCGACAAGGGCGGGCAACTGCGGATTCACCATCGGCTCGCCGCCCGTTATCACCACGTATCGGCAGGGCCATTGGACGATTTTGTTGACTATTTCCGGTATGGGGAGTTCTTCACCCTCATTGGCGTCCCAGGCGTATTTTGTATCACACCACTCGCACCCAACAGGACAGCCCGCCAGACGAATAAAGACGCTTGGCGTTCCCGCCAGCAGCCCCTCTCCCTGAAGTGAATGAAAAATTTCGTTTACTACCATTTCAACCGCGCGCACTGCCCTGTGCTAAACCGTTTTTCTTGCGCCAACGACGCCTTGAACGTATTCAATCGGGTCTTCAAGCCCCGCATCGTGAAAACCCTTCAGCCGAATCCGGCACGAATCACACCTGCCGCAGCTCCTGCCTTCCCTGTCCGGGTCATAGCAACTGTGCGTCAGCGAATAATCTACGCCCAGTTTCATACCAGAAAGTATCGTTTGGCCCTTCGTCATATTTATGATTGGCGTATGAATCCGGAATGTCCCCTTCTTCTGCGTCCCCGCCGCCGTCGCGAGATTAGCCATTGCCTCGAACGCCTGTATGTAATCATGCCGACAGTCAGGATACCCGCTGAAGTCCGTCGCGTTTACCCCGAGGAAAATATCAAACGCCCCAAGCACCTCTCCCCACGCCAGCGCGTAGCTCAAAAATATCGTATTGCGGGCCGGAACGTATGTCAGCGGTATCTGGTCGCTGCTGCCAAGGCCCTCCCTGTCTTTGGGCACCTCCATCGTCAGGTCCGTAAGCGCAGACCCCCCGATACCGCCCATATCTATCAGGATGATTTTATGCTCAGCCACCCCTATCGACCTTGCGATTTGCCTGGCGCCCTCTACCTCGCACTGGTGCCGCTGACCATACTGAAACGTAAGAGCGTATAACGAAAATCCGGAGCGTTTCGCTATCGCCAGTGTCGTCGCTGAATCCAGCCCGCCACTCAGCAGAACCACCGCCTTATCCTTTGTCTGTGACATTTTACGCTCCTTATTGAAATGGGAATGTAATTATATTATACTAATTGAAAAGCTTTTGCGAGAACCAAGAAATGAGCGAAAAGCCCCAACTTGAACTGTTCGATAACCCATCCCCCAAGCGTAATTATTGCGTCACCATCAGATGTCCCGAATTTACCAGCGTCTGCCCAAAAACCGCCCAGCCCGATTTCGGCGAAATAACAATCGAGTATTGCCCCGATAAAACCTGCGTAGAACTCAAAAGTTTGAAGCTCTATATGCAAAGCTACCGCAACAAGGGCATTTTTTATGAGGCGTTGACAAACGAAATACTTGATGATTTAATCTCTGCCTGTAAACCCAGGTGGATGAAGGTAACTTCCAGATTCACCCCGCGGGGCGGCATAACAACCGACGTGGTGGCAGAATATAGTAAGGACAAAAAATAAACCCTGCTCAGAGGTAACAAAATGGGAATATCTTTTCACTGCGAACATTGCGGCAAAAAAATAGAAGCCCCCGATACCGCCGGCGGCAAATGGGGCAAATGCCCCGCCTGTCACAATAAGGTTTACGTCCCCGCCAACAACCCGCCGGACGACGAGCTTCGACTCGCCCCCATCGACACCGAAGAGGAACGCAGACGCAAAAAAATGGCTGCTGAAGTTGACCGCCTCAGAGAGAAAATTCTTGACGAAAAAGACATTCCCGAAGAAGGTGTCGTCCCCAAAAACCAGCCTGCCGCCCCAGAACCCGGCGACCTCAGCGACGCCGAGCTTACTACCTTCATTATCAGTTACCTGCGTCAAATGGCCGACGGCGAACTTGACCTCGCCGAACAAACCGCCAAAACCATCTTGTCAAATAGCCAAAACGCCATCCGTCCTCTCGAAAGAATCGCACTTAGCGAAATACCTGAGCCCGAAATCGCCGACATCCCACAGCAGGTCCTCTCAGGTCTCATAAAGGGCCTCCGTAACCGCATCCGATGACGAAAATCATTTAATTCTCGCATCCGCACAGTCCAATAAAACCCCTGCCATCGACTGGTCGTAGTATCTATTGGGGCAGGAATACAGAATCGCCTCATTTGCCCCGGCCTATACCGTTTTTTATACTTTAATCCGGAGGGCGAGATTGTCCGATTCTGCTTTGAATGGCACCTTTGGAAAGGAACTTGTATGGGGATTAAGCCAATCCTTGTTCATATTACGCACGAAGCGGCAGCCAAAATGGGCGGCATCGGTGCCGTTCTGGAAGGTTTCTTCACCTGCCAGTCATACCTCGATGCCGTTGACCGCTCCATCGTCATCGGCCCGCTCTTCACAACCGACGGCTCGGTCCTCGACCGCCTCGGCCAAGACGGCGAAGTCCTTTATTCCTCCATCGACGGACTTGTCAACACCGGCCACGCCTCCGCCTTTTCCAAAATAGAATCCTTCTACGGCGTCGGCATCATCTACGGCAGACGAACCTTCGTCGATTCCCAGACAGGCATCAAATCCTCCCCGGAAGTCATCCTCCTTGATGTCCGACACGCCGATATAGGCGCAGTCAACGAATTCAAAGGCAAACTTTTTAAAGAATTCGAAATCCGCAGCGACCTCTACGAACACCTCTGGGAATTCGAACAGTATGTCCGCCTCGCGCCCGCCGCACTGGCCGTCCTCAAAGCCATCGGCGCCGCCACCGACAAAACCGTCATTGTCGCCCACGAGTATATGGGTATGCCCACTGCCTTGGCCGCTATTCTCGACCAAACGTGCAATTATAAAACCGTCTTCTATGCCCACGAAGTCGCGCCTATTCGGAAAATCGTCGAGGACCACCCAGGCCATGACACAATGTTTTACAACGTCATCAAAAAAGCTCACCAGCAAAAACTCTACGTCAAAGACATCTTCGGCAACCAGGACCTGTACTTCAAATATCCTCTCGTTGACGCCTCCAAACACTGCGACGCCATCCTCGCCGTCGGCGGACTCGTCGCCGATGAACTGAGGTTCCTCGCGCCGGAATTCAAGTCGGAGAACATCAGCGTCGTTTATAACGGCATACACGCCTACAAAACAACCGTCGAGGAAAAACTCGCCTCCAAACACAAGCTCCAGCAGTACTGCTTCAACCTCATCGGCTATCGCCCCGATTTCGTCTTCACGCACGTCACGCGACTCGTCCGAAGCAAGGGACTCTGGCGAGACCTCCGCGTCCTCGAACACCTCGATGAGGCCTTCACAAGGGCCAGCAAAACCGCCGTTATGTTCCTCCTCTCCACCGAGGTCGCCGTCAGGCGAAGTTGCGATATCTTCGAAATGGAAGCACGCTATAACTGGCCCGTCGCGCACCGCGAGGGCTGGCCAGACCTCTCAGGCGGCGAGGCGGCTTTCTATACCGCCATCCAGGAATTCAACGCGAAAAACAAAAACGTCAAAATCATCTTCGTCAACCAGTTTGGCTTCAATAGAAAACTCTGCGGCGCCAAAATGCCCGCCAATATGGACACCATCGACATCCACAGGGGCACAGACGTTGAATTCAGCCAAAGCATCTACGAACCCTTCGGCATCGCGCCCATCGAACCACTCACCTTCGGCGGTCTCTGCGTCTTCAGCAACGTCTCCGGCTGCGCCGGCTTCGTCAACGACGCCATCGCCGGTACAAACTCATCCTTAAAAGACGGCACACGAAACGTCATCATCGCCGATTACACTTCCATCGATGGCCAGCTCGCCGATATCAGTGACCTCCTCGCCATCGGAAGAAGCGTCCGCGACCAGATAGAAGCCGCCGAAAGCAGAGAAGTTGCCGACGAAATTCTTATGCTTCTGCCAAAATCCGACGCCGAAATCGCCGCGATGATTGAAAATGGCCACCGTATCGCCAAAAATATGAGCTGGGACGTCGTCGTAAATGATTACCTCCTGCCCGCTTTCGAAAAAATCCTCCACACCAATCGTAGCGCAGCGAAGATCTCGGCGTAGTCAAAGACGAAGACGGATAAGAACGCCCGGCTCGAAAACGCCGTTAAAATCTCACGCAATTAAATTTCCCTGTTTATCCCCGATACTTGTGTCTGGGTTTGAATAAAAAAAATTTAATTTTTCCTAATTCTCCCCTTGACCTCAGCCGTATATGTAGTACAATTGCTTTTCTCGATGGTCAAGCAAACAACGATGTTGCTTGGCCATTGGTGTCTTAACAAGACGCAATTTTGCTCTTTAACAAGTGAACAGTTAAGCCAAACAGCAGCGAAAGTGCTGCCCTTTGCGGGATACACGAATGCCCGCATGGGGCCACAATTTACAGTTCAGCACTTTCGGTGCGTGTGCCAAAATTTAAGTGTTGAGCCTTTAATTAGACGACCTCCGTCCGGTGATTAAATCGCCGGCGGATCGATGAATCAAACTGAAGGGTTTGATCCTGGCTCAGAACGAACGCTGGCGGCGTGGCTAAGACATGCAAGTCGCACGGACCGGTTTTTTGAGCAATCAGACGACCGGTCAGTGGCGAAAGGGTGCGTAATGGATAGGTAACGTACCCCGGGCTTCGGAACAGCGCCGTTACGGGAAACCGTAACTACCGAAAGGGGCGATAATACCGAATAACGTCATCCACCGACAGGTGAATGACCAAAGATACGTTGGCCTGGGAGCGACCTATCTCCTATCAGCTTGTTGGTGAGGTAACGGCCCACCAAGGCTTTGACGGGTAGCGGGACTGAGAGGTCGGCCCGCCTCATCGGGACTGAGACACTGCCCGGACCTCCACGGAGGGCTGCAGTAACGAATATTGGGCAATGGGCGAAAGCCTGACCCAGCGACGCCGCGTGTGGGAGGAAGTCCTTCGGGACGTAAACCACTGTCAGGGGGAAGAAAGTCTGTCGCAAGACAGATTGATCTAACCCAGAGGAAGTCACGGCTAACTCTGTGCCAGCAGCCGCGGTAAGACAGAGGTGGCTAGCGTTGTTCGGTGTCACTGGGCTTAAAGGGTGTGTAGGCGGCCAGACAAGCGCGTTGTGAAATCCCCCGGCTTAACCGGGGAATAGCTTCGCGTACTATCTGGCTTGAGGCAGGTATGGGTGCGGGGAACTGTTGGTGGAGCGGTGGAATGCGTAGATATCAACAGGAACGCCGGTGGTGAAGACGCTGCACTGGACCTGTCCTGACGCTGAAACACGAAAGCGTGGGGATCGAACGGGATTAGATACCCCGGTAGTCCACGCCCTAAACGATGTTTACTAGGCTGGGGAGGTTCTGACACCGTCCTGGCCGAAGCAAAAGTGTTAAGTAAACCGCCTGGGGAGTACGGTCGCAAGGCTAAAACTCAAAGGAATTGACGGGGGCTCACACAAGCGGTGGAGCATGTGGATCAATTCGAAGCAACGCGAAGAACCTTACCTGGGTTTGACATGGTTGGATACTTTACCTGAAAAGGCTAAAGTTGCCCGCAAGGGTGAAACTTCCACAGGTGCTGCATGGCTGTCGTCAGCTCGTGTCGTGAGATGTCGGGTTAAGTCCTTTAACGAGCGAAACCCTTGCCGTTAGTTGCCATCGGGTCATGCCGGGAACTCTAGCGGGACTGCCGGTGTTAAACCGGAGGAAGGTGGGGACGACGTCAAGTCATCATGGCCTTTATGCCCAGGGCCTCACACGTGCTACAATGGCGACTACAAAGCGACGCAAGACCGCGAGGTGGAGCAAATCGCATAAAAGTCGCCCCAGTACAGATTGCAGGCTGACAACTCGCCTGCATGAAGTTGGAATCGCTAGTAATCGTGAATCAGCTACGTCACGGTGAATGTGTTCCTGAGCCTTGTACACACCGCCCGTCAAGTCATGGGAGTCGTAAGTACCCAAAACCGGGTTGTCAACCGCAAGGGGACGCCTGTCTACGGTAAGTGCGATGACTGGGACTAAGTCGTAACAAGGTAGCCGTAGGGGAACCTGCGGCTGGATCACCTCCTTTCTAAAGGATATTTAGACGGTATTCGCCGTAAGGCGGATATTTGGGTTCCTTCGGGAACCAGTCAGGCATTTTCGCTGTGTTGGTTTGACTGTTACTTGATATTTAAGCCCCGTGAAACCCACGGGGCTTTTTTATTTTTGCCACAAAGACACGAAGGTATTGAAGGTTTTAACAGCAGGTGACGGAGGACAGAAGACAGAGCGCGGAAGACGGAGGCAATCAGGTTATCAGGGCATCAGGAAGCAATTGCGGATTGGCGATTTAATTGAACCACTCCCGTAAGGGACGCCTTACGGCGGGGTTTAGCCACTCGGCCCGCCTATGGCGGGTAAACTTCGTTAAAGAACTACGCCGAGGCGGGCGGATTGCCCAGATTGACATCGACTATCAGGCCTTATTTGCCCGGCTCTGCAAATCACTCAATTTCTTTCTTGTCTTGAAATTCGAGCAGGTGTCATCTGTCCAGCGGAAGAAGGGTGATTTCTTGTCGCTACTCATAATCTCTTTTGCGGATTTGATACAAAGCCCCCAGTTAGTGCTGCCGGGCATAATGCCCTTCGGTTCAAAATACCTGCAGTTCCCACACTTCTGTTTCATTTTGGGCATTCGCTCCAAATCATTATCGTTTATTTTTTAAAAATAATAAATATGAGGCAGAGAAAATCCCTTCTCTTTGCCTCATTTCCAGCAGATATGCTGGTGTGGAAGCTTCTGCTTAGAATGCTCTTGTCATCCGTCCGAAGGTGCAGAAAGATAGGTGAAAGCCCTTCCGCGCCCCAGCCAGTTTCAGCATATCAGCGCAGAAATTACCTGCGATTAAGTCCTGTTACATACAAAAGCGTCTATTGCATTGAAATGTTGACGATAAAATCCTGGGCTATCATTGAGATTCAGCCAAAACCCCGTCCTTGATAGGAAAGGGCATATTTGGTAAGATGACTGTTTATATTCGGTTTCTTTGCCTTTTGGGAGCAGTTGCAGGTGAGCGAAAAAAGCACAATTGGACAGGGGTGTGATATACCAGGCGACGTTCAACGCGCCACGGCAATTTTTTTTGAGCATTGCGACTTTATCCGTGCTGTTATTCGCCACAAAATTAAAGATGAAAGCATGGCCGAGGATTTGTTCCATGATTTTTTCCTTTCGCTTGTATCAAGACCTGTCCCGGCAGAAGTACGAGACATCAAAGGTTATATCTACATGGCAATAATCAATGACGTAACAGACCACATTCGACACCTCGGAAGGTACCAGGCGATGACACACAGATGCGCTGATTATAACAAATTAACCGTCAACAATCGGCTGCCCGAAGACGCCTTAATGGAGAAAGAGCGGGCGGATCGGATGATAGAACTAATCAGAAAGCGGGTAACCAAGAACGAATTTAAAGCTATTACATCAAGATACCATGATGGTCTATCCATAAAGGAAGCAGCTGACAGGATGAGCATTAATAATCGCTCCGTAAGCAGATATATTTCCACCGGTATTAGGAAGGTTAAACAATTTCTGGCAATTGAGCAAGAGGTTGAGAATGATAGCACCCGATTATAACAAACTTTGTGCGGAAGCCGAGCGGCACTATTTTGACTTTTTACGTGACGAGGCCGAGCAGCCTGTCCCCAGTGAAGTCATCGACCACATCACGGGATGTCATCACTGTCGTGAGCAAATGAGCCAGCTTGAAGCGATGCTGGCCGAATGCAAAGAGCGTCCGCAAACATACCTGGCACAACGTCAGATGGCGACTGCCGCCATACTCAAGCTGCACTTTTCGTTTGTGGGCAAACACGTTAATTGCACTGATGCAAGGCCTTTTTTGCCGAATCTTTTGGCTCCGACGGTGCAAATCAGGATACCTACGCCTATAACGGCCCATATCGATAACTGCGACCAATGCAAAGAGGATTCTAAAAAGCTGCAAAATCTGGGCCTCAGCAACAAACAGCTTATAACCCTCAGCGAATTGTTTGCAGATGAACTTGATGCCGACGAAACAGATTGCACCATGGCTCGTGAGGCAATCCCGGCTGTGGTTGCGATGGCCTTTAACCGAACAGATGCGAAAACCTTAAGGCATTTATCTTTATGTCCGAAATGTCGGCAGGAGCTGTACAAATTCCGCCAGACAATCCTGGAGCAAACAAAAATACTGCATAGCAGGAATGAAATACAGAAGAGTATCTTCCCATGTTCATCAGTAGGAGCAGGTGACGTCTTTGATTATTGCATTCCATACGGCATAGACCCGACAAGTGACGAATATGCGAAATTCCGCAAGTCTTTAACCACACACATTGTCTGCTGTGACGAGTGTCTTGACAAAATCCAGCAATTGCACAAGACGATTTATACAATTGCTGAAAGGCCGGAATCCGGCGTTGCGACGGTCTTCCACATAGACACGACTGCCAGGGTTGAGACAGAAAGTTTATACGCTGGTTTCCCTGTAAGGGTAGAAATGGCCAATTTGGGCAGCCAGGAACAACCACATATCGAAGAGTATGAAAAAGTCGTAAAACTCAGACCTGCATCAAAGGGCATCAGACCGCTATTGAAAATAGCGCTTCCGGCTGCAGCGTTGATAATGTTGGGCGTAGGCCTGTTTATCAACGTCCATACCGCAAAAGGTCTTGCTATTGAACAGATTTACAGGGCTATAGATATGGTCAAGAATATCCATATTTCCAGCTTTGTTCCCGATAATCAAAAACCCGTGCAGGAAGTATGGATAGCCAGAAATTCCGGCCTGTATGTTATTAAAACAGAAAATAAGTGCACGTTAAGTAATACTTCCAGCCGCATACAGAAGACCAAAGATTTGGGCACCGGCATAATCAATCAAACTTCATTGAGCAGTGATGTCCTGGCTGGTATTGCAACCAAGATTAGCAACTCATTACATATAATGCCCTTCCGCACGCCTTCTGACATCCCCGCGGATGCAAGGTGGTCTGAGATAACGGATTCCGAGATTGCCGTTAAAACCAGCAATACGAAAGTATATGAACTAAGCTGGACCGAGAGTGCTTATGATGGTTCAACAACGCAAAAGAGTTGGCGGATATTTACGGACACCTCTACAAATCTGCCACAGAAGGTTCAGTGGTTTAAGCAATCAGCATCTGCCCCTCAGCCGGTCCTGGAATCGATTATGATTATCGAATACCCTGGCGATAAAGAAATGCTTGCCAAAGCAGAAACTATGTCGTTCTAACACGCAGCTATTTGGAATCCGGCGACCACAACGGATACCGGTTTTCGTAGGTGCCGTCGGCCTTTTTTTTGACGAGCAAATCTTCCGCTTTGGTGCGAGCTACGTGACCATCAACAAATCCAACGTTTACCGTCATTTGGGGATGTCTCCCATAGAGCGCGTCTATCTCCTGTTCCGGCTTAAGTTGTCTTTGGCGATTTATCGACAAGCCCGGAATGTAGGCGGTATCCTCAATTGGTGTGCTGCCAAGCGCTGCCGATGGGAAATCGGCCGCATGCTGCCAGCTTATTATTGCGTAACCGCTATCGACTATGAGTAGTGTCTGCGCAGGATGCGGAATTTCCGAAAGCTCTTTTGGTTTGCCGACAAAATTTGGGTCTGCGTTTCCTGTGGACATCTTGCAGATGGACAGATTAACGCCGTAGTTCCCGCAAAGAATATCACTTTTGAGTGCCGTCTGTTGTAGTTGTTTGGAAGGGCATTGAAGCACGGTCTTCACACCCAAGCTTTTCTTATAAAACCCTCCAAGGTAATTAAACCACCACCACCCCCTTCTGTCATATTGAGATAGACCGGCATAACCACCGGCTGGAGGATTAAGCGGAAGTGGGTTGTCAAACCCGTAAGGGAATCTGCTGCTGTCGTTAACATACATTGCAAAAATTGAATTTAACTGCCTGATATTGGACATACAGACGGCCGCTTTTGCCTGAAGCCGGGATTTCTGAAGGGAAGGCGCCAAAAGTGCGAAGAGAACGGCAATAATTCCTATTACTAAAATCAATTCAATCAGTGTTAGCCCAAACCGCCGCATAGCCAACACTATATGACTTGCGCCGAGAAAAGTCAAGCGAGTCAAAACAACATATATTAGAACCTGTATATCACTGTACCCTAACGGGCGATACGACGATAAAGCTACAGTGAATTACATACATGCCATCATATAATAATATGTCCACACGCCGGTCACATTGCAGGCCTCAGGAATATCAGGGTCGTTAATGCAGGGGGTTGATACAAATTTGACCATTTTTGTGCTGGAGCAACTGCCGCTATCGGCAGTTTCGCATCCATAGCGTGTGTAATATTCATAGTACTTCCCTCCGCATAAACCGTCAACATAGCTGCAAAAGATGACATTGTAATTCTGCAAGAGTTTTGTGCAGGAGTAACCGGAGCCGCCGGTTATATCTGCTAACTGGCCACTGCTGATTTCATTAAAGTCGCCCTGAATCGGCTGTTTCGAGACAAGTAAGGCCGTCCCGTCAGTCCAGTCCATATCAAAGAAGCTGATTTCCGTATGGTCATAGAATTTGGCGGACGAAAGGTCTGTTATCCAGACATACCGGTCATCAACGCGGTCCACGACAACGTAATGGCTCCTCCCGGGGAAATATAAAATTGCCTTGCAGCCGTTTAGATTTTTGAGTGTATCGATGTTTGTCCTAACCGCCCGACAATAAAATCCAAATCCCTGCAGAAAGTATTCCATATCGTACATGCTCGTGGTGCCACTGGTCTGATTAACGAGGGATGCAAGGTCTTTATCTGAAATCGTAACGCCTAATTCCGACGCGACGTATCCTGTCGCGATTGTTGCGCAATTTCGCGTATTCGCTCCATCTGATTTGGCTGTCGCCAAACGTTTTGTCAGGAGCTGGTTTGTATCAGCGGCGTTTGATTGCCGGTACATTGCCGGCTTAGTGCTCTCATCAGAATGATGCTCAACCAGCGCATCCGGCTCATAAGGGACATCAAAAGCGTTTGCCTGTGGAACGCTATCGTCTATGGCGGTCAGATTCCACAGGTCGCGGGCCTTCAGCCGACCTGAGCCGGCTTCAAATCGTTCAATCGTGATGGTTTCAGGGACCCAGCCGCCTGCGATAAATGCATAATCCGAATACTGTTCTGAAATTGTCGAACCATCCGGTTTTTCTATTAAGCAATTTTTTAACGCATAGTTTTTAGCAGAGTCCAGTGTAAAGTGACTTTCGCTACCGTCGGCTTCTTTGAGCGTCAAAACTATTTGTGTCTCACCGTCGGCGGTTGATTCAATGCCTGATGATTCAACGGCACAAAGATTACTGTATGTGTAGCGACCATATCCCCACGGCACCAACCCTGCTGTTAAAGGCCCGTTTACAGAATGCGGGCTGTTTCCCCCTGCATCGACAATCGCATTGTTGGCAGGCAGGAAATATGTAGTGTACTTTTCGCCATCCCACGCAAATATACGCCTTTGGTTTCCGCCGAGGTCGAATTGCTGAGTCATAAAATTGCCGGCTAAATCCCTGCCTGGTTTTACCGAATCAGACCGTGAATCTACGTTAATCTCCCAGTAGAACCGCTTACCATCAAATCTTATTTGCTCCGTGGAATTCATTGTGTATTCGTTGGATAACTCGTAGCGAATGTTAAAGGGTATCGCGTCGAGCTTCATTTTCTGCAGTTCTCCGGTAAGCTCCCGTTTGTCTGGCTCATTTCGATACCGTTGAATCCCCGCGGCGATTTGCCGGTTAATCCCATTTTCGTCGGTAACGGCTGATGCGACATATTCCTGATGTGACGCCTCAATTGTGCCCGCCGCAATCCAGGTCTTGCGGGGTTGAGCGGTTAATTGTTCAAAGATTTGCAGAAGCTCCGCACGCTCCAAGGGTCTATCCGCGACTGCGATTCCGCTGCCAAGCAGCACTATGACGATAATTCCTGAAAATATTCGTGTGTTCATAACACACCTCCTCTCGTATCAATGTTATCTAAAAAACTTCACAAATCATCTATGGGCTTTTATAACATTACCCATATTAAAGGCGTTATGAAAAAAGAGATGTTGACGACTTTCTGCCAAAGCGTGACATGTTCTGACAGAATGGACCAAAATAATCGTTCTTTATCATTGTTGCGGTCCTTCTGTTGCAGCAAACCCCTCTTATCCTCGGTTTCTACTGTCCGCCGATTATCTGGTCTTTTCCAGCCAGTATTCGGCAAATTGCCTTAAGTCGCTGATGCCTACATACCCATCGGCATCGAGGTCGGTTCCCGAGCAATTCTCCGGTTCAAGACAGTCGGTTCTTTGCCAATTCGAACCAAGCACAGCAAAATCTGAAAAATCGACTATCCCATCATTATCAAAATCACGCGTTGGAACGTGTGCGAAAGCCATCACATAGTTGGGCTCGTCAAAACTGAATTCATAATCGTATAACCAAACATTGCAATCGCCTACATTGATGGCGCTATAATCTATTATGAACCAGTCGCCTGGTATTGTGTCTTCGACATCAGTAGCCAGCTCAAAGCCGGACTTGAAAGAATCTTGCTGATCCCAAACGGTTGCTCCCGGACCCGCCGCCTCAAGGTGAGAACCTTCCCAATCAGAAGTCGTTTCATTGTAATCTTTTCCAATGAGGACTCCGTAATCCCGGTATGGGTCGCTGATATACAGACCTCCGCCCCAGTAGTTCTCACCGGTATCTGAACTAATAATAATCGTGAGACGTGTTCCAACCATAATTGGGCGGTAAACGAATGGAATACATGGGTCGGCAAGCTTGAGCGGTGTATTGCCATCCGCCAGACAAACCCTTGTGAATACGTCAGCGTGCGCTGCTGGTGCTGCAACCAGAAGCAGTATGAAAGGAATCAATCTTTTCACAGCCCACACTCCCTTTAATGGGTTTTTAGAACCTTAACCCAGCATCAATAGATATGACCTTCTCCTACGGAGGTGAATGGTCTGCTTACTCCTTTGTCATCATCTATCCGTCTAAGCGAGAAGCATTATAGCACATTTTGTTTGCTAAAATCAAGCAAAAAGCGATATAGCCTCAAAAGACAATCAACCTTTGGCTGTTTCCAAACGCCTTATGCAAAAGGTGATACTGATGGGCAAGCATCTAATACTCATTATGGAAAAATCGCGTGCTCGTATCATACAGCCGAGTACGTAACTCCGCAAAAAAGCGAAATAACACTTTAGGTATGAGTGTGTGGACATAAAGTGTTTGAATCGCGGTTTTTGCCCCGCGGCTGTCAAGTAAAATCGATTATCGATGTGTCACCGATAGGGGGAGCGGTATGTCTGTCCTATTTCGATAAAGCAAGGTGGTCCCGGCTTCGCCTGTAGCAGATAAACCCGCCAAACTGCGCGGCGGGTAAATGCCGGCGGCGGCCAAACAAGGTCGGAAAATTTTTTTAAAATTTATTAAAAAAAGGCTTGACAGATTAGTTTGTGTGTGTATAGTTAATGTATGAACAGTTATTTGCCGATAAGGAGCTTGATATGGCTTTGAAGGAAGAATTAGGGTTAAAAACGGACTTCGCGTCGCCGGCACATGAGGCGCTTTTGAACATATACTACACCGCCTCGATAATGAAAAAGCGGGCGGATGACTTTTTCGGTCAATTTGGCCTGACGGACGTGCAATTTAACCTGATGAACCTGCTATATTACGAAAGCGGCAAAGAAGGCGGCCTGAGCCAGGCACAAATCAGCGATATGATGTTAGTCAACCGCGCCAATATAACTTCGCTTGTGGACCGGATGGAAAAGGCGGAACTTGTAAGCCGAACCGCTCACGCAAACGACCGCCGATACAATATCATCAAGCTGACCAGCAAAGGGAAAAACCTTTACACAAAGGTTGAGCCGCATTACCTCAAACAAGTAAAAGAAGCAATGGCTCCGCTGGATGCCGCGGAACTTAAGAGGATAGCAGGAATGCTGGAGAAAGTAAGGAGAACTCTCCGGATTTAAAAGTCCAAGCATAAAGGGCTGTTGCCCAATTGTTTTGGGACGACAGTTAATATATTAACCATATATGTAGCAAGTAATATGAAAAGGAGAACAGAAATGGATGCGATAAAAACAGACGGTGGACAGATTGGATGGCGTTTCGGGTTACGATGGGTACTACTCACAATTGCCGGGTGGGCTATTGGCTTTCCCCTGGGTTTCGTCTTCGTGGCAGTTGCAGGATGGGTTATCGGCGTCCACGAGGGCTCCATCATACTCAAATTAGGGCTGGATAATGCCGCGGCATTTGTCGTCGTAGTCGCCGTGGTGAGCTTGATGCAGTGGCTTGCACTACGGCGTGTCGTCCAGCGGGCTGGTTTTTGGGTGCTGGCAAGTATAATAGGATTCGCTATATCCTCAAGCATCCACGGAGTCGTGTGTCATGTCTACGGATACCCCGATGACCTGGGTCCGCTTGGCGCTCAGGTGTGGACATTATTTTTCATTTTGGGCGGAACACTAACGGGTCTGCTTCAACAGCGTATATTACGGCACCAGGTACGTCGGTCAGGATGGTGGGTGCCTGCAAGTGCGGCCGGCTGGAGCTTAGTCGTGATTGGATTTGGAATTGTAAGTAAAATCCTGGGGGTGCGTCTACAGGTGGTGGGTGAAATAGCGTCTTCGGGACTCCTCGGGATAGTAACAGGAGGAGTGCTGATTTGGCTGTTGCGGCAGCCGACACAGCAAATGCTCGATACTGCAACTTAGAAATAAGCGACTTTTAGCCCAATTGTTTTGTGCTAACTGTTAATATACGAGCCGTATTTGTAACAAGTAACTTGGAAAGGAGAACGAAAATGGCTGCGAAAAAAACTGTATTAGTTGGATTGTGTGTCGTTGTAGTGCTGGGTTTGTGCGTCCTGGCCGGGGCCGCGAAGGGAGAAACGGACTCCAAGAAGGTTGCCATGGATGCATACAAACTAAGAATGCAGGGGAAGGTTGATGAAGCAAAAGCGCTTCTCGAGCAAGCTATCCAGGAAAACCCGCATAATGCGTCTGCGCATTATGAGCTTGCGAGAATTAAGGTTCATATGGCACTGGGAAATCCGGAAAAATTAGTGGAAAGAATTGAAGACGCCCATAAGTCGATTATAAAAGCAATTGAAAATGACCCGAATAACGTGATATATCCTTTCTTTGAGGGACACATCGCTTTGCTTCAGAATTATATGTCCCAAACCAAAGAAAATGCCGCGAGATTATGCGGAGCTTTTGAGTCCGCACTGAAACTCAAGCCGGATTATCGTCAGGCGATGCTCTACCTTGTTGAGATTTATACAACACTGCCCGAGGACAACGGCGGCGACAAATCGAAGGCGGAGCAATATGCAAAAAAACTGGAAGCAATGGACAAGGTATTTGGCGCCAAAGCCAGGTGGATACTCATGCCAAAAGACGCCAATAGAGTCGATTACTGGCGAAATGTTATGAAAAACCACGAAGGCAATACCGACGTGCTCGAAGAGATGGGAAAGGCATACTTGTGGGCAGACGATGTTAATGACGCTGTGTTGTGTTTTGAAAAAGCAATAAAAATCGACCCTGAAAAATCCTACCTGTTTTTGGACCTCAGCATATATCATACATGGGCAGCGATGGGAGCGGGAGATAATTCCGAATTGCGTCAAAGGGCAATAACGGCAGGTGATGCCGCCGTGACGAGATATCTGGACTCCAATCCTGTCCTGCCGATGGAGGCGTACGCACTCGGCGTGCAATATAAGTACAAGTCCCATTCGGGGCACAAAGAGCAGGCAGATGAGATTCTGAAAAAAGCCAAGGAGCTGGACCCTTATTTCTCAATGGCGACCGGGGCTCCGAATCCTGACCTTTTTATTGCTATCAATGAAATTTCACACAACCATAGATACCTTTTCAGGCCTATACAGTGAAAGATACTGATTTGTAGAACAGAATAAGAAAGGAGTATCACAATGTTGTTTATGTTGTATTACAAAGCGTATCCGGGCAAAGGCGCAGAGGCGATTCGCCTGCGACAGGAATGGCAGAATAAGTACTCTGAAGCGTTCCGCAAGCGGGTCAAAGTGGTCCACGAGTTTGTCGACCCATCTGCGCTGGTGGGCTGTTTACTGATTGAAATGGATGACCACAACCATCTGGCCAGCTTGCTGTCGCTTCAGACCGTCTTCGGTGATACAGTCGAATTCAAGCTGCATCCGGTCATCGATATACGCCAGGCGTTGAAAGCGGGCGTGGAAGAACCGGCTGGGCTGCTGTAAAGCCGCCGATTCGGCCTGTTTGCGCAGGGACAGGACTCGGCTATCGTGTATAAAGGGCCGTTGAAACAGACAATTTTATATTGTCGGAAAGGAAAACGCTTATCAAAAATGTTTAAGATGCTAGAAGATTCTGTTCGGACAGGTCTTAAAAGATTGCTGACGAAAGAAAAAACCTTTGTTCTTGAAGACAGGATTCCTTCTGTCGAAGAACTGGCGTTAAAGTTCCAGGATATCGAAGAATTAGGGCTTTATCTCCATATTCCCTTTTGTGAGCAGATATGTCCATACTGTCCTTATAACAAAGAAATTTACGCCCCCGAGGCAGCAGAAAGATACGCAACCGCCGTCAAAAGAGAAATGGACCTCTATTCCGCAGTGATTGGCGATAGACCTATTACTTCTTTTTATATTGGCGGGGGCACTCCCACAACAATGCTTCATACCGGCCTTGCAGATGTGCTCGAGCACATCTTTTCAATTTTCAACATGCAATGTGATATTCATATGGAAAGCCATCCGAATCATTTGACAACGGAAAATCTCAATGAGATTACCGCTATGGGCGTTAGACATCTTAGCACAGGCGTTGAGGCCCTGCAGGAAAAGCATTTAAAGACACTTAAAAGACCATATACCGTAGAACAGGCAAAAGCAGCAGTTGAACGCGCCGTGAATATGGGCTTTGAATGCGTCAATGTTGATTTAATGTTCGCATTGCCGGGCCAGACATTGAGCGAGATTGGGGAGGCGGGAGAAACTCTGGTTAAAATGGGCATTGACCAAGTTGCGGCTTATCCTCTTTTCAGGTTCCCATACACCAAAATGGGCGGAGACGGCAGAGTTAACAACTTTACCGCCTCTCATCTCTTCCGGAGAAGAAAAATGCTTGGCATTCTTGAAGATATATTTTATGCCAACGGATATGAACGAACCTCCGTATGGGCGTTCACTAAAAAAGGAGTCCCCCGATATTGTTCTGTAACAGTGCCTCTTTATGTCGGGCTTGGCGCGAGCGGCGGCTCTTATTTGAAAGATGTTTTTTATCTCAATACCTTCAACGTTGCTGAGTACTGTAACGCCCTCGAAAAAGGAAGGATGCCAATTTCTCTTTCTCTCGAGCTGACCGAAACAATGCAAATGGCAGGCTGGCTTTATTGGCGGCTTTATGAAACAAGATTCAATAAAAGCGATTTCGTGAGCAGATTTCAAAAAGAGTTTAATAACGTGTATGGCAACTATATGAAACTGTTATCTTTCTCCGGATTCGCACACAATAATGGAGAACAGGCGGTCCTTACGGATAGGGGAGCATACTGGTTACACGCTTTTGAAGATTTATTCTCAATAAATTACGTAAGTAAACTATGGGGAACTTCAAAGCAAATCCCATGGCCTGATAGGGTGGTTCTATAAAAAAAGAAAACGGACTCTCGCGATTGACGCGGATATTTAGTATGTTGTAAAAAACATTGATAGACCACAATGACTATTATATTCTATTGATGAATTAAGGAAGGTAACCCGTTTACCCGTTAAGGAGAGAAACGTATGGACGAACAAATAACTCGTTTGGTAATTCTGTTAGCCATCGTTGTCGCCGTGAGCGGACCTGTCGCCTTGATAATCAGCATAGTCGCTCTAAATAAAATAAAGAGGTTACGAAACCTGTTGGATAGGAAAGATACCTCGTCTGGGCGGGAGCCGGAAATTCAAATACCGATATCACCACCGAAGCCCGAAAAACCGGCGGAAGTTATTAAGGAGCAGTCAGTTCCTGAGCCGGTCTTCAAGGCGGCGAGTGTCCCTGTGGCCGAAAAGCCACCTGTCGCAGAAACAATCCGTTTCGTTGATACAGCAACAACGACTCAGCAGGCCGGCTCGCTTGAGCAGAAAATCGGGACACGCTGGATACTCATAGCAGGTATTATCACCTTGATTGTCGGTGTGGGATTCTTTCTCAAGTATGCCTACGACAATGACCTGATTGGGCCTTTGGGCAGGGTCGTTATTACGGCGGTTGCGGGAATTGTCGCGCTAATTGTCGGCGAGGGGACTCGGCGTCGCGGCTACGGGATTGTCGCAAAAGGCGTGACGGCGCTTGGTTTCGCTATCCTTTATGCGGCGGTTTTTTCCGCGTATCGGTTTTACGAGCTTATCGGGTCGGGACCGGCTTTTGGCCTTGCGATATTTATCACCGCAACAGCGATGCTTTACGCGGTCGCGCTCGATGAGGTTGTTATCGCGTTTTTCTCGCTGCTCGGCGGATTTCTGACGCCGGTGCTTGTCTCAACCGGGGAAAACCGGCCGATGGCGCTTTTCGGCTATGTGCTTGTGCTGGGCGTAGGCGCAATCCTGTGCGCGTTTTACCGAAAGTGGCGTGCGATAATCGCGTTGTCATTCGCGGGGACATACATTCTTTACGCCGGCTGGTTCGAGAAATTTTACAGGCACACTATGAACGGAACCGACACGCCAGCGCAGACAGGTATCGCGCTGGGCTGGCTGGCGGTATTTTTCGCGGTTTATCTTATTATGCCGGTCCTGTACGCATTAGTTAAAAAAATAAACACCCAGAGGGAAGACGTGGTTCTTGTCCTGGCCAACGCGGGGGCGACGTTCTATTATCTTTGTAATATACTCTTTGACAAATTCCGCGTCGAGCTTGCTTTTTGCGCGGTCGGGTTATGTGTGGCGCATCTGGTGCTGATGACGGTCGCGACTAAGCGATGCAAAGATGATATCGCGCTTAGGTTATCGCTTTTGGTTATCGGATTATTCTTCCTGACGATTGCGGTGCCGTTGTATCTGAAGATGTACGCGGTGGCAATCGCCTGGGCAGCCGAGGGCGTGGTCCTGACAATCATCGGCCTGCGATACAAAAGTATCTGGACGCAACTGGCAGGCGTAATTGCTTTACTGCTGAGTCTGATTCAACTCATTTTGCAATTGCCTATACACAAGGCGGCGTTCCAGGCGATATTCAATCCGCATTTCGGGAGCTGGTGTTTTTTAGCCGCGGCGATTCTCGTTTGTCATATTATTTACAGGAGATGCTCGCAACTCGAAAAATATTCGGATGTTCCGCAGTTCTTTTATGGCGCGGCCTGTCTGTTGTTTTTCGCTACCGTCATGATGGAGTGGTACTGGCACTGCATGTTCAACTTTACGGCCACGCCGATTTTACAGGAGTCGCTTTTCACAAAAGGCGTCATACTCATTTTGTCGACGTTTATAGTCCTGTTAACTCTGCGGCCCGTCTGCCCGAAGGGAATGCCCTTGCGCAGTCTGGCAGCGGTATTCGCTATTGGGGCAGCGATTTTCACTATGATTGCATTTAGTGAAACCTACGATAGACGTTTCCTGATTTTCGCCAACGTCGAATTTGCTGCCGCTATGGTTCTGGTCGCGGTACTGCTCGCCTCGGCAATTTTGATTAAGCAGCGGACTGAGGAAGATGAAAACGCGATAACGTTCGCGATAATTTTTGCGCTCGCCGGGATATTCACACTATGGGTTCTTATAAGCGAAGAAATTTATTTCTACTGGTATTGCCGGGACCATTACGGCACAGCGACGCCCAACTGGCAGTTCCTCGCCAATATGTACACGTCCATCGCCTGGGCCGTTTACGGGATAGCGCTGATGATTGTCGGCTTCTGGAGGCATATCAAGACGCTGCGGTTTGCCGCGCTCGGCTTGTTCGCAATCCTGCTGGTAAAAGTGTTCATAATGGATATGAGCACCGTGAAGAGCGTTTACAGAATCGCGGCGTTTTTAGCGACGGGCATTACGCTTGTGGCTGTATCGTATCTATATCAATACCTGAAAAATCACGGCTTTTTTGACACGCTTTCTGCCGCGCAAAAACAAAACGAAATATCGGGAGATTCCAAATGACCTGCGCAAAGGCGATTTTGTTGTCGGCCCTGGTCGTGGTGGTCTTTGCGCTCGGCGTGTTTATGCTAAGCTCGCTGCGGTCAATCCAGAGACAGGACGGGCCTCGTTGATTACTTGTTCGGCTCTCCGGCCTTATTCGGCTCGACTGGAGGCATTAACGTCCATTCGCACTTGTCGGTATAGGTCTTGCCGTCGCGGGCCACGGATGCCTCGATTGTATTAAGGCCGGGTTTGAGGCGGATATCGAACCACTTAAATACGCAATTTTTTTCCGTCTGGCTGCCTATGGTTTGACCGTTTACTTTCAGCTCAACCGAATCGCAGTTTGAATAAACCTTCACCGCCGTATTCGGGTCTGTTCGCTCGGTGTGGCGACGGCTGGTGATATACACAAACGGCACGGTGGTCCATTTGGCCTTGTAGAAATAAAAGGCGTCTTTTCTTGTTTTTCTGTCGGCGGTAACAAGCCCTTTGTCATTAATGCCGTGGGCATCTCCTTCGTTTCGCCCGGCTGAGCCAAAATCAAACATCACCCAGGCGAAGCTGCCCCAGATATACGGCCTTGCTTCAATCGCAGCGTAATCTTCCTCGTGGACAATCGCCTGCCATTCTTCCGGATGCCATTTGCCTCCCGGCGTCGGCACCTTTTTCATATTCTGCTCGTGCTGCTTAATACTTGCGCCTGCCCCGTATTCACTGATACCCAGCGGCTTATCATTAGCGTCGTGTTTGTATTTGTCTATGTCTTTCGCCATTTGGGTTGGCATGGCCCTGTACCAGCCGGGATACGAATTCCAGGCAATCAAACCGGTTATCGCACGCAGGCCCGGCCATTTGCTGCTGGGGTCATTAGAAGCGGCCGTGGTGAGGCGAGTCGGGTCTTCCTGTTTTGCCAGCGATTGCAGTTGGGTCAGCAGCGGGCGCGGGTCGTCACACTTGCCTGAATTGCCAAGCTCGTTGTATAAACTCCAGAAAAAAATTGACGGGTGGTTATATTTCTGGCGGATAAGCTCCGTTAACTGCTGTTTCGCGTTTTCAGCAAAAGCGGGAGTGTCATATACCTGATTGACCAAAGGTATTTCCGCCCAGACGACAAGGCCGGCTTTGTCGCAAAGTGAAATAAAATAATTTGAATGCGGATAGTGCGCCAGCCGAACACAGTTGGCGCCCATTTCCAGAATCAGATTCGCGTCCTCATCCTGGTCTGCGTAACTGATTGCCCATCCCTTCCCGATTCTGTCCTGATGGCGGCAGACGCCGTGGAGCGGATACGATTCGCCATTGAGGAAGAAACCTTTGTTCGCATCGACGCTAAAGTAACGAAGACCAATCGCGCCCAGTGTGCCACTTATCTCGTCAACGACGTTGCCGTCGCAGAGCAGCTCAACTTTTGCCTGATAAAGGTATGGGTCTTTGCGGCCATTCCACAAATGTGGATTGGTAATCTGTAACTGATCATACAAACTTACCGTTTTCCCGGCACCAATCTTTACTATGTTCACTCTTTTTCTTATTGCAGTTGGAAAAACACCATTAGCATCACCAGCTAAAGCTAATAAGTGTGCGGAAACAGGTTTATCGAGTCCGTTGGAAATCTTTGCCTCAACGTCAACTATCGCTTCTTCTTTTGTTACTTTGGTTTGCTTGAAATATATGCCCGGCGAGGCGTAATCAAGGGGCGTTATGCAAACCTGGTTTTTAACAATCAGCCAGACAGGACGGTAAATACCGCCACAGATATTGAAATCGCCGCTCAGAGGCGGGACGTCCTCGAAAAACGAATTATCGACTCGCACCGCGAGAATGTTCGAGCCACCTCGTTGAATGTAAGGTGTAAGCTCATAGCAAAACGCGGTAAAGCCGCCGCGATGCTGGCCAAGGCGCGCGCCATTGAAATACACGTCGGCAACCAAGCTCGCCGCCTCGAAGTGAATGAAGACGCGTTTATCTTTTGCTGTTTCAGGTATAGCCAGTTTTATCCTGTACCAGCCGGGGCCACGGTAATAGTTAGGGCCGCCGAGAGTGTCTTTATCGTTCCAGGTATGCGGCAGCGTTACCTGTGACCATTTCGAATCGTCAAAAGCAACTGCCTCGGCGCCATTAACGTCGGCCCTGATGAACTTCCAGCCGTCAGTAACCGGGAACACGTTTTGCGGGTGCTGTAAGGTTTGCCCGTTGGCGAAGGCAGCGGCAGCCATCACGACTAATGAGCTTATTCTGCCGGTCATTCGGTATGTCCTCTCATTAAGGCCGCCTCGCTCTTAGTACACGCGTATCGGCAATATCACAAAAGGCACGCCCTGGTGGTAGAGCTTTCTCTGGAGTGCAAATACGATATGGTTGTGAAGCAGCCGGTGGATGAATGAATCTTTTTCAAAGACAAGCTGTCCGCCGAAGAACATCGCCGCGGGGAACCGCTCAATAATCTTCGGGGTGATTTTCATAACCTCGTCAATTACATCGACGCCGATTTCGGAAATGCCCTCCGAATAAAACCCGTTTCTCTTCATAAGATTGACGTAACGGTCCACCTCGTTTTTGGCCTGCGATTCGAGATGGCCAACCTCCTGCGCGCCTTTGAAATTACCGACGTCTATGACGCCGACCTGTACGAAGATGAAATTTTTGAAGACGCCGCCGAATAGTCGCATCACGTTAAATAGTGTGTGCAGTCCCATCCCGTTGAATCCGCTGACAAGCAATACCGCGGTTCTTGCGTTGGGGTCAAACTTCGGCTCGACAACCGGCGTGGCCGTGTTTGACAGGAGACCGGCATCCGAAAACTCCGGCTTGGTAACAAGATTATCGAGGCGGCCAAGAAGCATCCGGACGCTGTTATAATGCCGTTTTATGAGAATCGCCAGGACAACCAGTGTGCCTGTAATCAACAGCGTTATCCATCCGCCCTCAAAAAACTTGAATGTAATCATCATCGCGAGAATAGAGGCGGTCAGAACCAGTCCTATTCCGTTAATAAACAACTTTCTGCGCCAGCCCCTGACGGTAAAACGGTCATTCCACCAATGCCGAACCATGCCAAGCTGGGACAGGGCAAAAGTGATGAAAACATTGATACTGTAAAGAACGACGAGGAACCTGACTGAGCCCTTGGAGAAAATCATTATCACCAGCGACAGACCGCCCATAATCAGGATTCCCTTTTGGATTACCAGCCGGTCACTAAGCGCTGAGAACCTTGTGGGGAACCATCTGTCGAGAGACATATTCGCCAGCACCCTTGGGCCATCCAGAAATCCGGTCTGGGCGGCAACAAACAGAAGCGTCGCCTCCGACACAAGCGCAATAAATATGAAAACGACAGAGTAATTCGCTTTCCAGCCCTGTGTTGCGCGTTCAAAAAGAACCGCGTTTAAGGTCTTGCCGGGCTCAGATGTAACTCCGTAAATCAGATACCCAAGCGCCAATCCGAGAACCATAAAGGCAAGCGAACCTGCCATATAGCGCATCGTGTGCCTGGCGGTTTCTGCCCTCGGCTCCCTTAAAACCGGGATGCCGTTGCTGACCGCTTCAATTCCGGTATATGTGCCGGCGCCCATGCTGTATGAACGCACTATCAGAAAAATCATCCCCCAGAAACCAACTTCAGAAATGCTGCTGTGCACGTCGGCACCGGTGGAAGCCGCAATCCCTTTCAGCGCCGGCAGGTGCATAAATACCGCGTATAGAATTATGAAAACGTGAGTAAGTAAAAACGCAAGGAATATCGGCACTAACGGCAATATCGACTCTTTGACCCCTCTCATATTCAGCAGCATCAAAAGCAAAACAATGCACACCGCGAAGCCGAGGCGGTATGACTGCCATTTCAAAGGAAGCAAGCTGCATAGAGCGTCGGTGCCGCTGGCGATTGAGACGGTGATTGTCAGGACATAGTCGATTAGCAATGCGCAGCCGGAGAGCATACCCAAACCGGGTGATAATAATTTGCTTGCGACAAGATATCCGCCGCCGCCCGTGGGGAAAAGTTGAACTATTTGTGAGTAACTTGCGCTTATAGTGAAAATCGTCAGCGCCGTAGCAATCGCGACGAAAATTGCCAAATATGTGTGATGACTCAGCACAAGAAACGCTTCCTGCGGACCGTAACAGGAAGACGACAGGCCGTCGGCGCCAAGGCCCACCCAGGCAAAAAACGCTATAAGCGAAAGTTTGTGGAAAATCCGCGTATCCCGCGGGCTGCGGGACTTGCCTATTACCAGATTTTTCAGCTTCTGCTGTAAGTTTGGTTCTTGCTGCATTAGAAACTCGTTTTTCTGATATTTTGACACCGTGCTGCAAACAATGACCCTGCCCGCCTCGACTCGCCGTCTTCGGCGAGGCGGGAAAGTTCATAAGTATAACCGATTTGGCCGCTAATTCCAGTCAAGAACGGCTCGCAGAAACATTCCGAAAAACTCACCAACAGTGTTGCTAAACGTGCCCTTCGGCAATATCCTATTACCGGAATACTTCGATTTCGGAATTTGGCTATGCGCACAAGGCGACTGGGTAATACAGATTTGGAGTTGACCGTCGTTGGCTTAGGCACCTGGGCCATGGGCGGCCCCTGGCAATTCGGCTGGGGCCCGCAGGATGAAAACGAGGCGATAGCCGCGATATTGAAGGCCGTTGACCTTGGTATTAACTGGATTGATACGGCGGCAATTTACGGCTGCGGGCATTCCGAAGAGTTGCTCGGTATAGCACTGAAGAAAACAAAAATCAGACCCATCATTGCGACGAAATGCAGCTTGCTCTGGAATGATAAAAGAGAAAAAATTGGCTGTCTGAAGGCGGAAAGCATCCGCAAAGAATGCGAGGACAGTTTGAAACGCCTCGGTATTGAAACAATCGACCTTTATCAAATGCACTGGCCCGACCCGGAGATTGACCTCGAAGAGGGCTGGGGAGAAATGGCCCGGCTGCAAAAGCAGGGCAAAGTCAGATACATAGGCGTATCCAATTTCAATGCCAAACAACTCGACCGGATTCGCAAAATAGCGCCGGTTGCGTCGTTGCAGCCGCCATATAGTATGATTCGGCGGGGTATCGAAAAAGATTTGCTCGGCTACTGCGCAAAAAACAATATCGGCGTTGTCGCTTATAGCCCGATGCAGCGGGGACTTCTGACGGGTAAATTCAGCAAAAAACGACTAAGCGAACTTGCACCCGACGACCATCGGCTAAAAAGCGGCGATTACCAGGAGCCGGAATTTTCCGCGACTCTTGCGCTTGTCGATAAACTAAGACCAATCGCCGAGAGAAACAAAAAGACCCTGGCCCAGTTAGCTATCGCCTGGGTGCTTCGCAGGCCTGAAGTAACTGCGGCAATCGTCGGCGCCCGAAAACCATCCCAAATCGCCGAAACCGCACCCGCCGGCGACTGGATACTGACCAAAAACGATATAGCCGAAATCGAAAAATTACTCGCTGAACGCGAGGATAAATTAGCCAAGGCCAAATAAAAGGGATTGAAAATGGCAGAGAACACAAGCATTTATACAAGTCCGCTGGTTGAGAGAAACGCGTCGAAGGAAATGTCTGAATTATTCGGGCCGCAAAAGAAATTCGGCACGTGGCGGCGAATATGGCTTGAACTGGCAAGAGCCGAAAGGAAACTCGGTCTGAAAATCAGTCAGTCGCAAATCGCTGAAATGGCGAGGCACTTGGACGACATCAACTTCAAGAAGGCCGCGGAATACGAAAAAAAGGTTCGCCACGACGTGATGGCGCACATTCACACGTTCGCCGACGCAGCGCCGAAGGCGGCGCCGATAATTCACCTCGGCGCGACGAGCTGCGATATAGCCGACAACGCTGATTTGATTATTATTCGCGAGGGCCTGCAAATCACCGCGGGCAAAGTCGCGGCAGTAATAAATCTGCTGGCGCGATTCGCTAAAAAATATAAGGCGATGCCGACACTTGGCTTCACGCATTATCAGCCCGCGCAACTGACCACAGTGGGAAAACGCGCGACGCTGTGGTGCTATGAATTCGCGATGGACCTCAATGAGGTTGAACATCGATTAGATACGCTTCCATTCAGGGGCATCAAAGGCACAACAGGCACGCAGGCGTCGTTCCTCGCCTTATTCGACGGCAATCAAAGCAAAGTTGACCGGCTCGATAAAATGGTCGCCGCGGCATTTGGTTTCAAAAATATATGCGCCGTTACGGGCCAGACATATCAGCGGAAAATCGATACGCTGGCAATAAACGTCCTCGCCTCAATCGCACAATCCGCCCAGAAACTCTGCACGGACCTGCGATTGCTGGCAAACCTGAAAGAAATCGAAGAGCCATTTGAAAAATCGCAGGTGGGTTCATCCGCTATGGCATACAAGCGCAACCCGATGCGATGCGAAAGAGTTACAGCGCTATCGAGATTCGTCTTATCGTTAGCGACAAGCCCCGCGATGACCGCCTCGCAGCAATGGTTTGAACGCACATTAGACGATTCCGCAAACCGACGACTCGTTATCCCCGAAGCGTTTTTGGCAGTCGATGGCATCCTCGAAATCCTGACCAATGTCCTCGATGGCCTTGTCGTTTATCCGAGAGTTATCGCTTCACACGTCGCTGCGGAGCTGCCATTTATGGCAACGGAAAATATCCTTATGGCGGCGGTCAAGGCAGGCGGCCACAGGCAGGTAATCCACGAAAAAATCAGACAACACTCACACGAGGCGGCGGCACAGGTAAAACAATTAGGCGAACCCAACGACCTCATCAACCGGCTCAAAGCAGACGCAGCATTTGTTAAAGTCGATTTCGCAAAGGTCCTGAACCCGAAGGATTACGTCGGTCTCGCACCTCATCAGGTCGATAAGTTCGTAAAACAAGTAGCAACACCGGCGATAAGAAAATACAAACAGCAGATAAACCGAAAAGTTGACCTCCACGTCTAAAGGAATCGCAAAGTGACCAGAAGCGAGCTCATCAAGCGTGTAAAGGAAACGGCGTATCTCGAAGGTGATTTTATCCTGAGAAGCGGCAAACGAAGTAAATACTATCTCGATAAATACCTCTTCGAGACCTGCCCGGATATACTCAAAGCGCTCGGCAAGGAATTTGCCAAGCACGTCGGCAACGATGTAACACTTATCGCCGGCGCGGAACTTGGTGGGGTCGCCCTTGCTGCTGCGGCGGCTATGGAAACAGGTAAAAACTGGGTCATTATCCGAAACAGTAAAAAGGATTATGGCACAGGAAAACTCGTCGAGGGCAAACTAAATAAAGGCGACGTTGTGCTGCTCGTTGAAGACATCGCCACAACGGGAGGCCAAGTGCTTGAGGCCGCGAAGGTAATCACCGAGGCGGGAGCAAAGGTCAAGAAAATCGTCGCCGTTATCGACCGCAAACAAGGCGCGGGCGAGAACATCACATCCGCCGGGTACAAATTCGAGTCGCTGTTGACCAAAGACGACCTGGGTATCAAGGACTAATCGCGGCCTTGCCGGCCTGTGCCTGGCGGGCTTTCTCTAAACCAGCCAGTGCGTCTTTGTTGTCCGGCTCTATTTTAACCGCCTTTTCGTATTCGGTTATCGCTTCAGCTATTTTCCCTGTCCGCATAAACACTGCTGCCAGCATGTTGTGCGCCAAGGCATAGTCAGGCACCGCCTGAATCGCCCTACGGTATTCCGCAATCGCTTTTTCCGGCATATTCTGCGCAAAATACGCATTGCCCAGATTGTAGCGGGCCTTGGCGTTGTCCGGTTTCAACTGAATCGACTTTGCGTAACACTCCATCGCCCTGTTTAACCGGCCCTTTTGTGCCCAGGCGATGCCGAGGTTGCAGTATGTCGTGGAATCCGCTTTGATTTTGACCACCTGCTCCAGTTCCGTTATCGCCTCATCGAGACGGTTCAGCTGCAACAAAACCAACGCAAGCTCGCCGCGCAATACTGTATTTTCCGGGTGGTATTTTAATCCCTCTCGATACGAATCTAACGCAAGTTCAGTTTCGCCTTTAATAATCCTTGTCGATGCCAGAGCGATGCAAGTATCGGCATCGCCCGGCTTAAGCTCCAAAACACGGTCGTAGTATTCAATCGCCTCGTCAGTCCTGCCAAGCAAAACAAGCATATTGCCGATATTGTAAAACGTTCGAATATCGGTCGGCTCAAACCTCAGGGCCTCCTTAAACTCGCGCAAGGCCGCTTCGGCATCGCCCTCTCTCGCAAAACCGATACCCAGGTATTCCCGCACGATAACATTATCAGGGGTTACGGCGGCACAATGCGTAAACAGCGACATAGTGTCCCGCCAGTAGCTGACCTGCACAAACGTCATCACCCCAAGCACACCGAGAATTACCGAACCGGCAACTCCCGCGAGGACTTGCCTTAACCGCCGTTGCACGACTATGTCACCGGCAAGCCAGGCAAGTATAATGAAGATACCCGTCAGCGGTACATAGGTGTACCTGTCAGCCATCGCCTGTCCGCCTACCTGCACAATCCCGATGACGGGCAGTAATGTCCCCAAGTACCAAAACCAGCCGACAAGCAGATAGCGATGCCGCCTAAGCAATATCACCGCAATCGTAATCGCCAGCAAAGCAGCCAATGATGCGACGACCTTCCAGCCGACGAGTGAGTTTGCGGGATGAGGATAAAAAACCGCCAAGTCAACAGGCCAAAACATTTTTATCAAGTATTGGCAATATGAAATCAGGGCGTTGCCGATTCGCTGGCCCAACGGCACTATGCTTATTTTCGCTACCGACCCGCCGCTTTTTTGTGCGACAATGGTGATAACGCACACCAATACCGACATAACAACCAGTGGGAACTTCTCAAACAGCAAATGACCAACCGTAAAACCGTTTTTTTTCTCTTCGGGCCAAAGACGTTTCAAAGGCCAGTAATCCATAAGCAAAAGCACAAGGGGCAGTGTTACCAGCATCGACTTTGCCATCAGACCAAGCGCAAAAGTTACGCAGACCGTGATATACCGCCCAGCCGTCCGCCGCTCCACATACCGCGCGTACGCAAGCATTGTCAGCATCCAAAACAACGTGCTGAGAACGTCTTTTCGTTCCGTCACCCAGGCGACGGATTCAACGTGCAGGGGATGCAGACCAAATAGCGCAGCCACAAAAAAGCTCGGCCACAGCGACTTCGAATATCGTTTCAACACCCAAAACAGCAGGACTGTATTGACGATATGAAGCGCGACGTTGACTAAATGAAACTCCCCCGCCCCAACTCCCAAAACGCTCCTGTCCAGCATCAAGGACAGCCACACAAGCGGAATCCAGTTGCCCGCGTGCATCGTGGTAAAGGCCCATTTAACGCCGTCCCAGGTCAATCCCGCCAGCACCTGTGGGTTTCTGGGCACATAAAACGGGTCATCATAATCGACAAAATCAAAACCGCCGACACGCACATACACGGCAGCAACACCAGCACTCAAAAGCAGACAAAGCCCCAAAACAAACCGCTTGCGGCGATTCCCCCAAATCGTCTTCGCCCAGAAAATCACCGATTTCATCAAATTCTCCGATTAACGCGAAGTGTCCGGCTGGCCTCCGCCACTCTGCGTAATCAGGGCTTGTTCGAGGCCTGTTTGGGCACTCTCATTGTTCGGGTCGATATCGAGCGCGCGTTCGTATTCGGCAACCGCCCGCTCGACCAAACCCTTCTGCAACAACAGCTTCGCAAAAACACCGTGGGCCACCGAGTCCCGAGGGGCCAATTCGACGGTCATGAGCAACTGATCGAGCGCCTCATCAATCGAGCCGGTGTCCGCAAGAATATTGCCAAGATTGAATCTTGCATCCGGGCTGTTCGGCTCAAGCTCAACGACCTTGCGAAAGTTTACAACCGCTTCATCGATCCGATCCATCCGCGCATACGAGACCGCCAAGTTGCCGTATGCCTTTGTGTATTTCGGCTTTATCTTAATCGCCTTTTCGTATTCGACGACCGCCTTTGCCAGCAAGTCCTGTGAGAGATAGCAGTTGCCGAGATTGTAGTGTGCCTCCGCGTTGGCCGGGTCGAGCTTAATCGCCTTGCTAAAATATTCCATCGCCTTGTCGCCGTCGCCCTTAGCCAACACCGCCATTCCCAGGTTTCCATATATAATCGAATCCGCCTTGAGTTTCACCGCGGTTTCCAACTCCGTTATCGCCTCATCGATACGCCCCATCTGCAGGTAAAGCGACCCAAGCCCGCCGTGCAAACCGCCATCATCGGGTTTTTTGTTCAGCCCCTCCTTATACAATTCAACCGCCTGGTCCAAATTTCCATTCCTTGCCTCAATCAGGGCAAGTGCGCCATGTGTGTCGGCGTCATCCGGCACAAGCGCAAGCACGCGGTTATAAAACTCCAGCGCCTTCTCGGTTTTGCCCTGCACGTCCAAACTTTTAGCGACATTGTAAAGGGTGTCCGCGTCCTTGGGCGTCATTTTCAGGATTATGTCAAACGCGCGCATCGCCGCTTCGATTTCGCCCTTTTCGGCGTAACGCACTCCCATAATGCTGTGCGCGACGTAATTATCCTTAGTTACCGCGGCCGTATGCTTAAACAACGACATCGTATCATGCCAGTAACTTACCTGAACAAACGTCATCACTCCAAGCACACCAATAATCGCCGAACCGGCAACGCCGGCGAGAAGTTGCCTGAACCGCCGTTGCGCCACGATGTCGCCGGCAAGCCAGGCAAGCATAATGAAAATTCCAATCAGCGGCACATAAGTGTACCTGTCGGCCATCGCCTGTCCGCCCACCTGCACGACACCGATAACGGGCACCAATGTTCCCAGATACCAAAGCCAGCCGACGAGCAGATATCGACGCCGCCGAAGTAATATCACCACAATTGTAATTGCCAGCAAAACAGCCAATGACACAGCAATCTTCAAGCCGGGAATTTCCTTTACGGGATGAGGATAAAAAACCGCAAGCCCGACAGGCCGGAACGTCTTGACGATATAATCGCAGTATGAAACCAAGGCGTTTCCAATACGGTACTCGATTGGAACCATGCTTAACCTCATTAACGCCCCGCCGGTTTTCTGCGCGATAAACGTTACCACGCACGAAGCCGCGGACAGGATAAACAAAGGCGCCTTCTCCCATATCAGCCGACCAATTGATGTGCCTGTCCCGGCATTCTCGGCTCGACCGGGCTCGCCGAGGTCAGGCAACAAACGCTTCAAAGGCCAGTAATCCATCAGCAGAAACACCAAAGGCAGCGTTACAAGCATCGACTTTGACATCAGGCCAAGGGCGTAAACCACGCAGATGATTACATACCGCTTAGTCGTCGGGATTTCCACGTATCGCAAATACGCCAGCATCGTCAGCAGCCAGAACAGCGTGCTGAGCGTGTCTTTTCGCTCAGTTACCCAGGCGACAGATTCAACGTGCAGGGGGTGCAGGGCAAATAACGCGGCCACAAAGAAGCTCGCCCAAAGCGACTTAGAATATCGCTTCAGCACCCAAAACAACAGAATCGTATTGGCGATATGAAATGCGATGTTGACCAAATGAAATCCGCCCGCCCAGGTCCCGAAGATAGTCCTGTCTAACATAAAGGACAACCAGATGAGCGGAAACCAGTTGCTTCCATACATCGTGGTGAACGACCATTTAATGCCGTCCCAAGTCAAACCCGCCGGCACCTTGGGGTTATCTTTGATATTGCCCTGGTCATCGTAATCGACAAACTCAAAGCCGGCGGTCTGCACATACACAGCGATAATGCCGACTGCCAAAAGCAAACAAAGTCCGAGGATAAGCCGCTTTTGGCGGTCCTCCCAAATCGTTTCCAGCCAAGTTTTTTCCGATTCCATTTAATCCACCCGCATTGATTGCTCAATCAGTCGTATCAGCCGGTTGGCGACATGTCTTTTCGGCGCCTCAGCAAATCGACGCCATTCCTGGCCGGCTTTTTTTACCCAAACCTCGCACCGTTCGCTGCCAATGGCCGCGGGCGTGTTGGCGACAATCATATCCAGCTTTTTCTCCCGCAGTTTTATCTCGGCGCCGGCCTTGATGTCCCTGTCTTCAAGCGCAAAACCGACGACCATCTGGTTTTGCCTCTTGTGGGTTCCGGCCCATTTCAGAATATCCTGTGTGGGCTTTAATTTAAGCGTAATCACGCCGGGGCTTTTTTTCATTTTAAGCCGGGCAGGTTTAACCGGAGTGTAATCCGAGACCGCCGCGGTCATAATCAGGCAGTCGCATCCGCCAAATTTGCCCTTTACCGCTTCGAACATATCACGGGCCGATTCGACTTTGACTACACCGGCTCTTTTGGGGACACGCAGGTTTGTCGGCGCCGTTATCAGCGTTACGTCGTGTCCAGCCAGAAGCGCCGACCGCGCGAGTTCGTAGCCCATTGTGCCGGTACTGGCGTTGGAAATGAATCGCACGGGGTCAATATATTCTCGCGTCCCCCCGGCTGTAATTAAGAATCGAATTCGGCGTCTTGGTTTTGAGGAGCGCATCGTCCGGCCAGGTCTATTTGTTTTTGTGTTTTCGTTGGGCGGCTATCCTCCCAACCGCCTCTAAAATTTCCTGCGGTTCGGCCATCCTGCCGATACCTTCCGCGCCGCAGGCGAGCCGACCCTGCCGCGGCCCTATAAGCTCCGCGCCGACTCGTTCGGCGAATTTGACATTCTCCTGCACCGCCGGATTGGCCCACATCTTTTCGTTCATCGCCGGCGCAAAAAGTATCGGTTTCGCCCAGCAGGCGCAAAGCGTCGTGCTGAGCAGGTCATCGCAGATACCGTTGGCGAATTTGCCGAGGATGTTCGCCGTCGCAGGCGCGACCACAATCACATCCGCCCAGCCGGCGAGATTTATATGCCCGATTTTGAACTCATCCTGCTCCGCCGTGAGGCATCCTGTGGACCACAGACTCGTATAAACCGGTCCGCCTGTAACGGCCTCGAAGCTTTTCGCTCCCACCAGGTGAAGGGCGTTTTCGGTCAAGACCGTCCTCACCTCGGCGCCTGCGGCCGTCAGCTTGCTGGCAAGGTCAATCGCCTTATACGCGGCGATGCCGCCGCTGACCCCCAGCATAATCTTTACCCCGTCAAGTTTTGCGGTCTGTTCTGCCATATACGTCCGCCTCGGAGCAATTCCACCGGCCGCTTACACGCTGCCCGGCTTGTCGATGTCACTGTTCTCGTAGTCGATGGCAATTTTGTCCAGCTTGATTTCCTCGACGACGATTTGAAGCTGGCTCATACCTTCTGAGTTTTCAATCAAAGGTCGCCCGCCCTGCATCAATTCCATCAGCCGTTTCTGAATCAGGGCCGTCAATTTGAACCGCCCGCCGACTTTTTTTACCAACTCGATATTTTTCAGGTCTTCAATCATTCATTCGACTCCACAATTTAACTGTTTTGCCGCTTAACTCTTTTTCGCTTTCCTTGCCGCGTTAATGATTCCTGTAATTTCACTTACCGCCGCGTCGAGCTTGTCGTTTATGACCATATGCTTGTAATCCTGCCAGGCGGCGGCAATCTCGGTTGACGCCTCGTCGAGCCGGCGTTTTGCCGTTTCCTCGTCTTCTCTGCCCCTGCCCTGAAGCCGACCGGCAAGCTCCTTATGTGTCGGGGCAAGTATGAATACCATCACCGCATCGGGATACATTGTCTTAATCTGCCTGCCCCCCTGGACGTCTATCGCCAGAATGACCGTTTTTCCGGCAGCGAGGGCCTCGTCCACCTTGTCCTTCGGCGTGCCGTAAAAATTGCCGAAGACCTCCGCATGCTCGAGCAGCAGGCCCTTTTCTATCCGCCGCTGAAATTCCTCACTGCTGACAAACCAGTATTCTCTGCCGTCAACTTCCTTATCGCTTTTGGGGCGGGTAGTAACCGAGATGCTCCTATACGCGTTATCCAGTCGTTTCACCAGCTCTTTGCAAATCGTGCTCTTGCCCACGCCGCTGGGGCCGCTTATCACGACAATAATTCCGTTTGACGTCTGTCGTTTGCTCATCGGCAATGTGCTACTCCACGTTTTGGACCTGTTCTTTGATTCGGTCTATCCGACACTTGATATCCACAACCAAATGCACAACATCGGAGTCGCCGGCCTTGCTGCCGATAGTGTTGGCCTCTCTGAGCATCTCCTGACAGATAAAATCGAGCTTGCGACCTTCGCCTTGCCCATCGCTGCCCTTCAAGCTCTTTGTAAACTGTACTAAGTGCGAATCGAGCCGGGCAATTTCTTCCGATATATCGGCCCTGTCGGCAAAAATCGCGACCTCGCGAGCCAATGTCTCGTCATTCAATTTTAGTTTGGCAATCGAGAGCAGTTCTTCCACTCTTCTTTTGAGTTTTTCGGCATATTGCTGAGGGCCTGCGGCGCTACGAACCTGTATCTGCTCAAGAGAGGTCTTTATCGCCCTGCAATGTTTCTCGAGGTCTGCCGTCAGGGCCGCCCCTTCCGCCGCTCGCATCGCCTTAAGTCCCTTCAGGGCCTGGCGCGTAATCGCCAGCACCTTTCGCCGAATACTTGCGGCCTCCTTTGCGCCCAGCACCGCAGGCGACAAAATTCCCGGTAGCGCCAATAGCCCGCCCAAATCAAGCTCGCGTTCCAACCCGCCCGACGGCGAGATTTTGCCAAGCCGTTTCAGCAGCGTCGCCAATGCCTTTTCGTTTATATCAAAAAGCGCCTCAGCGGGCGCGCCCTTCTGCCTGAGCATATAGTTTACCGTCCCGCGCGACACCTCCCGGCGCAGTTCTTTCTCCACATCGCTTTCGAGGAACCCCAGCGTCTCGGGTAGCCGCAGCGTCGGTTTGAAATAGCGGTTGTTCACCGCGCTGATTTCAACGACATAGGTAACGCCGCTCAGCCGGCCCTCCGCATTCCCGTATCCGGTCATACTGTTTATCATAGAGATTCAGTCCTCATTACACATATCGCCCGCGGACGAACAAAATTGTCCCGACCGCGGCGACAAGAACGCTCACCGCTGGGTCTGTCCCTGCCGGTCTGCCGGTGCAGGCGCAGGCTGCTCTGTGCCTCTGCCGGTGTCGGTGCTCGTAATCGGAGCAGCAGTTCGTGACTCCGGTCCGCTTGTCATCGGTTTCCACCACTTGTCGAGCACAAGGGCAACAATTATAAATAAACTGGCCACGCTGATGGTAATCCACGTCAGGACGTCGCCTGTCTTGCTGCCCAATATCCCGCTGGCCATACCGCCGGCAAAAGCGCCACTAAGTCCGCCGCCTTTACCTTTTTGAACCAATACCACCAGGATAAGCACCACCGAGCCAATCACAAAAATCGCCGCAAGAATGTTCATTATGAAACCTGCCGCCAATACCGGATTCAATGCCATAATATGTCCCCTATTTCGTTAAAATTTTTATAATCAAACCGCCGCTTTAACAATCGCCACAAAATCATCCACTTTCAAGCTTGCTCCGCCGACTAATAATCCGTCAACGTCTTCCTGGGCCATCAACTCGCCCGCGTTATCCGGCTTAGCCGACCCGCCGTACTGAATCCGAATCTCGACGGCAATTTTCCTGTCATACATTTCCGCCAGCAGCTTTCTAATCAGTGCGTGCACCTCCTGTGCCTGCTGGGGCGTCGCCGTCAACCCTGTCCCTATCGCCCAGACCGGCTCATACGCAATCGTAACCGCCGACATCTTCTCGGCGCTCAAGCCGGCCAGACCTTTTTTCATCTGCCGCGTTACCACTTCGGCGGTCTTGTTCGCTTTTCGCTCCTCAATCAGTTCGCCTACGCACAATATCGGCAAAAGCCCGCCCAATATGGCGGCGTGGACCTTTTTATTTATCAGCTCATCGGTCTCGCCGATAACGTGCCGCCTCTCGGAATGCCCGCATATCGCATAAGCGCACCCGACGTCCTTGAGCATCGCCGAGCTTATCTCGCCCGTGAACGCGCCTTTCTGCTCGAAGTAAACGTCCTGCGAGCCAAGCGCGATATGCGACGACTGAAGGGCCATGCCCACCTGCTGCAGATAAACAAACGGCGGGCACACAGCCACATCAACTTTGCCCACAACATCTTTACAACCCGAAACGATGCCCTGGGCCAGTTTGACGCTGCTGTGAACATCGGTATTCATTTTCCAGTTGCCGGCCACAAACGATTTTCTCGTGGTGAGCTTTGTCGAATCACTCATCTAAAACGCTCCTAAAGTTATCCTAAAACCTCTGTCGCCCGCGGGAAGCTGCCCAGCACCGAAAGCTGCAAGCAGTGTTTGCGTGCCTCGTCGAAGGCCTTCTGAACTTTTTCGTCGCCACGATGCCCCATAAAATCCACAAAGAAGTAATACTCCCATTGTCTTTTTTTGCTGGGCCTCGATTCTATATTAGTCAGGTTGACGTCATACTTCTTGAAGACCTCGAGCACATCAACCAAGGCGCCGGCCTTGTGGGCCGTGCTGAATATCGCCGCGGTCTTGTCCTCGCCGGTAGGCCTGGCGTCTTCCCGCCCGACGACAAAAAACCTCGTTACATTGTTGGGCGTGTCCTCGATGCTTTCGCACACGATTTTAAGTCCATACAGTTCCGCTGCTACTGCCGAGCCGATTGCCGCCGATTTTGCTTCTTTGGCGGCCTTCTGCGCGGCTTTTGCGGTTGACGGCTCCGCGACGGTCTTTGCCTCTTTGAACGTCGAGGCAAGCCAGTTACGGCACTGTGTAAAAACTTCCGGCTTCGAGTAAATCTTCTCAATCTGGTCTATGTTGCAGTTGGCCAAAAGATTGTGATGAATCGCCATCAAAATCTCCGAGCAAACTTTCACGTCCGAATCCACCAGCGCATCGAGGGTTTCGACCACGCCGCCGCCCAATGTATTCTCTATCGGAACAATACCCAAATCGCAGTGTCCCTTGCTGACCTCGTCGAAGACGCTGCGAATATCCGCGAGCGGCTCATAGTCCGCGCTTTGCCCAAACTTTAACATCGCCGCGGTATGGCTGAAACTGCCGGCAGGTCCCAGGTAGCCAACCCGCAACGGCCTTTCCAGCACAAACGACCCGCTCATCAGCTCGCGCCATATCGCCTGCAAACACTTATTCGGCAACGGGCCTTTGTTGGCCCCGGTTACCTTTTCAAGCACTTCTTTCTCACGGTCCGGCGCATAAACCGGCTTGCCCGCCTTGCTTTTGATACCGCCAATGTCTATCACAACGCTGGCACGCTCGTTGAGCAACTCGACAAGCTTACGGTCAATCTCGTCTATCCGTTTTCTAAGGTCTTCTAAAGACAATATTTCCACCTGCCCCCGCACTTGTCTTTGATAAAAAAACGCGGGGGCGTCAAACCTTTTGCCTATACAGATTTACAAACACGCTTTTTTATCATAATTACCCTCTTGCGTCAACGACTTTGCCTTGTTTAATATGATTTTTCGCGGTATGGATACGCAAATGAAATATACGATTTTCAATACTGCCTGGGGGTATTTTGGCTTAGTCGCCGACAAAAAAGGGCTTCGCCGAACGATTCTACCCTGCGAAAACCGCAAAATCATCGAAAAACACCTACTGATGGGCCTCGATAACTCCCAATTTGACAAAAACCTCCTGAAGCCCCTGCAAAAACAGATAATCGCTTATTTTGAAGGCAAACCGGCAAGATTTAATGCCCCCCTTGTTCTCGACAGCTTACCTCTTTTCGCCCGTAAGGTGCTTGATGCGTGCAAAAAAATACCATCCGGCAAAACAGTATCTTATTCCCAGTTGGCCGGTATGATTGGCAAGCCCCTCGCCAGCCGGGCAGTCGGCAGCGCCTTAGCGAGAAATCCTATCCCCTTGATTATCCCCTGCCATCGCGTCATCCATTCCGACGGCTCACTCGGCAATTTCTCCGCCTTTGGCGGCACGAGCACAAAAAAGAAATTGCTCGCCCTTGAAAGCTGATCCGCTACTGCTCGCCTTACTTCGCGGGCGAGACTGGTTTATTCGGCTCTTTAGGTTTATTTGGTTCGACGGGCTTAACAGCTTCTTTAGGCTGATTCGGCTCACCTGCTCCCAACAATCGCACGTTGTCGAAGTAGAAATTGCCGGCAGTGGTCACGCCATCATAGTTTGTAATGATAATAACATTTCCGTGAGTCAGGTCCGGCGGAGTTTGAGGGGGAACGTCAAAAGCAACTGTAAACGTCTTATCGCTCTGGCCATTCCACGAATTATCTTCCCCGGCCGTCGGGTCGATTTGCTGCCAACCGCCAAAATCATCCTGTATCACGATACATTCGATTGGCTTGACCCAGCCGGTACCGATGCTCCACTCCTTGGCTTTTAACGTTACATCTACCTTCAACTGTGTGGCTTTTCCGAGTGCCGCCAGCAGTTTCGCGTCGCCCGACAAATCCCGCACTATTGCCTTCTGCCAGCCGGAAGGCACAAACACCTTGTAACTATAATTGCCTAACGTCGCATTTTCCCGGACGGCCTTCGCGGTCGTGCCATCGGCGGCCTCAGAATGCACAACCCAGTCATCATTGCTGTCTTCCCAGTTGCCTATCACCTGGGGTAAATCCGCATAGCTTATGCCGGCCAGCCCCAGCGTTATAGCAAGACATATAAAACCACAAACCCCGATACGGCTCATCAAATTCATGTTCATACCCTTTGTCTCCTTCGTTATTGTCCATTTATTGTTTTCTATTTCTACGCTGCTCGAAACCAGGGCTATGTTATAAACAAAAAATGTGACTTTGTCTATGGGCGCTATTATGAATGATTTTTGTTCCGCGGTCGGCGGAGATAAACGCAATCAATCCTTTTTCGTCAATTTCTTTATAACTTCTATTTCCTGTTCGCTGAAAGGCGAGCCGTCTTTGCGGAATATGTCGTGATGCCAGACGTTCGGCTCAGGGGCGTTCGGCGGTGAGCCCCAAGGGTAAATCGTCTGCGTCTTGCCATACACAAATCCCCAGTTTATCGCGCCGACGTTTTCGGCTTTCAATAAAGGCAAATGCGTCTCAAACTTGCTGCCCATTCCCCTCGCTATATACTCGGTGCAGATAACAGGCCTGCCGTAGGACTTGTACTTAGCAATATCCTGCTTCATATTCTCGTAAGGTGAGTAGTTATGGAACGTAATCACATCGCTGTTACTAATCTGGAAATCATTCAGCTCAATGTAATCCTGTCCGCCCTTCCACACACCCATTGTAATCGGCTGTGACGGATTGGCTTTCCGCGCCCACTCCACAACCCTTTTCAAAAGCGGCATTATCTGCTTGGGCGTATGACTGTTGCCCGGCTCATTGTATAAATCCCACACAAGCACCCTTTTGTCTTTGCCGAAAGACCGCAGAATATCGTCCACGTATTTTTCAAACACGGGAAATTTCGTTACGTCGTTTACCTCGGCGTAACGGGGACATTGCAGCCAGCCCGAATTATGAATCCCCGGTTTGGGCGCCGGCTGTTTGCCTAATTTCGCGTTGCCGTTCCAGCAGTCATCGAACAAAACAAACATCACCCTGATTTTGTGTTTCGCGCAGATGCCGAGGAAATCGTCCATCCTGCCCTTGAAGCCATTGGGGTCTTCCTGCCAGACCAAATAATGCAGAAACACCCTGACGGTGTTGAAGCCGATTTGCTGTGCCCAGCCAAGCTCACGGTCGATTGTATTCGGGTCGTAGGTGTCTTTTTGCCACATCTCAAGCTGATTGATTGCCGTGCTGGGAATGAAGTTGCAGCCAACGGGCCAACCTGCCTCACTGTACCAGGCGTTGGCTTGCTCTTTTGACATTACTTGTATTGATGGCTCAACCGCCAAACAGGTCAATGAAAACAGAATGGTTACGCAGGCGGCAAATACAGTTTTCATAATCTTTCCATCGTTATGTTATTTGAAACGGTTGCTGTCCCCATTATTCCCCATAAATAGTTCAGGCTGTCTTGGTTTTAACATCATCGTAGCCGAAAATAAATCTCATTTAAGGAGTAGATAGTTATTCTAGCCTGTCTTTTGATTTTCGGTAATCCGATATTTTTCTTTCCAATTCTTCTAAAAAGATTTCGTCAAAATAATCATTATCTATTGCCTTAGACAATAATTGAAGAAAAGCCTTTTGGCCTATCATGGGGGCAAACTGGCCGTATTTTTCTTTACCAGCAATCGTTATCCAATAAGGAAACCACAAATTGTGCTTGTCTCCAGAAGGGGTTTGCTCCCATAAAATTTTAACAATTGTTGGATTGAAGTCCACTTCGCCCTTTTCGGCACTAAAACATTTAACTGGGCTATCCAGTTTGACTATCTTTTCGACTACAAAATTGCCCCAATATTTCGCTTTTGTTTTCTTCCCTATCGTAATCACAGTTCCCTTCCTTTTAATAATACCTTGACCTTATGGGAATAACGGGGACAGCGGGGCTGTTGAGGTTATTCCATATGAACGACGTTTGTTCTGCGGTCGGCGGATAAGCTGGCTTTTTTGATGGTGTCGTAAAGCTCGCGGGAGTTTTTGATTTTTTTGAACTCGAACTCCGGGTGGCTTTTGTCCGTCGTCGTCAATATCACCGTCCCCACTCCGACAATGCAATCGAGAACATTTCTGCGGAGCTTGATATCAACCACGCGGAACATATCGAGGTTATCAATCCTGCGGTCGAATACCCCCTCGCCGTATTCAATCCGGTCGGGGCTGACCTCGTAATGAGTCATCCTGATTTTCCACACCTTGTAAAAGAGAATCAGGCCGACAACAATAAACAGGCCAAGGCCGAGCAGTACCCGATATTTGCCAACGACTGCTATACTCTGAAAGGAAAGATGTAGCCACGAAATGCTTTCGATATGCCAGGCGATTATCAGAATCGCCGCAAGAAGTACGCCAGCGCCTTTGACGAAATCCCAGGCAATCACCCACAGACTCGGCCTGCCTGAGTAAAATACCGTGTTCGACTGCTCCTTCGATGCATCCTCACCGTCGGCTTGCTGTCCATCGCCGGCGCCGCCCTGCTGGCCGGGCTGGGCAACAATCGCTTTTGCCCGCGCGGTATTGAGGAACTCGCCGCAATGCCGGCATTTAACCGCCGCCGACAGTATCGTCTCGGCACAAAACGGGCACACCTTTGTTTGTGATGTGGTTAGCTGCATACCCCATATATCGGAAAACCACTCTCAAATTGCCCAGTGTTAAATAATCCTAAAATGTTTCTTCTGTTACCCTGTACGAAAAAATTTCGCAAAAAATTGTAAAATCTACTTGACATAGTGTAATGTTTAGCTTACACTATGTTCGATATAACATACATTTGTTAGGAGAATCAGGTATGAACAGAATTCAAAAAATGGCGTGGTGGATGGCAATTTGGGTATCAGCAGGGGCTATTCTTGCCGCAATCGCCGTAGCGGTTTCGTATTTCATAATTGGTATGCCCTGGTCAATAGCCAGAGCCGGACTGGGATTCATAGGCATAGCCGGTTTTGGCGGCCTGGCGTCTCTGATTTTCAAAAAAGACCCCGGCAAAGCGACCTGCGACGAGAGGGACCGGCTAATCAATAACCGGGCGGCGGTGGCGGGTTTCTGCGCGGCATTTTTAGTCACAGGTCTTGCGTGTATGCTGCCATTTTTCATACTGGGGCCTGAGGCAACAATATCAGTAGTGTGGCTACCGGACATTTTTATGGCAGCAGGTTTGACTGCCTTCTTTGTGCATTCGGTAGCGATACTGGTCCAATACGGCTGGAGAGGAGAAAAATCATGACGGCATTACAAAAACAAGCATGGGGCAATTTATTTATGATCTTCGTGGTTTGTCCTCTCATGACCGCATTGTTAATCCTTATGTTTGTAAAGGTTAACGGAATGCCACTTTCTATAACATTGGTTACACAAGCTTTCGCACCTATCATAACGGTCATTTTTATGCCCCTGGCCCTGAATGCTTTATATGTTGTTCGCAAACCTAAACAATGGAAGGGAATCTATCCCTATGACGAACGGGATCGGTTAATCCTTTACAAAGCCCTATTATATGTGTTTTATGCACTCTGCGCAGTTTTTACAATAGTATCTATAGTTATTCCAAGCACCATAGGCCTTAAAACTATTCCTTTTTATATCTTGCCTTTGTGCTTCAGTGGTACCGCAATTCTTATTGTTCTTGTTTATTCCGTTGCGGTACTGATTCAATACGGCTGGAAAGGAAAAGACAATGAATAGAACTCAAAAAACTGCGCTGGGTGCTCTGATATTTTTCTTATCAACTCTCATAATGGTTGCCTGCATGTTTTTTTTAGTTTTTGTCTTAAAGAGTGGTTTCGCCGTTCGGTTACTGCCGCTGGCAGTTTTGGTTCTGGTGGGTGGAACACTACTTGTTTGGACGTTTAAGCGACAAAGCCCCAGGGAAGTAAAGGAAGACGAACGCGACAAACTGATTGACAATAGAGCGGCTATGGCCGCTTTTGTATCGGCCCTGATTGTGTTTCTCGCCGTCAGCGGAATCCCGCGACTGGTTCTCGGTGACGATGGCTGCATTCCCGCCTGGTCACTGCCGCTCATCAATTTCGGCGCCTTTATGATAGTTATGATGATTTATTTTGCCGCGATTCTGGTTCAATACGGCAGGAGAAATAGAAAGGAGAACTTATGACTCGGTTAGAGAAAAAGGCGTGGGGCAATCTCGGCGGGATAATACTGTGCGCTATTATCGCAGGGCCGGGTATCTGGTGGATGATCAGCAATAACATAAAAGGCCCTGTAGTACTAATACCATTTTTGGCAAGCGGGCTGGTTGGCGGATTAATATCGTACCTGCGAAATTTGAAGAGCTGGGCCGAATTAGACGAGCGCGAACAGAAGATAGCCGCCAAAGCTAACGCACTGTCGAGGTGTATCTCTATCCTGTTCCTGTATTGCGCATCGTTTATCGTTTTTTTTGTTGCCGGAGCAAATAACTCTGTCCCCGCTTATCTCCTGCCAACCCTATTCATCTCTGGAATACTCCTCGCATCGTTTGTGCAATCCGCGATGCTCCTCATCCAGTTCGCAAAGGAGCGTAGCGATGGAGACAAATGAGCTGAAAAACAACATTCGCCGGCTGAGGTTTGAAAAAAGCGAAATGACCCAGCAACAGTTGGCAGACCTCGCGGGGGTAACGAGACAAACGATAATCGCGATGGAGCAGGGCAAATACGCCCCTTCGCTGCCTCTGGCCTTCCGCATCGCCCGCGCATTTGGCGTCCCGCTCGACTCTGTTTTCCAATATGAGCCGGTCCATCCTTCGCAGTAGCGCTGCTGCGAAGGACGAAAAAGTCCTGCTCAATCTCCGCGTTCGCTGTTATAATGGCGGGCTATGGCAATACCTGTAGTCGCGATAATTGGAAGGCCCAACGTGGGCAAATCCAGTTTGTTCAACGCCTTGGCAAGGAGGATGATAAGCGTTGTCGAGCCGACGCCCGGCGTTACGCGCGACAGGGTCAGCGTAATCATCGAGAGAAGCAATCGCTATTTTGAGCTTGTCGATACGGGCGGCTACGGCATCGTTGACGCGGACCATCTCGAAAAGGACGTCCACCAGCAAATTCAGCGGGCAATCGACTTGGCCGATCTCGTCCTGTTCGTGGTCGATATCCGCGATGGGATAATGTCATTAGACCAGACGATAACGCGGCTTCTTCGTAAACACAATCTCAAGGTCCTCGGCGTGGCGAACAAGGCCGACGCAGAGAGCAAATTCCCCGAGGCGGGCGAGTTCGGCAGACTGGGCTTCGGCGAGTTCCTGTGCGTCTCCGCCCAAAACAACATCAACAAAGACGTGCTGTTAGACACAATAATCGACCGGTTGAAAATTGTCGAATCGGCCAGGCCGGCTGAACCCGTAATGAAAATAGCCATCGTCGGCAAGCGCAACGCGGGCAAAAGCTCGATTGTCAACGCAATCGTGGGCGACGACCGCGTGATTGTCAGCGAAACGCCCGGCACCACGCGCGATGCGATTGACATACGGTTCGAAAAAGACAGCCAAACAATCGTCGTAATCGACACCCCAGGCGTAAAGAAAAAAAGCAAACTCGCCGACAGTATCGAGTTCTACAGTTTCGTCCGCGCGACAAGTTCAGTCCGCAGGGCGGACGTGGTGCTGCTGATGATTGACGCGACCACGCCCGTATCGCAGCCCGACAAGAAGCTTGCGCAGCTAATCGCCGAAGAAAACAAGGCCTGCATAATAGTCGTCAATAAATGGGACCTGGCGAAGAATTCCGCGGACACCGGGCAATACGAAGATTACCTGACGAAGTTATTGCCCGGATTAAGACATGCCCCGATTGCCTTCACGACCGCCAGCGAGGGCAAAAATGTCAAAAGCGTTCTCGACCTGGCTGCCGAGCTTTTCAAGCAGGCGACAACGTGGATATCGACGGGAAAACTCAACAGGGCGTTCGAGGCCATAAAGGAAACGCAGGCCGGCTCCTCGAAAATAGGCAGCCCGAAAATCTATTACGCCACGCAGGTCGCAATCAATCCCGTTACGATTCTTATGTTCGTCAACAAGCCGGAACTCTTCGACGAGAATTACCGCCGATTCGTCGTTGCCCGATTAAGCGATTTATTGCCCATAGCCGAAGTGCCTATTCGGCTGTTTGTGCGGGCACACAGGGAAACCGAACCGACACCGGAACCCATCAGAAAACCCAAAGGCAAAGGCAAACCTCGCCAATCACGTAAACATTAAACGGTTGCGGTTACGCAACTCGATAAAAAACGGTGGCTGTCCCTACTTATCCCCTTATGTAAAAATTGAGTTATCAATGACTTGACCGCAATAGATACAAATCGGGTGATGCGGAGCAACCATATGGTGGCATTTGGGACATTCCTTTGACGTGCTTTCACGAAGGTCAACCTTACTGAGTTGGTCCTGAAGAATGTCATCAGTAAGGTTCAATTTTTCTTTCATGATTTCCCACAAGGTTTCGTTGATAATCATGGCCTTGGTAAGATGGGCTTCAAGCACATGGACTCTAAATTCGAGCGACGTGGCCTTACTCTCAGCATGTGCGGCATCGACTTCAGCATAAAAACCTGAGAAGAGATCTGCAGCACTGGACATACCAAATATATTATACATAGCGTTTACCCTTCATAACAGGTTCATATCCGGGAATAATAGGGACAACCGTTTTTCGTTCTCCATATTAACATTTTGTCGTCGTTTTCGAGAACAGTTAATCCGGGATATCCAAGGGAAGTGCGGACGCAGTTTCGGTCGGCGATGTTTCTGTCGCGTTTTGTAAGCCGTTCTTCCAGAATCCCCAAATTTTCCTCATCGCCTCGAAGAAAATAATTACCACCAGCACAAGCATCACAATCGACAGCACGGCCTTGAGATTTCCCTGGAAGTCATGCTTGGGGAGATAGTTGTTGCGGATATTATCGACGTCCGCGACAAAGGTGGTTGCCGCCATAAACAACGCGGGTATAAACGTGATGAGGCCATAAGCCCACACGCGGGAATGTTTAAGTATGAAAACCGTGCCTATGCAAAGCGCGAGTGTCGCGAGGAGCTGGTTAGCGACGCCGAACAAGGGCCAAATGGTGGATATGTCGCCGTGATAAACGAGGTATCCCCAGAGAAAACTGATTGCGCCGCCGCTGAGCAGGACCGCCGGCATCCAGGTGGAGCTGCCCAATTTGGGGTGAACGACCTTGAGTAATTCCTGAAGGATATATCTTGCCACTCGCGTGCCCGCGTCAACGGTTGTCAAAATAAACAACGCCTCGAACATAATGGCGAAATGATACCAGTAGCCAATCAGGTGCTTCATCCCCGGTATCGCAGAAAGAATAAGCGACATACCTGCAGCCAGGGAGACCGCCCCGCCGGACCTTCCGACAAGCGATTCGCCAGTCATTCTTTCCATGTCAGCGAGTTTCTCAGTAACCAGGCCCAGCTTGGCAAAGACCTCCGGCGAGACGTTTATCGCGAAATAATCGCCCGGAATCATCACCGTCGCGGCAATAATCGCCATAATCGAAACCACCGACTCAGCCAGCATCGACCCGTAACTGATAAATTGGATGTCGGCTTCGCTGTTTATCATTTTGGGCGTCGTGCCCGAGCTGATTAAACTGTGAAAACCGCTGATGGCTCCGCAGGCAATTGTAATGCAGACGAAAGGCCAGACCTTGCCGGGGATGATTGGCCCGCCGCCGTGTATATACGCAGTTACCGCGGGCATTCGTATAACCGGATTGACCACGAATATGCCGATGATAAGAAGCCCGATTGTGCCGATTTTCATATATGAGCTGAGATAATCACGGGGACACAACAACAGCCATACGGGCAGCACAGAGGCGATGAAGCCATAAACCGGCAGGATTATCGACAGCGACGGCTTGGAAAAAAGAAACAGTGAGCCGAAGCTTGTGTGAGATAACGGCTCACCGAATACGACACCGAGAACCACAATTACAACACCAACCAGAGAGGCCTCGACGATTTTGCCGGGGCGAATTTTATACATATACAGACCGACAAGAAGCGCAGCCGGCAGCGTTATAAAAATGGTAAAGGTCGCCCAACTGCTTTCGTTGAGCGCATTGACGACTACAAGGGCAAGGCCGGCAAGAGCGGTAATTATGATAAACAGAACCGCAAACGCGGTGGCGATGCCGGCCGGCCTGCTGATATGCTCTCTGGCTAACTGCGTAAGCGATAAACCGTTCATTCGGACGGAGGCGAAAAGAATAACCATATCGTGGACCGCGCCGCCGAGGACTGCGCCGATGAGTATCCACAGGACTCCCGGCAGGTATCCGAATTGAGCGGCAAGTACCGGCCCCACCAGAGGCCCCGCCCCGGCTATGGCCGCAAAGTGGTGCCCGAACAAAACATACCGGTTTGTGGGGTCATAATCTTTCCCGTCTCGAAGCGTATGGGCAGGCGTGGGGCGGTCAGCGTCGAATACGAGAACTTTGGTGATGATGAACTTAGCGTAAAACCTGTACGCTATGGCGAACAGAAGTAAAGTTACAATTATCAGGGTTAAAGCATGCATAACTTTATCTACAGAATTATGCCGCGAAGACACAGAAAAGTCAACTGCCTACGCCGTTACCAAAGGCGTTTCTGTTTTCGGCTCGCGTATGAGAGTCCAGAGAAGCGCTGCGCCTATCAAGTCGAGAAACGCGATTGTAACAAACACCGGGGCGTAACCAACGTGCGTTACGAGCCAGCCGACCGCGAAGGTAAACAACATTGCCCCCGCAAGCGCGGCGCTGCCAGATAAGCCGTTGGCGGTGCCTACAGTGCGTTTTGGGAATAAATCCGCGGGCAGTGTCATCAGCGTCGCGGATATACATTGATGGCCAAAGGCAGCAACGCAGAACCATACTATCGCCCAGCCGACCGGCGCCCTGGTAATGAAGAACGCAAAGGGCATCATACAGGCGGCGGTAGTCATAGATAACTTGCGAGCGGTCAGCACCTTAAAACCGAGTTTATGATAAAACGGCGACAAAACCCCTCCCACAAAACTGCCGACGTCAGCGGCGAGAAACGGCAACCACCCGAAAAGAGCAAAATCCTTGAGATTCACGCCTCGCTCTGTAAAGTAGATTGGTATCCAGTAAGAAAAAAATGCCCATGACGGCTCAGAAAGAAATCTTGCCAGAGCGATGCCCCAGAAGTTACGCTGGCCCATAATCAGTTTCCAGACATTCTTCCGGGGGCCGGTGTTTTTTTCCTCCGCCTGCAGCTCTTTTTGTCCCTCAGTGATATATTGAAGTTCTTCAGGCGTTATCAGCGAGTTTTGTTCGGGTGGTTTATAAAGCAGCATCCAGAGCACAATCCAGAAAAAGCCGATGAAGCCGGTTATGACAAACGCTTCCTGCCAGCCAAACTCCAGTGAAAGCCATATCATTATCGGCGGCGCAAGAAGCGCTCCCAGCCCTGCGCCCATATTGGCGACGCCGGTGGCCATTGTCCGTTCTTTGGCAGGAAACCATTCCGATGCCACCTTGGCTATACCGGGAAAATTCGCCGCCTCGCCGACGCCCAGTAATACGCGAACGACACTGAACGAAAAAACCCCCCTTGCCAGCGCGTGAAGCATCTTGGCAATTGACCAGAAAGTTACGGCTATTGAGAATCCGAGTTTTATTCCCACCCAGTCCAGAAAACGCCCGGACAACGGTAGCATAACAAAATAGGCGAACTGGAAAGACAGTATGATGTATGAGAAATGCTGTTTATCGATATTAAGCTGGTCTTTAAAAATCGGAAAAACAACGCCCAAACTCGTGCGGTCAAAATAGTTGATGGTGGTGACAAACATCAGCATTATTGCTATGTACCATCGCAGACCCCGGATTTTGCGCATCTTTACGGCTCTCCAAAAAACCTGTTGGGGCTAAATGATAACCGGGTGCGGTCAAATACAGAAGCCATTTTCCTGTTTATCAGGCGGCAGGAGGTCAGTTCTGGGCGGGCTGGGTTACCGGCGCCGGCGTGCCGGCGGGTGTTTCGGCGGGCAACGGCACCAGCCGGAATCTCGCCTGCACCGGCGACTGATTGAGAGCGATTTCGTCTTTGCGGAGAAATTCAGGCGGGAAGTTGTAAACGAGGTCCCTGCGGATTTCCGGGGCGGGCTCGCCAGCGGCGGGCGATGATTTGTCCGGCCGGCTGTCCTTGTCGCTGTCGTCGATTTCGAGGATGACATGGTAGCGGACATTTTCATACGCGCGTTTGGCCTCGGGTGTCGCCCTTATGGCGACCGAACCCATAACCGCCTCAGGATTAACAAGCTCGACTTTGTATTTGCCTTCCAGGTTTGCGCTGAGCGAAACGCCGAGGCGGACGCTGGTAACGAGATATTCCTGGAGGCGCTCCTGCTCCTTGGGCAGGGTGATTTTGACGCTCGATGCGGCCTCCCTGGTTTGGCCCGGCGCAAGCTCGACTATCGGCGTTTTTTCTATCGGGGCCAGGCGGGCCTGCTCAACTTCCCTTCTGCCAAGCGTCACCCTGGCTTCAAGGGCAGCTCCTCCGCGTTCGGCGGGCACGAAGGCCTCGACCTGAGCCGGCTCGATACTGGCGACCCTGAAGGGATTCTGGTTGTCATCGAGGCAGCGGACAACTACCTGTTTTTTCTGTAGTTCAACAACACTGACGGTGAGTAAATTGGGGTCGGCCGAGATGACGGTAAGCCCGAGTTGCTGGACGCCGTCTGGGCCTTTGAGGAATTCGGCGACATTGAGCGGGTGGTCGCCCGGTGTGGTCATCTTTTCGTGCTCCGGATCGAAATAGAACTCGCGGATAAATCTTCCGGCGTTAATGCGCTGGCGCGCTTCGGCGATTCTGCGTGCGGAGCCCTTGAGAACGACTTTATCCAGCGGGACAGCCGACTGGCCGGAGAACGTAACCCAGAGCGCCGGGTTTACGGATTTAGCGACACTGAGCTTGAGATTGGAGACGGTAAGCTCCTCGTCGAGCGCCAGGTCCGCAAAGACCCATATCAGCGTGGTGAAAACCAACGTAGCTACTATTTTTCTCAACCTTCGCCGTTTCATCATTGTTTTGTCGCCTGTGAGCGGATAGCACCAGTCAGCGCATCACGAAGCTCGTCGGCGGTGAGTTTGCGGATGAGCTTGCCGTCGCTGGCCAAAGAGACAATTCCTGTTTCTTCGCTTACAACTATGCACAGGGCGTCGGAGCCGGCGGTTATGCCTATCGCGGCCCGATGCCTTGACCCTAACTCGAAACCATCGACTGTGCCGGGCTCAGCTAAAGGCAATTGTACGCCCGCGGCAATAGCCATGTCGCCTCGTATGACGACGGCCATATCGTGCAGGATTGTGCCGGGATAAAAAATGGTTTTGAGCAGCTCGGCGGTAACATTGGCATCCAGGCGGACGCCTGTTTCGATAAACTCACCCAGCGCGACGCGTCTTTCGATAACGATTATTGCGCCTGTTTTTGACGCGGCCAGCTCGGTTACGGCGCTGACGATTTCTTCTACGGTGCGGATTACCTGGCGCGAGGAGCCAATGAGGAACCCGCCGCCCGCGGATTGCCCCAAACGCATCAGGGCACGTCTCAGCTCAGGCTGAAACGCCGCGACGGCAATTACGAGGACGGCGACTAAAAAGCCCTTGTAGAGATATTCAAGTCGTTCGAACCGGTAGCGTTCGGAAATGAGATTAAGGATGAGGACGCCCGCGATAAGGACATATGTGACACCGCGAAACAGTCGCTCACCGCGCGTGCCTTCGAGAAAATCCACCGCCCAGTAAACAACAATCCCGATGAGAAACAACTCGATGCTGACGACCCACCAGTCGTAGCTGGCGACTCGCCGGAAGTAATCGATGAGGGTCTGCATCCTTTCAGAACTCCCTGTAAAATACACAGGCCCATGTGCCTGTGTTGTTGCCCTTGCTTAGGGTAAATGCTTGTCCGTAAGTTTGCTGGGCTGGTCCAGATCGAGAGCTCGGTCAATATCGGCCATCATCTCCTGCTGATTAATACGAAGCATCCGGGCGTGGTCTCTGTTTACCTCAGCAGGGGTCTCGCCCGGCTGATTGAAAAAGCCGCAGCCCGTCGATAACACTACCAGCGACAGCAGCAAAACAACAAGCAGTATCACAGCAACTTTGTTTCTCATTATATATTCTCCGTAGCTATCCCGCAAGCCCGACGCACAGTCACGAACAATCGGGACTCATTACTGAACAGTTCTCATTATACCACTCGACAGGCCCTCTTGTCAATGGCAAAATGGGTAAGATGTGCCCCCTTATGCCGCCCTGCATCTTGCCCATTGGCCCTTGATGATTATGGGACCAAAGCGGTATATTACTGTTCGGCGCTCGAGTGGTTGGTACCGAAAATCGAGCGCTGCCTGCCGCCTAAGGCGAGACGTTATTGTGAAAGTGCTCTTGCTCGAATCTCCGCCAAGGCCAGTGCACAGGCGCCTTCGCCAACAACGCCGGGATTAGACAATATATTCGCCCTGTTGCAATCAGCCGCCGCGCAACGAAGAAGGGTATGTGTCAACTACGATTCCCTGTTTGACGGCAAGGCGATACAATGCGAGTTGTCCCCATATCATTTACTCTATAATCAGCGGGCCTGGTACGCCGTGGGTTTATCATCGGTTCATAAGACCGTACGCACGTTCAAGCTCAACTGGATTCGCAACACAGAAATGCTCGAAGAGCGATTTAACAGCGACGGCGAGTTAGGGTTCGACCTCGCGGAATATCTTGGCTGCGCCTAGCCAGTAATACCTGAAGGCAAAATGTATCACGTCCGCCGGCGGTCTGCGCCCAAGGTTGCTCGTGACCCTGACGGCTCGGCGACCGTGGATTTTCGCGTTGGCGGACTCGGCGAAATAACCCGGTGGATACTCAGCTACAGCGACCAGGTTGAAGTTCTCTCGCCGGCGGAACTGCGCAAAATAATAGCCGGTATCGCACACAGAATGGTTGAGATTAGTAACACAGACCCCAGGCAACAAATCTCTGCACACTGGAATTTGTGGAATCTGGGGCGATGGTGGGCATAAAGTAACAACTTATCCACCGTCGCCTTTTGTGCCTCATCGGCACGTATCTATCGGGCCGATAACAAGTAATGGCTCTCCGGCACAATAAAGCCAACAAATTCACCGGCCCTATGAACTCTAATACTAAAAGATTTATCCTATTATAATTAAAATAACAACTCTGCCCCTCCACACAAATTCCGCCCAAAGCCCAAAAATGGGCAAAATAAAACTCGAAACTTATTGAGAAGTGGCCTGTTTTTTTGTATCCTACTCTAACTCAAGATAAGCGCCTGATGAAAGACAACCGTAAAGGACAATGGATAATTAATAAAAGAGGGGCACACAAATGAAAGTACAATTTAACAGGGAAGGATTAAGCCAAGCGCTTGCATTGCTAACCACGATAGTTCCGGACCGGACCCCCAAGCCGATTCTGCGGTGCATCAAGATAGACGCGACAAAAGACGGCGTGAGGATATACGGCACAGACATGGAGGTGGGCATTAATTATCTTCTGCCCGCAGTCGAGGTCAAAGAGCCAGGACAGGTTGTTGTGCCCGCGGCTCGACTTGCCGCCGTGGTGCGGGAAAGCACCGATGAGACGCTGATGCTCAAAGCGACCGAGGGCCTTTGTGAAGTCAGAGGCGCAGACAGCCACTTCTCGATTTATGGTCAGGAGCCGTCGCAATATCCGCCGGTGCCGGTGTTTAAGGGTGAGCCGGACATTGAAGTGTCCATCGACAGCTTGCGGGTCGGCATCTCACAGTGCCTGTTCGCGACCGCGAAGGAAAGCACCCGCTACGCGATAAACGGCGTGCTGTGGGAAATAAAGGGAAAGAAATTAACCCTAGTCGCGACCGATGGTCGTCGGCTGGCACGCAGCCGGGTCAACCTCGCCTCCAACCCCAGCGAAAAAGCTATTGCCGCAAAACCAATCGTGCCGGGCAAAACAATGGCACTGCTGGAAAAACTCACCGGCGGCGAAAAGGACAAAGTGGCCGTCAAATTAGTTGACAACCAGATTATGTTTGCCTGCGGAAACGTCGTTGTGTGCTCGAACCTCGTCGAGGGCAACTTCCCCAAGTACGAGGATATTATTCCTGCCGACTACCAGAAAAAAATCACACTGCAAACCGACGTTGCGCTCAGTGCGGTAAGAAGAGCGGCGTTGTTGACCAGCGAGGAATCAAGAGGCATAAAATTGGCCGTCAGCAAGGACAAGCTCGTATTCTCGGGCAAGGCGCCCGAAACGGGCGATGCCGAAGTGGAAGTTGTCGTCGAGTATAAAGGCGAGCCGATAGAAATCGGCTTCAACCCCCAGTTTTTGGCCGAGGCCATCCGTGTTATCCGCGAGCCGCAGTTTGAGCTTGAGCTGGGCCAGTCAGATACGCCCGGGCTTATCAAGGCAGGGGCTAATTTTCTGCACGTGCTGATGCCGATAAATCTTTCGTAGGCCTTCACAAGGGATTGTTGAATGGATACGAAAACACAATTTAGGCGCCGGTCAGAACCCACCCCGCTGGCAGATGCGCTGGTGAAGATGATGGAACCGCGCCACACGGGGATATCGCAGCGTTACGAGGCGGCCAGTCAGCTCAGCGAGGCCTGGGCGCAACTGCTGCCGGCTGAAATGGTGCGGCATTGCCGGGTGATTGACCTGTCGGCCGGGCAACTTACGGTCGAGGTTGATTCACCGTCGTATATGTATGAGTTGCGTATCAGCAGCCACCAGCTTGTCGAGCACCTGCGGCGCGAATGCCCCCAGGCAAAGCTAAGAGCAATTAAAATCACGCTTGCAGGTTAAGCGCGAGGAGAAGTGATTCGAGTATGCAAGACCATAAGTACGATGCCAGTAACATAAAAATTCTCGGCGGACTCGAGGCGGTCCGCAAACGTCCTGATATGTACATCGGTGACCGCGGTGTCGGCGGATTGCACCACCTGGTTTACGAAGTAATCGATAACTCGATTGACGAGGCGCTCGCCGGCTTCTGCGACAAAATCAGCATCCAGATAAACGCCGACGGAAGCTGCTCGGTCGAGGACAATGGCCGGGGTATCCCGGTCGAACAACACAAGGAAGCCAAGAAAAGCGCGCTTGAGGTCGTCCTTTGCACGCTGCACGCGGGAGGCAAATTTGACCGTGACAGTTATAAAGTCGCGGGCGGTCTGCACGGTGTCGGAGTCAGTGTCGTCAACGCACTTAGCGAATGGCTCGAAGTGGATGTTTTCAGGGACGGCAGGAGCTATCACTTTGAATGCCGACGAGGTATCGCCAAGGGCAGCGTCCGCGAGGTCGGGCCAACAACAAAACAGGGAACCTGCGTATCGTTTATGCCTGATGAGGAAATCTTCGGCGACGGCGAGTTCCAGTTCGATACGCTTGTCAAACGTATCCGCGAAGTGGCCTATCTTAACGCCGGCGTACAGATTACTTTTAAAGACGAAAGAAACCACAAAAAAGAGGTCTTCAAATTTGAAGAAGGCATCCGCGCGTTTGTAAAGCACCTCAATGAGGGCAAGGAAGTCCTGCACAAGGATGTGATTTACTTATCCAAAGAGGACAAGCAGGCAATGATAAGCTGCGAAGTCGCTTTGCAGTACAACACAGGTTACGCGGAGAACGTGCTGGTTTTCGCCAATAACATTCGTAATATCGACGGCGGAACGCACCTGTCGGGCTTCAAAACCGCGCTTACGCGGACAATGAATTACTACGCCAAGGCGAATAACCTGATAAAGGACGGCGAGGCCGCAACGGGTGAGGATTTCAGAGAAGGCCTTACAGCTATTGTGTCGGTGAAACTCGCGGAACCGCATTTTGAGGCGCAAACCAAGGTTCGACTCACCAACCCTGAAGTAGGGAGTTTTGTCGAGACGGTGGTCAATGAGCAATTAGGCCATTACATAGAAGAGCATCCGGCTGAAGCGAAGCGAATACTGAGTAAGGCAATCCAGGCGGCAGCGGCAAGAGAAGCGGCCCGCAAGGCCCGTGAATTGACTCGACGCAAAGGCGCGCTCGGCAGTTCGAGTTTGCCCGGCAAGCTCTGGGATTGCGCCAACAGGGAACGAGCGGGCACCGAATTATTCGTCGTCGAAGGCGACTCTGCGGGCGGCTCCGCCAAAGGGGGCAGGGACAAGAACATCCAGGCGATATTGCCCCTGAAGGGCAAAATTCTTAACGTCGAGAAGGCCCGGCTTGAAAAAGTTCTCGCCCACGAGGAAATCCGCACGCTGATAAGCGCGCTGGGCACGGGAATTGGGGCCGACGAGTTCGATATCGAAAAGTGCCGGTATGAAAAAATTATTCTTATGACAGATGCCGATATTGACGGCGCGCATATTCGCACGCTGCTGCTGACGTTTTTCTTCAGGCAGATGCCGCAATTGTTCGACAAGCTGATGATTTATATCGCACAGCCGCCTCTTTATGAGGTCCACGCCAAGGGTCAGAAGAAATCGGAATATATTCTGACCGAGGCGATTATGCACAAGCGATTAGTTGACCGCGGCCTTCAGGGAACCGAGCTTACGATAAGAGACGGCGGTAAAAAGGGCACAAAATCCGCCGCGCCAAAAGGCGGGGAGCAGAAAGTCACCGAAGCCCGGCTGGCCGAGCTTGTGAAGATTCTCGTTGATATGGAACGATGTATAGCGGTGCTCGCAAGGCGTGGTATCAAATTCGAGGAATTTATCCAGAAGCACGGCAACGGCAAGGGGCTGCCGATGTATCGCATCCACGGCGAAGGGCAGGACGAGGTCTTCCACGACAAGGATGACTTTACAAAACGCGTCGATGAGTTGAAGGGCCGCAAAAAGAAAGACGAACAGGCGGATGAAGAAGAAACCTTCGCGGCTGAAGAGCTGCACGAAGTAGCCAGAATCAATGAGCAGGCGAAAAAACTCAAGCAGGAATTCGGCCTGGACCTCAGGGATTTTCTCCTCAAGGCGGAAAGAGCGGTCAGCGGTGAGGCGCTGGCGACCAAATTCCACCTGGTAAACGCCGAGGAAAACTTCGACGTTGCTTCGCTGGGCGAGGTTTGCTCGTCGGTGAGGAAAATCGGCGGCAAAGGCGTCGAGATAAAGCGGTTCAAAGGCCTGGGCGAGATGAACGCCGACCAGCTTTGGGATACGACGATGAATCCGGCCACCCGGACACTGCTGAACGTCAAGCTCGATGACGCGGGTGAGGCGGATCGCCTCTTTAGTATCCTGATGGGCGAGGACGTCGAGCAGCGCCGCGATTTCATCCGCGACCATGCTCTCGAAGTCCAGTTCCTCGATATTTAATTTTGTTCTGCGGTAACGGAAAAAAATTTAAAATTCCGAGGGAAATTTTCTCTTGCAAAGCAATCTGTAGTTGGACAAAATACAGTTGGTGTTCGATGCTCGAATAGCGAGTATCGAGTATCCAATATCCAGTAGACATAGTCATGGAGGTGCAAGATGAACGCTAAAGTGCGGGTAATAATTTCGGAGGTCATGTTCTGCGTATTGCTTGTTGCCGGCTGTCGGGATACAAGCACTCCCAGGGTTGACCAGAACGTCAGGGCTGCTGCCGATATACACAAGGCCGAGCTGCTCAAGGAGCTGGACAAGAAATGGGAGAATCCGCCAGTTCATTTCGAGCTGGGCCAGTTATATCACGCCGCCGGAGATTACTCCAAGGCCGAATACTACTACAATATCGCCTTGGGCTTCAATCCCGCTTACCGAGATGTTCAGGCCGCGATGGCGAAGCTTCAGCTTGACAAGGGTGACAAGACGAAGGCCGACTGGGTCGCCAACACTTATATGACGCAGGTGGCCTCGATGCCGGAACAGCTTCTGTCGCTTGGCGCGGCCTTCGAGAAACAGGGGCTTGATGATTATGCCTTGAAGTGTTATCAGGAGGCCCTCAAAACGGCACCCGACTCGCCGCCTGTGAATCGTCAGCTCGGCTACTATTACCTTGCCAAGAACAAGAAGGACGTCGCCAAGGAATATTTTATTCGCAGTTTCCAGCTTAATCCGGATCAGCCGGATGTTGCCGGCGAGCTTGGTCGGCTGGGAGTGGCGGTTCGGATTCCTGAGGCCCCGGCGTCGCCGCAGGATATAAAGCAGCCCACGAAGCCGGCGTCTCAGCCAAAATAAGCAGAGAATACAAACGCGTCTTTATGCCCTGCGGTGAACGGATTTGCCGCGGGGCTTTTTTATTGATAATTGGTTATTTCCGGATGGCGGTATCGCATCCTGCTCGCCGGAGCTGTAATCATCAATAATCAATGGTCAATTATCAATAGAAAATCATTGGACTTGCCGATAAAGCAATAGTTGTTTTGCAGTACAGGCAGCTGTTATTTTCACGGACGTTATTTTTTATCGGACGCTATTTATTATGAGTCGTGTGAAGGACAAAAGAATGAAGATAAAGGCCCTGCAATGCCTTCTTGTGGCGGGGCTGCTGGTGCTTTTTTGCGGTTGTCTTAGTTTTAATATAGGCGACTGGCCAAGTAAATTTGTCTATCCAAACAACACGCCGACAGCCAACTGGTGCGGCCCGGCGGGGGCGTTGTTCGCGTATTATTTGCTGTATTACATCGGCCCCGGTGTCTTTGTTATGCTGATTTCCGGCCTCTATTTCGCGGTTGCCAAAGTCGCCGACATTGAGATAGAACAGCCGGCCTTGCGAGGCGCGGGTCTTGTGCTGGTAACAACCGCCGCCTCGACGACGTTTTATTGCTTTACGCAGCACGGCATCTACGGGTTCCCGACGGGTTCGGGCGGCGTACTCGGGGTTGCCACCGCGGAGTTTTTGCGGAGCCATTTCGCCGTGCTTGGCACGGCCATACTTCTTGGCGCTACCTGGGTTGTCGGGATGATATTGCTGGCCGACCAGATTGTAGCGGTGGTTTTTGGCGCGATTGGTTTTGTAATTCGCAAGACGCTCGGTTTTGCGGCGCCGAAGTGGCTGACAGGGTCGGAGCAGTCGAGGGCGCTTGGTCAAATATGGCGTCGGCTCAGCGTCAGACAGAAGCTCCAGCCGGCGATTAATATAAAGACATCAGCCGCTGCTGGGAAGGCGGACGAGGACAAGCATGGGTTGCCGGACAGGGACACCCCCACTGCTTTCTTGCGAAAGCAGGAAGGGGAGGCTCCTGCTGGCGCCCAGGTGAGGTTGCAGCCGATGACACTGAAAAAGCCCACGCAGCCCTATGAGCCGCCAAGCTATAACGATTACACTATGCCGCCTATCGATTTGCTTGATGAACCGGAGCATACATTTGCCTCCGTGCAGGAAAAGGTTGTCAAAGCCAAGGCGGTCGCGCTGGAAGGGTTGCTTAATGAGTTCGATATTTCCGCCAGAGTCGTGGCGGCTGAGACGGGGCCTGTGGTAACTATGTTCGAATTACAGCTTGCCGCCGGCGTCAAGGTCAGCCAGATAAGCTCGCTTTCCAATGATATTGCCCGCGCGCTGGGCGTGGGCGCCGTTCGCATTGTCGCGCCATTGCCGGGCAAACATACCATCGGCGTTGAGGTGCCCAACAGCGAAAAAGAGCGGGTGCGTATGAAGGATATGCTGCAACTGGCGGGCAGCAAACCCGAAGGTATGGCCGTACCGCTGTTTTTGGGCAAGGATTCCTCTGGCGAGGCGCTGGTCTCGGATTTGGCGAGTATGCCTCATTTACTTATCGCGGGCACGACCGGGTCGGGCAAAAGTGTGTGCATTAATACTATTATCGCGGGCATACTTCTGACCCGCAGGCCTGATGAAGTGAAAATGATTCTCATCGACCCGAAAATGGTCGAGATGGCCGCATTTAATACCATACCGCACCTGATGACACCAATTGTTACCGAGACGCGGCGGGCAGTTCAGATTCTCGAATGGGCGACAATCAAGATGGACGAGCGATATGCCCTGTTGGCTGAGGCCCGCGTCAAGAATATCGGCGAATACAATGCGTTGGGCACCGAAGAAATCGTAAGGCGATTTGAGCCGGTAAGCCCCGAGGAAGAGGCGAAGATTCCCAAGAGATTGCCATACGTTGTGATAGTAATCGATGAGTTGGCGGATTTGATGATGACGGCGGCCAAGGAGATTGAGGCGCATATCGTGCGACTGGCGCAGAAGAGCCGGGCAGTTGGAATTCATATTGTGCTTGCGACGCAGAGGCCGCAGGCGACGGTTGTTACGGGCCTGATTAAAGCCAATATGCCCACGCGCATCGGTTTTAGGGTCGCGGCGAGAATGGACAGCCGGATTATCCTCGACCAGAACGGCGCGGAAACGCTGTTAGGTCAGGGCGATATGCTCTTTTTGAAGCCGGGCACCAGCGACCTTATTCGCGCTCAGGGCACATTTGTCAGCGACGAAGAGGTTCGACGAATGGTCAAGCATCTCAAGGAAGTCGCCGAGCCGCAGTTCCATCCCGAGCTGACACAGCTTGGCCAGCCGGACACAACCGATATGATAGCCGATGAGTTGTTCGACGACGCCGTGCGGATTGTCCTCGACAGCAAGCGCGGCAGCGTGTCGCTGTTGCAGCGTCGCTTAGGCGTCGGCTATGCCCGTGCATCGCGTATGATAGAGCAAATGGCCGCATTAGGCGTCCTCGGCGAATACAAGGGCAGCCAGGCGCGCGAGGTGATGATGGGCGTTGAGGACTGGGAGCAGTTGCGAGACGAGATGGAAAAACAGAGAGCGTCGGAAGCCGGCGGACAGAAGGCCGAAGATTCGTCGTATGTCAGCGAGGGTCAGCAGGGCTACGCCGCTGTGGATAAAGAGGAAGATTAGCCCAGTGCTATAAGAAAAAGACTCCCCTGCTACGCGGCCTTCGTAGCCCGCGTTTGCCTTAGGGCTACGGTTTTGCCCAGCGAAGTCCGCTACGCAGGGCGAAGAAGGCTGACCCTTTTTTCTTTTTTTCTGGTAAAATACCCTCCTGTGGAAAAAGACCTTAAATCAAAAACGGTTGCCCAGCTTGAGCGTTTCGTTACAGGGCTGGGGCAGCCCAAATACATAGCGGGGTATATTTTCAGCGCGATTCAGGCCCGCGGCGTAACCGCTCTTTCCGCAATCACCACACTGAGTAAATCTTTTCGAGCCAAGCTTGTCGAAGAAGGCTGCTATATCTCCAAACTGGAGATTGTTGATAAGCTGACGGACCCGGATGGGACGGTGAAATACGTCTTCGGGTTACACGACGGAGGCAGGGTAGAATCGGTATTGCTATTCGATTCACCCCGTGAGATAGACCTGCATAGCCAGAGCCGCCAGACTACAGTTGGAAGTAATATCTCACGGGGTAAAGACCGGCGGACGCTATGCGTCTCGACACAGGTCGGCTGTGCGATGGGATGCGTTTTTTGCGCGACCGGCCGGCTTGGCCTTGCGAGAAACCTGACCGCCGGCGAGATTGTTGACCAGGTGAACATAGTGAATCAGGACATCAGGAAATCAGGACATCAGGCAGACAAGACGAACTCCTCTCCTGATACCCGCGATCGTATTAGCAATGTCGTGTTTATGGGCATGGGCGAGCCGTTGGCGAATTATGACGCCGTGCTTGACGCGGTCCGGATACTGAATAATTTGGCGGGCAGGCATATCGGGATTCGTCATTTGACGATGAGCACCTGCGGGCTTGTTGAAGGTATAGAGCGATTGGCCGATGAGGACATCCAGCCGCGATTAGCGATATCGCTCAACGCACCCACCGACGCGATCCGGCAAAAACTGATGCCGATCACAAAAAAGTATCCGCTGGACCGATTGTTTGCGGCGATTGGGCGTTATCAGCGCACGACGCGAAATAGAGTTACATTCGAGTATTGCCTGATAAAAGGCGTCAACGACACGGTTCTTCACGCCCAGATGCTGGTTAAGCGGCTGCGCGGGGTGATGTGCAACGTGAATCTGATAGAGTATAATCCGCATCCTGACTGTGGTTTGAAACCAAGCGGCCGGGAAGCGATTGAGCGTTTTGCTGGCGTATTGAAAGACGCCGGCATAGAGACAACCATCCGGCTGAAGATGGGGCAGACCATAAACGCCGCCTGCGGGCAGCTTGGCTCTAAAAGAACGGAGAATTTAGAATGAAGAACTTGGAATTGAGAATTGAGAAGGAAGAATTAAAAATTATTGTGGGCTTGGCCATCCCTTCCGGGAGACGCGATTACCAATTCTTAATTCTTAATTCTAAATTCTTAATTTGCTTTTTGGGCGTGATGTTCTGTTCCGTTGCGATGGCTGACTCGCTGAAGTTTAAATTCTCGCCGGGCGACAGGTATTCTTTGGTGTCGGTTACCGAGCAGAAAATGGCGAGAGTGGTGGACGGAAACGAGCGGGTCGCCGCACAAACCACGCAACTTGAATGTGATTTTGATATAGAAGAAGTCGATGAGGCCGGCTTCGCTTGGGTCAAGTACGTTTACAGGCGGGTCATTATGAAGGCCGAGTCGCCGGAGTTGAATTTCGTTTTTGATTCCGACGCAAATCAGTTGAAAACTCCCATACAGGCGATGCCGTTACGCCTGGCGGTTGGAGAGGAGCTGTATTTACGAATAACGCCGCAGGGCCGGATAGAGAAAATTAATGGTCTGCAGGCCCTTATTACCTCTGCCAAGGCCAAAACGGGCAATTTTACCGGCGCAGACAGAGTCGGCCAGGGCATCACCCAGCGGTTTGCTGAGCCGACAGTCAGGCGTGAACTCGAAGACCAATTGAGGATTTTCCCGGAGTCGAACGAGGGAGGGGTAACGTGGAGCCGCACCGAGATTCTGTCGTCCGCCGAAGCGGGCTATGCCCAGGCAGAGCAGATAGAGGAAGCGAACATAGTTTTCGAGAGGACCTTCCGGTTAAATCCTGACAAATCGGGGCAAGGCGGGATTGCCGTTGTGGATGTCAATTTGGTTATTAAGCCGGCTTCCACCCCCGTTTCGAGCACGCCGGCGCCAGAATCTCCCATTAGGGCCAACAGGGAGATATTGGGCGAGGGCACCGGCCGGATCGAAATAGAGGAGGCCACGGGCCGGATTATTAGCAGCAAAATGACGCAGGATACGACACAAAGAGTCAAATATGTTGCCCAAGGCCCGATGCTTCGGCCGCCCCCGGCCCCTGAGCCGAGTACCACGCATACGATTACGACCTTCCAGATGACCAAGCGCGAGCCGCCTGTCCCGAGCAAAGTCGAGGGAGATAAACCCGCTCGTCCGGCAGATGCCAATGAAAAAGGGGCCTGACCTCTTTTCCCCTCTTTTTTTGAAAAATGACTTGCCGGGGCGTGGCAGATAAGGTATATTGCTCCCGATTAGCTCCGTCGCAAGGGGCGGTGTGGGTCAACAGTATCACGGCATAGTTGATTCAGGCCTCCGACGGCGCCCCAGTCAGGCCGACTTGAGAAGGGCCTCCGTGACAACTTGGAAGTTTAGAATTTAAAGTGCAAAGTGCAAAACCAAAGCGCAAAGCCGACAAGCTTTGAATTTTCAGGTTTGGTTTTGAGTTTTTCGCTTTGCGTTTTAAGATTTAACGGATTACCCGGTGGTGTAATCGGTAACACAGGAGGTTTTGGTCCTCCCATTCCAGGTTCGAGTCCTGGCCGGGTAGTTGGCCGAAGGCCAACAGAGCAGGCGAATAGTAGAGCAGGTGAACAGTAGATAGTGGTCAGTTCGCCTGCGGTCAACTGCTCGCTTGTTCAAAGGCAATTTGGAAAACCGAGAAATGGCACAAAGGGTTGCGATAATTCTGGCCGCCGGCGTCAGCAAGCGGATGAACACGAAGATGCCAAAGGTCCTCCACGAGGTCTGCGGCAGGCCTATGCTTTTCTATGTGTTGGATGCCTGCCGGGGAGTCGGTGTTGATAAAATGTACGTTGTTGTGGGCTTTAACTCCGAGCAGGTGAAGGAGCAATTCGACAACGCTGGCGATATAATCTGGGTAACTCAGCCCGAGCAGAAAGGGACCGCCCACGCGGTGATGTGCTGCAGGGAACATTTGAAGAATTTCGCGGGCCAGACGCTGGTGCTTTGCGGCGACGGCCCCCTGATTCGGACGGAGACGCTGAAGACGGTTGTCGCCAAGCACGAGGCCGAGCATGCCGCTGCGACGCTTGCCACGGCTATTCTTGAAGACCCGACCGGCTACGGACGCATTGTCCGCGACGCCTATGGCAATATACAGGGTATCGTCGAAGACGCCAACTGCGCGCCCGAACAACTGAAAATCCAGGAAGTAAACCCAAGCTATTATCTTTTCGATAACAAGATTCTTTTTGAATATGTCGAGCAGGTTGGGCCCGACAAAGCCAAGGGCGAGTTCTATCTTACCGATGCGCTGGCGATGATTATCGAGAGCGGGCATAAGGTTGTGGCCGTTACGGCGGTTCGCCCGGAAGAGGCGGTCAGCGTCAACAGCCGGGAGCAGCTCAGTGATGCCGGCAAGATTATGCAGCGAAGAATCCAGAGACGCCTGATGGAAACCGGCGTTACTATCGTTGACCCGCCCAATACCTGGATAGACGCAAAGGCACAAATCGGGCAGGACACCGTCATTGAGCCGTTCTGCTGCATATTCGGCGAGGTTGTAATCGGTCAAAACTGTCGAATCGGGCCGTTTGTGTACCTGCGAAACGGCGAGAAAATCGGCGACGGCGTTATACTCGAAGCCGGATACTTGAATGTCGAGCGTCGAGAAACAAGCAACGGGCGCCGGGGATAAGGAGCGAGAGATGTTTTTGAATGACCATATAAAGGTGTTTTCCGGCTGCAGCAATGAGCCGCTGGCAAAGGCGGTGTGCGACTACCTCGAAGTGCCTCTTGGGGGAGCCAAAATAGAGAAGTTTCCCGATGGCGAAAAAATCATCCGCGTCGAGGACGACGTGCGGGGCAGGGACTGTTTCGTGCTTCAATCCACGTGCAGTCCCGTTGATGAAAACCTCGTCGAGCTGCTGATTTATCTTGATTGCCTGAAACGCGCAAGCGCAAATAGAGTTACCGCGGTTATCCCATACTTTGGTTACGCCCGTCAGGACCGCAAGGACGAAGGCCGGGTGCCGATTACGGCAAAACTCGTCGCCAACGTCATTACCGCCGCCGGCGCAGACCGTATTCTCGCCATTGATTTGCACGCCCAGCAGCTGCAGGGGTTCTTCGATATACCCGTTGATCATCTGACCGGGGAGCTTGTTTTGAGCAAGTATTTCCGCGATAAGAAAATTGAGAATCTCACGGTTGTTTCCCCGGATGTGGGCAACATCAAAATAGCGTCCCGTTACGCCTCGCATCTTGGAGGCGATTTGGCGATCGTGCACAAGAGGCGTCTCAGCGGCAGCCAGGTGCAGGCACAGGAGCTTATAGGCAACGTCGAGGGCAGAAACGTCCTTATGTGCGATGATATGATTACCACCGCGGGCACCATTTGCAGCGCCGCGGCGCTGGTAAAAGAGCGAGGCGCCCGCAAAATCTGTGTCGGCGCGACGCACGGGGTGTTCGCGCCCGGCGCAGTCGAGAAACTGAGCGAAGCGCCCGTCGATGAAGTTGTCGTTACCGATACGATACCGTTGAGTGCCGAAGCCGGCAAACTCAGAAAAGTCAAAGTTTTGACGGTTTCGGCGATGGTCGGCGAGGCGATAAAAAGAATTCACAGAAATGAGTCGGTCAGCAGTTTATTCAGCGTTCATTAATTGATTGATGGCTGGCCGGTATTGTATTGAACTTAGGTTTGTTGTGAGGATGTTATGGATAAAGCATTGGTGTTAAAAGCCGAGATTCGTCAGCATATTGGGTCGAAAGACGCGACCAGGTTGCGCAAACAAGGGCAAATCCCAGCCGTGGTTTATGGTCACAAAAAAGAGCCGGTCTCAATCGCCCTGGATGCCAAGAGTTTCGTTGAAGGGCTGCATCACGGGCGCCGACTGGTAGAGGTCGAGATAGACAAAAAGAACGAGACCATGCTTGTCAAGGACGTGCAGTACGACTATCTCGGCACGGAAGTCATTCACGTTGACCTGATGCGCGTGGATGTTACTGAAATGGTCCGCGTCACCGTCCCGATAGAGCTTAAAGGCACCGCCAAGGGCGCACAAGAGGGCGGAATGGTCGAGGTTCATACGGGCAACATCGAGGTTGAGTGCCGTGTTACCCAGATACCCGATCGCATAACGGTGTCCGTAAAGGAAATGGTTCTGGGCGACGCGATTCACGCCAAGGACCTCAAGTTGCCCGAAGGGGTGAAGTTGATAAGTTCGCCCGAATTACTCCTGGCGACCTGCCATGTTGTTGCTGAGGTGAAGACCACGGAAGAGCTTGAGGCGGAAATGCCTGTTGCGCCCGAGGTTATAACTGCGGCCAAGGAAGAGCCGGAGGAAGGCGAAGCAGCGGCCGAATCGAAGGAGCCGAAGGAGTCGAAAGAACCCAAGGAGAAAAAGGAAGACAAGGAGAAGAAGAAATAGGGCCGTTTTTAGAGAACCGGCACTATGCTTAGTATGCAGATGATAGTTGGACTTGGTAATCCCGGTAAGAAATATGCCGATACGCGACACAACGTCGGGTTCAAGGTAATAGATTTGCTCGGCGGAGCGCTAGGCATAGAGATTAACAAGAAAGGCTTCGGCTCTCATCTTGGCAAGGGCGAATATGCCGGCAAGCAGGTTTTGCTGCTGAAGCCGATGCAGTATATGAATTGCAGCGGCCAGCCGGTGGTTGATGCGATGGGTTTTTACAAGATAGATTTGAATGACGTGCTGGTGGTGCTCGATGATATGTGGCTTGAGCCGGGACAGATAAGGTTAAGGGCAAAAGGTTCCGCGGGCGGACATAACGGGTTGACCGACGTAGTGGAAAAGCTCGGCACCGAAGATGTGCCCCGATTAAGAGTCGGGATAGGCCAGTGCCAGATGGGTGAAGCAGTGGGATATGTGCTCAGCGAGCCGAGCCGGGACGAGGCCGAACTGGTAAAACAGGGCATCGGACGGGCCAAAGACGCGGCGATTTGCTGGCTTGAAGAAGGTATTGGGGCAGCTATGACAAAACATAATTCCCGCCTGTCGGACGGGCAGGGTTTGAAAGATTGAATTTGCGATATGTCGAACGTAGAGTTTGAAATTTTTGCTGGAGGTATCTAAGTTGGAAACTGGAGTTAAGAAGCTTTACGAAGTAATGTTCCTGATTGATTCAGCAGAAGCGGCGAAGGACTGGGACGGCATCATCGAGCTTGTTACGAAGATGCTGAACAAAATCGATGCCCAGATATTGTCGCTGAGAAAATGGGACGAAAGACCGCTGGCCTATTCGATTAAAAGATGCAGCCGGGGGACATATATCCTGGCGTACTTCAGGGCCGACGGGCGCAAAATCACCGAATTGGAGCGTGACGTGTTGCTTTCGGAACGCGTTATGCGGGCGCTGATTCTCAAGACGGAGCACCTCACCGAGGAAGATATCGCCAAACAGGCGACTGCGGTGAATGCCCCGGCTGCGGCCGATGGTACTGTGGCGCAAAACGAGCCGGCAGCCGCCGAAACGGAAGTCGCGGATAATCCTGAGCAACAGGTTTAGTAAGCTGCCTGTGAGCATTGACTGAAAGCGGCCGCTTCTCTTGTTGAGGAGGGCGCTGAAGAATAGAGGAGTTATCAATGGCGAATTTTAATAAGGTAATGTTGATGGGCAACCTGACACGGGACCCGCAATTGTCGTATCTGCCGAGTCAGACACCCGTTGTTGAGTTCGGCCTGGCGATAAACCGCAAGTGGACCAGCAAAGAAGGCGAGAGCAAAGAAGAAGTGTGCTTTGTTGATTGCCGTGCCTTCAGTCGGCTGGCCGAAAACATCAACAAGTATATGCGCAAAGGCAGACCCATTTTTGTGGAGGGTCGGCTGGTGTATGAACAGTGGACAGCACAGGATGGCTCCAAGCGCAGCAAGCATAGAATCCACGTTGATAATTGCCAGTTCCTCGGCGGCGGGCCGGGCGGGCCTGGTGGAACCGGGACTGAGGCCGGAGCAGGCGGCGAAGCAGGGCCTGACAGCCAGGTTGAGCCGGATAACCAGGGGCCTGTAAAGGGGGCGCACCCTCCCGCAGACGATATACCGTTTTAAGTGAAAAGAAAAAGTTTTGAGTTCTTAGTTTTGAGTTTTTAGTTGTTACTAACTAAAAACTTAAAACTCAAAACCAAAAATTGTTCATAGAGGTGAAAATATGGCGGAATATGGCGAAAGAAGAGACGACAGAAGAGGCGAAAGAAGAAACGACAGGTCGGACAATACCCATAAGCTGGCGGCGCCGCAGCAGACCCAGTGCCGGTTTTGCAGGCGGGGTGAGGAATACGTGGATTACAAGGATATCGAGACCTTACAGAAGCTGCTGACACATCGCGGCAAGATATATTCCCGCAAGCGCAGCGGCAATTGTGCCGGCTGTCAGCGCAAGGTCAAAAGCGCAATCAAACGCGCAAGATTTATGGCGCTTCTGCCGTTTTGCGCATAACCCGGAAAGTTCGTAGGGCGGGGCTTGCCCCGCCTCCCGTAAGGGACGCCTTACGGCGGAAGTAATCCGGTGGGGTAAACCCCACCCTACATTTTTAGGCGGAGATATATAAATGAAGGTTTTATTAGTTAGTGATGTGCGTAAACTGGGCTGGCTCGGAGACGTTGTTGAGGTCACCAATGGCTACGCGAGAAATTTCCTGTTTCCGCAGGGTCTTGCCAAAGCCGCTACGGATAACAACATAAAATCAATCGCCAAGGCAAAGGCGAAGCGAGCCGAAGAGCGTAATCTTGAACGCAAGCAGCTCGAAAAGGCGGCCCAGGCCGTCAGTGGCGCCGAGGCGGTTATCGCCGCTACGGCTAACGAGCTGGGTCATCTGTTTGGCTCAGTGGCTAAACGTGATATCGCCAAGAACCTGCGAGACCAGGGCTTTGAGGTTGCCGACGACGTGGTTATGCTCCACGAGCATATCAAAGAGGTCGGCACATACAGCGTCAAACTGGAGTTTGCGGACGATTTGACCGTCCCGGTGAGCGTTGTTATTGTTCCTGAAGGCGTTGACGCGGAGGCATTCAAGGTCGCGCAGAAAGAAGCCGCCAAAGAGGCCGCGAAGCTGGCCGCTGAGTTGAAAGCTCGGGAACCAGAGGCTCAAGCCAAGCCGGAAGACGAAAGCAAGCCAGAAGGTGAGGCCAAGCCAGAGGGTGAAGCCAAACCAGAAGGTGAAGGCAAGCCAAAAGGCAAAGCCAAATCGGCTGGGAAAAAAGAAAAGTAAGATACTATTGCGAATTGGTTATTGGTCATAGGGGCTTTCCCTGTATTACCTTTGCACGCGCAGATTAATCGGCGGCAAAGCGTCTAAATGCCTGCTCAAGTTGCTCGGCGGATTTTTGGCCTTCGTAGATAATCATTCGGAATCTGAAGATGGCATTTTGACTTGGCTGTAACGTGAAATTTAACGGCTGGGGATTTTTGATATTTCGACCTTTCAGGAAATCCAGTTGGCCTAAAGGATCGGCGCTAAACAGGCCGTAACCCCTTGTGTGCCAATAGGTTGGGAAACAAGCGCTTGTAGGGTGATTGAAAATCGCGATACCGATTGTTTGACCATTTTTATTGCCTTCCAGCCGAGCCCAGGTGGCTTTTTTGCCCCATATATTCGGCTCGCCAATATTCCCTTGTGAATCGAGATACTTGCCTGTCCCCTTCTCTTCGCTCAGCCAGTCGGCCACGCGAATCGCAAACATACCCTCTTTGGTATCGCCGAAGACAATTTTTTCATCCTGCGCGGTCAGCGTGATATTGAAATCAATTACATACTGATTCGGCTCGGCTGAGAAGACCATATCTCGCTTCTCTTCGAGGAGTGTCTTTCCTGATTTGCCGACCCAGTGCGAGATTGTGGAAAGCTGACCATTCTCCATCTTTGTGGTTTTTATATGCTTTATCTGCGGCGGCGAGGTCGTGTTGTTCCAGAAGCCATCGTTATTAACTTTGTCATAAGTAAAAAATATCCCGGTATGATGCGGATGGTCGTTGCTCTCGCCCGGTACTATCTCAAACGGGAAGCCGCGGGTCAGCACAATACCTGAAGGACTTTTCACGGGATACAAAATCGGCTTGGTCAACTCCGAACCATATCGGTAGGTCGTAAACAGGTTGCCCCCGATGAGGATGTCTATTTTGTTGGCATCCTGCACAAACTTAATATCTGCACCTGTTACGCAGGCCGATACAAAAAACAGAACCAACCCGGCAAAAATCGTTTCCTTAAACATCTGAATTTCCTTTCACCAATAGCGCCCGGCCTTAGATGCTGGCCAGAATGCCTCTTGTGTATCCGACCGATTCGGCGACACCCGCCAACGGGTCGTTTTCGTCCTTCTCGAACTCAAACGCCGCGATGTTCGAATAGCCGATTTTTTCCAGCGTCCGCATTAGTTTTACAAGGTCAATCACTCCCCTGCCCATTTCGACCGTTGTGCCTTCTGTGGTCGCGGAGCTTTCATCTTTTATGTGGATGTCTAAAAGCCGGTCGGCGAATTTTTCCACTGCTTCCGACGGGTCGATGCCCGCCCGCTGCGTGTGGCCGACGTCGATGCAAAGGCCGATTCGTTTGTCGAGGTCCTTGACCTTCTCATAAACGATTGCGGGCGATGGGTATAGCGGAAAATCGGCCCCGTGATTGTGGACCGCGACTTTGATGTCGTATTCTTTTACTTTCTTTTCTACCAGGCCGAGCAGTTCGTAATTTGGCACGCTGACAATCATCTTTACTCCCGCGGCTTTTGCGTAATCGAATGCCTGCTGGACCTCCGCCTCGGTCTTCATATAAATTACGCCGCACGCGTAAAGAGTCAGGCCCGCCTCTTTTGCCTTTGCCACGGTATTTTGGATTTGTTCGGGCGTGCCGTTCAACGGCATGTGAACATCCTTGAAGCTGATATATTTTAGCCCCAGCCGTTTGGTCATCGCGATTGCCTGCTCAGTGGGGAATTTTCTGAACGTATAAGATGCCAGACCCAGATTAAATTTTTCCTTACCCGTCTTGGCTGAAACCGAAGGGTAAGTTGATGCTCCGATTTGTTCCTCGCCCATTGCTGATTTTAGTCCCGCCGCAATTATCCCAACCCCTGTCAATTTCAAAACATCTCGTCTTGTTTGTTTATCAACCATTTGCCTGTTCCTTTCTTATCTGGCTCTGTATTCCCGAATTGGTCCGTATGCTTTTGCCAAAACCTTTATTGGGTGCAGGGCACGTTTTCCACTTATGTGTTCGATTTGCATTCCGCAGGCGGCGCACTCGGTAAGGACGGACTGCGCGGATGTATTATCGAGTGTATCTTTGAGCGATTGTGCGATTCGCTCCGACAGTTCGTAATTTTTCTTTTGCATCCCGAATGTTCCCGCCAGGCCGCAACATCCCGCCTTGAGGTCGGCCACAGGTACGTTGCATAATTTTTGCAATAGTTCGATACTCGCCCCGTATGCTCCGGTCGCGAACAAATGACAGGGCGTATGATAGACGTATTCCTGCAGGAACGTTCTTTTGGGCTTGTTCAATTTGCCTTGTCGCAACAGCTCTCGCAGGTATTCCATCAGTTCATAGGTATTTTCGGAAACAATTTTTGCGTCCACGCTGTCAACATAATGCCGAAGTTCCTGCCTGAGGCATAGTGCCGCGCTTGGTTCAGAGCAGATAATTTTGTACCCATTTTTGACGGCCGCCGCGAGATGTTTTACGCTGTAAGACAAATCCTTTTTCGCGGTTTTAACGTCGCCATACACAATCGCGGGCAGCGGCGCGGGTCTTTGCCTGGGAATTATCACTTCAATAGCATTGTGTCGCAGGACATCTATAACCGCGAAGCCCAACTCGTGGTCATTATAATTGACGTATGTATCCAAAAAGTACGCGACTTTATCTATGGGCATTTCGTGTGGCCTGCAGGTTTCCAGGTAGAGCCGGCCGGCAATTAAAAATGAGCCGAAGGCGAATTTTGGCATTTGTCGCCTGTGGTCAATTCCGATTGTCTTTTCGAGCAGCCATCTGGTTATCCATAAGCGCATTACAAAATTGGAAATTGGGGCGAAGGCGCTGCCCAGCATACTCAAATATCGATTGCGCCCAAGGATTCGCTCGGTTAATCGCAGTCCTTTCCGGCGGACATATTCGGCGCGTGCTGCCGCTATAATCTTAGAGACGTCAACACCTGAAGGGCATTCAATCGAACAGGCCTTGCAGTTGACGCACAAATCCAGGAACATTCGAAATTCCGGGGAGTCAAAATTTTCTTCTTTAAGCTGCCCGCTGGACCAGAACCGCAGCACATTCATTTTTGCGCGCGAGCCGGCCAGCTCATCGCCCATTGCCCTGAACACGGGGCACATTCGAAATTGCTGTTCTTTGCTTCTGCAAACGCCGCAGCCGCTGCACTGCTCAAGCTCAAGCGATATTTCGTCGCCCGCGAAGATGACGCCCGATTCCGCGAATGTTTTATTCACTCGGTGCCTGGCTTTTAAGTTTTCGACCATCACATTAGGGTTATCGTTGATTATTTTTCCGGGATTGAGCAGGCCGGCGGGGTCAAAAATCTTTTTGATGCCGCAAAGCAGATTGTAAAATTCGTCGCCGTATTGTTTTCGCAGAAACGCCGCACGGACTAATCCGACGGCGTGCTCGCCGCTGACGGTCCCGCCAAGCGACCAGGCAAGCGCAAAGACCTCGTTGGCGATTTGCGTCATCTTTTCTATATCGCCCTGCTCGCCCAAATCCAGGTATGGTCTTATATGCAGCTCGCCGTCGCCGGCGTGGCCATAATAGCTCATCGCGATATTGTATTTTTGGCCGATTTTTTGCAGGCCGGCGATATACTCCGCCAGTTTGTCATTTTCGACCGACACATCCTCGATGAACGGCACGGGTCTTTGTCTGCCTTTACGCCGGTCCAGCAGAGGAACAGCGTCCTTACGCGCCTTCCAAATCTTTTTTTGCGTCTGCTCATCAAAGACAATTGTTCGATTACTCGCGAGATTGCCGATGGCGGAATCCGTGGTTTGGATTTTAGACCTTACCTGTTCGGGTGTTTCGCCGACGTGCTCAACAAGTAGTGCTGCCGTAGCGTTGGCGGGAAGAACATCTCGATATGCAGGTAGATGTTCAATCGCCATCGCAATCAGGCGATTGTCCATCAATTCGCAGGCAGACGCGCCAGTCGATACTATAATCGGCACTGCCTTTGCCATTTTGTCCAGAGAATCAAATTCCAGTTGCAGCAATCCTTTGGCTTTGGGCAACGGCACGGTGCGAAGCGTGATTTTGGTGAATATGGCGAGCGTGCCCTCAGAGCCGGCCATCAGCCGGGCGAGATTTACCTTGCCATCGTGATATGTGCCGGCGATGTTGTATCCGCTACGATTGCGCTTGGTTGCGGGGAGCGCATTTGTGATTATGTCCTTTTTGCCCGCCAGCAGCGATACGCACTGTTTGGCAATCTCATCAACGCGGCTATCGCTCTGGGCTTTTGTCCGACCTCGGCTCGACGCCGAGTCGAGACGGGGTTGATAACCGTTTACCAGCTCGACTATTGAGCCATCCGCCAGGACCGCCTCGACTTTTTCGACATAATCGCCTGTATAGCCGAATTGCAGTGAGTGCGCCCCTGTTGCGTTGTTGGCAACACATCCGCCTATGACCGCCCGGTTAGCTGTCGATGGGTCAGGCCCGATTTTCCTGCCGAATTTTGCGAGATAGTTATTCAGTTCGTCAAGGACTACGCCCGGCTCGCAGATTACCAGCTCGCCATTGTTCTCGACGCCGATAATCCCGTTCATATAGCGGGTCACATCGAGCAGGATTCCACTGGTTAGTGATTCGCCTGCCACGCCGCTGCCGGCCCCGCGTGCGGCAACAGGTATTTGTTTATCTTTGGCGTATTTGACGACCGCGGCGATATCCTGGGCGTCACGCGGGCAGACCACGCAGGTCGGCACAATCTGATAAATGCTGGCGTCGCTGCTGTAAGCGGCGCGATGCAAAATGTCCGTGAATACCTCTCCATTGACGAGGTGAGCAAGGTCGCACAATTGATTATTGATTGTTGGCTGACTCACTTGTTCAATTATCAGTAATCAGCAGGAAATAATCAATAGCTTTGGGTTAGTCCGCCCTGTGTATGGCGGATTAATCTTCGACGTCGCAGGGCAGGTGAACGGAAGAGCCGGCGCTTGCTTTGTGAAGCTGCTCAAGCTCTTTTTTGCTGATTTCGCCCTTGATGAATTGCTGAACTATGGGGTCAGGATGGTTGCGGATGTAGTCGGCGTTGCCGTCGGCGATGATTTTGCTGTTGTGGAGCATCACAATGCGGTCAGCTATTTTGTAGGCACTTTTCATATCATGCGTTACCGCCACGCTGGTTACGCCAAGTTCCCCCTTGAGCTTCAAAATCAGCTCGTTTATTGTGTCCGCCCGGATCGGGTCAAGCCCGGTCGTCGGCTCATCATACAGTATCACCTCCGGGTCAAGAGCTATGGCCCTTGCCAGGGCGACGCGTTTGCGCTGCCCGCCCGAAAGGTTTGCGGGGTAAAAGTGCTGAAGCCCGTCGAGTCCGACCATTTTAAGCTTGTTTCGCACAAGCTCTCCGACGGCGCTGAAGCGGGTTATCTGGCAGTGTTGCCTGACGGGGAACATTATGTTCTCGGCCACACTTAAGCTGTCGAAAAGAGCTCCTGCCTGGAACAGGTACCCGAAATGCGCCCGCACGCCGGTCAATAACTGGTCGTCGAGGTTGTCGATTCGCTTGTTCTTGAAATAGACCTCGCCCAAAGTGGGTCGCATCAGGACTATAATATGTTTGAGCAGGACGCTCTTGCCGCAGCCGCTCGGGCCGATTACAACGGTGGTTTTACCCTTTTCTATTGCCAGCGAAATATCATCCAGGACGACGTTATTGCCGAACCTCCTGGTGAGGTTTTTCAAGACAATCAGCCCGTCGTCTGGTTTGACGCTCTGTTGTTCATTGTTCGTTGTTTGTTGTTCAGGGTTCATTGTCCGTTGTTTACGAATTACCAACTGTGTACTACGAACCGGTTATCCCACCAAGCTTTTCAAGGGCCAGAAAATACTGTAAAGCGCCTTAAAGATTACCACCATAGCGAAGTCAAGCACGAGTATCGAGATAAAGCTCATCACAAACGCGTCTGTGCAGGCCTGCCCCACTCCCCGTGCTCCTTCTTTGCAGTTAAAGCCCTTGTAGCAACTGATTACCGCGAGTGCCCCGCCGAAGAAGAAGCCCTTGATGACGCCGCAGGCGACGTCCCACAAATCGACGCCGTACGCGCTAAAACTCCAGTATGCCCTGTCGTTGATATGCAGGTGAATTACGCTTACGAACCAGCCGCCGATGATGCCCAGCAGGTCCGCGTAAACGATAAGAACTGGCGTCAGCAGGAGGCAGGCCAGTACGCGCGGTGCCACCAGATATTTGACGGGGTCGGTTCCCATACTCTCGATGGCATCTATCTGTTCGGTTACTTTCATCGTGCCTAATTCCGCCGTCAGCGCCCCGCCTACTCGGCCCGCCAGCATAACCGCCGCCAAAACAGGCCCAAGCTCTTTAACGACCGAGATATTTATCAGCACGCCGAGGTGTTCTTCCAGCCCCATTCCTGCCAACTGGTCGTAGGCCTGAATTGCCAGTGTCATACCCACAAACGCGCCGGTTATCATAATTACAGGAACACTGCGGACGCCTATCGCCAGCATCTGCACCCATATCAGAGGGTAGGTGTCGCTTTTGGCGATACTTTGCATGCTGGTTACGGCCGAACGCCAGACAAATCTGCCGAATTGCCCGATGTTGCCCACCTCTTCGCCGATTTTGAATATCGTAGTCCCTATCATAGCATAGAGCGGATAGCGGATATGCTACACGCTCTCTCCTAATCTAATCGCCCAATTCGCCGGCTCTCCTGAATACAAAATACCCCCGATTTCGTCGGAGGTCAATCATAGCGCCTGCCAAGACCCATGCTTATAGGACCTTGAACTTTCGAATAGTTTGGTCTTTTCCTGTTTGGTGTTTCGGCTTATAATGTGGCCGAGTATGAGAACAAACAAGTCGCTACTTTTGTTTTGCGTTTTACTGGTCGGTGCAACCGGCTGCGTTGAGCGCAAGCTTACCATCAACACAAACCCGGCTGGCGCACAAGTCTTCCTAAATGACGAAGAGATAGGCGTTTCGCCGGTGACCGCCTCGTTCAACTGGTATGGCGACTATAACATAACAATCCGCAAACAGGGCCGCGAAACACTCCAGACGCATCGCAAACTACAGGCGCCCTGGTACGACCTTTTCCCATTTGATTTCCTGACTCAAGTCCTTTACCCGGGCCGAATAGTTGATTCCCGCGAATGGTCGTTTGAACTGGCACCGCAGAAGGAAATCAGCAGGCAAGAATTGATAGAAGCGGCCGAGCAAATAAAAGACCAAAATGCTCCCTAACTCAAAAGTTAAAACAAAAAGCTCAAAACCAAAGCTTATAACCGCCCCCACCGCTTTGCTTCGCAAAGCGAAGCAGCGAGGGTGGCCTTGCGCTTGAAACTTTAAGTTGTCTCTCGGTACCACTCGATTGCTTTTGCCAGCCCTTCTTTGAACAGGACAACAGGCTTGAAGCCGAGGAGTTTTTTTGCGACGGTGATGTCGGCGAGCGAGTGCTTGACGTCGCCGGGGCGGGCTGGTTCGTAAATCGGCCGTATTTTTTTGCCCAGTAACCTGTTAATCGCGTCTATGATTTCATTAACCGTCACCGCTTCGCCGCAGGCAATGTTGACGACCTCGCCTTTGGTTTGTTTCGCTCTTGCGGCAAGCAGGTTCGCCTCGACGACGTTATCGATGTATGTGAAATCCCTGCTTTGTTCCCCGTCGCCGTAAACGGTAGGCGGTTTGTCTTTGAGGATTGAGGTTACGAACGCTGGTATCGCCGCGGCATACTGGCTCGTCGGGTCCTGGTGCGGGCCAAAGACGTTGAAGTATCGAAGCGAAATTGTCTCAAGGCCAAAAACCTTGTAGAAAACGGAACAATAGTACTCACCCATTAGTTTCGCCGCCGCATAAGGTGAAAGCGGATTGACGGACATTGTCTCTACCTTCGGCAAAGTCGGCGTGTCGCCGTAGGCCGAGGAACTGGCGGCATAAACGAAACGCTTTACTTTCGCGTCTCTCGCCGCCAATAGCAGCGTAAAAGTCGCATCTACGCAGTGTCTGTGTGTGGCGGCCGGGTCGTCAATGCTGCGGGGCACCGAGGGCAAGGCCCCCTGATGCAAAACCACGTCAATTCCCTTCATCGCGGCCCGCGCGGCATCCGGGTTGCCCATATCCGCTTCGATGAATTCTATCTTGTCCGAAATAGCCGCGAGGTTACTCTTTTTGCCCGTAAGCAGATTGTCAATCACCCTGACAAAACAGCCCTGCGAGATGAGTTTGGTGCAGATATTTGAGCCGATGAACCCGGCTCCGCCGGTAACCAGAAACTTGTCCATTCAAAAACCCTTCGGTACTCAATTTTCGATACTCGATTCCCGTTGCGAGCATCGAGTAACACGTTATACCTTTGCTGGTTCAAGTGGCTGATATTCCCGATACAAGCGGAACATCTCTTGGAAGTAGCCGCCCTTTAATATTCTGACTCTCAGCAGCACGCAGCCGAGTATATCAGCGTTGACCTGTTTTAGCTCGCCTAAGGTTCTCACGCCAGCGCCTCGTCTGGTTGCGGCCGCATTGAACACCAGTATGGTGCCATCGACATATTTTGCCAGTATTTTCGCCTCGCTTGCCAACAGCACGGGCGGGCCGTCAATTATCACGTAATCATAACTGTCGCGTAATTGCCCGATTAAACGCTGCATTGCTTCGCTTCCCAATGTTTCTGCCGGGTTGGCTGGCATCGGCCCGGATTCGATTATAGTGAGTCCTTCCATCCCGCTGGGCCTTATCGCTTGCTGCAAATCGCACTGTCCCGCCAGCAGGTTGCTCAATCCTGCGCTGACCTGGGTTTCACCTTGCTCGCTCGCAAAGATGGTGTGCAAACGCGGTCGCCGGAAATTGGCGTCTATCAGCAAAATTTTCCTGCCCTCGGCGACAAGTGTTGTCGCAAGATTGACCGCCACGGTGGTCTTGCCGTCTTTGGCGCCGCCGCTGGTAATCAGTATTGTCCTGGCTTTTCCGCCTGACTCTGACAACTTTAGATTTGTTCTCGCTCGCCTGTATGATTCGCTTAAGATGCTGTTTGGTGCCTGACGTGCCATAAATGCCGGTTCAATGTCTTCAACCTGTTCATCCTCATCGACGTCCGGTATCATTCCCAAAAGCGGAATATGCAGGTACATCGCCACGTCCTTCGGCGTCCGCACGAGGTCGTTGAGCAGTTCTATAAGAAACGCAAGCCCTATACCCAATAGCAGCCCCAGGAACGTCCCGCCAGGGAAGAAAATTTGCCATTTCGGGAAGCTGGCTTCGAGTGGCTCAGGGGCGAGGTCTGTCAATTGGACTTTCGGTGTTGAAGGGTCGTCGTACATTATCTTAAGTTTTTCAGTCTGCGTTTTAATCGAATCGAGCATCGTTCTTCGTTCATCTCTTATTTTCATTCCCTTTGCGTACTGAACTCGCGCCAGATCCATCTCCTCTTTTTGTTTTTCGGCCGCCTCGCGCATCTTTTCAAACTGATCGAGCCTTCTCTGCAGTGTCCCAAGCTGATCCTGAGCGTTTCTCAGGTTTGCTTGCCTGGTTTCTTCGGCAATAATCGCCTTTCGTCGGAAACGTTCCTGCTGTATGGCATCGATATACTCTCTGAGTTGCCGGACAACCCGGTGGTCTTCGCCGAATCTCGCAAGTGCGCCTGCAAGCGACGATTCCTCTAGGGCCAGCTGCTGCGCCAACGAAAGCATCACCTGGTCCATCTCCACCTCCCGCTCCACCTGCACCTGGACAGGTCCTTGTGCTTGTGCCGCAAGAGTTTCGATACTGGCTTGCGTCTGGCTGATGTCCAGCGCAAGAGTGTTCCCTTGGTCTTCCAGGTTATTGATTTTCTGTTCGATTACTGACTGAAACGCGTGCTCTTCAAGATCGGTAACCCCGTATCTGCGCCGAACATCGTCAAGCGTACGTTCCGCCTGATCCAAATCCCGTTGAACGCGAACCTGCTCGTCATCGAGCCGGGATAATTTTTCCGCCACCTCTTTTCGCTTTGTTCCTCCCTGGCTGTTGACAAACAGGGAGGCCATTTCATTGACTATCAGCGCTGATTCTTTCTTGTCGCCGCAGGTCATCGAAACGATAATTGAATCGCCGTCTTTTTGCGGGCTGGCGTCAAAGTGCTTCTTTAAATCCTTGACGGCTTTTCTTATACGGACATCCTTTATATCGCCGAATTCCTTAAACCATTCGGTCTGTTGGATTTTGTCTCTGTCGATCAACTGCTGCGACATACCTTGGCTTGTCAATCGCATAGCCAGCGACAGACGATTACCATATTGGATATCTTGCGCGACAGGAGTGGATTGTATTGTGGTGGGGTCTTGCTCGACAGGCGGGAGCACCTTGATGAAAGTTTGTGCCGTGTACTTTGGCCCGTATATTGAAAACAAAAACCAGCTCACGCCGCCGCAGCCGAGGCCTAATATTGTCAGTAAGACAATCATAAGCCAGTGTCGGCGCAGTATGGCGATAACCTCTCGCGGAGTTAGTCCGCTGGCGGTCCCGCGCGCAGCCATAGCCGGCCTCGGGGCCATAACCCTGGGTTCACCCACCATCGGTTTTTGTCCTGTTTCTGTCATTTGTTAGTCGATCCCAATAATCAACCCGTCGGGGCGGGTCATCGCCGGCATCTATCGGGCAACGTTGGTATTATTGCCCCTTTTTTTCATCGCCCTTGCCTTTCCCGAGCCGCTCGATTGCAGCGTTTATTCGTTCTTTGACCGGTTTCTGCATGTTTTCCCCGCCGGCTTCCAGCGCCTGCTGGTAAGCCGCACGCGCCTGTGACAACTCGCCGAGCTGTTCGTGAGCTTGTGCTAAGTGCTCATAAACCTCTACAGGCGGTGACGCATGTCGCGTGTCATACTGCTGTATTGCTGCCCGTTCGGACTGCACCGCCTCAGAATACTTGCCTTTCTTATAAAGCACGACGGCATAAGTATCGAGGTACTCCGGGTCGTCTGGTTGCATCTCGTGAGCCCGCTTAGAATATTCGAGCGCCTTGTCAAGGTCCTGATTGTTATCAGCAAGTATGTACGCGACATTGTTCAGGATACTGGTGTTATTCGGCATTTTTGCCAGCAGACTTTCGTAGACCACCATAGCATCTTTAAGGTATTTATTATCGGAGGTTTTGGTGAAAGCCTGTATCAACACCTCTGCCTTTTGCATTGTGTAACCAAGCCATTGTGTCTGGTCCGGGCTGGTTGTCTTTAAGCATTTATCAAGATACTCCAGTGCCTTGCTATAATCGCCTTTTATACGGCACAGGTTATACATACTCAAGTTTGCCGTGAGCGATTCCGGCTGCGTTTCGAGCTTTTGTCTGCACAATTGTTCTGTCTCTTGCTCTCCAAGTAGCTCGTAGGTTTTCTGCAGCATTTGTATCGCTAACATATTGTCGTCGCCCGCCTTATCGACCGCTTTTCTGCAATATTGAATGGCAGTGGCACGGTCGCCGAGTTTCATCTTGCCCTCTGCCATCTTTAAATATGCGACTGGAGCGAGGTTTCCATCGATGTATTTACCGGCCTCTTCGAACAGCTTATCCATTTTACCGGCAGACATAATCGCCCGCAGGTATCCTCCAAGGGCGTCACCATCCGCCTGCCCTTGTTCGATGCTTTTTTGCAGCGCGTTACCATATAATTGTTCTGCCTTGGCAAAATCACCATTTGCGCCGGCAAAGCCGGCGGCGCGCTTATACCAGTAAGCGCTGTCAGGCAGTTGTTTCAGAGTTTTCGTGTAGAGATCATCAAGGGCCTCTTTTCGCCCGGCGCGCGTGTAGATTTGTTCGAGCATTGTCCGCGCTTCATCCGGCGCCTGCGGGTCCTCGACGGTGCTTTTAAGTTCGATGGTAGCGTCCTCGATACGTCCCACCTTAAGGTAAGTTTTTGCAAGCGCAACGCGAGTTATTGCTGCGTCGGACAGGGTTTTGCTTCGTTTGAGGTCCATTATTGCCTGGTCGTAATCCATCATCGTACCGTTTATCTGTCCCCGCAGCCGCCAGGCGACCGCGTCGCTCTGGTCGCTCTCAAGTCGCTTGTTTGTCAACTCAAGTGCCTCTTTCAACTGCCCCTGTTTCATAGAAAGCCAGGCACTCAGTAGCATTCCTCTGCCGTCATTTGGATATTTTTCCCTGAAACTCGCCAGTTTTTGTTCAGCTTCCTTGACCAGCCCTAAATTTAGATAGGTCTGCACCAGCAAAAGATGATTTTCAGACGTTTCTTCGACGGATAATAGTTGTTCGCCGTATTTTATCGCAGCGGTTTTATCGCCTGCCCTTTCTGTGAGGAACAACAAACCCTGTAATGTGCTTACATCCTTCGGATTGGCCTGATAGGATTGCTCAAGAGCTTTGCGGGCGTCATCATATCGTCCCGCCTTTATATAATGTTGCCACAATAATAGTGATTCTTTTGTTCCTTTCAAAAGTTGCTCCGCTTTTTCTTCCTGGCCTGTCTGCCGATAAAATTCCGCATAATTTGCGAGCACAGCGGGGTTCTGCGGGTCGTAGCTTTTCGCCTGGTCCAGAGCTGAGGCCGCCATTGCGAGCAATGCCTGCCGACGTTGCGCATCGGCGCTGTCCAGACCAAGCCGCATGGCAAGCCGGGCAAGTAGCAGCGCATTTTGCATACTCGGTATATTTTCCTGCAAGCTCTGTCGCAGCGCCAGCGCACGATTCGGGTCGTCTTCGCTGATGTATTCTGCATAGAAGCTCATCAACTGCAAGTCGCCTGGATTGAGTGCCATAGCCCAGTCCAGCGCGCCCTTGGCTTCGGCCAGTTGTGAGGACGAAACATTTTTGCCGAGGTTTTGATTGCGAATGTACAGTCGATTGGCCAGTTCTTTGGCGATGTTCTTATCAAAAAGATTAGTGCTTGATGCCGTGCGTATATCGGTCAGTGCGGCCGCCTCGTTGCCGAGCGCGACGTCGATGCGAGACCGCAGCAGATAGCCGTATCCGAAAACAGGTCTTTGCGACAGGGCACTGTTTATGCTTGCCAGCGCAGTTTCATACTGCTCCTTCGCAAGGGCGACTCTCGCGGCAAAAAAGTCCCCTGAGCAGTCGTCGTAGTTTTCCTGCTTGGCTGTTTGTGTAATTTTGTCGGCAATCTCCCAGTTCTTCTTCTCCAGGGCAATATCAAACAGGAACCCCCCTGCTCGGCGACGTGACATATCATCCGCTTGAAGCTCCCCGGTGCCGACCGGTGGAGGAACCAGTTTTTTGAATTGCTCCGCCGCCTTGTTGGAGTCGTTGCTCGTCTGATAGAAGATACCAAGAGATATAGTTCGTCTGACAGGGTCGGCAATCCCTGTCAGGATATCCTCTCTCATCTGTTTGCTCCTTTCAGTGGATATTTTTGCAGGGTTCGGCTCGGCGAGAAGCCGTTTGTAATACAGCACAGTCGAATTATCCGGCTGGTATTTCAGCAATTTGTCCACTATCAGATTTGCCTGGTCGAGTTGCCCGGCTGCTATCGCGTCTTCGCACATCGATGCGATTGCGGTAGCGTCCAGAGAATTCAAATCCGCTGAAGGCAGCTTATCTATATATTCGATAAAAGCCGACAGGTTGCTTTTAATTTCCGCGATAAGCTGTTCTGTTGAACGCTGGTCGACTGCTTCCGTCGGTTGCTTTTGGGTAAGTACATTCATCAGAACCGTGCTGGTTTGCTGTTTTTCGTCTCGGTGGCCGAGAATTGTGCGTAGTTGCTGACCCTTGATTGCCAGTATACCCATCTTAAGCGTTTTCCAGGATGGGTCTTGCTGTGAGAGTTGTTCCAGGTATCGCTCCGCATCCGCAAATTCCTTGGCGCCTATATGTGCACGAATACGCAATATTCGGCTTCCGTCTGTCACTCCATACCTTTCCTCGAACAGGTCGAGGTTTGCAAGAGCCGCCTTCCACATCGCAGCTTTGAGAAGAAGCTCAGTATAGTCCAATCGTGCTTCCGGCTGTGCCGCCTCTATCGCGTTTTGCATGGCATCTACAAGAAACTCGCCAACCGCGCCGCTCTCGGCGCCGTTGGCAAAGGTCTTCGCGAGCCGATACGAGAGGCGCGAGTCCGGGCGAGCCGATGCCTTTAATTGCATATAAGTTTTATACAGCTTTCGTACAGCAGGCCCGGCGTCGCCATTTCCGAGTTTGGCGGAGGCAAGCTCAACCATGCCCTGCCATTTAATCACCTGTGGGTCGTCGCCGCTGCCATAAAGCTGCTCAATCTGCTGAACCTCCTGTTGAGCGTTAGCCAGCAATTGTTGCCCCTCTGATTCCCCCAGCGGCTTTGTTGAATCCAGTATCTGGTCGATATAACTGTTGGCGAGTATGATATGTAGCCGCATTTGATTTGTCCGTGCCGCTGCTGACCGCGGGCCGGTTGTCTCCTGGGCATCGGGCAGCAAAAGCGCGTTTTTCGCAATCTCAATCGTCTTGTCCAGGTCCGCTTTTTGTTTGCGTATATTGAACCTCCTTGAGTACAAACTCGCGGCAGTTACCGCGTAATCCACATCATTTTTGTCGAGTGCGATTGCTTTCTCGATTGCCTCGATTGCCTTGTCGAGATAAGTCGGGCCAAGACGGAAGTCCGCGTAGAGGCCGGCGAGCGCCGAAATCGCTTTGGCGCTTGAGCCGAATTTAGCAACAACTGACAGATACTCTGGTTCCATTGCCAGAAGCTGCTTTCGCTGGTCGGTTGATGAAGTGCTTGCCTGGGCAAAGCTGAAATTGTGCTTCATATTGAGAAGAATTATATTGGCTTTTGCCCCGTCGTTTGTTGCCTTAACCCCTTCCTTGAGCAGTTCTATAGCTTCCTCCTGACCTCTGATTCTCGCATCCATGTCCCCTTTCGAAGCTTCCATTTCGCCTCTGAAAGCCGCCGCCTGTGCAAGATATTGATACACATCTTCGTTTGTCGGCTCCAGTTGTTTGACTATCTCAAGGTCGGCAACGGCCTGCTTGAGCGTCTCCTCCTTGTTAGTTACCATTCCGAGTTGAGCAATTTCGAGCTTGGCCCTTCCCTGCACCATGTGCAAGTAAGGTCCTAATTTGTGTGCCGTCTCTCCGGTTTGTTTGAGCGCGTCAACTTCCCATTCTGAGGTATCTGCCGTGGCAAGTTCGGATGCAGCGCCGGGTTTTTCCATAATTTCTATAAACTCCGAGACCTGTGTTGCTACCTCCTGCCAAACCGGGCCTGACGATATCTGTGCGATTATGTAAAAATATTTAAGTCGGCTATATCTTGCCTTTACGTCCTTGGAGTCGAGACGCACAATCTGGTTCCAGCATCCCAGTATGCCCCGCCAGTCTCCGGTGTCTATATAAACATCCGCAAGGCGATAAAGCGTTTCGACCTTTAGCTCGTCGGTTTTAGAATGCCCGTAGGCCTTTCTATAATTTCGTTCGGCTTCTTTATAAAGCTCCTTGCGTTGCTCCTTGTCCGTCGCCTGGAGCGCCGATTTGACGGCGGCATCGCCGTCTTTTATGAATTTATGCGGGTCTCTGCTTAGAAATAAAAACCCTCCTATGACCGCTATAGCCATAAACACAAAAATTACAAAACCAATCAGCGCCAATTTTCTGTTTAATCGTTTTTTTGCCATTTATTTTTGCTCCTTATTCCCGGGATAGTATTATTGCCTGATAAGCCGGCCCGTTTGTTTTTACCAATTTCCGCTGGGCCAGTGTTCTTTTTCCAGAACGGGCAAAATAACCGACATCAATTTTTCACTTGCCGCAATCGCTTCTTGTTTATTTGGATAAGTTGTCCGCCCGGAGACGTTATTATAGAATTTCCATTCGACCTTGGAAAAATACGAAAATTTGCCGAACAAATTCCTGTTCAGCGCTTTTCGGACATCATCTCTGTCGCCGTATTTGCCGTTGGCGTTGAAAGTGTATAGAATCGGGAAAGAAGATGTTCCGCCGATTAGGCCGTCCGATTTTGTGTCGGCAAATACGAGGTAACGTGTTTTTATTTCCCGCTCGTAAACACCTTGTATAACTCTGAGCATAACTGTTTCGAATTTTATTCCCTGCAAACCGCCTCCGATATAACATTCCTCCGGCCTGTGCGGCACTATATCCGGCAGCGAATAGTAAGTAATAAAGAGCGTGCAGAACCGCATCTTGCTTTCCGCGGAGACGCTTGTGTTTTCCAGTGTCCACTGAATGTAATCTTCGGTACCCAGGGTGTTAAGAATATCCTGGTTTTCGATTTTTGATTTCGCGACCACTTTGTAGGGTGCAAGATTGGATTTGTCCAGGTCGCTTAGGGATTTTTTCAGGAGCAGCGGCTCTTTCTTGGTATATATCCCCGCTGCTTTTATTGCCACGGACATTCCGCCAGCGGTTATCGCCAGCAGGCCGACGCATATAAGGAAAGCCGGTTGCAAGTAGTTGGCTTTAATTGTCTCGGTTATATTTTTACGCGTTGTCATTATTTCAGTTCACTTTTTGATTTTCGGCCTTTATGTTTTATTTGCGTCTGACTATTACATCTGAAACTTTGGTCTCACTGCTCTCGACAAACAAGTTTGACATAAACCAGGCGATTCCCCCGTAAAGGCCGAATGCCAGCGGCAGCATAGCCATTCCCAGCAGGTCGTGGTAAATTCCCTGGGCGTATTGCGGGTCGCCAAGCACATAAATAAAACCGGTTATGGTTACTCTGACGACGTTGCAGATAATCGCTATTGGGACGGTGCTGGCCAGAAGCACTAACCGTTGCCACGTCGGCCTGTAGTGCAGGTACGCCATTGCAACACCCAAAGCGAAAAACGTCATCAGCAGCCGCATACCGCTGCATGCCTCAGCCACGTCGAGAGGCGGTTCCAGGGCCTTGCCTTTGTATATGATTTCTATTATGACGCCGTTGGCTGTTGCGTCCATATTCGGGAACATATTAAGTATCGCAGTTGAAGCCGTCGCCGCCCATAAACGCATCGGTATCGTGGCGCTCCTTAATATCTCGTCGGGCAGCGGAATCGCAAACAGCAGGTAGATAACAGGCAGCCACGTGTGCTTCAGCAAGGACCAGCCGCCAAGAAACAATACCACGGCCCCGAGTGCGCCGACAGCCGAGATTTGTCTGAAGTATCCATATCCCGCCGGGCTGATTGTGTTAAAAACGTAGAAAAGGATTATGACCACCAGCAGAAGCAGCCCCAGATAGTTTGGTTTGGTTCGGGCGTTGAGTATTTTCTGTTTGGACTGGTTCAGGAAGTATAAGCTGAAAAGCGGAATGAGGAATCCGTGAGACCAGCCGGGGTCGGTCAGCCATTGATTGACGACGCCTCCCACTTCTTTGTGAAACAGGCAGCAGAGCAGCGTTCCGATTATCACAATCTGGATATACGCGTGCACCCCGAGTTGTCGCCACAGTTGTTTTGGCGCCGATGCAGTTTCCTGCGACTCGGTTGCGGATGTAGCAATATTATCCGTCATAATCCGGGTTCATCCTGTGTTGTGCGTCCTGCGTAAATTGTCGCAGCATGCAGTACTATATACGCACTACGAATACTACGAGGCAATTACACTAAAAAATATTGAAGGCGTTGAACGGTCTGCCCGTTCCGTAGTCGCGGTCGGCAAAATTACGGTCATAAACCATCCCGAAGCCCCAAGTCGCCCGGAACGCATTTCGCAACACCGCAAGCCATCTGGCCGACGGATGTGTCCCGACGTTGACTAAGTCGTTTGGCTTGATAAAGAAATCCGGCTGTTCGCCCATCGCTATTTTGTCCAAGTCCACCAACACGATTTCTTCGCGTTTCTTGCCGATTCTTCTGACGACCTCACAATTTTTTGGCCACGCCAGTTGTCCCAGGCCGCCCGCTGCGGCTATTGCCATCTTCAGCGTCATCGGTCTGCCCGTTATGTTAATAAACCCCTGGTTAGTGACGTTGCCCATAATACAGAATTCGCCGATAATATCAACCGGTACGTGAATATTATCGCCCGCCCTGATTACGATGTTGTATCGCGGGTCGCCGCCGAGGAGTTTGTCTGCGGGAATCCTTATGACTCGTCTCTGAGAACCTCCGGGGCCGATTTGGTCCCAGCTAAGGGCTGTCGGTTCTTTGCCGGCCGGCGATTTTTTGGGTTGCCCAGCCGTCTCTTTTGCCGGCTCTTGGGTCGGCTTCGGCTCGCCTATCTGGACCGGAATCCAGCGGCCATCCTGGAATATCCACTCAATCCGGCCCTCTTTAGCGACATTGCTCGGTGCCTGGTTCTCGCCCAGTGCACCGGAATTTGATGTCGAGAGACGGGTATCGGATGTCGGGGAGGTGGATGACGAGTCAGCAGATTGCAGTTTTTCCGGCAATGCGGCTTCAGCAAGCTCATCCGCCGTGGCCATTTCCGTTGAAGTGATAACTATATCACTGCCTGCCCCTCGCCCACGTTTCGCCATTGGAGCGATTACATCCAGCATCTCGTCTCGCGGCTTGCTTGTGGGAATGGCGTTCTCGGTAGTTGTTTTTGGGGTCTCGGCTGAAGGTGCGGCTTTTTCAGCCGGCGTTTCTTCCCCCGTAATCGGTCTGGAAACATATATGTAGCTTATGTTGAACTGGCTTATACCACCCGCGATGGCCAGTGCATCCGCCAGCCGATAATCATAACGGGGTATATCATATCTGCCCGGCCTCGAAATGCCGTTGCCCAGAATGGAAAACATCCGGCTTTGCGACGTATCCAGTGTAACAGTTACCGACGGTTCCTTTAGAATGTTTGGTGAAAGGATTTGCTTAATTTCCTCCTCAAGCTGCGACTCAGTCAGCCCCACCGCGTTCACCACGCCGACGTCTGGAATCGAGAGCTTCCCGGTTTCGGTGATAACAAGCTTGTTTGCGTATATCTGTCCTTCCTGAAACAGCTCGAAGATGCTTATTATAACAATATCGCCTGGGCCAAATACATAGTCGGTATCATAGGCGATAACATCAACGGGTTTTGGTTCCTCGCCGCTTTCCCAGGCCGCGGGCGTTTCTTCCGCCACACCTAATGAATCGAGTATGACATTCACGGCCGGAACGGGCTTGAACCTGCCTACCTGGGTGGGGTCCCAGAACTTGTTGCTGCAGCCGATTGCGCAAATACTCAGCGCAAGCAGGAGAACGGCCATAGATGCTGTCTTTATTTTCTTCATATCCCTAAATTTATCGGCTTAGGACATAAGCAGCTTTACCTGTTTTGCCCCAATTCTATGCAGGGACGGGATTAGCTTTGGCTTACAAAAAGCCGCTCCTCACGTATTCTATGGACACCTAAGCCAACGAAAACGGTGCATAGCCCTAACATCTTATTTGAAAAAGAGTTACGCTCGCGTTTCGCCTCAATAATTCAGGGCAAAAGCAGAGCATTGCGTGTGCTCATCTCGCGCCGAAATGACCTCCGTGACACTACGCCCCCGCTTGACGGGGATTCCTTAAAACGGTCGCCTTTTTATACTTGGCGATGCCAGCGTTTGTTCGGTACTGGCTTGCCGGTTTTGTGCGTCTCATAATAAAGAGCTTGGTAATATAGATAAGATGGGCAAACGAGTCAAGGGGGAAAAGAAAGGATGGCAGAAATCTTTTTTTGTGTGTGAGAAGGGTTACCAGTCGAATGTTTTTTGCCAGGCCTGTTTGAGCGAATTAATTTCAGCATTAACGACTTTTTTACCGTTTTGGTCTCTTATTATTAGTGTTTGAGCGCCGGTTACCTTTGCGATTTGACCAAAAGGCAGATTTAACATCAGTTTGGCAAAGGAGTTATAGTTTTTCGGTTCGACCTCAACTATGTATCGCGAGTTCGATTCGCTGAAGAGCTGGGCATCGATTCGGTCACAATCTTTATTTTTTGGCAATCCTCGCAGGTCGGCCTCGATACTCAGCCCGCCCGCAAACGCCATCTCTGCCAGCGCCACCGCCAAGCCCCCCTCGGAGCAATCATGGCAACTGACGACCAGCCCTTTTGCTATCGCATCGGAGATTTTATGGGCTATCTTCGGCGCCATTTTGAGGTCAACCTTTGGTACTTCGCCCTGATATTTGTTATCGAGCGATGAATAGTGCGAGCCGCCAAGTTCGTTTTTCGTCTCGCCAACAATGAACAACAGGTTGCCCGGTTTTTTGGCGTCCATTGTTACGCACTTGCTGACGTCATCGACTATGGAAATGGCGCTTATCAATAGTGTCGAAGGAATAGAGATTCGTGTGCCGTCGTCGCGCCGGAATTCGTTGTTGAGCGAGTCCTTGCCTGAGATGAACGGCGCATCGAATGCGATTGCCCCGTCGTAGCAGGCCTGAGCCGCACGCACTAATGTGCCGAGCGTTTCCGGCTTTGTGCAGTCGCCCCAGCAGAAATTGTCCAATAGCGCGATGCGGTCGGTCCTTGCTCCGACGCAGACGAGATTTCTAATCGCTTCGTCTATTCCGGAAAGCGCCATCCAATATGGGTCGATGTCCCCATAGCAGGGATTCATTCCGCAGCTTATCGCAACACCGCGGTCCGAATCGTATTTTGGTCTTATGACTGCCGCGTCGCCCGGGCCGTCGTTGGTGACGCCGGTCAACGGCTTGATGACTGATGCGCCCTGCACTTCGTGGTCATACTGACGAATTACCCATTCCTTGCTCGCGACGTTGTAACTCGACAGAATAGCCAATAGTTCGTCATTGTAGTTTGGTTTTTCATTTTGTGGCACGGCCATCTTGGCCGTGCTTTCACGGGCTCCAAGCCCGTGCCACGAGGCCTTGCGGGAATATTTGGGCACACCGTCGTGGAGAAACTCCATATCGAGTTCGCCCACGACAGTACCTTTGTAGCGGAGCTTCAGTTTTTTATCGCCTGTGAATGTGCCGATTACGGTGGCCTCGACGTTTTCATCGGCGAATATTTTCATTATCGCGTCGAGGTTCTCCGGCTTTACGGCGATGACCATTCGTTCCTGTGCTTCGCTAATCCAGATTTCGGTGTAATTGAGGCCTGCGTATTTGAGCGGGACTTTGTCGAGGTCGACTTCCGCGCCAAGGTCCTGGCCCATTTCGCCTACTGCGCTGCTTAATCCGCCTGCGCCGCAGTCGGTGATTGCCTCATACAAACCGCGTTCGTTGGCCTGAACAAGCACATCTAACATTTTCTTTTCGGTGATGGCGTTGCCTATTTGCACGGCGTGGGAGAAAATCGTTTCGTGTTCGTGAGTCATTTCGCCTGATGAGAATGTTGCTCCGTGAATGCCGTCTCTGCCCGTTCTGCCTCCGACGACAATAACGAGGTTGCCCGCCTGCTGATGTTTGAAGCATTTATTTTTATCCATTATGCCTATGTTGCCGCAGAAGACGAGCGGGTTGGCGATATATCTGTCGTCGAAGTAGATTGCGCCGTTGACGGTGGGGATTCCCATCCTGTTGCCGTAGTCGCGGACGCCTGCGACGACGCCTTTCATAATTCGTCTGGGGTGCAGGACGCCCTTGGGGACGTCTTCGAGTTTCATATTCGGGTCGCCGAAGCAGAAAATATCCGTATTGGCGATTGGCCTTGCGCCCATTCCTGTCCCCATCGGGTCGCGGATAACGCCGCCTATGCCCGTGGCCGCTCCGCCGTATGGGTCGAGTGCGGATGGGTGATTATGCGTTTCGACCTTGAAGCAAACCGCTGATTCATCGTCGAAATCGATGACGCCCGCGTTATCCGCGAAGACGCTTATGCACCAGGGCTTGTTCAAGTCCTTTGTGGCTTTGAAAACGGTTTGTTTGAGCAGGTTATCAAACTGAATATGCTGGCCGTCGAAGTCCATATCGACTTTGCTTTTGAGGGTTTTGTGGACGCAGTGTTCGCTCCAGGTCTGCGCGATTGACTCAAGCTCGATATCGGTTGGCTCCCTGCCGATTCGTTTGTAGTAATCCTGAATCGTCTTCATTTCCACTGCGTTGAGGAACAGGTCTTTTTGCTTACTGAGATTAACAAGCGCCAGCTCATCAAGCTCTCGTATCGGCAAGTGGACGACATTCAGCTCGTATGGTTTTATGTGCGGGCTTGGCGGTTCGGCGTCGTTGCCGACAACGCAGACCTCGATACAGTCGTTGGCCAAAATTTTTCTGGCGATTGTGTCGATTTGTTTGCTGTTCAATTTTCCGAGAAGGACGTATTTTCTGGCGGTGCGGACACTGTCGGGTTTTACGCCCATATCGGTCATTGCACTGGTTACGGATTGGGCGACCGGGTCGGTGACGCCGCTTTTGAGATGCACTTCCATCAGCGTTGCTTTGGCGAGCCCTGCCGGTGCGCTGCTTCTGCCGATGTAATACTCTTCGCAAACGGGGTCTGCCAAAAGCTCCTTTGCAAGCCGGTCGGCAAAATTCTTTTCGAAATCCGCCTCAATAATATAAACGCGGGCGAACTGCACCGCCTCAACGGCGCCTATCCCAAACTCTTTTATATCAGTAAGAACGCTGGCTCCCTGCACGTCGGGAAAACCCGCCTTGTTGTAAACCTCAAATCGCCATTGTTTCACAGTGATAATTCCTTACAAAAATTTTACCGCGGAGACCGCAAAGCTCGCGGAGATTATTTTAGTTTTTTCTCTGCGGCCTCAGCGTGCTCAGCGGTGAGTTGTTCAGCGGATTATACGGCGGAGCGATTATGGCGTCAAGAAATCCAGCATTTGTGATAGTATCCTAAATTTGAAAATGTGCAGATTCCACAGCTCTTTTTTGGGCCACTGGCCGGTCGGGGGTTCAATAGTATCCCCTAAAAACCGGAAATTTTTCTTGACAATTTAGGCGGTTTGCGTAAACTGATACAAGCAGCAGGGACACACATCGCTGGAGGATGGTACATTTACGTGTTTTTATTCGCTGTAGGCGAACTGGATGGGAGAAAAATATGTTTAGAAACAGAGGAGAAGTAAGAAAAAGCATATTTGTTATTGGTATAATTTTATTATTTGCGGTTTTCGTTATAGGTGCAACACCATTATCTGTCCCATTTACATCTCAAGTGCCACCAGGTACTTGGCAAGAAACTAAAAACTGTGGACAAACATCGGCGCTAATGGTGTTTTGTTACTATAACAGTACCATACCTGACGAGCAAGGCATTAAAAGTATAGACGATTGGCTTTATATAAAATATGGCGATCCAATAAATAATTACAATGGTAGTGATGCTGACACTACTAAGATTGAAGCCTTGGCTAAAGAATACGGAGGGTTTCCAAACAGTTATAAAGCAACTAGTTGGGATATTACCAGATTAAAACAGGAAATAGACAATGGGCATCCTATAATAGTAGCTATCATAGCTAGCTATTTATCTAATAGGGGCTATGCTTGGGCAGGAGGGCATTTTGTCGTAGTTAAAGGATATGATGAAGGGGATATCATTTGCAATGACCCAGGTACTGGATCAGGAGAAAGCAAATATTATCTTAATGAAGAATTCGCTAATGCATTAGCCGCACAAAATGGTTCCGTAGTAGTAGTTCAGCCGTCGATAGCATGCGATGGCGGGCCAGTTGAGCCGAGCAACCCATACGAGCTTGTTTTCAATACTTCAGGGGCTGTAGCGACCCATGCGGACCAGGAAATCCCGGCCTATACGTGCATGATCCACGGAGACAGCTGGACAACTGTCACAATAGGTTTCCTTTCTTCTGACGGAGTGGCAGTCTTTGACTTCCCGTGCGGCTTTAATTATGACAGTCGGTATGATATTATCGTAGTGCCGGATGTTCGTCCCGAATGGGTTGGTATTTACACTCCCACACCGCTTGCTATTCACGTAACGGGTGATTTTTATTTCGACGGCAGGGTACAGATTGCCGGAGATGATATTGATACAAACACTCAAGATCTTACCTACGCACGTTCGGGCGGTTTCCCCGGACCCAAGCACAACCAGGAGCCAAGCGTTTTTGTTAACCCCCCCCAGCCTCCTTTGGCAGATTACTGGACTAAGTACATTTTCCCCGAGAATAGCCCTACTCGCTTTGGTGTATATACTTCGGGTTCTGAACATGACATATATGTCCCAACAGCCCTTGCGCAGAGTACATTTGGCCCCGGTGTTCCCGTAAACCCGCCATATAAGGGCGGCGGCGGCGGCGGTGCCGGCGGTGTCGGCGGCGACAGCGGTCGCGGTTACTGGTCG